>VOFF01000748.1_pt1 | contig 740810 bp, 638 predicted proteins | sample 5384061 | NCBI WGS metagenome assembly VOFF01 (sample SAMN12384725, study PRJNA508395) | human gut metagenome | isolation source: healthy gut E | host: Homo sapiens
GGACGGTTGGCTTCCCTTGGTTTGCGGCTTAATATCGATATACACGCCGATCGTCCAGACGCGCCGGCAACTCCTCGTTTGCCTCGACGTTTGGGACCGTCAAGCGAGTAGGTGATGCCGGTGCCCTTGAATTCCTCGAAGATCACCTCGTCCATCTTGGAACCGGTTTCCACCAGCGCGGAGGAGATGATGGTCAGGGAGCCGCCGTTTTCGATGTTGCGGGCGGCGCCGAAGAACTTCTTCGGCGGGTACAGCGCCTGCGCGTCCACACCGCCGGACAGGATGCGGCCGGAGGCCGGCGCGGCGATGTTGTAGGCGCGGGCCAGACGGGTCATGGAGTCGAGCAGCACCACCACGTCCTGGCCGAGCTCCACGAGACGCTTGGCGCGTTCGATGGCCAGTTCGGCGACGGTGGTGTGGTCGGAGGCCGGACGGTCGAAGGTGGAGGAGATGACCTCGCCCTGCACCGTGCGTTCCATGTCGGTGACTTCCTCCGGACGTTCGTCCACGAGGACGACCATCAGGTGGACTTCCGGATTGTTGGTGGCGATCGCGTTGGCGATGTTCTGCAGGGTGATGGTCTTGCCGGCCTTCGGCGGGGACACGATCAGGCCACGCTGGCCCTTGCCGATCGGCGCCACGATGTCGATGAGGCGGCCGGTGAGCTTGTTCGGCGTGGTCTCCTGCTTCAGGCGTTCCTGCGGATACAGCGGGGTGAGCTTGCTGAACTGCGGACGATGCTGCGCTTCCTCGACGCTCATGCCGTTGATGGAGTCGATGGACTGCAGCGGCACGAACTTCTGACGCTGGTTGCGACGTTCGCCTTCACGCGGGGCGCGGATGGAGCCGTGCACGGCGTCGCCCTTGCGCAGGCCGTACTTCTTGACCTGGCCCATGGAGACATACACGTCGTTCGGTCCCGGCAGGTAGCCGGACGTACGCACGAACGCGTAGGAGTCGAGCACGTCGACGATGCCGGCGACCGGCACGAGGTCTTCCTTCGGCTCGTCGCGATGCTGGTCGCGGTCGGCGCGATCCATACGATCGTTGCGCTGGTCGCGGTCGGCGTTGCGGTCCATGCGGTCGGCGCGATCGTTACGGTCGTTGCGATCATTGCGATCGCCCCTGCCGCGACGCTCGTCACGCTCGTCGTAATCGCGGTCACGGCCACGCATACGGCGGCCACGGCGATCGTTGCGTCCACGGCTGTGACGGTATTCGTTGTCTTCGGTCTCGTCGCGACGCTTATCATCGTCGGCGTCTTCCTGCGACGGCAGCGTGGCGAGGATGTCATCAAGGTCGCGCACGACGTCTTCGCTCTTCGGCCCGTCCGCCACGCGACGGCGGCGACGCGGCTCGAAATCGTTCCTACGGTCGTCATCACGACGGCGACGGCGGTCATCCTGCTTCGGAGCGGCATCGTCAAGGCCCAGTTCGGCGAGCAGGTCGGCGCCGGCTTCGGCGTCACGATGGCGACGACGCTTCGGCGCTTCATCGTTCGGCTTCAACGCGTCCACCGCTGCCACGGCATCCGCGACTTCGGAGGATTCCGCGGACTTGGCCTGCTTGGCACGGACGGGGCGTTCCTCCTGCTTGGCTTCATCGGCCTTCTTGTCCTTTGCCGATTTGACCTCAGCGTCTGCGGCGGGAGCGGACTTTGGCGCGCGCACGGTGACGCCGGCCGGAGCCTGGCCGCCGGAACGGGCTGCTTGAAGTGTTGCGATCAGTTCGGTCTTGCGCATGGTGGAGACACCACGAAGTCCCATCTGCTTGGCGAGCTCCTTGAGCTCGGGCAGTTTCATATCATCGAGATTAGGGCTTGTTGCCACTGGTAGTTGCCTTTCCTTGGCTTCCACAGGCATGCGCCCGCGACAGCTGCAAAAAAGAATTGCGGAAAATTTCCGTCGAATGAAAAGTCCGCCGCGAAACATCGCGGTTTTCGAACTGTCCTAACCATACAACGCAACCCAGACCAACGCAAAGCGGGCACGCGCGGTCCGCCCGTGCGGTTCGCGCACCGCGCAATCGCAATGAAAATCGCAATGAAAAAGCCCATGCCAAAAAGCATGGGCTTGATCAAAGTTACGCTGCGAAAAATAAATAACGCGTGCGAAGACGCCCGTCTGAGGCCGAAGGCGTACAAAGGTACGTCGAGCGCCGGAGAAAGGGCGTATGCGCACGCGTTATTTATTTTTCTACTTTTCTTCGTGGTAGGACTTGTCAGTGTTGACCGACCACACGTTGTCTTTCGACGTTTCGCCGCTCTTGATGTCCTTGACGGCTTCGATGGCGGTGGCCATGGAGTGGTCCATGTTGTTGTAACGGTGCTGTCCGTTACGGCCAACGCAGTACAGGTTGCCGAAGGAGTCGAGGTAGTCGACGAGTTCGGGCATGCGGTCGTAGGTGTCGAAGTAGGCCGGGTAAGCCTTCTTGACGCGTTCGCGGTGGGAGTCGAGCACGTCCTGCGGGCCGTTGATGACCTGCATGCGGGTGAGCTCCTGGATGGCGAACTTGGTGGCTTCCTCGTCGGTCATGTTCCAGAAGGAGTCGCCTTCCTCGCAGAAGTATTCGAGGCCGATCCACACGGTGTTGTCGACGTCCTTGACCAGGTACGGGCTCCAGTTGTTGAAGATCTGCAGACGGCCGACCTTGTAGCCCGGATCCTGCACGTAAATCCAGCAATCCGGCACGATCGGCGGGTTGCCGAGGGTCGGAATGTCGGTGGTGTTGGTCAGGCGCAGGTGCTTGACGAGCAGGCCGACGGTGACGAAGTCGCGGTACGGCAGGCCGTTGGCGATTTCGGTCATGTCCTTCGGAGCCGGCTGGTCGGAGGCGTCCACGGCGTTGACAAGGTCCTTGACCGGCATGGAGGAAATGAAGTCGTCCGCGGCCATTTCGGTGCGGTTGCCTTCGGAATCCTCGTACACGACGGATGCGATCTTGCCGTCCTTCTGGCGAATTTCCACCACATTGGCGTCGGTGATGACCTTCACGCCGGCGGCTTCGCAGTTGGATTCGACGGTTTCCCACAGCTGGCCCGGGCCGAGCTTCGGATACCAGAATTCCTCGATGAGGGAGGTTTCGACTTCGGAGTTGTCGCGCTTCTTCGGCAGGAGCTTCTGGAAGGCGTTCTTCAGCACGCCCATGATGCTCAGACCCTTGACGCGCTGTGCGCCCCAGTCGGCGGAGATTTCGGACGGGGTGACGGCCCCACAGCTTCTCGGTGTAGCCCTCGAAGAACATGGAGTAGAGCTTACGGCCGAAACGGTTGATGTAGAAGTTCTCCAGGTTGGTTTCCGGCAGCTTGTGCACCATGGACTTCAGGTAGCTGAAGCCGGCGACCATGGTGAGCTTGAAGCCCATGGCCTTCAGGGTGTTGGCGCTCAGGGAAATCGGGTAGTCGAGGAAGTGGCGGTTCCAGTAGATGCGGGACACGCGGTGGCGCTTGAGCATCACCTTGTCTTCGATTTCCGGATCCGGGCCGCCCGGCTCCATATCATGCTCGCGGTGGAGCTTCTTGTCATCATAGCTGGGTGCGCCCTGCAGCGGCAGAACGTCCTTCCACCAGTCCATGATGCGGTCGTCCTTCGAGAAGAAGCGGTGGCCGCCGATATCCATACGATTGCCGTCATGCTTGACGGTGCGGGAGATGCCGCCGAATTCGCGGGTGGCTTCCAGCACGGTCACGTCGTACTGTTCGGAGCCACCGTCCTTGACGAGCTCCCAAGCGGCAGTCAGGCCGGCAGGGCCGCCACCGATGATGACCACGGATTGCTTTTGCGTCACTTTGAAGTCTCCTTACAAACAAAATCGAAGATATTCTACCCGAAGGTAGGGAAACGCACAGCGCACCTGTGCGCATGCACACAAAATCACCGCCAAGTCCGACAGCAATCGCCCTGATAGAAGGAAAACCAGCCGTACGGCTTCCGCCGAAGACTGGTTTTCCGTAGGTCCGCTACATGCTGTCGGGAATGTCGATGTCGGTTTTCTGCACTTCCTCGACGTTCACGTCCTTGAACGTGACGATGCGCACGTTCTTGACGAAACGGCTGGAACGGTAGACGTCCCACACCCACGCGTCGGTCAGCCGCACGTCGAAGTAGACGTCCTGGCCGGCGGAACGCACGTTGAAATCGACCTTGTTGGCCAGATAGAAGCGGCGCTCGGTCTCCACAACGTAGGTGAACAGTTTGATGACGTCGCGGTATTCCTTGTATAGGGACAGCTCGGCGTCGGTTTCGTAGTTGTCGAGGTCCTCGGCGCTCATCGTCTGCCTTCCGTGTCGCGCTTGCGGCCACGTCCAAGCGTGCGCCACCAAGCATCCTTCGAGGTTTTGCGCTCATCCGAGCTGTACGGCCAGTTGTTGTCGGCATCGCCGGCCTTCTGGTCCGTCTTCGCCGTTCCGGATGCTTCGTTCGGCTGCGATTCCTGCGATGGCGCGGCAGACGTCTCGTCGGCGGAGGTCTGCGCCGTGTCTCCACTCTGGCCTGCCGCTGCGGCATCGTCCGCATCGCCCTTATGTACGGAGTTGAGTTGGATGGCGATCGAGTGTTCGCGGGCGCTCAACGCCTCCTTGACGCCCGGATTGTCTTCGATCACGTGCATGCCGAACGCGTCGAGCGAGCGGATCGGGTCGAATTCGTCGACGAGCGTGTCCATGACGATGAGGTCCTGGTAACGGTTCTCCGACGCGTTCCACAGGGCATCGCGCGAACGGCCGGACGGCACGAAGCCGAGCGACTGGTAGACGGATACGGAACGCGTGTTCTGTTCCGGCACGGCCACCCAAATGCGGTGCATGCCGAGGCCCGCCGGTTCCGGCGCGAAGCCGTACGTCATCACGCGGGGCATGATGTCTCGCGAGTAGCCGCGGCCGCGGTAGTCCTTGCCGAGCACCACTTGGATGCGGGCGGAACGTGCCCAGCCGTCGATGTCGATGAGGAAGATCATGCCGATCACGTTGTCGGAAGAGGCCGCGTCAAGCTCGCCGTCGCCGTCATGGTCGGCTTCGGTGACGATGGACCATGCGATGGTACGACGAGATTCCGGATCCCCCACGCCGGATTCGTTCGATTTTTCGCCATTGGACCATGCCACGGAACGACGCACCCACGCGTTCACAGCGCCACGTTCGGCCACGCGGTCCTTGCCGGTGATGCCGGATGCGCCGACGTACGCCTCAATGACCTCCATGCGTGCGATGTCGTCGATGGTGGCGGGGCGCAAGTGCACCATCTCGCCCTTGATGGGCGGAATGACGATGCGTTCCGGCAGCTCCCTCGCCCGCTGGTCCGTCGTCTGTTCCTTCGCTGTGGTTTCAGCGTACTCTGACATGATTATCGTTCCCTATGTTTCTCAGCGCGGTCCCTCGCCGCACCCATACCGACGGTATTGTACCCGACTGAACGCCAGCTGGGAGTTTTGTTAGGCAAAATCCCCGTGAAACCTCCCCAGCCGACGCGTGAATCGTACGAAAAGGCCTGTAAAAGCAGATAAAAAGCAACAAAATGCAGAAAGGCGTGCGTTTTTACGATTCCTCTCATCGCAAAAACGCACGCCTTTCGATGCCATCAATCAGGCAACGTTCGGCAATCGCCGGAATGTCACTTGATCTTGCCCATCACGATCTTGGTGACGGCCTTCGCGTCGGCCTGGCCGCGAGTGGCGCGCATGACAGCGCCGATAATCGCGCCCATCGGCTTCATGTTGCCGCTCTTGAGCTTCTCGACGATGTCCGGGTTGGCCGCGAGTGCCTCGTCGACGGCCTTTTCGAGCGCGCCGTCGTCGGAAACGACCTGGAAGCCGTGCTTCTTGACGACCTCGTCCGGAGTGCCTTCGCCGGCGAGCACGCCTGCGACGGTCTGCTTGGCGAGCTTGTCGTTGAGTTTGCCGTCGGCGATGAGCTTCTCGACCTCGGCGACGTCGGCCGGGGTGATCGGCAGCTCTTCAAGGCTCACGCCCTTGTTGTTGGCTTCGCGGGACAGCTCGCCCAGCCACCACTTCTTGGCGCCCGAGGCGGAAGCGCCGGCCTTGACGGTGTCCTCGAGCAGGTCCAGAGCGTCGGCGTTGAGCACGTCGCGCATCTCCAGATCGTTGAAGCCCCACTCGCCCTTCAGGCGGTTGCGGCGCTCACGAGGCATTTCCGGCATCTGGGCCTTCATCTCCTCGATGTGCTCCTTGGTGATGTGCAGCATCACCAGATCCGGATCCGGGAAGTAGCGGTAGTCGTCGGCGTCGGACTTCACGCGGCCGCCGGCGGTGGTCTGCGAGGCCTCGTCCCAGTGACGGGTCTCCTGCAGAATCTCGCCGCCTTCGGAAAGGATGGCGGCCTGACGGCGGATCTCGTACTGGATAGTCTTCTCGATGCCACGGAACGAGTTCACGTTCTTGGTTTCGGAACGGGTGCCGAACGGATCGGACGGGCTGTTGCGCAGCGACACGTTCACGTCGGCGCGCATGTTGCCCTGCTCCATGCGGGCATGGGAGATGTTCAGCGCACGCACGATGTCGCGGATGGCGCGCATGTAGGCACCCGCGATCTCCGGGGCGCGGTCTCCTGCGCCTTCGATCGGCTTGGTCACGATTTCGATCAGCGGCACGCCGGCGCGGTTGTAGTCGACCAGCGAGTGGTCGGCGCCTTCGATACGGCCGTCAGCGCCACCGACGTGGGTGTTCTTGCCGGCGTCGTCTTCGATGTGGGCGCGCTCGATCGGCACACGGAAGATGGTGCCGTCCTCAAGTTCCACGTCGAGGTAGCCGTTGCCGTTGGTCGGCTTGTCATACTGCGAGATCTGGTAATCGCGCGGCATGTCCGGGTAGAAGTAGTTCTTACGGGCGAACTGGCTCCATTCGGCGATTTCGCAGTGCAGGGCGAGACCCAGCTTGATCGCGTAATCGACGGCGGTCTTGTTGACCACCGGCAGGGAGCCCGGCAGGCCGAGGCTCACCGGGGTGAGCTGGGTGTTCGGCTCGCCGCCGAAGTGGACTTCGGCCGGGCAGAACAGCTTCGTGGTGGTGGACAGCTCCACGTGGGTTTCCAGACCGATGACCGGGTCGAACTTCTTGACGGCATCGGCGTACTTCATCAACTTTTCAGCCATTTTGTTTTCTTTCCTCCGATGCTTCCTACTTGTCCAGTCCGTCGAGCCACGGGGTCTTCAGGGACTGCCAGATCGGGCCGTTCCAGCTTTCCTCGAGGGCCGCTTCGAGAGCGGCGGCGGGCTTGTACATGACCTCGTCGCGCTGCTGCGGGGCGAGGAACTGGAAGCCGACCGGTAGGCCGTCGTCGCTCAGGCCGGCCGGGATGCTCATGGCCGGCACGCCGGCGAGGTTGGCCGGAATGGTGGTGATGTCGATGGCGTACATGGCCATCGGGTCCTCGGTCTTCTCGCCGAACTTGAAGGCGGTGACCGGGCTGGTCGGGCCGACGAGCACGTCGACCTTTTCGAAGGCCTTCTTGAAGTCGTCGATGATCAGGGTGCGGACTTTCTGCGCGGAGCCGTACCAGGCATCGTAGTAGCCGGCGGACAGGGCGTAGGTGCCGAGGATGATACGACGCTTGACTTCGTCGCCGAAGCCGGCCTCACGGGTGTAGGCCATCATGTTGGCGGCGGTCTGCGGAACGCCTGCCGGCGGCATGACGCGCAGGCCGTAGCGCATGCCATCGTAACGGGCCAGGTTGGAGCTGACCTCGGACGGCATGATGATGTAGTAGGCGCCGAGGGAGTACGGCAGGTGCGGCAGGGACACTTCGATGACCTCCGCGCCCATTTCCTCAAGCTTCTTGACGCCTTCGTTGAAGCGGGCCATGACGCCCGGCTGGAAGCCTTCGCCGCCGAGCTCCTTGATCAGGCCGACCTTGAGGCCCTTCAGATCGCGCTTCATGCCTTCACGGGCTGCGGCGACCATCGGACGCGGGCCTTCCGGAATGGAGGTGGAATCGCGCTTGTCGTGTCCGCCGATCACTTCCTGCAGCAGGGCCGAGTCGAGCACCGTACGGGAGCACGGGCCGATCTGGTCGAGCGAGGAGGCCATGGCGATCGCGCCAAAACGGGAGACGCCGCCGTAGGTCGGCTTGACGCCGACGGTACCGGTCAGCGAGCCCGGCTGGCGGATGGAGCCGCCGGTGTCGGTACCCAGGGCGAGCGGAGCTTCGAATGCGGCCACTGCGGCTGCGGAACCGCCGCCGGAACCGCCCGGCACGCGCTCGGTATCCCACGGATTGTGGGTGGTCTGGTAGGCGGAGTGCTCGGTGGAGGAGCCTTGCGCGAATTCATCGAGGTTGGTCTTGCCCAACAGCGGCATGCCCGCGGCCTTGAGCTTCTCGATGACGGTGGCGTCGTACGGCGGCACCCAGCCTTCGAGGATCTTGGATGCGGCGGTGGTTTCGATGCCCTTGGTGACGATCATGTCCTTGATGGCGATTGGCACGCCGGCGAGTTCCGGCATCTGCGCCTTGTCCTCATCGGACTTGGCGTCGAAGGCGTCGGCCTGTTCGAGGGCCTGGTCGGCGGAGACCTTCAGGAAGGCCTTGACGCTCGGTTCGGCGGATTCGATGACCGCAAGGTGGGCTTCGACCAGCTCACGGCTGGAAACTTCCTTGGCCTTGATCTTGGCCGCCATCTCGGCGGCGGAAAGCTTGACGAGTTCGGTGGTGCTCATATCACTCCTGTCCCAGAATGCGCGGTGCGACGAACATGCCGGCCTCGGAGACCGGGGCGCCTGCGGTGGCTTCGGCCTGGGTCAGCGGGGTCTCGGGTACGTCCGGACGCAGGTAGGCTTCCAGCGGGACCGGGTTCGCGGTCGGTTCCACGTCGTCGGTGGCGACTTCCTGGACCTTGTTGATGGATTCGGCGATGACGTTCAGATCGCCCTGCAGACGGGTGATTTCCTCGTCCGTGAGTGCGATTCGGGCCAGATCGCCCAAATGCACGATTTCTTCTTTGGTGAAAGTAGGCATGACCCTAACAGTAACGCGTCTGCGTGACGAGCGTGTGCCCTATTTCGTGCCCCGTTCGCAACCCGGCCGCGACTGGCCGCCATCCGTTCGACGGCCGTTCCGTCGCCTGGTCGGCGAGCACGCATCCGCTATTGCGGCAAAGCGACGCTTAACGGCTTTTCTTGCCGCGTGCCGATGGCGCGATCAGGCTTGCGGCGCGGCGTGCTGGGCGATCCAGGCGTGCATGGAGACCGCGGCGGCGGCGCCGGCGTTGATGGAACGGACCGAGCCGAATTGGGAGATGTAGACCACGTCATCGGCCAGTTCGAGCGCTTTTTCGGACAGACCCGGGCCTTCCGCGCCGAAAAGCATGAGGCAGCGTTCGGGGAAATGGTAGGTTTCCATGGGCACCGCGCCGGGAATGATGTCGAGCGCGATGACGCGGGCGGCTTGCAGTTCTGCTATTTTCGCGTCCAAGGCTTCCAGTTGGGCCATGGTTTCGCTTGTGTTCGGGGCAGTGCCGGAAGTGCCGTCCGTCGCGGCTGCGGAGCCACGCATATGGAAGGCGATGGCGGCGGCTTGCGATTGGGCGGCGGCGATTTCGCCGGCGATGCGCAGTTTCCAACATTCGACAAGTTCCGTTATGGATGGATGGTTTTCGACGTGCTGGTACAGCTCCGTCATGAGCGCGCCCTTGCGATTCCATTTGTGCGGGCCGACGATGTGCACGCGGCGCGCTTGGAATGCGTTGGCGGTGCGCACCATGGAGCCGATGTTGAAATCGTGGGTCCAGTTCTCCACGGCGACTTCGAAATCGTGGCGCCCGCGGGAGTCCAGGTCGGCTTTGATGGCCGCGACCGTCCAGTAGCGGTAGCGGTCGAGCACGTTGCGGCGGTCGCCTTCGTCGAGCAGGGTGGAGTCGAAGCGGATGTCGTAATTGGGGGATGACGCATCGTCCGGGCGTGGTTCGCCTGGATGGGTTTGCGACCACGGTCCTACGCCGACCTCGCGGAACGTCGGTTCGCCGGATACCTGTGCGGCAACATCGATGGGATTGGGATCGTGCACGTTCTCCCCTTCATAGGAACAGCAATACAAATATGTCAAAGGCCCGCGCATCCGTATGCATCATCATGCTTGTCATCGCACATTCGACGACGTCAACGGCAGATATGTTTGCGGTCGGTCGGCGGGAAACTCGGTGTTCAGTGGAGTTCGGATTCCTTGAACACTTCGACGAACGGCAGTTCGGATTCCTCCGAAGTGACCGGGTTGATGACCTTGATGGTCGGGTCGACCATGTCGACACCGCCAATCAGCGAGGCAACGGCCAGCACTTTGGCGCCTTCGTTCTCCACCACGGAGAAGTCGAGGCTCAGCTCGTTGCCGTTGCGCAGGGTGACCAGCGATGAGGTCTGCACATACGATTTTTCAGACAGCCAGGAGTCGATCAGCACCACGCGTTTGCCGGCAATCGACGGACCCTTGATGGACGGATAGACGAAGTCCATAACGAAACCGTCCAAATCCTCGCCACGGGAGGCGGCGGCCTGGATCATGGCGGAGACCAGCGGCACGGCCGCGGCGGTCAATGCGCCGACCGCGTCGAAATCGTCGACGGAATAGCCGGCTTCCTCCAACGTGTCGAGCAGGATATGGCCGACGATGGAGGCTCCACGGTGATCGAACAGCACAGAGGAGAGTTCCGAGAACGGCTTGTCCTTCATTTCGGCCTGCAGCAGCGCCTTGAGCTGGTCGCGCGGTTCGAGCATGGCGAAATCGACGGTGGATTCCGTCGAAGCGGAAACAGACTGGCCCGCAGCGGAATCATGCGTCGGAACCGGTGTCGTCTTGCGGAAAGTGTTCTCTTCGGTCATGGTTCCAGCCTATCCTTTCGGCTCGTCATTCACCGTGCGGTATGGGTGATTTATGCGCGATAAACATGGTTATTCGGCGTTGGTCTCGGGAGCGGACAACTCGCGGATATCCCCTTTTTCGGGCGCGATCATGTCGACGGTGCCGATGACCTTGCTTTGGTCGACGCGTTGCAGTTTGCGCGCGGTGACCAGCACGCGCGATTCGAGCGACGCGGCGAACGAGTTGTATGCGCCGACCGTTTTGGTGATGGCGGAACCCAGTTTGGTGGCCCGCTCCCCCAATACTGCAAACCGTTCGTACAGCTCTCGGGACAGGTCGAACAGCATTTTCGCGTCATCGGTCAGGCTTTGCTGCTGCCATGCGTATGCCACGGATTTGAGCAGCACCGCCCATAGGGTGATCGGCGAGGTCAGCGCGACTTTCTGCGCGAATGCGTCGTCCATCAGTGTCGGGTCGGTTTCCAATGCGGCCTGCAGCAACGATTCGTTGGGGATGAACGCGATCACGAAATCCGGAGCATCGCTGAACGCGTTCCAGTAGGCTTTGTCTCCCAGGGTCTTCACATGGTCTCGTACCGCTTTGGCATGGGAATGCAGCAGCTCGTTCTTGCGGGCCAGTCCCTCCGGTGAGGCGGTGTCTGGAATCTCGCATGCGCGCTGGTAGTCGGCGTATGGCGCTTTCGCGTCGATCGGAATGGTTTTGCCGCCCGGCATGTGGATGATCATATCCGGCCGTTGCGTATGTCCATCGGCGTCGGTGACCACAACTTGGGTGTCGAAATCGACATGTTCCAACAGACCCGCCGATTCCACGATGTTGCGCAGCTGCGCCTCGCCCCACGCGCCACGCACCTTGTTGTTGCGCAATGCCGATGATAGGGCGCTCGTCTCGCGATCCAATCGCGCCTGCTGTTCGCCAAGACCTTTGAGCTGTTCGCCGAGCGCGCCCATCTCATGCTTGCGGCCCTCTTCGATTTGCGCGACCTTCGTCTGCAGGGCGTCGAGGTTCTTCTGCACCGGAGCCAGTGCGGAGAGCACCTTGCTTTGCTCCTGCAGTTTCCGTTCGCTTTCGGCTTGACGACGGTTCGCTTCTTCGGCGGCACGCTGCCGTTCACGTTCCACGCGCATTTCCTCGGCACGCTGGGCCTGTGCCAATTGCGATTTGAGATACGTCAGCTGCTGGCCGAGCCCTTCCGCCTGCGTACGGTACTGCACCACCGCCGCGTTAAGTTCGCTGATACCCTGACGATCCGCCTCAATCTGCGCCTTCGCCTCGTTCAGGTCGGATTCCTTCGCGCCGCGGGCCATGTCCTGCCCCTTGGTACGTCCCGCGAAGAAGCCCGCGGCCGCTCCAAGCGCGGCCACGATCACCAGCAATATCACTACAAACACAGGATTGTCGAACATACGTTCGATGGTATCACGTCATCAGGAACACATCAATCCACGCATCCACATTCATTCGCAAGACCGACCGCATGCCACACAACCGTGCACTATGCTGAAATCAGCCGAACGCGAAATGCATCAGCCCAACACGAAGGGACACTATGGGATTCGATCTGTTTTTGGCGGCCGTGTCGATTGTGGCCGCATCCATCGCCACCTGGGCGTTGTTGCGGCTGTTTCCAAGCTCGGACGCACGCCAGGCGATTCCGCTGCGGACGGACGGCGGATTTGCCGACCCATCCCACACAACCGATGGTGGAGTGACGATAGACGGCAAAGTGACGGCAGACGGCGAATCGACATCCGACATCGACGGACAACCCACCGACCACCTCGGCAAGCGCCTCGTCATCGCGCTTATCCTGACCATTCCAACGTTCGTCATCACATTACTGGCGCTGGCCAAAATCGCCATGCCGGGCTGGCTGACGAATCCGTGGCCGCACGCCATCGTCATCACGCCGGTCATGTTCTATTGCGCGGCGCCGATTCACCACCGCGGCCTGCCCGCATTGCAGCGGCGACATCCGAACGGCGATTCGCTGGTTTCGCTTGGCATGGCGATTGTTTACGCGTACAGCCTGCTGCTGTGCGTGGTGTCGTGGATTTTCCCGGCCGGCTCGCGCGATCCGTATTTCGCGTTCGTCGGCGTGGTCGCGACGCTTTCGCTGGCTGGCACGCTTGTCCGGCAACACGCGATGACCGCGCAGCAGACGGCAGAAACAGAAAAGGCGCAATCGGCACAGTCAACAGAATCAACAGAATCGGCGCGATCTCAAGCGAAATCCCCTGAGCCAACGCAAGAAAAGCGCGGAAGAATTGCTCTTCCGCGCTGTGGTAGGTCATGCGATCCGCGCACGTGTGCTGCAGATCACCACGTCGGTGACGATGGTGGTCGCGGTGTGGACGTGCGCGTTGTGGCTGGCGTTCGGCGTGCAACCGAAGCCGGCGATCGCCATACTGCTCGGTTCGACCGTGCTGTCGGTCGCAGGCCTGGTATTGCAGGCTTACGACCGACAGGTAACCAATCGATAATCGTCACTCAGCCGGGTTTGGGACGTCGGCGGAATCGTCCGTCTTCTCCTCGCCCATATCCTCCAGCTGGTCCGCGGCCCACGCGGACAGCTCCAGGTGGTCGCCGCCGGTCTGGTCCACCAGCACGGTGTCGCCGTCGTGCACTTCGCCGGCCAGCAGCATGCGGGCAAGCTGGTCGCCGACTTCGGTCTGCACCAGGCGACGCAGCGGACGTGCGCCGTACGCCGGATCGTAACCGGTGTTGGCAAGCCATTCGCGCGCCGAATCGGTCACGTCGAGCGTGATGCGGCGGTCGGTCAGACGTGCGGACACCTGCGCGACCTGAATGTCCACGATGCCGCCGAGCTCCTCGCGGGTCAGCGGGTGGAACATGACCAGTTCGTCCAGACGGTTGATGAATTCCGGCTTGAACTGCATGTGCACGGCGTCCATCACGGCCTTCTTCTTGGCGTCCGCGTCCATGTCGGGATTGACGAGGAACTGCGAGCCCAGGTTGGAGGTCATGATCAGAATCGTGTTCTTGAAGTCCACGGTCCTGCCCTGGCCGTCGGTCAGGCGACCGTCGTCAAGCACCTGCAGCAGCACGTCGAAGACTTCCGGATTGGCCTTCTCCACCTCGTCGAACAGCACCACCGAATACGGACGGCGACGCACGGCTTCGGTAAGCTGGCCACCCTCTTCGTAGCCGATGTAGCCCGGCGCGGCTCCGATCAGGCGGGACACGGAGGCCTTCTCCATGTATTCGCTCATGTCGATGCGCACCATGGCCTTCTCGTCATCGAATAGGAAGTCGGCGAGCGCCTTGGCCAGTTCGGTCTTGCCCACGCCGGTGGGGCCGAGGAACAGGAACGATCCGGTCGGACGGTTCGGGTCGGAGATGCCGGCACGCGAGCGACGCACGGCGTCGGAAACCGCTTGGATGGCTTCCTTCTGGCCGATCACGCGCTTGCCGAGGTACTCCTCCATGTGCAGGAGCTTCTCGTTTTCGCCCTGCATAAGACGGCCCACGGGGATGCCGGTCCAGTCGGAGACGATTTCGGCGATGGAGTCGGCGTCGACGCGGTCGGGGACCATCGGCACGTCGGCGTTGGCATTGTCGGCTCCGCCCGATTCCGCCTCGTTCTTCTCGGCTTGGGCGATTTCCTTCTGGATGGCCGGGATTTCGCCGTAGTTGATGGCTGACGATTTCGCCAGGTCGCCTTCGCGCTCGTACTTTTCGGCTTGCGTACGCAGCTCGTCGAGCTTCTTGCGCAGGTCGCCGATACGGTTGTGGCCGTTCTTTTCGGCGTCCCAACGCGCTTTCAGCCCGTTGAGCTTTTCGCTTTTGTCGGCGATTTCCTGGTTCAAATCGGCGAGACGGTCCTTGGCGCTGTCGTCCAGTTCCGCTTCGGCCTTTTCCGCGGCCTTGTCGTTCTTCGGATTGCCCAGCAGGTACGACTTCTCCATCTTGAGACGGTCCACCTGGCGGCGCAGTTCGTCGATTTCCTCAGGCGAGGAGTCGAGTTCCATGCGCAGGTGCGCTGCGGCCTCGTCCACCAGATCGATGGCCTTGTCCGGCAGCTGGCGTCCGGAAATGTAGCGGTTCGACAGGGTTGCCGCCGCGACCAGCGCGTCGTCGCCGATGGTCACCTTGTGGTGGGCCTCATACTTCGGCGCGATGCCGCGCAGGATGGCGACGGTGTCCTCCACGCTCGGCTCGCCGACGAACACCTGCTGGAAACGACGTTCGAGCGCCGGATCCTTTTCGATGTTCTCACGGTATTCGTCCAGTGTGGTGGCGCCGATCAGGCGCAGTTCGCCACGGGCCAGCATGGGCTTGAGCATATTGCCCGCGTCCATGGAGCCTTCGGCCGCGCCCGCGCCGACGATGGTGTGGATCTCGTCGATGAAGGTGATGATCTGCCCGTCGGCCTTCTTGATCTCCTCAAGCACGCTCTTCAGACGTTCCTCGAATTCGCCACGGTACTTGGAACCGGCCACCATGGAGCCCAGGTCAAGCGAGATAAGCTTCTTGTTCTGCAGGGTGGTCGGCACGTCGCCGGCGACGATGCGCTGCGCCAGGCCTTCGACGACGGCGGTTTTGCCGACGCCAGGCTCGCCGATCAGCACAGGATTGTTCTTGGTACGGCGGGACAGGATCTGGATGACGCGGCGGATTTCCTGGTCGCGGCCGATCACCGGGTCGAGCTTGCCTTCCTTCGCGGCGGCCGTCAAATCGGTGGAGTACTTCTCCAAAGCCTTGTACGAGCCTTCCGCGTCGGCGCTGGTCACCTTGCGGTCGCTGCCGCGCGCGGCGGTCAGGGCGTTACGCAGCTTATCCGCGGTAAGACCGTTCTTTTCCAAGATGTCCGCGCTTTGATTAGGTTTCGCGGCCGCGATTGCGACCAGCATGAGGTCGACGGTGACGTACTCGTCTCCCCTCCGTTGCATTTCTTTTTTTCGGCTTGCGATAGCACCGCCGACAGCTGCCTGCTGACGTCCGGCTGCGTTGTGGTCGATCCGCTGGCGCTCGGCAGCGATTGCATCGCCTGATGCACTTCGGCGCTCACGTTTTGCGCGTTGCCGCCTGCCGCTTCGATGAGCGCGCGGGCCATGCTGTTTTCCTGACGCAGCATCGCGTCCAGCAGGTGCAGGGTGTCTACCTGCGGATTGCCCAGCGCCGCCGCGTTCTGAACGGCGTCCGAAAGCGCTTCCTGCGCCATCTGCGTGAACTTCTGTTCCATATCATCCTCCATGGTTCGCGCCCGGCCGCCCGGCCTTCGCTACCGGGCCGGCGTTCGGACGCATATGTCGTTGTCTGATATGCTCAACCGACTTCATCGCCATTATATTCCCAAAACTTGAGTCCCACAGACTCAACTTTTTGCGTTTCTCAAAACCGTCTTTCGACACAGGACGGCAGTCACCGACAATCACCAGCGCTCACCGGCAATCGCAATACATACGGAAAAGGCGGGCAGCAACGTAACGAAATCACGAAACGTTGCAAACCCGCCTAATCCAAAGTCCGCCAGCAAGCCGAAAATCAGCCGCGCACCACCACGTTGCGCAGATCGCCGATGCCCTCGACGTGCACGATCGCCTCGTCACCCGGATCCAGATGACCCGACGCGTTCGGCGTACCCGTCATAATCACATCGCCCGGCAGCAGCGTGGTGAAACTCGTAATCGCCGCGATCTGCTCAGGAATGCCGTGAATCAGATTCGCCGTGGTACCCGACGCCATCGGCACATCCTCACCGTTGAGCGTGAAGGAAATCTTCGCATCCTTCCAATCCACATCGTCACGCGTCACAATCCACGGACCCAACGGGCACGCCGTATCAAAACCCTTCGCACGCGTCCACGTCGGATCAAGACCCTGCAGATCACGCAACGTCACATCATTCACGCACGTGAAACCCAGCACATAATCCATGGCCTGCTCCACCGGCACATTCTTGGCGATACGACCCATCACCACAGCCAACTCCGGCTCGAAATTCATATCATTCGAACACAGCGGAATCACAATCGGATCATCCGGACCAATCACCGACGTGCTCGGCTTGGTGAAAATCACCATATCCTCCGGCGCATGCTTGATATCGGAATGACCGGCCTCATGCATGAACTGCGCATGCGCCTCATAATTCTTCGCCAAACCGTACACCTTCGACGGAATCACCGGAGCCAGCAGACGAATGCCGTCACCATCCACCGGATAGCGCTCGCCGGTCGGCTCGACGGCCTGGCCGGACAGCGGATAGCCGTTCAAGGCCACGAGATAGTCCTTGCCGTCGTTCTTGTCGGTCTGAACGAAGGCGTACTGCGGTACATCATTATGCGTAAAACGTGCGATTCTCATACCCGCAAGTCTACCCGCTCGCCACGCCCGCCGTTCTCGACATGCGTCGCTTTGCGGACGATGCCGATTGCTCGCATTTTTACGATTTTTGCGATTATTTGCGATGCAGTTCCGCCCGCAACGCCGCCACCTCGCGTTCCAGCTCGTCGATGCGGCGCACCTGCTGGGCGATGAGCAGGTCGCGCACGTCACCTCCCGACAGAATCGGGACTTCGGCTGTTGCGCGGCGCGGGCAGCGTCGCGTTGCTTTGCGTTTCCGTCGTTTGCGTTGGCCGCACCGGCTGCGATACCGCAGATCGAGCAACCTCCGCAGATTCCGCCGACGGCGCCACATCCGCCGACGCCGATGGCACCACTCCACCATTCCCATCAACCGATACCAGCCGGTCCGTGCCCATACGGCAGGCAATCTTGCGCCAGCGCGCGAAACAACGTTCGATGCGCTTATAGCCGATCAGCGATGGGTCGAGTCCGGCTTCGCGGAACAGTTCGACCGGCGATTCGCCCGCATGGTACCGGCGCATGCAGTTGTGTTTGAACGATTCCGTGTAGGTGATGCGTCGCGACGTCGCTTCGGCCACCACCGGCAGCGAGCGCAGATATTCGACTTCTTCCGGACTGAACGCTCCCCCACCGTTGCACATGATGTTCCCTTTCGGCTTGGCGTGCGGCGGCTCCCTTCCACCGCACGGCAGTCGAATGGCCTCCGTCATGCCATTCCCCTGTTCGGCTTGCGATACGTGTTTGCGATGCAAGGCCGCAATCCGATTCGTTGTTCGCTTTGTGTTCCATCATACCGGTACGAATGGCGTTTTTCCAACCATTTCAGGCGGTACGAAACCCTAAATCGCCCGTATTCGTCACAACAAAAGCGGGTGAACCGTTGATCGCTCAACGACTCACCCGCCCGAACAAGCCCCGTTGCCTGTCTGCTGGCCCGCTCAGACCGCCATCGGCGTATCCGATTCGCGGAAGCGCAGCACGAGCGCCAGTCCGGCTGCGGCACGGCGACGTTACGCGCGGCGCGCATCACGGTTTTGCGATTGAAGGTGAAGCGATCGCGCATGATGTGTTCGTCGGCGTCGGCATCGTCTTTGGCAGCATCATTCTTGTCGTTATCGTTGCCGTTTTGAGCCGACGCGGCATCCTTGTCGGCGTCATTCTTACCGTTCTTGTCGGCATCGTCGGCATCTTCAGCAGTGTTGCCATCGTTGTCAGCATCGTCCGCATCGCCGGTTTTGCCGTCATCGGCTGTCGCGCCCGCATCGCCATTCGCCACAGCATCCGTGCGATTTTCGCCGGCATGGTCGTTTCGATCGCCGTCTTGAGCCGGTGCAGCACCATTTGCAGGTACGTCAGCGTTCTCAGCCGTCGGCTGCCTAACCGCCTGCCGTTCCTGCTCCTTCTGCTCATTCGGCTGTTCCGTCTTATCGCACGGCTGCCGCTGTTCCGGCATCGTCTCCGACGGTTGTTCCGGTTGCGATTGCGACTGCAGTTGCGATTGCGCTTGTTCGTTCGATGGCTGCTGCGATTCGCCGTCGTCCGTAAGGCATTGTGCGTCGTCATCGTCCGTTGCGGACTGTCCGGCAACATCTTGCCCGGCAATGTCGGCAACGTCCGATCCGACTGCGTTTTCAGCATCGGATTGTTGTGTCGATTCCGGCTGGCTCGCTGCGGATTCGGCGGCCACGTTGCCGCCATCCGTCACCGTTTCGTCGGCGAACGCGGTCGCGCCGGCTCCCGTGGTGCCGGCCAGCATCGCAATCGTGACAAGCAATGCGGTGAATTTTCCCATCCGCGCGCCACACCGGCTTATGAAGCCGGCAAGCGGGTCCTTCATCCACTTCATGACATGTCCATCTCTCATGGCGCTGTGGCGAATTGCCTATGCGCCTCCATGCCTTGAACCTTATGGATGAACGTTTTGAAACCCGTCCCCTCCATTGATGGGTTCGGGGAACGTGCGGACCCGCGAAAATCGCGGCCTTCCCCCTTATCCTTTACGCGGCCAGGTGGAAGCGTGCCGCATGATTCGGTGTCGGGGCCGCATCGACCGCACGACCATGCAGCACAACAGCATGCCGCCCATCGTGCAAACGATGGTCATGGCGAGCGCGCCCAGTTCGGTCGCGCGTTCGTCGCGCACGTCGGCCGGATCTGGCGCGGGCAGCGGTATTGCGACGCGATGCCCGGAGACTAGCAGCCGATGCGTGTTGATGCCGTATGGCGTGCAGGTCATCAACGTCAGCCGGTCTTCGCCGGGCACGATTTTCAACCGTGAGACGTCGTCCGGTTCGATCACGCTGATTCGGTCCACTTCGTATCCCAGCGTCTCGTCCATCACTTTGATGTACATGAAATCGCCGTCGTGCAGTTCGTCGAGCCGTGTGAACATCAACGATTTGACCAGGCCGCGATGCCCGGTGACCACCGTATGCGAGCCAGTGCCGCCGACCGGCAGGCTGGTGCCGTACAGATGCCCTGCGCCGACGGCGAGCACCGGTTCGGACGTACCATGCCGAATCGGCAGTTCCACGCCGATTTTGGGCACCAATACCGTGCCCATGATGCCTGCGCCGGAATCCAGCAGGCCCTGATAGTTCGCGTCCGTGTCCGCCGCGGAAAGCCCGGCACCGCCGGAAGGCGCCGAATCGTCGGCGGTATCAGCATCTCCGGCAGTGCCAGCCGGTCTGGTAGTGAACGGATCGGCCGCCTCGCCCAATACCGGCTGTCCTTCCACGGCAAGCCGCCGATTGTATGCGCGCGCCCGTTCCAACTCCTCCATCGCCATCGGATACGGCCATCCGGCAACCGTGCGAGCCGCCGAATCGGATGTCTCGGCCAAGCGCCGCGCGGAATGCGCCTGCATGGCGAACGGCAACGACGCGACCACCACCGCGCCCACGATCAGCAGCACGGACACGCACCGCACCAATATGAAACGAATCCGCCGCAGCCTGCGCGCGCGAACCACATCGGCAATGTCAATCGCCTCGTAAAACGACGGCGTTCCAGCGAACGTTCCAGCAGACGTTCCAGCGAACGCAACAGTTCCGGCATGACCACTGTCGGCAGCTGCACCGGCATCAGATCCGACTCCGGCGCCATTGCCGATGCCATCGTTATCATCACCGGCATCATAGGAATCAGCCGAGGCGCCCGCCACGGCACCGAACAGCCGCATGGGCGAACGCAGCACCGCATGCGCATGCACGTAGGAATCCGTCCTGCGGGCGAGCAGACGGACGGGTTTACTCATCAATCGAGAGGCAGACCAAAACATGGGTTTCTCCTTCGAACACACCCATGTTCACACCCGCCATACGAAAGCCCTTGCCCCCTATAGGAGGGCTTACCCCTAGAAAGACAACGGTTTCAGGCACGAAACCGGCAATTATGGCACCAAACCGCGCAGCACCCCACCTACCGGCGGAACGCAGCTCAGACAAGCCGTTTTTCAGAGGAATGCAAGTCAGACGAATGTAAGCCAGACGAATGCAATCCAGGCGGACGAGCCTCGCAAATCCTTAAAAAAACAGAAAAAGTCAAAGAAAGCGCTCAGATGAACGCACGCTCACCGAAAATCGCAGTGCCGACGCGCACGATGGTGGAACCTTCGGCGATGGCCAGTTCCATGTCGCCGGTCATGCCCATCGACAGTTCCCGGCAACGGTCCGTGCCCGGTTCGCCGGATGCGAGGATGAGGTCGCGGGTCTTGCGCAGGTGCGAGAAACCGCGGCGAATCACCGTTTCGTCGTACACATGCGCGCCGATCGTCATCAGTCCCTGCAATTCGATGCCGTCCAACGTGCCGATTTTCTGCGCGATGCGGATGGCGTGCGCCGGATCGCAACCGGATTTCGATTCCTCGCCGGATTCGTTGACTTCCAGCAGCACGCCGACAGTAATACCGCGAGCCACGGCTCTACGTGAAATTTTTTCTGCCAAATCGATTGAATCGACCGATTCGATAGTGTCGACCACCGGCAGCACTTTGCCGATTTTATTGCTTTGCAGCTGGCCGATCAGGTGGAATGGAATATGCTCCGCCGCAGCATCCGGCGCGGCGCCTGCGACGCCCAGCGAAAACCCGCGTTCCGCGCATCGCCGTGCCAGCCCTTCGGCCTTCGCCGTCACTTCCTGCGGACGGTTCTCGCCGATCATGCGCACGCCGGCATCAATCGCAGCCATGATTTCGCCGATGTCGCGCGTCTTCGTGGCGGCCAGCAGGCGCACGGAGCCGGCTTCGCGTCCGGCTTGTTCCTCAGCGGCCGCGATGCGGTCGAGCACACGATGCACGCCGTCCGTGATCTCACGTGCGCGCGCATCGTCGATCACCTCGTTGGCGAGGTTCTTGTGATCCATGTATGCAGTCATCGTCCACCTCTCGCAAGTTCATTCGACCGCCGGTCCGCGGCCGGCACCACCGTTCCGGCATGTCGGCTGATATTTCGATACCAGTGTTACCAGAAAACCGCCGACAACGTATAAAGAAGCCCACGCGATGACCTGAAGTGAAGCGATAAAGCGGTCATAAATTCGCGCGGGCTATAAAACCAGACGGCAGTAGAAGGGGGACTTCAAAGACTCCGTCTACGCATTTAATGTATCAGATAAATGCGCGCGAACCGCCGGAAAAAACCAATAAATCTGAAAACTTTTTTTCAGATTTTATCCCCCCTTGCGCAGCCCCTCCACCAAACGCTCCAATTTATCGACGCGATCGCTCAACACCATCACCTGGCATACCAGCGATTGAATCTTGCCCAACGGCACTTCCGACATCGCATTGTGGCTGTCCACAGCCGTATCATGCGGTTCCGGCTCTTCGGCCGCCTTGCGCATGATGTCCTCGTCACGCTTCCAGCGTGCGATATTGCGTTCGATGCGCTTGTGCCCGATGACCGATGGGCTCAATCCCGCGGAAATGAAGATCGCAGTCGGCTTCTCCCCCTGCAGATACCGCCTCATGCAGTCGATTTGGAATTCCCTCGCATACGTGATTCTGCTGTCCGTCACCGCGTCGATCGACGGCAATGTACGCAGGTATTCGATTTCCGCTCTACTGAACTGTCGCTTCGTCATATTCGCCCCTTGTAAATCCCCTTTTGACCGGCCATACCGATAACGCATAGACCGAATTGCCGAAATCACCACCCAGAATACCGGATGACGCACACCACCTTACGCACACCCCAAACGAAACGCGCGGCCCGTATCACCATGCGCTAAATATCCTTCTCACACTGTGAGATATCTCACAGCGACAGCACGTTTTCGGAGCACGCCGCAACCTCGGCATGGCACGTCACCGCACGTCCAGCAACGCATTCCACAATCGCGTCCCACGAAACCCGCCGTTCCGGCCGCCGATGCAGGTACAGTTGCAAGCATCGGCGCAACCGGTCTCCGCATCGGCAACACCGAACCGCCCGCCAACGACAGGAAGGAACCCCGTGCCAGGTCGTTTCGCACCCACCCCATCAGGCCGCATGCACATCGGCAACATCTATGCGATGCTCGGCGCATGGCTGTCCGCGCGCAGCCGCGGCGACGACATGCTGCTGCGCATCGAAGACATCGACGAACCGCGCGTGGTGCCCGGCGCGGCCGAACTGATGATGGACGATCTGCATTGGCTTGGCTTGGATTGGGACGGCGATCCGGTGTTCCAATCCGCCCGGCACGACCTGTACCGTGAGGCGCTGCATTGCTTGGAAAACCTGACGATTGACGACGCATACGATTCGCCGTTTGACGAGCGCAACGACCACACCCCCGCAGTCGGCAGCGCAGCCAACAACGCAATCGCTGGCACAACCCCGCTGATTTACCCTTGCTTCTGCTCGCGCGCCGACATCCGCGCAGCCTCCGCACCGCAGGAAGGCGACCGTTTCATGGTGTATCCCGGCACGTGCCGCCGGCTTATCGCCAGCGATCCGGATACCGTCCGGCGGCGGCTGGCCAACGGCGACCGCCATTCGCTGCGCATCGCCATGCCCGCCGACACAAACCCGCACGCAACCGTACAATTCGATGACGCAGTGTTCGGCCATCAGGAATTCAATCTGGCGCACGACGTCGGCGACACCATCGTGCGCCGCGCCGACGGCCTGTTCTCCTACCAGCTGGTGGTGGTCGTGGACGATCTTGACATGGGCGTCGACGACATCGTGCGCGGCCGCGACCTGCTCCGATCGAACGCCCTGCAAATCGCCATTCGCCGAGCACTTATCAAGGCGGGATTCCGCAAGGCGAAAACGCAGGCTTCTGCACCATCGCAGCACGCACCACAATCGCAATACACCCCATATAACCCCGAAAACCCACGGTACGCGCATCTGCCGCTTATCGACAACGCGGCCGGCCGCAGGCTCGCCAAACGCGAGCGCTCTTTGGATATGGGGGCGCTGCGCGCGCATGGCGTCACCGCGGAACAGGTTGTCGGCTATTGCGCGTGGCTGCTTGGTTTGCAGGGCGATTCCGCGCATACCAGTCCGCAGCCGATGAGCGCCGTCGAGGCGTTGCAGGAGTTCGATTGGGGTAAGGTACGGGCCGATACGGCCGACCGCAGTATCAGCCAAGACGATTTCGACGCGTATTTCGGCTTGTGACAACGACTGGCCGGATCTCGCCGAATTGCCGAGACGACCCGGTCAGTCCGGAAAACAGCAGAAAGCAGCAGAAAATAACGGGAAGCAGTCGACGTTCAGCCGATCCACAGCTCCGAGTCAAGCGGATATTCGTTGACCTTGCAGCCGTCCAAATGCATGGATTGCTCCTGCATCAGCGGCGCCAACTGGCCTTCGCCGGCGCAGGTCGTTTCGTTGTCGATGTGCCCCAGCCGGTGTCCGACCTCGTGGTTGATCACCATCGTGCGGTATCGCGCCAAGTTGCCGCCGGCGGCGAGCCATTGTTGCGTGCCGCCGTTCCAACGGTCGTCGTTGACGATCACGTTGTTGTCGACCCTGCAGCTGTATTCCACCGAGCATGATGGCGAGAACGACGTCATTTCCGATGCTTGGGACAGCACGAGATTGAAATCGCAGTTGCCGTCCGTGGATTGGTCGAATATGGCTCCGGCGCGTGGCCATCCGTGTTCGTCGTTGAGGATGCGGAACGCCGCGTTGCCGAATTCGTCGGCCGAACCGACGTTTCCTTTGGTTGCGATGCAGTAATGGTATTGCGTTACCGGTTTGCCGCTGTTTTGCGCGGTTTCCTGCGCTTTGTTCAGAATCGCGGTTTTCTCGTCGTCGCCCAGTGCCGCCGATTGCGCGCTCACCGCTTTGGCGACGGCCTGCTCTTCCTGCGATTGTTTGGTTTCCGGTTTGGTTTTTTTGGCCGTCTTATGCTGATTGGTTTTGGCTGTTTTCTTGGCTGGCTTCTTGGCCGACGTCGAATGCGTGGCTTGTGCCGTCGTCTGCGTGTTCGGCGTCATGCGGACCAGTAGTGCGTGCACGCTGCAGGACGTCATCGATGCGATCAGCAGGAACAGCACGAGCACCAGCACGGCGGCCCTGCGGATGCGAAACGCCTCAAGCCGTTCCCGTTGGCCCATTGTGGCGTCGGCTTTCGGATCGAGCGCACGTATGATACGACGAATCCGCTTCAATCCAGCCTCCCGATATGGTGATGTTTCTCTCTTCGGCAACAGTACCAGTCTCAGTCAACATGCCGAAGCCGCTGACCGCCATGCATACCACCTATGCGTAAGGCCCGCGATTCCGGAGGGAATCACGGGCCTTACCAGCATGCCAGACGAATGCCGGCAATCGTCAAAGTAATGCTCAGGCGAACAGCACCTTGAACAGGAACGCGCCGACGATCGCGCCTGCGATCGGGGCCACGACCGGAATCCAGGCCTCGCCCCAGCGGGAATCGCCCTTGTTCGGAATCGGCAGGATGGCGTGCAGGAGGCGCGGCATGAGGTCGCGGGCAGGGTTCAGACCAGGGCCGGTCGGGCCGCCCATGGAGGTCACGAGGCCCCACACGATGAAGCCGACGACGATGGATGCGGCGGCCGGGTTCGCCTTGCCCCACGGCAGGGACAGGCAGCACAGGGCGCCGAGCACCAGCATGAAGGTGCCGAAGAACTCGTTGAGGAAGTAGTTCACGCGGTCGTTGTGCGCGTCGGTGGTGCAGAAGGTGCCGAGGATGGCTTCGGCATCGTCGGTGTCCTTGTAGTGCGGCAGGTAGGTGACGTACACGATGAGCTGGCCCGCCACTGCGCCGAGCAGCTGGGCGATGATGTACGGCAGGACCTCGTTCCACGGGAACATGCCGTTGACGGCCTGCGCGAGGGTCATGGCCGGGTTGATGTGGGCGCCGGAGACGCCGCCGAACATCAGGACCGGGAACATGACGCCGAAGCCGTAGCCCATGGCGATGTTCAGCCAGCCGGCATGGTAGCCCTTGGTGTTTTTCAGTTCCGCGTTGGCGACAGCGCCGTTGCCGAAGACCATCAGCACGGCGGTGCCGACGAATTCCGCGGCAAGCTTGGTGAAGAGTGTGTATTCCACTGCAGTTTCCTCTATTGCTTCTTCTCTAACGATTCTTACGATTCGTGCGATTCGAGATGAATTGCGATTCCGCTCTGGGCGGACAACAGCGCACTACCTTACTCCGTACGGAGGAAGTAACGCGGCTTTGGGTGGACACATGTCCGAAATACGAAAAAGACCCAAGCCATTGGCTTGGGTCTTGTCTGTGCCCCCTCAGGGATTCGAACCCTGGACACGCTGATTAAGAGTCAGCTGCTCTAACCAACTGAGCTAAAGGGGCGTTGGTCTTGGCGAGGTTTTTGTTCTCGCTGAGCACATGGAGTAAATATACTCAGAATCGGAAAGAACGCAACCCTCGGCGTGTCGCAATCATAAAACCGCTATTTTCCAACGTTTTCAGCAAATCGCCATCTATGGTGCACATCGCGTCATACGACGAAAAATGCGGCGCGATGGCGCCATAAAATCCAAGTAATCACATTTTCTTCACATTCTGCCGCAATGCAACCACTCCGACAGTCAACGGCACGAACTTTTCCATCACACATTTCCACCGCGGCGAGCCGAATAGCACGCATCATCGTCGAGCCCGTCGGCGCGCCAGAGGCCCTTTATAATAAGGACCATGGCGCGTCACAGGAGTATATGACGCGCATCAAGAAGGAGAAAGGCTTACCTATGGCATGCCCAAATTGCGGTCAGCCGACCATCGAAGGCGCTAAATTCTGCGCCTCGTGCGGCTCACCGCTCACCCAAACGACCGCGGCGGCACCGCAAGCGCCGGCCGCGCCGGAATCCGATGACGGCACCATGCTGTCTTCCGCGCCGCACATGGCACCGGCCCCGCAGATGCCGACCGCTGCCGTCCCGCTGCCCAATAGCGCCGCACCGGCAGCTCCGCAAACCACCGTCCCGCAGCCCACCACACCGCAACCGGCGGCGCAAGCACAGCCGACCGCTCAGGCGCAGGCAACGCAAACGGTGGCACCACAGGCCGCGCCGACGCAGCAGTTCCAGTATGCGCCATCCCCGGCCCCGCAGCCGGCAACAGCGCCGCAGCCAAGCCAGCCGACCCAGCAAATCGCCCGTCCGGCGGCCGATCCCACCATCACCGCGCTGACCACACCGCAGTCCATGAAGACCATGGGCGCCAGCCTCGGCATCGGTCTCGGCGCGAGCGTGGTGTTCGCGCTGCTCGCATCGATCGTCTTCTTCATGGGCAATGCCGCGGCCAGCAACGGGCTTGCCGGCATTCCGGGCTTTTCCGACACCGCCTCCTTCCTGGGCAACAACGGTGTGTCCGGCTCCGGCCCGAATTTCTTCCAGATTCTCTTCACCGTGATGACGCTCGGCGTTGGCGGTTCGCTGAATCTCAAAACCAGCTCCCAGGGCTTCTCGCTGAGCAATCTCGGCATTGACGCCTCGCACGTCAGCGTGACGCTGCCGGTCGGACTGCCCGGCGTGGCATTGGCGATCGGCGCCGCGTTCGGCGCATACATGCTGGCACGCAGGTTCGCGCTTCGTTTCAAGTGGACGGGCGTCATCAGCTCGCTGATCGTCGGCGTGCTGTCCGGCCTGGTGCTGCTGGTCTTCGCCGCCATCTTCCCGGTGACGGTGGGTGGTTCCTACAGCGACTATTCCGCTTCCGCGTCGCTTTCCGGCGTGTCCTTCCGCACGTTCTGCATGGCGTTCCTGCTGTCGGCGGCCGGTGCGCTGGCCGGCTACGCGTTGGCACAGTATGCGGGCGATTCGGGTAACGTCTTCTCCGCCGCTTGGCGTTGGGCGCACCGCGCTCGTGGCTTCGTGCGCACGCTGGTCGAATCGTTTGCGATCTACGGCGTGCTGTTCCTGGTGCTTGGCCTGGTGGCGACGATCGCCATGTCCGCCGCGAACCATCTCGGCGCAGGCGGTCTGCTGCTGGTTCCGCTGCTGTTCCCGGCTCTGCCGCTTATGCTGATTTCGCTGTCCTCGTTCGGCGGCATCGCCTTCTCGACGTCCAGCTACAGCGTCCATACGATCACGTTGTTCAACGTGTCCTCCCTCAGCCAGTATGGCTGGATTCTGTGGATCTGCTTCGTGCTGTTCCTGCTTGCCACGTTCTATATCGCGCTGCGTGAGACCGCGCGCAATATGTACGACCCGTATTACGCGGGCTGGCAGCATACGTGGAAGGCTCCGGTGGCCGCGATGGTGTTCTGGCTGGCCGCGGAGTTCCTGTTCACTTATTTCGCGGCGGGATACGCCTCGTCCAGCATGTCGATGACGACCCCGATGTGGTATTTCCTCGTCGCCGGCATCTGGGCGTTCCTGATCGAGGTGGCCGCGATGACGTTCGGTCCGACGCTGGTGGCGTCCCTGCCGGGCATGTGGCGGATCATCGTCGGTGGCACCGTGCAGCAGACCCCGCAGAACGTGGTCGATTACGTCAAGTCCTGCGATCCGTCCTACGGCATGAAGAAGACCTCTGCCACGGCGAGCGGCACGACCGCAACAGCGACCATGCCGACGGCTTCGGCTGCCGCACAGCCGGCCAATCCAACTACTCCGGCAGCTCCGGCCGCATCGGTCCCCCAGCCCGCGACGCCGGCTGCGCCAATGCCCGCGCCCACCGCAACGCCTGTTTCACAGGCCGTTCCACAACCGGTCGCCCCGACGTCCATGCCCAATACGACAACGGGCAACACGGCAACGGGTGCGGTGCCGCTGCCGCAATCGCCAGCAGGCACGGCTTCTATGCCGGTCGCAGCTCCGGGGGCAGGTCAGCCGCTCGACCCAAAAACTAAGAAGACGATCCTTATCGGCGGCATCGTGATCGGTGCCCTGATTGTGTTGGGCATTGTCTACGGTGTGCTCAACTCGACCGTCTTCAGCGCGAAATCCGTGGCGCAGAGCTATCTGACGGCGATTGCCGACGGCAAGTATGGCAAAGCCAATGGCATCGCCGATCCGCAGGTGGGCAAGGACCAGCTCAAGCTGCTGTCCGACACCGTAGCGAAGGCCGACAACGCCACGATCGCCAACCCGCATATCGATAGTGTCAAAACCGTCGAAGGCGTGGCCAAGGTCAACGTGACGTATTCGCTGAACGGCAAGAACGTCAACGATTCGCTCACCATCAACAAGGACGGGTCGAAGTTCCTGCTGTTCCCGAATTGGAAGATCTCGAGCCCACTGCTCAAGACCATCACCGTGTCGGTGCCCAATGCCGTGGAATCGTTGTCCGTCAACGGTGTTGACGTGACCGCGAAGAATGCGGAGAAGTCGGACAGCGGCACGTGGACGTTGCGCGTCTACCCGGGTTCGTACAAGGTGTCGATCGGCAAGTCGGGGTATGTCACCAGCGGCATCACCATGGTGCGCACGAACGCGGACTCCGATGCCGCCGATCTCAAGATCATGCCTACGGCCAAGCTTAAGGAGGACTTGAGCAAGGCCGTGAACGCCAAGCTGGACGAATGCGCGAAGTCCACCGACTACGCGCCGGAAGGCTGCCCGTTCGGCTTCGACCTGTACGACGAGGACTACTACCGCAACTTCGCGTGGTCCATCAGCGTCTATCCGAAGCTGTCCGACATCGATCTCGATTACGGCACGTTCTCCACCCGGCAGGGCAAGGCGAAGTGCACGTATGAAGAGAAGCATTTCGACGATTCGTGGGAGTCTCAGGACGACAGCACCCACTTCACCGTCAACGGCAGCTTCAGCATCAGGGATGGCAAGCTCAGCGTCACGATTGACGATGAGGACTGATGCCGGCTAAAGAGCGGATATAGGAAAATCCCCCGCACCAATCGGTACGGGGGATTTTCGATGCTTAAGCTCAGACGTGTTTCAGCCTGAAGTCATTCACCGCCGGTCCGTAAGGACGTCGAGCGGTGAATGGGGCGAAATCACTCAGCGACGACCTTCACGAAGAAGTTGGCGGTGATTTCCGGGTGCAGGGCGACGGTTGCCGGGAAGTCACCGGTGGTCTTGATCGGCTCAACGGTGATGTTCTTCGGGTTGACCTCAACCTTGGAGGAGAGCGCGATGGCGATCTTCTCTGCGGAGATGCCGCCGAACAGCTTGCCGGACTCGGAGACCTTGGCAGCGATTTCGACGGTGGAGCCCTCGATGATTTCCTTGGCGGCAACAGCCTCTTCGCGGGTGGCGACGGCCTTGGCCAGACGAGCGCGCTTCATGGCCTCGATCTGGGCGGCGGCACCCTTGGACCAAGCGAAGGCCAGGCCCTGCGGGAACAGGTAGTTGCGGGCGTAGCCGGACTTGACGGCCACGACGTCACCCGGGTGACCCAGGTGGTTGACGGACTTGGTGAGAATAACCTTAGTTTCAGCCATTGTTCAAACCTCTCTAAGATCAGCGGCCGGACGTGGCGTACGGCAGCAGGGCCATCTCGCGGGCGTTCTTGATAGCCTTGGAGATCTCGCGCTGCTCCTGCACGGTGACACCGGTGATACGACGGGAACGAATCTTGCCGCGATCGGAGATGAACTTACGCAGCAGGGCGACGTCCTTGTAATCGATCTCGGTGACCTTGGCGGCCTTCAGTGGATTCGGCTTCTTCTTAAACGGCTTGACCGGCGGCTGCGGCCTCTTGCGTGACATCTTGATGTTCTCCTTAAAATCTGGAAATACTGCGATTAAGCTGCTTGTTTCGCTGTTCGCCTATATTGCGGACGGGGTTCGGTCCGTCAGAATTCCGGTTCGTCGCTGTCGCCGCCGAATTCGGAGGAACCTCCGAAGGACTGGGACGCGCCGAAGGAACCGAAGGACGAGCCGGAGTTATCCGAGCTTGACCACGGGTCCGAGGCCGGAGCGGACTGTGCGGGAGCGGCGTTGACCGGAGCGGAGGCTCCACCCTGATATCCGGCGCCGCCAGCATAGCTGGAGCCGCCCTGATATCCGCCGTTGTTGCCGCCGAAACCGCCGTTGTTGTTGGCGTTGTTGTAGCCGCCGCGATTGCCGCTGAAGCCTCCGTTGCCGGACGAGCTTTGACGGGTCACCTGGGCGGTCGCGTAGCGCAGGGACGGGCCGATTTCGTCGACCTGCATCTCGATGACGGTTCGCTGGGAACCGTCCTGCGCCTGGTAGGAACGCTGCTGCAGACGGCCTTGCGCGATGACGCGCATGCCCTTGGACAGACTCTGCGCGCAATGTTCGGCCATGTCGCGCCACGCGGAGCAGCGCAGGAACAGGGCCTGACCGTCTTCGAACTGGTTCGAGTTACGGTTCCAGGTGCGCGGAGTGGAGGCGATCGTAAAGCTGGCGACGGCGGCGCCGCTGCCAATGGTACGAATTTCCGGATCGGCCGTGAGGTTGCCCACCACGGTGATTACAGTTTCACCTGCCATGTCGTTACCTACTTACTTTGCAGCTTAGAAAGCTTGGTTTACTTACTTGCGAAGAATCTTCGTACGGATGACGGATTCGTTCAGGTTCAGCAGACGATCGAGTTCGTCGCTGGTGGCCGGCTCAGCGGAGTAGTTGACCACGACGTAGTTACCTTCGGTCTTGCCGGCGATTTCGTAGGCAAGCTTGCGACGGCCCCAGATGTCGATGTTCTCGACGGCACCGCCTTCCTTGGTGACAGTTTCCAGATACTGCTCGGTCAGCTTCTTCAGACCGCGCTCATCCAGCTCAGGATCAGCAATGAACATCAGTTCGTACTTATGCGCAGACATCACCCACCTCCTTCGGACTATCGGCCATGGACCTTCCATGGCAGGAGTGTGTATGCGTGCTGCCTTCAGGCATCGATAAGTCGCAATGAACATATGGATACGATTGATGGCAACTTGTACAGGCTACCCCGACGCCGCGACGTATCGAAACGGCGTCTGCCGGGCGCGAAATCACGTGCGGAGGCAAGCAAAAAGCCCCGCTCGCAAGCGGGGCTTAATCGCAAAAAATCGTAATAAATCCTGAAATATCACGATAGCCGTATGGCAATCGCACGAAATATCAGGCGTAGATGTTGCGCGGACGCATGTCTTCGGGCAGGCCGTTGAGCAGCGTAGAAACGGAGCCGGATTCGAACACGGAGCGGATGCCGGCGGCCAGCAGCGGGGCCACGGACAGGACGGTCATGTTCGGCAGGCGCTTCTCTTCGGGCACCGGAACGGTGTCGGTGAGCACGATTTCGCGGGCGCCGCAGTCACGCAGGCGCTCCACGGCCGGACCGGACAGCAGGCCATGGGTGGCGACAAGCGTCACGGACTTCGCGCCGGCGTTGTTCAGCGTGCGCACGGCCTCGCAGATGGTGCCGGCGGTGTCGATCATGTCGTCGACGACCACGCAGTCGCGTCCCTTCACGTCACCGATGATGCCGTGTGCCTCGGCATGGTTCGGGCGCGTGGTGTCACGGGTCTTGTGGATGAAGGCGAGCGGCAGTCCGCCGAGCTTGGCGGCCCACTGTTCGGAAACCTTGATGCGGCCGGCGTCCGGGGACACGATGGTGGTGTTCTCCAGCGGCATGCTGTTGCGCACGTAGTCAAGCAGGATCGGCATGGCGGTCAGATGGTCGACCGGGCCGTCGAAGAAGCCCTGCTCCTGGGCTGCGTGCAGGTCGACCGTCATGATGCGGTCGGCGCCGGCGGAACGGAACAGGTCGAACATGAGGCGTGCGGTGATGGGCTCGCGGCCCTGATGCTTCTTGTCCTGGCGGGAGTAGCCGAGGAACGGCGCGACCACGGTGATGGAACGTGCGGAGGCGCGCTTCATGGCGTCCACCATGATGAGCTGCTCCATGATCCACTTGTTGATCGGCTCGGTGTGGGCCTGCATCACGAAGGCGTCGGCGCCACGGACGGGCTCGGTGTAGCGCACGTACATCTCGCCGTTGGCGAAATCGTATGCGGTGGTCTCAAGTACGTCGGTTCCCAGGTATTTTGCGGTTTCCTGAGCCTGCTCGGGGTACGCGCGACCCGTCACCAGAGCCAGTTTCTTATCCGGAGTGCCTTCGAGAATCGCCGACATGCTTGCCTTCCCAATTGTTCGGTGCGTGAAATTAAGCCAAACTCCAATATAACAACGTGGGTGCCCACGCCACGCGGCTTCTGTGGAAGCGCCTCCCCGTTCCGTCTACTCGGCGTCGGCGAAGGCCTCACGAATCTGCGCCGCGGTGCCGTAGGATGCCTGCGCGCCATATCCAGTGGCCGCGTAGGCCGACACATACGAGGCGAGTTCCGCGGACTGCGACAACGTCATGCCGGAGGCCAGGCCGGCCAGCACGGTACCCATGAACGAATCGCCGCAACCGGTGGTGTCTACTGCCTTGACCCGCACCGGAGCGATGCGCTGGATGCGATGCTCCGGATCGTCCGCCGTGCCATCAAGCACTACGGAGCCGTCGCCGCCGAGCGTCACAATCGCCTGTTCAAACCCGAATCCGCGCAACTTATCGAACGCGTGACGCCAGTCGAACGCGTCCCAATCATCATCCTCCGGTTCCGCGATGCCGAGCAGCTGCGCCATCTCATGCTCGTTGACGAGCAGGATGTCGGAGGCCTCGACCAGCTCCACCGGCAGGGAGGGGGGTGAACGGCGAGTCGTTGAGCAGCACCTTCACGCCCGCCTCGTGGCACATGCGCGCGGCCGCGGTGACGGTCTCGATCGGGCTTTCCAAGCATAGGCCAAGCACGGAAGACCGTACCAGCGCCTCACGCACGGATTCCACATAGTCCACAGTGACCTGCGCGTTCGATCCCGGAGAGTAGACGATGGTGTTTTCGCCAGTTGCGTCCACGGTGATCACGGTTGTACCGGATGCTCCAAGCACGCGGCGAACATGCGTGGTGTTCACACCAGCTTCACCTAGGGCGCCCAGCAGGAAGTCGGCGTTGGAATCGGAGCCTACCGCGCCGAACATTTGCACGGTTGCGCCGATGCGCGCTGCGGCGGCCGCCTGGTTGCCGGATTTACCGCCTGGCAGCAGCTGCAGCGGACCGCCGGTGATGGTCTCCCCCGGCCCTGGCAGACGCTGTGCGGTGACGGTGTAATCCGCATTCATCGAGCCGATTACGGACACTGTGCCGTGGATGCGGTCCAATGCAGAGAGAACTTCAGTCGCACTCATCTTTGACTTCCTTACATTAATTAAATAAAAAGGAGATTTGCGGAATATTGTTTTTCAGTATTCGCAATTATCGCAAATCTCCATTGTTTATATTGAGGATGTTATGTGCGATTATTTAGCCGATTCCTCGGTTTCCAACGCATGGTTGCCTTCGTAGATCTTTTTCTTGAAGACGAAGAACACGATCAGACCAAGCAGTGCGGTACCGGCGGCGATCAGCAGCAGGTTGGAATAGTTGGCGGCGTCACCGGTAGCACCGGTGACGGAACTGCCTGCGAGGGCGTTGGAGCCGAGCAGGCTGCCGATGATGGCAATGCCGATGGACGGAGATACGTTCATAGCCAGATCGTTCATGCCGACGCCACGACCAGATTCGTCCTTCTCAATGGTGCCGAGCACGGTGGAAACGACTGGAGAGTACATAAGGCCACAGCCCGCGTAGAACACGCATGCGCACAGGGTCAGCACCACAAAACCGGAGTTCACGCAGAATGCCGCGCCGGTCCATCCCAGGAACATGAGGGTGCCTGCGGTCACGATGCCGGCCTTGATGCCGATCTTGCGGATGATCATGCCGGAGCAGGTGCCCACCACAGCGGCGACCACGAAGGCCCACACGATGTGCAGGGAAACCTGGGTGGTGGTCATGCCGTAGATGTTGGTACCAATGGCATTGAAGATCGGGCTCAGTGCGTAGTTCACGAAGTAGAACACGAGGATCAGACAGATGGCGCGCAGCCAACGGGTGTTCTTGAAGAACGCCGGGGTGATGAACGGGTTGGAGGCCTTGTTGATGTAGAAGGCGAATGCCACGAACAGCAGCAGGGAGACCACGAGCATCCACCAGGACATGTAGGAGAAGAACAGGGTCAGGAACGCGGTGGCGAAGCCGAAGATCACGAAGCCGAACGCGTCGACCTTCTGGCCGTTGCCGCTCTTGGACGGGAGGGTCTTGAGCAGGATCGGCAGGAACAGGATGGTGACGGACGGGATCAGGAACAGGAACTGCCATGCGATGGAGCTGAGCATGCCGGCCGCGAACACGCCGATGGAAGCGGACAGCTGGTATGCGGCGGTGAACAGGCCGAAGAAGATGACCTTCAGGTCGTTGCGCAGGTATTTGGTGGCCACCACCAGGAAGGCGGAGCCTGCCACCTGCTCGCCTGCGGTCTGCAGCACTCGAGCGATGATCACGGTCCACAGGTTCGCGGCGAAGAAATAGTTGGCCACGAAACCGAAGATGGAGCCGATGAACAGGGTCACGAGGCCGAAGGTGACGAGCTTCTTCAGGGAGACGAAGTCACCGAGGGATCCATAGATGAAGCACACGATGCCGAGCACGATGCTGGGGAACGCGGTGATGAGGGACGCCTGCGCCGGCGCGCCGACGTCGGCGCCGACCTGCTGGAACACGAGGTTGAATCCCTGCAGGCACAGGGTGCCGAGCACGAAGGTGATCAGCAGCGGAATAAGGGCGCGGACGGCCATCTTGTTGCTGGTCACCGGATCGTCGAACGGGTCGACGGGGGCTTGCGATGGTGCGGTGTTGACTGCCGTTGCGGCTGCGTTGCTGGTAGACATGTCAGTTCTTCTTTCGCTTCTTCGCTTGGTTTTTGTGATGTTGTGTTGCGATTATTTCGATGGTGATTCCGTGGTGAGGGTTGCGCGGGAAACGCTCCGTGGAACGTTTTCCGCGCGAGCCGTCGTTCACTGCGCTTTTGCGGCGAGGCCGGAGATGCGGGTCATGAATTCGTTGAGGAACCTCGGCACGTCCACGCCGACGGCGACCTTCATGGTCTTGACCGGGTCGTTGAGGCGGGTTTCGTCGCCGATGGTGCGTCCGCGGGTCGGGCCGTCCACATCGACCTTCATGTTGATGTCAAGGGTGGTGACGAGGGTCGGGTCCACCGCCACGCCGACGGCGAGCGGATCATGCAGACCGCAGCCGCCCAGGTGCGGGGACGTAGTCTCGTAGGCCTTGATGTAGAAGTCGGTCATGTCGGCCAGGAACTTGCCGGCCTTGGTGCCGAGATCGCGCCACTGCTGAGTTTCCTTGTAGGTGAGCAGGGTCTGCAGGGTCACGTCGAGGCCGATCATAGTGGTCGGAGCGCCGGAACGGAACAGGTAGTCGGCGGCTTCCGGATCCTGCGAAATGTTGGCTTCCATGCAGGCGTTGCAGTTACCGGGCACGGTCAGTGCGCCACCCATGAGCACGATCTGGCCGATTTCGTCTTTGATTTCCGGAGCCTTCTTCAGTGCGGCTTCGATGTTGGTCATCGGGCCGGTCGGCACGTAGACGAGATCCTTGCCATAGGTCTTCACTGCGTCGATGATGAAGTCTACCGCGGATTCGGTTTCGACGGAGCGGTTGGAATCAGGGATTTCCACGTCGCCGATGCCGTTGTCGCCGTGGATGAACGCGGAGATTGGCAGTACTTCGAAATGGTCGGTGGTGCTGGAGTGCGGCAAACCCTGATACACCTTGACTTCCGGGTGGCCGAGCAGGTCGGTCACGGCCAGTGCGTTGCGCACACCCTGCTCGACGAGCACATTGCCGTAGGTACCGGTGATGCCGATCAGTTCAATCTCCGGGCTTCCCAGAGCATACGAAATGGCAAGCGCGTCATCAACGCCGGTATCAAGATCAAGAATCATCTTTTTCATGTGTGTGCCTTTCCTCTTTGACGGGCCTGACGACGGTCCGCCACCATACGGGTGCGTCGTCAGTTATGTATCGAACACTTTCTCATTTATGTTGTGTGTTGACAAGATTTATGATAAAGCGTTTTATCAGGAACGCAAATTCGGCACTACCATACGGCGTGTTGCTTTTATTTCCAGCAATTTAACCGTATAAGAAACTCCGACGACACTTTAATCAAGATTTATCAGCGCCACCCGTCTCATCATGATCCGCAGGTATCTAAAAATCCTCAATCCTACGCGCAGGCGGCCTGCACCAGTTTCGGCGTAAGCACTTCAACCTGCGGATTAGAAAGCCACGGGCGAGCATCCCCTGATTCCGTACCGGACTTGGCACGAACCGCAACATCAATCCGCTCACGCAACATACCCCAACAGGCGGCGGCCAAATCAGCCACGCTCTGCTCAACGGTGGTCATACGCCAACCAAGACCGAATCGTTTGAGAATATTGTCGTAACCAATCACCTGCATATCCTCAGTAACGCGCAACCCACGTTCCGCCATACGCTGACGGAAACCAAGCGCCATCACATCATTGCAGCAGAACACGGCCGTCGCACCGCCATCAATAATCTGATCCGCAGCATGATAGCCACTACCGAAACGGTAATCCCCCTCAACGCATAGCGACGAATCAAAACACTCCCCCGCCTGCTCGACGGCATCCACAAACCCACGACGACGCTCCGCAGCACTCGACTCCGCAGTATCGCCAGTCACAATGCCAATACGAGTATGACCACCCTCCAACAGATAACGGGCAGCCAAACGACCACCAAGATAATTGTCAAAACCAACGGCATCGCACCAACCGCACTGCGTCAAACGATCAATCAACACCACAGGGCACGACACAAGCGCCACATCCTCACGCAACCGCTCAGCAGCATCGCCAGCGCAGGACTCGCGCGCCGGAATCAGCATCACACCGTCCACCCCACGAGCCGGAAGGCGCTGCAACAACTCATGCTCGGTAACACGCGAATCATCGGAATTGGCCACAATCAGCGAATACCCCTGCGCGGCGCACTCATCCTCCACGCACTTGGCAAGCGCCGCGAAAAACAAGTTCTCAATATCAGGCACGATCAGCGCAACCAGCTGGGACTGCTTGGTCACCAAGCTTCGCGCGCTCTGATTCGGCACGTAATTCAGTTTCTTTGCCGCGTCGGCAATGGCCTTGCGCTTCTCCTCGGACACGCGAGCCGGTCGATTATTCAACACCAGCGAAACCGTCGTCACAGACACCCCCGCGGCAGCGGCCACATCCTTCAGTGTCGCACGATACGCCATCAAACCCCCTTAAAACGTTTCTCCCTCCAGCATAAATGCCATGCGATCCTGACGCGCCCAGCATCGCAATCACAAACAAATTCCTTTCACAGCAAAATAATCCGCATTATTTCCAGCGGTAAATCGTTTCTCGGAAGTGTTTTTTGTATACTCGCAACGTTTTGTCTGAAATGAGAGCCACACGAGAAGAGAGGAACCACCATGCAGCCAACCATGCAGAAAAACAATGTGAAACAGCGCAAGACCATCGCCATCATCGCCATGATCGCAGTAGCTGCCATCGCGCTCGCAGCCGTCGCCATCATCGCAGTCTCCAACAAGCGCGAAATGACACAAGCCGCCAGCGACACCTGCGCGTTGAATGCGAAGGCGCTCGCCACGCATCAGGAGAGCTTTGAAGAAGCGCAACAAGAAGCTGAAGAAGCAGCGAAACTCACCGTGAATGACGTGGCGGACGGCACCACGCTCGAAACCCTGAAGGATGCGATCACACTGGCCAAAGCCGTGGAAAGCGCGCCAGCATGCCCCGCAAGCGGCAATGCCAGCGACTTCACCAAAGCGACGGACGACATTCGCAAATACGCCGACAACCTGCGCAACATCACCAACGAACTCGACGCGGCCGCCAAGTCGGTGGTCGCCAGCCAAGAACTCAGACTCGAGTCCGCCGAGTAAGTCAGGTAAGCCGCCCGACGGTTAGCGCCGACGTCAGCGCCAAACCCTACGTTTAACGGGGCCAAAGTCATCCAAGTCTGCAACTTCGCCCCCATTACAAGCATTTTCGCACCACATCGGGCTTATATATGGCAGATTCGACAGGTCGCCCGGAGACATTTCGATTATATATGGCAGGTCATTCCGGAAAGACCGCAGTTAGAGGGTACAAAATTACCCCCTAACTAGCTTGTTTCAAAAACAGACTGCCATACATAGGCGAGATGCCTCCGTACAAACCCCAAAATCTGCCATACATAAGCGAGATATGCCCATGAATTACGCATCTATGCTGTGCAGGCGCGACCTCGCGTCGCTTAGAGGCTTGACAACACCTTCCATTTGACAAAAGTTATCAGTTGCCACGCACCAGGAGACGCAATAGGGGCCACACCTTCGAGGTGCGGCCGTTTTTCATCCTTCACCAAACCTGGATCTGCAACTAAGGCTAGCGAACAAAATGTACGCCAAACCACACATCCATTCCCCGGCGAGGTTGACTCGCCTGCAACGCGTCTCCTCGATCACCGCTTACCGAACTTCAATTGTCCGGCTTGCGCCACACGAACCGAATTCTTACTGGCCTTGGGCGCGGTAGCGGGCTTCGGTGGCGGCTTTGGCGGGCTCCCACCAGGCGCGGTTGGCAGCATACCAAGCGATGGTCGCCTGCAAACCGGCTTCGAAATCGGTATGCACGGGCCGCCAGCCGAGTTCGGTACGCAGCTTATTGGAATCGATCGCGTAACGTCGATCATGCCCAGGACGGTCACGCACCCAGTCGAATGCGTCCTCCGCACACCCCATAAGTCGCAGAATCATACGCATTACGGCAATATTGCTCATTTCGCCATCTGCGCCGATCAGGTATGTTTCACCGATCCGCCCGCGTGTAAGAATCTCCCACACCGCAGAAGAGTGGTCTTCCGTATGGATCCAGTCGCGCACGTTCTCGCCTGTGCCATAAAGTTTCGGTCGCACGCCCTCCATGATGGAAGTGATCTGCCGCGGAATAAATTTTTCCACATGCTGGTACGGCCCGTAATTGTTGGAACAGTTGGAGATCGTGGCGCGAAGCCCGTACGTGCGAACCCATGCGCGCACCAGCTGGTCGGATGCCGCTTTCGACGCACTGTATGGGCTTGACGGCTTATACGGCGTGCTTTCGGTGAATTTGCATGGATCGTCGAGTGCAAGGTCGCCGTACACTTCGTCGGTGCTGATGTGGTGGAATCGCACGTCATGCTTACGGGCGGCTTCAAGCAAATGGAACGTGCCTTCCACGTTTGTTGTGATGAAGGGTTCAGGATTGGCGATGGAATTGTCGTTGTGCGATTCGGCCGCGAAATGCACGATCGAGTCATGACCAGGCACGATACGTTCCAGTAACGCAGCATCGCAAATATCACCTTGCACAAGTTCGACTTGCGATTGCGGAAGACCGGCGATATTTTGCGGATTTCCGGCATAGGTCAGTTTGTCGAGCACGGTTATGTGCACGTCAGGATGGCTATGTGCCACATAGCGCACGAAATTGGCTCCGATAAACCCACATCCGCCGGTCACGATGATGTTGCGCGGCTTGAAAATATCACTACTCACGATTTCAGGGTACCGGCAGAGTTGCATAGCCATAAAGCGATTCCACAAACTGGCTTATATATGGCAGATTTGGAAGGCTGACCGTTGAGCTAGCGGCCAAAATGCACGGTAAGACGTCACTTCCACAACCGCACCATCCGCACCGACCAGCACACGGTTCCCCGATGCGATCACAGTTCTTCTAGAGCTAGACCTATCCGATGAGGAAATGAAACAGCACTCATGATTCTCCCACACAGTTTCGCCCCACCTCAACATACTAGTTTCTGAAAACCGACAAGTTGTCATTTTTGTCAGAAACTACACTTATCCCCATTATCAATTGCAACATGCGTGCATTTGACATAAAATACACATTAATTGCACGCAAAATTAGGGCAGGTGATTCAGGTGGGCAATATTACCATTCGTATGAACGACGATTTGAAAGCTCGAGTCAACCAGACACTCGATGCCATAGGCATGAATTTCAACACTTACGTAACCATGGCAAGCATCCAGCTCGTAAATCAGCAACGCCTGCCTTTTGACACTTCCGTGCGCGCCGCGGAGCCAAACGAGCAGACCAAGCGAGCCATGCTCGAAGCCGAAGCCAAGGAACGCGGTATCCTCCCAGACGACGCGGCCACCTTCAACAGCGCGCAAGACGCCATCACCTGGCTGCACAACAATCACGGCTGAACAGGCAAAACGCCATGATTACCATCAAATTCGACCAACAATTTCAGATCGACTTCAAACGCATTTCACGACGGATACCTCAAATCGTCACGGAACTCGAATATGTGATCGAAGCCATTGAGGAGTACGGACGCGTTCCGGAATCATATAATCCTCACATGCTTGATCGCCCACGAGGAATCTACTCGGGATATGCAGAATTCCATCTTGCCGAAGGGAAAATGGATGTGTTGGTGATCTACTCGGAGCGGCCGGAGGCGTCGACAATCCGATTCATTCGCATGGGATCCCACGACGAACTGTTTGACGGTCCGTTGCTTTAGATGAGACCATCGTAGACCCCAACGAGATTCAGCCATCGATTCCACCCAATAAAACTTTTTCTCACCATATCGGGCTTATAGATGGCAGATTTGGAAGGCTGACCGGAAATATCTACGAGACACTCGTTCGTCCACAGCTGAACACTAAAATGTACCCGGTTTAATTGTACAGAGCCTCCAATTATAAGGGGACTATCTTTTTGAAGGATGCGACGATGCCTATTTTCTCGCCCGACCGTCACGCTTGTGCACCTTCATACGCAAAACTTACTAAGCAGCCGATTACGGGCGGAACGTATCGCCCTCTTGCGAATGACGAAGACAGCAACGCTTGCGCTCCATCCGCCCTTTCAGGTCACCATGGTTCAAAGCTGTATACGCAGAAATCAGCAATTCACGCCATCTCCGATAACGCAAGCGTTTTCATTCCCAAAGTCGATGCGCCCCATCTGCCAAAAACGACTGACGACAAGTCCATTGACGAAGCCATTAACGAAGCTGCGAACAACAGTACCCATTCAGCCCCCCCATCTGCTGAAATTCAACTCGCGCAAGCTAACGAGCATCCTCTGATGCAGGCTATCGAGGTCTGCAAACAATCCGTACACACTACGGCAAAAGCACTCTCCACCGCAGGACATGCAGTTGCAAAAGCTGCCAACGCCACCGGCCACGCCATCCATACCGCCGCCACAACGGTAAAGACCGCCTGGCACACATTCACCAGCCTCAAAGCAGTTCAATTCATCATCAAGTTCTTCCAGAGCACGTATCCCCTGTGGAAGAAGCGCATGAGGTTCTCATACGCGTTCTACGCCATCGTGTTCACCCTATTGACTTCCGCCGAAGTCATCTTCCTTCAGTGGGGAGTGTATAGCGAACCAACGTACGATAAAGGCGATGAAGTTGATCAGACAACTAAAATCCTGAACAGTGTCGCAGGGCAAGTCACCAAATTTGTCAGCCAGATTTGGCTTGAACAAAAGTATCAGTTTCTCCTTAATTTCATTGGCATAGGGCTTATTTACCTTGCATTAGTTTTTGTATTAAATCGCTTTTGGATAGCGACCGTTATTTTCGGTGCCGCTATGACTGCCTACGGCGTAGCGAACAGCATCAAGATGGGACTTCGTAACGAACCTATTCTCCCTTCAGATCTTAGCTTTGTATCAAATGGCAATGGCGGAAACCTCCTTTCTTTCATACCGAAAGACCAGCAAGCTCTCGTTAATGGAGCAATCACCGTATTAATCTGGTTCTCCTGTGCTTGTCTTCTTCTTTTCGTTCTTGATGGAAGACGCCGCTTTATTCACTGCTCTTGGAAACACCCCTCTTCGAATGCTAAAAATATAATTGGGACATCATCTCGCGCACTTGCTGCAATTCTCAGCGTCGTTCTTCTGGTTTCCTACACATGGAATCTCAATATTCCTGGAGCTTGGTCCTATACTCTGGCAACCAACTTAGGATACAAGCCTGTCCCGTGGAATACCTATGAAGATGCCAAATCAAACGGCCCAGCCACTACATTTCAAAGTCTCGTAAGAGTTAAGGCAATGGATAAGCCGAGCGGGTACAGTAGAAAAACTATGGAAGAGATAGCCGCTCGCTATACTAAAGAAGCAAATAAAATTAATACATCACGGGCAAACATCCTCACAGATAGCACTGTGATTCTCATTTTATCCGAGTCTTTTTCTGATCCCCTGCGTGTTCCTGGCATCTCCTTTGATATCGATCCGATGCCTAACATTCGAGCTTTGAAAGATGTCACCACCTCAGGACTTATGCTATCGCCAGGCTATGGTGGCGGCACAGCTAACATCGAGTACCAGTCTCTAACTGGAATGAATCTCGCTAATTTTAACGATCAGCTTATTTCTCCTTATCAACAACTTGTGCCCAGTCAAAAAAAAGTATACACCTTCAATCAAATTTGGAATGATGCATGCCAGGTGCAATGCTCATACGCTTTTCATCCCTATTTGAAGAATTTTTATCTTCGAGATTCGAATTATAAAAAATTCGGTTTCAAATACTTCCGTACAATCGACAGCAAACCGGCGTTGAAATATCAGGATCACATTGACACTGGCTATGTTAGCGACGCATCGGCATATCAAAATGTGATCGACCAGCTTAATCAATCTGACGGAGAATCCCAGTTTATTCAGTTGGTAACCATGCAAAACCATTTGCCATACGGGGACTACTACACCAACAATGAATTTAAAGAGGCAGATACTTCAACAGGTCTCGATGAAAACGAAGAAGTTCAGATTGATACTTATGCAAAAGGCATCAGTTATACCGATCAGGCCACGGCCACATTCCTCGATCAACTAAATATGATAGAACAGCCAATTACTGTCATTTTCTACGGAGACCATCTTCCTGGCATCTACGCATCAGCAGCAAAGTACAAAGAAAATCAACTCACTTTACACGAAAGCGATTATTTCATATGGTCTAACTCTTCTTCTTCGAGCGCTGGTTCAAAGCTATCGCCCGAAGAAAGCAATTACTCGTCTTCGAACTTCTTTATGGCTAGCGCCGCAGAACACATGGATGCGAAAGTCACGCCTTTCCTAGCTCTGCTTACAGAAGTACATCAATCTGTACCAGCAGTCAGCAGATTCGCCTCGACCGATGCCGATTGGGGTACTGGGTCAACTAGCTATCTGGATTCTTCTGGACAGTTAATAAAAAAGAAGACTCTATCATCAGAAGCAAAACATCTACTGGAGGATTATCGTCTGGTCCAGTATGACCAGACCGCAGGAAAAGGATATCTCAGCGAAAACTGGTTTAATCGAGTGCCATAAAAAGGAAACGGCAGCCAGAATGCTCTGGAGGAAAAACAAGAACGTATACTAATGTTATGTCTGCACTAGAAGAAAACCAAGAATGGGAAGCAGTTAATAGAATTGTTTTCCCAACTACAGACGCGGAAAGCACGCTTCCTCTCTACGTTGTCAATTGGACACCGTCGCACCCAGATCCAGCTCTATTTGATGCCCGAGAATCTCTGGAAAAAGTCGCTTTCTCAAGTTTAAGTAAACGACAGCTCTCGGGGACCCTCAGGAATGGGATCTTTTCAGCACAAGAAGCAAGTAAAACAGAGCTTCCCGCGGGATCAGTTTTAATTAAGTCTCGAACTTCAATTGAGTTGGCAGCAGGTCAGCACGTCTCATTGTGCACTTTCTTTAACGCATTTCCGGCAAGTTACTGGCAACGCTGGACCAAAGTTACCAATGTACGTTTTATTGCGAAAGTTGGCGGCGTCGGACGTATCGTCGTCATGAAATCATCAGCCCGAGGAATCCCCTCTACTGTTACCACAATTCCTGTGGCACAAGAAGATGAATTCGTCGAAGCCGACATTAGCTTATCTGGCTTCATGGATGGCGGATTCATTTGGGCTGATATGGAATCTGCTTCGAATGACTCTTTGACCGTTACTGACGCCCAATGGCAGGTCCCCACCCAAGAAAGGCGCGCCCCTCACAACTCGTCTCTTTCAATTGCGATCACCACATTCAATAGACCGTCATACTGTTTAAATCAACTTCAAACCATTGCCGCCGAAAAAAACTTACGAGATCATTTAGATACAATTTATTGCGTCGATCAAGGAACAGATCGAGTACAAGATCAACCCGATTTTCAGCAAACGAGAGAACTCCTAGGGCAACAACTAACATATATCCTGCAAGACAATTTAGGCGGATCTGGCGGTTTCTCACGAGGGATGTATGAAACAGTCAGGGCCCAGAAAAGTGCATATGTTTTACTTCTTGATGATGACGCAATCACCGAACCTGAAGCCATATTAAGAGCCCTTCAGTTTTCCGATTACGCTACCAGACCAGTTCTCGTTGGTGGTGGAATGCTGCATCTGGACAATAGAACTGTACTGTACTCTTCCGGCGAGCGCTTTGACGCAAGCTCTGCAATGCCAGCACCAGCCACCGGCACACATTACAATCATGATTTTGCTGTAAATCCGCTAAGGGATACTCCTGAACTGCATAAGAGAATCAATCCTGACTTCAACGGCTGGTGGCTATGCCTCATCCCCACGGAAGTCTTGAAGAAAATTGGTCTTTCCATGCCGGTTTTCATTAAATATGACGATGTGGAATTCGGCTTGCGTGCCAAAGAAAACAACATTCCGACTATATGTCTTCCCGGTGTCGCCGTATGGCACCAAGCATGGCATGATAAGGATATTTCCAGAACTTGGGAGGAGTATTTCGCTCAAAGGAATCGTTGGCTCTGCACTCTTATGCATTTCCCCGTACCAAGCAAAAAGTTTGCTTTCCGAATGCTTTATGAAGATGCTCATCTAGGAACAAAGCTTCTTTATTCTGCCATGAAGTTAAACCATATGGCACTTCGCGATTTGACCGAGGGGCCGGAATATATCGTCAGATGCCTCCCGCAGAAACTAGCAGAAGTTCGTAAAGCAAGAGAAGGTTTCACAGATAGTCTTGTTCTGCATAATCTCGACGATTTTCCAGCGGCACTTGCAGACTATGAACCGACATTCATTCCGTCGGATCCCAAAACCGTCACGAAGATGGGGCTCAAATCCGTTATTTCTGCATTCTTTCTCAATCGAGCGGAATAAAAGACGCTCACCCTCAAGTATCCATCATGTCTAAGGATGCAATCTGGCCGGCTTTTAACAAAGTATCGTCGGCACTTGTAACTACTGCTGACGGAAACGGAGCGGCCTGGTTCAAGCGAGATAGCAAGTTGTACCGCAAGGAGCTTTTCCGCTGCGTACATCTAGCGGCCAATATCTTGAAGCAGTGGAACAAGCTTTCTCGCCTTTATCGAGAGAGCGATTTCTGCAGCATAAATACTTGGCAACGAATTTTCAATCAATCAAGTAAATAAAAGCAGTGAGTGGCGGTACATCAGAGTCGGTTCTCGACGTGTACCGCCACTCGCTGTTTTTACTTTGCAGCTACTTGTGGATAATCAACTCTCGGATTGAACTTCCACGCTTCAATCATCTTTTTGTACATCTTCTTTCTCAACGGCTTTGCAACATCTCCATGTCGCATACCGTTCCAGACCAGCGCGCAAAAACGCAAATACTGATAAAAACCTTCATGATGCAAGTGATAGGAAGCCTCATTACGAACTCCGTAAGAGAACTTCCAAGCGTTTTTCTCATCAATCATGGAGAAGTTAACCCCCCGATTAACACCCATATCATGGAGAACGACACTGTCAAGTACCTGCACGCCAGGGCAAGACTTCGTTATACGAAGCGTGTACTCAGCATCATCGAACCAAATGAAGTATTCCTTATACGGCAAGCCAAAAGCTTCCATCACCCAACGTGGGATTAAGACAGAAACGAAGGAGCATCGGGAAACCATGACAATGTCAAGTCCTTTAGCTTTCAACCTTCCCCAATCCCATGTCGGAATCGGATTATTCATTTCCGAGATAGTTCCGTCAATAAACTTCACCATGGAACAGGCAAAAGGTACGTCAGGCCCCAGCTCCGCTACTGCGCTATCGTACCCGAGCACCAACTTATCTAGAGCATCAGGTTCCGGATAACCGTCATCATCAAAATCCAAGCGTAATCAGCGCCCAGCTCATAGGAGCGACGCATGCCAGCAGAAAAGCCGCCTGCACCACCCTCATTTTTCTCAAGCGTGACAATATCCAACTGCATGGAATCCGACAAGGCAAATCGCTGAGCATACTCCTGCAAATACTCCGCAGTTCCATCCGTTGCAGCATTGTTAACAATGACCAACATCTGCGGAAGTCTCGTCTGCGATTCAAGCGAAGCCAAAACTTTTTTCAACTTCTCAAGACGGTTATATGTTACGACAACGGCCGCTACTTTTCTCACGTCTGTTGACATCAGTCGTGCCACTCCTTCAACATCTTCTTGAAATATGCCTCAGCAGATTCAAGCTCAGAGAACTTCTGAAGACGAGCAAGTTCACTCTCCCAAAGCTTCCTGCGATCTTCTTCATTATTCAAAATATGAGATAGTGCGGATTTTGCGTCATGTACAAAGTTTGAAGTCATACGACGGCACAAACCCTTTGGAGGAATTAATGTTTCTTGAGAACCAACATTAGCTGAGAGAACGGGCACTCCAGCACTGATGGCTTCAATACTCGTTAAGGTGATGCCTTCGTTAATTGACGAGATGAGTAACGCATCCGCATCCCGATATGTCTGAGCGACAGGAGCATCCAGCGCTCGGCGCTCTATGACTTCTTCCAACCCATATCGTTTGATCATCATGTCGGAAAAAGCATCCATATCTCCATTTCCTTGCATGATGAAACGAACTTTTCCAGGATAAGCCGCATTCACAGCTTTAGCCGCAAGAATGAACGCCTCAGGTCGTTTCTGACGAACCATGCGACCAATGTAAGCCACAGTAAAAGGCTTTGTCTTATCCCGCTCTTTAAAACTTGGAGTCTTAGCATCAGCAGTCAGGCCGACCAAAGGAGCATCTACGACTTTCTCTGGAGCAATCTGATGATCGTTGATTAACCAATGTTCGAGTTGGGGGGAAATGACATGGTGCAGGTCAATCCACTCATCATGAGCTACGGATTCTTTGGGGAACCCACCGTGGAAGTAATACTCCACAATATGCAATGAATCGACGATTCTAGTCTGAGGGAAATGCGTCTTAACCCACCATGCGTTGTCGTACATCCACTGGCAATGATGAATCAAAATACCAGCAATATCAAACTGTTCGAACAAAGCACGCAATACTGGAGAATCCCCCGGACGCTCTTGTACCGGCATAGTCATAGGCAACAAAATAGCATCATCAAATGCCGGATCAGCAATCCATGGCTGGTGCCCATCACGATCAGTGATAACAATTGGGATGAAGCCTGCATCACGAACAAGCTTCACTGTCTCCAGAGCCCAACGTTCCGCCCCGCCAGCTTGGAACCAATGCATAGCAACAACTACCGCTCGAGGACTTCCTTTTGGAGCCCTCCCCGGTGTAACTTCAACCCACGGATGTTGAACTTTTCCGGCTTTATTAACGTTATCCGCACTTCGAGCCATGGTCATTGGGATTGGCTTTTTCCCAACATGCTCACGTATCGTACGTTTAGCATCTCGGAATACGTCGAAGGCCGTAGGCACGGATGATTCCAAAGTATTATAAAGTTTGACAGCCTTACTGTTGACTGGATGATTTAGCTCGACATCTCTATCCGTCGCATCATCCGGCGTCAACAAGATATGACGGACATTATGATCAAGAATCTGGTCATCACCTACAAAATAGTGGGGAGAGAAATCAGTTTGATTTCTGCTGACAGAAGTAGCCTTAAAAACCATAAATGGAACAAGCCCCATTTGTTCGGTAATGTCCCCACTAAGAGTAGAGGTATCTGTTAAACGCGGATACTGCCATTTTTCGCCCATATACAGCTTATATGTCAGAGTTCTCCCCGGTTGGATCAGTGAATTATAATCCACCGCACCATAAACCAGCCTTTGCATACGCTTGCTAAGATTTTCTATCTGCGCAGCGTCCTTCTCATCAACCTGGAAAAAATGTCGCATAGAAAACAGCGTAACCCACTTTCATCTCCACTAACGCCATCTTTTTTATTCTCACACATAATGTCCGGTTACTGTAACTACATCAGAAAAGCCGCCTGCCTCAGATTCCAAAGAAGTATGCTGTTAAGCAACATACTCGAAAGGGGAGAAGAACGCCTCTACTTCAAAGAACCAATAAAAATAGGGACGTGATCAAACATACATTCGATCACGCCCCTATCAACTCATCTAATTTGTTTGATCTGCAACGCATTATCATTTAGTAATGCATAATCACGAGTACGCTCATCACGAACCGCAAAGATACAGCAGTTGTCATCATTCGTGAATGCAACCATGTCGGTAAGGTTTGGATTCTCTGCATTCTGGGTACGTAGCGACACGACAAGCTTGAATTCCCCATTATTAAATAGTTTCAATGGCACTTCAAACTTCACCTTACAATGACCATGCTGATTCAGCTTAATCACATTGGCTCCAGTATCGTAAGTGACTCCGCCACGCCTTATGTCGTGCATAGCAATTGCAAGATAATACGAATTTGGCTCGTCATACTGGTATTCCACTTCAAACTGGAACGTATCATCGCACGTCAGAATCTGCTTACTAAGCGCATTAATCCGCAACATTGGGACTCTGGCGTTCAAACCTGTTGGATATTCATCCGCTTTGTCATTATCCGTGTCACGTTTATCAGCACGCATATTTTCCAAGGTATAGCGGTTAGCAACATCATCTTTGTTTCCGTTAACGATGACTTCGCCATCTTTAATAAGAACCGCCTTATTGCAGTACTTTTTCACTGCGCCCATATCATGCGTCACTAAAATAACGGTCTTTGTCGGATCTTTTTTCACCTTCGCGAAATAATTATCGCACTTACGCTGGAATGCTTCATCACCGACAGCAAGAACCTCATCCAGAACCAGAATGTCGCCCTTGGCTTGGATAGCCACAGAAAACGCTAAACGAACTTGCATACCAGATGAATAGTTCTTTAGCTTCTGATCCATGAATTCTTCAAGCTCAGCAAACTCGACGATGTCGTCGTACATGTCCTCGATTTCTTCACGGGTAAAACCAAGCAAAGCTCCGTTGAGGAAAACATTCTCTCGACCGGTCAACTCAGGATTAAAGCCGACCCCAAGCTCGATGAAAGGAACGAGCTTACCCTTTACCTCAATACTTCCGGAATCCGGAACATATATGCCGGAAATCAGTTTCAACAACGTTGACTTGCCACTGCCGTTACGGCCTACAATTCCAAAGAAGTCACCTTGGTGGACTTCAAAATTGATGTCTCGAAGCACATGCTGTTCTTTGTAACCTTTGATGCCTCTAGTCCAGTTAATGAAAGCCTGCTTCAAACCGCTCGCTTGCTCTGTTGGAAGTTTGAAGTATTTGCCAACATGCTCAACTGAAAGGACAACCGGACGATTCACTTCCTTGATGGAAGCAGATTGAGACTGTGTATCAAGCATCACATGACCTCCGCGAATTTACGATTATGCTTCCGGAACACATGCACGCCCAGCGCAAGCAACAGGAACGCGAGAATAACAGGAATGACCGCAATCAAAGGATTCCCTACAAGCGTCCACACGGTGGGTTGCGTTTCTGGAGCAATCAGATTGTGTCGAATATCTTGAATAGTCTGCGCAATCGGATTGAGGAGCTGTATTTTCGCAATAATCAAGCCCCATTTGCCCAAAGAATCGTTATCCATCACCATGGAAAGTGGATAAATAACCGGAATCGAATAGAACAGTACCTGCTGCAGAACTTCCCATAGGTGAGCGATATCGCGGAAATAGACATACATCGTCGCCATCAATAAAGCTGCGCCCAGTGCCAACACATACAATTCAATGAAATTTAAGGGCAACAGCAAAACTCTCCAAGTGAACTGGATCTTGGAGAAGATAGCAAAAATCACAACCACTAAAAGATTGATACCCAAACTAATCAATGCACCAATAGTGGCAGAGACAACCACAATATAGTTCGGGAAATGTATCTTCCGAAGCAAGTCACCACGATCCACAACCGCTCTCAAACCAGTTGCTGTGGCTTCTCCGAAAAACTGCCACGTACTAATTCCAAGCAGCAGAACAACTGGATACGTCGGTGTTCCGTCCGACATGCGTAAGAACTTCGCAAACACTACGTACATCACGCAAAAAAGCATCAATGGACGCAGAACGGACCATGCAACTCCAAGAAACGACCCCTGATAGCGGAGCTTAAAATCCGTCTTGACAAGCTCTTTCAACACTACCAGCGAATAGTGGTAGCGCTCTTGAATCCTCTTCACAAATGTATTCACGACTGACAAGTCTATCGACTTACGACCCCAAGATAATGCCCCTACCGTTTTCTTCGCAAAATCCTCAGCACACAACCAACCATCCGCTTGTCTTGCTACGATAAATACACCACACAAGACACAGGACCTGATAAAAAGTGAACACATCATCCAATAAGAGAAATGTATCAATTGAGCTTCTTCGGATAATCGCCATGCTGCTGATTGTCGCATGCCATTTCATCATTCATTTCAACTGGAATACACATCATTATGATTTAATGCTCATCCAGGAACCAGGATGGACGAACGCTCTCAAGTTCTTGATTGTGCAATATGGACAAGTTGGCGTATCTATCTTCTTTATAATCTCTGGCTATTTCCTGGTAGATAAGACTTTTAAAAGAAGACGTATTTTCAAAACATGGTTTCAGATGTTTTGTTACTCAAGCGGGTTTTTTATAACACTTTTAATCATTGGGGTATTCTATAAATACCCGACAGTCATACAACCGCTAATGCAAGGGAGCGAGCTATTCCGAACTATAGCCGCTAGCTTTTTCCCATTCTTCTATGGGAGCTACTGGTTCATCAGCGCATACATACTCATGCTTCTATGTGCGCCGTTCATCAATTCCTTATGTCAATCACTTTCCAAGCGCGCTAATCTAAGTCTGCTCGTTCTTTTTTCTTTTTTAAGCATCCAGATCCTCATCTTTGGACGAGTTTCCAACTGGGACAATTTGACATATGCCATTTTCGGTTATCTGATTGGCGCTTTTATCAAAAAGAACAATACAGAGATTTCGAAACGAATGCGCACAACCCCCATGCTTGCAGGCATCGTCTTCATGACACTGTTAATGCTGCTATTTAATTATTTCGCATCGTCATCATCACCCATTAGCAGTGCACTCGGCTGGACAAACCAAATTCACAACGGAATAGCACTATTCCCAATAGCGATAGGAGCATTCGTCTTCATCATCATCTCACGCATTAATTTCGACAAAATCCCAGAACTTATCAGTAAAACGATAGTAGGAATTTCTTCCACGACGTTTGGAATCTATCTTCTTCATGAGAACATCTTCGGATTCAGGATCTTATGGGAATATGTGTCTAAATTTTGCTATGCGCCCGACAGTTTGCTGCTCAGAATTGTCTCAGCATTCTTCATCGTCATCATCGTGTTCTTAGTTCTGAGCTGCATTGCAAAAATAATAGATACTCTATTCGTTCATCCCCTCACGGACAAGATACTCTCATACTTTATGAAATGATTTTTAGGAGAGGTGGTTGCTCACCTCTCCTAAAAATCTCTCCTAAAAATCAGCTTAGAAAACTGAACCAAGATTCAATCACACGATATAGAGCATCATTGGAGCTGCTTAAATATCCATATCTCCCATCTGATAGGAGATTCAGATAGCTCAGGAATACACCCACTAACGTCAGTAGGACAAATACGTTAAGGCAGAGATTCGAAATCCTTTCGCTCGAATACTTCTTTACATAAAGAGCCACTGTGGATATCGCACCAATTATCAACAACCAGCCGAATTCACTGTAATATCTTGTCGAGATACCGACAATCTCAGTATCAACCACCAAAAGAACAGCAGCAAAGCCAACGAAAAAGAGGTTAATTCCCCAAATGCCACTTGCTTTAGCCTCTTTTCTTACTATGCAAAGCAAAAATGCAAACAAGGCTGCCGGAACAAAGGCAAAAAAACCACCAAAGTTAGGTTCCATAATGGTTTGCCCCATGAAGCCAGACGGCACATCTAGCTGTTTCATAAATGGATAATTTGGACTTATGTTAATTGGCTGAAAAAGATACATCCACAATCCCCATGGAATCCTCGACAAGGCATAGGATCGATGAACCATATCAAAACCCGTTAGATTATACGTAGCGCCAAAATCAAAGAAAGAATCAAACCGGACATGATTATACGCCATAGTTACCCCACCCACAAGAAGAAAAGGCACTATAACGGCAAGCGTGTTCCAAATACCTCTTACAGAGAAGAAAAACCTCTCTCTGATTTCAGACCAGAATATCGGAAAAGCAACGAAGACCACCAGAACAAATTGAGGTCTACATCCAAGATTTAATGCTATACAAATCGCACCAATCAAAAGATGTAGCTTAGACAGCTCACCAGCATCTTTTCTTGCATTAATCCATAAGCCAAGTCCTGTTAAAGTTAAAACCAAAGAAAAAAGGATTGGTAAAGAATAGATCATCGGATAAAACGCTTGCGTCAGGACACCGCTTCCAGTCACAAGCAAGAGCAAGGACACTAGAAATAGCCCGAAGGATGGCTTGATGTATTTTTTCATGAATGAGTACAAAAAGAATACCGCCGCAAGCACAAAAAATACTGTCATCAAAGCGACAGCATAATCAGTCCTCAAATCATGTCCAGTTATGAGTTTAAAGGGGACGAAGAGCGACAATGCAGGCAATGCTCCAAAATAGCAATAATATTTTCCATTATAAAAAGCATAATCCCAGTACGTAGGCTCGCCGGTTTTGAAAGATAATTGCGCTCTCGCAGATGCATCATAAGGATTTGTCATCTTCTGCATCCATTCCGGAACAGGGAGATCCAAATAAGTATGGCCATTTATGATGGCATTAGCTAAGTAATTATACTGATTCTCATCGCCTATAAAAGCTCCGCCGTTTAATTCACGAATTGAATCAAAATACTGAGCAGGATGAATAAGCTGTGTCACAGCAAGTAAAACCATGATTTGTATGAAGACAAAGATGGATAAAAGAATTTTCTGCCGCCGTACTTTCAAATCTAGATTCCACTGATACATGTCACGAGATGGCCAAAAGCAGAACACCAAATAGGAGACAAGCAGCATTATGAGGAACCTCAAAAAAGAGAACGAAAAAGGTCTCTGAGCATTTATGGAAACAGAGTCAATAACAATCTTGTCACCTTCTTGCATATTCAGCTTTAGTCTAAGACCTGTAACTTTTCCCGCAGGATGAATCCGGATATAATGCGATTCAGTTAAGTTCTCGGAAACATGTGCCGTGCCAAGAGATATATACCCGTTAGTATTACCTTCGTCAAGCACATATGGACTCAAACTATACGTCCCGCCAACTACGGCATCGGAATCACTAGCGACCAGATCAATATCCAAATTGTCTATCTCTGTAGGCCCATCTACAGCATACTCAATGTACGGAGTGTCGGAATCAGTAACCCTATACTCATTTCCCTCTCTTACAATATTGTTCAGAGAGGATACCGAAATCTGCTGCTGCTCAGGAAATGTCAGAGCCTCCCAAAAAGCGAAATTGAAGAGAAAAGTTTCAAGGAGAAAAGCCACCGCTAACGGAATAAAAAACTTTAATCTGACTTGCCTTTTACAATCCACACTTACTCCTTATTAAACTTATCCACCAGACACAAACCAACGAATTCGAACGCAAAGATATTATTCTTCACAGAACGCCCCTGTCGTATCCTCGCAATTTATCATCCTAGCTTATATCACGCCTCACGCCATTTTTCTCATAACCTTTGCCAAGAAGACAGCAATCATAATTGAATCCGCAGGACGCCTCGCTCCGACCACAGCAAAGGCTATAGTGTTCTACATGCTCGAGAAGAATACAAGCCCCTCCGTTGCCGTACTGCTGCCTTGCTATAACGAGGAAGTCACCATCGGCAAGGTAGTGCGTGATTTCAAGACAGCATTGCCGAGCGCCGACATTTACGTGTATGACAACAACTCCACCGACCGCACGGCGGAAATCGCGGCCAGCGAGGGTGCAATCGTCCGCAAGGAACCGCGCCAGGGCAAAGGCAACGTGATTCGCGCCATGTTCGAAGACATCGACGCCGACGTGTACGTCATGTCGGATGGCGATGACACCTATCCGGCAGACGCGGCACCTGCCATGGTGGATAAGGTGCTCGAAGGCTACGACATGGTAATCGGCGATCGCCTGAGCTCCACCTACTTCCAAGAGAACAAGCGCCCGTTCCACAACTTCGGCAACCGTCTCGTGCGTGATTCCATCAATGGCTTGTTCCACGCGAACGTCACCGATATCATGACCGGCTACCGCGCCTTCTCGTTCACGTTCGTCAAAACCTATCCGGTATTGTCACGCGGCTTCGAAGTAGAAACCGAGATGACCATTCACTCGTTAAACAACAATCTACGTCTGTTCGAGATGCCGATTCAGTACCGCGACCGTCCGGAAGGTTCCGTCAGCAAGCTTGACACCGTGGGCGACGGCATCAAGGTGATGAGCACCATCTTCCGCATGATTCGCGAATACAAGCCACTGCCGTTCTTCGGCGGACTTGGCGTCATCCTCGGTATCATCGGCATCGTGCTGTGCGGCAGCGTGACCGTGGACTTCTGGCACACTGGCGTGGTGGCGCGATTCCCCACGCTTATCGGCGCGGTCATGCTCGTCATTGCCGGACTGCTATTGTTCATCACTGGCATCATCCTCGATGTCATGGCCAAGAACGACCGCAAAGCATTCATCATTGACGCCAATCAATTCGCCATGATGCGGCGCCAGAAATAGCACAGATTCCAAATACGGCTGAGAGCAAAAAGATACTTGTCCTCAGCCATATTTTATTGGTTAATCTGTCTGCTATTTCACCCACTTTTGGGCATCCGTGCCATTTGCGGTATACAGCTGCACATTGGCACCATTCGAGGTAGAAGCACCCGAAACATCAAGGACCTTGTTTTCCGCGAGCGCCGACTGGAACGTGTATGAGCCATCGGAGTTTTTGATGGCGATCCACTTCTGGGCGTATGTGCCGTTCGAGGCATATTGCTGCGCGTTGGCACCGTTGGCAGTGCTCGCACCATAAACGTCCAGAGCTTTGTCTGAATTCGCACTGGTTAGTGTCACATAACCGTTGTCATCGTGCGATACTCTCCATCTTTGAGCATTCGTGCCATTCCCAGTCCAAAGTTGCACATTGGCGCAGTCCGAACGGGACGCACCATATACGTCCATCTTCATGTTCGTCTTTAGCTTTGAACCGAAAGAATATGTGCCATCAGGCAAATCCTGCCTATGCTTTGCCGCCTGCTCATTCAAACGGTCGCGCATGGTTTTAGACTTCTCGATGATCCATTGCTGGGCAGCGGTATCATTTGGCGAATACAGCTGCAATGCGACGTTGGACGAATAATTCGCGCCCGGTACATCAATAGCTTTATTCGCGTTCACTGACATCAATGAGATTTTCCCATCGCCATAGTTGCGAACAGTCCATTGTTGAGCAACCGTACCGTTACTGTCATATTGCTGTAGAACCGCACCATTGGACGCAGAAGCGCCATAAACATCCAGTACCTAGCCGGAATTCACATTGACAATGTTGTAGGTTCCATTGCCAATCTGCTGGAAACGGAATTTCTGTGCGTTCGTTCCATTAGCCGCATACAGCTGAATTCTAGCGCTGTTTGCGGTAGAAGCTCCTGGCACATCAAATACAAGATTGGATTTCCCTGCGGATTTGATGTTCACCGCAGCATTTACCGGTACACTAACTTCGCTAGAGGAAACAACGAATCGTTGAGCCTGAGTACCGTTTGGCGCATAAAGACGAATCGCAGTACCGTTAGAGGTGTTGCCACCGCTCAAATCAAGCACCCAATTACCCAAAGCCGACTGCAGATAATATCCCGCACCGGAATCACGAATGAACCACCGCTGTGCATTCGTTCCATTAATTGCATACTGTTGCACCACAGAATTATTACCCGCTGCCGCTCCTCGAACATCCAAGGCTTTATCGGAATTCACATTGGTAATCACATAGCTGCCATCTGATTGTTTAGAGAATTTAAATTGTTGCGCTTTGGACCCATTGCCGGAGTAGAGCTGAATAGTCGTGGAATCAGACGTGCTGGCGCCTGAAATATCCACGCTAGAAGCCACCTTGAAACGTACATTGATGAAATAATTACCATCAGGAACACTCACCACAGGCATCTTGCGCACATCAATGACGGACGAGTCCTGGGCATAATTCTTGCTGCCAAAAGCATTCATGTCCACGGAACCACTGATACCGTTGATATGGCCGGAACTGGTGTATTGCCAGCCACGGTCGTTGGTATCGAAGGCGTTGTATCCCATTTGAGCACCATACTGCGCCACCCAACGGGTCTTTGCGTAGATGTTCGAATTGTTCAACGGGCCTTGCAGGTAGCTCGTATACGAATACACACCGAGATTCTTGTATCCGGCGGACTGCAGTGCGCCATACCAGGCGTCGGCCATACCGCTATAAACATTCGGATTGGTCGGCGGGGTATGACCAGCCCACGTCCACTTTTCAAGGTCGTAATACACAGGGTATTTCAGATCGTTCGGGCTCACGCCCATCTGGCGGAGTTTGGCAGCCACATCATTGCCTTCCGCACGTGCGCAGTTCGCATCGTATGCATACGAATACCAGTAGATGCCAAAAGGAATACCAAGACGTTTGCATTCGTTGATGTTACGTTGCGCTTTGGCATCGGCATAGTTGCCCCAGCCATAGCCCAAACGAATGATTGCGCCTTCCACACCGTCGGCTTTCGCCTTGGCCCAATCGACGTCACCCTGCCATGAGGAAACATCAATCACGCCCTTGGCTTGTTGAACGAACAGGCTGTTCCTATAATCGAAAAACGCCTTTGTTCCGTTGTAGGTTCCCCAGTGTGCTCCGTATTCGTTGCTCTCGAATTTAGCGAGCCGGACAGTCGAGCCACCCTTCAAGGACGACTGCTCCGCAGACTGTTTCACAGGTTGTTCCACAGCATCTTTCACATCCGAGGCACTCACCGGAATGAATGATTCGCCATCCGTTTTGGCCAGTGGATCAGGTTGCTGCGATTGCGTGCCGACCAGCTGAGCGTCCGTCACGGTTTCGCCGGTCTCAATGTTCTGTACATCACCTTCCGGCGTAACCGCAAGGTTCTCCGAAACCACAGTGGAATCGTCCGAAATGTTTTCGCTTACCGTTTCCGGCAGCGTCGCGTTCGGATTGTCCGGCATGCTGTTTGACGAATCCTGCACATCATCCACAATCGCGGCAAAAGAACTTGGCGCATCCTCAATCGCAATATCCTGCATGGCGTAAGCCGGCACCACGGCAACGGAAACCGTCATTGCAACCACGGAAGCGGTGGTCGCAATCTTCATCAAGCTTTTCGGCGATATCATCGTCAGCCTCTCTCACAAAACGCATTTTCACTCGTTGACGCAATTGCACACGCAAAACTTAAGTGTATTCTGAGATGTCCCCACTTAAAATAAAGCAGATGGATTCCAGGCCAAACTTCACATTTACCGAATATGCCACAACATGAAGTGCTGGCATTCGGAAGTGGAACAGGTAACATACCTTATGTATTGTCATTTGGGAACAGAGGACCTTGTCGGACCACCTCCAATAGACAACATCAAAACGGTATCGCGGACTCCTGGAGGGAAGCATGGCACGGCACGAAAGGCAGCCAAATAAAGCTGACAGTCAAGCAAGTAACGTCCGCAAGCCCCGGACTTTCAGCAGTACCGCGACCGTCGGGACCAGCAAATCCAACAATTCCGTCAATGCCACCAATCGTGACGAAAAGCTTAGAACAAAAGCACCGGGGACTTCCTACCGAACGGCTCCCAAAGATCCATTCCAAATCGCCATATCGCAAGGCGTGCAAGATGGCGACACTTGGGTACATAACCATGTCAAGAACTTGATTCGCCGTTCCATCATCGTAGCCGTTATCGTCGTTGCGGTATGCATTGTGGTCTTCGGCGTCATGGGCGTGAGAACATCGCAGAAAATGCGCGAACTGAATGCCATTAACGACTGCAGAGACGCGGTTGCCGCCATGAACGCTTCATATTCCAAGGATTTCCAGCTCAAGGGAAAGATTGTCGACGCATTTTCCAGCATGGATTCCTCATATGATCTGGAAAAGCTCAGCACCTTGTATCAGGAAGAAGTCAAATCGCCGAAGGCGCTTGACTGCAAAGCCGATCCGTCCGGAACCACCAGCAAAGCCAACACCGAACGAGCCGCATATGACAAACAGGCCAGAACCTTCGAGCGGGCGTTGACAAAGAACGAGGCAAATCAGAATTGAATACGAAACGATTGGCAAGAACGGCACTTGCCGTTATCGTAACCGTAGGAATAGTCGTTGCCATCATCGTCGGGTGCGGCCCCAAATGGGGCAACGGTTCAGCATTGCACCAAAACGAAGAAACCGCACAGTCCTCAAATTCGCAGGTTTCCGTGACTTTGCCTTCCTACTACATGGAAAATATGGTCTTCCAGCGCAATCAGCCGTTAGTGGTCAAAGGAACCGTCAAATTCGCGCATGCCAGCGAACAGATTGACGCATCGAAACTATCCGCAACACTTGCCCAAGGCAAGATGACTGCGAGCGCCACTGCGAAAATCGCAAAAAATGGTTCGTTTACTTGCACGCTGAACGCACAGAAAGCAAGCCTCGAGTCGTATTCGTTACAGGTGAAGTACGACGGCAAAGTCGTAACGGAACTGGCGAAAGTGTATGTGGGCGACGTGTTCGTGGCGGCCGGCCAATCGAACATGGAACTCAACTATGCGCAGTACTATGAGGGGAATAACAATGCCTACAACTTTGGGAAGGGTCTAGTTAAGAAAACAGACCTACCGAAACCACTCGTCGATAAGAACGTGAAATTCGTCATTGCGGATCATGATGCGAAGAACACTGATTTTCCGCTGGCCAACGTCAATCTGAACGCTGGCGCGTGGCTGAATGCGGATTCCACGAATTCACTGCATCTGAGCTACTTGACACAGCAGTTCGCCCTTCAGTTGCGCGCGAAGCATCCTAACGTACCAGTCGGCATCATCCAGACCGCGTGGGGCGGCACGCCTATTCGCAGGCATATACGTGGCGGAGATATCTACGCGAACCATATTGCACCGTTGAAGGATTTTCATGTGGCAGGTGTGCTCTGGTACCAAGGATGCGATGATGCGATGAACTTTTCAACCGCTACGGAGTATGAGTCGCAGATGACCGCGCTGATCAACCAGTACCGTAGCGTGTTCGAACGGAAGGATCTGCCGTTCCTGTACGTGCAACTTGCGCGATGGCCGAACTATCAGTACACGCAGAACGTGCGCGAGGCGCAACGGACCACGCTTGACAACGCGAATCTGCAAGACCGTTCCAATGTGGCGATGACGGTTTCCCTTGACACCGATAAAGGCACATCCGCGCTGATTCATCCACTCGGCAAGGATATTCTGGGCGCGCGTATGGCCGCGCAGTACCTCGCCATGGAAAACGGTACGAAAAACGCTGTCAGCGTACCTAACGGACCGCTTATTGAACGTGCACGGCATACTGTGGACGGCAAAATCGCCCTGTCTTTCCAAATCGGCACCGCAAGCGGACTGAAAGCGATGCAACCGAACTATACGAAGAGCGCAAGCGCGAGCGCACCCGATTATACGAAGAATTCGAAAGCGACCCCTCTTGACGGTATCAGCAATATCGTAATCCCAACGACTGCGGCATTGCAGGGATTCGAGGTTGCCAACTCTTCCGGGCAATGGGTACCGGCCAACGCCATCATCAGAGGCAACCAGGTGGTGCTCAGCGCGGCCAATGGAACGCCACTTGACAATCTCAGCGGTATAACCCAGGTGCGTTACCTGTTCAGCGGCAATCCGAAGTGCGCGAGCATGCTGTACAACGACTTTAATCTGCCGGCTAGCCCATTCATTACTATTGTTGAGTGATCTTTGTTGGGGGCCGCCGCTAGATAAACCAATACGGGCGGGATAAGTACGGGCGGTCTGAGCCGTTGCTTGGCCTGCTTGGTCATGTTTTGAGCAGGCTGTTCCGGCTTCTGGTTTGGATTCTGGTTTCCCGCTTAAACTATGAAGACTGCTGCAGCATCGCAGAAACTAGACAAATGTCATTTTTCCACCGGTTTATTTAGGCACATTCCCCTCCTACTATGGCATACGGAACGAACGCGAGCGCACAATCACAGATCGAATGCAAACGTGCGCAGGAGAGGAATCACCATGAGGAATCGTATTGCAGCAGCTGCAGCGGCGGGAATATTAACCATCGGCATGGCCGCCTTGCCTTCCGCTGCTTCGGCCAGTGAAGTCGCACCGTCTACGGACGGATTGGCCGGCAGCACCACCATCAGCGGGCAGATCGACCAGGATATGGCCGTGTGCACCGATCAGGCGTGCGAGGCCGTGCAGCACTTGAACAAGACGAATCAGCAGATCAAGTCGGATATGGAAACCGCCAAGCAGCACGCCGAGCAGCTGCATCAGAACGCGCACGAGGACGCCGACGCGCTTCGCCAGTACGGCGAGCAGGCCTGGAAGAACTACCAGGAGGACCGCGAGGATATAAAGAATGCGATTGACGGCGCGGTCAAGCGTGGTCAGGAGCGCCACGACACTCTGCATCAGGATATACAGGATACGCAGACCCATCTGAACCAGATGCATGCCGACATGAAAGAGACTCACGACGAGCTTAAAACCAGGCATGATGCGTTCGCGGCGAGCAGCCACCAGTGGCATCAGTCGTTCATCGCGGCGCTGAAGGACGCGAACTCCAAGACGGGTCAGCAGGGCGGCTCATCCGTTGCTACCGGCACGCATGGCATCACGGCTGGAACGAATGCCGGTACGACCGTTACTGGAGTCAACGGCACCACTGGCACTGTGCGCACGGCTGCCGACACTGGCGCGAATGGTGCTGCAACTGGATCCGTCACAGCTTCCGGCGATCAAACCGCCGCGTCCACCGGCGCGCTGACCAAGTCGGAATATGGACAGCTTGCACAAACCGGCATCGGCATTTCCCTTGCCTGCGCAGCCATTCTGCTGCTTGCCGGCCTTGCCTACGCCATGAAGACGTTCGTGCAGTATAAGCGCGAAACCAGCGAAGACTGAGCCGGCTCGCTGCCGGACAGCGTTTGCTTCATCGACTCATGAAAAAACGGTCTCGAATATATCGGGACCGTCTTTTCATGCGCGTTTTTCGTATGTGCTTTTCATCTGCTATACGCATTGTTGCGATTCAATTGGAATGACGTAGTACAGCGACGTACAATGCAGCGCGAAGCGCGCGTACCGTGCATGAACCGCGTGTATGTCCAGTATTCCCACTGATTTGTTACGTTGGCCGTTCTGATCAGTCCACTGGTCAATTCGCATAATGGGGAGCACTGCTGGCGATTCGCGGCGACGGCGTATCGCCATTCCCCGCCGTCCGTCCGGCACTACCCGCGCTCCCCACATCGCCGGCCTTTTCAGCATTGCCGATGTTGGTTCTACGCAACGACCCCGCGGCCAACGAGCGGATGGATCGCCTACGCTGCGCCTGTTCCGTCTGCGAAGCGGACTGAATTGCGGGAAAAGCGCCCGTTACGGGACGAATACGACCGGTTGCGGTCGGAATAAAGCTTGGTGGCAAAACCTGCGTTGTGATGGCGCTTATGGATGCCATCTGCGGCTGCTGCGTATTATCAGGACCATCCGCAGCGTCTTTTTCTTTCACGGTTTGCGATTCTTCCGCACGATTCGCGTCATCATTCGCATCCTCGCCCGTTGCTTTTTCCTGCGGAGCGGCCTGCACATCACTCTGCAATACGATTGGCGATGAATTCGAACGGCGTCGGGCAAGCGCCGCCAGAGAGTCACGAGTATCAGCATCGCGTTGGTCAGTCTGCTGGCTGCCGGCAGCCGTCTTGTCAACCATCGTCGTGCTTCTTTCTCTCAACGTCACGATTTCGAGCGTAACGTAGCGCAGCGCAAAAGTGCGCGTAAAACGACGATGTACGCAACTCCCCCACCGAATCGCAATCAAATATCGACATATGAGGGCAAACAATCCCATTATTGAGACCACAGACTGGCACCAATAAGCCGCAGCATGACAATCAGGGACTTTCCTGGATGCCGGCCCGTACACGCGAGACTTGCGATACGGGACGATTCAAAAAACCGAGGCCAGCGAAAGAAGTATTCGGAGGGAATCTGGAAGGAACCGGAAAACGGAGTGGAAAAGAAGGAACCCCAGAAACCGAATGATTCCAACGGTTTCCGGGGTTCCAATCCGGGCGGAGAATACGAGATTCGAACTCGTGAGGCTGTTACACCAACACGCTTTCCAAGCGTGCGCCATAGACCACTAGGCGAATTCTCCAATTATGCAACACTTTCCGGTGTCTATCCGTTAAGCGCAACTTGACTAGAATACAACAGGAGCAGCAAAAAGCCAAATCGGCGTGTCGCACTGCTGGTTTGCAGAGTTGGGCATACGTGTCAAGGTTGTGCAACAGGTATGAGCGATCGGCTGCCTTTACTACGGATACTTCTTATTTCGCACACTGTAGATGCTATATTGCCGCCGATGGAATCCAATAGGCAACGGGATTCGGTAAGCATGGGAAAAGATACGAAAAAAGGGTTCCCGGAGCATATCCGGTGGGAATTCCAGGGAGCATGAAAAAGGGGCCTCCCGGGAGCCAAAGGCTCGACCGGGAGGCCCGATACGTGTGAAGCGGCGGCGTGCTACTCTCCCACACCCTCTCGAGTGCAGTACCATCGCCGCGCCTGGCCTTAGCTACCGGGTTCGGAATGGGACCGGGCGTCTCACCAGGGCTATGACCACCGCAAATCTAACGGCCACGGCAAGGAAAAAACCAAAGGAATCCAAACCGGCATGTTATCGGTGGCGGTTTGGGAACCGGCTAGCGGACGCGAGGCAAACGCCTATCGTTTAAATCGTATTCGTGACCACCAAGCGCTCATTGTCGCCTGGGACCGAAGCACAGGAAAGACGCGGAACCAACCCTCCACAAGAGGATCGGAATTGTTGTGTCGCCGTCGCCCGTTAGTACCGGTCGGCTCCACCCCTCACGGGGCTTCCACCTCCGGCCTATCAAACACGTGTTCAACATGCGGGCTACAGGATCTCGAAGATCCATGGAATCCCTAATCTTGGAGCAGGCTTCCCGCTTAGATGCTTTCAGCGGTTATCCCTCCCGAACGTAGCCAACCGGCCGTGCCGCTGGCGCGACAACCGGCATACCAGAGGTTCGTCCACCCAGGTCCTCTCGTACTATGGGCAGGCCTCCTCAGGATTCCAACGAGCGCAGAGGATAGAGACCAAACTGTCTCACGACGTTCTGAACCCAGCTCGCGTGCCGCTTTAATCGGCGAACAGCCGAACCCTTGGGACCTGCTCCAGCCCCAGGATGCGACGAGCCGACATCGAGGTGCCAAACCATCCTGTCGATATGGACTCTTGGGAATGATCAGCCTGTTATCCCCGGGGTACCTTTTATCCGTTGAGCGATGCCGCGCCCGTGCGCCGGCACCGGATCACTATCTCCGACTTTCGTCCCTGCTCGGACCGTCGTCCTCGCAGTCAAGCCCGCTTGTGCGATTACACTCGACACCCGATTGCCAACCGGGCTGAGCGGACCTTTTTGAGCGCCTCCGTTACTCTTTGGGAGGCAACCGCCCCAGTTGAACTACCCGCCAGGCACTGTCCCTGACAAGGATGACTTGTCGAGGTTAGACGTCAAACGAGAACAGAGCGGTATTTCACCTTGCGGCTCCACGAATGCTGGCGCACCCGCTTCGAAGCCTCCCGCCTATGCTACACAATCCGCGCCTAACGCCAATACCAAGGTATAGTAAAGGTCCCGGGGTCTTTTCGTCCTTCTGCGCTTAACGAGCATCTTTACTCGTACTGCAATTTCGCCGAGCTCCTGGTCGAGACAGTGGGGAAGTCGTTACGCCATTCGTGCAGGTCGGAACTTACCCGACAAGGAATTTCGCTACCTTAGGATGGTTATAGTTACCACCGCCGTTTACCGGGGCTTGAATTCACCGCTTCGTCCCCGAAGGGATTGACGGATCCTCTTAACCTTCCGGCACCGGGCAGGCGTCAGTGCATATACAGCGGCTTTCGCCTTCGCATGCACCTGTGTTTTTGGTAAACAGTCGCTACCCCTGGTCTGTGCCACCCACCAAAGCTCCGGACGCAAGGTCCTTCACCCCAGTGGGTCTCCCTTTATACCGAAGGCACGGGAGTGATTTGCCGAGTTCCTTGACCAGGAGTCGCTCGGGCGCCTTGGTATTCTCTGCCTGACCACCAGTGTCGGTTTGGGGGACGGGCGGCCATGGCCCTCACGCCGAGGCTTTGGTCCCAACGCCACGCGGCGACACCAACCCGAAGGAAGGAACCACCACGAGGCGGAGGTTAGTACTCACCGTCTCGGTTTTGCCGGTCCATGGTCGGTACGGGAATATCCACCCGTTCATCCATTCGACTACGCCTGTCGGCCACGCCTTAGGACCCGACTCACCCGGGGACGACGAACGTGGCCCCGGAACCCTTGGTCATCCAGCGGACGGGATCCTCACCCGTCTCTCGCTACTCATGTCTGCATTCTCACTCCCACGAAGTCCACGGCCGGTTTCCCACCGCCGCTTCGCCCCTCGCAGGACGCTCTCCTACCCAGCAACCATGAAGATTGCTGCCGCGTCTTCGGTGGTGTGCTTGAGCCCCGCTACATTGTCGGCGCGGAACCACTAGACCAGTGAGCTGTTACGCACTCTTTCAAGGATGGCTGCTTTGAGCCAACCTCCTGGCTGTCTATGCGACTCCACATCCTTTCCCACTTAGCACACGCTTCGGGACCTTAGACGACGGTCTGGGCTGTCTCCCTCTCGACGACGGAGCTTATCCCCCGCCGACTCACTGCCGGAATACACGTCAACGGTATTCGGAGTTCGGCTGCTGTTGGTACCCAACAAGGGCCCGCAAGCATCCGGTAGCTCTACCCCCGCGACGCAATCGACCGACGCTGCACCTAAATGCATTTCGGAGAGAACCAGCTATCACGGAATTTGATTGGCCTTTCACCCCTAGCCCCAGGTCATCCCCCCGGTTTTCAACCCAGGCCAGGACAAGCGACTAAAAACGCCTTTTTAAGACTCGCTTTCTGCTACGCATACGCCACACGGCTTATGCTCGCCACCCGCCACTGACTCGCAGACTCATTTTTCGATAGGCACGCCGTCACCCCACACAGAGGTGTCTGACGGTTTGTGGGCGCACGGTTTCAGGAACTGTTTCACTCCCCCTCCCGGGGTGCTTTTCACCTTTCCCTCACGGTACTGGTACGCTATCGGTCAGACAGGTATGCTTAGACTTACCCAACGGTCTGGGCTGATTCACGCGGGATTCCACGAGGCCCGCGCTACTTGGGACAACACGATCGGAAGACGGCTCACGTCCAGGTACGGGGCTGGCACCCTCTACGGCCAGGCCTTCAAGCCTGTTCCCCTGGCAAAAGCCGTTTTATGACTCCCGCCCGGCCCGTCGGAACCGGGACACGTGATCCCACAACACCGGCAACGCAACCCCCCGACGGGTATCACGCGCAACCGGTTTGGTCTGATCCGCTTTCGCTCGCCACTACTCACGGAGTATCCCTTCCTGCAGGTACTGAGATGTTTCACTTCCCTGCGTACCCCCCGCCCACCCTAGGATTATCGCATCCTCAAACGTCCTTCATCGGTACTGTCTGCCAAGGCATCCACCATACGCCCTCGCAAGCGGCACAACAGCAAGACCATTGTCCCACCCGCGGGTTTCCTGATAGCAAGATCGCCAGACGACAAATCTTAACACTAAAATGATCACAAAACGATCGATCTCGAAACCAAACTCAATTGAAGAGTTTGGCGAAATCGCGATAAGCAAAAGAAACGTTCTTTCAGTTTCTCTTGCTCGCGTCCACTATCCAGTTCTCAAACCACCACGCGCCACCACCCTCACCCGAAACCAACAAAGGAAACCAGGCTGACGATGATGGGCATCGAACCGCACCACAACAGACGTTGTGGGGTGGCGGTCCGGGACATCCAAGCCCAAAAGCATACCCATACGCCACTCCCGGACATCGGACATCCAAGCCCATGATCTCTTCCACAGTCCCAGCGAGTCTCACCTTAGACGGCTCCCCCAAAAAGGTTGGGCCACCGGACTCGGGTGCTACCGCTTTCATGACTTGACGGGCGTACAAGGCCCGGGAACGCATTCACCGCGGCGTTGCTGATCCGCGATTACTAGCGACTCCGCCTTCATGGAGTCGGGTTGCAGACTCAATCCGAACTGAGACCGGTTTTAAAGGGATCCGCTCCCCCTCACGGGGTCGCATCCCGTTGTACCGGCCATTGTAGCATGCGTGAAGCCCTGGACGTAAGGGGCATGATGATCTGACGTCATCCCCACCTTCCTCCGAGTTGACCCCGGCGGTCCCCCGTGAGTTCCCACCACGACGTGCTGGCAACACAGGGCGAGGGTTGCGCTCGTTGCGGGACTTAACCCAACATCTCACGACACGAGCTGACGACGACCATGCACCACCTGTGAACCCGCCCCGAAGGGAGACCGTATCTCTACGGCTGTCGGGAACATGTCAAGCCCAGGTAAGGTTCTTCGCGTTGCATCGAATTAATCCGCATGCTCCGCCGCTTGTGCGGGCCCCCGTCAATTTCTTTGAGTTTTAGCCTTGCGGCCGTACTCCCCAGGCGGGATGCTTAACGCGTTGGCTCCGACACGGAGACCGTGGAATGGTCCCCACATCCAGCATCCACCGTTTACGGCGTGGACTACCAGGGTATCTAATCCTGTTCGCTCCCCCACGCTTTCGCTCCTCAGCGTCAGTGACGGCCCAGAGACCTGCCTTCGCCATTGGTGTTCTTCCCGATATCTACACATTCCACCGTTACACCGGGAATTCCAGTCTCCCCCTCCCGCACTCAAGCCCGCCCGTACCCGGCGCGGATCCACCGTTAAGCGATGGACTTTCACACCGGACGCGACGAACCGCCTACGAGCCCTTTACGCCCAATAATTCCGGATAACGCTTGCACCCTACGTATTACCGCGGCTGCTGGCACGTAGTTAGCCGGTGCTTATTCGAAAGGTACACTCACCCCCGAAGGTGCTCCCAGTCAAAAGCGGTTTACAACCCGAAGGCCGTCATCCCGCACGCGGCGTCGCTGCATCAGGCTTGCGCCCATTGTGCAATATTCCCCACTGCTGCCTCCGTAGGAGTCTGGGCCGTATCTCAGTCCCAATGTGGCCGGTCGCCCTCTCAGGCCGGCTACCCGTCGAAGCCATGGTGGGCCGTTACCCCGCCATCAAGCTGATAGGACGCGACCCCATCCCATACCGCAAAAGCTTTCCCAGAGGACCATGCGGTCAACTGGAGCATCCGGCATTACCACCCGTTTCCAGGAGCTATTCCGGTGTATGGGGCAGGTCGGTCACGCATTACTCACCCGTTCGCCACTCTCACCCAGGAGCAAGCTCCTGGGATCCCGTTCGACTTGCATGTGTTAAGCACGCCGCCAGCGTTCATCCTGAGCCAGAATCGAACCCTCCACAAAAAAACCTTTTCATGAAGAGACATCGACACGATGACTCTCGAAATAAGAAAATTGACGATCGCCTTATAAGGAAAGGCGCATCGCACAAAAACCTCGCCGCCGTTTGACCGATCCCTCGGCACCACGCGTCAGCGTGGCCGGCAACGAACTGGCAATCATTGACTATAAAGAAGTAGTACAAATACGCTCTTGAGTTCTCAAACCACCACCGCACCAGCAAGCCGCCCCAATCTCCAGGAGCGAGGCCGCCGTGCTGAGCAGCAAGAGATAAACTTACACGAGAACCCGCAATCGCGCAACCCGCAGGGCGCAATGAAGCACGGAACCGTTGGAAATCCAACGTTCCATCGGCGTGTCGAAAACCGGGAAAATGCGTCCGGAAAGCGCCGATACCATCAGAATAGACCCCGAAAACCACAACCAGGTGAACGCAAAACCAATAGCTGTCGGCGTGTCGACCATCAACATGGTCAACCACATCCGCATTTTGCGGTCCAACCACGGTTCTCGCATAACAAAAGCCGGAAGCTCCGTGGTTAGCGGAGGCTCCCGGCTTTGTTGTTCGGCTACTGGATATTCAGCTTTGGTCATTCGAATCGCTGACCATTGCTAATGCTGCCTGTAGCCGACTGTTTTCAGTTATTACTTCAGTTATCGCTGATCAGGCAGCTCACTCGGCATTGGCCGGGCCGGCGGCAACCGGTTCTGCAGCCGACTCGACCGTGGCGACGGCCTTCTTGCGGTTCAGGTACCGCTTGATGGCCACAATCTCCAGGCCGATCACGAGCACCGCGGTCACGCCCCAAGCCACGTACATGGCGGTCTTCCAGATCGGGGTGGCGACCTTCGGCTCGCCATTCGCGTACTGCCAGCTGTTGGCGGCCGTGTACAGGATGTTGTGCGCGGCCTGACGCATCGCCTTCACGGAAGTGGCGGACTTATCGGTGATGTGGTTGGTGATCTTCGTGGTGGCAAGCATCGAATCGTTGCCCGCACGCACTTCCTGATCGGCGTTCTGGTAGCCGTAGCCGCCGAAGTAGTCGGTCAGGACGAAGCCTTTGAAGCCCCACTCGCCGCGCAGCACGGTCTGCAGCAGCGCGCTGTCGGCGCCGGCATAGGTGTTGCCGATGTAGTTGAAGGAGCTCATCACGGCCTGGGCGCCGCCTTCCTTCACGCTCATCTCGAACGGCTTCAGATAGATCTCACGCATGGCCTGCTCGTTCGTCCACGTGCACAGCATTTCCGTACGCTTGGTCTCCTGGTCATTCAGAGCGAAGTGCTTCATGAAGGAGTACACGCCCTTGGACTTGGCACCGGAGATCTCGCTGGATGCCATCACGCCGGAGAGCAGCGAATCCTCGGAGAAGTACTCGAAGGTACGGCCGGAGAACGCGTTGCGGTGGATGTTCATGGCCGGTGCGTACCAGCCAGCCACGTGCATGTCGTGGGCCATGTCGCCGATCATCTCACCGAACTGCTTGGCGAGATCCTTGTTCCAAGTGCAGGCGAATGCCGTGGAAGCCGGGAAGCCGATGGAGCCAACGCCGGTGAAGTTGTTATTCAGCGATGCCGGGCCGTCCGCATCGGTCAGCTGGATCTTGCCGACGGACTTCAGAGCCTGGGTGCCATAGCCACCATTGGCGATGAGGTTGTCCATATCGTCGAAGGTGAGCTGGTCGAGCAGCTTGTCCCAATCGGCGTCGTCATAGTCCTTGCCGTACATATCGGACAGCTTCAGACCGTTCTTGGCACCGGTGGTCGGCATCTTGTCGGAATCCTTGTCGAACTTCTTCGGATCGTAGTTCGAGTTGTTGTAGAAGGTTTCCTTGGCCTTGTCGGACATCTTGAAGTTGGTCGGGGCGGCGGTGGCCTCCTTGTAGTTCGCGAAGTGGTCGGCGCGGGACAGGTACGTCACATCGCCCGCCACATCATCGAACTGGTTCGTGGCCACGGTCTTGTCGCCATTGTGGGTGTTCGAATCGGAATCGTAGGTGACGGTGTCCTTCACGGTGATCGCCTTGTGATCGATCACGTGGTGCGAATCGGACTGGATGGAGATGTCGTAATCGCCCTTCTCCAGCACGTACGCCTTCGCGCCCTTGTAGTCGTAGGACGCCATGTCGTCGTCATCGAACTTGACGGTGACCTTCTGGGACTCGCCCGGCTGCAGTTCCTTGGTCTTCTCGAAGCCGGCCAGGTTCTTGGACGCCTTCTCGATGCCGCCGTCGGTGTACGGCGGGTTGTAGTAGACCTCGACCACGTCCTTGCCGGCCTTATCGCCGGTGTTGGTCACGGTGGCGGTGACGGTCACCTTGCCACCCTTGTACTTCACGCTGTCGAGCTTCTGATCGAACGAGGTGTAGGACAGGCCGTAGCCGAACGGGAACGCGACAGTGTCGTCGTAATTGATCAGGCCTTCGTCCGAAGCGGTCTCATAGAACTTGTAGCCCACATAGATGCCTTCGGAGTAGTTGACAAAGCCCGGAATGGCAGTGACGTCGTCACCCGTGAAGCCCTTGTACTTGGCTGCCTTGTCTGCCATATTGGTGTATTCGAACTTGCCGAAGTTGTTATAGGACACCGACTTGGTCAGATTCTTGAGGAAGGTGTCGGAGGTCTTGCCGGACGGGTTGGTCTCACCGGCAAGCACCTCACCAAGGGCGGAGAAACCGGTCTGGCCAGCCGGCGGGCACCACACGACGGACTGGATCTGCGGATAGTCGTTGAGGAAATCGAACTGGAACGTGTTCGCGCCGTTGTAGACGAGCGTCACCTTCTTGAAGTTGCTGGTGACCAGGTCGATCATGTCACGCTCGGTCTTCGACAACTGAAGGAAGCTCTCACCCTTCTGGAAGTCGTCATAATCCTTGGAGTTGTTCTTGTAGGTGATACCCTTCGCCTTCATGTCCGTCGGCAGGTCCGCGCCCTCGCCGCCGACACGGGTCAGCACGACCACGGCCTCGTCCGAGAAATCCTTCGCGTCGGAGACCAGCTTGTCGGAGTACTGCTTGGCCGGCACCTCGGGCAGGGTCCAATCCTGAGCGAACATGCCGACCTCAGGACGATCCTTGCGGTAGTCCGTGTACAGCTTGCTCAGCTCCGTATTGGTCTTCAGGCCAGCCTGCTTCATGCCATCAAGCAGGGAGACGGTCTTGTACTGCTTCGACATGGAGCCGGAGCCGGTGCCGCCGTAGACGGGGTTGGTGGAGCCCCAGCCGAACACGTTGACCTTCTTGCCGGACAGCGGCAGGTTGGAATCGTCATTCTTCAGCAGGGTGACGGCCTCCGACTGCACATCCTTGGCCAGCTCGTTGGCCTTGGAAACCGTGGCGTCGGACAACGTGTACTTGGTGATGGTCGCATTGTTGAGCAACGTGGAAAGCGGGCCGGTCAGCATCATGGACACGGCCACGACGATGCCTACCAGCGCCACCAGCCAGGATTCGGAATGGACGATCTTACGGGTCGCCACTTCCTTGACCGTCTTCTTGTTGACGGCAAAAGTGATAATCAGCGCGAGCGCGAACAGCACGCCAATCGCAATAAGGTACGGCGTCAATGAGCCGATGACGTTCATAACGTCAGCCATGTTGATTTGCAGCATGGTCTGCCTCCTCCTTGATTCTCATAACCAAACGACACGTAGGCTCCGATGCCTTTATCGGAACCGCGAAACCATTCAACACTGCCCCGCATCTCATGGTTTCGGTGAAGTGGCTGCAGATGCGTGCGGCAAGTGAAGACACTTCTTCATGTCGATGATTCGATTTCATCAGACTTCAACGTGCGGCACATGGCGTTTTCCCCAGCCTGTCAATTCGCGTGCATAATCTGCACGCCAAGTACGATGGAAGTATGAGCGACTTAAGCGCATTGAATCTGGAAGCAGGCAGCCTGGTTGGCGGCTACACGTTGATTTCCCGGCTTGGTTCGGGTGCCATGGGCTCGGTATGGCGTGTGCGGGACGATGGCGGCCATCAATATGCGATGAAGATTTTGCGTGATTCCCTCTCCGACGACGATTCCCCGCAGCAGCAGCGCGACGAGTTGACCGCACGCGAGCGCCTGCGCAGGGAGGCGATGGCGTTGCAGAAGGTGCGGCATCCGGGCGTGTGCGGCATTGTGGATATGGAACTTGACGACGCGTTGGCTTTTATTGTGACCGAGTTGATCGAAGGCAAGAATCTGCGTGAGGATGTGCGCGTCAATGGCCGATATGTGGGCGACGATTTGGAACGGCTGGCACGCAAGCTGATTGAGGCGGTGCGTGCCGTGCATGCGGCCGGCATCGTGCACCGCGATATCAAGCCGACGAATGTGATGGTGTCGAGCACCGGCCCGGTATTGGTGGATTTCGGCATCGCTATGGGCGAAGGCGAAAGCCATGTGACGCGTACCGGTCTGGTGATGGGCACGCCGGGGTTCATCGCGCCGGAAATCATTGATGGCGCGGAATCGGATGAAATGACCGATTGGTGGTCGGTGGCGAGCGTATTGGCGTTCGCCGCTACGGGTGAGCCGGTGTTCGGCACGAAGCCGATGATGACCGTGTTGGAACGCGCCGCGGCCGGCAGCGCCAATCTTGCGGGACTTCCCGCGGGCACGATGGCCGCGTTCCGTTCGGCGCTCAATCCGGATCGGACGAAGCGGTGCACGCCGGACGATTTGCTGCAGGCGATCGCCGTGGATGCGTTGAATCCGCAGGCGTGGGTTGCGGCCGACAATGGTGGCGCAGCGGATGGCGATACGGAGGCGATGCCCCCTTTTGTTGAATCGCCCGACAATCCGCGCACGTTGTGGCAATCGCAGGACGACATAACCGGCGAAAACGCCATCAGCACGCGCACGATGCCAAGGCTCAGCGAAGCAACGCAGGCGATCGGGCAGCCCGATGTGAGCGCAACTCAAGTAATCGGGAAACAAGTGACCAGCCAATCCGACGCGAGCGCAACGCAGGTGATCGCACCTGTTGACGATGCCGAGACCAGTGTGCTTTCCGACGCACTTCCCAACGTGGACAACACGCGCACGATGCCGCAATCGCAAGGCACGCGGGCGATGCCGACAGGCACGCAGGTAATGCCGCAATCCATGCCGTCAACACAAATGCTGCCGGCCCAGAACGCATGGAATCCAGCGGAAGCGCCGACGCAAGTCGACCCGACCATCAAACCCGCGTTGCAACGCATCGCCATGCGGCAGCCACCGTCCGTCATACCGCAGGCCACGGTGGCCGCGGCGCAGCAATCGCCCGCAATGTCATTCCCGCCGGTACCCGGTATGGATGGGCCGAACGTTGCGGAAGCACCCAATCCCGCCGATGTGAAGCGTGGCGCGATGTTGGGCCGGGGCATGCTCCCCTGCGCGCTGATGGCGATTCCCGTGGCCGTCTGCGGACTGTTCTCACTGTGGACGGCGATGGCAGCCGCGTTGCTGTTCGCCTGTGCGCTGGCCACCATCGGATTCAACACGGAGGCGCAGCTCGAGCGCGAAGGCAAACGTGGCGGCGAGAAGAAAAGTTCCGACTGGCTGCTGCGATTGGCGGGACTGCCCTGGCACATCGTGAAGGGCTTCGGCGTCGCCACCGTGCGGACGCTGATCATGTTGGCCGTGGCCGCGCTGGGTTTGTCGCTCACCACGGTCGTGCTGCAGCTTCCGTATGCCGTGATGGATACGTGGATATTTGGATTGACGATTCCGATGCCGACGCTGCTTGGCGGTCCGCTTTCCGAAAGCGGGCTGGCGCAGGCTGCGTTCTGCGCGATCGGCTGGCTTGTGGCCGTGGCCGCTCCGGGCGCGATCGTACTGCGATTGGGCGGCGGCGCACTGCGTAAACAGCCGTATCTGCGCCACTTGAGCGAGCTGCCGACGCAATCGCAAGGCAATACGGAATTCCCGACGAATCGATAGCAAGGCATCGCTAGTATGGTGCCCAGCACAACAACGTGAGGTCGAAAGGAATATCGATGGCCCAGAACAGCAAGGATGCGCAGAAGCGTACCAGCCGCGCCGAGCGTAGGGCCGCTGAGGCCGCGGCGATGAAGGCGCGCGCCGAGCAGATGGAGAAGGAACGCAAGCAGCAGACGATCATCGGCGGCATCGTGGTGGCGGTGCTGGTGATTCTGGTGGCGATCGGCGCGTTCACCGTGTACCACAACATGCATAAGAAGGCCGAAACGAAGGCTTCCACCGAAACCGTGCAGGAAGCGTACACGGCGTTGCAGAAAGTGAAGAACACTCCGAAGCTCGTCGATAAGAAGGGCGGCCTGCTGATTTCCAAGAACGGCTACGGCAAGGCTGTGGAGGGCGCGCCGACCGTCGAGCTCTACATGGATTTCCTGTGCCCGGGCTGCGGCAACCTGCACCGCCAGTTGGACGCCGACCTGCAGAAGATGGTCGATGCCGGCCAGATCAATCTGGACCTGCATTTCATGGCGTTCATGGACCGTTGGTCCACCGACGAGTATTCCAGTCGCGCGGCGAACGCGGCCATCTACCTGGCCGAGCATGACAGCGACCCGAACCATCTGATCTCCTTCCTGGAGAAGGTCTACGCCGAGGATTTCCAGCCGGAGGAAGGCTCCGCATACAAGTCGGTGAGCGACGCCAAGATCAAGGAGCAGATGATCGCCGCGGGTGTTTCCAAGGATGTTGCGGACAAGGCGTTTGGCCGCGATTATCAGGAATGGCTTGATGCGATCGACACTTACACGCCGAAGCGTTCCGAACTGTGGCATCAGTCCGGCAGCTACAAGGGCAGCATGACCACGCCGACCGTGATCATCAACGGCAAGTATTGGGATATGGACCAGCTGACCACCGCCCAGACGACGGTTAAGGACGGTCTGTTGGAATCGATCGGCCTGAAGGACAGCGAAGTCGGCGTTGCCGGCAAGATGCCATCCATCGGAGCCAAGAAGGGGCCGATTTCCGTCACCACGGGCGAATAACCCCTTACGGGCAGCCGGCGCGTCTCAACCCGCAATGCTAAGTTGACTGCGGTGGAAGCGCTGGTTATGCTATTCATCGTTCCTCTGTTGTTTTCATAGCAAAAGAGGACATGCCTCCTTAGCTCAGATGGCCAGAGCGGCCGCCTTGTAAGCGGCAGGTCGTCGGTTCGATCCCGACAGGAGGCTCGAACCCGTATGACGGGCTTGGACCTCTTACCATGGGTAAGTGCTCCAGAAGTCTTCCCCCAACTTGAGACTTCTGGCAAAGCGGACGAGACGTCCCCCAACCTGTCTCGTCCGACCGGGGGCAGGACATCCCCTTCTCTCCTGCCCCCTTTTTATTTTTCGCTTTTCGCACCTGCTTTCAAAAATGTGGCGGTATGGATAAAACCATCGGAAAGCACGGCGACCGTTCCAGCTGAGCCGTTACAATAACGGCGTTGTAGGCAGCGCTGAAAAGAGGATAAATGACGAGAAGGTGGACCCCTCGGAGATTCGTGACGCTTCGTCGTGTCCGCGTCATGGCATGCGTGGCCTCATTGACTTTGACTTCGGCGTTGGCGTTTGGTGTGGGCGCGCGCAAATCCGTGGCGTTGACCGTCAATGGGGAGACCACCACGGTGACCACATATGCGATGAGCGTGGACCGTCTGCTGCAGGAGCAGGGCGTGAAAGTCAAAACGCACGACCTGGTGGAATCGACCAGCCCGACCAGCATGCTGAAGAACCATGATGTGGTGAACGTGCAGAGCGCATACCAGACCACCATCACCATCGACGGCCAGGAAGTGCCGTTCTGGACGGTCGCGTCCAGCGCCGAGCAGTTGCTGGACTTCTTCAACCAAAACGAAACCGAAGCGGCGAAAATCACCGTCAATATCAGCAACGTCTACAACAAGCTCACCGGCGGTCTCATCATCAACCAGAAGGGGCCCGTCACCGTCATCGCGGACGGGAAAAGCTCGGTGGCGCCGAACGGCAAGCTGCCCGCTGCCTCCATTCTTGACGCCAAAGGCATCACGTTGGGCAAGGAGGATCGCGTCAGTGTCGAAGGACGGCAAGACGACCATTCTGCGCGTCCGCCGCGTGACGCATGGTGAGGAGACCCGCACGAAGGAAGTGCCGTTCGGCACGCAGACCATCATCGACCCGAACCTGCAGCCGGGCGAAGTCACGGTACGGCAGGAAGGCGAAAACGGCGAAATCCAGCAGACGTACGCCGTCACCTACGTGGATGGCGTGAAGGAAAGCGAGACGCTGACCGGAGAGAAGACCACGAAAATCGCCATCGACAAAGTCATTGCGGTCGGACCGGAAAAAACTACGGACGATACCGACAAATCCGACAAATCCGACAACAGCGGCAACGGCAACAGCAACGGCGATAACGGCGATTCCGGCAAGACGGACGACGGCAAGAACGATTCGGGTAAGAACGACTCGAATAAAAACGACAATAAGTCCGATTCGAACAAGTCCGATTCCGACAAAACCGATTCGAACAAGTCCGATTCCTCGGATAAGAACAATTCGAACAACAACTCGAATAACAATTCCAACAACACCAAGAAGGACGATCCGGCACCGACCCCCACACCAACCCCTGCACCGCAGCCGACTCCCGCACCCCAGCCCACGCCGCAGCCGAGCAATCCTTCCGCAGGCTGCCGCTTGTACCATCCTTCCGCGGCACAGGCACAGGCCTACGCTTCCGGCGCGGCGGCGCAGCGCGGCTGGACCGGCCAGAACTGGACGGATCTGGTCAAACTCTGGAATCGCGAATCCGGATGGAGCTGGAGCGCGGAAAACGTGTATTCGGGCGCATACGGTATTCCACAAGCGTTGCCGGGCAGCAAAATGGCCACGTTCGGCGCGAATTGGAAGGACGATGCCGCCGTGCAGATCGACTGGGGTCTGAGCTACATCGCACAGCGGTACGGCAGCCCGTCCGCGGCGTGGCAGCACTCCGAACAGACCGGATGGTACTGATCCGGCTAATCGCCAACGATTTTCGTACCGGCATGAACGGATAATGAGGGAATGACAGAAGAGGGAATGACGGAAAACGTGAACGAGCATACGCAGGGCCATTTGCTGGGGGCGGCCGACATCCGACGCATCGCCGCCGACGCGGGTATCAGCCCGACGAAGAAATTCGGGCAGAATTTCGTGATTGATCCGGGAACCGTGCGTCGCATCGTGCGCGAGGCCGGCGTGACCGCCGACGACCATGTGCTGGAAGTCGGTCCCGGACTGGGTTCGCTGACGCTGGCGATTCTGGAAACCGGCGCCACGATGACGGCTGTGGAAATCGACCCGCCGGTCGCCGAACGCCTGCCGAAAACCATCGCCGAATTCATGCCGGACGCCGTGGACCGCTTCCGTGTGGTCAACCGCGACGCACTTACCGTCAATCCGGAGAATCTGCCCGATTTCAAGGATGACGATTCCTTCACGCTGGTGGCCAATCTGCCGTACAACGTGGCCACGCCGATTCTGCTCACCCTGTTGGAACGTTTCGACAATCTGGGCACCTTCCTGGTGATGGTGCAGAAGGAAGTGGCGGACCGTTTGAGCGAGAAGCCCGGTTCGAAGATCTACGGCACGCCGAGCGTGAAGCTCGCATGGTACGGCACCGCGGAACGCGTGGGCGTCATCGGCCGCAACGTGTTCTGGCCGGCCCCGAACGTCGATTCCGCGCTGGTGCTGTTCAAGCGCTACCCGGGCGGTCACACCCCCGCCGCGGACAATGCGGACGGTTCCGTGGTGGATCGCGAAACCGTGTTCCGTTTGATCGACGCGGCTTTCGGGCAGCGCCGCAAGACCCTGCACGCCGCATTGAAGAAAATCGTGCCGTCCGAAGCGTTCGAGAAGGCCGGCATCGACCCGACCCGTCGTGGCGAGACGCTCACCATCGACGAATTCGTGGCGTTGGCACGCGCGTTGGATGAGGTGTTCGCGTCATGAGCACCATTGATTCGCCCGCCATCGGAACGGCCACCATCAACGCCGTGAGCGTGGACTGCCCGGCGAAAACGAATCTGACCCTGCATGTGGGCCCGTCGCATGCCGAATGGGGCGGCCGTCATGAACTCGACACCATCTATTGCGCGGTCGGCGTATACGACACCGTCACCGCCACGCGCAAAGCGCCGGGAAGCGGCTTCTCGCTGAATCTCGAGGGCGCGTATCTGGGCGACCTGGCCTCTTCCGGCAGCGATATGCGCCGCAACCATGCCGTGCTGGCATTGTTCGCCATGGCCGAAGCGAGCGGCCATGAGCCGGACGTGGCGTTGAACATCGACAAGCGCATCCCCGTCGGCGCGGGCATGGCCGGCGGTTCCGCCGATGCGGCGGCGACGATTCTGGCATTGAACACGTTGTGGGATCTCGATTGGCCGATCGAACGCCTGCAGGAAGTCGCGGCCACGCTGGGCGCGGACATGCCGTTCTGTCTGACCGGCGGTTACGCGCGCGGCACCGGTTTCGGCGAACGCATCGAACAGCTTGATGACGATGGCGATATCGTACGCGATCTTACGGAACGTGGGTTTACCGGCCATCTGCTGGTCGGCGCATACCGTGCGGAACTGCGCACGCCGGAAGTGTATGCCACATTCGATCAGATCGGTGCCGGCGATGGCGATGAGAACCACCTGCAGAAGGCGGCGGTCTCCCTGCATCCGCGTAGCGGACAGGCGATCGAGGAAGCCTTGCGTGCGGGAGCCAGCCAGGCGTTCGTCTCCGGTTCCGGCCCATCCGTCATCGCGTTCGTGCCGACGGAGGATGCGGCGGACGCCGTGCAGCGGGCATGGCAGGACAGCCGTTGCGTCGATCGCATCATCGCCACGAACGCCCCAGCCCGACCGATTGTGCATATCACCGCATGACACATATCACCGCATGACAGTAAAGTTGATGGCAATTGGTTTGTTCAAAAGGAATTCGTAAATGACCCAGGCTAACGACGAGCGCGCCGCGCGCAAAGAGTACATTCGCCGCCGTCAGAAGACGGTGTTCAGCATCGTCGGAGCCGTCATGGTGGTCGCCATGGTGGTGTCCCTGCTGTTCTTTTTCCATGTCGGAGGCCTGGGCAACGTCAAGTCGGCCGCCGTACAGCCGAACTACGGCCAGCAGGCACCGTGCCCCATCAAGGAAGCCGACGGCAGCAAGGCCAAGTATGTGGAGAATCGCAACATCACGCTGCGTGTGCTCAACGGCACGAAGTTCTCCGGCTTCGCCAAGGCGGTGAGCGACGCGTTGCAGAACCGCGAGTTCAACCCCCAGACGCCAGACAACTACACCAAGAAGGTGGATCGCACGATGATCGTCTTCGGCAAGAACGGCGTGAATCAGGCGTACACCGTGGCAAGCAATTTCACCGACGCCATGCTGGTTATGGACGACCGTCAGGACCAGCTGATCGACGTCATCGTGGGCGCCACATTCGACAATCTGCAGGATACGAAGAAGGTTCCCGCCGCAGGCAAGGCGATCACCGGCATCCAGGGCTGCGTCGCGGTGGACAAGATGACCGACCTGCCCAAGGCGCCCGAACATGATGCGGTGAATCCGCAAAGCTGACCGCCAATCGAAATCGATATAGGCAATATGAAAAACCCGCGCTCCCCCAATCGGGAACGCGGGTTTTCGTATTCGAGCTGTTCCAAGCACACTGTTCCATGCATGCGGCGAAACCACCGCATGTCAATCGCTATTCACCCTGCTCCTTGTACCAGCGTTCCAGCTCGGCAACGGCCACGTCACGCTCCACCGGACCGTTATCGAGGCGGTATTCCAGCATGTGCTTGTACGCCTTGCCGACCATCGGGCCTGGTTCGATGCTTAGCAGCTGCATGATCTCGTCGCCGTTGAGGTCAGGACGGATCGCGTCGAAGTCTTCCTTTTCTTTCAGGTCGCGTACACGCTGTTCCATCTCGTCCATGGCCGCCGAGAACATCATGGCCTTGCGCTTGTTCTGTGTGGTCGTGTCGGCGCGCGTAAGGCGGTTCAGACGCTCGTACAGCGGGCCAGCGTCCTTGACGTAGCGGCGGACCGCGGAATCCGTCCACGGCTCCTCCACGTAGCCGTGGAAGCGCAGATGCAGGTTGACCAGCTCGCTGACGTCCTCGACCATGTGGTGGTCGAAATGCAGTGCCTTCAAACGCTTGCGCGTCATCTTCGCGCCGACGGCGTCATGACGGTGGAAGCTCACCTTGCCGCCCGCTTCGAAACGACGGGTCTTCGGCTTGCCGATGTCGTGCAGCAGAGCCGCCAGACGCAGCGTCAGGTCCGGGGCCGGCACCGGACCGTCGGAACCGGTTTCGAGGGCGACGGCGCGTTCGATGACGATCATGGTGTGTTCGAACACGTCCTTATGGCGATGGTGCTCGTCGATTTCCAGCTGCAGCGCGGGAATTTCCGGCAGCACGATGTCGGCAAGACCGGAATCGACCAACGCTTCGATGCCGGCGCGCGGGCGATCGGACAGCAGCAGCTTGACCAGTTCGTCGCGCACACGTTCGGCGGAGACGATTTCGATGCGATCGACCATGTCGGACAGCGCTTCGGCGGTTTCCGGCTCGATGCGGAAGCCGAGCTGCGCCACGAAACGCACGGCGCGCATCATGCGCAACGGATCGTCGTCGAACGACTGCCGCGGATCGACGGGGGTACGCAGCACGCCTTTGGCCAAATCGTTCGCACCGCCGAACGGATCGACGAATTCGAGTTCCGGAACACGCAACGCCATCGCGTTGACGGTGAAATCGCGGCGGGAAAGATCGCCTTCCAGCGTGTCGCCGTAATTGACTTCCGGCTTGCGCGAGTCGGGGTCGTACGTGTCGGAACGGTAGGTGGTCACCTCCACTTTCACCTCGGTGCCGTCCTCACGCCTGCGCATCGCGCCGAGCGTGCCGAATTTGCGGCCCATATCCCAGAAGCCATCATGCCCAAAACGGCGCAGAATATGCTCAAACTGCTCGGGACGCGCCGATGTGCAGAAATCCAAATCATGCGATTTGCGATGCAGCAGCAGGTCGCGGACAGGACCCCCGACCAGTGCCAGTTCGTAGCCTTCCGCAGCAAACATACGTCCTAATTCAATGGCCTCTGGCCACACTTCGAAGTTCACGCCATACCTTTCAGCACCACAAGTTTTTCGTTTACCAGCATACCGTTACCCCACCTGCACACAGAATTGAGTATGGTTGGAATCATGATTACGCCCGCAGACCTTGCACGCATGCTTGCCCATGCTGCGGACGACCATGCCCAAAATCCGCTGGAACCGGACGAACTGCTGTACACATCGCAGTCGGTTTCGCTGCAGCAGCTGCAACAACTACAGCAATTGCAGCAGCGCACGATCATCACGCCGAGCGCGCCTACGCCGGCGATGATGCCGCGCCGGCGCACCGCGGATGGTCCGACCACGTTCGCATCGCTTGACGCGCAGGAGCTGCCGGTGGTGCGCGAGTATTCGGCGGGCGGGCTGGTGTTCGACGACAAGGGTCGCGTGGCGATCATCGCACGTCATTCACGCAGCGGGCATTTGGAATGGTGCCTGCCGAAGGGACATATCGAAAAAGGCGAAACGCCGCAGCAGACGGCCGTGCGCGAAGTGCATGAGGAAACCGGCATTCTGGGCGAGGTGGTCGATTCCATCGCCACCATCGACTATTGGTTCACCGGTACCAGCCAACGCGTGCACAAGCTGGTGCACCACTTCGCGTTGCGGCAGATCGGCGGCGAGCTGACCGTCGAAGGCGATCCCGACCATGAGGCCGAAGACGCCATTTGGGTGGATTTTGCTGATTTGGACGATGTGCTGAGCTATCCGAACGAACGGAAGATAGCATGGTTGTACGCAAGGAAACTCAACAGACAGGCGTAATAGTGAATCAATCCGCACAACGGCACGTTTCGCGTGGCCTTCGCGCGTTATCATCCATCCTCGCCATGGTATTGACCATGGCGTTGATGTTGTTATACGCACCCACGCCATCGGCAAGGGCCATGGAATCGACCACATCGGCGGAGTCGACGGACGGTATGTTGTCCATCAACTCTTCCACGGCCGTATTGACGGACACCTCCGGATACCATCTGAACGCCACGGTGACCAACACGACCGGACAGGAGATTCCCGCGGGAACGCTGACGCTGGCCATGAACGCCTTCTACACGTTCGTTTCGCGCAACGACATCCAGGATTGGTCTGAAGGCAACGGGCGAATCCCCACCCCGCAATCCGTGGGACAGGCCGATGTGCCCGCGTTGCAGCCGGGAGCCAGCGCCAACGTGAGCATCGACGCGGACGCCCATCAGGAATCGCTCGCGGCCATCAACTCTTGGGGGCCGAAGCCGGTGCTGCTGAGCTATTCCGCCAACGGAACCCCCCTTGCTCAATCGCATACGTTCGTGACGCGCACCGGCGCGGGACTCCACACGCCCAGCACGCCGGCGCTGCACATCACCGTCGCCCAGCCGCTGGCCGCCAACGGGTGGACCACCGACAGCAAGCTGCTTGGACAGCTGGTCGATGAAGGGGGTATTTCCTCCTCGAAACTGGCGAAAATCGCCATGCCCAGCAAGGATGACGACGCACGGCTCAAATCGTTGCAGCAGACCTTCGCCAAGCACGACATGCTGCAGGTCGTAGGAGATCCGACCTACCTGCAGGCGATGGCGATGCCAACGCGGGTCGACGGCATCACCCAGCCCGCATTGTTCGACATAACCGCCTACAGCGCCATGAACAACGCTCCGGCCTACACCGCGGCCGGTATCAACGACCGTCAATGGTCCGCAGCCAAAGCCCGGAAAACCTATCAATCGGCATTGGGTGACAGCAACGCGGACATCACCGCATACGCGTGGCAGGGCAATGGCAATTGGACCCTACAAGCGTTGACGAAGGCCCGCCAGCAGGGGTACGGCACCGTCATCGCCACGCATGACTTCGAAGAGGACGATGCGGCTACCGTACGTACCGGCAAGACGGTGGTCTCCACCGATGCCGGGGACATCACCGTGCTTTCCGCGCAGAATGTGCTTTCCGGCCTGGCCCAAGGCAAGGCGACCAGTGACGATGCCAACGCCGACAGCGAGGGAACCACGGCCGGCAGATTGGCGCGATTCGTCGCGCAAAGCGCGTTCTACCAGATGGAACAGCCTTATGCGGAACGCAACCTGCTGGTCTGTCTGAACGAGGATTCCGACCCCAGTGTTGTGGACGCGCTGATGAGCGACATCGAGCAGTCGCCGTGGCTGAACCTCACCGATCTCGCCACGTTGAAGGATGCCGACATCTCCGAAGATGCGGCCAGCATGTCAACCGACCTTCCCCAAACGGACGGCCTTACCGATGGCATGCGCAGCGACGTCCAGCAGACTCTGAGCGCGCTGGCGAACTCATCGAGCAACATCAAACGTTTCAATACGTCGATCCTCGTCAAGCCGAACGGAAAAGACGAATCCGACGTCAACACCTGGAGCAGGCAGCTGACGAACGCCCACACCATCATGGCCCTGCACGCGTTGGGCGGCGAAAGCCCTTCCAGAAGCACGATGGCGGAAGGCGCGAACCAGCTCGCGGCCCTGCTGATCAACGGTGTGGCGATCACGCCGACGGAAAGCGTGAATGTGGTCAGCGAAACCGCGAAAATGCCGGTGACCATCAGCAACAGCCATCCGTACCCGGTGAAGGTGAAGGTCTCGTCGCTGACCGATTCCATGCAGATCGTCACGTCCCGATTCGACACCGTGCAGGTGCCGCCCCACGGCGAGGCACAGGTGGCGTTCACCATCCGTGTGTCCACGTCCGGCACCGCCAACGCCACCATCAGCCTGTTCGACAGGAATGGTGCAGCGTTTGGAGCCACGCAGGTCACCCACATCACCAGCGCGCTGCAGATCAGCGACAAGAGCGGTTTCGTCATCATCGGCTTCGCCGTGCTCTTGGGCGCTGTGGGACTGTGGCGTCAATTCAACCGTAAGAAGGATCCCGACGAATGAGTTCTTCCGTTGGACGTAACTCACTGATCATGGCCTCCGGTACCGCCGCTTCGCGCGTGACCGGCCAAATCCGCACCATCCTGCTTGCCTGGGCCTTGGGCACCACCGGCTATGCCGCCAACGCCTACCAGGCCGGTTCGATGATTCCGCAGGTCATCTACACGCTGGTTTCCGGCGGCATCTTCAACGCGGTGCTTGTGCCGCAGATCGTGCGCACGCTGAAATCGAAGGACGCCGAAACCAAGCTCAACAAGCTCATCACCCTTGCCATCACCTTGTTGTTGGGTGTGACGCTGCTCATGGCCGTTGCCACGCCGTTGTTGACCAAACTGTATGTCAACGGCAGCGCCGAAACCATGGCCCTCGCCACCTCCTTCACCTTGTGGTGCATGCCCCAGATCTTCTTCTACGGCCTGTATACGGTGATCGGGCAGATTCTCGCGGCGAAGGACCATTTCGTCACGTATGCGTGGAGCTCGGTCGGCGCGAACATCATCAGCTGCATCGGTTTCGGCATGTTCATCGCGATGTTCGGCAGGGCCACGGAACGTCCGCTGGACTTCTGGACGCCGACGAAAATCGCGCTGACCGCCGGCACTTGGACGCTTGGCGTGGCGTTCCAGGCGCTGGTGCTGTTCATTCCTTTGACGAGAATCGGCCTGAAATACCGTCCGAAATTCGGCGTTCACGGCATCGGACTGCGTTCGATGGGACCGGTCGCCGCGTGGAGCCTCGGCATCGTCGGCGTCGATCAGATCGTCAACATCATCGTCACCCGCGTGGCCACCAGCGCGCCGTTCAAGGCTTCGGAACAGCTGCATATGAGCCAGTTGGACGTGGCCGGCAACGCCTCGTATCAGAATGCGTACACCATCTACATGCTGCCGTATTCGCTGATCGCCGTGTCCATCGCCACTGCGATCTTCCCGAAAATATCGAAAGCCATCGCGGACCGCAATATCGACGAGGCGCGCAAGGATCTGAGCTCGGCCCTGCGTAATCTCAATCTCATCATGTGCTTCTTCGCAGCGGCGTTCATCGTGCTTCCGTTGCCGATCATCCTCGCACTGCTGCCGTCCATCAGCGTGCGTGAGGCGCTGCTCATCAGCGCGCCGCTCGCCGCTTTGGGCATCGGCCTGCCGCTTTCCAGCTCGTATCTGGTCATCCAACGCACGTTCTACGCGTTCGAAGACGGCAAGCATCCGTTTATTTTCATGGCGATCACCATGACCATCCAGGGTGGCGTCATCATCGCGTCGACGTTCATTCTGCCGCCCACGCAGTGGATCACCGTCATCGGATTGGCGATTTCGGTGAGCTTCATCCTGCCGTATCCGCTGCTCACGCACATGCTCCGCTCCCGTTTCGACGGCGATGTGGACGACAAGCGCATCATCACCGCCTATGCGAAGGCGCTGGTGGCCACGATAGCCGCCTGCGTGATCGGCCTGCTGTGCCGCAACGGCGTCTACCGGCTGGTCGGAGCGCATATCGGCCCCGACGACGGCACTATGAACTGGGGTCAGGCGGTTCTGTCCGCGGTACTGCTCGCCATCGTCATCGCCATCGTCTATCTGGCGTGCCTGTGGGCGCTGCGTGCCGAGGAGCTCACTTCGGTCGTGGGCATGCTCGCCGCCCGCATACCGGGGCTTGGCAACAAGCCTAAGTCTGGCGGAACGGCCAGCCCCAACGGTAAACTTGAGCAAAGTACCGCCGAAAACGGCGACCAAGAATAACAGCGTAGGTAGAACAATCGTTACAGAGTTGAAGGAAACCATGAAACCTCAACTGGGAGATACCATCAGCAACCGCTATGTGCTGGTTTCGCCATTGCGCGAGGAAACCGGCTTGCAGGTTTGGAAGGCAAGCGATCACGTGCTTGCCCGGGATTGCCAGCTTTTTATCGTCAACAACCGCAAGGCTTTGCAGGACGTCAATGCGACGGCCTCCATGCTGGCGATTTCCCACGACGCCCATTTCACGCAGGTGCTGCAGCTTCAGCACGTGGGCGAGGTGGCGTTGGTGATCACGCAGCTCGATGCCGGCATGTCGTTGAGCGAGTATCTCACGCAGTCCAGCAAGCCGCTGAGCTTCACCGCGATCCGTTCCATTCTTGGTGAGGTCGTCGAAGCCCTGCACGTGTTGCAGAAAGACAATCTCACGCATTTCTCGATCAGCACGGACACCGTGCGATTGACCCGCAACGGCATTGAAATCGCCGACGCGCCGGTAAGCATCATGCTGGCCGATACTTCGCGCGTGCAATCCGTGGAAAACCAGGAGCAGCTTGCGATTCGCCAGGTCGCTTCCCTGCTGTATTCCCTGCTGACGCGCACGCCGTCGACGCTGTCCACGAACTACCATCTTGACGCGATTTCACCGAACGTGCCGATGGAGTTCCGCGTGATTTGCAAGCGTGGTCTGGATCTCAAGGAGAAGGACGGTTTCCCGACCGTTCCGATGGCCACCATCGCCGAATTGGAGGCGTTGCTGGGCGACTACGAGCCGCTGGCGAAGCTTAACGGCCCCGATATTGCGTTACCGTCCGCGGATTCGGAATGCTCGATTGTGAACGTGTCCCTGCTGCAGATTCTCGAGCAGGATGCCATCGCCTTGCCCGATACGCTGGCTGAAACCGGAAGCATTCCGGAAATGACGTTCGAAGCGCCTGAACCACACACTGATTTCTCCGACAGCAAGGAAGCCTTGGCCAAGGGTATGGCCGCGACCGGCGGTGCCGTGAAATCGCTGTGGAACAACAGCCGCGAACTACTCAGCGAAGAGGACCTCGACGGATCCTCCGAAGATGTGGATTCGCCGTTCTCCTTCCCCATCCGTGTTTCCACGCCGTCGCCGCAGGGCGATTATCATACGGACGATTCGCAATTGGAGAAGACCGGTCGCATTCCGGTGATCGGACCTGACGGACGGGTCATCGAGCCGGGCGAGGAATCCGCACGCGCGTTGAAGGCGGAGCAGGAAGCGATCGACGCGGCATATCAGAACGAAAACGGAGCCCCCGTTGCGGTGCCGCCGAGCTTTGCCCCTAAAGCCTCTTCCTCCAGTCCGGCCGAGGTCGCCAATGCCAAATTGTTCGGCAAGCTCACCACCAAGGTCGTGGCCATTGTGGTCGCGTTCATTGTGGTGGCCGTCGCATTGGGATTCGCCATTCATGGTTTGACCAAGAAGCCGGATGACGGCATCACCAATACGAATTCCAACAATCCGTGGCCGGAAATGAACCTTGACGACGTGCCTTTCGGCAATAATGGCGATTCCGGCAATGGCAGCAGCTCCGCCAGCGATGCAAACAACGATTCCAACGATGCCAACAGCTCCGACAACGGCAGCTCCGATTCCAGCAAGCCGAAGAAAACCACGAAGAAGAACCATTCCGCCAAGAAGGACGTCGACAAGGTGGTGACTTCGGATAAGAAGGTGCGGAAGGTTCCGGAACCGAAGATGCCAGAGAACACGACTCCGTATGAGATCGACAACCGCCAGTTCCTGTCCAATCCGGACGGACAACAAGGTTACGGTTATTACCTCCACCTCAGCCAGCCCCAGAAAGCGTATCGCATGGTCATCAAGATCCGTTCTTCCGGCGGCCAGGGCTACATTCGCGTGAACGCCAAGTCCAGCCCGAACCAGGGTGAACAGGTCGCCCAGTTCGAGTTCGACGCCAGCGGCACCACCGAAATCAAGTTCAACAAGGCCGTGGAGACCCAGGACATCCTCTTGTGGGTGCCGTTCGACAGCCTTCCCGGCAACCAGCTGTACATCGATTCGGTGCAGATTTTCTGACGCATCGGCAGACAAGGAGGGTGTGCGGATTGTTCCGCACACCCTCCTTTTGTTTCACGTGAAACAACGTGACGGATAGCTGACTTTTTTGAACGCCTTTTTGAACGCCTTTTTGAACGCCATCTGCAAAACCGCCCGCAACCGTCGTGGAAACTGCATTACAGTAGCAACCATGAGTGATATGCGTGATGTGGTGATTATCGGTTCCGGCCCGGCTGGCTATACTGCCGCGATCTATCTTGGCCGCGCCGGCTTCGAGCCGCTGGTCGTCGCCGGCGCGCTGACGCCCGGCGGCCAGTTGGTCAACACCACCGAAGTGGAGAATTTCCCAGGCTTTCCCGATGGCATCATGGGTCCGGATCTGATGGACAATATGCGCAAGCAGGCGGAACGGTTCGGCGCGCATATCGTTTGGGACGATGTTGTTTCGGTTGCTTCGAATGCCGATTCCGGCATCACAACCGTCACCCTTGACGGCGGCGACGTGTACGACGCACGCGCGCTGGTCATCGCAACAGGCTCAAACTATCGTAAGCTGGGCGTGCCAGGCGAGACGGAATACGCAGGCAAAGGTGTCTCCTACTGCGCCACCTGCGATGGTTTCTTCTTCCGCAACAAGCCGATTGTGGTGGTCGGCGGCGGCGACAGCGCTTTCGAAGAAGCTGATTTCCTGTCCCGTTTCGGCTCGTCCGTCACCCTTATTCATAGGCGTTCCACGTTCCGTGCTTCCCGCATCATGGTGGAGCGTGCGCAACGCAATCCGAAAATCGATTTCATGCTTGACGCTGTGGTGCAGGAGATTCGCGGCGACGAGAACGGCGTACAGGAGGTGGAGGTGCGCAACACCGCCACCGAAGACCTCTGCAATCCCCGCTAACGGCGTTTTCATGGCGATTGGGCACACTCCTGCCACTGCTTTTCTTAACGGGCTTGTAGACGTCGATTCAGCTGGTTATATCACGGTCGATGGCGCCAGCACGCGTACCAGCGAACCCGGCGTTTTCGCCGCGGGAGACTGCGTGGATAGCGTCTATCGGCAGGCCATCAGCGCGGCGGGCATGGGGTGCCGCGCCGCGCTGGACGCGCAGGCTTATCTCGATTCGCTCAAGTAAGGCTCAAATCGTTCAAATCATTATCGCTCGCAGAGCTCGATTGGCTCGGTTCGTTCAGCTCTGCTGCTGCATAAGCAGGTCGACGATGCGTTTCATATCGTCTTCCGATTTGAACACGATTTCGATTCGCCCGTGCTTCTTCGATCCCTTGATGGAGACCTTGGTGCCGAAACGCTGCTCCAGACCAACCTGAACGGGGGTACCAGCCCACGGATTGAGCTTGCTGGCCTTCGGCTTCTTGGGCTGGTCGCTTTCGGCGGCCTTCATCGACACGATTTCCTCGGTGCTGCGTACGGACAGTCCCTCGGCGATGATGCGCGTGGCCAGCTGTTCCATATCCGCTTCCGTCGGCAGTCCCAGCAGCGCACGCGCGTGGCCCGCGGACAGCAGTCCGGATGCGACCTTCTTCTGCACGGCGGCCGGCAGGTTGAGCAATCGCAAGGTGTTGGCGATTTGCGGACGGGATTTTGACACCGACTTGGACAGTTGGGCCTGCGTCAGGCCGAAATCGTCGATCATCTGCTGGTAGGCAGCCGCCTCTTCCAGTGGATTCAGCGCGACGCGATGCAGGTTTTCCAGCAGTGCGTCACGTAGCATGTCGTCATCGGCGGTGGTTTTGACGATGGCCGGAATCGTTTTCAGGCCGGCGATCTGCGATGCGCGCCAACGACGTTCGCCCATGATGAGCTCGTACATGCTATCCATGCGCCCGTCGAACATGTTGTACGGTTCGGTCGGTTTGGCTGCGGCTTCCCTGCGGGCGGCTTCGATTTGCGATTGCGGACGCTTGCGTACGACGATTGGCTGCAGTACGCCGACTTCCTTGATGGATTCGGCTAGCTCGCGCAGGTCGTCTTCATCGAAAATGGTACGTGGCTGATGCAGATTGGGACCGACGTCGCTCAAACGCAGTTCAACCAGATATCCACCCTGCACGGGAAGCAGTTCCGGTTCGTCCTTCTTATGTTCGGTCGGCGTGGTTTCACGTGAAACACTCCCCTGCTGCTCGCCCTGTTCGGAAGCTGGCTGAGCGGTGGAGCCGAAGAACATGTCCGCGGGATGCGCGCTTTCGTTCAACGAAATCGACGGCATGCTGGCACGACGATGCTGGTTTTTCTTGGTTGTTTCACGTGAAACAGCATGCTTCATCCCCTGCACGGCGTTCACCGATGCCTGTGCGGTAGCGGACGCGCTCTTGGATTCCACATGCTCATCAGTCTTGGAAGCCTTGACTTCTTTGGCGGCAGCGGCAGGCGCCGCATGCTCCTGATGCTGCGGCTCCCCCGGAAGAGAAGGAAACAGTGCGCCAAGACCTTTACCCAAACGCGACTTAGTTGCCATGATCAGTTCTCATTCCTTCTTGCATCGATTGCCTGCAGCACCGTATCGGAACGACGCGAAAGTTCCAGCGCGGCTTCGCAGTACGCGATCGCACCCATGCCCTTGGGGTCGTATGCGATCACGCTTTGGTTGAAGCTTGGCGCTTCGGAAATCTTCACCGTGCGCGGAATGGTGGTGTCGAGCACGATTGTCGGATAGTGCTTCTTCACTTCCCCATGCACTTCGCGGCTCAGCAGCGTGCGCTTGTCGTACATGGTGATGAGCATCGTGGAGACCAGCAGCGACGGATTGTAATGTTCCTGCACCAGTCCGATGGTGTTGATGAGCTGGCCCAAACCTTCCAAGGCGTAATACTCGGCCTGAATCGGAATCAGCATTTCGTGCACGGCGCACATGGCGTTGATCACCAGCAGACCCAGGCTCGGCGGGCAGTCGATGATCACGTAATCGTAATGCTCTTCGCTGGTGGCGAGGAACTCGTCCACCGCGTTCTTCAGCAGCGAGTTGCGATCCGCCATGTCGGCGACCTCAAGTTCGGCGCCACTCAAATCGATGGATGCGGGGACCACGTCGAGGTTGTCGAAATCAGGGCACGTGCACTTGACTTCCGCGATGCGCTTGCGTCCTTCGATGACGTCATACACCGAAGGCTGACCGGAGGCGTGCGGGGCACCCAATGCCGTGGAGGCGTTGCCCTGCGGATCCATATCAATAAGCAGAACCTTGCATCCGAAACGGGCCAGGGCCGCGGACAGGTTCACCGCGGATGTGGTTTTGCCGACGCCACCTTTCTGGTTGGCGACTGCGATCAGGCGCGTTTGGGCCGGCTTCGGGCAGACCGCATGCTCCAATGCCTTGTATCGCGTCGATTCATCAGCGATTTGCGCGCCTACGGGGGATGTCGAGCCTTCGAAGATTCGCTTGATGGTTTCCGTGGCGGATTCCATCGACGTCAAATTGTCTGGTTCTTCAGGTCCAGTCATGAACTAGCCTTCCTATACATATTCAACAATCAAGTTTCATCATTTGGGTGGACAGATTTTCACCTGTTCACGGACATGTGCACCATTGTGAACAACGGTGGATAGTTGGTGGATAACTCATCCGACCACCCAAAAGTTATCCACAGAACAATCGTTGCAATTCCAAGCCTCTTCAAGATGCTTCGTAACACATTTCCGCGATTGTGGATACTGTGGATAACTCACGCGATTTTGTGGATAACTTATCGCTTGTCCACCATCAGCACATGCGTCGGTTCCAGACCCGGACCGACCTCGGCCTCCACCACGCGGGGATGGATACCGCCGTTTTTGGAGATCTCTTTGGTGGCCTTGACGATTTCCTCCTGCGCGGATCGTCCTTTCAAGGCGACCAGCCGTCCGCCTTTGTCCAGCAACGGCAGCGTCCATCCGGATAGTTTGTTCATCGGCGCGACCGCACGGCAGGTCACCACGGCAAACGGATGCTTGACCGGGATGGGATTTCCGTCGAGATCGACGGCATCCTCTCCCCTGCCCTTCCGGCCACCGTTCGAACCGCGGACGGCTTCGATTACGGCGTTGGCTCGGGAGCGCACTATCGAGACATTGTCCAATCCCATTTCGTCAACGCACTCATGAAGCCATTCGATACGGCGTTCCATCGGTTCCACCAAGGTGAACTGGTGGTCCGGCAGGCAGGCGGCCGCCACGATACCGGGGAATCCTCCACCACTGCCGATATCCGCCACCGTCTTGAATTGCCTCTTGGCCGTTGCTTCACGGATGAACGGTACGATGGCCGCGGAGTTCAGAATATGCCGTTCCCAAATAATACCGACATCGCGTGGCCCTATCAGCCCGCGCGGCTCTCCTTCCGCAGCAAGTTTCACGTGAAACACCTTCAACTTGCCCAATGCATCGCCAAGCACTTCCTCAAGAATCGGCGACCCATCCAATTCGTCATTCACATCACTCATACACACCATCCTAATCTACAGGCATCAAAAAAGCGCCGCGAGAAACTCGCGACGCTTCATGTTTCACGTGAAACTATTTCAGGCTTCGTCGATCTCGTCGGCGTCATCGGCTGCGGAAGCCTTGACGTACACCGTGACGTAACGATGCGGTTCTTCGCCATGGGACCGAGACTTCATGCCTTCCTCGCGCACCACATCATGGATGATCTTGCGTTCGAAGGAGTTCATCGGCTTCAGGTCCACCGGCTCGCCAGTCTCGCGCGCCTCGTCGATGGCATCCAGCGCAAGGTCGTGCAGGCGCTGGCGCTTGCGCTTCAGATAGCCGTCCACGTCCACGATGAGGTGGGACCGCTCGCCGGTCTTCTGCTGTACGGCGAGTCGGGTGAGCTGCTGCAGGGCGTCCACGACTTCGCCGTTGCGTCCGATCAGATGTTTGATGTCGGTGTCGTCGTCGGCAACGATCTGCACGGTCGGACGGTTGTTGCGCACGCCCATTTCGATATCGCCCTCGTAGTCGACGATGTCAAGCAATCCTTCAAGGTAATCGGCAGCGATGTCAGCTTCGTCATTGAGCTGATCGATGGTTTTCTCAGCATCCTGCGCCATGGTGTTTTACTCCTTTGAGCGGGGTTCGTATTATTTCAAGTCTACTGAAAGTCTACTGATTGGGTTGTATCATATGGGCGATTCGCCCGATACAAAAGCGGTGTGTCCTGCGTTTCACGTGAAACACAGGACACACACTTGATGTTATTTCTTCTTCTTTTTGCGGCTTGGCTGCTGACGCTGGAAGCCGTTCTTTTCCTTCGCCTCCGCGGCCTTCTTGGCTTTCTGCAGCTCCTCCTCTTCGAGGGACGGCAGACCGGCCTTGGCGCGGCGGGCGTTCTCGTGGGCGTGGTCGCGCTTTTCCTTCGCTTCGGCGGCCGGGGATCCCGGAGTCGGGAAGACGTGGATCTGCCAGACGGAACGCAGCAGGTTGCAGATGTTGTTGGTCAGCCAGTACACCAGCACTGCGAACGGCATGGCGACGCCGGAGAAGATGTACATGATCGGGAACATCCACAGCATCATCTTCTGCATCATTTCAGTCTGCTTGTTCGCAGCGCTCTGGGCCATGTTGCGCTTCATGCTGTTGTACTGCATGAGCCACAGGCAGAAGCACATCAACGCCACGAAGATGCCGATGATGATCTTGCCGTGGATGTCGGCGGTGGTGAAGTTCTCGGCCACGTTCACGCCGAACACGTTGGTGGAGGTGAACTGCTTGGCGGTGGCGATGTCGAAGGCGCCGAGGCCGGAACCGTTCCTGAACTTGCCACGGGCGATGTATGGAATGGCCGACAGGGTGTAGAACATGCACATGAACACAGGACCCTGCACGAACATAGGCAGCATCGATGTGCAGCCGCCCATCGGGTTCGCGTCGTTGTCCTGGTAGAGCTTCATCATCTCGCGTTGCAAAGCCTCTTTGCTGGCGGGATCGTTCTTGCCCTTGTACTTGTTTTGGATGCGCTGCATCTTGGGCTGCAAAACGGCCATCTGGGCCTGCATCTTGCGCATGCCCTTCATGGACTTGTAGAACAGCGGGAACACGCACGCCTGGACCACAATCACCAGGAACACGATGGACATGACCCACGAGAAACCGATCTCGTTCATGCCCAGCATCACCATGAATCGGTGGAATCCGGCCATAATCTGCGTCATGAGCCACTCGACGGGGTACAGGAGCTTGTACAGCCAGCCCCAGAAACCACTATCGAGGAGGAATTGATCTTGATTCATTACAGGCCATTCTCCTTATCGCCTATAGGTTCATCTACATCCAGAGGCGTGAGACGAGGCTCCTCGTGTGCCTTCGACCACGAACATCTGTAAAACAAGGAATAGAGCTGTGGAACGTCGTCGATTCCTCCACGGTTCCACTGGTTGCAACGAAGAAGGCGTAATAACGCAAGAAGACCACCTTTAAGGCAGCCAAATCGTTCAATCGCCTGAATCGCATAATTGGAGCAGCTGGGATAATACCGGCACCGAGGTGCGGTATGGGCGGAAATATGTTTCTGATACCAGCGGATGAGCCGCACCATCCAATTGCGATGATGTCCCTTGCTCATTGCCGGGAAGCGGTTTTACGTTTCACCGCTTCGAAACACGATGCCATCTGCTGCTCAAGCGACAGGAAATCGGCACGTGCGGCACTTGGCTTGGCACGCAACACGATATCGCAGGATTCAGGTAATAGTGATTCGTACTTTCGTGCAAGCACACGGAAACGCCTTTTCACGGCGTTGCGCGTGACCGCGTTGCCAACAGCTTTGGAAACGGCCAAGCCGACACGGCGGCCTTGCACCGTCGCTGTATCGCCCGTTACGACATCGTCGTGCATCAGATAATGCACGACGATGTCTTCTCGCGATACCCTACGACGGCGTTTGAGCACCGCAACAAAATCGCGATGGCTTTTCAGCCGTTCCACCGCTCTATGCCACTAAAAAATCAGGCAGCGAGGGACTTGCGGCCCTTGGCGCGGCGACGGTTGATCAGAGCGCGGCCTGCGCGGGTGCGCATGCGCTGACGGAAACCGTGCTTCATGTGGCGACGGCGGTTGTTCGGCTGGAATGTCCTCTTCATAATTAATGCTCCCGGTGTTTTTAGCCATGCCAAGGCACGGCTCCTCATGAGTCAAGCTCTACTAAATTACTCTGACCCCTGAACAGATTGTCGCGTCGTCCATTTTTCTTCACATTTTCATGGGGATTCCCCGCATAAAACAATCCACATAATCGTTGCGATTCCGCCGAATTCCCCACAAAAGTTATCCACAAACTACAACAATGTTATTCACATTTCAATCTTTTCAACACGCATGCCGGTGGATAACTCGGGGAAAAGAGAGTACAAATATACAGTTGCACATCAGTGGTACGTCTGTCGAGAAAGGATTATCCGTGGCTGATAACACGACAACAGATCCTCTCGAGCAGGCTCGTGGGGTGTGGTCCGACGCTTTGGCCCTGCTGCATCAGAATCCGTCGCTGTCCGTACGTGACAAAAGCTGGCTGGAGAACGTCTATCCCGAAGGCATGTGGGGTCCGACCATCATGCTGTGCGTGCCCAGTGAGGCGGCTCAGCAGGCTTTGCAGACCGAATTGAACAAGCCGTTGATGGAGGCGTTGCGCGAATCCGCCGAACAGGACATCTTCCCCGCCTTCAAAATCGTTGAAATGAAGCCGAAAACGGAGGAACAGCCGGAGGAAACCTATCCGCGCTTCTCCCCCGCGAAATCGCCGGCGAAATCCCCTGCGAACGAGACGATGCAGGGCCAGTTGCCGATTCCCGCGACGATGCCGCCGGAACAGGACCATTTCCAGAGCGGCCAGAACAGGCCGCTGCTCGACCCCGAAACGCATTTGAACAAGAACGCCACCTTCGACACCTTCGTGCCCGGCGATTCCAACCGTTTCGCACGTACCGTGGCGCTGGCCGTGGCGGAGGGTTCCGGCCATGATTTCAATCCGTTGTGTATCTACGGAGGCTCCGGCCTGGGCAAAACCCATTTGCTGAACGCCATCGGCAACTACGCGCTGGTCAAGGACCCCAATCTGAAGGTCCGCTACGTCACCAGTGAGGAATTCACCAACGAATTCATCGAGGCTCTGGCCGATACGAACCAAAGTTCCGGCCAGATCAAGGAATTCAACCGCCGCTACCGCGAGGTCGACGTGCTGCTCATCGACGATATCCAGTTCCTGAGCGGCAAGGACGCGACCCTTGAGCAGTTCTTCCACACGTTCAACACCCTGCATCAGGCCAACAAGCGCATCGTGATCGCCTCCGATGTGCCGCCGAAGGACCTGCAGGGCTTCAACGAACGTCTGATCTCCCGCTTCGAATCGGGCCTGACCGTGGACGTCAAACCGCCGGATCTGGAGACGCGAATCGCCATTCTGCGCATGATCGCCACCATGAACGGCTCCAATATTCCCAACGACGTGTTCAACCTGATCGCGGAACGGTTCACCGAGAACATCCGCGAGCTGGAAGGCGCGCTGAACCGTGTGACCGCCATGGCGTCGCTGAGCAACCAGCCGGTCACCAAAGCCCTTGCGGAGCAGACTTTGCAGGACTTCTTCACCACCGACGTGGAAATCAAGCCCGCGGACATCATCACGCAGGTGGCCAAGTACTTCTATTTGACGTTCGACGACATCGTCGGCCGTTCGCGTACCAAGAAGATCGCGCTGGCACGTCAGATCGCCATGTATCTGGTACGCGAGCTGACCAGCATGAGCCTCAACGACATCGGCCTGGTCTTCGGCGGCAAGGACCACACCACCGTGATGCACGCGTATACGCGCATCAACGACGAGATGCAGGAGAAGCAGGAGATCTACAACTACGTGACCGAGTTGACTCTGCAGCTCAAGCAGCGTTCCAACGACAAGTAACGGAAGCAACCGCAGCAAACAGCGTATTTCCAACGGTTTTCCTTAGGCTGGTAAATTATTTACCAGCCTTTTTACTATCCGCGTGACACGCCCGGACAGAATTTCTTGTACATCGAGTTTTCCACATACATATCCACATTTCGGGGAAAGATCTGTGGAAAAGCCGTTGGAAACACGGAAAACGGCAGTGGATGGCTCGTGGATTATTCACAGTGAATTGTGGATAAGTTTTGCGCGGCCATGAGCCTGTGGATAACCCATGCTCTTATCCACATTCGACTCAGAAGTTATCCACAGATGTCGCCTCGTACTGAGACGTTGCTGCGCTTGGGCTGAACGAGCTTATCCACACTATCCACAGGGCTTATTATTACGAAAGTACGTTTTTCTTACTTTCATCGTCATTCTCGTAATGCGGGGAATTCCCCACGCTTTCGTCGTCGTTGCTCTTATCGCTAGAATGGCATGTGAATCGAACGAAACGAGGAATACCCCATGAAAGTCGAAGTCAATTCCCAAGCTCTTGCCGATGCCGTGGCATGGACCACACGTGTCATCGACGCACGTCCCGCAACCCCGATTCTGGCGGGCATCCGTCTGGAAGCCATTGACGGCACACTCCAGCTTTCCGCCTTCAACTACGCCATTTCCGCACGCCACCACATCGAAGCCGGCGTGGACGAGGCCGGTAGCGTTCTGGTGCTGGGCAAACTGCTTGCCGACATCACCAAGTCGCTGCCCGCTGCGAAAACCTATCTTTCCACTGATGGTTCCACGATGACCATCACGTCGGGCAAGTCGACCTTCACCATGCAGCTCATGCCGGAAAGCGAATATCCGGATCTGCCCGTGGTGCCGACGAAACTGGGTCAGGTGGACTCCCCCACCTTCGCTCAGGCCGTCAACCAGGCGTCCGTCGCGGTCTCCCGTGAGGAGAACCGTCCGGTGCTCACCGGCATCCGCGTCCAGTTCCAGGGCGACAAGGTCATCATGAGCTCCACCGACCGTTTCCGTCTGGCCCGTTCCAGCTTCACCTGGACGCCGGAGGATGCGACCATCAGTACCACCGCTTTGGTCCGTGGCTCGCTGCTGCGCGACATGGCACGTTCGCTGGACGAGCATCAGAACGTCACCATCGATTTCGATGCGGACAACCCGTCCCTGCTGGGCTTCGAGAACGCCGGCCGCGTGTCCACCTCCCAGCTCATCGACGGCGAATTCCCGGCCGTTGACCGCCTGTATGCCGATGAATACCCGATTCATGCCGTCATCAACAAGCAGGCCCTCATCGACGCCATCAAGCGCGTTTCGCTGGTCGCCGAACGCAACGCCCCGATCCGCATGGTCTTCTCCGGCCAGGAGCTGACGCTGTCGGCCGGCACCGCCGACGAAGCACAGGCGAAGGAGATTCTCGACATCGACATGGACGGCGAGGACATCACCGTGGCGTTCAACCCCTCCTATCTGGTCGACGGCCTGAGCGCCATCAGCGAGCCGTTCGTGCGCATGAAGATGACCACCGCGGTCAAGCCCGTGGAATTCAACGGCCAGCAGGAAGCGGATTCCGACGAATCCATGGACTACCGTTACCTGCTCGTTCCGATGCGCTTCAACAACTGATTTCGTTCCACCTGTGGCCCGGACGGCAAGTTCCCGTCCGGGCCACCATGCCATCACCTTCAAGGAATTCCGGTTTTCATGCATATCTCCCGTCTCGCGCTCGACCATTACCGGTCATGGGACCATTGCGTGCTTGATTTCGAACCGGGAATCAACATTCTCCAAGGCTCGAACGGCCTAGGGAAAACCAATATCGTGGAAGCCGTGGAAGTGCTGTCCACCGGCTCCAGCCACCGCACCTCGTCATCGCTGCCGCTGGTCGAAAAAGGCCACCCTTCCGCCACTGTCCGGGCCAACGTCGAAGATGCGGGCGAACAGCGCACATATGAGATCACCATCGCCGCGCGAGGCGCCAACAGGGCGCGCGTGGACGGCGGAAAATCGCAATATATGAGGGATATCGTGGGTTTGGTCCCCTCCGTGTCCTTTACCCCCGAAGACCAGCGGTTGGTGTCTGGCGATCCGGCCACCCGACGGAACTTCCTCAACCAGGCGGCTTCACTGCTGTTGCCCCGTTATGCGCAGTCGTTGCAACAGTTCACGCACGTTGCCAAACAGCGTGCCGCATTGCTCAAACAGCTGTCTGACGGCTCCGGCATCGATCCCGAATACGGGCGTCAGGCCGTGCTGAGCGGTCTGGAAGTGTGGACCGGCCAATTCATCGCCCTCGGCGTGCAATTGACCAAGGACCGGAACGATGTGATCGGACTGCTGCGCGAGCCGTTCACCCGCATCTATGCTTCGTTGGCGGGCGAAGAGGAACAGGCCGACCTGGTGTATGAGCCGTCCTTCGACGAGGTGCTTCTGTTCGACGAGCCGGCCGCGGAAATCAGCCGTCATTTCCAACGCATCTACCCCGGCGAAGTGGCCCGTGGGCAGAATCTGATCGGACCGCAGCGCGATGATCTGACATTGCGGCTCAACGACATGCCAGCCCGCGAATTCGCTTCGAACGGCGAGATGTGGACAATGGCGTTGGCCTTGAAAATGGCGCTGTACGAAGTGGTTTCGGCGCAGCGCGACGTCAAGCCGATCGTGATACTCGACGATGTGTTCGCCCAGCTCGACGAGTCCCGTCGCGGGCAGATCCTCGACTTCGCGCGACGGCAGGACCAGGTGCTGATCACCGTCGCCGCGGCAAGCGATATTCCGCAAGGCGAGGCGCATGTCATCGACGTTGCCGCGCTGCGTGCGCAATCGCAGGAGACGGACGGCGATATCGCGGCGATGGCGGCCATGCTTGCCGCCGGACGTGGCGCGCAATCGCAAGGAATCGAGGCCGAATCCTAATGCCGAAACCACCAATCTGCGAACTGCTGAACCTCGACCAACGCAAACTGCCGGCCGAAGTGTTCGACCGCATCAGCGACCGTGCCGGGCGGCTCAAGGAACGCGAGGAACGCGCGCGCAAGGCGCGGGAAAGCTTCGGCAAACCCGGACGCGATCCGGAAACCGTCGGCAGCCTGTTCAATCTGCTGGCATCGAACGGCGCATGGATACCCCACCTCAAAATGGCGCAGATGCGCGACCATTGGGACCAGGTGGTGGGCGTGGAGAACGCGAAGCACTCCTACCCCGCCAGCCTGCGAGACGGCGTGCTGACGATACGTTGCGACAGCCCGGCCTGGACCACCACCCTGTCGTATATGACGCCGTTGCTGACGGACACCATCCGCAGGAAACTCGAAGGTCTGACCATCAATGAGGTGAGGGTCACCGGCCCGCAGAGCCAAGGGTTCAGCCGTGGGCGTATCTCAAGGAAGATTCGCTACTGAGGGCTATTGCGAAGTCGACTTACAATCGACCTCTCTGACAGGAGAGATCGATTGTGGCGCGCGTGAAACAGGCCGTTGCGACGGGGTTTACGGAGGTTTTCCGGCTTGTCGGACGCGTTCGGAACCATGCCGAAGCCGTTGGAAACCGTTGAATTCCAAGGACAAATGTCTATAGCGCGCTGTCCCCCTCCATGAGTAGAATATCCAGCAGTGTATGTAAACGCCTAGAAGGGGCCTTTATTTGCGTTCTAGGTGGTATCACCTGCGGAAATGACCCTTGATGGCGGGAAAAATGCAGGAAGGAATCTCTGTGGCAGACCTTGATGCGGATTCGCTGAACGAATCAGCTGAAAACACGCAGGAAGATCAGATTCAGGATCAGATCCAGAACGACCAGCTCGAAGATGCGCAACTTGACGATTCGCTGTCTCCGGAACACTACGACGCGTCCGATCTGAGGGTGCTGGAAGGCCTTGAGGCGGTGCGTATCCGCCCGGGCATGTATATCGGCTCCACCGGCCCCCGCGGCCTGCACCATCTGGTGTATGAGATCGTCGACAACTCCGTCGACGAGGCGCTTGCCGGCTACGCGTCGCACATCGAAGTGACGATTCTGCCGGACGGCGGCGTGCGCGTGGTGGACGACGGCCGAGGCATCCCGGTCGACGAAGTGCCGGGTGAAGGCATCTCCGGCGTCGAAACCGTGATGACCAAGCTGCACGCGGGCGGCAAGTTCGGTGGCGGCGGCTACGCGGTTTCCGGCGGCCTGCACGGCGTGGGCATCTCCGTGGTGAACGCGCTGTCCACCCGCGTGGACATCGAGGTGCGCCGTCAGGGCTTCCACTGGACCCAGACCTACATCAACCAGAAGCCGACCGCGCATCTGGCCAAGGGCCGTCCGATGGAGGAAGGCGAATCCACCGGCACCTCCGTGACCTTCTGGGCCGATGGCAAGATCTTCGAAACCACTACATACGATTTCGAGATCCTGCGCAACCGCTTCCAGCAGATGGCATTCCTGAACAAGGGACTGAAGATCTCGCTCACCGACCTGCGCGAGCCCGACCAGGCCGGCGACGAGGTGTCCGGCGAGGACAACGACGGTGAGGAGAAGTTCCAGACCGTCACCTACCAGTACAACGACGGCATCAAGGACTACGTCGACTACCTGGTGAAGTCGCGCAAGGCCACTCCGGTGGAACCGGACGTCATCGATTTCGAAGCCGAGGACCTCAAAATCGGCATCTCCGCGGAAATCGCCATGCAGTGGACCACCGCGTACTCCGAAGCCGTGCACACCTTCGCCAACACCATCTCCACCACCGAGGGCGGCACCCACGAGGAGGGCTTCCGCGCTGCGCTGACCTCCCTGGTCAACCGTTACGCGCGCGACAAGGGCATCCTCAAGGACAAGGACGAGAACCTCTCCGGTGACGACGTGCGTGAAGGCCTGACCGCCGTGGTCTCCGTCAAGCTCACCAACCCGCAGTTCGAAGGACAGACGAAGACCAAGCTCGGCAACTCCGAAGCCAAGACCTTCGTGCAGCGCGTGATGACCGACAAGCTCGGCGACTGGTTCGACGCCCACCCGGCCGAGGCCAAGAACATCATCCAGAAGGCCATCGAGGCCTCCCGTGCCCGTCTGGCCGCCAAGAAAGCCCGCGAGAACACCCGCCGCAAGTCGATCTTCGAGTCCGCCGGCATGCCCGACAAGCTCAAGGACTGCCAGTCCTCCAACCCGGAAGAGTGCGAGCTGTTCATCGTGGAGGGCGATTCCGCAGGCGGCTCCGCCATCCAGGGCCGCAACCCGATCACGCAGGCCATCCTGCCGCTGCGAGGCAAGATCCTCAACACCGAGCGCGCAAGCCTTGACCGCATGATGAAGTCCGACACCATCGAATCGCTGATCACCGCCGTCGGCGGCGGCTACGGCGAGGATTTCGACCTCAACAAGGTGCGCTACCACAAGGTCATCATCATGGCCGATGCCGATGTCGACGGCGCCCATATCGCAACCCTGAACCTGACGCTGTTCTTCCGCTACATGCGTCCGATGATCACCGCCGGCTACGTGTACGTGGCCATGCCGCCGCTGTACCGCCTCAAGTGGACCAAGGGCCCGCACGACTTCGTGTACACCGACGCCGAACGCGACCGCGTGCTCGCCGAAGGCAAGGCCGCCGGCCGCCAGCTGCCGAAGGGCGAAGGCATCCAGCGCTACAAGGGTCTGGGCGAGATGAGCTACCAGGAACTGTGGGAGACCACCATGGATCCTGACCATCGCATTCTGAAGCAGGTGCAGATCGAAGACGCGGCCGCGGCCGACGAGACCTTCTCCATGCTCATGGGCGACGAAGTCGAACCACGTCGTCTGTTCATCCAGCGCAACGCACGCAACGTCAGCTGGATCGACGCGTAAACGCGTAGGGTTTCGCAGGACTTCAAAGCAAGGATTAGAAATTGGCAGACGAAAACAACAGCAACGAAGACGGCCAGTTCGTGCCTGACGGCTCCATGGAACCGTTGAGCCCGCAGGAGGCCGACAACACCGATTACGGCCTGATGGTCGGCGAACGCGTCCAGAAGAAGGATCTGCAGCAGGAAATGCGCGAATCCTACCTGGCGTACGCCATGTCCGTCATCGTCGATCGTGCCCTTCCGGACGTGCGAGACGGCATGAAGCCGGTGCACCGCCGCGTGATCTACGCGATGTACGACGGCGGCTACCGCCCCGACCGCGGCTACTCCAAGTGCGCACGCGTCGTCGGCGAAGTCATGGGTAAGTACCACCCGCACGGCGATTCCGCCATCTACGACACGTTGGTGCGTATGGCGCAGTCGTGGTCGATGCGATACACGCTCGTCGACGGCCAGGGCAACTTCGGCTCCCCCGGCGACGACCCGGCAGCCGCAATGCGTTACACGGAATGCCGTATGGCGCCGCTCGCCATGGAAATGGTGCGTGACATCGACAAGGACACCGTCGATTTCCTGCCCAACTACGACGGCAAGACGCAGGAGCCGACCGTGCTGCCGGCCCGCTTCCCGAACCTGCTCGTCAACGGCTCCGCCGGCATCGCCGTCGGCATGGCCACCAACATCCCGCCGCACAACATGCGCGAGGTGGCGGACGGCGTCCACTGGGCGCTCGACCACCCGGACGCGAGCCGTGAGGAACTGCTCGACAACCTGATCCGCATCATCAAGGGACCGGACTTCCCTACCGGCGCCACGATTCTCGGCCATAAGGGCATCGAACAGGCGTACCGTACCGGCCGTGGCCTCATCACCATGCGTGCCGTGGTCAACACCGAGGAGATCAAGGGCCGCATGTGCCTCGTGGTCACCGAACTGCCGTACCAGGTCAACCCGGATCGCCTGGTCGTGTCCATCCGCGAAGCGGTGCGCGACGGCAAGATCCAAGGCATCGCCGATATGCGCGACGAAACCTCCGGCCGTACTGGCCAGCGCCTCGTGCTCGTGCTCAAGCGCGACGCCGTGCCGAAGGTCGTGCTCAACAACCTGTACAAGCATTCCCAGCTGCAGCAGACCTTCGGCGCGAACATGCTGGCACTGGTCGACGGCGTGCCGCGCACGCTGACCCTGGATGCGTTCATCCGTCATTGGGTAAACCACCAGCTCGAAGTCATCGCACGCCGTACCGCCTACCTCAAGCGCGAGGCCGAGGAACGCGACCACATCCTGCAGGGCTATCTGAAGGCCCTTGACATGATCGATGAGGTCATCGCCCTCATCCGTGCCTCCGAGTCCGCGGAGACCGCCCGCACGGGCCTTATGGACCTGCTTGACGTGGACGAGGTGCAGGCCGACGCCATCCTCGCCATGCAGCTGCGCCGACTGGCCGCCCTGGAACGTCAGAAGATCCTCGACGAGCACAACGAGCTCATGCGCAAGATCGCCGACTACAACGACATCCTCGCCAAGCCGGAACGCCAGCGCAAGATCGTCGGCGACGAGCTGGACGAAATCGTCGCCAAGTATGGCGACGAACGCCGTACCAAGATTCTGCCGTACTCCGGCGAGATGAACGTCGAAGACCTGATCGCCGAAGAAAACGTGGTCGTCACCGTGACCCACTCCGGTTTCATCAAGCGCACCAAGGCCGACGAATACCGCGCGCAGCACCGCGGCGGCAAGGGCATCAAGGGCGCCAAGCTGCGCGAGGACGACGTGGTGGACCACTTCTTCCTGACCAGCACGCACAACTGGCTGCTGTTCTTCACCAACAAGGGCCGCGTGTACCGTCTGAAGGCATACGAGCTGCCGGAAGGCTCCCGCGATTCCAAGGGACAGCACGTGGCGAACCTGCTGCAGTTCGGCCCGGACGAGACGATCCAGACCGTGCTGTCGATTCCGAACTACGACGTGGCCAAGTACTTGGTGCTCGCCACCCGTTCCGGCAAGGTCAAGAAGACCGCGCTCGCCGAATACGACTCCCCGCGTCAGGGTGGTCTGATCGCGGTACGACTCATGACCGACGAGAACGGCGAGAACGCCGACGAGCTGATCGGTGCCGCGCTGTGCAACGCCGACGACGACATCATCCTCGTCTCCAAGCAGGGCATGAGCCTGAAGTTCGAAGCCAACGACGAGCAGCTGCGCCCGATGGGCCGCCAGACCGCCGGTGTGCAGGGCATGAAGTTCCGCGACGGCGACGAGCTTTTGGCCATGGATGTGGTGCAGGGCGATTCCGACAGGGATCTGCTCGTGGTCACCAACGAGGGCTTCGCCAAGCGCACCGCCATCAGCGAATACCGTCTGCAGGGCCGTAACGGCTATGGCGTCAAGGCCGTGCAGCTCGCCGAAGGCCGTGGCTCCCTGGTGGGTGCCGTGATCGTGGAGGAATCCGACCAGATCATGGCCATCATGAAGTCCGGCAAGGTCATCCGCTCCAACGTCGCCGAAGTCAAGCGCACCGGACGTACCACCCAGGGTGTGACGCTCGCCAAGCCTGACAAGAACGACGAAATCATCTCCATAGCACGTAACGAGGAGACCGACGAGGATGACGCCGAGCAGGCCGCCGCGGAAAACGGAGCAGTCCAGAACGACGCAGCCGCGCAATCGCAAGCCGAAACCACTACTGAAAACTCCGCTGAAACCGGTACGGAAGCCACTTCCGATGCCGGCGATGGCGAGAATGTAGAGGCCTGAGACACAGGCGGGGAATCGTCTGCGAAAACTGGTAGCCTCGGCTAGAAGTAGGCAAGATTCTGCAAGGAGCAACGATGAGCGAGAACAATGAAAGCCATCAGGCGCAGGCAGGGGCGCAGGCCCCACGCGTGGCCCGTTCCGCATCCAGCCAGCCGTTGAGCGGTACGGAACAGTCTCAGGCGCATGAGAACATGGCCGCCGCGTCCGGCGGTGTGAAGGTTCGTGAAAAAGCGCGTCGTGGCGCGCCTCGCGCCCGCCGCATGAGCCTGTCCCTGACCCGCATCGACGCATGGTCCGCGGCCAAGGTGGCGTTCATGCTTTCCATCGCGGGAGGCATCATCCAGATCGTCGCGGTGACGCTGCTGTGGCTGCTGCTGAACGTGGTCGGCGTGTTCGATCAGGTGACGCAGATCGTGTCCTCCACCGGTCTTGACGCCGGCGGATTCGACCTTGCCAACGTGCTTTCGCTGAGCACCGTGCTGAGCGCGGTCACCATCTTCTCCATCATCGAAGTGGTGCTGTTCACCGTGCTGGTGGTGATTCTCACGCTGCTGTACAACGTGGTGAGCACGCTGGTCGGCGGCATCCACGTGACGCTCGGCGACGACTGATCGATTCGTCATACGGCGTTCGTACGGCGCTTGCGCAACGTAAGCCGTTCGTGCAACGTAAGAAGACGGCGCTTCCCTACTTCGGGAGGCGCCGTCTTTTCTTATGTAATCGCGATTATGCGGTCGCTTTTATGCAATCGTCATACTGCGTTGCGCGTTATGCCGTAACGCATATGAAAACGGTCCGTGCGAACGAATCGCAACCATGGCGTTGGCGACCTTGACGAAGCCGGCGGCGTTGGCACCGAGCATCAGGTCGCCCTCATGGCCGTACTCCTTGGCGGCGGCCAGGGAATTGGCGACGATGTTCTCCATGATGGACTTGAGCTTGTTGTCCACCTCTTCGAACGTCCAGGAAAGGCGGTAGGAGTTCTGGCTCATCTCAAGGCCGGACACGGCCACGCCACCGGCGTTGGCAGCCTTGGCCGGGCCGTACAGCACGCCGTTCTTCTGGTAGACCTCGATGGCCTCCGGGGTGGACGGCATGTTGGCGCCTTCGCACACGACCTTGCAGCCGTTGGCGACGAGGGCCTTGGCGGACTCCTCATCGATTTCGTTCTGGGTGGCGCACGGCAGCGCGATGTCGCACGGCACGGTCCACACGCCCTTGCAGCCCTCGTGGTATTCGGCACCCGGAACACGCTCGGCGTATTCCTTGATGCGGCCGCGGTGGCCGAGCTTGATGTCCTTGACGATGTCGAGCTTGATGCCGTCCGGATCATAGACGTAGCCGTTGGAATCGGAGGCGGTGACGACCTTCGCGCCGAGGGCCTGGGCCTTCTCGGTGGCGAAGATGGCCACGTTGCCGGAGCCGGAGATGACCACGGTCTTGCCTTCGAAGGAATCGTTCTTCAGGACGCGCAGGGCTTCCTGGGTGTAGTAGCACAGGCCGTAGCCGGTAGCCTCGGTGCGAGCCAGGGAGCCGCCGAATTCGAGGCCCTTGCCAGTGAGCACGCCGGAGTATTCGTCGCGGATGCGCTTGTACTGGCCGAACAGGTAGCCGATCTCACGGGCGCCGACGTTGATGTCGCCGGCGGGAACGTCGGTGAACTGGCCGATGTGGCGGCTCAGCTCGGTCATGAACGCCTGGCAGAAACGCATGACTTCGGCATCGGACTTGCCCTTCGGGTCGAAGTCGGAGCCGCCCTTGCCGCCGCCCATCGGCAGGCTGGTCAGGGAATTCTTGAGAATCTGCTCGAAGCCAAGGAACTTGACGACGGACTCGGTCACGGTCGGGTGGAAACGCAGACCGCCCTTGTACGGGCCGATCGCGGAGTTGAACTGGATGCGGTAACCGCGGTTGACCTGCACCTTGCCCTCATCGTCCGTCCAGGCGACGCGGAACTTCACCACGCGCTCCGGCTCGACGAGGCGCTCGAGCACGCCCGCCTTCTCATATTCCGGGTGCTTCTCAACAACCGGCTCGAGGCTTTCGAAGACCTCGCGAACGGCCTGCAGGAACTCCGGCTGGTCGCCATCGCGCTTCTCGACCTGCGCGTACACGCGCTTGACGTACTCATCAGTGAGCATATTTTTCCCCTTCGGGATAGTTGGGTTATCAATACGGCGATTTCATTCTATGTGCTTGATTGTGAGACGCACAAGATATTGCTCAAGATTTGGCTGGAGCGTGCGGATATAGGATGGATTCGGGCATGCAAGAGAGACACGTCCAAAGAGAGACTTGTCCATTGACGCGATTCACGGAATCGCGAATGCAGAACAGGAGCAAAAATGTTCGAAGGATTCAAGAAATTCATCGCACGCGGCAACATGATCGACATGGCCGTCGGTGTCGTCATGGGCGGTGCCGTCACCACCGTGGTCAACGCGATCGTCAACAGCGTCATCAATCCGTTCATCGCCATGATCTTCGGCAAGCCGAACATGGATGGTCTGCTGGCGATCACATTCAACGGCGCGACCGTTTCGTTCGGCGCAGTGCTGGGCGCTATTCTGAATTTCCTCATCATCGCCGTCGCCGTCTATTTCTGCATTCTGGTGCCGATCAACAAATTCCGCGACATGACCGAGGCGCTGCTTGCCAAGACCAAGCTTGCCGAGCAGAAGGAAGCCGAGGAAAAGGCCGCTGAAGAGCCGTCTGCCGAAGAGCAGACCGTCCAGCTGCTGCAGCAGATTCGTGACGAGCTGTCCAAGCAGAACGCGGCCCGCAACTAGTTGCGATTCGTGGTGCCACTCCCCTATTGATTTGATGATTCCGGCCGCTTGCGGGTATGCAGGCGGCCGTTTTATTTGGTTTGCGGGCGATCGCGTCCGTTGGATGGTCGACAAGAGGCTGAATACGAAAAAGGCTTCCGATTACTCGGAAGCCTTCAATTCTGTGGAGCTAAGGGGATTCGAACCCCTGACCCTCTCCATGCCATGGAGATGCGCTACCAGCTGCGCCATAGCCCCGTGGAGCTAGCCGGGTTCGAACCGGCGACCCTCTGCTTGCAAAGCAGATGCGCTACCAGCTGCGCTATAGCCCCATAGGTGAAAAAAGCGGCTGTGCCGCTTCCTTACCATCTACGTGGGCCCGGGAGGACTTGAACCTCCGACCTCATCCTTATCAGGGATGCGCTCTAACCACCTGAGCTACGGGCCCAACTTGCTGTGTCTTGAACACAACGAATTGAAATGATACTTGAATCACAGGGAAAGTCAAGTGCCGCCGTGTCATCGGCGTGTCGTGGCATAATGCAGGCATGACATACGGGCAGCGCAACGGCGGTAACGGCCGTTACGGCAGGGGAGTGGGGCATCGCAACCGCAATCGCGTGATTTCCGAAACGACGGCGAGCATCGCCGGCATGCGGGTGGCCATCGTGCGCAAACCCATCAAAAACATGTACCTGCGCATCAAACCGCCGAACGCGGATATCGTCATCTCCGCGCCGCAACGAATGTCGCAAAGCGCTATCGAACGGTTTGTGACGGAACGCAAGCCGTGGATCGAACGGGCGCAATGCAGCATGCGGCAGGCCAGAGACGCGCAACTCAACGCGCAGCGTGCGCAAAACGGCAATATTGGCGATACTGGCGCTTCCGCCAACCCGCCCGCTTTCGTATGGACGGACGAGGCCAAGGCGCGGGCGCAACGCAACATCGAATCGCAATTGCCTGTGTTGCTTGCCAAATGGGGCCCGATCGTTGGCCGTACGCCGACGCATATCACGTTGCGTCTGATGAGTTCGCGTTGGGGATCGTGCACGCCGAAGACCGGACGTATCCGACTTAACCTGCAGCTTGGTTTAATGGCTCCTAGATTCCTTGAATACGTGCTGGTGCATGAGATGACCCACCTGTGGGAGAACGGCCACGGAGAGGGCTTTCAAAGGCGTATGAGCGCCTATCTGCCGCAATGGAGGCAGTTACGCCGCGACATCAACCGGCAGGTGGTGCTGTAAGAGGCCGCTCGGGTTACTTGCCGTCCGCCGCGGAATCGCCAGCCGCGGAACCGTCCTCATCGGCGGTGTGCCGACGCACTTCCAGCGTTTCGATACGACGGCCGTCCACCTTGGTGACGACCATGTCATAACCGTCATCGGACGACAGCACGTCGCCCACTTCGCCCATTTTGCCGGTGTGCGCCAGGAAATAGCCGGCAACCGTCTCGTATGGGCCGTCTTCCAGCTCGATGCCGGTCAAATCCGCGAAATCCTCGATCGTCATGCCACCTTCGATGGTGGCCACGCCATTGACGAAAGCGGCGCGTTCTGTGCGTTCACCGCCCTTTTCCTCCGGCAGGTCGTATTCGTCGCGGATGTCGCCGACCAATTCCTCGGTCATGTCTTCCAACGTGACGATGCCGTCGGTGCCGCCGTATTCGTCGATTACCACGGCCAGGTGAATGCCTCGTTTGCGCAGCAGCTCAAGGCTTGGCAGCAGCTTCGACGTGCCCGGCAGGGAAATGCCCTCACGCGTCACGTCGGCAACGGTTCTCGCCTTCGAATCGCGGATGTCAAGCAGGTCGCGCACATGCACGAAGCCGAGCACGTCATCGAAATCCTTGCCGGTGACGGGGTAACGCGAATACGGCATTTCACGCACGTACGCGGCGGCTTCCGCAATCGGCATGGAGCCGTCCAGGAACGCGACGTCGGCACGAGGACGCATGACCTCCGCCACGATGGTTTCGGATGCGTCGAACACGTCGTCGAGGATGGTGCGCTCGTCCTTGCTGAGGTTGGTGTTGGAGTTGACCAGCACGCGCAGCTCGTCGTCGGACACCTCGCTGTCGGTTTCGTTCGGATCGAAGCCGAGCAGCCGCACGATGCCGTTCGTGTTCTTGCCGATCAGCCAGATGATCGGCTTGCACACTTTGGCGAACACATGGATGGCCGGCACCACGGCACGCGCGATCTGCTCGTTGCGTTGCATGGCGATACGCTTCGGCACCAGTTCGGAAATGACGATCGAGCAATACGAGATGATCAGTGTCAACGCGATGGTGGTCAGGGGAGCGGCGACGTTATGCGGCACACCCCAGTCTTCGATGACCGGCACGATATACGGGGCGATTGAGGATTCGCCGAACGACGCGGACAGGAAGCCGCACAGCGTCACGCCGATCTGCACGGTGGACAGGAACGTGTTCGGGTCGCGTGCGATCTGCGCCACACGCTTGCCGCGCGCATCCTCCTGTTCCATCTGGTCGATCTGCGATCCGCGCAGGCTGACCAGCGCCAGTTCGGTGCCGGCGAACACGGAACCGAGCAGCAGGAAAATGAAAATCAGAAGGATGTTCAAACCAAGCGACATGATTCCAATCTAAAGCAACGGCATGTCAAAACAGCGCGACGCAACGGATCCGGAAGCCGTCTTTTTCCGGAAAATCGTCAGAAGCTCAGCACTTCCACCTTGCCGGTGTCGAGCTGGTAGCGTGCTCCGGTGATCATCAGCCGATCCTCGGCCAGCGCGCGCTGGATCACTTCGGAACGTTCCACCAGCTGTTCGATGGTGCGTGCGATGTGCACGCGCTCGAAATCCTCCGCCGATTCCAGTTCCGATTCGTGCGCCTGCCAAATCGAAAAACCGACCGTGCGCAGCATCAGCGATTCCGCGTTCATAATGCGTTCGTCGATGTCGGCGATGCTGTCGGCGGCCATCAGCGAATCCTCCGCGTCGGCGGTCAGCTCGTGCAGCAGCGCCTCGTATTCCTTGCTCGCCTGCTTGATCGCACCGCAATTCTGGTGGCCGAGTACCACCAAAAGGCGCACGCCGAGCACGTCCACCGCGTATTCCAAAGAGGCGATCACAGCATCGTCTATGACCTGCCCTGCCGTGCGCACGGTGAACAGATCGCCGATGCCTGCGTCGAAAATAATATCGGGGCTGACACGCGCATCAGAGCAGCTCAGTATGGCCGCTTCCGGTGCGTGTGTGTCCACAAGTGCCTCGCGTGCTTCAGCGCCACGATTCGGATGTTCCGGTTTGCCCTCCGCAAACCTGCGATTACCTGCCAGCATGCGGCTCCAAACGCCGCTTGCCGTGCCTTCGACCTCGTCTTGGTCTACAAACAGTTCGTCTGTCATTGACTCCACCCCTCATTGTTCAGGCTAGCCAACATCATACGTTTTGGTCTGACCGTTCGCTGGGAAATAGAGCGATATCTCGCTTATGTATGGCAGATTTCGTGTTCTGTCCGGTGATATTTCGCTTATGTATGGCAGTCCCAAAGGTGAAAAACCGGAAAAATGTACCCCCGAAGTGAGTTTTTCGCATGATGGTCTGCCATATATAAGCGAGAAGGCTCATGACAAGGCTCCGATTCTGCCATATATAAGGCAGATATAGGTATGAAAAAGGGTCCCCGATCGGCAGTGCGAACGGGGACCCTGAAAGAAACTGGCTAAAATCAGCCGGTGTTCTGCAGGCCTGCTGCGACACCCGACACGGTGCACAGGATCAGGTAGGTGTTACTGCAGTCTGCAGAAGATGAAAAGAATAAGAGCTAAAACAAGAAAGGCGGCACCGCTTATTCTCATTAAGGATGTGTATAGATTGCTCGGATCTCCTTTTTGAGTCCAGAGGAAATTGCTTATTTTCCAGAGTTGCCTTGGAAAAATAAGCATACATAATCCTAGCAGGGCAAGTGCTGTGAGATATATGTACTGCACTGTTCTCCTTATTTTAGGTAGTCGGAGATGCAAGGGTATGGTCCTTGTTTATAAAAGCACTGCTCATTGCGTCACATGCAGACCGACTCCCGAGTCAAGCGGAGGCTGGTATATTGGCATTATCCTATGCTGAATCTCTTGAAAATCCGAACCGTTAATCAATCATGATTGTGATCGCACTGCGTGGAATGATTCAGCCATTCCACGCAATGCGCCTCTGGTAAAACGTCATAGAGTCATTAGAGCGGAAAGTAGCGTTATCACAAGAACGGGAAAGACCATGACCAGCACGAGAAACGATATGATTCCCACAAGGACATGCGAGGCGGAAGAGGAATGATCACGAAGTTCCGGATATACAGATCGCATATATGAACGCACGCCAAAGATGACAAGCGCCGCAATCCAGCAGACTACCCCCATAATCAATACTAAGGTAAGTCTACGTACATACTCAGTTGCCGTAGTTAAATTCATGCACGAAGAGGAAGAGAACGTTAAGACTCTGCAGATTATAGTATCATCATCGCCATTGGCGCCCCATTCCGCCCACAAAATAAGTGCTGGTGAAAGCAGCAGTAATCCCAGCCACCATAGCACGCGTCTGGCTTTGCCCAAAGCCACATAGCATCTACTCGCCTTAAGGAATTTGGTAGCTGCTTTCGGTGCCAAAGCATATTTCTTGCCGGAAAAATTTTCTGACGTATCTTCCAGGCCATGTTTTTTCCCAATGTCATCGATCATAGCCGGATTCGCTTTGCAAATGTGGCGTTCGTTTCCGGCATCGCCCTCCGCCTTGATGCCGTCCGTCGGCCCGGTGCTCCCGCGCTCATTCGATGGCTTGTCCATGTCCCCTCCGATCATCCGAGTCTGTCACTCGGCCAGCGCGCCCGTTCTATGCGCGCCGTCGCCGGCCAGTCTAGGGCCGTGCGACGCGAACGGGGAGGCCCGCGCCGTCGATCGGCACGGAACCTCCCCGCTCGCTTTTGTCAATCGGTCATCCGAAGATCAGCCCGTGTTCTGCAGGCCTGCGGCGACGCCCGAAACGGTGCACAGGATCAGATAGGTGTAGTTCTCCTTCTGGCCGTGCGTGAGCTCTTCCTTGTCCACGCGCTTGCGCAGCGAGCCGAGGGCGAGCACCTGGGTGACGGACAGTGCGTCCACATACGGCGAGCGGATGCGGATGGCCTGGCCGAGCACGTGGCGGTGCTGCAGCGGCCATTCGTCGCCGACGATCTTGAGCACCCACTTGCGGGTGAGCTCCATCTCGTCGAGGACCTTCTTGTTGAGGTCCTCACGGTCGCCGAGGGCGAGGTACATCTTGGCGATGCGCTCGTCGGTCTTGGCCAGCGACATTTCGATGTTGTCGATGAACGTGGAGAACAGCGGCCACTCCTCGTACGCCTGACGCAAGGTGTTCAGGTCGCCGAACTGCTCGCACGCGGTGCCGAGGCCGTACCATGCGGCCAGGTTGATGCGGGCCTGGGCCCAGGAGAAGATCCACGGAATGGTGCGCAGGTCGTCGAGGGACTTGGCGCCCAGACCACGCTTCGCCGGACGGGAGCCGATCGGCAGCAGGCCGATTTCGGTCAGCGGCGTGACGGTGGAGAACCACGGTGCGAAGCCGTCGGTGTTCAGCAGGTCGAGGAAGCGGTTGTGCGCGGCCTCGTCGAGCTTGCTGGCCATGTCGGCGTACTTCTTAGTCATATCCGTGTTGCGCTTCTCAACGCTCGGAGCGGACTGCAGCAGCGTTGCGGCTGCGACGGACTCCACATGGCGGATTGCAAGCACCGGGTTGCCGTAGCGGGCGAAGATGACCTCGCCCTGCTCGGTGAGTTTGAAACGGCACTTGACGGAGCCGACCGGCTGTGCGAGCACGGCGCGGTTGGCCGGGCCGCCGCCACGACCGACGGCGCCGCCGCGGCCATGGAACAGGGTCAGGTCGATGTCGTGCGATTCGGCCCACTTGGCGATGCGCTCCTGCGCGGAGTGCAGAGCCAGGGTGGCGGAGGTCGGGCCGGCGTCCTTCGAGGAATCGGAGTAGCCGAGCATGACTTCCATCTTGCCGCCGGTGGCCTTCAGACGAGCCTGGACCTCCGGGATCTTGATCATTTCCTCGAGCACGTCCACCGAGTTCTGCAGATCCTCAAGCTGCTCGAACAGCGGGATCACGTCGATGGTCGGAACATCCTCGGGGTGGGAGAACGCCAGACGGTTCAGTTCGTACACGTCCTTGATGTTCTGGGCGCTCTTGGTGAAGGAGATGATGTAACGGCGGGCGGCCTTGATGCCGTTGCGCTTCTGGATGGAACCGAGCGCTCGGAAGGTATCGAGCACCTCGTGGGTCATCGGCTGCAGCTCGCCACGCTCACCGTGCAGGCCATGCTCGCGGATGTCCTCCAGAGCGCGGGAATGCACGACGGAATGCTGACGGAACTCCATCTCGACCATGTGGAAGCCGAAGGTCTCGGCCTGCCAGATGAGGTCCTGCAGCGGGCCGTAGGCGGAACGCTTGGCGTTGGCTTCGGCGAGGGAGCGCTGCACGGTCTTCAGATCGGCGATGTAGTCCTCGCAGGAGTGGTACATGAGGTCGGCGTCGCGGTCGATGGTGGCCTTCAGACGGTCTGCCATGACCAGCATGACGGCGCGGTGCAGCTCCTTGGTGGAGATCAGCGCGGCCTTGTCGGTCAGACGCTCGCTCATTTCCTTCTGGTGGTTCCACAGGGACTTGAGCTCGGCGCTCGGCGGGGTGGTCTCGGCCTCCATCGTCAGGTTCTTGCCGACGCGGCGGGTTTCGATCTCCAGCGCGCCCAGCACATGGTCGCTGAACTTGCGGGCCACCTGACGGCTCACCTTGGCGGTGACGTTCGGGTTGCCGTCACGGTCGGAACCGATCCAGCTTCCCGGATGGAAGAACGCCGGGCACACCGGCGGCACGAGGCCGGCCTTGTCTCCGAGGACCCAGTCGTCGAAACGACGGTAGACCTGCGGAATGGTGTAGAACAGCGTGTTGTCGAAGATATCAAGAATGGTGTCGGCTTCCTCAACCGGAGTCGGCTTCTTCAGCGCGATCGGGGAGGTGCGGAACAGCGCGTCGATCTCGTTGAAGAGTCGACGGGAGTTTTCCTTCTTGTCCGAGCCGCCGAGCAGCTTATGCGCTTCGAGCAGCTGGGAGATGCGGCGGATCTTGCCTTCCACGGCCTTACGGCGGGCTTCGGTCGGATGCGCGGTGAACACCGGATGGAACTCGAGCTGGTCGAGCAGCTCCTTGGCCCTGGCCGGACCCATCTCGTTGATGAGCTGGTGGTAGGCGCAGGTCATTTCGTTCACCGGATCGACGGCCTGATCCTCATTCACGGCGGCCTCACGGCTGTGCAGTACGGAGACGCGGTAGTTCTCCTCGCACAGGTTGGCCAGATGGAAGTAGGTGGTGAAGGCGCGAGCCAGCAGTTGGGCGTCGTGGACATCCATCTTGTCGACGATGTCGACCACCTTCTGCAGGTCGTCCTGGTCGGGATTCGTATCCGAAAGAATGCCGGAGAAACGTTCGTCACTGGCCTTCAGCGCGTGTTCGCGCACTTCATCGAACTTGGCCAACAGGTTTTCATCGAACTCACCGAGCACCTCGCGAAGAATCTGCAGACACAGATCCATTTCCTCTTTGAGGGATGCGGGAAGATCACGCTCCTCAGGGCCCTTGGTGCCGGTGCCGGACGAGACGATAGCCGCGTCCGCAGGCGTGATCTGTTCGTTTTCAGTTGTCATCAGACCTCCTTCTCCAAACCATCGGGTTGCTCGGTCTGTCGGTCCTTCGCGGCACCTCCGCGATTGTTTTGGCCGTCTGTTGCGAGCCCACAGCCCTAAGCTTGGTGGGTAAATGCTCGACCATTGTAGGCGCGGCAAATCGACAGTTTGGTTACGGAAACGCCGGAATGGTTCGCATCGTGGACATTGAATGTCCGGAAAATGGGCATGTGGGAATGTTCGGAAAATATCCGACCAGCCCACACGTTAGACCTGAATAGTGTGAGCGCACTACATGAACATGATGAGAACACCGAACGCGTTGACAGCAGCGCGAAGGCGGTCAGCAAATTCCACACCCACTCCATTCCGCTCGATATGGAAGACATCGAACGCGATTGGGACAAGCCGGTAACCGAAGCCGGCATCGCGGCGAAAGCCAGCGTGATCGTCCGCGTCGGCATGCTTGACCTCGGCGCCGGAACAGGCAGCTTCCGCGTACGTGAAATGATGCACCGCATCGCCTATCCATTGGGCGTGCACGTGCGCGCCGACGTGAACCTCACCGACATCGAGGCCTCCTGCACGGACGGCAAGGACCGCATCACCGAAGTCGTCGACCTGCCGACCACCGGCGTCAACACCGAACGCATCTGGCTGCTCGAGCACTTCGCCGACTGGTTCAACGTCAACCTCGGCAAAGGCTCTATGTACCACAGCCAATCCGACGTTTCCGAAGGGCTGATGCAGCATCTCGACAAGCGCGACGCCTCGCAGGTGTCGGCCGAACTGTCCAAGCAGCTCAAGGAACGGCAGAAGGCCGAGCAGAACCAGGAAGGTTCCGACGATCCCGTGCTCGACGCGCTGGAAATGGTCACGGAACGCGCGCAGGAAGGCGATTCCACCGCACGTCCGCTGCACATGCGCGATATCGAGGCGGCGGCCGCGGCCGGACGTAGCAATGGCGATTCGGTCGCGGAAAAGCCGCGTAAGAACCGCAACTGCAAACCGCCGAAGGAATATGCCGAGCATTTCGACCATATCGGGAAAGCCGCGGGCGAATCGCAAGGCGTCACCGTACGGCAGGCGCACGAGCGACTCGACATGATCGAACGTCGCAAACCGCTGTATTCGCCGGCCTTCGCGGGACTCGCGTCCGCCTGCGCCTGCGCATCCTTCGTGTTCCTGCTCGGCGGCGGCCCGTACGACATGATCGGCGCGTTCGTTGGCGCCGGCCTCGGCCACTGGCTGCGTCGCCGCCTGTTCGCCCACCATCTCAACCAATTCTTCGTGACGTTCGTCTGCGTGGCCGTCGCCGCGCTGGCATGCACCGGCATGCTGCGACTGATTGGCCTGTTCGATCCGATCGCCTTGCAGCACGACACCGCGTATATCGGCGCGATGCTGTTCGTCATCCCCGGATTCCCGCTGATAACCGGCGGACTTGACATGGCGAAAATCGACTTCCCATCAGGCGTGCAACGACTCACCTACGTGCTGTGCATCATCCTGATGGCGACGCTTGCAGGATGGATGGTCGCTTCGATCGTGCACCTGAATCCGCAGGGATTCGAGCCGCTCGGACTGAACCCCGTCATCAACTGCCTGCTGCGCATGCTGTTCGCGTTCATCGGTGTGTGGGGCTTCTCCGTGATGTTCAATTCCCCGCAGCGCATGTGCCTCGTCGCCGCCACCATCGGCGCCATCACCGATACTTTGCGATTGGAGATCGTCGACTTGGGCGTGCCCGCGGAAGCCGGCGCGTTCATCGGCGCGTTCCTTGCCGGCCTGCTCGCCTCCGCATGGCGTTCGGCGGTGCGCCACGGCCTGCTTGCTCCGCATTTGGGATATCCGCGCATCTGCCTGACGGTTCCGTCTATTGTGATCATGGTGCCCGGTTTGTACATGTACCAGGCCATGTTCCACCTCGGCCAGTTCGATACGCTGAACGCGCTTGATTGGGCGTTCCGTGCGTTCATGGTGATCATCTGCCTGCCGATCGGCCTGGCGATGGCACGAGTAGTGACCGATAAATCCTGGCGCTACGACATTTAATAACCTGCAGAAGGGTAAAAACACTTGGTAACCAAAGATTTCTGGGTGCTGCTGGCCATGGTCTTGTACTTCGCGGCCATGCTGACCATCGGCTTCGTCTACTCCAAGAGGTCCAATTCCTCCACCAAACAGTATTTCGCGGGTGGGCGTGGCGTCGGACCGTGGCTGACGGCATTGAGCGCGGAAGCCTCCGACATGAGCGGCTGGCTGCTTATGGGCCTGCCGGGCGTCGCTTACTTCACCGGCGCGGCCGACCCGATGTGGACGGCCATCGGTCTGGCGCTCGGCACGTACCTCAACTGGAAACTCGTCGCACGCCGTCTGCGCCGCTACTCCGTGGTGGCCGGCGACGCGATCACCATTCCGGACTTCTTCTCCAAGCGCTTCCATGACGATCGCAATATCGTATCCACCATCGCTGCGCTCATCATCCTCGTATTCTTCTGCGTGTACGTCGGCAGCTGCTTCGTGACCGTCGGCAAACTCTTCTCCACGCTGTTCGGCTGGGACTACCACCTGACCATGGTGATCGGCGCCGCCATCGTGTTCGCGTACACCATCATCGGCGGCTATCTGTCCGTGGTCGTGACCGACTTCATCCAGGGCCTGCTCATGTTCTTCGCGCTGGCCGTGGTGTTCATCGGCTCCGTGGCGTCCGCCGGCGGCATCGACAACACCGTCGCCTTCCTCAAGGGCATTCCGGGATTCCTCGACGGCACGCATGTGGCCACGCCGATCCTCAACGACGCCGGCGAGCAGATCGTCAAGGCCGGACAGGCCATGTTCGGCGCGCCCGCCGACTACGGCATCATCACCATCATCTCCATGCTCGCGTGGGGCCTGGGCTACTTCGGCATGCCGCAGGTGCTTGTGCGGTTCCTGTCCATCCGCAGTTCCGAGGAAATCAAGAAATCCCGCATCATCGCCACCACGTGGTGCGTGATCTCGCTGGCGTGCGGCGTGTGCATCGGCCTGGTCGGCCGTGCCATGATGCCGACGCAGTTCGCCACGCAGGCGGCCGCGGAGAACATCTTCATCGTGGTGTCGCAGGCGCTGCTGCCGAGCTTCATGTGCGGCATCGTCGTGTCCGGCATCTTCGCCGCGTCCATGAGCTCCTCGTCCTCGTACATGATCATCGGCGCCTCGGCCGTCGGCGAGAACATCTTCCGCGGACTGCTGCACCGCAAGGCCACCGACCGCCAGGTGATGATGGTGGCGCGCATCACGCTGCTCGTCATGTTCATCTTCGGCATCGTGGTGGCGTTCGACCAGAACTCCTCGATCTTCCAAGTGGTCTCGTACGCGTGGGCCGGCCTCGGCGCATCCTTCGGACCGCTGATGCTCACCTCGCTGTACTGGAGGCGCACCAACAAGTACGGCGCGATCGCGGGCATGCTGTCCGGCACGGCCACCGTGCTCATCTGGCACAACCTCGTCAAGCCGCTCGGTGGCATCTTCGCCATCTACGAGCTGCTGCCGGCGTTCATCGTCTCGCTGCTGTTCATCGTGGTGATCTCGCTGCTCACGCCTGCGCCAAGCGCGGAAGTGCTGCACGAATTCGACCACTATCTCGACGATCCGGACGACCGTCACGTGGACGACGACCTTGTGGCCGCAGAAATCGCCGCAGGGGAGAAGCGCTCGCAGATCTGAATCGCCCCGCGGTGGGTGTTGCACCTCCTGCAACGCCGAAGGTCGGCCTTTGGTGCCATGTCGCTTGTTTATGGCAGATTTCGACAACAGGGAAATGTCAAGTGGCTTGTTTGTGGCACCTGATTCAGGAAACCCCGTGTATGTCCATTGGAATTCCGACGGACATACACGGGGTTTCCCGTTTTCCATGCCACAAATAAGCCACCTAGCAGAACGGTAGCCTCTGAATCTGCCATGAATAAGCGGATTGGCCGTGCTCCCGGAGGAACACGGCCAATCCGCTAACGCGTCAGGATGCCGATTGCAAACTTAGTAGCGCATGCCCATGGCGTCGCGCACCTGCTGCAGCGTCTCATTGGCGATTTCGTTCGCGCGCTTGTTGCCGTCATGCAGGATGTCGCGGATGGAATCCATATCCTTGGCCAATTCGGCGCGGCGCTCGCGGTGCGGGGCCAGGAACTCGTTCACGGATTCGATCACGTACTTCTTCAGCGCGCCTGCACCGGAGTCGCCGATTTCCTCGGCGATGTCCTTCGGATCGCGGCCGGTCACCAGACCGGCGGTGGTCAGTAGCGCGGAGACCTGCGGGCGGGCAATCGGGTCGAAGGTGATGCGGCGCTCGGAATCGGTCGGGCTCTTCTTGATGAGCTTGGCGGTCTCCTCCGCGGTGGCGCCCAGCATGATGGAGTTGCCGTAGGACTTGCTCATCTTGCGGCCGTCAAGACCCGGGATCTCCGGCGCTTCGGACAGGATGGCGCTCGGCTCCGGGAACACCGGGTTCTTCTTCGCGTAGCGCTCGTTGAAGCGGCGTGCGATGGTGCGGGTGATTTCGACGTGCGGCAGGTTGTCCTTGCCGATCGGCACCACGTTGGCCTTGCAGAACAGGATGTCGCAAGCCTGATGCACCGGGTAGGTGAGCAGCAGGCCGGTCAGCGCATGGCCGGAAGCCTCCATTTCGGACTTCACGGTCGGGTTGCGGTGCAGCTCGGCCTCCGTGACCAGGGACAGGAACGGCAGCATGAGCTGGTTCTCGGCCGGAACGGCGGAATGGGTAAAGATCATGGTCTTGTTCGGGTCGATGCCGGCGGCCATGTAGTCGAGCACCAGGTTGAGCACATTGTCCTCGATGTGCTCGGTGGTGTCGCGGTCGGTGATCACCTGGTAGTCGGCGATGATGATGTTCGAGTTCACGCCACGGTTCTGCATGGCCACGCGCTCGCGGATGGAGCCGAAGTAGTGGCCGAGGTGCAGACGGCCGGTCGGACGATCGCCGGTGAGCATGGTGAACTTCTCCGGATGCTCCTCCAGCTTGGCCAGCGTCGCGTCCGAACGCTTCTTTGCGGCGAGGAAGCTGGCGCTCATTTCGTTGCCGACAGCGGTGATCTGCTGCTCCTGGGTTTCGTCCGTCATATGTGTCCTTTTCTTAAGAAAATCAACGATTTTATCGTAAAAGTCTGAGCCGACAACGAAATAATGCTCAATAAGTGGTACTCTCTTGTTTGATGAATTGATAGCACAGTAATCTCAGGGGGTCAGATGGGCCGCGGACGTCAGAAAGCCAAACAGCAGAAAATAGCCCGAAAGCTCAAGTACCTGACCACCGACACCGATTACGATGAGCTTGCCAAGGAGCTCGGTGCGCAGGAGCCCGGTTCTGGTTCCTTCGACCCGTTTGCCGATATCGAAGCCAAGTATTCTCACGATGTGGACGCCGAAGATGAGACCGTTGGGGACGGTCAAACGTCTTCCGATTCCGCCGATGACCTTGACGAATACGCCAAGTGGGCCGCGGAAGCCGCGGCGAAGGCCACGAGTGGCGAGTTTCCGGCGGCAAAGGCCGCGCCGAAGCCTCACAAGCCCATCCCGATGCCGGTGCCCAGCGCGCTGAAGCCGAAGAAGCAGGACTGACTGCACAGATTTCAACGAATGGCTCGTGGTTTCAACCACGAGCCATTTTTTATTATTTCGATTTCGATTGTCGGGCGATTGTCGTGCTCGTCCCGCCAACCATCGCAGGTCGCGCCGCGCCGCGACCTATTCCTATGCCAGCGGCAGCAACCCGCTCAGATCGTCGCGTTCGCCGACGGCGGTGATGCGCCCGGCGTCCTTTTCCTCGTCCCAGCTGGTGATGCCGGTGGCGAGCCTCATCCACACGTCGGGGTCCAGTTCGATGACGTCCGGCGGCGTGAGATTGTGCGGATCGGACGCCGGCCCGTCGAGGATCTTGATGGCGCCCCACGGTGCCACGCGCACCTCCACGCCTTCGCCCGGCGCCTTCTTTTCCAGCAGGTATAGCGAGTAGCGCACCGCCATCGCCCACAGCTGGCGCGGCAGACGCGGCGAGAAGTTGAGCCGGAAATCGAAAGCGGCGTCGTCATCGGCCGGCAGCTGCTCGCTGAAAATGTTGTGCGCCGCGTCCTGCCACTGTTCGAAGGCGGCGCGTCCTTTGCCCAAGTCTTGTTCTCGTATGACAGCCATACCGGTATTGTGCAGCCCGCAAACGACTATGATGGAACTTTGCAAACGATGTAGTCGTAACTAAATAGGGGTTTGAGGGGCGATTTTCCTGCGATTGTGGTGCCCTCGCTTAATGGGCGCCATGCGTTGCGTTTGCAGTTTTTGCAATGTTTTTTGCAAACGAATGCCGGCTTACGATTGCTGGGAATTTCGTCTTTTATGATTACGTAGTATGCTGTACATGAGAACGTATGCATGATGTTACTTAGTGTTCATGCGGCCGCAAATGCAAGGACGCTGAAGTAAGGCATAATGTTCCTGGAGAGTATCCGTCAAAGGGAGTCAATCAATGACTGAAATTACCGCACCGAAGTCCGCGGTCACCGCGGAACAGTTCGCTGACGAGATTCGTGAGCAGCTGAAGTACACCCAGGGCGTCACCGTCGAGCAGGCCAAGCCGGCCGACGTGTACGTTGCCGCGTCCGCCGCAGTGCGTCGCCATCTCGTGGATTCCTGGATGAAGACCCAGGCCGACATGGTCAACGGCAACACCAAGGCCGTGGGCTACCTGTCCGCTGAGTTCCTCATGGGCAAGCAGCTCGAGAACGCGCTGCTCAACGCCGGCCTGACCGATCAGTTCAACAAGGCCGTCAAGGACCTCGGATTCTCCGCCCAGGAAATCATCGACGCCGAATACGAGCCGGGCCTCGGCAATGGTGGTCTGGGTCGTCTGGCCGCCTGCTTCATCGACTCCCTCGCCTCCCTTGGCGTGCCGGCGTTCGGTTACGGCATCCAGTACAAGTACGGCATCTTCAAGCAGGAATTCGACGAGAACGGCAAGCAGATCGAGACCCCGGATTACTGGCTGGCCAACGAAGAGCCGTGGGGCCACATCGATTACAACCGCGACCAGAAGGTCTCCTTCGGCGGCGAAGTCGTCGAAGAGAACGGCAAGAAGGTCTGGAAGCCGGCTTGGTCCGTGCGCGCCGTCCCGGTCGACTACATGGTTCCGGGCTACGCCTCCGGCCGTGTGAACACCCTGCGTCTGTGGACCGCCAAGAGCTACGACGAGTTCGATCTGCTCACCTTCAACAAGTCCGAGTATCTGGACGCCGTCAAGCCGCAGGTCGAGGCTGAGAACATCTCCAAGATCCTGTATCCGGAAGACTCCACCCCGCAGGGCAAGGCTCTGCGCCTCGAGCAGCAGTACTTCTTCGTGTCCGCCTCCATCCACGACGCCATCCGCGTCTTCTACCCGGGCCAGGACAAGCCGGATCTGACCACCTTCGCGGACAAGATCACCTTCCAGCTCAACGACACCCACCCGGTCATCGGCATTCCGGAGCTCATGCGCGTCCTCATGGACGAGTACGGCTACGATTGGGACACCGCTTGGAAGATCACCAACAAGACCTTCAACTACACCTGCCACACCCTGCTTCCGGAAGCCCTGGAAGTGTGGCCGTCCAAGCTCATCGGCGAACTGCTGCCGCGTCACCTCGAGATCATCGAGAGGATCAACGACCAGTTCGAGGCCGAGCTCAAGGCCAAGGGCGTCGACGAGGCCACCATCAAGGACATGGCCATCTACACCGGCGACTCCGTGCGCATGGCGTTCCTGGCCTCCTACGGCGGCTCCCACGTCAACGGCGTGGCCGAGCTGCACTCCCAGCTGCTCAAGGACGTCACCCTGAAGAACTTCTCCGACGTCTACCCGGACAAGTTCACCAACGTGACCAATGGCGTGACCCCTCGCCGCTTCATCAAGCTGGCCAACCCGCGTCTGTCCGACGTCATCACCGAGGGCCTCGGCACCGACAAGTGGCTGTCCGACCTCGAGCTGCTGCAGGGTCTCGTCCCGCTGGCTGAGGACGCCGAGTTCGTCAAGAAGTTCGCCGCCGTCAAGCAGGCCAACAAGGTCGACTTCTCCAACTTCGCCAAGCGCAAGTACGGCTTCGACATCGACCCGAACACCATGATCAACACCATGGTCAAGCGTCTGCACGAGTACAAGCGTCAGGCCCTGAAGATCCTGTCCGTCATCGCCGACTACGCCGACATTAAGTCCGGCAAGGTCTCCGCCGACGACGTCATGCCGCGCACTATCGTGTTCGGCGCCAAGGCCGCTCCGGGCTACTACCTGGCCAAGCAGACCATCCAGCTGATCAACAACGTCGCCCGCGTCATCAACAACGACCCGGACGTCAAGGGCAAGCTGAACGTCTACTTCCCGTGGAACTACAACATCGAGCTGGCCATGAACCTCATCCCGGCCACCGACCTCGACGAGCAGATCTCCCAGGCCGGCAAGGAAGCCTCCGGCACCGGCAACATGAAGTTCGCCCTCAACGGCGCTCTGACCGTCGGCACCCTCGATGGCGCCAACGTCGAGATCCGTGAGCGTGTGGGCGCTGAGAACTTCTTCCTGTTCGGCATGACCGAGCCGGAAGTCTCCGAGCTGTACGCCAAGGGCTACGACACCAAGGGTCTGTCCCGCGAGTACTACGAGAAGGACCCGCAGCTCAAGGCCGCCATCGATATGGTTGCCGACGGCACCTTCTCCGACGGCGACAAGGACACCTACAAGGACCTCGTCAACGATTGGCTGAACAAGGATTACTTCATGACGCTCGCCGACTTCCGCGCGTACATGGATATCCAGGCCCAGATCGAGGAAACCTACCGCGATCCGATGAAGTGGAGCCGCATGGCCGTGCTCAACGTGGCCAACTCCGGCTACTTCAGCTCCGACCGCTCCATCGAGGATTACCTCGAGCGCATCTGGCACACCGGTCCGCTCAAGTGATTATGGAGCGGTCATGAAACGTCGCCGGCATCGCCGACGTACGCATGATCGCTTCCGTTCCGTCCGTTTCGCAATGGGCGGATAAGTGATGACGACGAAGGCCCTTGGGATTTTCCAAGGGCCTTTTCGTATGTTTTTCGCATGTCCGATTGCGTATGCCGGTAGTGCCCGAACGTACGTGCCGGACGTACGTGGCAATACAGCGACAGTACGACGGAAGGCCGCAAGCCAATCGCAATCGCAAAAGCAAAAGAAAAACCCTGTATCGCAAGATACAGGGCGAAGCAACAAACCCAACGCGGCATAGGTGTGCCGGGAAAGGCAGAATCAGGCGGCTTCCGGCTCAGCGGCAGGAGCGGCGGCAGTGGCGTCGGCCTCCGGCTCGGCGTCCTTGGTCAGGCCCAGGTCGACCGGCGAGGAGCTGTTCTCCCACGGTTCCTCCCACGGGTCATAGTCGGGATTCTGCTGCTTGTAGATGTACAGACCGACGACGCCAGCAAGCAAAGCTCCGAAGAGCAGTGCGAAGAACTTCCAACCGTTAGAAGACTTGTTCTCCATGACGGCTCCTTTCAAGGTTTCCAAACACTGGCTGACCTGCTCGTTCAAGCCAGCTCTGTTCCCTATCTTAATTCGTGGAATGTGTCGATTGGGTGGATTTACGCGCCGGAAAATACCGCATGTGCCGGTAGTGTTGAGCTATGGCATACCAACGATTCAGTCTGTTTCCCGATTCCCCATCGTTCAAGGATCTGTTCTCCGCCCGATCGCTGCGATACCGGTGGCGCAACGGCGACCCGGTCATCACCACCGCCATCATGGCGATCTGCATCGTGGTGTGGGCCATCGAAGCGGTTCTCTTCCTCGTCTGGCCCGAAGGCGGCAACGCGTTCGTGAACGCCGGCATGCTGCTGCCCGCCACGGCCGTCCGGTACCCGTGGACCTTCATCACCTCGATGTTCCTGCACCAGCCGACCTCGCTGTGGCACATCCTGTTCAACATGCTTACTTTGTGGTGCGTGGGGCCCGTGCTGGAACGCATGATGGGGCATTGGCCGTATCTTGCGCTGTACCTGCTGTCCGGATTGGGCGGCGGCGCCGGACTGATGGTGTGGGCCGTGTGCTCGCCGTCGGGATGGATGACCGCCGCATATGGCGCGTCCGGCGCGCTGTTCGGCCTGTTCGCCGCGATTCTGGTGGTGTACAGGAGAATAGGCATCGATATTCGTTCGATGCTGATTTGGATGCTGATCAACTTCCTGATGCCGGTGATCACGCCGGGCATTGCATGGCAGGCGCATGTCGTTCCACATCCGTGGATAACTTTGTGGATAAGTGAGGTCAAACCTGTGGGTAAGTCGGGGATAACGTGGTGGATTATCCACAAGGATATTCACAAAATGGCGGAACATAAGGAATTTCCTATGTGAAAATTGTGGATAACCGATATCCACACCCCATAAAATGGGGAAAATCGCCGCCGATATTTCGTGGTGCGACGTTGACTCAGGCACAAAATATGGGCGTTATCCACATTCATCCACATTTGTCCACTTGTTATCCACAGGAAAGATAAGATGACGAAGGCAATCGACAAGGACGCAATACCGATGCGCCACGGACGCAGGATACGCGTGCGACGATATGCGTGCGACATGGCAGATACTTGCGAAGAAGGGGAGAGGAACCATGAGTGACGGACCACTGCTCAACGACGTGACGCGCGCCTTCGCCGAGGCGCATCGCAATGAAGACGTGCGTGACCTGGCGCTCAAAACCAAACGGACGGCGGACCTCGACCTGCCGGCCGCGCTCGACCAGATCGCGGGCTGGCAAATCGCCCGCAACAAACTGCCGCAATGGGCCGCCTGCGCGGATATCGTCTATCCCGCGCATATTTCCATGGAACAGTGCTCATCGCAGTTCACAGCGCAATACAAGGCCGAAATCACCCGGCGTCTGTTGCGATCTCTGCCGCAATCGGCGGGACAGACGGCCAACGACGCGACCATGACGGACCTGACAGGCGGATTCGGCGTCGATTTCTCATATCTCGCCCGCGGATTCGGTCACGCCACGTACGTGGAACGCCAATCGCATCTATGCGAACTGGCCGCGCACAATATGGCGGCGCTGGGCCTCACGCAAGCACAGGTGGTGTGCGGCGACGGCGTCGAATACCTACGTGCGATGGAGCCGGCGCAGCTGATCTACATCGACCCGGCTCGCCGCGACGAGCACGGCGCCCGCACCTACGCGATCGAGGACTGCACGCCCGACGTGCTGGCGCTGCGCGATCTGCTGCTGGCTAAGGCGCGATATGTGATGATCAAACTGTCGCCGATGCTCGACTGGCGCAAGGCGGTCGACGATTTCGCGGGCACTGTGGCCGAAGTGCACATCGTCTCCACCGGCAACGAATGCAAGGAACTGCTGCTGGTGCTGGACGGCAAGGCTGCCGGGGCAACGTCCGATGCCGCAGCGGCAGACACGCGTGCGCCGCACGTGTACTGCGTGAACGACGATCAGCGACTCGACTACGATGCGGCCGCCTATACGCGCGGCCTGCGCATCGGGGACGCGCCGCTGCCGCACGAGCTGCGTTACCTGTACGAGCCGAACGCGTCGATCATGAAGGCCGGCTGCTTCGACGTGGTGGAAGCGCGATTCGGGGCGGTGCAGATCGGCCCGAGCAGCCACCTGTTCGTATCGGACGAGCCGGTCGATGGTTTTCCGGGGCGCGGTTTTGCGATTGAAACGATCGGCGGTATGGGTAAGAAGGAGCTGAAGCGATTGCTGTCCGGCTTGGACCGTGCCAACATCGCCGTGCGTAATTTCCCACTCACCGCGCCGCAATTGCGCAAGAAACTCAAGCTCGCCGACGGCGGCGACGCCTACCTGTTCGGCACCACCATGCAAGGCGGCGACCACGTGCTGATTCGGACGGCAAAAATCAGCAGATAATCGGCGGGTAAGCGGCGGCTTTCCACTCGACAGGAAACCGCTTTTCCTAAAGCTGAAGCGGGGCGATGCAGACGCGGTAAGTAAAGTGGATGAAGTGGATGAAGCGGATGAAAAAAGACGCCGGATCGCAAAGAACCCGGCGTCTTTTGAATAAGCCTCGATGGAATAGGCGAAACGGAGAAAACCGACTCAGCGCCACCACATGGTCATAATGAAACCGACCATGATGATTGCGAACGCGATGGCCAGGTTCCAAGCGCCGATGTGCGGAATCGGATAATCGGTGGTCAGGTAGTAGACCACGGCCCACACCAGACCGATGATCATCAGCGCGCAGAACAGCGGCACGAACCAGCGCGGGTTGGACTTGGTGCCCTTGATGCTTTCCTCCACACGGCGGGTGTTCTCCGCCTGACGGTTCATCATGCGTTGCATCTGCGGTGACAGCGAATCCTTATCAACGGTGGCGTTCAGCACCGCTTCGACACGGTCCATAGGAATATCGAGATCGTCATCGTCGGACTGGTCCTCGTCAACAGAAGTCTTGTCGACGACATCTTCGGTGGTTTCCTCGACGGCAGCGGTGTCGTCGGCGGACTGCAGATCCTTCTGGTCATCCGCGGTGGTTTCGTGCAGCTCTTCGTCAGCCATCAGCATAGTCTCCTTTAATAGGCTAAAAGTCATAATAGTGGGTAGACTCGAAAGCGGCGAACTCACGGCGTAAAACTGTTCAAAATCAGGACAATTGTTCAGTGAAACCCGGCGGATTCAGGCAGGTTTGGAAAGGCGCGTATGGCGAAGCATACCGGAAAGCACAGCGCGAAACGGTCGAAGGCGGCCGGCGTCGCGGCGTTCCTCGTGCTGCTGTTCTCCGGATTCCTGCTGTCCACCAACCTGCGCGTCAACCGTTCCGTGGTGGTGAGCAACGATACCGCCGAACTCGTGGAACAGCGCGTGAAAAGTGAACTCGCTACGGTCCGAAATCGATGCGCTGAGCACCAGAGTCAACGATCTGAGCAAAACACTCGACAGCCAGAACGCCGACGGATCGCAAGACAGCGAAAGCGCCGGCAACGGCACCATGCTCCCCGCCGTGGAAGGCCCGGGACTGGTGGTGACGCTCGACGATTCGCCGCTATGGGAGAACATGGTCGACGCCAACGGATCCAGCGCCAACATCAACGATTACGTGGTGCACCAGCAGGACATCGAAGCCGTGGTCAACGCGCTGTGGGCGGGAGGCGCCGAATCCATGCAGATCATGGACCAGCGCGTATTGTTCAACTCCGCCGTACGCTGCTCCGGCAACGTGCTGCTGCTGCAAGGCAAGAAGTATTCGCCGCCGTTCAAAATCTCGGCGATCGGACCAGTGGAGGGCATGAGAAAAGCGCTCGACGATTCCGAGGAAGTGTCCATCTACAAGCAGTACGTGAGCGCGTTCGGCCTGGGATGGCAGGTCGACGAGAAAACGAAACTGCATTTCGACGCGACCGACGCGTTGCAGCAGCCGTTGCAGTATGCGAAAGCGCTCGAAAACGACAAGAACGGCGACTCGCAAGAGGGGAAATAACAATCGATGAAACATGTGGCAAGCCGTGGCGGACGCACCAAAAGCGCGCTGTGGACGATACTCGGCATCCTCGCCGAACTCATGCTGACCGCCGCCGCCATCTGCGCGCTGTACATCGCATGGCAGATGTGGTGGACGGGCGTGCAGTCGGAGCATAACCAGATCGAAACCCGCCAATCCGTATCCTGGTCCGATCCAGGAAAGTCCGGCAACGTCACCGTGGCGAAGGCACAGCAGGGTGACCCGCCTGTACAGCCGCAAAGCGCCACGGAAGGCGAACTCATCGCCCAAATCTACATACCGCGATTCGGCAGCCAATGGCAGCGCAACCTGGTGGAAGGCACGGACCTGACACAGCTCAACAAGCACGGCCTCGGCCACTACACGGATTCGCAGATGCCCGGACAAATCGGCAACTTCGCCTTCGCCGGCCATCGCAACGGCTACGGGCAGCCGCTCGGCGACGTCGACAAACTGCAGGAAGGCGACCCGATCATCATCCGCACGCAGGATTACTGGTACGTGTACCACTACACCAGCTACAAAATCGTGCTGCCGACACAGACCGAAGTGGTGGCGGCCAACCCCGAAAACCCCGGCGCAGCACCGACCAAACGCATGCTGACCATGACCACCTGCGAACCGAAATACTCCACGCCGACGCACCGCTGGATCAGCTACGCCGAATTCTCCTACTGGGCGAAGGTTGCCGACGGCATCCCACAGGAACTGGCCTCCCAAAACGCCAACGGCACAGTCAAATTCGTCAACAACGAACAGTCGTCGTTCCTGTCGTCGATCGATACGCTGAAACCGTGGATCTTCGGCGCGCTCGCCGCATACGTGATCATATTTATTTCCGCCGCCGTCGCCTGGCGATGGCCGTATCTCGCCGACGTGCGCGCCGGCCGGCGCAAGAAGGCCGATTTCAGCATCTACGGCGGTTTGCTGCGCGTGCAGCCCGGCGTGCTGCCTATTCGGATCGTATTGCTGTTGCTGCTGGTGTTCGCGGCCTGCGCATCCTGCTTTGAATGGCTGTTCCCGTGGGCTGCGACGAATATCCCGGCATTGCAGGAGATGTCGAATTACACGGCCATCTAACGGGCTGTGCAGGGCGTTTGCTGGTGCCTTGTCGTCTGCTGGTGCCGCATCGCCGCACGATGGCTGCAGCGTGAGACGCGCGCGGTGTCATGAGACATTTCGCACGTACACTGCTGTTCAAACGTTGATAGGAGCATGATGACCGATTCCGCACGTATTCTGGTCGTGGACAACTACGATTCGTTCGTTTACACGATTGTCGGCTATGTGAAGACGCTTGGTGCCACAGTGACCGTGGTACGTAACGATGCGATCGACCCGTCCACCCCGGGCGTGATCGACAACTACGACGGTGTGCTGATTTCCCCCGGTCCTGGCGCTCCGGCCGAATCCGGCGCTAGTGAGGACATGATTCGCCTGTGCGCGGCGCAGAACAAGCCGATGTTCGGCGTATGCCTCGGCATGCAGGCATTGGCCGAAGTGTTCGGTGCCACAGTGAGCCACGCGCCGACCATCATGCATGGCAAGACCAGTTTGGTGGAGCATATCGACGATGAGATTTTCGAAGGCGTGGCCAATCCGATGACCGCCACGCGCTACCATTCCCTGGCGGTGGAACCGGAGTCCGTGCCGGACGATCTGGTGGTGACCGCGTGGACGCAGGGCGACCACATCGTGCAGGGCATCAAGCATCGCAGCAAGCCGATGTACGCGGTGCAGTTCCATCCGGAGTCCGTGATGACGCAGGACGGCTACCGTCTGCTGGCCAACTGGCTGAAGGTGTGCGGGCAGGATTCCGCGGTTGAGAAGTCGATTGGATTGCAGCCTAAGGTGAGCGAGTAGTTTTCTTTTTTGAGCTTGCTGAATTGCGATTTTTGCGATGAATGAGTGATGGGTGATGGCTGCTGTTTGGCTCGCAGCGTTGCTTGCTTGCGGCGCCGCTTTGCTTCCCGCAGGTCCTGTTCACGACACACTCAAGGCCGTTCGGCCAAGCTTACGGTCGTGAACAGGACCTGCGGGAAGCAAAGCTCCTTTGGCTTTTTTGTGCTGCCTTTGGCTGCTTTTGGTTTTTTTGAGGGAAAGAGGGGGGCGGCGTCGAGCCGCTTCCTCCCCTGAATTATTAGTTGCCTTGCTGGTTGTTGGTGTTGCCGTTGTTGTTCGTGTCGTTGTTGTTCGTGTCGGTGTTGTTCGTGTCGCTGGACGATTTCTTGGTGGTCAGCGTGATGGTCGATCCGCTGTCGGCCTGGCTGCCGCCATTCGGCGACATCGACACGACGGTCGCGCCATCATCCTGTGGCCCGTTGACACTTACCTGGAATCCGGCGGCCTCCAAAATGCTCTTTGCTTCGGCAAGTGTGGAGTTGGCAACAAACGGCACGCTCACCTGCTGCTTGCCGGTGGACACCCAAATGGTCACCGCGGTGCCCATTTCGACGGTGCTGCCGGAACCCGGATCGATGCGGGTGACTGCACCGGACTGCACCGAATCGGAATACTCGCTTTCGATGGTGATCTGCGTCAGACCAGCCTGCTTGAGCTGCGCGATGACCGAATCCTTGGCCTGGCCTACCAGACCATCCGGAATCTTGGTCATGCCGGACGAAATGTACAGCGTGATGATGGTGCCCTTGGTCTGCTTCGAATTCGCGGCCGGATCGGTGTTCACCACCTGATCCTTCGCAATGGTGGCGTTATCCACGGTCTTGACGTTGCCTACCTTGAATCCGGCGGCCTCGAGGATGCTCTTCGCCTCCTCCTGGGTCTTGCCGGACACATCCGGAACAGGGACCGCTTGTGGGCCAGTGGAGAACCACACGGAGACCGTGGAGCCCTTCGCCACTTTCCTGCCGCCTTGCGGATTCTGCTTGGTGATGGTGCCCTTCGGCTGGCTGGACGTGGCATCGTCACGGGCGTCAAGCTTCAGACCAAGGGCCTTAAGCTGTTCTTCCACACGCGCCTGGGAAATGTTCGACGTGTCGGTGAAGTCCGGCACGGACACCAGATCCGCAGTGTTCTTATGCCCGTTCAACGCGAAGAAAATACCGATGACGGCCAGCAAAACAACGATGCTGCCGACCACGGAAGCGATGATGATCTGCTTCTTCTTACGCTCCTGCGCGGCCTTGGCACGCTGTTCCGCACGGGTTTTCGTTTCGACTCCGCCATTCGGATTCGGCACGGCCTCGAACTGGCCGGTGACCGGATTGAACGCCTGCGTCGGCGCATCCGTCGCCGGCGCCATGGGCACGGTGGCGGCATCCATTTCGGCCTGCTTGCGGGCCTTCATGTTGGTCAGGTCGGTCAACGGGTTGAACGCGGCAGCCATCGGCACACCGCCGTTCATGAACGTCAGCAGATCGTTCTTGAACTCGGAAGCGGTGGCGTAACGGTTCTGCCGATCCTTGGCCATCGCCTTCGCGCAGATCGAATCCCACATCTTCGGCAGGCCCGGCACGATCGTGCTTGGGGGAGTGGCGACTTCCGACACATGCTGGTAGGCGATCGCCACCGCCGAATCGCCGGTGAACGGCGGCCGGCCGGTGAGCATTTCGTACAGCACGCAGCCGGCGGAATACAGGTCGGAACGCATGTCGACGCTTTCGCCGCGCGCCTGCTCCGGAGACAGGTATTGCGCGGTGCCGACGACGCCCTGCGACTGCGTCATCGTGGCCGCGGAATCGTCGATCGCGCGGGCGATGCCGAAGTCCATGACCTTGACCACGCCCTGCTCGGAAATCATGATGTTGCCGGGCTTGATGTCGCGGTGGATGATGCCCATGCGGTGCGAGTATTCGAGCGCGTTGAGCACGCCCATCATCACCTGCTCGGCGTCGCGCTGGCTCAGCGCGCCATTCACCTTGAGGATGTCACGCAGGGTCTGACCCTTGACGTACTCCATCACCAGATACGGCAGATGCTCGATCTCGCCGGTTTCCGTGGTGACGGTTTCCTCGCCCGAATCGTAGATGTTCACGATGTTCGGGTTGTTCATCTGCGCGACGGAATGGGCTTCACGGCGGAAACGCTCAAGGAAGATGCTGTCAGTGGCGAAATCGGCGCGCATGATCTTGACGGCGACGGTACGCCCCAGACGCGTGTCGGTCGCCACATGCACTTCGGCCATGCCGCCACGGCCGACGAGTTGGCCGAGCTGATAACGGCCCCCGGCCAGAGAGGTAGGCATGTTGATGTTCATCCCTGTTCCTTCCAATCATTGCTCACGGAGATATGGGGTTTGCTGACCACACGTCGGGGAAGCCTCCCTCCCGAAGAGACGACCATCGTGTCGGCCAGCTGCGTCTGCTGGTCGAGCAGACGGCGTTCGATGCGGGACAGGGTGCGTGACACCACCAGCGCGTCCTTCGGACGGTCCAGCGGGTCCTTGGCCAACATCGACATGACGAATTCACGCAACTGCACATCGACGGTGTCGGGCAGCGGCGGAACCGGATTATTGACATGTGCTGCGGCGATGTCGACCGGTGTGGCGCCCGTGAACGGACGGTGTCCGCACAGGCCCTCATAGGCGACGACGCCAAGCGAATAGATATCGGATTGCGGCGTGGCATGCTTGCCCTGCGCCTGCTCCGGGGAAATGTACTGCGCGGTGCCCACGACCATGCCGTCCTGCGTGATCTGCTCCTGATTGGTGGAGTAGGAGACGCCGAAGTCGGTGATCTTCACCTCGCCGGAATCGGACACCATGATATTCGCCGGCTTCACGTCACGGTGGATCACGCCATGGGAATGCGCGACGAACAGGCCGCGTGCGGTCTGAATGAGAATCGGCAGCAGCTTGATCGGGTCCATCGGGCCGTTCTGCTCGTGGTACAGGTCTGCAAGCGACTTGCTCGGCACGTATTCCATGATGAGGAATCCGATGCCGTCATGCTCGTAATATTCGAACAGCGCAGCGATGTTCGGATGCGCAAGATTGGCGGAATTATGGGCTTCCGCGCGCAGACGAAGCAGTTTGGCCTCCTGGGTGACGCCCAAATCGCCACGTAGCGCCTTGATGGCCACCGGACGTCCAAGTTGGATGTCATAGCCTTTCCACACTTCACCCATACCACCTTGGGCCAGGCGGGAATCCAACCTGTAGCGTCGGTGGATGAGCTGTCCTTCAACCAGTTTCATTCTGCCAGCGCCTCCTGCATCATTGCTTTCATAATCGGTCCTGCCGCGAACGAGCCGTACAGGTCCACGTTATGCACCACGACCGCCACCGCGATCTTCGGATCGTCCGCCGGTGCGAATCCGATCACCCAGCCGTCGATGGACGTATTGCCGTTTCCAATCTGCGCGGTACCCGTCTTGATGGCCACCTGCACGCCGTTGATGGCCAGATTCGTGTTCTCCTTGGTGACCACGGCCTCCATCATCTGGGTGAGCTTGTTGGCCGTATCCGCACTGAACGCATGGGACATGACCGTGGGCTTGGTCTGCGAAATGACCGACAAGTCGGCGGAACGCACGCGGTCGACCAGCGTGGGCTGCATAAGCTTGCCATCATTGGCTATGGCGGCGGCCACCATAGCATTCTGCAACGGTGTCACCACGGTGTCTCCCTGGCCGATAGACGCCAATGCGAGCTTGTCGTCGTTGATGTCGGTGGGGAACTTCGACGTGACCGACACCCACGGGGTTCCGGTGTAATCGGAACCGTCCACGGTGATCGGGCTGTCAAAACCAAGTTTCTTGGCCATGGACGAGACGGCGTTGTCGCCCAACGACACGCCCAACTGGGCGAACGCGGTGTTCGACGAATATGCCAGCGCGTCCTCCATGGAGATCTTGCCGTCAGCGCCGTCGGCCTGCGGTACGGCGTTGGTCAGTTGCGTGACGGTGCCGGGAAGCGTGTAGCTTGCTCCTGCCGGAATCTGCGTATCCGGCTGGTATTGGCCGGTTTCCAAAGCCGCGGCGGCCACCACCGTTTTGAACGTGGACCCCGGAGGATACAGCTGCGAAGTGGCTCGGTTGAGCATCGGATTGGTGGCGTCCTGGGACAGCACGCCGTAGTTGCTGTTCGCCTGGCTCATGTCATGGCTGGCCAGCTGGTTCGGGTCGTAGCTGGGCGTACTGACCATGGCGAGGATACGGCCGGTTTTCGGCTCGATGGCCACTGCGGCGCCATCCGTGCTGCCGAGGCTGTTGTATGCGGCCTGCTGAATCTTCGGATCGATGGACGTTTCGATATTGGCGCCCTTGTTCTCCTGCCCGGTGAACAGCGACTTGAACCGCTGCCAGAGCAGCTGCTCCGACTGGCCCGACAGCAGCGAGCTGCGGGACGCTTCGACGCCGCTCCAGCCACGCTGGCTGATGGAGAAGAATCCGGTGACTGGCGCATACAGTTCGCCGGCGGAATAGGAACGCTGGTACGAGAACGAATCGTTGGAAGGATCGGATTTTGCGATGACCGATCCGTCCGCGGCGAGAATGGACCCGCGCGGTGCGCCGTATTCGTGGTACAGCGCGCGGACGTTACGTGCGTCGTTGGTGAGCTGGTTGGCTCGGATGGCCATGATGATGGTGGTGGACATGCCCAGAATGACGAACAAGGCCACCACGATGGTGAACAGCTGGCGGAGCGACTTATTCATGCGATGCTCCTTGCTGGTCGATCGTCGGCAGGACTCCGGTTATCGGAATCGTCGGATTGGATTGATCGGTCTGGCCGGCTTGGCTGGTGTGGCCGGCTTGGCTGGTTCGATTGGCGGGCACGGCATGACCTGCTTGCCCGGCTGCGCCCGCATGGCTTGCCCGCACGGCCGGGATGGCCGAAGCCTTCGCCGCACCCGAACGCGTATTGCCGGCGATTTCGGTACGACGGTTCCGCTCGCGTTCGCGCAACACCCTGACGGCTTCCTGCTGGAATGTGTCGCTGTCGATCTCGGATTCCGGCCTGTTCGCGGAATTGGAGATGACGATCAGCAGCGCGGCCAGCATGTAGTTTGCGATCAGCGACGAACCGCCGGCCGCCATGTAGGGAAGCGTCAGACCGGTCAGCGGAATGACCAGCGTGATACCGCCGACCACGGTGAACACCTGGAAGGCCATGGTGAACACCAAGCCGGACGCAAGCAGCTTGCCGAAGCCGTCCTTGATTTTCATCGCGGTGATCATGCCGGCTGCGATGATCAGCAGATACAGCATGAGAATGGCCATCAGGCCGGTCAATCCCAGCTCCTCGCCCAATGCCGCGTAAATGTAGTCGGAATTTGCGATCGGGGTGATCGACGGGTGGCCCTGACCGAGGCCGGTGCCCATCAGACCGCCGGAAGCCAAGCCGAAAATGCCGGTGACGAGCTGGTATGAGCCGCCGTATTCCTTGTTGTATTGAGCCGCGGAGAACGGGTGGAGCCAGGCGTCCACACGCGAGCCGACGTGGCTGAAGATGCTTGCCGCCGCCACCGCGCCGGCGGCGAAGGCGATGAATCCGATGACGATCCAGCTTTTACGCCCGGTGGCCACGTACAGCATGGACACGAACATGGCGAAGAACATCAGTGACGTGCCCAGATCATGCTGCAGGACCAGAACGCCCATGGAGACGATCCACACCACGATGATCGGTCCCATATCCTTGATGCGTGGCAGTTGGATGCCGAGAATCTTCTTTCCGCCGACGGCAAGCTGGTCGCGATGGTCGAACAGATACGAAGCGAAGAAGAACGCCAGGAACAGTTTGGCGAATTCGCTCGGCTGGAACGATCCCAAGCCGGGAATCTTCACCCAGATGCGTGCGCCGTACTGTTCGGAACCGACCACCGGCAGCATTGGCGACAGCAACAGCACGATGCCGATCACCATGCTGACGTACGAGAATCGCCGCAATACGCGGTAATCCCTCATGAACACCACCAGCAGGTTGGCAAACACCAGTGCGATCGCCAACCAAAGCAACTGTCGGAACGCCACTGTGGTTTTGGTGTCTTGGTCGAGGCGCGCGATCATCGTGACGCCGATGCCCGTCAATACCAGCACGCAGCACATGACCGATTGGTCGGCGTGCGGCTGGAATCGCAGCAGCAGACCCCAGGCGGTCAGGAACAGCGCGCCCACAAACGCGAGCATCCACACATAATTCTGCGGAAAACCGTTCGTGGTGCGTTCAAACATCTGGAAGAACGCCACCGCGCACAGCAGCATGCTGAACAGCAGCATGCCAAGCTGTCTCAAGCGTGTTGCGATCATGACTTGTCACCGCCCGACTTGTTGGTCTGCGCGGCCTGATCGGCGGCCTTTTTCGCCGCTTCGTCCTTCGCCTTCTGCTCGGCTGCGGCCTTCTCCTGCTGCTTCGCCTCTTGCTTGCGCTTCGCATCGTTCAGCTGCTTTTTGATCAGACGGGTATGGCTTTTCGCTTCGCCGTATGTGTCGAAGGAGATGCCCTGGTCAAGCTGTTCGCGCCAGCTTGGCGGCAGATCGCTGGTCTTCATATTGGTGTCGGTGACGGCATGTGACAGTTTGACACCGAAGATGCTCGTCGGCACGCCTTGGAAAATCGCCACTTTGCCGTTGTTGTCGCCGATGTAGTACTTGGTTTGGCTCCAACGGTAGGTGCCCACGCCCACGCCGGCAACGCCAAGCAGCACCAGAATGATGATGAGTATGGTGATGATGCGGTTGCGGAATTTGCGCGACCGTTTCGTCTTACGTTCCTCGATATGTTCGTTGCGAATCGCCTTGGCGACTTCCGGATCGTTCGGATCGGCGGAAATACGCCCGTTGCGCTTCTGCACAATCGGAATTTCCCCGGTATCGGTATTGACACGGTCGCCATTGTCTTCGCGGACCGACGACGGCTGCGCGACGCGCTGTTCCGGCTGTTTCGGCTCCTCGTTGGGATCCTTGCCGCTGCGCAGGGCCGCGGCACGCGCCGCCGGCGACTGTTTGCCTTCGCGCAGAGGCGGGGCGGAAGCGACCGGTTCGTTGACGATGTCCGCGATGGTTTCCAAGCTTGCGCTGGCCGCGCCGCCGACCAGCGGCGTCTGATGCGGCAGGTCGAACGCGTCCGCGTCGAGCGCGAGCGTCGCGTCGGCGATCACCGCGGTGACGTTGTCGGTGCTGCCTGCACGCAACGCCATCGATACGAGCCGCTGCGCGCACTCCTCCTGATCGGCGCAGGTGGACAGCACTTCTTCAAGCGTGGAATCCTCCAGCACGCCGCACAGGCCGTCGGAGCACAGCAGCCAACGGTCGCCCGGATGCGCTTTGCGGATGGCGATGTCAGGGCGCGAATCGATGTCGAAATCGCCCAGCACGCGCATCACCACATTGCGTTGCGGATGGTTGCGCGCCTCGGCTTCGCTGATACGGCCGGTGTCGATGAGATGCTGCACGTAGCTGTGGTCGCTGGTCATGCGGACCAGATGGCCGTCGTGCAGCAGATACGCGCGGGAATCGCCGATATGCGCCAATACCCAGCAGCCGGCGACCAGCGCCACGGACGTGACGGTGGTGCCCATGCCGGCAAGACGACGCTCACGTTTGGCTTTGCCGACGATCGCGTCGTGCGCGGCCATGACGGAAGTCGCCATCATATGGGAGACGACCTGCACATCGCCGTCAACATTGTCCTGTTCGATGTGCGCCAGCGACCGGATGGCGATGGTGGAGGCGGTGTCGCCGCCGGCATGCCCGCCCATGCCGTCGCAGATGGCGATGAGATGCTCGCCGGCGAACGCGGAATCCTGGTTGTTGGAACGCACGGTGCCCACGTCGGAGACGACGGTGGAATACATGAACAATTGTTGCGAAGCGGTGGAAGTCGGCAAAAACGTCACCTCAATTCGAAGGTGGTCGCACCGATGCGCACAGGCACGCGCGCGCCAAGAATCATCGGCGCGTTCAGACGCTGATGATTGACGACGGTGCCGTTGGTGGATCCCAGATCCTCGATGGCCCAACGGCCGGTGGCGGGATCGGTGTAGACGCGCGCATGGTGGGAGGAAACGAATTCATCATCCAGCACCACGGTGTTCGAAGCGGAACGGCCAAGTGTGATGGTGTTGCCGGTCAGAGGGACGGAACTGCCGGCAAGGGGGCCATCGATAATGACCAGCAGGGTTGGTTTGGCATTGGTTGCGGCGCTTGCCGAAGGGGCTGCGGCGGCTACGGGCGCAGGCGATTCGACGGCCTTGCGCGCGGCACGCTCCTTACGACGATGAGCCCGCGACTTGCGCGGGCTGAGCGTTTCGATATCCCTGTACAGCGAACGTACCGTACAGGCCACGAAGATCCAAAGCAGTACGAGAAACCCGTACTTGAGGATCGCAAACGTTAATTCAGTGAGCATAAAAGGCGGCTCTCCGGGTTGGGGCTGATTACTCCTGCTCCTGCGAGGAGGCCCAGTACAGGATGCGGGTTCGGCCGATGGTGATCGTGTTGCCGTCGAGCAGCGTTGCCGCCTCAACATGATGGCCTTCGACGTACATGCCGTTGGTGGAGTTCAGGTCGCGGGCGATGACGGTGTTGCCATTGTCGGTGACGTCGATCTCCATGTGACGACGGGAGATGCCGGGGTCGTCGATGACGATGTCGCAATCGGAACCGCGGCCGATGATGGTCTTTTCCTCGGTGAGCAGATACTGGTGCTCGCCGATCTCCAGCATCGGGCAATCCTCGGTCTGCGCGTCGGTCGTGACCGGCACGGTGTTGCCCTGCACGGATTCGCTGGAAAGCCGGTAATCGCCCTTGGAAAGTTCAAGATCCTCTTCGAAGATCACCACGACCGGGCCGACGAACGCGTAGTTCTGGCTCTTCGCATACTGGGTGAGGTTGTCGGCAAGTTCATTGGCGAGCGTTTCGGCGCCCCACTCGACGATGTTGTTGAAATCCGGAGTGCTGAGCTTGAAACGGTACTCGTTCGGGGCTACGGTGCGATCGCGCGTGACGGGCATGGCTTCTTTGTCGATCTCGCGTTCCAGAGCGCTGGAAAGGTCGACGGGCTTCAGGTCTTTAGACCCGAACTTCGCGAAAACCCCGTTGACGGCGCCTTCCACGCTCTTCTCAAATCGGTCGAGAACACTCATACTTGTCCCTTTCTGTCCTTGACTATCCTACGCTGTAGCCTGCCGAGCGCCAATTCGAAAGCTACTTGCTTGCAAAAATTTCATGTGAAGGGGGTTGCGTCCGGGGTATTGGCGGCGAGTGGTGCGTGATGGTCGGTAGATTGGAAGGTATGAATGATGCGATTGATGAGTTTCCTGGGCTGAAGGCCCGTACCTTGCGATTCACCTGCGGCGCGCCACGTTCCGCCCGCGCGATCGGCGACGGTTCGCGTGCGTTGTTCCTGCGTTCGGACGGTCCGGAGGACACCGTCACCTCCCTGTGGATGAGCGTGATCGGCAGCGATGGCGATACCGACGAGATTCTGCTTGCCGATCCGCGTACGCTGCTGGCTGACGCCGACGCCGAGGATGTGCCGGCTGAGGAAAAGGCGCGCCGCGAACGTGCGCGTGAAGGTGGTTCCGGTATCGTCGGCTATTCGGTCGATGCGGCCGGCAACCGCGTGGCGTTCACCATCAACGGCCAGCTGTTCCTGACGGATATCGCGGCCGGCGTGACGCGCGGCATCGCCATCGACGAACCGGAATTCAAGCCGGTGCTGAACCCGCGCATCAGCCCCGACGGACGACATATCATGTATACGACCGGCACGTATTTGGTGGACGTCGATCTTGCGGACGTGTCGGACACGACGGACGCAGCCGAAGACGCGGGCGATGCGGTGTCCATCGTCGCGTCCGTTCCGCAAGACGACGCTGACGACGTTGCCGATACGCAGGACGGCACGCAAGATGACGCGCAAAGCGACGCGGCCGAATCGCAAGCAGGCGAATGGAAAATCGGTCTCGCCGAATTCGCCGCAGGTGAGGAAATGGACCGTTACGACGGCTTCTGGTGGTCGCCTGATTCCAAGTATGTGCTCTTCGAAACCTTCGACGCATCCCACGAGCAGACCTGGTACATCGCCGACCCGGCCGATCCGACGAAACCCGCGCAGGCCCGCCGCTATCCGCAGGCGATGACGGCCAACGCCGACGTGCATCTGACGCTGCTGGAACTCGGCTACGATACGGACGGCTGCTACTACGGCGGCATCGCACACAACGTGGAATGGGACCGCGAATCGTACGAATACCTGGCCGCCGTCAGCTGGACCGAAGGCCACGAGCCGCTGCTACTTGTGCAGGACCGGCTTCAGCAGCACGACCAGGTGCTCGCCGTCCACGTGGGCGAGCCTATCGTGACCATGAGCGCGCCGGAAAACGGCTTCACCGACGAGGACGGCAGCGAAGTGGAGACCTTCTCCATCGCCATCCCCGAATACGCGCCCGGCGAAGAACCCGGCACCACGCGCGTGCTTGAGGAACATAGCAACGACTGCTGGCTCGACCTGATCGCCGGCACCCCCGCATACACGCCTGACGGCCGTCTCGTGTGCGCGATGAACGACATGGACGCCGACACGAACCGTCTGACCGTGGACGGCACGCCATTCACACCCAAGGGCCTGCAGGTGCGCGAAGTGCTCGACGTGACCGACAACGACGTGCTGTGCGTGGTGCAGCGCACGCCGGAACTGCTGCCGGCCGCCGATCTGCCGTTCCTGTGGCAGTCCAACGCGGACGATCACGACGCCCGCAGCTTCGACGTGGTCTCGATCCGTTACGACGGCGACTGGGAGCCGCTCACCTGCACGCCCGGCCAATGGACGATGTCCCGTTCCGGCGACGGTTGCGTGGTGACCGGGCGCGGCATGGACGACGCGCGGTCGCAGATGCAGCATTGCATGAACGTGCGCACGACGGAAGGCGACGTTGCGGACGGTGTTGCGGACGGCGCGGAAATGATGTCGATGGTGGTCTCGCCAATCGAAAACCACTCTGAAATCCCCGGTTTCACACCGAACGTGCGATTCACCCGACTCGGCGAACGTGGCCTGTACGCGGCTGTCATCCTGCCGTCGGCCGACAGCGCATACGCGCATGCCGACCAGTTGCCGGTCCTCATGAAGCCTTACGGCGGCCCCGGTTTCCAGCAGGTCGTGGAAAGCCAGTCGTTCTACTGGGACGCGCAGTGGTGGGCCGACCAAGGCTACATCGTGGTCACCGCCGACGGTCGCGGCACCACCGGCCGCGGACCGAAGTGGGATCGCGCGATCTACGAAAACATGAAAGCCGTGACGCTTGAGGACCAAGTCGACGCCGTGCATGCGCTGCCGGACGCGATCGCCTCGCTCGCCGCCGAAACCGGTGTCTCCATGCCGAAACCCGACCTGGACAAGGTGGCGATGATCGGCTGGTCGTACGGCGGCTTCCTATCCGCGCTCGCCGTGCTGGACGCGCCCGACACGTTCGCCGCGGCCTGCGCGGGCGCTCCGCCGACCGACTGGACGCTGTACGACACGCATTACACCGAGCGCTACCTGGGACTCGACCCGGCCACGTACGAACGTAACAGCATCATCGCGGACGCGCCGAAACTCAGCCGTCCGCTCATGCTCATCCACGGTTTCGCCGACGACAACGTGACGATCGCCAACAGTCTGCGCTTGAGCCAGGCGTTGATGGCCGCGGGACGCAAGCACACGTTCCTGCCGCTCAACGGCATCACGCACATGACCAATGATGCGACGGTGGCACGCAACCTGCTGCTTCTGCAGCGCGACTTCCTCGCCGACGCGCTGGTCTGACGATGTTCCGGCGGAACTGACGTTCCGATACAACCGAAGAAAAAAAGAACGCGTCCCCCTGCGATTCGACGGACTGCCAAGTATCCGTCGGGTCACAGGGAGACGCGTAACCCTTCTCAATAGGGAAGATAGGATGGCGTGAACACCCCTGCAAGTAAGGGTGTACCACATCTGTGTAGCACCTTTTGTAGTACCCTTTCGTTTCTCGCGACCGTCGGAGCCAGTCACGATTCGGGGTGTCCGGCAAGGGGTGGCAGGGTTTCGGGCACCGGAATCGGCAGATAGGCGAACAGCGTCCATTCGCCGTCGCGCAGCGTTGTCTCGAGTTTGCCGCCATGCGATTCGAGCTGTTTGCTGAAATACGCGAGGCCGTGGCCTCCCGACTGCGTGCGATCCGTTTCGGTGGTCCTCGCCTGGTTGATCTGCGTGATTTCGACGGCGTTCGGCTTGAGTATCACCGACAGGTCGGCTTTGCTGCCGGACTGGGCATGACGCGCGATGTTGGCGTAGGTCTCGCGAAGCAGATCATTGGCGATTCCGGCCAGGCTCGGGGAGGCGCTTGGCGCACCGCCCGCCACATGGAGGATCGAGGTGATGTCGAAGCCGAGCGCGCGTAGACGCCGGTCGCCGCCGGCCATCGTGGCTTTGAGCAGGTCGGAGAAGGCCTTGCCGTCCGCATCCTCCTCAAGGACGGTGACGTCCATATCCAGTTCGTCGATGACGCGATGCACGTTGGTCAGGGCGGACAGGATGTAATCGTTGACCTGCGTCCATTTGTCGAGCTCATCGCGTCTTTCGTCCGCGTTCTTGCCGTCGTCACCATCCGTCGAGGCGCTGCCATCGCCATCGTCTCCGCCGGACAATGCATCGATGCGACGTTGCGCGACGAAAGCCGCGGCGGACAGATCTCCCGTCACGGCGTCGTGTATGGCTTCCGCGATGTGACTGCGGCTTTCCATCTCCCGTAATCGCGCTTTCGCCTGCTCCGCCTCGGCGCGGCTGCCGGCTACGGCCTGGTTCCATCGCAAACCGCATCCGAGCATCAGTACCAGGCTGACCATGGCGATGATGGCCACGGGATTGCTGCGGCTCGTGCCAAGGACCAGTTGACGGAACAGCTGGTCGCCTATGGAATAAGCGAGCAGCAGCAGCGCCACGAGATTGTTGGTTTCGTAGGCGAGCATGCCGAACGTGTAAAGGATTCCCGGCAGCGAGTTGACGTCGGCTCCGGGTATGAGCCAAGGTCCCGACTGGCTCATGATCAGAAACAGCAGCGACATCGATTTCGGAAAGAACGGTGACAGCAGCAGCACCGCGATTTCGATGATGGTCCAGACGATCGCCGCGGGATTGTCGGTCGGGGCGAGCACCAGGCAGAACAGGATCCACCATACGGTGATGACCACGATGGTTATGCGGATCGGATGCCAGAGTTTCGGATGGTCGGCACGCATATGGTTGTGCCAGGAGCGGAAGGCGCTTACGGGTCTGGGTTTTGTGGGTTCAGCATGCATGCGATCTCACCCACAATGCCACTGCCTGGCGTGCCGTCTTGCAGTTCAGCTTCTTGAGAATGCCCTGCATATGCTTGCGCACGGTGCTTTCGGAGATGTCCAGTCGTTCGGCGATCTCCCTGTCCAGCATGCCGGCGGCGCACAGGGAGATGATTTGCTCCTCGCGCACGGTGAGCCGCGGTGAGGTCTCCTCCTCGCGTCTGATGCGCACGTTGGCCAGGGCGGGAGGTTCGAATCCCTCCATAACGTTGCCTCCACAGAGCCGCTCGATGGCCTTCGCCAGCTGATTGGAATCCTCCTTGCCGATCAGTCCCTGCGCTCCGGCTTCCATCAGCCTGCTACGGTAGCTGTTGATGGAGAAGCTGGTGATGCCCAGAATCGGCAGATGCCTGTCCATGAGACGGATCCGATGGCAGATGGCCGGCCCCTGCAAGCCCTCCATGGACATGTCCAATACAAGCAGGTTGAGATTGTCGTCGTTCCTTTGGCAACGTTCGATCGCTTCGTCGCCGGAAGTGGCCGTCCACACCACGTAGGCCGTGGGGACCTTCGCTTCGATGAGAAGGCTCAGCGATTCCAACGCGCGCGGATCGTTGTCGACCAGCGCTACACGGTGGATTTTTGGTATGGGAGCTGCGGATTTCGTGGGATTCATCGCATGGCTCACTTTCCACACAGCCAGTAAAGCGGCGGCGGGCAGTCGATGATGGCGGATGCGGTTCCTCTCGCCGCGTCGGCGAAGATGGCAGCCTTCCCGTTGGAAGGGGCCATCGTTCCGGCTGGCTGCATGGTGCAGAGCATGACGAATGACACACACAATGACATGATTTTCATACCGACATTGTACGGGGGAGCGCGTCCACGAGTGAGGAGGCGCGTTCGATCCGTGGAGCCGAAGCGTGGGGCTCTGAAGGCTGTTCATGTGGGATTCGTATGATGAAAGCATGACTCTTAGGCTGCTCGACGAGGCGAATTACGACGCCGAAATGGAAAGCAAGGTGCTGCCCGCGCTGGACGCCTGCATGACGGAAGGATGGATGGATCCAGCCACCGTTGACTGGAACGGCGACGCGCTGCCCAAACTGGACGAACCCGGCCGGTTGCACTATTGCTGTTACGACGCGGCCAAATTCGATGCGCTGCGTGAGGACGGCGCTTCGGGCGTGTTCCGCGGTGCGATCGTCATTTCGCATGGATTCACCGAATTCGTGCGAAAATACAGCGAGATGGCATGGTATTTCCTGCTGGCCGGCTATTCCGTATGCATCCTCGAGCATCGCGGGCACGGTCATTCCGTGCACGACGTGAGCAATCCCAGCCTGGTGTGGATCGACGATTGGCGTCGGTACGTGGCCGATTTCGCAGCCTTCGCCGACACTGTGGGCCGCGAATACGCGTGCGGCGAGCCACTGAACCTGTACTGCCATTCGATGGGCGGCGGCATCGGCGCGGCCGTGATGGAACACTATCCGAGCCTGTTCGACAAGGCCGTGCTGTCCGCACCCATGATCGCCCCCGTCGTCGGCATGCCGACATGGATCGCACGCATCGCTACAGGCGCGTTGTGCGGCTTGGGATTCGGCAAAGCGCGCGTATTCGGTCACACCGATTTTTCCCCCGAACTCGATCTCGACGAGCATAAGGGCGCGTCCGAGGCGCGCGTTCGCTGGTTCCACAAGCAGCGCGTCGACGACGTGGCATGCCAGACCAACGCGGCCACCTTCGAATGGGCGCATCAGGCGATGGCGCTGTCCCGCGCCATACTCAAACCGGACATGTGCGGCGCAATCGAAACCCCGATGCTGCTGTTCCAAGCCGGACGCGACATTTGGGTGCTCAACGGACCGCAGGACGATTTCGTGGAACGCGTGCGCGAAGGTGGCGGATCAATCGAAAAAATACGGTACGGCAAGTCGTTGCACGAGATCTTCTCCATGCCGAACACGGTGGTCGGACCGTATGTGAACAAGATTCTCGACTTCCTCAGCGCGCCCGCGGACAGTCTGTGAGCGGCTGCCACTGCAAGACACATGCGGCGTGTACGGTGTGCGATGAGCGAACAGTGAAGGGGAAGGAGCCGCAGTGGCGGGAAAAACGTTCGAACGCACGCCGAAAGACCTGATTATCGGCATCGCAATGACCCTGTGCGGCGGCGTGCTGTGGGGCGTCAACGCCACCGTCTCCAAAATCCTCATGGGCACGTATCATGCCTCGCCGCTGTGGATCGCATGCGTGCGCGAACTGGCAGCCGGCGTGCTTTTCCTCACCTGCTCGGCCATCATGACGCCGAAACTGCTTACCGGCGCGCTACGCGATCGCAAATCATATCCGCGGCTGCTGGCCACCGCCATCATATGCGTGCTGCTGGTGCAGGTCGCCTACCTCGAATCGATCAACTGGACCAACTCCGGCACCGCGACCGTGCTGCAAAGCCTGAACCTGCTGTTCGTCTTGGGGGTCGTATGCCTGCGCGGGCGGCGACTGCCCGGCGTACGGGAAGGCATCGGCGTGGCGCTCGCCTTCGCGGGAACCGTGCTGATTGCGACCGGCGGCGACTTCACCACGCTGAAACTGCCGTTGGTCGGCCTGATTTGGGGCGCTATCAACGCGGCGTCCACGGCGGCCATGGTGTTTCTTCCGGTTAAGCTCATCGAACGTTGGGGCAACTTCACCGTCAATGGCATCGCGTTCCTGATTTCCGGGCTTGTGCTGCTGCCGTTCGTGCGGCCGTGGGATACGGCGCCGCAGTTGGATTGGCTGGGTGTGGGGCTGATGGCGTTCACCGTGATCGGCGGCACATTCGGCGCGTTCTGGCTGTACATGGCCGGCGTGGTGCGCGTCGGTTCGATGCGTGCCACCATGCTCGGCACCAGCGAACCGGTGATGGCCACGATTTCCGCGGTGGCATGGACGGACGCGGTGTTCGAACCGACCGATTTGGTTGGATTCGTGATGATTCTCATCATGGTGTTTTTGGTGCGTTAAGTGCCGTGACGGGCGTTGCTTTTCGGGCGGCGGCGTGCGGACAAACAAAAAAGCCGGACACCCACTTACGGGCGTCCGGCTTCGCTTTGCTTAGCGATTACCGTGACTTACGACGTGCGAATATGACGTACGGCAGCTGGAAATCAGCCTTCAATCGCAATCTGATGCTTGGTCTCAACCTGCTGCTGTGCTTCGGGCTTCGGCATTTCCAGGCACAGGGTGCCGTCCTTGTAGCTGGCGTGAATGTCGGAATCCTTCACGTCCTCGCCAACGTAGAAGCTACGAGAGCAAGAGCCGGCGTAGCGTTCGCGACGCAGCCAGCGGCCGTTGTCGTCCTTGTCCTCGTGCGAGCTGTTGCGATGCGCGGAAACGGTCAGATAGCCGTTCTGCAGGTCCAGCGAAATGTCGTCCTTCTTGAAGCCAGGCATGTCGATGTCGACCATGTAGCCCTTGTCGGTCTCACGCACATCGGTGCTCATCATGCCTGCGGACATGTTCGGATCGCATGCGGCTGCGCGGTCCATGTTGCGCCAACCCTCGAAGAACGGATCGTCGAACAGATTGGAGAACATCGTGTCATTCATCAAAGCCGGAAACATTGCCATAATCGGTACTCCTTAAGCAAATGCGCGTTCTGTGCGCGGAGTAATGCGGCTTGGCAGCCGGCCGTGCGATTATCGCTGCGGCGTCACCATCCAGCGAGACCGGCGACCGGGTTCGTTGCCGCATCCGGAACCCTCCCGGGCTCCTGACCTTGACCTTTCACTTCACCCAACTCTTCCGTGTCCTGCTCATTCCGCGATTATGCTCACAGTGAAATACCGGGAAATGCTTGCGATTGCGTGCGCGGAAAAGTCGTACGGCGAATTTCGTTTTTCTTCAGAATCGGACGCATGGGATTGGTCTGCAATGCGTTACGTATCTGTTTTTCCAACCGGTCACGTGAAGTGTGGTTTTGGGTGGCTATGTGTTCGATTCTGCCGAATTGGTTATTCGGATTGTGTTTTCTGGAGAATCGGACATTTGTGGTGCTGGTTTTGGGTTTGGATGTCCGTTTGTCTGTTTCTGCTGAGATAGCTGGGCTTTCGGCGCATTTTTAGTACTTTTTTTGTCACATTTCATACGTTTTGGATAAAGCAAAAGGGCTGGAATCGTTGGATTCCAGCCCTTTTCGGCCCGTGCGAGCGGGGGGAGTTGAACCCCCACGAGCATACACTCACTGCCACCTGAAGACAGCGCGTCTACCATTCCGCCACGCTCGCAGACAATCAACTAATTTACACCTTTACTATCTGTGGCACAAATCGGCGTGTCGCACCGCCGTATTCGCAAAGCGAATGCACAAAGCGGTGCGATGCGAGGAGGGAGGAGGCCCTGTGGACCTCCAGACGATGGAGCCATCCTTTGTTCAAAAAGCCGCGTTTGCGTAGCAAATGCTCAAGCCCCGCGACTTCCATCCAGCTCCTCTGGCTCAGCCCTTCGAACCGTTCTCGTAGAACTTGGCGAGTGTCTCGTCGCGGAATTCGTTGAAATAGCCGCCGTCGATCGATGCTCGGATGTCGTCGAGCAGCTTCACGAAGAAGTGCTCGTTGTGGATCGTGGCCAGCGTGAAACCGTTGAATTCGCGGGCACGCAGCGCATGATCCACGTATGCGCGCGAATAATGCGTGCAGGTGTAGCAGTCGCAGCCCTCCTCAAGTGGGCCGAAATCGTGCTTGAACTGCGCGCGCTTGATGTTGTAGCGTCCGTGACGCGTGAAAATCGCGCCGTTTCGGCCGCAACGGGCGGGCGCCACGCAATCGAACGTGTCGCCGCCGTTCTCCACGCAGGCGAAGATGTCGTCGACCGCCGCGATGCCGAGCACGTGTCGCGGACGGCTTTCCGGCATCGCATCGCAGATCCAGGCGCACGTGTCGCCGATGATGCGCTTTTCAATCGCGCCGCCGATGCCGACGCCGTCGAAATCGAGCGAAGCGATCTGTTCGGCGGCATGCCTGCGCAGATCCTCGTAATTCGCGCCCTGCACCACGCCATACAGCGCCTGATACGGCTTGCCAAGACGTTCCTCGGTGAGCCGCTTGTGCTCGGCTACGCAGCGTTGCGCCCATCGGTAGGTGCGTTCCACGGAACGTTCCTGGTAGCCGCGGGTGTTCATCAGCGTGGTCAGCTCGTCGAAGGCGAACATGATGTCGGCGCCGATCTTGTGCTGGATGCCCATGGAGATTTCGGCGGAGAACCGGTGCAGCGAGCCGTTGAGCGGCGACTTGAACGTCACGCCGTCCTCGTCCACGAACGCGAGGCGCTCCTTGCCTTCCGCGATCACGTCATCCGATTTCATGCCGGTGACGTCCATGGCGAGCGTCTTCTTGAAGCCCGCGCCGAGCGACAGCACCTGGAATCCGCCGGAATCGGTGAAGGTCGGGCCGTTCCAGTTCATGAACTTCGCCAGTCCGCCGGCCTCATCGAGCACCTGCTCGCCGGGGCGTTCGTACAGGTGGAACGCGTTGGACAGCAGGCATTGCGCGCCAAGATCCTTCATGGTTTCGGGCAGCACGGCCTTCATCGCGGCCTGCGTGGCCACCGGCACGAACGCCGGGGTGTGGATGTCGCCGTGGGGGGTGTGGATGATGCCGGTGCGGCCGTAGCGCGCGCCGCCGCGGCCCTTGCCATCGGCCGCATCTGGCAGGCGGGTTTTCTGCTCGAAGTAGAACGCGTCGCGGCGGCCGGGCTTGCCGGGTTCCGCGCCGCGGGGATGCTCAATAAGGTTTTCGGTCGATGCCGCGCTGGTCGTGTTGCCTGCTGCGTCGTGCGTTGCGCCGGCTGCCGCGTTGGCCGCTGAGGTCTCGTGCGCCACCGCGCCGGTCTGTGGTTCGTTCAAGCTTGTCATGCTCTCAACTGTATGCGATAGCGCCGATTGCCGCGGTGGCGCCATCGGCGGTCGACGGTGGCATCGTATGGAGCAAACTGCCAAGCGATTCGATTGCTACTTTCAACAAACATTCAGGAAACTTCCAGAGCAGGTATCTTTACTCTTAGATAGCAGTTCGAGCGGCACGATTGCTGACCATGTTGAATGCCGCGAGACGAATAAGGAGCAACAATGGCTGAAGATAATAGCGATCAGAACATCGCCCAGCCGCAGGATGGCACGCAGCAGACCGCGCCGCAGACGCCGAGCGAGAACGTCGCCGACGAAGCACAGACTTCCGTTACCGAACCGATTGCAGTGCCGAACGCGGGCGAGCAGCCCACCACCGCCCTTCCTACCGTGGACGCGGCGGATGGCACGGCAGGCAATACCGCTGACGATACGCCGGATTATGCTTCCGCTGCCGGTGAACGCACGGTGATCAACAACGCGACGCAGGATGCGCCGACCGAACAGTACCGTCCGGCGCCCGAATACGGCGCGTACGGTCCGGTGCCGACGCCGCCGGCTGGCGATGCCAGCGGCCAGACCGCCCAGCAACCGCAGTACGGCACGCAGCAGCAGGGCCAGCCGCAGGACAACCGTCCGTCGTTCTTCGGCGCTTTCGGCAACCCGTATACGACCGGCAATCAGCGGAACAATGGCAATCCGTTCGGCAATCCGTTTGGCGGCTCGTCCGCGCAGAACGGCGCGCAGCAGAACAATCAGCAGCCGCAGTACGGCGCGAACATGCCCCCTGCGGGACCGGGCAACCGCAATCCGTTCGGCGCTCCGGGGCAGGGCTTCCCGAACCAGCCGAATCAGACGCCGGTCGTCACCAAGCAGAAGTCCGGCATGACCAGCCATGTGGTCACCGCCGTTGTGGCCGCACTGGTGTCCGGCGCGCTGTGCCTCGGCGTCGGCTTCACCGCGATCACCAACGGTTGGGTGCATGTGCCGACCTCCAGCTCGCTGTCCGACGTCAAGTCCAACACGTCCGGTTCCGGTTCCGCCAAGGCGAAGTCCGGTCAGGCGGTCGATTGGAGCGCGGTGGCCAAGGAAGTGTCCGATTCCGTGGTGGCCATCGACGTGGCGACCGGCGACGGCGAAGCCAAGGGCTCCGGCGTGGTGATCAGCGACAAGGGCTATATCGCCACCAATAACCACGTGATTTCCGGCGCGCAGCAGATTCAGGTGACGCTCGCCAGCGGCGCCGTCTATTCCGCGAAGGTGGTCGGCACCGACACCACCACCGATTTGGCCGTGATCAAGCTCGACAATCCGCCGAGCGATCTGAAAGTCGCGGAATTCGCCGATTCCGACAATCTCGCCGTCGGCGAGGCCGTCATGGCGATCGGCAATCCGCTCGGCTACGACGACACCGCCACCACCGGCATCGTGTCCGCGCTCAACCGCCCGGTGACCGTGACCGATGACGACAACAACGCCATCGTCACCAACGCCGTGCAGATCGACGCGGCCATCAACCCGGGCAACTCCGGCGGCCCGACCTTTAATGCGGCCGGCCAGGTGATCGGCATCAACTCGTCCATCGCCTCCACCGCAAGCTCGTCCGGCACGGCAGGTTCCATCGGCATCGGCTTCGCCATTCCGTCGAACCTCGTCAAGCGCGTGACCAACGAGATCATCGACAACGGTTCCGTGAAGCATGTGGTGCTTGGCATCACCATCAAGAGCTCCTCGGTGGAAGCGGACGGTGTGACCCGCGGCTGCGCCCAGGTGCAGGCCGTGACCGACGGTGGCCCGGCGTCCAAGGCCGGCGTGAAGGCCGGCGACTCCATCGTGGCGTTCAACGGAAAGGCAGTGAACAACAACTACTCGCTGCTCGGTTACGTGCGCGCCTCCGCCATGGGAGACAAGGTGAAGCTGACCGTTGTGCGCGGCGGCAACACCATGGATCTCGAAGTGACGCTCGACCAGGAAGAGACCAAGACGAACTCCTCCAACAAGCAGGAACAGCGTCAGCAGAACAACGGCAACGACGATAACGGCAACGGCCAGAATGGCGGCAGCCAGAACGGCCAGAATGGCGGTAACGGCAACAACGGCGACGGCGGTGGCCTGTTCGATCCGTTCGGTCTGTGGTAAAGCCGGATGCGCGGCATCGTACGGCAACGTACGGTGTGCGGCATTCATGCCGACAGCGATACGGGTGGCTGCCACCCGATAGGCTGACGGCGAAGTCGCAACCGCAATCCGCGTAATCGCGGAAAACGCTGAACAAGCCGAAAAACGGCGGAAAACAAGGGCTGTGCGAGCAATCGCACAGCCCTTTTCGTATGCGCGGAACGCGCGCGACGAACGGAAGCACACGCAAACGGCCGCGGCAATCGCAATGCTCTGTTATGCTGGAAATATCTTTTTACGCCGTGTATCGAGGGTCCGCGCAGGCGGGGCGCCGATGGGTTAACAAGGCGTCCGATACGAGCGTAAGGAGATTCTCATGCGTAGAATCATTTCCATTTGCAAAGAAGTTCCGCTGCTGCCGATCGCCATCATTGCCGCGATTCCGTTGGCATTGCTGGGTTCGTGGCGTCCGTGGGAGGCTGCGGGCGTCTCGCTGACTTTCGGACCGTTCAATCCGGGTGTCGGGCAGTGGATCGTGATCGCGCTGGTCGTGTACACGATTGTGGTGACTGTGATCGGCATGATTGACGATTTGCGGCACGGTCACGTCGGTGTGGATTTGCTTGCGGTTATTGCGATCGCGTCGACGGTGGCGGTGCAGGAATACTGGGCTGCGTGGGCCGTGGTGCTGATGATTTCCTCCGGCGAGGCGATTGAGGAATTCGCACAGTCGAAGGCGGAAGGCAACCTGACGGCGCTGGTTGATGCGGCGCCGCGGACCGCGCACGTGGTGACGTTGCCGGGCGTGGGTGCACGTGCGGCGGCTGCCGGGGCCGACGGTACTGCCGGTGATGCTGAGGGCGACATGACGGCGGACGGCTTTCGCAAGGTCGCCAGTGTGGATGTGCCTAACGCTGCGGAAACGAATAAGTCCACCACCCAAACCAAGCCTTACGACGCGGCCGGCGAGCATTTCGAAACCGTTCCGGTCGACCAGGTCAAGCTTGGCGACGTGATCCTCGTGCTGCCGGGCGAAACGGTGCCGGTCGACGGCGAACTGCTGTCGGGCGTCGCCACGTTGGATCTGAGCAATATCAACGGCGAGCCGGTGCCGCGCGAAGTGTATGCGGGCGCGCGCGTGCTGTCGGGTGCGGTCAACGGATCGACCGCGCTGACGATGCGTGCCACGCAATTGGCGCAGGATTCGCAGTATCAGAAGATCCTCGAACTGGTGTCGTCGGCGCAGGAATCGCGCCCGACCGTCGTCAAAACCGCCGATGTGCTGGCGGTGCCGTTCACCATTCTTTCGCTGGCGATCGCCGGCATCGCGTGGGCCGTCGCAGGCACGCCATTGCGATTCGCGCAGGTGCTGGTTTTGGCCACGCCCTGCCCGCTGCTGATCGCCGCTCCCGTCGCGTACGTGGCCGGCACCGGTCGCCTTGCCAAGGCGGGCATTCTTATCAAAGCGCAGGATGTGCTGGAAAACCTGGGCCGCGTATCGCATATCTTCTTCGACAAAACCGGCACGCTTACCGTCAAGCAGCCGCAGGTCGTGCGCGTCGAGAAGCCGTTCGAAAACAGCTCGCCGTACGACGAGAACCACATTCTGATGATGGCCGGCGTGGTGGAAGGCTACTCGGTGCACATTCTGTCGAAGGGCATCGCGGCGGCCGGGCAGAAGGCCATGCAGGAGCTGTACGCGCGCTATGAGAACGGGCAGCGGCTGTGCGCCGAACGCGATCTGCCGGGGCATGGACGCGATTACCCCGTGGTGAAGAACATCGAGGAACAGTCGGGCAAGGGTGTGTCCGGCGAGGTGAACGGGCATGCCGTGCGCGTGGGTCGTTTCGCGTACGTGACGGCCGACGAGGCCGGCTTCACGCATGTGCTGGGCGCAGGGGTGGCGGCCGGTACTGCGGCTGGTGCTGTGGCCGATAGCGCGGTTGGCGATTCGGCGACCGGTACCGCTGCCGGCGCTTCCAAGAAGCCGGAGGTGAACTCGCTGTTCGCACCTCTCGAACCGGACGAAATGGCCGCATACGTGGCGATCGACGGCAAGCTCGCCGCGCGCATCGTGCTGCGTGACGTGCCGCGCGAAAATGCGAAATCGTCCCTTGAAAAACTGCACCGGCTCGGCGTGAAGAAACTGTCCATGCTCACCGGCGACAAGGAGGCTTCCGCACGCATCATCGCGGGCGAGGTCGGCATCGACGACGTGCAATCCGAACTCTTCCCCGAAGGCAAGGTCGCGGCCGTCAAGAACGCCACGGAAGACGCGCACCAAAACCAGCCGGCGTGGGACAAGGTCGTACAGCGCGTGGTCGGCGAATCCATGACCCGACAGGTGACGATGATGGTCGGCGACGGCGTGAACGACGCCCCCGTGCTGGCGGTTGCGGACATCGGCATGGCCATGACCGACGGCACGTCCACCGCCGCGTCCGAATCGGCGCAGGTGGTCATCATGAACGACGACATCGCCTCCGTGCCGCGCGCCATCGCCATCGCCCGCCGCACGAAGAAAGTGATGCTGCAGGCGGTGCTGGTCGGCCTTGGATTGGCGATTATCGGCATGGTCGCGGCCGCGTTCAACCTCATTCCGGTGGTCGTCGGCGCGTTCATGCAGGAAGCGATCGACGTGGTCAGCATCCTGTGGGCGCTCACCGCCCTGCTCGACCGCGAGTAGCGCCGGTTGCGGCGACGAGCCGTGCGGAACTAGGCTGAACCGCGCTGAGCCGGGCTACATCGAGCTGGGCGAGATTTCGCCGGTGATGTTCCGGCGTATCCACGTGCCGAAATCGGCCGCGTCCACGCCCTGCGACAGCAGGAACATGATCTTCGCGTATGCGGCTTCCAGCGTCATGTCGCCCGATCCGATCGCGCCGGCGCGGGCGATCGCGTCGCCCGTCTCGTAATGGCCGAGCAGCACTTCCGCCTGCTGGCATTGCGATGCGATGACGACAGGCACGCCGTCATGCAGCACGTCGGCGATCACGTCGGTCAGTCCTGGCTCGTCGCTCGGCACATTGCCAACGCCGTACGCGCGCAACAGCACCGCTTCCGGACGAGGGTCGAGCATCGCGGCCAATCGCGCGGCGGAAATGCCGGGAGCCATGTCGATCACGGCCACATCGTGACGGGAGTAGGGCAGCGGCGACGCCCAACCGCAACCGGAGCCGGCCGAATCGCCCGCATACCAATGCCACGGCGTGCCGGTACGTGCCAGCGGGCCGGTGGACGGCGCCGAAAACCCTTCGAACGCCCAGCTTGACGATTTGCTCACACGGTTGCCGGCGAACAGATGATGGCCGAAGAACAGGCCGACGCCATGAAAACGTCCGCTCATCGCGGCGTTCAGCGCACCCGTGACGTTCGCGGTGGCGTCCGATTCGATTTTGCCGAGCGGATGCTGCGACCCCGTGAAAATCACAGGCTTGCCGAAACCGGTCAGCGCGTAAGACAGCGCGGCACTCGAATAGCTCATCGTATCGGTGCCGTGCAACACCACAAATGCATCGGCGTCATCGCGGTGCGCGCGCAGGTCGTCCGCCATCGTCTGCCAATTGTCGGGCGTCGCGTTCGACGAATCGATCAGCGGGTCCAGCTCGGTGAACGAGAACAAGCTCGAGTCCAGATGCGCGTCCTCAATCAGCCGGCGCAGCCAGCCGCGCATATCGGCGCCCGGAACCAGACCGTTCGGTGACTCGACCATACCGATGGTGCCGCCGGTATACGTGATGTGAATGCGCATATGCCCACCCTCTTACGATAAGGACCTTCTTTAGTGAGGGACCGATTGTGATCTTCTGCGATTGTACGTTCTCCTGCGCCGGCACATGGGCCGGGCTGCGCGTTGCGAGGCAAGTAAGGGAATCGCAAGAAAGTGCCGTATGCCCCCTGTTGGAAATGCAGGGAATATATTAGGCTGGAACATATGAGCGAAACCAACGAACTTCGTATTGCTGTAATCGGCGCCGGCCCCGCAGGCGTCTACTCTTCCGATATTTTCCTGCGCCAGCTGGGCAAGCTCGGCGAAGAGCTGGGACTGGGCACCAAGGCCCGCATCGACCTGTTCGAAAAGCTGCCGGTGCCGTTCGGCCTGGTGCGCTACGGCGTGGCCCCCGACCACCCTTCCATCAAATTCATCGCATCCGCTCTCGAGAAGACGCTCGACAACCCGGACATCCACCTGTACTGCGACGTGGAATTCGGCAAGGACGTGACGCTCGACGAGCTGCTCGAACGCTACGACGCGGTGCTGTTCGCCACTGGTGCCGTCGAAGACAAGCCGCTCGGCCTGCCGGGCGCCGACTTGGACGGTGTGTACGGTGCCGCCAAGTTCGTGGAATGGTACGACGGTTACCCGACCGGCGCCCGCGAATGGCCGCTCGATGCCGAGGAAGTCGCTGTGATCGGCGGCGGCAACGTGGCCATGGACGTGGCGCGCGAGCTGATGCGCAACGCCGACGACCTGAAGGAACGCACCGACATTCCGGACAACGTGTACGAGGGCATCAAGGCCAACAAGGCCAAGACCCTGCATCTGTTCATCCGCCGTGGCGTGGCTCAGGCCAAGTTCTCCGTGCAGGAGCTGCGCGAAATGGAGAAGCTGCCGGGCGTGCAGCTGATCATCAACGAAGACGACTTTGATCTGGACGACGACACTATCGAGGAGGCCGGCAAGGACAAGCTGACCCGTCAGATGGTCGAGGAGCTGTTCACCATCCGCGAGATGGCCGAGGACATGGAAGACGACGGCGACACCGATTTCGAAGGCAACCCGGCGGATCGCAAGTACTACATCCACTTCAATTCCGCTCCGGTCGAAGTGCTGGGCAAGGACGGCAAGGTCAAGGCGATTCGCGTGGAGAAGACGACGACTTCCGCGGACGGCAAGATGACTCGCACCGGCGAATTCGAAGAGTACCCGGTGCAGGCCGTGTATCACGCAATCGGCTACAAGCCGGCCACCGCGCCGGGCATCGCGTACGACGAGCGTCGCGCGCACCTGGCCAACGCGAACGGCGACGGCCGCATCACCACGGAGGCCTCCGGCGAGGGCGCGCAGGTGCGTGAGCGTCTGTACGCCACCGGTTGGGCCAAGCGTGGTCCGGTCGGCCTGATCGGCTCCACCAAGTCCGACGCGCTGCTCATCGTCACCAACATGCTGGAGGACCTGTCCAAGGCCGCCGAAGGCGGTCGCGTGGCCGCTGACCGCGATCCGGAATCCATCGACCGTCTGCTGGCTTCCCGCGGTGTCAAGCCGATCGACTTCGCCGGCTGGAAGAAGGTCGACGCGTTCGAACGTGCCGAAGGCGCGAAGGAAGGCCGCGAGCACAAGAAGGTCATCGACCCGGAGCAGATGCGCGCGCTGGCGCATGCCTGAATCGGGCCGGCTGGAATTAGGGTGGGAGTGCTGACTTCCTGACACCCTAACTCCAAGCCTTTTAACGCAATCTAGTAACGCCCTGCACGTCCGATTCCTCTGAATCGGACGTGCAGGGCGTTAGTTTTTGCCGCTTTAGTGGTCGATTTTCGGCGGACTGGTCGCGTAGCGTGCGTTTTCGATCGCACAACCGCCCGTTTCTCCAGAATCGGACGTACGCGGTCGTTTTGACCTATTACCCCCGAAGTTCGGGTCCATGCGCTAGGCTGACCCCAGTGAAACGCGGTGCGCAATATCATCGCAAACGGATGTGGGCATTGAAATCTAAGGTTGTGAAGTCGGCATGAACTTTGGAAAACACGTCAAGCGCAAGGCACTGTACTGCTGTTCCGTGTCCGTCGTGGGCCTGTTGATCGCCTGCCTGATCGGCTTCGCCATGGGCGTGGGTCTTGTCGATGTGCATCTCGAAGAGGAAGCCCACGCAGCGGCGTCCTCGGGAACGTCTTCGGAAACGTCCTCCACGTCGGGCGCGCTTAAGCAAAACAGCGCGCCGCAATCGCAGACACAAGCCGTCTCGTCGCCGACGCAGGTCGCGCTGGACGGCATTTCCGCAGTCGAGGGCAGCGCCACGATCACAACGCAGGGCTTCACGATAAGCGCCGATTCGCAGGCCGCCGTGCAGTCTCAAATCGCCACTTTCGAAGCCGACGGATATACCGCATCATTCGTGCTCGCCGACATCACGACCGGCCGCACGATCGCATACAACGCCGATGCACAGATCTATTCGGCCTCGTCGGCGAAGGCGCCATACCTGATATCGCTGTTCTCAACGGGCACCGTCGACCTGAACAGCGTGGCCCAATCCGCTGACGCGCAGTCCGCCACCGTCCACCAAAAGGTCGACGCCGTCCTGCGCAATTCCGACAACGCGTCTTACGACTGGCTGTACAAAACGTATGGCCTCGACTGCTTCAACACGTGGGCCGAACAGGCGGGCGCGGCTTCCAGAATGGGTGATCGCGGCGGGTACCTGTTCACCTCCGCGCGCGACATGGCCAAACTGTGGACCGCCGGATACGGTTTCCTGTTCGCCGGGCAAACGGCGGGGGTGCAGAACATCACGCCCGAATCGCTGCAATGGCTGTCCGGAGACATGACGAATTCGCTGAACTCCTGCATCCACGCGGCCCTTGGCGATGCGGACACCGTGTACACGAAGGCCGGATGGATCAACGGCGAAGGCGGTTTGTACGCGCTGAACGATGCCGGACTGGTGATGTCGCAGTCGGGCACGTACGTGCTGGCGGTGCTGACGAACGCGTGCGGCCGCAACGATTTGCTGACCAGCCTGATCGGCACGCTCGACGCAGTGCATTCGGGGGATATGCGGGGGTAATACGTTTCAAGTTGGGGTGACTCTCGCCGTGCCGCAGATAGGTCTATGGCCGATGCTGTAGCGTCGTTGCGTGGCATGTTTCTAGATGTTGCAAATCCACCCTTCAGCTTGTATACAGCAAAATCCCAGCCTGAATTCCTAGGCTGGTGGCCATGAACGGCAAATTGCAGGTGCACGGCCATTGCAATGGCTTGAAAACAACGCTTTTGTTCGCGTTGATGTGGGGCGTCATCATGCTCATCTGGTGGGCGACCGGCGCCAGTCAAAGCACGCTCGGCTACTACATTCTCATCGGCCTGGGCTCCACGTTCGTCTCCTACTGGTTTTCCGACAAACTGGCGATTGCCAGCATGCACGCTCGACAGGTGAGCGAGCAGGAAGCCCCCGTACTATACAAGATCGTCCGCGAGCTATCGGCGAAGGCAGGTAAGCCGATGCCGCGCATCTACATCGCCCCCACCATGAGCCCCAACGCGTTCGCGACGGGGCGCAACGAACGACACGCGGCGGTCTGCTGCACGCAAGGCATCCTACAGACGCTTAACGAACGTGAGATTCGCGGCGTGCTCGGACACGAACTCATGCACGTCTACAACCACGACATTCTGACGTCCGCAATCGCCTCCGCCATGGCCACCGTCATCTCGTACCTCGGCTACTCGCTCATGTATTTCGGCGGCGGCCGTTCGCGTGACGACCGCGACGATTCGGCGTCCGGCGGCTTGGGATTGCTGGGTGTGCTGCTGAGCGCGATTCTGGCGCCGATCGCAGCGTCGCTGATACAGATGGCAATCTCCCGTACACGCGAATACGACGCCGACGAAGACGGTTCCAAGTTGACGGAGGATCCGGAAGCGCTCGCTTCCGCGTTGAGCAAGATTTCCGGCGGCGCAGCCGCGATGCCGATGGAGAAGACCGCCGGCACGCAGTCGGTGGCTGCGATGATGATCGCCAGTCCGTTTTCGGCGGAAGGTTTCTCCAAGCTGTTTTCTACGCACCCGCCGACCTCGGATCGCATTGCGCGGCTGATGCAGATGGGGCAGGAGATGCGTCAGCAGGGCGTGCAGTCCGGATATTTGGCCGGCGGTTATGCCACGAGCGGCGTTGCGGCGGCGGATATTCGGCAAGGCGGACGTTCTGCGATGGCTGGTGCCGGTGGGCCGCAATTTGGAACGCAGTATGGATCCGCGCATGATTCGGGCGGCTCGGCTGGCAGATATTCTCGCGACTATTCGCAGCGGCCGCGTGGTTGAGTCTCCGTGATATTACGGAAAATTGGTATTGCATATCGGTCTGTGTCCGCATACGCATCCGTTGCGTGCTAGACTAATGGCTCGTGCCCAAAAGGCACACCTTGCGGATGTAGTTCATCGGTAGAACGAAAGCTTCCCAAGCTTTAAAGGCGGGTTCGACTCCCGTCATCCGCTCCACTCGAAACCCTTGGAATCGTTGGAATTCCAAGGGTTTTCTATTGCCATAAAAGACCCGTGAAGCCAACTTCGCGTCGCGCAACTGTCGGTTGCGTCGCAAAATTTGGTTGCGAATCGCAATGCAACCGCAAGATGGTGGCGTGGAACGCGACGTTTGTGACAAGCTGCTGATGCTTTGCGACATGTTCGGTGTGACGTTGGATGATTTGGTCATGGGCGACGTGTGCGCGTCGGCGGGCCGTGGAGGTGCGGGACGCGTGGGCTGTGTGGATGCGGGACGCATGGACTTGGCTGCCGATACGGCTGGTGTGGCAGCGTCGGATGGGGTGGTTGACTCTGCTGTTGGTGCGGTTCCGGGGGTAATCGGGTTCGCGGCATCGCAGGTTGCAGGAGTGTCCGATTCTGCAGAATCGGACACTCGTGGAGGGCGATGGGTAGGCTGGAGCCCGTGAACACGAACCAGAAGTCCCCCTCCGATTCCGGCGCAAACCACCCCACCGGCAACTCCTGCAATCCGCTACTCGGCCATGCCACATCACACGCGGCGACACTCATCGGCCTGTTCGCAATCGTCCTGTGGGGCTTCATGGCCGGCCTCGTGCGACTGGTCTCCGAATCGTTCGGCGCCACGCTCGGTTCGGCGCTCATCTACACCGTCGGTGGTGTCATGCTGTTCATTGTGCGCCGTCCGAAACCAATCCGCGAAGCGCCATGCAAGTACCTCATCGCAGGCGGACTCATGTTCATCGCATACGAGGCGTCAATCTCGCTGTCGATCGGCCTGGCCACAACGAACGCGCAATCCGTGGAAGTCAGCCTTGTCAACTACTTGTGGCCGACGCTGCTGGTGCTGATGACCGCAGCGGTATCGCACAAACGTGGTGCGGTCGCCAAAGCGATTCCTGGCGCGGTGATCGCAACCATCGGTGTGGCGATGGCGGTTGGCGGAGAAAGCCTTGATATGCAGGAAGCGGTCCACAATATCGCCAGTAACCCCCTACCGTATGTGCTCGCGTTTGTTGGCGCCTTTATTTGGGCGATTTATGCGACTTTTACGCCGTCGTTGTCCGGCGGTTACGACGGCACGACGATTTTCTTCTGCTGTGTGGCCGTTGTACTGTGGACCATCCATTTCGTTTCGGGAGACGGTTTGCCGGACACGGCGCCCGGCATCGGTGGATATGCTGCGCTGATTGCGTGCGCCGCTTCGATTTCGGGCGGCTACGCGTGCTGGGGATACGGCATGTTGCACGGCAGTATGGAAACGCTTGCGATTGGTTCGTACGCGACTCCGCTGTTTTCCACGGCTTCTAGCACGCTTCTGTTGGGCGTGGCGCTGGGCATGCCGTTCTGGATCGGTGTTGTGCTGGTGGTTGCCGGTTCTCTGATCAACGTGTGGTTTGCACGGTGCCCCTGAGTGTCCGTTTCTCCCGAATCGGACAACCTGGGGTGACCGGATGACGCGTGGGTGGCTGATTCGGGGGATTGGACACTTGTTGGTGCGTGAGGAGGCGACATGTGGGGTAGTGGCGGCGCAGAGGAGCGCCGGGATGGCGCAGCGGTACGTAAGGGAAGTGACTGGGCAGGACAATGCCCTACGCCTCCACGCTAGCTTAGGTTTTTGCCGGCTGGTCGATGGTGACGAATTCGTGGCTTTGGGTTTTCAGGTCGTCGATGATGGCGGGCAGCGCGTTCACGTGTACCAGCCGAAACCGATCTAAACCGGCTCAAACCAGCCCGTTCAAATCCGCCTCGTCACATCACCTTGGTGGACTCCAGATTGCGGCTCACCCAGTTGTTCAACCGGATCACCGGCTTGCGCAACACCAATCCCAGCAGCAGCGAAGGAATCAGGAACAAGGCGAGATACACCATGTCAAGCAGGTACTCATTGTCGTATGATCCGGCCATCGCGGCGTGCATGGCATCGATGGCGTGCGGGAATGGTAGGAACGGGTAGAGCATTTGGAAGAACTTCGGCAGCGTCTCGATAGGGAACGTACCGCCCGAACCGGCGACCTGCATCACCAGCAGCACCACGGCCACGGCCTTGCCGATATCGCCGAACGACACGGTCAGCGTATACACGATATTCGAGAACACGAGCGCGGCAAGCCACCCCACGGCAAGGAACTGCAGCGCATGATTCGCCTGCACGCCAAGGAAATACGTGTCACCCAGGCAAACCAGTGTGCCCTGCAGCAACGCGAGCAGTGCGAAGATCGCGTACCGTCCGAAATACTCGTGGTCGAGGCGCAGTCCCCAACGTGAGGCGTTCCCCGGGCCGGACGGGCCGGCGATGCGCGGCAGCGTGTCGCCCAAGCCCAGCACATGCGCCTTCTCGCGGTCCGAAATCGTCACTTTCAGCATGGCGCACAGGATGATCGCACCCACCCAGATTGACAGGATCGTATAGAACGGCGCCATGGCCGAACCGTAGTTCGCGATCGGGTACACCGAGACGCGATGCAGTGCGACGGGCGCGGAAATCAGCGTGGACAGTGTGGACGCGTTGGCGGTGGCCAGTGCACGTAGTTCGTCCGATTCGCCCGAATCGGCGTCGTTGTCACCGTCGCCACCATCGCTGTTGCCGTCACCGGCGTTTCCGTCCGTCTCCAGCTTCGTGATCAGCTCCTTCACCGTCGCTGCCGACGAGTCGAGTTTCTTCGCGATCGCGCCGAGCGTGGAACGGATGGACGTCACATTCGTCCCCACATCGCCCGTCACATCGTCCAGACCGTCGGCGGTGCCGCTCAGCTGGGTGATCATGCTGTCGGTTTGGGAGATCAGCGTGCTGACTGTGGAGGCGAGCGCGTCGATTTTCGGCTTGACGTTCGTGGCGTAATCGTCGCGCACATTGCTGATCGACTGCTTCGCGGAGGTGATGCGGTTCAGGATCTCCTTGCGGGAGCTTTCCGCGGCTGCGGTATCCTGCGTGACCTGCGTGGAAGCGTCTTTCAGCTGCTGCGCGAGCTTCTGCGAATCGCCTTTGGCGGCTTCCAGCAGCGTGATCTCCCGGTCGATGGCTTCCAGCAGCGCCTGTTTCGCGGAATCACTGTCCGGTAGTTGTTCCACCGATTCGCGCATGTGGTTGAGGCTTGTGATGTACGTGTCGTACAGCGATTCGCCGCTGGAGACTTGTTCGCTCAACGCTGTCAACTGGCTGGCTGCGGTGTCTGAGCCCTTGCCGATCGCGTCGAACGCCTTGTTTACCTTGGCAGCTACTTGGTCGAACGCGCCTGACACCTGGTCGAGCGCGGTGTTCACCGAGGAGGTGACGTTCGCACCTGCCGAAGTGAACGACGTGGCACCTGATTTGCCTTGTTTCAATGCGTTCTGGGCCTGTTTGCCCGCTTTGGTCGCCGAGGCGAGCAGTTTGCCCGTGGAATCCACGATGTCGTTCGCCGAGCCGAGCAGCTGCGAATACGACGTCACCTGCTGCGATGCGCCGCTCAGCGTATTCGCCATGGTCGTGAGATTGCCGTTGAGGTTGCGCATGTATTCGGCCATTTGCGGGCTTTGCGAATAGTGTAGGATGCTTGAGGCCAGGTCGAGTCCGACTTGCGCAATCGTTTTGGCGAAGGTTTTGTCGATCGTGTTGACCACGGTTGTCGCGCCCTGATCGGTGATATGCGGGGCAATCGGGTTGATTTTCTCGTTCAGATAGTACTTGAGCTGCGCGTGTTTGATGTCGGGGGAGAACAGCGTCATCATGTCGGCGCTGAAACCTTTCGGAATTACGATCGCCGCATAGTATTCGCCGGATTTCACCCCGTCGATTGCCTTGTCGCTTTTCACGAACTGCCAGTCCAGCTGGTCGTTGGCATGCAGTGTGCTGATGATGGTTTCGCCCACGTTGACGCGCACCGGTATGAGATCCGACTTGTAACCCTTGTCGTTATTGGCCACGGCGACCTTCAATGCCTTGGTGTTGCCGTAGGGGTCCCAGCTGGCCGCGATGTTGAACCAGGCGTACAGCGCCGGCACCACCACCAGGCCCATCGAGACGATCACGGCGATCACGTTGCGGGTGGCATGGCACATGTCCCGCTTGAAGATGCCCCAGATCATTTTCACTGTTCGTTCCCCTCCTCACGCAGACTCCTGCCAGCATTTCCGTCCGTGTTTCCAGCCGCATACTCAGCCGCATGTTCAGGCGCATGTCCGGCCGAACCACCATGCGCAGCCTCATACAGCCTCGTACGTACGGCATGCATCGGCTTGTAATGCATGCCCGGCCGGAACAGCAGGTTCTCGTGCAGGATCGCGCTGCGGAACTCTTCCGCACTCATCGCTTCCTCGCCCAGATAATTCGCATACCGTTCGCGCAGATACTCCACCACGATGAGATACGTGTCGATGGCGATGATCGAAATGATCCAACCGAGCAGCATGGCGAGCTTCATGCGCGTGATGAATAGCAATAGCAGGAACACGAACGGCAGTACCGCCAGCGCGAGGAATCCCCAACGCACCAGGCGCGGGTACAGGCGGAAGAAATGAATCGCCCGTCTGCGGGCGAGTTCGGGGAACTCCTCGGCGATCTGCTGCGCGGTCTCGGTGAGCCGCAACGGTTCCACCGTGCCTTCGTTATGTTCGGTGATCATCAGATCAGTGTCCGCCAGACGGTTGTCGAACAGGCGGTTGAGGTTCAACGCCAGCTTGCGGACCACCAAGCCGATGAACAGCGCCACAGGCAGATACCAGAACAGCGAGAGCATGTCGATCCAATAATGGTTGGCATACATGCCGCCGATCGGCCCGCGCATCGCGTTGATGCCGTAGGTGAACGGTAGGAACGGTTTCAGACGGCGGAAGAATTCCGGCATCATCTCGATGGGGTAGAGGCCTGCCGCGCCCGGAATCTGGATGATCACCAGAATCACGGCGACGGCCTTGCCGATATGCCGGAACGCCACGGCGAGCGCGTAAATGATGTTCACGTAGACGAACGAGGCGAAAATGCCGGCGAGGATGAACAGGAACGGATGCTCGCATTGGATGCCCAGCGCGAGATCGCCGATCGTGGCGATGATCGCCTGCAGGAATCCGACCGTGACGAACAGCAGCCAACGGCCCATATAGCCTTGGCGTGGCGTGTACATGCGGATCTTCTCATCGCGGTCCACTTCAAGCTTGTAGATCGCGACGAGCACGAATCCGCCGACCCACAGCGCAAGATTCGTGTAGAACGGCGTGACCGCGGAACCATAGTTTTTGACCGGGTAGAGGACCTGTTCGTCCAAATGCACCGGCTCGCCCACGAACGAGCCGACCTCGCTCGCGTCAAGTCCGAGCGCTTGGGAAAGCTGCTGGAACATCGCCGAACTGCTCAACGCGGCCACATCGGTGCGCGTGGTGTTGAGCTGTTTGGCGAGATTGGCGAGCTGTGTCTGCGTGCCAGCAATGGTGGTGTTCGTTTGGGTCACGGTGCGCGACAACTGGTCGAGCAGCCCGTTGCCCTGTTCCAGCGTGCTTTGCAGCGTGGTAAGCGTGCCGGACAGCGACCCATTGGCCAGGCTGAGTGTATCGAGCCCGGTGTTGAGATTCGGCATGACCGTGCCGGTGATGGTCGTGTGTGCGCTCGCCATCGACGCCGTGCCGTTCTTCGCCAGCGTGGTGACATCGTCGTTGAACCCGTTCGCGGTGTTCTTCCCCGCGTTGATCGCAGCCGTGGTGTCCTGATCGAAGGCGTCGATGCGCTGCTGCTGGAACGTCAGCTGTTTGCGGGCTTCGGCGAGCTGCGCGGAAAGATCCTTATACGTTTGGCTGTTCGGATCCAGCTGGCTGGCCTGCAACGCCTTCTCCACGCCGTCGAGCACATTGCCGGTGGTGGCGTTGACGTGATGCATGGTGCTGGACACTTGGTCGAGCGCGTCCTGCGTGGTGTTCAGTCCGCTGAGCACGGTGCCGGTGGCATTGCTCACGTTGACCTGCAGGCCGGACAGTTGCGTGCTGCCGTTGTCGAGCGCTCCGACCAGCGTGTTCGAGAATCGTTCGGTTTGTGTGCGCGTCTCGCTCAGCAAGTCGGACGCCTTGCCGACGGTGTCAAGCGAGTTGGTGATTTCCGAGGCGAGCGCGATGTTGGACTGTTTGGCCGAATCGATGGTGGTGAGGGCCTTGTCGAGCGTGGAGCGGGTGTCGCGCAGCTGCTGTTGGACGGTTTCGAGCTGGTTGATGGTGTCGGTCAGATCGTTGACGACGTCGCTTTGCGCGCTTTTCACGCTGCCGGTGGTTTCTCCCGCTGCCTCCTTCACTTCCTTTGCCACGGCGTCGGCCACGCTGGAAACGAAAGTGGTGTTGATCTGCTCGTCGATCGTGGTCGCGCCCGTATCGGTGATTTTCGGCGCGATCGCGTTCAGCTTTTCGTTGATGTAGTACGTGATCGACGGTCGGTCGCCTTTACCGGTGACGGTACCGATTAGTCTGGAGCTGAAGTCTTCCGGCAGTACGATCGCCGCATAGTATTTGCCGGATTCCACGCCTTCGATGGCTTGCTGCTTGGGAACGAAACGCCAGCCGAGCTGATGGTTCTTCTTAAGCTGGTTGACGGTCTGCTGGCCAGCGTCGAGATGGCCGACCAGCGTGGAGGTTGTGCCCTTGTCCTCGTTCGCCACAGCGACTTGGATGTTGCCCGTGTTCGCGTACGGGTCCCAGTTGGCGAGGATATTGCACCATGCGTACAGTGATGGGATGATGGCCACACCCAGCGTGACGACGAGCGCCACGGGGTTCTTCAGAATGCGTTTCACGTCTCGAAGGAAGATGGCGAAAACCTGGTGCATCAAGCCTCCTCGCGGGTATTGGTCGCAACATCTACATGCGGCGGCATGCCCGTGCGGGAACACCCGGTTGGGCTCTTCGTCGCGCGATCCGGTGGACATTCTATGACTTCCGATGGAACAATCGCAATGGTTTCGCCATGTTTATTGGTCGGTCCCGCAAGTGTCGGGATATGAGACGAAAACGCTCGGCATATGGCTCTAGTGGGGCGGGCGACCTGGATATGGAGCGGACGGTTGGGAAAACGGAAAGGAAAGATGGCGAATGTTGTCACATGACAAGTGGGATAGGGTTGGGCGATAATGGAGGCATGACTATTGCAACGCCGGAACGTTATGCGCAAATGCTGGACGCCGCACGCCGCGGCGGTTACGCCTATCCCGCGATCAATGTGACCAGCACGCAGACCCTGAACGCCGCACTCCAGGGTTTCGCCGAGGCGGAATCCGATGGCATCATCCAAGTCTCCGTAGGCGGCGCCGCCTACTTCTCCGGGCAACGCGTCAACGACCGCGTCACCGGCTCGCTTGCCTTCGCAGCCTTCGCGCACGAAGTCGCGGCGAAATACCCCAACATCACCATCGCCCTGCACACCGACCACTGCGCCAAACAGTATTTGGACGAATGGGTGCGCCTCTTGCTCGACCATGAAGTCGAACAGGTGAAGCACGGTCAGGAACCGACCTTCCAGTCACACATGTGGGACGGTTCCACAGTGCCGCTGGATGAAAACCTCGACATCGCAGAAGAACTGCTCGACAAATCCCAAGCCGCGCACACCGTGCTGGAAATCGAAATCGGCGCGGTCGGTGGCGAAGAAGACGGGCACAGCGCCGAAATCAATGACAAACTGTATTCCACGCCCGCGCAAGGCATCACCGTCGCGCAACGACTCGGCCTCGGCGAGCGCGGACGCTACATGGCCGCCTTCACCTTCGGCAACGTGCACGGCGCATACAAACCGGGCGTGGTGAAACTGCGCCCCGAACTGCTCGACGAAATCCAGACCACGGTCGCGCTCGCGATCAAGGCCGGCGAAATGCCCGACCCCGCGCACTCGCTGGATGTCGCTCCCGGTAAGCCGTTCGCCCTGGTGTTCCACGGCGGTTCCGGCTCCGCGCCGGAGGAGATCGCGCAGGCCGTGAGCTACGGCGTGGTGAAGATGAACATCGACACCGATACGCAGTACGCATTCAGCCGTGCGGTGGCCGGTCACATGTTCTCCAACTATGATTCGGTGCTCAAAATCGACGGTGAGGTGGGCAACAAGAAGCTGTACGATCCGCGATCCTGGGGTCGTGAAGCTGAATCCGCGATGGCCGCGCGTGTGGTCGAAGCATGCAAGCAGCTCGGCAGTGCCGGGCGCGCGCTGAACTAGCCAACGGTCTTTCGAACTGTTTTCGGGCGTTTTCTGGTCTGTTTTTCGGACCGGTTGCAATCCGATTACGGTCGGTCCGGAGCCGTGAGCATCCCTCAGACCCGGTAGAGGGTGAAGAGTAACCTTTGTAAGGCTTTAGGCGCAAGGCTTAAGGCAGAATCGCGTACGCACGGAGGTGCAACAACATGCCTGGAATTGTTTTGATCGGTGCCCAGTGGGGAGACGAGGGCAAAGGTAAGGCAACGGATCTGATCGGCACGAAGGTCGACTACGTCGCCCGTTTCAACGGCGGCAATAACGCTGGCCATACTGTGGTCGTCGGCGACGAATCGTACGCACTGCACCTGCTGCCGTCCGGCATCATCAGCCCCAACACCACCCCCGTCATCGGCAACGGCGTCGTCGTCGATCCGGAAGTGCTGTTCCAGGAGATCGACGGCCTTGAAAGCCGTGGCGTGGACTGCTCCCGACTGCTGGTGAGCGAAAGCGCGCACATCATCGCCCCGTACCACCGCGTGCTCGACAAGGTGACCGAACGCTTCCTCGGCAAGCACAAGATCGGCACCACCGGCCGTGGCATCGGCCCGGCATACGCCGACAAGATCAACCGCGTGGGCATCCGCGTGCACGACCTGTTCAACGCGGAGCATCTGCATGACAAGGTCGAGGCCAGCCTGCATCAGAAGAACCAGATGCTCGTCAAGCTGTACAACCGTCGCCCGATCGACGTGGACGAGACCACCGACGAGCTGCTCAAGCTCGGCGAACGCCTGAAGCCGTACGTTGCCAACACCTCCCTGGTGCTCAACAAGGCGCTCGACGAGGGCAAGACCGTGCTGTTCGAAGGCGGCCAGGCCACCATGCTCGACGTGGACCACGGCACCTACCCGTTCGTGACTTCCTCCAACCCGACCGCCGGCGGCGCCTGCACCGGCACCGGCGTTGGCCCGACCAAGATCACCCGCGTGATCGGCGTCTCCAAGGCGTATGTGACCCGCGTGGGCGAAGGCCCGTTCCCGACCGAACTGTTCGGCGAGGACGGCGAATGGCTGCGCGCCCAAGGCCACGAGTACGGCGTGACCACCGGCCGTCCGCGTCGCTGCGGTTGGTTCGACGCGGTCGTCAACCGTTACGCGGCCCAGGTCAACGGCCTGACCGACATCGTGCTCACCAAGCTCGACGTGCTCACCGGCCTCAAGGAAATCCCGCTGTGCGTGGCGTACGACGTCAACGGCGAGCGTCGCGACGATATGCCGACCGACCAGGCCGAATTCGCCGCCGCGAAGCCGATTTACGAGTCCATGCCGGGCTGGGACGAGGACATTTCCCAGGTCCATGACTTCAACGATCTGCCGAAGACCTGCCAGGATTACGTCAAGCGTCTTGAGGAACTGTCCGGCTGCCGCATTTCCGTGATCGGCACCGGCCCGCAGCGCGACCACATCATCCAGATCAACTCGCTGATCGACTGAAGCTGATTCGGCTGATTCGTCGATATGAACGTCGGTAACGAACGTCAATGACAAGTGCCGGTGGGCCTGTGCCTGCCGGCACTTTGCGTATGGTGCGTGCGATGGCGTGCGCGTATGACGCACACCGCATACACACCGACGGGGTGCGCGGCGGAGGAACGGAAAAGGGGAGTGCGATGACTGCAATGCCGCCTAACGACAGGTTCGACAGGTTTGACAGGTTCAGCAAACTGGTCCCGCGATTCGACCACCTGAAATGGAAGATGGCCGCTGCCGGCATTCTCGTCGGCCTGATTTCCGGCTTCCTCGTCGTCCTCTACCGTCTCGGCATCGAATACGGCACCGACACCGCGCGCTGGATCTACGCGCGCATCCGCGAAACCCCGTGGCTGGTCGCACCGTGGGCGGTCGCCGCAATCGCAGCCGCGCTCGCCATCGCATGGATGGTCAAAAAAGAGCCGATGGCCGGCGGCAGCGGCATTCCGCAAACCAACGGCGTGGTGATCTGCGGCCTGAAAATGCGATGGCAGACGATTCTGCCGGTTCGCTTCATCGGAGGCCTGCTCGGATCGCTCTTCGGCCTCTCGCTCGGCCGCGAAGGACCGTCCATCCAAATCGGCGCATCGGGCGCGCAGTTCCTATCGCACCGGCTGCGCGGCAAGAAACGTGAGGACATGCAGGAGCATTATCTGGTCACCGCCGGTGCCGCGGCCGGCCTGTCCGCCGCGTTCAGCGCACCGCTGTCCGGCATGATGTTCGCTTTGGAAGGGGTGCATCGCAGTTTTTCGCCCGCGATTCTGATGGGCGCCACCGCCGCGTCCCTGACCGCCGATTTCGTATCGAAATACTGTTTCGGCCTGCGTCCGGTGCTTGACTTCGGCACCATCGGCCAACTGCCGCTCGGCGAATACGGGTGGCTGATTCCGCTGGGATTGGTGGCCGGTTTGGTTGGTTCGCTGATGAACCGTTCGCTGCTCGGCTTCCAAACGCTGTACGGCAAGCTTCCCGCATGGAGCCGCCCTTTGATCGCGATCGCACTCGCGCTGCCAATCGGCATTTGGCTGCCTGACGTGCTCGGCGGCGGCTCGAACCTGATCGCCATGGCCGAGCATGCGCGCGTCGGCTTGGGCATGCTGTGCGTGCTGTTCGTGGCGAAAGTGCTGTTCACCTCCACCAGCTTCGGTTCAGGCGCTCCCGGCGGCATTTTCATGCCGATTCTCGCGGTTGGCTCACTCGCCGGCGGTATCTGCGGCGAGACGTTGCACCAGTTCGGCAACCTGCCGTCCGATTCCGTGGCGATTTTCTCGGTATGCGTGATGACGGGCACGCTGGCCGCGTCCGTGAAAACACCGATCACGTCGATTCTGCTGGCCGTGGAAATGTCCGGCACATTGACGCACATGCTGCCGGTCGCCGCCGTCGCGTTCATCGCATTGCTCGTCTCCGACCTGCTGCGTACGAAACCGATCTACGGCGAGCTGCTGGAACGGTACATGCGCGCGCAAGGCGGCACGACGGCAATCGCCAATCGCATCGACAACGGCATCATGGAACTGCCTGTGGAAATGGGCGCGACCGCGGACGGCAAGCTGATGCGTGACGTGCGCTGGCCGTACGGCTGTCTGGTGATTGGCCTGCGTCGCGGCGAACGGCAGATCGTGCCGCATGGCGATACGCGGCTGCGTGCCGGCGACTATCTGGTCGTGCTGTTCAGCGGCGAGGACGAAAGCGACGCACGGCATGCGATGCGGCGGCTGTGCGACGTGTCCGTCTGACGCGGCCTTACTGTCTTCCATAACCATTCGTAGACGTCTAGGGCCACCCGAAGTTATCCACAGTTATCCACCGAATCGGACATGTTCGATGTTTGGTTGCAATGCACGTGTAGACTCGTACAAGGTTAGGAAGACGGCACCTGCGGCCAGCTCGTTGCCGTATGGCTGGGGTGGAACGACGCTGTCCGCGGAAAGCCAAGTACAAGGGGAACGTGATGGAATCGCAAGAACAACGGGCGGCAGACTCGCCAAACGCGGGTGATGAGCCGAATCCCGCCACACAGTCGATCGACGTCGCCGAAGTGGCGCGCGCGGATGTGCGCCCGTCCGGTGCCGCCGCATCCAAGCATCCGCCGCAGATTCCGCTCGCGCCGATGAAACGCATGCAGGCGCGATTCAACCCTCTTGCCGATGGTCTGATGTATCTCGTGGTGTTCGTCGGCGGTTTCGTCGGCGTCGGTTTCCGTCGCGCCACGGACCTGCTGCTGCCGTCGGTGAACGGTTCGCCGTTCGTGGTGGGCACGTTCGTGTCGAATATGCTCGCCTGCTTCCTGTTTGCGATGCTGACCGAATACATGGCGACCGCGTCGTGGCTGCGCCGCAGGGTGCGGCAGGTCGTCAGCCGTGGCGTCGGGCTTGGTTTGCTTGGCGGACTGTCGACGATGTCCGGCGTGATGTTGGAAACCATGGAAGGCATGCGCGAGCAGCGTTTCGGCAGCGCGCTCGGCTATCTTGCGGGAAGTTTCGCTGGCGGTCTGATCGCGGCCGCGGTTGGCGTGGCGCTGATGCAGGCGTTGCTGGCGCGCGGCACACGCAAGCGGGTCCGTAACGCGATCGCCGATGCCTCCACGGCTTCCGTATCCTCAATGTCCGATTCGGACGCGTACGGCATCGTGCAGGACGTCCAGATGACCGACACTGCAGTATCGGCTACGCAGAGTGTTACGCAGACGGTCCCCATGGCCGATTCGGGCGAATCGGACGTGCCGGCCGCGCAAAATGTGCAGAACAACGTGCCGGACGCGCAGGGCGTGCGCCACGTGAAGGTGGCGGATGCGGCGCATTCGGCCGCGCAGGCCGCGTTGGAGGCCGCGCAGGCGGCACAGCAGGCGGCCCAGGTCGCCCAGCAGGTCGCGCAGACCGGGCAGGTGCCGAAAATCGAATCGCAGCCGCAGTCATCGCAACCCGTCGCACCTCTGCCCAGCTTCGAACCCAAGCCGGTCACCGCGGAAATCACGCTCGTCGCCGACCCGACCACAGGGGAGGTGCGCTGATGACCTGGATGATCTGCCTGTTCGGCGGCATCGGCGCCATGGCCCGTTATGTGCTTGACGTGTCGATCCAACGCAGCTGGAACCGTGACGGCAACCACAGCTTCCCCCTGGCCACGCTCGTCATCAACGGCGTCGCCTCCCTGTGCGCCGGCATCGCCATGATGTCGTACTATGCGCAGTCGGTTGATATGGGCACGGTAATGACGTTCGTTGTGGGGTTCCTCGGCGGATTCTCAACATTCTCGTCGGCGATCAACGAGGTGCTGTCGCTGATTCGCAAACGCCGTTTCGCCATGGCCCTGGGCTATGGCGCTGCCACGGTCGCGGTGCCGCTCGCCTGCGTGGCGCTCGGATTCGGCATCGCCATGCTGGGCGGCCACGCATAGCTGTCACCGGCTCGGCCGCGCGTAATTTTCACGTTACACGGGCGGTCATCGGGTAACGTTCAGGAAATCTGAGCGCAACCGCGCGAGCTGTTTCCTCTCCTACGTTGTGAAAACAACAAGAGAGGAAAAACCTATGACAGCCGTAACGTATCTCACACGGCATCGTCGACCGGGAATCGTCATACTCTGTTCGATTGTCGCCGTTCTCTCGATGCTTTTCGTACTCCCTCCCGCCATCGCGTCCGCAGCCGATTCCGGCGCGCAGGCCGTCGATGAATGCAATCCGACCGCCAGCAACGGCTGCGTCAACGGCATCCTGCAGGACGCCGACAAGAAGCCGATCGCCGACGTCACCATCACGCTGTCCGGCAAGGCAACCGCGGAAACCAAAACCGCGGCGGACGGCAAATGGGCCTTCTCCGTTGCCGATGACGGCGATTACACCGTCACCATCGACGCGTCCGTTGCGAAAGAGCACGGCCTGAAGGCAAGCAGCGCGACGGTGACGATCAGGAAAGCCAGCTTCGACAAGCAGCGCGGCGTTGTTCGATTCGACCAGGCGGGCGATTCCACCGGCAGCGGCACGTCCGGCACATCCGGATCGTCCGGCTCGGCAAACGGCACGAAAGGCGCGACCGGCACATCCGGATCGACAGCGGCCACGCAATCGCCAGTCAAAAAAGACGGCTCCAATGTCGGCAAACGCATCTGGCAGCAACTGTATTCCGGCATTATCTTCGGCCTGATGCTGGGCCTCATGTCCGTCGGCATGAACCTCGTCTACGGCACCACCGGCCTGCAGTCGTTCTCACACGGCGAACAGGTGACGCTCGGCGGCCTCATGGCATACGTCGGCACGCAGATGCTGCACATGCCGCTCATCGCCTCCGCCATCTTCGCCATCGTCATCGGCGCGCTGACCGGCTTCATCCAAAACGAAATCGTCTGGGGGCCGCTACGCAGACGCCACGTCGGCACCATGCAGCAGATGATCGTCACCATCGGCCTGTCCATGGCGTTGCAGTACACGTTCCAGTTCTTCTTCGGTGGCGACATCAAAGGCATCGTCAAATCGGTGCCGGACAGCTTCCAGCTCGGACCGATCACCACCGACATGCCGACGCTGGTCTCCGCGCTCATCGCCATCTGCGTGATCGTCGGCGTCACCCTGTTCCTTTACAAGACGCGACTCGGCCGCGCCACACGAGCCGTGTCCGACAACGCGGCACTCGCCGCAGCATCCGGCATCAACGTGGACCAGGTGGTCCGCGTGGTCTGGATCCTCTCGTGCGCGATGGCAGCCCTGTCCGGCGTGCTGCTCGGCGTCTACCTGAACGGCATCTCCTGGAACACCGGCGCGACCCTGATCCTGCTGATGTTCGCCGCGGTGACGCTCGGCGGCCTCGGCACCGCTAATGGCGCGTTGATCGGCTCGCTGGTCATCGGCATCGTGGCGGACATGAGCTCGCTCGTCATCCCCAACGATATGCGTTACGCCAGCGCGCTGGCAATCCTCATCATCGTTCTGCTGGTGCGCCCGCAGGGCATCTTCGGCAAGCAGCAAAGGGTGGGCTGATCCATGGACATCATGACAATCATCTCCAACGCGGCGGGCGAACTGATCGCCCCGACCACAGCGGCGTACGTACTCGCCGCCATCGGTTTGAACATTCACTTCGGCATGACGGGCCTGATGAACATGGGCCAGGCTGGTTTCATGCTCCTCGGCGCATACGGATTCGCCATCACGCAGTCGATGGGCTGCAACCTGTTCGCCTCCGTATGCGCGGCGCTCGCGCTCGCGGTCATCTACGCGCTGCTGCTGGGCATTCCGACGCTGAAACTCGGACCCGACTATCTGGCCATGGTCACATTGGCCGCCGCGGAAATCATCCGCATCATCGGCAGATCGACGGCCATGACGAACTTCACCGGCGGTTCCGCGGGCATCTCACCGCAGGACTTCACCGAGAAATTCGAATCGCTTTCGCCGCTGCCGGACGGTTCGACCACGTTCCTGCTGTGGACGTACAGCAACAACATCGCCAACTCCTGGTGGCTGCGCATCGTGGCATGGGTTTTGGTGGTGATCGCGGCGCTGCTGTGCTGGCGCTGGTTCCACTCGCCGTGGGGCCGCATGCTCAAAGGCATCCGCGAGGACGAGAACGCGATCCGTTCGCTCGGCAAGCCGGTGACGCGATACAAGATGGAATCGCTGATTCTGGGCGGCCTGTTCGGCGCGATCGCCGGCATCATCTTCGTCCTGCCGCGTTCCGTACAGCCCGATTCGCTCGGCCGCACCGTCACCTTCTACGTGTGGACGATTCTGCTGCTGGGCGGCGCGGCCACGATTCTCGGCCCGGTGCTTGGCTCCTGCGTGCTGTGGGTGCTGCTCACCTTCGTCAAGGAGGTCATGCGCAACACCGTTCCCGAAACCCTCATCTCTTCCAACCAGATCGAAGCCCTCGGCTGGGTGATCGTCGGCGTCGCGCTGATGTGCCTGGTGATCTTCAGGCCACAAGGCCTGTTGGGCGATCGAAAGGAGTTGGCTTTCCATGCCTGATACAACGAATTCTCCGACCACTGGCGTGCAGCCGGCCACGCAACCCGCAACCGGCGTGCAACCCGTATCCGGTGTGCAGCCCGGCGTACCATTCCAGGACCTCACCAAATGGGCCACCAAAGCTCCGGAAGGCGAGACCCTCATCTCCACCGCCTATCGCGACAAAGTCACCGACGATCTGAAATTCGTCGAAAACAAGCCGGGCGTGCACAAGCCCGACCCGATTCTCGTGGCCGACAACGTGACCCGCAAATTCGGCGGCATGACCGCCGTGGACGTGAGCCACTTCGAAATCGAACGGCACGGCATCACCGCGCTGATCGGACCGAACGGCGCCGGCAAAACCACATTCTTCAACCTGATGACCGGCTTCGATACGTCGAACACCGGCACCTGGCAGTTCGACGGCAAGGACATGGCCCACGTGCAGCCCGAAAAAGTGGCGCGCATGGGCATGGTCCGCACCTTCCAGCTGACCAAGGTCATGAGCCGTCTGACCGTGCTTGACAACATGTTGCTCGGCGCCCCCGTACAGCCGGGCGAAGGCATGTTCCGTGCACTGTTCCCTGGCATGTGGAAAAAGCAGGAGCAGGCGAACATCGAAAAAGCGGAAGCGCTGCTGGAACGCTTCCTGCTGATCAAAAAGAAGGACGATTACGCCGGCGCGCTTTCCGGCGGCCAACGCAAGCTGCTGGAAATGGCACGAGCGCTGATGTCCGACCCGAAACTGGTCATGCTGGACGAGCCGATGGCCGGCGTGAACCCCGCGCTGAAACAATCGCTGCTCGACCACATCATGGCGTTGCGCGAGGAAGGCACCACAGTGCTGTTCGTCGAACACGACATCAACATGGTGAGACACATCGCCGACTGGGTCACCGTGATGGCGGAAGGCAAGATCGTGGCCGAAGGCCAACCGAAGAGCGTGATGAACGATCCGGCCGTGATCGACGCATACCTGGGCGCTCATGCGAACGTGGACCTGGGCGACGATTCCGTGCTGGAAGACCTGAAGGAGGCCTGAAATGAGCGACATCGCAAGCGTGGCCGACGAGCCGCTGACCCGCGCGCAGATCCACGTGGGCGAGCCCGAAGGCGAACCGTTGCTCGACGCGGTCGATTTGGTGGCCGGATACATTCCCGGCGTGAACATCCTGAACGGCGCATCCCTGACCCTGCATGAAGGCGAGATCGTCGGCATCATCGGCCCGAACGGCGCAGGCAAATCCACCCTGCTCAAATCATTGTTCGGCCTGGTGCACATCCACTCCGGCAAGTTGCTGCTGAAAGGCGAGGACATCACCAACCTGCGCGCCGACAAACTCGTCTCCCGTGGCGTCGGCTTCGTGCCGCAGACCGAAAACGTCTTCCCCAGCCTGACCATCGCGGAAAACCTGCACATGGGCGCGTTCCAAGCACCGAAACTGTTCAACGAACACTTCGACTACGTGTGCTCCATCTTCCCCAAACTCGGCCAGCGCAAGAACCAGCTCGCCGGCCAGCTTTCCGGCGGTGAACGTCAGATGGTGGCCATGGCCCGCGCTCTCATGATGAAACCATCCGTCCTCCTACTCGATGAGCCCTCCGCAGGCCTGTCCCCAATGCTTCAGGACGAAACCTTTATCCGCGTGCGCCAGGTCAACAAAGCCGGAGTCTCCGTAGTCATCGTCGAACAGAACGCCCGCCGCTGTCTGCAGATCTGCGACCGCGGCTACGTCCTCGACCAAGGCCGCAACGCCTACTCCGGCAAGGGCCGCGACCTGATGAACGATCCGAAAGTCGTCTCCCTCTACCTGGGCAACCTGGAAGAAGAGGTTCAAGAGGAAGGAAGGTAGGACCCAGGAAATCGCGGAACGGAGCGTATACCGCCTTTCCTTGCCGCTCGACGTACGTTCGTACGCCTTCGGGCTCGGACGGCGGTCTCCGCACGCGTTCCGCGATTTCCCCCTATGATTCAAAATTCTCAATTCCGATTACCGCTGTTGGGACACTGCCCGACAGCGGCTTCGGCATGCCTGAAAACAAGCTCAAAACCTTGTGTTTCCAACAGTTTTCGGGCTTCACCTTCGGTTAACTTCACGCATACACATTCGGTTTCCTCGGCACTTATAGTGCGATTCAAGATGGTCGAGCAACACATCTCGATAATCGTCACCAAGGGTTCGGCAATCAGCGGAGCCAAGAGAGGAAACGGTGATTCAAATGAAGAAGATCAACATGAAGGGCATGAGGAAACTGTCCATCACAGCCACCGCCATGGTGGCCGCCGCAGTCATGGCGCTCGCCGGCTGCGGCTCGTCCGGCACGGCCGATTCGGCTGCGTCCGGCTCGTCCGGCAGCGCGAAATCCGATACGTTCATGGCGGCCGGCCTGTTCCCGCTGACCGGTTCCATGGCGTACCTCGGCCCCGCCAACATCGCCACCATGAAGCTCGCGCAGAAAGACATCAACGCGGCTGGCGGCGTGCTCGGCAAAGACATCGAAATCACGTCCGCCGACACGTCCGACGCGGACCATGCCGACCAGAACACGTCTTCCGCGCAGTCGGTGCTTGCCAAGAACCCGTCCGTCGTGGTCGGTCCGCCGTCCAGCTCCGTGGTCAAGAACACCTACAAGCAGGTCACGTCCGCCAAAGTGCCGATGATTTCTTCGGGCGCCACGTCCACGGCCTTCTCCGGCCTTAGCGACTACTTCTTCCGCACCATTCCGCCGGACACGGTGCAGGGTGCGGTCCTGGGCCAGATCGTCGCACAGGACGGCGTGAAGAACCTCGCCATCGCGGTCTTCAACGACGAATACGGCACGTCCCTGCGTGACGTGGTCGTCAAAACCGTCGAAGACGCGGGCGTGAACGTCGTCTACGGCGAAAAGGACACGTTCGATCCGACCGAAACGAACTTCTCATCGATGGTCACGGCCATCAAGGCCACCAACCCCGACGCGACGCTCGTCATCGCCTTCGACCAGACCGTGCCGCTCGTCAAGGAGCTCGCCGCCCAAGGCCTCGACACCCACAAGCTGTACATGACCGACGGCAACACCGTCGACCATTCCGCCGACTTCGACGCGGGCCTGCTCAAGGGCTCCACCGGCACCATTCCAGGTGCCCACCCGACCGAGGAATTCCAGAAGAACGTCAAGTCCTTCAACGCCAAGGTCACCGATTTCACGTACACCGCCGAAACGTATGACGCGATCGTGCTGGCCGCGCTCGCCGCGCAGAAGGGCGGCGCCACGGACGGTACGACCGTGCAGAAGAACCTTATGGCCGTCTCCGGCTCCACCAAGGGCAAGGAATGCGATTCCTACAAGGCTTGCCTCGCCCTGCTGAAGGACGGCAAGGAGATTCAGTACAAGGGCCAGACCTCCATCGGCGCGTTCAACGACGCGCATGATCCGAGCTCGGCTTCCATCGGCGTCTATAAGTACGACGCCGACAATAAGCCGGTTTTCGACCACTCTCAGGAAGGCTCCGTGCCGACGGCCTGATGCGCAACGTCTGGCCGTGCTGTCTGGCCGTGCTGTCTGGCCGCACAATGAAAGAGACGGTGCGACGCAAGCGATGGCAATCGCAAGCGCCACGCCGTCTCTTTCATATGTGAAACGCGCGTTTGTCATGTCCAGAACGGGGGTTTACGGGGTATTTCAGGCGGAGGCGAAGAGGGGTGGGATAGGTGCTGTCGACTGACGGCCCATATTGTGCAAACGATTGCGGAACATCACTCCAAACATATGTAAAATAACACTTAATATCGCGATTTGTTACGTCCTGACGTTGACGGAGAGAGGTGTTGGGCAATGGTCGGCATGCGCGACGTGGCGAAAGAGGCCGGAGTCTCGCTGAGCACGGTTTCGCTGGTGGTCAACAGGACCGGATACGTGTCCGACGACATGCGTGAGCGGGTCAACACCGCCATGAAGAAGCTCAATTACGTGCCCAACGAGCTGGCTCGCAACCTGTACAAGAACCGCACGAACCTGGTTGGTGTGATCGTGCCGACCATCCGCCACCCCTTCTTTGCCACCCTTACCGCGCATCTGCAACGCGAGCTGGCCGCGCAAGGACTGCGCACTATGCTGTGCTCCACCGCCGACGCGGAAAACGGCGAGGTCGAATACGTGGACATGCTGCGCCGTCACATGATGGACGGCATCATCGTCTGCTCGCACACCACCCATCCGAACGATTACTGGACGTCCATCCACCGCCCGATCGTCGCCTTCGACCGTGTGCTGGGCGGCGGCATCGCGTCGATCGGCTCCGACCATGAGCAGGGCGGCCGGCTTATGGCGCACATGCTGGTCAACACCGGCGCGCACCACGTGGTGATGATCGGCGGCCCGCGCGACCAGTTCTTCGATTTGGCGGCGCAAGGTGATGTTCCGGACGATTTCGATCTGCATAAGACGACGTTCCCCACCATCCGCTACTACCTTACGTTGGAGCAGGAGCTGAAGGCGGCCGGCGTGCGGTACGAGTATGTCGAAGCCGGAGCCGTGCAGGATTTCCAAGGGTACAAGAAAGCGGTGAACGATGTGCTCAACCGTATGCCGACGGACGGTATCGACGCAGTGATCAGCTCCGATATCGGCGCGGCGTTGTGCATACGCGAAGCGATGCGCCGGCGCATCGTGATTCCGCGCGACCTGCAGATCATCGCCTACGACGGCACGTATCTGACTGACCTGGCCGGTATGAAAATGACCGCGGTGGCGCAGAATTTCGACAAAATCGCGCAGGTCGCGGTCGGCAATATCGTTCGTGCGATCGCCAAGGAAGGGGATGCCAAGGCAGATACGACAAGCGCCACGGGACGCAAGCCGTACGAGCCGGACGTGCTGATTCCCGTGACGCTCAAACTGGGCGATACCACCCGCTAAGCGGGCCGTATCGCCCATCATTGGACGGGCCGTTTTACCTGCTAAGCGGGCCGTATCGCCTTATTCGTAATCGCCGGTCGGACCGATCGCCAACGCGTCCTCGTGCGTGCGGCCCGAATGGATCGCATCGTTGATCGCCTGGATCTCCGCCGCATCCACGGCAAGTGCGCGCCCGTCGATCGCGCTGATCGGAATCGACCATCCGCCGTGCGTCATGTACAGGCTGTCCGCTTCGCGCAGCTCGGCGATCGGCAGCTTCCTGTACTCCGCCTTCTTGCCCTCTTCAAGCGCCCAGGCGAACATTTCGCGCTGTGATGTGCCATTCAGAATACCGATACGCGGGTCGGGCGTGACAAACGTATCGCCATAGCGTGCCACGATCGACGAATTCGGGCATTCCATCGTGTAGCCGTCCTCCGTGAACAGAATCGCGTCGCCGACGCCACGGCGGGCGCATTCGCGGTGCACGGCGCAGTTGAACGCGTAGCTCAGCGTCTTCGCGCCGTTGAGCAGCCACGGGGCGCGTGCGGTGATGTCCGACGGGTAGCCGCGCGTCATCGAAGCCATGGTGATCGGCTCCAGCGAATGCAGCGTGCCCTTCGCGTCAAGGAAGATGTAGACGGTCGGCGTGCGGTCGGCCGCCTTGCCCACGCCGGTGTCCGGATCGAGACCACGGGAGACGATAATGCGCAGCATCGGGCCGGGTTCCGGATCGTCGTACTGGTCGATGACCAGCTGGACCGCGCGGGTGAGCGCGGGAATGTTCGGCTCTGGCATGTCCACCAGGCGGGCGGAATTGGCGAGACGCTTCAGATGGTTCTCCAACGAAACCGGGAAACCCTTCCATACCGTGGTCGCTTCGAAAATGCCGTCGCCACGCAGCGCGCACAAATCGAACGCGTTGATGATGGGGCTTTCCGGATCGACGAAACGAACCAGATCCGCGTCGGGCGCCACGCCTGAGCCTCCGAATAGCGTCTTGCCGTTACCGACTGCCAGAACGATCGAACTCATGGGAACCTCTCTTCCGCGCTCCGCGTCTTTTGATTGCCGCTTTATTGCTGTTGCGCTGTTGTGTTGCGTCAGCGTTCGCGTGCGTCTTCGGCGTCCAACCTAACCATGGTTTGTTTCCACTTGGCACCGCCAATTTGCAGTGCGGAAACATACGCGTCATGAATCGCGCGGCTTCCGTAACGTTCGGCGACCAAGGTGAGGAAAAGCGACTCTGAACGTCCGTTTCTGCGGAATCGGATTTCGGGGTTCGTCGGCAGTTCGTTCGGAAAAGGCCGGACGGCGGCCGACGGGAAAGGTGAGCGCAATGGTGGATGGGATGTCCGATATGGGAACAACCGAACTTGGCGCGGCGAGCACGCCCGAACAGGCGCGCGCCGCGTTCCGTGACGGCCTGGTCCGCCCGACCTGCGGCATTGCGCAAGGCTACGCGCAGGCGAATCTGATGATTCTGCCCAAGGAGCAGGCATTCGATTTTCTGCTGTTCGCGCAGCGCAATCCCAAACCCTGCCCGCTGCTGGAAGTGATGGAGCCGGGCGTGCCGGTGCGGCACATCACGGCAGGCCGCAACGTGCCGATGTACGACACGTCGATCGAGTGCCGTTCGGCCGGCGCGTTCCATTCGACGATGGTCGTGTCGATGCGCGGCATGAGATGCGTGCTGCGGCGACTGCGGCAGAAGGGACGTCGCGGCTGAAGAACGCTGCGACGGTAGAACGACGGAAAGGCGACGGAAGGAATGGAAACGATGGCTGTGCAGGAAACAGACGGAAAGCAGACGGCTATGCGAATCGATATGAACAGCGATATGGGCGAAAGCTTCGGTCGTTGGACGCTCGGCGACGACGAGGCGCTGCTCGACGTGGTTTCCAGCGCGAACGTGGCGTGCGGCTTCCATGCGGGCGACCCGTCCGTCATGCTGAGAACGTTGTCATACACGGCGTCGCGGGGGGGGGTAATGGTCGGGGCGCATGTGGCGTACCGCGACCTGGCCGGATTCGGGCGCCGCTATGTGGACGAGTCCCCCGACGAACTCAAGGCGGACGTGATGTACCAGATCGTCGAATACGGCGGCCTCGACGGCGTGCATATGACGAACGTGGCGACCGTCGACGGCCTCGAACCCGACCGTTACTTTAAGCAGGTCGGCCAGCTTACGGACTGCGCCCGCAGCTGAAGTCCTGTTCCCAAGGCTGAGGGCCCTGCGCTCGCGGCTGCCCCCGCATGTCCGTCGCTTTCGAATCGGGCGCCGGAGACATGCGCCGCGATTCGGCCGAAAGCCGGTTCGACACGCCCGAACACCGGTTGCGGTTTTGGTGTCGAGCCCCATTTTGCGGTAATATCGAACCGGTTCGACACAACCGTGGGAATGGCCGTAAGGACTCCCGCAAAGAATCTCGCAACGACTTTTTGGAACCGAAGGAGGCTCCATGAAAAACAAGGTGCAGCTCATCACTTACGCCGACCGCCTTGGCGACGGCACCATCAAGTCGATGACCGACATTCTGCGCACCCGCTTCGACGGCGTGTACGACGGCGTTCACATCCTGCCGTTCTTCACCCCGTTCGACGGCGCCGACGCAGGCTTCGACCCGATCGATCACACCAAGGTCGACGAACGTCTCGGCAGCTGGGACGACGTCGCCGAACTCTCCAAGACCCACGACATCATGGTCGACGCCATCGTCAACCACATGAGTTGGGAATCCAAGCAGTTCCAGGACGTGCTGGCCAAGGGCGAGGAGTCCGAATACTATCCGATGTTCCTCACCATGAGCTCCGTGTTCCCGAACGGCGCCACCGAAGAGGACCTGGCCGGCATCTACCGTCCGCGTCCGGGCCTGCCGTTCACCCACTACAAGTTCGCCGGCAAGACGCGCTTGGTCTGGGTGAGCTTCACCCCGCAGCAGGTGGACATCGACACCGATTCCGACAAGGGTTGGGAATACCTCATGTCGATTTTCGACCAGATGGCCGCCTCTCACGTCAGCTACATCCGCCTCGACGCCGTCGGCTATGGCGCCAAGGAAGCCGGCACCAGCTGCTTCATGACCCCGAAGACCTTCAAGCTGATCTCCCGTCTGCGTGAGGAAGGCGTCAAGCGCGGTCTGGAAATCCTCATCGAAGTGCACTCCTACTACAAGAAGCAGGTCGAAATCGCATCCAAGGTGGACCGCGTCTACGACTTCGCCCTGCCTCCGCTGCTGCTGCACGCGCTGAGCACCGGCCACGTCGAGCCCGTCGCCCACTGGACCGACATACGCCCGAACAACGCCGTCACCGTGCTCGACACGCACGACGGCATCGGCGTGATCGACATCGGCTCCGACCAGCTCGACCGCTCGCTCAAGGGCCTGGTGCCGGATGAGGACGTGGACAACCTCGTCAACACCATCCACGCCAACACCCACGGCGAATCCCAGGCAGCCACTGGCGCCGCCGCATCCAATCTCGACCTCTACCAGGTCAACAGCACCTACTATTCGGCGCTCGGGTGCAACGACCAGCACTACATCGCCGCCCGCGCGGTGCAGTTCTTCCTGCCGGGCGTGCCGCAGGTCTACTATGTCGGCGCGCTTGCCGGCAGGAACGACATGGAGCTGTTGCGCAAGACGAACAACGGCCGCGACATCAACCGCCATTACTATTCCACCGCGGAAATCGACGAGAATCTCAAGCGTCCGGTCGTCAAGGCCCTGAACGCGCTCGCCAAGTTCCGCAACGAGCTCGACGCGTTCGACGGCACGTTCTCGTACACCACCGATGACGACACGTCCATCAGCTTCACCTGGCGCGGCGAAACCAGCCAGGCCACGCTGACGTTCGAGCCGAAGCGCGGTCTCGGTGTGGACAACACTACGCCGGTCGCCATGTTGGAATGGGAGGATTCCGCGGGAGACCACCGTTCGGATGATCTGATCGCCAATCCGCCTGTCGTCGCCTGACGGAAAATTTCTTGCGATTACGTATTTTCTTGCGATTACGTACGGCCTTGCGATTGCGTTCCACCTTGCGGTCGCGCACCCGGTCCGTCGCACCCGGTCCGTCGGGCGGACGGCAGTGGCCGCACGTGTTGGTATCGTAAGTTGCGTTGAAGAATCGCCCGAATGCGCTGAAGCAATGCGTCCGGGCGATTTTCGTATGTGTCGCTCGTAGCGGGCGGGCGCATGCGTGGAGTATCGAAGCACATGAAACGCGACAAGCAGAAAACGCGATAAGCCAAGAAAACAGCAGATATGACCGAAGACAATCAGAATAACGAATTCAAACCGCAGCCGCTGCCCGGCCAGGTGTTCATCCGCCCGGGCATCGACGATCGCCCCGATTATGAGAAGACCCTGACTCCCGAAGCGAAGGCGGCCATGCGCCGGCTGTCGGTGCAGCAGCATCCGCGTATTCCGGAAGCGTCCAACGAGCGTCCGGAAACCCAGGCCGCGCGCATCGCATCGGAAGGTGGAGCGCCCCTAACCGCGGCCGCGCATCTTGACGTGGCTGTGCCGAACCTCGAATCGTCCTTCCTCGACCTGCGCGACCCGATGACCGCTCCGGACGGCACCAGGCCGACCGCAATGCAGGCCAACCGGCTCGTTGCGGGTTTTGCGCTTGGCTCAATGCTGCTGTCCGCTCCGATGGCGGCGTTCAACACGGTGCTCATTCCGCAAACCGTCAGCCGTTTGTCGGGAATCAACCGCGTCACGGATTTGGCGATGCTCGTCATCGCAGGTGCCATCATGACGTTCCTGCTGAACGCATGCATCGCCGTCGGTTCCGACCATTCCTACTGCCGGTTCGGGCGCCGTACGCCATGGATCGTCAGCGGCAGCGTATTGGCGGCTATCTGCATGGCGATTCTTTCCGCATGCGATTTTCTCCCGTGGGCCGTGTTCTTCTGGCTGGCCACGCAGGCCGCGTATGCGATGGCGGCCATACCGTTCGCCGCCGCGTTCGGCGAACGTGTGCCTGACAAGTTCCGCGACCGCGCCGATTCGTGGCACGGCAAGGGGCTGGCGCTTGGCCAGCTGGTCGGCGTCGCCGTGGCTGTTGCGCTGACGCCGCATGCCGGTGGCGAAGGTTGGGATGGCACTACGGGTTTCGCGATGCTGGTATTCGCGGGTTGGCTTGTCGTCGCGGCCGTCGTTACGCTGTTGGTACTGCCGTTCGAAGGGGCCAGCAGCTACCTGCCGCGTAGGGATGTTGAGAAAGGCGATTTCTTCTCGCAATACCGTCCGCCGCAGAACGCGCCGAAGTTTTCTGTGGCATTCGCGGCCCGCATGTTCGCCGTTGCGGCCACAGCCGGAATCGCCGTATATCAGTGGTATCTGGCGCCGAATATCGTCGGCAATACCGATGAGGCCGGGTTGTTCGGCATTGCCGGTGCCGGATCGGTGGTTGTGGTCATGGCCATCTGCACGTTTGTCGGTGCTTTGATTGCGGCGTTGCTGCTTGGCCGCATCGTCAGCCTGTTTGGCGATCTGCGTATTCCGGCCGTCGCGTCCGCCGTGTTGTTCATGGTCGCTGCGCTGCTGCCGTTGCTGATGGACGACGGTTTCCTGGCGGTTGCGCTGTACGCCCTGCTTGCCGGCTTCGCATACGTGGTGTTCGATGGCGCCAGCCAAAGCTTGGATCTTGCGATGCTGCCGGATGTGCGTTCCGTGGGCCGATCGCTTGCCGCTTATAGTCTGGCCAATACGTTCGGCACGATACTGGGCGTCGCTGCCTGCGCCGCGGTGATTGTGGCGACCGGTGCCACCGTGCTGATCTTCGCTGTCGCCACTGTTTCGATGCTGTTGGCGGGTCTGCTGACATTGCGGTTGAAATCGCAACAATGACGGCGACTATGACGGTGCTAGATCGCCAATGATTGGAAAATGAAGCGAAACGGCGCGTCCATATAGTGAACCTTTAGTGGATAGGGGAGATGGACGCGCCTATGTTTACGGCTTAGTTCGAGCGGAAATCCCGCCCGGGGAAATGACTTTGCGAAAGGAGGTTCGCCACGATGAACGGAATGGTCGCACACGTACTGCTGTCCGCACGAATTATTATTCCGCTTTCGTTGGCGGACTGATTCGAGCATTGCGGCTTCAATCCCTCGCCAACGAAGGCAGGGTTTGAGGCGCGCGTAGCACACACGTTGATGGCCCTGCATGATGCGGGGCCATTTTTGTTGCAGCCCACAAGGCAGACGCAGCGAAAACCTTTTGAAGCCGGCCGGCATAGCGCACAACAGAAAACAGAAAAACTACAAACAACATCGTTATCGGCGGAAGTTGGGAACCGGTAACAGGACGTACAGGGAGTACATCAATGAGTACAGTCGAAGCGGCCGCTGGCAAAGCGCAGGCGATGGTCCGCGATTCGGTCAAAACCGTGATCGCAGCATCCATGGTCGGCACCGCCATCGAGTTCTACGACTTTTACGCATACGGCACCGCCGCTGCGAATTATTTCCCGAAGGTGTTCTTCGGAGACACCACCAATCCGACCGTCGCGCTGCTGGCCAGCCTGCTGACCTTCGCCATCGCGTTCATCGCCCGTCCGCTGGGCTCGTTGGTGTTCGGCCACTTCGGCGACCGTATGGGCCGCAAGACCACGCTGGTGGTCTCCCTGCTCACCATGGGCATTGCCACCTTCCTGATCGGCTGCCTGCCGACCTACAACCAATGGGGTGTCGCGGCCGTCGCCGTGCTGTGCCTATGTCGCTTCGTGCAGGGCATCGGACTTGGCGGCGAATGGTCCGGCGCCGCGTTGGTGGCCACCGAGAACGCTCCGGAAGACAAGCGCGCGCTGTACGGCTCCTTCCCGGAGCTGGGCGCCCCGATCGGCTTCTTCCTGTCGAACGGCACCTACTTCCTGCTGGAGACCTTCAACGACAATGACGCGATGCTTGCCTGGGGCTGGCGCGTGCCGTTCCTGCTGTCCTCCATCCTCGTGATCGTCGGCCTCGTCGTCCGCGTCCAGATGGAGGAGACCCCGATCTTCCGTATGGCCCAGGAGCAGAAGAAGGTCGTCAAGTCCCCGCTTACCGAAGTGTTCAAGAAGAGCTGGAAGGAAGTCATCCAGGCAACGTTCCTGGTGGCCGTTACCTACACGCTGTTCTACACGCTGGCAACCTGGTCCCTCGCTTGGGGCACCAAGACCGTCGAGCAGGGTGGTGGCAACCTGGGCTTCAGCAACCAGGAGTATCTGCTGATGCTGATGATCGCCGTCTGCGTATTCGCCGCGTTCATCGTGATCTCCTGCGTGAACGCCGACAAATTCGGCCGCAAGCGCGTGATCATCATCTCCTCCTGCTGCCTCATCGCCTTCGCCCTGCTGTTCCCGTTCCTGCTTGATCCGGCGGTCGTCGGTCAGCGCAACTTCGCCACCAACCTGCTGTTCCTGTGCATCGGCTTCGCTCTGATGGGTACCGCGTTCGGTCCGATCGGCGCCTTCCTGCCGGAACTGTTCGACGCGAACGTGCGTTACTCCGGCTCCGGCATCGGCTACAACCTGGCTGCCATCGTCGGCGCGGCCTTCGTGCCGACCATCGCCACTTGGCTGTCCCATCATTGGGGCGTGCATTCCGTGGGCCTGTATCTTGGTGTGATGGCCTTGTGCTGCCTCATCGCGGTGTTGAGCTGCAAGGAAACGAAGAACGTCGACTTCACCAAGTGACGCCGACCGGCTTGCCGGGCTGCTTCGCTTGGGGTGGCTCGGAGCCTTAGAAAAAACGTTTGACGTGAATATAGCCACTATGTGAACGCCAACAGACATCATAAAGAAAGCGGTACTAGAACAGTTCCGCAGGAGAGGCGGAGTGGTTCCTCGGACACAATCCGGGGGGAGCAACATCCTAGGAATCACTCGCCGTGATAACAACCGAAAAAAGAATAGAAAATAGCGAGTTTGTTCGGAAAAAGCAAGTTCCGAATCGCAAAAAACAATAAAGGAGCGCCAATTATGGCAGCAACTATCTGGTACGAAAAGGACGCCGATCTGTCCGTGTTCGATGGCAAGAAGGTGGCCATCCTCGGTTACGGTTCCCAGGGCCACGCCCACGCGCTGAACCTGCGCGATTCCGGCGTCGACGTCGTCGTCGGCCTGCGTCCTACCTCCAAGTCCGTGGAGTATGCCAAGGAGCAGGGCCTCGAGGTCAAGTCCGTCGCTGACGCCGTTGCCGAAGCCGACGTAGTGATGATCCTGCTGCCTGACCAGTACCAGGCCGCCGTGTACAAGAAGGACGTCGAGCCGAACCTGAAGCCGGGCGCTGCTCTGGCCTTCGCTCACGGCTTCAACATCCACTATGGCTACATCAAGCCGTCCGAGGACCATCCGGTCTTCATGGTCGCCCCGAAGGGCCCGGGCCACATCGTGCGTCGTGAGTACGCCGCTGGCCGTGGCGTCCCGGTCGTCGTGGCCGTCGAGCAGGATCCGGATGGCAAGACCTGGCCGCTGTGCCTGGCTTACGCCAAGGCTCTGGGCGCGCTGCGCGCAGGCGCCATCAAGACCACCTTCACCGAGGAGACCGAAACCGATCTGTTCGGCGAGCAGGACGTCCTCATGGGTGGCATCAACCACCTGTGCGACATGGGCTTCGATGTGCTGACCGAGGCTGGCTACCAGCCGGAGATCGCCTACTTCGAGGTGTTCCACGAGCTGAAGATGCTGGTCGACCTGGCTAACGAAGGCGGCCTGAACAAGGCTCGTTGGTCCTGTTCCGACACCGCCCAGTACGGCGACTACACCTCCACGGTCATCACCGAGGAGACCAAGAAGCGCATGCAGTATCAGCTCAAGCGCATCCAGGACGGCTCCTTCGCCAAGGAGTTCATGGATGACCAGGCCGCTGGCGCTCCGAAGTTCAAGAAGCTGCAGGAAGAGTACAGCCACCCGCACCTGGAGACCGTTGGCCCGAAGCTGCGCGCCATGTTCTCCTGGAACAACCAGGTGGACGCCGATGCCGATATGGCTGAGTCCTTCAACGGCAAGATCGCTCGTACCCAGGTTCAGTGAGATTGCTTCGCTAGCTGCATAAGCTATTTAGCGAATTAGAAAGCGTCGCCCGCTTCATGCGGACGGCGCTTTTTGCATATCGTCGTGCGTGCGACGGTTGCGTACGTTCCGGCATAACGAAAGGCCGCCACCCAACTTGGGCGGCGGCCTTCAATCGCAGTTAATGCGATTAATCGCAATGAATGCGAGACGTTACTCAGCCACGGGCGATCTTGCCGGTGAAAGTGGCCATGTCAGCGTCGTCATCCTTGCCGTTGTTCCAAGAGAACATGGCGCGCAGCTTCGGACCGACGGTCTCGATGCGCACGTTGCCATATTCTTCCTGCAGCTGCTTGAACTTCGGAGCGCCAGCGTCCTGATCGTCGATGAACTCCTTGGCGAATGAGCCGTCCTGGATGCGCTTCAGGTGGTATTCCATGCGCTCACGCACGTGCTCGTCGATGCAGGTGTTGGTGTAGTCGCCGTACTGAGCGGTGTCGGAGCAGGACCAACGGGCCTTGTTCAGGCCACCCTCGTTCATGAGGTCGACGAGCATCTTCAGCTCGTGGCAGACCTCGAAGTAAGCGATCTCCGGCTGGTAGCCAGCGTCAGTGAGGACCTCGAAGCCCATTTCAACGAGCTTGTTCACGCCGCCCATGAGCACGTTCTGCTCGCCGAACAGATCGGTCTCGGTCTCCTCGGTGAAGGTGGTCTTGATGGCGCCTGCGCGCAGGGCGCCCAGAGCCTTGGCGTAAGCCAGGCACAGCGGCCAGGTCTTGCCATCCGGATCCTGTTCGACAGCCACGACGACCGGGACGCCACGGCCGTTGGCGTACTCACGACGCACGATGTGGCCCGGGCCCTTCGGGGCGACCATGAAGACCGGGTGGTCCTCGGTCGGCTTGATGTAGCCGTAGTGGATGTTGAAGCCATGAGCGAAGGCGACGGCGGCGCCCGGCTTGATGTTCGGTTCGATGTCGTTGGCCCAGATGGTGCGCTGGTACTGATCGGGAGCCAGAATCATGATGATGTCGGCCTCGGCGGCGGCTTCCGGAACGGACTTGACTTCCAGACCCTGCTCCTTGGCGTGCTCGACAGACTTGGAGGTCGGGCGCAGGCCGACGACGACGTCGACGCCGGAATCGCGCAGGTTCAGCGCATGGGCGTGGCCCTGGGAACCGTAACCGATGATGGCAACCTTCTTGCCTTCGAGGACCGAGAGATCGCCGTCGTTCTCATACCAAATTTGTGCAGCCATTGTACTTGGCACTCCTTTTGTGTAGTGGGGTGAACGCTTGAAAAGCGTTCGGGTTTCTACCATTCGCAGATGAAATTCGTGGTTTCGTGCATGGATTTTGTCCTGCAAACTGGGGTCCATCCTACCGGAGCGGCCGTTTTGGTACGTATCCAGTCCACAAAGTGAGCCGCGAAATCGTAAAAAATTCGTCGCGGCGCAATCGTGATGCCTTTCCTGCGAAACCCCTACGGAAGCGACGTTTCGGGCCGTTGGAATGTTGTTTCCGTTGGGAATTGCGATTAAGCCCCTACCGAAGCGACGTTTCAATCGCTGAAAATGACGTTTGTGTGGGCAAGCATGTGCTTATTTAGGTGACGCTTCATGCATTTTGGTAGGAAAGTGGCTTAGGATAGGCACGTAGGATTGTTTGATGAGGAAGCTGAAGCAATGGTCACTGCGACGGGGATTGCGCCTGGTTCCGAAATGACGGCGCAGATGGAGCAGGTGGAGGAGCGTAATGTCTCGGGCGTGCTGCATGTCGCCGCGATTTTCGCCTCGCACATGGTATTGCAACGCAACAAGCCCATTGCGGTGTTCGGCGCATTGGCTGCCGATTGTGCCGGTATGGAGGTTGTGGCGGAAATACACGACTTTGACGGCTCCCTGATCGCGCAGGAACATGCTTATTCTTCGCAGAACGTGGTCAACGGCTTTTCGCAGTGGCGCGTGATGCTGCCCGCGCAACCGGAAGGCGGTCCGTACACTCTTCGTATCGTCGCGGGCAATGATGCCATCGAATTCGACGACGTGCTTATCGGCGAAGTGTGGCTCGCCGGCGGCCAAAGCAATATGGAACTTGAGTTGCGTAACAGCGAGCATGCCGACGAAGCACTTGAGGATTGCGCCGATCCGCTGCTGCGTTTCTACAATGTGCCGAAAACTGGTGTAATCAATCGCAATGCGGAGAATGCGGCGAGCTGGCAGGAATCATCGCCGGAAAACAGTGGTGTGATGAGTGCGGTCGCTTACTATTTCGCACGTAAACTACGCGCCGAACTCGACTCCGATCTGCCGATTGGCATTGTTGACTGCTATATCGGCGGCACGTCGATCAGCTGCTGGATGAGCGAGGACGCACTCAATTCCAGCGATGCCGGCCGCGACTATCTGACGCGCTACCAGCGTGCGATCGCAGGCAAGACGCAACAGCAGTTCGAGCTGGAAACCAGCGAATGGCAGTCGCAGATGGACGCATGGAACGCGGCTGTGGAAACGGTGCGTCAGACCAATCCGAACGCAACGAGCAGCGAGTTGAGCGAACAGTTCGGTGCATGCCCGTGGCCGCCGCCGCTCACGCCCACGTCGCAGTGGCGTCCGTGTGGCCCCTTCCACGCCATGCTGGAACGTATCATGCCGTATTCGCTGGCCGGTTTTCTGTGGTATCAGGGCGAGGAAGACGAGCAATACTGCGGTTTCTACCGCGAGCTGCTCGGCATGATGATCGGCGAATGGCGTGCGCTGTGGAGCGAAAATCTGCCGTTCCTCATCGTGCAGTTGCCGCAATGGATCGACGGCAAGACGGCTGCGGACGGCAACGATCCGATGCGCTGGCCGGTGCTGCGTGAGGCGCAATGGGACGCCGCGCAGTCCATAGACAACGTGTACGCCATCTGCACGATCGACTGCGGCGAATACGACAACATCCACCCGCTGGACAAGCGCACGCCCGGCGAACGTCTTGCCAATTGCGCGCTGCGGCAAATCTACGGCATGGATCGCGTTCCGGTGCACGGCCCGACGGTGCTGGGCTTCCGATGCGACCCGAACGGCCGCGTACGCCTGTTCTTCCGCTATGCGCACGGCCTGCATTTCGAAGGCACCACGCCCGGCAGCGGCGACGATGATTTCGATGGCCAGCTGCCGACTTTGGTGCGCGTGCCGGAACGTTCCGGCTTCGAACTGGCCGGTTCCGACGGTATGTTCCACCCGGCGACCGCCGCGATTTTCGTGGATTGCGACATCGATGATCTCGTCAATTCCAGAGTGAACGTGGTCGATTACAACGCCACGGAATTCGGCATTCCGATTAACAGCCGCAGCATCGGCACGATTACGCTGGCGACTCCGGATGTGCCGGAGCCGGTGGCGATGCGTTACGCCTGGCGCAGTTGGGGTCCGGCTCCGCTGTTCAACGACGACGGCCTGCCCGCGCAGCCGTTCCGTCTGGACCTGACCGACCATACCTCCCCCGTCGAGTCCGCCGAGCCCGTCACCCCCGACGGCACCGCTGACTGAGGCCGTCGGTCTGGTCGCGCCGGTCTAATCGCCCCGTCTAATCGCAAAAATGGCATTCCCATCCGGCTTTTGTTACCGTAACCAGCCGATTCGGGTAACAAAAGCCGGAAGAGGAGGCCGTTTTGTGTTTCTTGCGATTACTCAGCGGTTGCAGCAGCCGCGTCGACAATCACCGCCGCGTCCTCGCCACGCTCGCTGCCGGACTTGCCAAGCGCAAGCTGGGCGGCGGCGAACAGCACCGCCAGCCAGATGACGCCGGCGATCACGGCGATGCGATAGCTTGCGGAGAAGCACATGAGCACCACAACCAGCAGCATGAACGCGATCACCACATACGGCGTCACATTGGCGAACGGCAGCTTGAACGCGATCTTGTCGAGCGCTTCCTTGCCCTTCAGCCCCTTAAGCTCGGCCGGGCCATCGCCAGCCGCAACCATGCGACGGAACTTAATCTCCGTAACCATGATCATGATCCAGTTGATCGCAGCCGCGATCGTGGCGATCGACATCAGGTAATTGAACGCGAATTCCGGCCATACGAACACGACGACAACGGCAATCGCAATAATTATCGCGGAAGTGATAACACCCCCGACCGGCACGCCTTTCTTGCTGAGCTTACCCAGGTAAGCCGGCGCGTTGCCCTGCTTTGCCAGCGAATACAGCATGCGGGAGTTGGCGTACAGGCCGGAATTGTAGACGCTCATCACAGCGGTCAGGCACACGAAATTGAGGATGCCGGCGGCCGCGTGCACGCCGACGGAATCGAAGATCTGCACGAACGGGCTGGAATCGCCGTCGATCTTGCTCCACGGAATCACCGCCATAATCACGCCGAGCGCGCAGATGTAGAAGACGAGAATACGCCAGATGATGCCGTTCGTGGCCTTCGGAATGGTGGTGCGCGGATTCTCGGTTTCGCCGGCGGTGATGCCGATGAGTTCGGTGCCGCCGAAGCTGAACATCACCACGACGAGCGCCATCAGCAGGCCGGTCCACGTGCCGTCGGCGTTGCGGGTCATCAGGCCGTGCGGCAGGAATCCGCCGTCCACGGTGAACCAGTTGGCGAAGCTCGCGCGAATGCCCGACGCGGTCGGCACGTTGGCGATCACGACATACAGGCCGCCGAGAATCATGGCCAGCACGGCCACGATCTTGATGATGGCGAACCAGAATTCGAATTCGCCGAACTTGTTCACGCCCATGAGATTCAGCGCCGCGATGGCCACGAGGAACACCGCCGCCGACACCCACTTCGGAATGTTCGGGAACCAGTAGTTCACGAACGAGCCGACCACGGCAAGCTCCACCATGGCCACCAGCACGTAGTTGAACCAGTAGTTCCAGCCGGAAATGAAGCCCGCTCGCCGTGACCAGTAGCGCGTCGCGTAGTAGCTGAACGCGCCAGCCTTCGGATCCTCGACCGCCATCTCGCTCAGAGCGCGCACGATCATGAAGATCGCGAGACCGCCGACGAGGTAGGCGAGCAGAATGGACGGGCCGGCCAGCTGGATGGATTCGCTGGAGCCGTAGAACAGGCCGGTGCCGATGGCGCCACCCAGCGCGATGAGCTGGATATGGCGGTTTTTCAACGATTTACGGAGCGTCGGCGGAACCGGCACGTCGTCGGTTCCACGCGGCTTCTTTGCGGCGGTGACGTCGCTCATGGAGATTTCCTCTTCTCTGTTTCCTTGCGATTGCGCGTTGTGCGTCGCGCTCGCTGCTTGCGTTGCGTGCTGTTGCACGCTTGCATGTGCTTGTTTTGCTTGCTTTTTTGCGATTCGCCCTTTGTGAGGGAACGTTCCCGATTGTAGCGGGAAGCGGCGGGCAAAGTGTTGGTTTGTTCGTTCCGGAATGTCTGGTTTGCTTAACGGGTTGTTTGGTTTAGAAGTTCGATTCGCGCGATTGCTGTGCGATTCGAACGCGCGATTTGGACATGTGTTGCGGATGCGCGGTTTGGCGAGTCTTTCCAAGCTTCATGGTGTTCAATGGAATGAGGGGCTACGAACGGAGGTCGACATGGCATTCGTCAAGGACATGCTGCGAATGTGGGCGCATTCGTGGAAAAGATTCATTTCCATCGCCATGATCACGTTGCTCGGTGTGGCCGTGCTCACCGGCATTTACGCGGGCTGCCGTGACGCGTTCCGCAGCACCGACCGCTTTTTCGACGCGCAGGGCCTGCACGACGTCCAGGTGCTGTCCACCGCGGGCCTGTCGAACGGCGATATCGCCGCGTTGCGCAAGGTGAACGGTGTTGCGAAAGTGCAGGCGGAACGGTCGCAGGAAGTGACGTTCGATTTGGACGGCCGCAAGTCGGCGACCATGCAGGAAATCGGCACGAACGGCATTGACCAGCCATACTTGCAGGAAGGGCGCATGCCGAAGAAAGCCGGCGAAATCGCGGTAACCAGGAAATTTATTCGCGATTCGGGCAAGCGTATCGGCAGCCGCCTCACCGTAATCCCCGAATCGGCTTCCTCCGATACTTCCGATACGAACGATACGAACGGTGCGGACGGCACGAATGAAACGAACGGCACGGACGAGGCGCCGAGCTTCCCGACCAAGCTCACCATCGTGGGCGTGGTGCTCGATCCGCAGAACCTGAGCAACCCGGACGGCTACTCCGCCATGACCTCGTTCCGTTCCACCGCCACCACCGACTACACGTTCTTCGCGCCGTCCGACGGCGTGACCGGCACCCTCTACACGGCCGCCACGCTGCTCGTCAAGGGCGCGGCCGCCGAAAGCACGTTCGACGAATCGTACGAAAACACCGTCAAGCAGGTGACCGACCGCATCGACGGCACCGTGAAAACCGACCGCCAGAAGGCCCGCCGGCAGGAACTGCTCGACGCGGGCAACAGGAAGATCGCCGACGCGCGTGCGGAAGCCGACAAGAAGTTCGCGGACGCGCAGTCGCAGATCGACGCGAATCGGCAGCAATTCAACCAGCAGGTCGACCAGATTGTCAGCATGCAGGCGGGCGCGGCAGCTGCGGGAGCTGCGGCAAACGGCGCGAACGCAGGTGCGGCGGCGGCCGCAGGTGCAACTACCCCCCAACTTGACGAAACCACGCGTGAAACAATGCGTGAAACCATCATCGCCGCTAGTCCCGAACTGACGCAAGCCAAGCAGCAGCTCGACCAGGCGCAATCGCAATTGAACGAGCAGAAGGCAAGTACCGAACAAACGCTGAAAACCAAGGAAAACGAGCTGAAAACCAGCATTCCGCAAGTACGCTGGTATGTGCAGGACCGGCAGTCGCTCGGCGGGTTCAGCGCGCTCAAATCCGACCTCGACTCCATCCAGTCGCTCGGCAACGCGTTCCCGATTGTGTTCCTGCTGGTGGCCGTGATGATGAGCCTGACCGCCATGGCGCGCATGGTCGAAGAGGACCGCTCGCTCATCGGCACGTACGTGGGGCTCGGCTACGGGCGGCTGGCGGTCGCGTCGCGCTACCTGCTGTTCGCATTGCTCGCCTGCCTCATCGGCGGCGGCCTCGGCCTGATCGCCGGCTTCCTTGGCATTCCTGCGTTCCTGCTGGTCGTATTGCAAGGCATGTATGTGATGCCCGGCCTGCGATTGGAATACGACTGGCTGTACGGCTCGCTCGGCATCGCGCTGTTCGTGGTCGGCGTGCTCGCCGCCACCATCTACGCGTGCGTGCAGGAAATGCGGCAGACGCCCGCCGCGCTGATGCGTCCGAAAGCGCCGCGCGCCGGCTCGCGCATTCTGCTGGAACGGATTCGGCCGGTCTGGAATCGCATCGGCTTCCTCGGCAAAGTGACCGCGCGCAACATCTTCCGCTTCAAATCGCGCCTCATCATGACGGTCGGCGGTGTGGCCGGCTGCACCGCGCTGATCGTCTGCGGCCTGGCCATCAACGACACCGTCGCAGACCTCGGCATCAAGCAATACCGCGACATCTACCAGTACGACCTGATGGTGGTTTCCGACGATTCGGACGCGTCGGCGATGCGCACGAAAGTCGCGTCAGACGGGCGCGTCACGTCGTCGCTTGACGTGCGCATAGAGTCGGGCGATTTGACGGTTGCGGGCAGTGGCGACGGTGACAGCGGCAAGGCCGGCAGCAGCGGCAGCGAAAGCATCCAGCTGGTCGCGGTGCCGGAAAAGCATCTGTCCGATTTGGGCGAAATGGTCACGTTGCAGCCGGTCTCGTCCGGCATACTGGGCACGTCCGGCGTCGGCAAAACCGGTTCGCTGAAACTCGATGACGATGGCGTGATCGTCGCGCAGTCGGCGGCAAGCGCGCTGGGCGTCAAGGCCGGTTCCAAGGTGCGACTGACCAACGGCGACGGCGTGCAGGCCACGGCGAAGGTGGGCGCGGTGAATCGCAACCTCATCGGCTCGGATGTGTATGTAAGCGAAACCTACTACGCCAAGCTTTTCGACTCGAAAGACGCGAAGAACACCAAGAATTCCAAGAGTTCCGAGGATTCCGAGGCTCTGACGTGGAACGCCATGCTCGCCAAGCTTTCCGGCTCCGACGCCTCGCAAACCGACTATGCGGAATCGCTCGAAGAGGACAGTTCGGTGATGAAGGCCGTAAGCTGCGCGCATATGGCCGACAGCTTCAAATTCGACCTCATGGGCGCGGTGGTGGCGCTGATCGTGGCGCTCGCCGGCGGTCTGGCACTGGTGGTGCTGTTCACGCTCGCCAATACGAACGTGTCGGAACGCGTGCGCGAGATGGCCACGCTCAAGGTGCTTGGCTTCTTCGACCGCGAAGTGCACCATTACGTGAACCGCGAGATGATGATCCTCACCGTCATGGGTGTGATACTGGGTCTGCCGCTCGGCCGGCTCGTCGGCGGCATGCTGACGATGGCGCTCAACATGCCCTCGTTGTATTTCGAGGTGGAGGTCAAGCCGCTGAGCTACGTGATCGCGGCCGTGGCGACCATGGCCTTCGCGCTGCTCGTGCAGCTGTTCGTCAACCCCGTCCTCGACCGCATCGACCCCATCAGCTCCCTCAAGTCCGTGGAGTAGCGCCCCTCCGAAGCCCTCTCAGTTCTTCGGGTAGCGGTAGTTGTGGGGGAGTTGGGTGGTGAGCTGCGGGTCCAGGCCGAGTTCCTTGAGTTGGCGGTCGATTTCGAGGCGCGCACGTTCCACAAGTTCGGCGCGACGGCTGTCCAAACCGTTCAGCCCCTCCTGCTTTTCCAGCGATTCCAACGTCTCCGCCATACGCTTGAGCCGGTCCTGATGGTGCAGCAGCGCGCGTACCTGCGCATGTTCGCGTACGATCGTCCGCCAATCGGATGGCGTGTGCGCAATCTCCCGAACCGCGGTGACGGGGTGTATGTCGGCCACCTGATACGTGATCGAGCCGAGCAGCGGCATCAGGAACACCGTGATCGCGCCGGCTGCGACCAGTGTCGACGCGGTGTCGCTTTGCATGGTGCCGACCTTCACCGCCAGCGACGTGACGGCGACGATGATCGGCAGCGCGGTCGTGCAATACAGGGCTACGGTGACGCGATGATGCGATGACAGCGGATTCTTGCGTTTGTCGAGCGATAGCGCAACATATACGGGCACCGCGCGAATCAGCATGAGCATGACGATGAACGCGACGAGCAGTGCTGGCCGGCCTGCCACGGCGCGCACGTTGATCGCGGCGCCTGACACCACAAAAAATACAGGAATGAGGAAGCCGTAGCCGACACCCTCCAGCTTCATTTCCAGCGACTTGCTGCCGTCGGGGATGATGTAACGCAGGATGAAGCCCGCGGCGAACGCGCCGAGCACCGCGTCAAGTTCGAACAGCGCGGAAATGGTGACAAGGAAGATGAGCAGGAATGTGGTCAGTCGCATGAGCGTTTGCGATGACGTGTTTGCATTTTCCGTAAGGAAACGGTACAGGCGATGGCCGGTTCTCAGTGCTTTCGTAGGTAGCATCGCGCACAGTAGGCAGATGGCAAGGAACGCGCCGAGCACGAGCATGGTTTGCCAGCCGGTTCGGGTGGATAGCAGGATGGCCATGGCAAGGATTGGGCCGAGTTCGCCCCACGTTCCGTACGAGATGATGGCGTCGCCGATGGGGGTGCCTTCGAGGTTGCGTTCCTTGAGGATCGGCATGAGCGTGCCGAGCGCGGTGGTGGTGAGTGCGATTACCGTGGCCACGCCGTTGATGCCTTGCTTGGTGAAGAACGGAAGGAATGTCACAACCAGCCAGGCGAGGCCTAGCGTGATTCCCCATGTAAGCAGTCCGACTTTGCCTTGATGTCCGGCGAGTCGTTTGGGGTCGATTTCGTAGCCGGCGAGCAGGAACAGGAACGCCATGCCGAGCTCGTTCAAGAGTTTCACGGCGTCGTTTACTTCGATCACGCCTAGTCCGTACGGGCCGAGCGCGGTTCCGGCGGCGAGCAGCAGCACGGTTTGCGGAATGAACTTGCCTGGGATCAGCTGCGCCACGATTGGGCTGACGGCCGCCACCGCCATGATGATGGTTAATGAAACGAGCTCTTGCGTCATGTTTCCAGCCTAGTGAGTCTGCGTGACGGTGCTCGGATACGCGGTGACCCCCATGACGCGCTGGGGGTGAGGTTAAGTTTTTGTTAATTTTATGGGGGGGTCTATGAGCTTTTATTATCCGTGGAAAATGGCGGGACTGTTTTGTTTGAAGGTTGGTCCCCTCTTTTCGTTGAAGGGGATGGGTTTTTCGTTCGAGGGTTTTAACGAGGGTGTTAATGGAAAGAGCCCGATATGATGCTGAATCGAGCTGTTTAGGCGATTTAGGGGGTGTAAAAAAATGATTGATGGCAAATTCACAGCAAAGGAGCGTGCGTATCTGGCCAGCCTGCCAGCGGTCAAAAGCGTGAGCCCATCCCATATCCGGTATACCGATCGCTTTAAGGTCGAGGTCATGTGCCGGTACAACGCGGGCGAATCGCCGTCGGCCATCTTTCGGGAGGCGGGTCTCGACCCCAAGCTGATCGGCTACAAGCGCGTGGAACGGTGCATCGCGCGCTGGAAGCAGCAGGAGGAGCGGAACAAGCGCAGGAACGAACATACGAACCATTACATGCAGGATTGTGATGACGAGCTGGAAGCCATCGAACTGCGCGGAGACGATGTGGATCAGTCCGTGGTGGATCTTTATGGCGCTGGCGCGGCAGGGACGTCGGGAAGCGACGTCGCGACGAGAAACGTTGGCGCGTCGGGAAGCAACGGCGTGCAATCGCAAGGCTCGGACAAGTTGCAGGAATCGCGCGCATCGCAGGATATGCTGTCGAAACTTGCACAGGCACAGCTGACCATCAACAAATGCGACATGCTGATAGCCAAGCAGGCGTTGCGTATCGACGAGCTGGAACGCGTGCTGCGGAAGTTCATCCAGTGATGCGTGCGAAACGTATGAAAAACATGGAACGTACGGAAGGCGCGGAACCGTCTTTCAACGAGATAATCGACGTTTCCGACGATATGCGCAGACGGCGTGGCTGCCGCAGGAAAACCGTCGCCATGCGTGTCTCCGCTGCGCTGTTGATCGTCATTTCCATTTGCATCGGCGGTTTTCCGGCGATGTTGCAATACCGGTCGGCACACGAACTGTCGAATACGTCGGACCAGTCCGCACGTGCGGTTGCGGGCTGGCCGTATCCGCAGGCCGACGACGCGATCGCAGCGGCCAAGGAATACAACAAACGGCTCGCCGCATCGGGTCAGCCGATCCTCGGCGAGGCGAAGGATCCGTTCTCCCAGGCGCAGGGCAGTTCGCGGTCCAGTGAATCCGGTTCCAACGAATCAGACAGCGCCAGCGCCAAAGATACGGAATATCAAAGCCTGCTGGATTCCGGCAGCGGTGTGATGGGCACTATCCGCATTCCGAAAATTTCTGTGAAACTGCCGATTTACCATGGCACGTCGCAGTCGGCACTTGCGTCCGGTGCGGGGCATTTGTATGGCAGTAGTCTGCCGGTGGGCGGCAAGGACACTCATGCCGTGATCACCGGGCATCGCGGACTTGTGGACGCGATGATGTTCACCCGATTGGATGAGATGCGCGTCGGCGACTACTTCTACATCGAAGTGATGGGCCGCACGCTCGGCTACCAGGTGGACCGTATTTCCGTAATCGAGCCGAACGATACGTCGAAGCTGAAAATCGTTCCCGGCGAAGACCGGGTGACGTTGATGACGTGCACCCCGTACGGCGTTAATACGCATCGACTGTTGGTTTCTGCGGTGCGCTCGCCGATTCCCGACGTGGTACCGGCGGAGCATGATGCGGCGAAGGATGCGCGAACGATTGCGACCACGGCCGCGGTGGTCACGTTGCTGCTCGGTCTGCTGCTGGCATGGTTGCGCGGGCGACCGTGGCATATCCGTAGGCATGCGGCTTGGTGGCCGAAGCGCGGCTAACGACCGCTGTTTGCCGATGCCCCCTGCCGGCTTTTTTATTCGGGTATCACCCATATTGTGAAACGTTGCGATTGCAACGGTTGACGATGGTATAATACCTCGACTTTCCCGCACTTAGGGTGTGCATCTCCCGACGTCTTTTCTCCTACATTCAAGATTGGAGCGCCGGAAGTGTATCCGTACTGGACATAGCATGTGCCGGTGCGTGATGCGCGGACGGTGTTAGAGACGGAAACCGCGTTGAAGCGCGGTATTAAGGGGACAATGCACATGAGGCATGTACATGAATCTGAGGCAAAGCCAAGAGGGAACTTTGCCAAGCGAATCGTAGCTGCGGTAGCCGCGGTCGCCATGCTTGGTGGCATGGGCTACGCCACCACTTCTACTGCACTAGCCAATGACGTCAATGCCACTGTTGAGCAGCAGAATGGTATCAGCATTGGTCTGCATGATTACAATCGCAACTCCATCAACAATAATCATGCGTTGCATTTTAAGAACGGAAGAGACGAAACCGGCTATAACCGCTATGTTCAAGATGGCAAAGGTGCGTACACGGGCATTGTGAAGCCTCTGCTGACTAACGGTTACCCGACCATGGCGGATGGCAACGGATCGCTGGATTATCTCTTCGGCGGTGCGTCTGATAATACCGTTGTGACTAATCACACGCCGGAAGGTGGTTTGCTGACTTCGGATGGTCAAGGGAATTACAGTTTCGATGCGGCGTCGAAATATGCGAAATATGACCACAATAGCAATCGATTCGAATTGACCAATCAGACCCAGAGCGGGAATCGTGACCCGCTGTTCACGCCGTTTGGCAATGACAGCGACGACAATAGGTATTCGTTCGGCATGAACCTTGGGGCCGATTTCTATATGCCTAAAGATGGCAAAGTCAACAATCAGAACATGGTGTTCGACTTTACCGGTGACGACGATGTGTGGGTGTTCATCGATGATGTGCTGGTGCTTGATTTGGGTGGTATCCATCAGGCGTTGGGTGGCAGCATCGATTTTGCCGCCGACAAGATCAAGTACGACAAGGTTCAGAGTCATGGAGACACTCCTGCCGCAACAATCACCGAGGCATTTAGAAAAGCGGGAAAGAAGTGGGATTCCAAGGCGTATGCGACACATCATCTGAGCTTCTTCTATCTGGAACGCGGCGACGGCGGATCCAACTGCAAGATCAGTTTCAATCTGCCGGTGAAGCCGTCCAAGGCCATTGACATTGAAAAGCAGACATTGGGCACTATTCCAGCCGGTCAACAGTTCCAATTCCAGCTGTTCGCCAATGGCTCGCAAACGCCATATGAAGGCAAATACAGCGTTTACAATGCGTCCACCAATCAGGTTGTCAGCTCTGGTTTCACCGGTTCGAACGGTGTGATCACTTTGGCCAAAGGCCAATTTGCTCGTGTGCAATCCAATGATTTCTCTGATGACACAACCTATTCGGTGCGTGAGCTGAATTCCGGCAAATACACTGTTTCCGCGAATGGTGAGGCGTTGTCGCAGCACAACGATGGAAATGGTGGTTCCTATGCGGAAACCCATTCTTTCAAGGTGAGCGATACCAGCCATGTGACTGTTATCAATTCCAATGTGAAGCCACAAAACAATAAGACCATCGAAAAGGTCGTTGGTGGTGATGGCGACCAGTACGAGTTGCATTTGAATGCTTCGGGTGATAGCGCTTCTTCCGAAACCACTATCGCCACGCCAGCCGACATTGTGCTGGTCATGGATAAGTCCGGCAGTATGCAGGATGAAAACGACAATCGTGATACTAACGCGAAGAACGCGGCAAATAAGCTTGCTGAGAAATTACTGACCAAGGCGAATTCCGAATTATCGGAATCTCAACAAGTCCAAATGGCGGTTGTGACATTCAGCGACAAGGCCTCGACTAAGCAGAGCTTCACCACATCTGTCGACAAGATCAAAACAGCTGTGTCCAGCAAGCCTAATGGTGGAACCAACTGGGAGGCTGCGCTTAAGCAGGCGAATGATCTGCAAGGACGCACGGGTGTGAAGAAGCACATCATTTTCTTGTCCGACGGCAATCCGACGTTCCGTATATCCAATTATCCGATTGGGTGCAGCAAAAAAGGGTGCAATCCTGATGATGATTGGCGTACTACACCTCAGGGTGTGCATGGTGCAGGTACCGAGGGTAGTGATAATTACTACGGTTACAACTATGCTGCCGCTCTGGCCGAGGCCAACAGGCGGGAGAGTAATGTTTCGCTTTATGTGGTGAAGGCTTCGACTGACGCCAATAGAATGTCCGATTTCGCCCGTGAAGCCAAGGCAGTGAACGGTAAGGAATTCGATGGCACGAATGCTGAGAATCTGACGCAAGCATTCGGCCAGATCTATTCCAGCATCACCTCATCCGCGAAGATCAAGGTCTCCTCCATCACTGACACCTTGTCCCAGTGGGTCGACCCGGTCGATTTCGCTGGCGTGGCCGACGGTGCCGATATCACACAGTATGTGACGGTGAAAAACGGCAATAAGGTGCTGACGAACGAATATACGGCTACGTACGGTGTCGATCAATCTGGCAATCGCACGGTGACGGTGACGTTTAACGGCACAGACGGTATCGTTGCTGAGAAAGCCGACAGCATCGACGTATCCTTCAAGGTCAAGCCAAGCGATGCCGCCTATGCCACTTATGCCGGCAACCAGCAATACCCGAATGCGGGAGAGCCGAATACTGGCACCGCATCTGCGGGCCAGCAGGGATTCTATTCCAATGTGGACGCGCGATTGAACTATTGCGTGCTTACCGAGGTTAATGGAACTACGTCATGCGCACCGACTGAAGTCGAGTATCCGCATCCTGTGGTGCAGGTGAAGCTCGGCAAGATCAAGATCGTCAAGCAATGGTCGGATGGTGCGAGCAAGCATGATGACGGTTCCGTTACGGTGCAGTTGCAGCGTAAGAAGAGCGGCGATTCCAATGCTCAGCTGGAGAACGTCGGTGGCGTAATCCCCCTGAATAAGGGCAATGGTTGGCAGACGACTGTCGACAACCTGGTTCCTGGATACACGTATTCCGTGGCGGAAATCTCTGGTAATGACCGATATGACGTCTCCTATACGGGAAACAATGTCGACTTGACCAAGCAGATGGTGTGGTCTTCCAATGCCGATGCGGGCACGTTGAACGCGACCATCACTAACACGTTGAAGACGGTTGCCCTGGAGAACGCGATTTCGGTGAAGAAGGACCTGGCCGGACGCGAGTGGAAGACCTCCGACACGTTCGATTTCACTCTGGCGGCGAAGGGCAATGCGCCGTTGCCGGATAAGTGCGAAGCCGATCAACCTTGCACGGTGAAGGTGAACTCCGATTCGGGCAGCCATACCGCGTCCTTCGGCAACATCACTTACAACGCTGGCGATGCCTCTTACACGTATTACGTGACGGAGGTCAAGGGCTCTATCGCTTCATTGCATTATTCGCAGGCGAAGTATGAGGTTGTCGTGACTGTCGCGAAGGACTCCAACGGAGAGTGGAAGGCTTCCGTGAAGTCCGTGACCAAGGTGCTGGATGACAACGGTGCAGCGGTTCCCGAATCGCAAAGTGCTGCTACTGAACCTGTCACCTTCACCAACCGATATGTCGCGGTGTCGGCGCTGCCGTTGACGGGTGGTGCGACGGGACGCCAGTGGCTGCTGGTCGGTGGCGTGATCGGCGGACTCGCGGTGCTGCTTATCGGCGCTGCCGAAATTTGGAATAACAAGAAGCGACTCGTCTGAGTTGCTGTGTGAGGCCGGAATGCCTACCAACTTGAGGGCATTCCGGCCGGCAAATCAAAATTTGCGGATCGCGGGAGCAAGTTGGGTTCCCGCCTCCCGCGATTGCAAAAACAAGTAATCAAACAATAAGGAAGAGAGGATTCTCATGAAGATGAGGAAACTTTTCGCCGGCATCGCCGCCGCGGCGACGCTGCTGGGTGGCATGGCCCTGGGCGCAACCAGCGCACAGGCCGATGACGCTGCTGGTACTCCGGTAACGGGCGAAGCAACGTTCACGTTCACTGCTGAAACCGCTGAACAGTTGACCAACGCCAAACTGAAAGCATACAAGATTGGCGATTATGTTCAGTATGGTTCCGGCGAGAACGTTGCTTATGGTGTGGTGACGAATTCTAACAATAAGACTGCCGTTGACTCCGCGTTGAAGGCTGCCGGTGTGGATACTACGGATTCTGAGGTGGACCATCTGGCCGCAGCCCTGAATGCCGGCACTCTGGATGTTTCTGCTGCTCGTCCGTGGGCTTCTCCTGAGAAGACCCGTAAGTTTGCTAATGCTCTGGAGAGTGAAGGCAAACTAACTGCTGTGACGTCGTTCACTCTGGGCAAGCCAGTTCCTGCTACGAATGGTAGTGCGGATGCTAAATACACTGCTACCGCGACCCTGCCTGCAGGTATCTATGTGTTCATTGATTCCGCGTCTGCCACTGGTTCTGTGACCAAGGCAATCCCGATGATTGTCGCTTCCGGCACCGTTAACGCTGAGAAGAAGGTTCTAACCGATCCGACTGCCGCTGCCACCGTGAACATGAAGAACACCAACAACCCCGGAAAGACTAAGGAAGTCAATAAGCTTTTTGCTGCCATCGGCGACATTCTGACCTATACCCTTACCGGTACTATCGCGAACCCGGCTCCGACCGAGTTCAAGTTCACCGATAAGCCGGGCACGGGTCTGACCATCAAGGCTGGTACTTTCAAGTTCTATGCCAATGATGTTCAGATTTCCGACGCAGACGCTGCGACTGACTTCAGTGTTCCAGCTAATGACGTGACCGGTAGCACGGATGCATCCTTCGATGTGACCGTGAATGATCCGTCCAAGTATGCAGGCAAGACCATCAAGGTCACCTTCGACGCGGTGGTCAATGATGAGGCTTCCGTCACCGATGGTGTGGTCAACAAGCTTGACAACTACGGCACTGATATTAAGGCCAATACTGGGTTTGTCGGATTCGACTTCACCAAGGTTGATCCGGACAGCAAGGGTATCGAGGGCGTCACCTTCCAGGTGAAGGACGGTGGCACCGCGTTGTACTTCGTGAAGCAGGACGACGGTTCCTACAAGAAGGCTGCTTCCACCAATACTCCGGATGCGACGACTGATGTGAAGACCGATGCCAACGGCAAACTGGTGTTCACTGGTCTTGATGCAACCAAGACTTACACCGTCACGGAAACTGCACGTGCCAACGGCAACTACCTTGACATCAAGCCGAGCTTCGCCGTGTCTTTCTCTAATGGTGTAGCTGTTCTGGCTAAGACCGCCACTTCCGATCCGTGGGGCCTGGTCAACACCACCGCCAAGACCGTGAAGAACATCAAGTCCATCACCCAGCTGCCGCTCACCGGCGCTGCGGGAACCATGCTGTTCACCGTTGTGGCTCTGCTCGTGGCTGGCGCTGGCGTGACCATCGCCATCAAGTCTCGTCAGAACGCCGAGGCCTGATCGCCCATCTCTGACGGTATTCGATAAGAACACCAATTCGGAGTGATTTAAGGTCGACCCATTATGGGTCGGCCTTTTTGTATTGCTCTGTATTTCATGTGGGATTGCTTGGATTGCGCCATATTACGTTGCTTTGGACGTGCCACCCGATGTGGGTGGGCATTGCATTTTTCGAGGGTATAAGGAGTTTCGGTGGGATGTGTTGCAACAAACGGAATCTGGAAACGTGAACCGTTATGGGGGCTGTTAGTCAGGGGAGTGAAGTGGGGGTATTGCACGGAAGGAGGGCCATAGAATCGCAGGCACATCCGCAAAAGAAAGCAACGAAGCATCAATGGGAGGTATTGCGATGCGCAGTGGGGGAGCATTCAGTGACGAGGAGATTCAGCTGTTGCGTGGATTGCCGGCTGTTTCCAATGTGACTCGTGATCGTATCACCTATTCCGACACATTCAGACAGGTGTGCACTATCCGATATCTTGCGGGGGAGTCGCCCACCAAGATCTTCCGCGAAGCGGGTCTGCCGCCGGAATTGGTTGGTTACAAGCGTATCGAGCGCAGTGTGGCGCGGTGGAAGGATGCGGCCATCAAGTCGGTGAGCGGCAGCGACACCATGACCGATGGTGAGATCATAGCGCAGCTTGCGGCGCGGTATAAGCGTGCGTTGGCGACGAGGCGGAGTCTTGAAGACATCGCCAATACGGCCACTGAGCCGAAGCCTGCCGCAACGGCTGCGTCGAATGACGTTCATCCGTTGTCTCTCGGACTGTTCGACGGTGATACGGCCGGCATTATTATCAGGCAGCAGGCTCGTCGTATCGACGAGCTCGAGCGCGATGTGGTGAGGTTGCGCAACAAGCTGGACAAGGAAGTCGGGCCCAATCCTGCCTCCGCTGAGGCCTGACTTATGCTATCTAGCTTATAGATGGCGGATGGTGCGCCTTATTTGCCAGTTCAGGGGTACAAAACATGCCCCCGAACTGTCTATTCCCGTCCAACACCCGCCATCTATAAGCCAGACGGGCCCGGGGATCGGTCCGATCAGGAGATCAAAGCCTCGAGACTGTCGAAGTCCAGCACTTTGCCGTGCCGTGTGGGGAAGGATTCGCTGCCGCCATAGACGACGAACCGATGGTCTGTGTCCACTCCCATGATCGGCGCGAGATCCTCCAGGTTCTCGAAAGCGCTCGGCCGGTACGTGGCGGACGATTTGGCCTCGATTGCGTACAGTGGCCTGTCACCCTTCCGATGCCCAGCAGATTGGCCGCCAAGCCAGTGTCATAGAAGTATAGTTTTAGAAAATCGCTCATGCTTAAGCGCACTAGGTAGGGTGCAAAGTCCGTCCGGAACGCCATATAATGTCCCTGTACTAGGTGGTTCAAGGGGGCTTAAACTGATGGCAGGCATTTTGCGAGGGGGCACGTGCGGCGGGTCGAGAAGCAGCGGGTCGCAAGATACACGCACCTACGTTCCGCCGACGTTCGCCGAGGCGACCGATGTGTCCGAAGAGATTCGCGAGCGTCGCGCCGACGTGGGTAGATCCATTGCCCTGCGTGTGCTTGCGGCGGTGCTGATTTTCTCCGCAATCGGCATTGGTTTTTTCCGAAAGTGCTGCAATACCAGTCCGCGCAAAAGCTGGCGAGCACGTCCGCCCGTTCCGAGCAGAGCGTCGCGGGCTGGCCGTATCCGCAGGCCGACGAGGCATTCGCCGCAGCTGGGGCGTACAACAAGCGTCTCGCCGAATCGGGGCAGCCGGTGATTGGCGAGGCTGAGGATCCGCTCGCCGAGTTGTACAACAACAATCAGTCCGACTCCAGCGACGGTTCCGGTTCCAGCTCGACGGGCGCAGACGCCACTGGCGATGGTAACAAGGATTCCGCTAGCTCCAAAGACGCGGAATACCAGCGTTTGCTGGATACTGGCGATGGCGTGATGGGTTCCATCCGCATTCCAAAGATTTCTGTGAATTTGCCGATCTACCATGGCACGTCGGAGCAGACGCTTGCGTCCGGTGCGGGGCATTTGTATGGCAGTAGTCTGCCGGTGGGTGGCAAGGATACGCATGCGGTGATTACCGGACATCGGGGTTTGGTTGAAGCCTCAATGTTTACGCGTTTGGATGAGATGCGGGTTGGTGATTACTTCTATATCGATGTGATGGGCCATACGCTTGGCTATATGGTGGATCGTATTACCGAAATCGAACCTAACGACACATCGCAATTGAAGATTACCTCTGGCGAGGATCGGGTCACGTTGATGACATGCACTCCGTACGGTGTGAATACGCATCGTCTGTTGGTTTCGGCATTACGTTCCGCCATTCCCGAAGAGATTCCCGCGGAGGATGATGCGGCAAAAGATGTGCGTGTGATTGCGGGCGTGGTGTCAGCTGCCACGTTGCTGGTCGGTTTGTTGTTGGTTTGGCTGCTCCGCTGTCCGTGGTATGTCCGTAGGCATGCCGCTTGGTGGCCAAAGCGCAACTAGGGGTTGATGGCGTTAATGTTGCACTTGACAGATGCTTTTTTGTCGGGAAAAATTCTGAAAGAGGCATGACAACGTTTGCTTATAGTTTTTGCATCGCGATTTACGGGGGCAAGAATACTCTAGAATCGCGATGATATGTGCGATTTCAAGGAAAGTATATCCCCTTGATTACCTCGTTGGGAGGGTATGTATCCCTCTGTTTTTCTCCTTAAGGTTTAGGCAACGAAGCGATTGTCGGACGGTATGTGAAGCGAAGACGCATCAAATATACCGGTCGAAGGAGGAAGGTATTTCCCCGATCGCTTAACGGTACAAGGGGGTAGGCGTATGAGACACGTCTTTGAGCGAAACAGGGCGAGGGGCACAGGTCTGTTCACGCGTCGTGTCATTGCGGCCGTCGCGACGGTCGCAATGCTCGCCGGCGTGGGGTGCGTCACTGCTTCGTCAGCGGCGGCGGAAGATGCCACGGGAGCCTTGGAACAACAAATCGAGCAGCCGGTATTGCAAGAATCTGGGCAAGAGGATTCACAGCCGGTGGAACAAAATTTGATGGTGGGAGAAGAGCAGCCGTCAGAGCAAGAGCAGCCGTCAGATCAAGAGGCTTACCAGCAAGTCGAACAAGAAACGGAACAAGAAACGGAAGAAGAGACTGAGCAGTGGGTTGAGCAGGAGGTTGAACAACAATCTGAACAACAATCTGAACAACCTGATGAGCAGCCAGTTACGTTGTCCGCTCAACCGATTGCGCGAGCAAATCGGGCGCAGTCGGTTGCGCAGAACGAGACCGGTTCCCAGTTGGGCGCTCCGGAGAAGCATAAGCGCATCAAAAAGAACAATGATGGCAGTTACACCGTGAACGTGGATGTGAAGGGCGCTTCCAGCACCACCACGGTCACCACCACCCAGCCGATCGACTTCACGCTGGTGCTGGATGTGTCCGGTTCGATGGACGATCCGATGAGTAAGACGGATCGGACCAAGCGGTTAGACGCACTGAAAGAAGCGGTTAAAGCATTTCTTGATGAAGCCGCGAATACTAATACGGAGGCCGGTTCCGAACTGGTTCGCGTTGGACTGGTGAAGTTCGCCGGCGATAAAACGGACAAAATCGGGGATGACATGTACCGAAGTGGTGGGTACACCTACAACTACTCCCAAATCGTTAGCAATCTGACTGCGGATATGAACGGTCTGAAGAACAAAGTCAGCAAACTCAAAGCCGCTGGCGCCACCCGCGCCGACAATGGATTCAATCGTGCGGTCAAGGTGATGGGCAGTGCTAGTGCTCGAACCGATGCGAAGAAGGTCGTTATCTTTTTCGCGGATGGTTCGCCTACATCGTCTAGTGGCTTCGAGGGTAAAGTGGCAAATAAGGCCGTCGAAGCTGCCAAGGAATTGAAAGATGGTGGCGCCACGGTGTATTCCATCGGCATCTTCGCCAGTGCCAACCCGTCCTCGCTCTCCAGCAACGAGAACCAGTTCATGCATGCGGTGTCCAGCAATTTCCCAAAGGCAACGAAATACAACCAGCACGGTGAAGGGAATATCGAAGCCGGCTATTATAAAAGCGCGACGAACGCTTCGGAGCTGAATACCATCTTCGACGAGATTGAAAAAAGTGAGACTACCACGTCCGCATACACCAAGGTGACCATGGAGGACACGCTCTCCGGCTATGTCGAGCTTGCGGATAGCAACTACAAGGTCGTTGCCAAGGATGCTTCCGGCAAGGTGGTCTCCTTGACTAAGAATGTCGATTACACCTTGACGTATGACGCGAGCACGAAGAAATTCACGGTCGCATTCCTGAAGCCTCTGGTCAACAACGTGACATACACGCTGGAATACAACGTGAAACCCACGCAGAAAGCGTATGACGAGTATGCCGCCAACCTGAACGCCGGTAAGGATGGATATGACGGCGTAAAGGGTAACGCGAACACCGATCTGCCGGGAAACGCCACGTCCTCGAACCAGCCGGGTTTCCATACGAACGATTCCGCGTGCCTGGCGTACTCGGCCGATGGCGTGGATCATGCATGCGGCGGCAATCCGTATCCGCATCCGGTGATCCAGGTGGTTTCCTCGACGCTGCATATCGAAAAGCAGTGGAGTGGAGACGGTGACAAGCCGGAAAGCATCACGGTGGATATCAAACAGGGCAACGATACCTATAAGACGGTCACGCTGAAGCGTGACGATAGCGGCAAATGGTCCACCGACGTGATTATTCCGGCAGGCGCCCAAAAGACGTACACGGTGACGGAAGTCGAACCGGACAGCCACTTGTGGAAGGCTTCCTACCAGCACAAGGTCGGCGATGGAAATCTTGCTGACGGCAATGCGGTGACGGTGCCGGAATCCACGGCATCGCAGGAAGCCACGGTGATCATCACCAACACGTTGAAGCAGACCATGCTGACGCATGCGATTGGCGTGCAGAAGGAGCTGAAGGGCCGCGATTGGAAGGATTCCGACGAGTTCACTTTCAAGCTGAAGGCAGACGATTCCAATCCAGACGCGCCGATGCCAGCTTCCTGCAAGAACCAGTCGGCGTGCACGGTGACGGTGAAACGCGATTCGTCTGACGATCACGTTGCTTACTTCGGCGACATCACGTATGACGCAGGTGAAGCCGAGTACACATATCTTGTGACGGAGAACGCTGGTAATGCTTCCGCAATGTATTACTCGCAGGCGGAATACCGGGTGGTCGTGTCCGTGATGAAAGACGGAACGTCCGGTGAATGGAAGGCCGTTGTCGAATCCGTGACCCAGCTGAAAACCGATTATGGTGCCGCTGGTTCGAATTGGGACGAGACCCAGCCAATGCTGTTCACCAACCAATACATTTCGGCATCGTCACTGCCATTGACGGGCCGCATGGGTGCGGAACGATGGTGGCAGATTGCGGCCGGCGGAGTTGGCGTGCTGGCATTGCTCGCCGTCGCTGCGGCCGACCAGTGGAGACGTAAGAAGCGGCTCAGCTGAATAACACAGGATTTGCGGATCGCGGGGGCGCGTTGGGTTCCCGCCTCCCGCGATTGCAGAAAACAGTAACCAACAATCAAGGAAGAGGAGATTCTCATGAAGATGAGGAAGCTTTTCGCAGGGCTGGCCGCCGCGGCAACGTTGCTGAGCGGCATGGCCATCGGCGTCGCCGCCGCACAGGCTGATGATGCTCCATTGCTGCAAGTTAACCACGCACAGGAAGGCCATACGTACACGCCATACAAGTTTGCCATGTTTGAGAATCCTGGCGATGGCTCGGTCGAAGTGAAAACGGTTGACGCATGGAAGGGAGCTGTGACCACCGCTGCTGATGTGGCTGATGGAAGCCACAACGGCATCCCGACAGAGTACAAGGATAATCCAGCCGCCTATGTGGCGACGTTCACTGCGGATCAGCTCCGTGTCTTCGCCAAGACCTTGGCTGGAATTACTCCGCCGGCAGGACCTGATGGTACTGGCCTGACCGTAACTACGGAGCAGGCAAATACGAGCCAGGCGGTCAATGTGAACGGAGAAGGCTGGTATCTGGTGAAGGATACGTTCACCAAGGCTGGCGAAACGACTGTGACGTCGGGAACTCCGGCTGTGGTGGCCACCACCGTCAATGGACTGTCCAATCTGAGGATTGCGGCCGATACGACGACCGGTCAGGGCAACATCACGACTGAAGGCCAGTTCAACGCGAAGAACGCGAATCCGACCGACGAGCCGCTCAAGTTCGCCCGGATGAATGACGTGGATGTGAACGGTAAGAGCGTAAAGGTGGGCGACACCGTGGACTTCACTGTGGCCGCGGACGTTCCTCATGCTGCGGCTGGCTGGGATGCGTACCCCTTTACCATTACCGATACTGCGTCCAAAGGTTTGCAGATTGCGGCAAAGAGTGCCTTCACGGTCCAGTTCGGAGATCATACTACTGTGAATCCCGATCTGTACATGATAACGCAGGAAGGCAATGCTCAATCCGGCACCACCACGACCATCTATTTTGCCGATGCCACAACGCTGGCCGGTAGGACGATCGTCGTGTCGTACCAGGGCACCGTCACCAAGGATGCGTTGGATGGCTTGAGCGGCAGTGTGGACAACAAGGCCACAATCACCACCAAGGATGGTACCAGCGGTGAAGGCAAGACTGTCCTTAAGACCTACGGTTTCCAGTTCACGAAGATTGGCAAGGAAGGGAATGAGGCCAAGCCTCTAGCCGGCGCCAAGTTCGTTGTCAAGAATGCGGAGGGCAAGTTCCTTAAGCAGGCTGAGGACGGTGCGTGGTCGTTTGTTTCCAATCAGAATGATGCCAAGACGTTCATTACTGAGAATGATGGTTTGGTGAAGGTCGCGGGTCTTGCGGCAGGAACCTACACGGTTGTGGAGACTCAGGCTCCGACCGGCTACGCCCAGAACTTCAGGGTCACTTTCAATGTGAAGATCACAGATGAAGGTCTCGTCACTTTCGAACAGGATGCCCTTCGTCAGGTCCAACCGGTCGATAACACCACTGCGAATGCCACCGCTACCGTGCTGAACGTGAAGAATGTCACTCAGCTGCCGCTGACTGGTGCTGCGGGAACCGTGCTGTTCACGGTCGTGGCGCTGCTGGTGGGTGGCGCTGGCGTGGCTGTGGCGGTCAAGAGCCGTCGCCGCACGTACTGAGCGCATGCGTTCGGTGTGAGTGAGTTGTGAATTGACTCACGCGCAATAAAAGTCAATGCGGGCGGTTGTGGATATTCCATAATCGCCCGCATTGATGTGTGACCGACCGGTTGAAGTGATATACGGTCAGCAATATTTGAAAAGCTGCTTGTGAGAAGTCGGATATATACTTGCTTCATTACGGGGTATAGCAAAGGGGGTAAAACGATGCGCGGTGGAGGATCATTCAGCATGGAAGAGCTCCAAATGTTGCGGGATCTGCCGGCGGTGGCTAACGTGTCGAAAGACCGCATCACGTACTCCAACGCTTTCAAACAGGTGTGTGTCATACGGTATCTTGCGGGGGAATCGCCGACCAAAATCTTCCGCGAGGCGGGATTGCCGCCGGAACTGATTGGGTATAAACGTATAGAACGAAGTGTGGCGCGTTGGAAGGCTGCCGTCCTCAAATCCGTGAACGGTAGCAGTAACATGAGTAACGGCGAAATCATTACGGAGCTCGTCAACCTGTATGTTCATGCGGTGACGCGCAAGGAGAAACTCGACGACATCGCAGGAATCGCCAATCCCGATAAGGCAAATATTGAAAATGCTCCGAATTCGCTGGACGGGGCGAACGTGTCGGGGGGTGTATATCCGCTGACGTGCCCGTCCCATCCGATGCGGCTGCCATCGCCGTGCCGCCTGCACCTCTCAGCGCGAGCAGCGGCCTTGACAGCGAGACGGCGCTTGTCATCATCAAACAACAGGCTCGGCGCATCGACGAGCTGGAACGCGAAAACGAATCGCTCCGTGGCAAGCTGAAAACCTTGGCAAGCTGACTCCACCCGTCGCAAAGCGTTTTTTGGAAAAGATGCGAATCTGCCACATATAGCGCATTTCGCGGTGCGAACAACGGCGGAGATTGTGCGGTTGGCGCGGTAGGGTGTGAACATTATGACTTTTGGGAATACGAAAACCGGAAAAACTGGTACAAGCACGTCCGAAGCGACGGAAACCGCGCAAATCAAATCCGTCGAAAGCCTCGACAAAGGCAACGACATGGAACGCGGCCTGAAAAACCGCCACGTCCAATTCATCGCCATCGGCGGCACCATCGGCACCGGCCTGTTCCTCGGCTCCGGCAAGTCGATCGCGCTGACCGGACCGAGCATCATCCTCGTGTACATCGGCGTGGGCCTCATCATGTTCCTGCTGATGCGCGCCATCGGCGAAATGATGTACAGCGACCCAAGCCAGCACACCTTCATCAACTTCATCACGCGCTATCTCGGCCGCGGGTGGGGCAAGTTCGCCGGCTGGACGTACTGGATCGTGCTCATTCTGACCGGCATGACCGAAATCACAGCCGTCAGCACGTATTTCGTCACGTTCTTCGGTACGTTCGGCATAGACCTCAACGCGTGGAAATGGCTTATCGAACTGTGCTTCCTTGTGGCGCTCACCGGCATCAATCTCATTGCCGTGAAAGTGTTCGGCGAGGCGGAATTCTGGTTCTCCATGATCAAAATCACGCTGATTGTGGGTCTGATTGTCACCGCCGTGGTGATGCTGTTCCTCGGTTTCAGCTACCCGGCCACGCATATCGAAGGCGTGGACGGCACGGTTTCCGGTGCCACTGTGAGCCTTACGAACATTACCGACGGCTTCCAGCTTGCGCCGAACGGCTGGATGAACTTCTTCATGAGCTTCCAGATGGTGTTCTTCGCCTACCAGCTCATCGAATTCGTAGGCGTGACCGTATCCGAAACGCAGAACCCACGCAAGGTGTTACCGAAGGCCGTCAACGAGCTGATCATGCGCATCCTCATCTTCTACGTGGGCGCGCTCGTGGCCATCATGGCCATCGTGCCGTGGCGCAACTTCCATCAGAACGCGGACGGCTCGTTCGGCTCCCCGTTCATCATGGTGTTCAAATACGCTGGGCTCGACTGGGCTGCCGCGCTCGTGTTCTTCGTGGTGATCACCGCAGCCGCGTCGGCACTCAATTCGCTGATCTACTCGGCGGGCCGCCACCTATACCAGCTTGCGCAGGACTCCGAATCGCCCGCTATGCAGCGCCTCGGTGAGGTGTCGGATCACAAGGTGCCGGCGAAGGCGATCATCGTGTCCGGCTGCATGATTCTGTTCTCCCCGCTGGTCAACGCGATCCCGGGCGTTTCCGGTGCGTTCGTGCTGTTCGCTTCGGCCGCCAGCGCCGTCGTGATCTTCATCTACATCCTGACGATGCTTGCGCACCGCCGCTACCGTCAAAGCGCCGACTTCCTGCCGGACGGCTTCGTCATGCCGGCATGGCAGGTGTGCGACTGGATTGCGATTGCGTTCTACGTGTTCGTGTACGTCACGCTGTTCCTGTCCGCAGATACGCGCGGTTCCGCCATCGCCGGCCTGCTGTGGCTCGTCGTGTTCGGCGGCTACTGCCTGCTGCACGAGCGCTTCCAGAACCGCGATTTGAAAGCGGCTCTAGGGAAGTAGACGTATTGCCTGTCGCTGCGGTATGCGTGGCATGCGCGTGTTGCGCTACGTGTCGCGCATCCGACGAAAGAGGGCCGGTGGAAACCTTGCGAAAATGTGCGTTTCCACCGACCCTCGTCGTGTAATCGCAATAAAACAGTGCGAAACGTTAGTGCACGAATCGTACGAAATCGGCGCGAATCAGCCGATGTAGTCGGCCTCGTTCGTCGGGCTGGACGGGACGGCGTGGTCTTCCGTCACCTTGCCCAAGCCGGACAGATAGGCTTCACGGCCGGCCTCAATCGCGTTCTTGAAAGCGCGCGCCATCAGCGGAATGTTGCCGGCGGAAGCGATCGCTGTGTATGCCATCACCGCGTCCGCACCCATTTCCATGGCTTCCGCAGCCTGGCTCGGGCGGCCGATGCCCGCGTCGATAATCACCGGAACGTTGGCATTCTTGATGATCACTTCGATGAAATCGCGTGCGCGCAGGCCCTTGTTCGAGCCGATCATCGCGCCGAGCGGCATCACGCATGCCGCGCCCGCGTCCTCAAGACGTTTCGCTGCGATCGGGTCCGGGAACATGTACGGCATGACCACGAAGCCCTCCTTGGCCAGCTTTTCCGTGGCCTTGATGGTCTCCTCGTTGTCTGGCAGTAGATACTTCGCCTCGTGCTCGATCTCCACCTTCACGAAGTCCGTCTGGCACACCTCGCGCGCCAGACGTGCGATGCGCACCGCCTCCTCGGCGTTGCGCGCGCCCGACGTGTTCGGCAGCATGGTGATGCCCTTCGGAATGTAGTCGAGCAGGTTGTTCTCAGTGGTGCGGCAGCGGCGCAGCGCCATGGTGACGATCTGCGTGCCCGCGTTCTCGATGGTCGCCTTGATGAGGTTCAGGTCGTAACGGCCGGAACCGAGGATGAAGCGGCTGGTGAACTTGTGGCCGCCGAGAATCAACGGATCGGCGTCGCCGGTGGCGATCTCGTCGTACGCATGAGCGTCCGGCTCCGGCAGGATCGCCGTGTTCGTGGTGGTGCCGACCAGCTCGTCGAGCGTGGCGTTCGGTGCGGCCGCGACGTCGGCGGCTGCGGTGGTGATGGTGTTTTCGGTGCTCATCGTCGGTTCCTTTCGTTGGGGTGTTTGGTGTTGCTGTTGTTGCGATTGCTGTGTTGCTGTTGTGTTGCCGTTGCGTCGCTGTTGTGTTGTGTGCAACGTGCGTTTGTAATCGCAATAAAAATTTCGATTACGGCAGTGGAGTAACGTAGCAGTGCGTCAGGCGTCTTCCTCGCCGAGGATCAGTCGCGTGATCATGTTCGCTTCGTGGCAGGCGACCACGCCCACGCGCGGCGCCATCAGGCCGGCACCCGGTACCGGAGCCGTCTCGCCATCGCCACAGAAGTAGAAGTTCTTCGAAACGCGACGCGTGCTCACCAGGTTGGAGCTGCGGAAGCCGGCCATGCCGGACGCGCTGACGAGCTTCTTGCCCGGCAGATTCTCCAGCACCGCGTTGACGAGCATCGTCTTGTTTTCCGGCACGTCGAACGCCTCGCAGATGATGTCCTCGTTTTCGAACAGCGTCGGCACGTTCTCGTCGGTCACCTTGACGGTGTCGATGGTGATGTCCGTGAACGGGTTGATTTGGCGCAGATTGCTGCGTAGCGCCTCCGTCTTGTACTGGCCGAGGTCCTTCAGGAAATACTGCTGGCGATTCAGGTTCGTCATATCCACGCGGTCGAAGTCGATCAAGTGCAGGTGGCCGACGCCGATGCGGGTCAGCGCCACCGCGATGGTGGAGCCGAGGCCGCCGCAGCCGCAGATGGCCACGTGCGCCGCGTCGAGCTTGTCCTGCGTGGCGGCCGTGTGACGGTCGAGCAGGGCCGCGCGGATCTCCTCGCGGCTGACCAGGGTGGCCGGGTCGGGCTGGTTGTCGAAAGCGTGCTGGCGGGCGTTGATCTGCGCCTGCGATGCGGATGGTTCAAAAGTCATGGTTGTTCTCGGGTTTCTCGTTTTCCGTTCGTATGGTTTGTTGCGCTGCTACGCTCAGCCGCCCTGCACGAACGTGACGATTTCCAACGTGTCGGTGCCCTTGAGTTGCGTCTGCGCACGCTGGGCGCGCGGCACGATCTCGCCGTTGAGCTCCACGGCCACGCGGTCGGCGCGCAGACCGCGCTGCTCCACCAGTTCGGCCACGGTGATCGGCGTGGCGACGTCCTCTTCCTTGCCGTTGATGATCATTTCGGTTCCCTTCTGTATGTCAGGCCCCACGAGTGCCGTTCCCGCCGAAACGGACGTTCAGAACTGCTTTGTGGGCTTCCGAGCGTCTGCTTCCGGTGAATCGGACATTCACGGTTGGTACGAAAAAAGGGTCGCCGAAGGAACCGTACCCTATGAGGTGGTGCGCCCCTCCGTGACCCTAATCACGCGATATTCGGTTATCGCGAACGGAAATGAGATGCGCCTTGCGGCGCGAACAACCCGTCTCCTTACGGCGGCATTACCCGCATCAAGTCCTCGGTCGAAGCTCGTCGAGCTCCCTCTCAGCCTTCCGGCTCCCGTTCGGTTGTGCCCTCATCTTCCCGCACCCGCCCGACAACCCGCTCCGCGCTGTTTTGTGCGAGAATGGGTGGCGGATTTTGTAGCGACGGATGTGGCGACGGAAGGGAGACGGTTATGACGACCGCACGAAACATGGGCGAATTGGCGGGATTTGCGATTCCACGGCTCGGCATGGGCACGATGGCGTTGGCGATTGAGGGCCGCCCGGACCGCGATACGGCGATCCGCACGATTCACGCCGGCTTGGACGCGAGCGTGCGATATCTGGACACCGCCTGGTCGTATTACCTGCCAAGCCAACCCGGCACCGGCACCGCCGAAGACCTGGGCTACGGCGAAAAAATGGTGCGCGACGCGCTCGCCAGCTGGGACGGTCCGCGCGACGAAGTGCTGATTGCAACCAAAACCGGCTATCGCCGCACCATGGAGGCGCCGAACGTTGCCGAAAACGAGCCGGAACGCCAGCATTTGCAGGCTGTGGGCAGCCAGTACGGGTGGATGGCGGATTCGCGTCCGGAAACGATGATCTGCGACGCGAAGGAGTCGGCCGCGCACCTCGGCGTGGAGGCGCTGGACCTGCTGTACTCGCACGGACCGGACCCGGAAGTGGCTTATGAGGACCAGGTCGGCGCGCTGAAGCAGCTGCTTGACGAGGGTGTGATCCGGTACGCGGGCATTTCCCGCGTGGACAACGCGCAGATCGACATCGCCCGCGAGATTCTCGGCGACAAGCTGATCGCCGTGCAGAACCAGTTCTCGCCCTCGCACCCCGACCCTGAGCATACGATGGAGCACTGCGCGGAACTTGGACTCGCGTTCGTGTGCTGGAGCCCCCTCGGCGGCTTCCTCGACGCGTTCGACCAGCGCGCGTACGACCCGTTCCGTGAAGTCGCAGGCAATCATGGCTGCTCCTACCAGCGCGTGGTCCTCGCCTGGGAACTGAGCCGCTACGAGCGGTTGTTCACCATCCCCAGCGCCCGCAATCCGCAGGAAATCAACGATTCCTTCGCCGCCACCGAACTGACGCTCACGCAGGATGAGCTGGCGATGCTGAACGCCTCCGTCGACGCCCGTCGCGGCTGAATTCCGCGCAATACGTACGATTGGCCGCGCCCGATTCCGCACAATAATCGCGATTCGGGCCGCGGCCTTTTTCGTGCCTTCTGTAGCTTGCTCGCTGCAAAATCGCCCTGGGAATAACTTACACTGTAAAATGTTTACACTGTAAGATATTATGACGGCGATTGCGACGGAAGGAGGTGCCTCGTGGGCTTTGAAGAGGAACTGTTCCACGAATTGGCGACCAACACATGGGACAAACGTTCGCGCATGCAGCAGGAGATGGTGAAAGGCGCGAAGGGCGAGCCCTTCGCCGTGCAGGAACTCTATAGGAAAGGCCCGCTGACGCCATCGCAGCTCGCCTCTTCAATGAAAACCACCACCGGACGCGTGTCCACACTGCTGTCCGCGTTGGAGAAAAAAGGCCAGATCACACGCGAATCCGACCCCGACGATCGCCGTGTGGTGCACGTGAACCTCACCGAAGCCGGCAGGGAACGCGCCGAACGGCAGCGCGAAAGCATGCGCGAGGCGATCTGCTGGATCTTCTCGCAGATGGGGGAGCGCCGCGCGCGCGAATTCGTTGAGCTCACCGAGGAATTCACCACGTACATGTCGCTGTGCATGCCCGGCAAACCGCGCCCCACGGCGGACGAGGTCAAAGCCGCGTTCTCAGGAAACGCACAGGAAGACGCGTAGTATCTTACGCTGTAAATAATTCACAGTGTAAGTAATCGCAATCCAGTAATCGCAAAAACCGCGAAAAATCGCAAAAACTAATCGTAAGAAAACAAGCAAAACACAAAACAAGAGAAGGAACCAAGCATGCTTCGCATCGTACGATACCTCTCCAAAGCGGAGATCGGTCAGATGCTCGTCGCGCTGGTCAGCATCGTCGGTCAGATCTGGCTTGACCTGACCCTGCCGGATTATATGGCCGACATCACGCAGCTCGTCGAAACCCCCGGCAGCGAAATGCGCGACATCTGGGTGGCCGGCGGCAAAATGCTGCTCGTCTCGCTCGGCTCGGCGGCCTGCGCCATCGTCACCGGCTTCATCGCCGCGCGCGTGGGCGCCTCGTTCAGCCAGCGCCTGCGTTCGCTCGAATTCAACAAGGTGGAAAGCTTCGGACCGGCGGAAATGAACCGTTTCTCCACCGCGTCGCTCATCACCCGCTCCACGAACGACATCACGCAGATCCAGATGTTCATCACCATGGGCCTCATGATGATCGTCAAAGCGCCGATCATGGCCGTGTGGGCCGTGTGCAAGATCGCAGGAAAGGGCTTCGATTGGACGCTCGCAACCGGCATCGCCGTGGCCATCCTGCTGGTGGTCATCGCCGTGCTCATGCACTTCGTCATGCCGAAGTTCAAGGCCATGCAGCGCCTGACCGACAACATCAACCTCGTGGCGCGCGAGAACCTCACCGGCCTGCGCGTGGTGCGCGCGTACAACGCCGAGGACTACCAGGAAGCCAAGTTCACCGAAGCCAACAAGGAACTCACCGAGACCCAGCTGTTCACCAACCGTGCCATGGCCATCATGATGCCGTTGATGAACACCGTCATGAACGGCCTGATGCTCGCCGTCTACTGGATCGGCGCGTACCTTATCGACGCTGCCGACGCCGTCGACAAGCTCACCACCTTCTCCAACATGGTGGTGTTCTCCAGCTACTCCATCCAGGTCATCATGAGCTTCCTGCTGCTGAGCATGGTGTTCGTGCTCTGGCCGCGAGCCGACGTGTCCGCGCAGCGCGTGCTCGAAGTCATCGACACCGAGCCGATGGTCACCGACGGCACGCAGGACGCGGGCAAGCCGGGCGAGGAAGGCGAAATCGAATTCCGCAATGTGAGCTTCGCCTACCCCGACTCGCGTCAGGCCATGTTGGAAGGCGTCAATTTCAAAGCCAAGAAGGGTCAGACGGTGGCGTTCATCGGCTCGACCGGCTCCGGCAAATCGTCCCTCATCAACCTCGTGCCGCGTTTCTACGACGCCACGCAAGGCGAGGTGCTCGTCGACGGCGTCAACGTGCGCGACTACAAGCTGAAGGCGTTGCGCGACAAGATCGGCTACGTGCCGCAGCAGTCGTTCCTGTTCAAGGGAACGATCGCCAGCAACGTCGCGTACGGAGATACGGACCGCGACGACGACACCGTGCGCCGCGCATGCGACGTCGCGCAGGCGACGGAATTCATCGACAAAAAGCAGAAGAAGTATGATTCCGGCATTTCGCAGGGCGGTTCCAACGTTTCGGGCGGGCAGAAGCAGCGTCTGTCGATCGCACGCGCCGTCTACCGTCATCCGGAAATCCTGATCTTCGACGATTCCTTCTCCGCGCTCGACTTCAAAACCGACCGTGCCGTACGTGACGCGCTCGAAAAGGAAGCGAAGGATTCCACGAAACTCATCGTCGCGCAGCGCATCGGCACCATCATGAATGCCGACCGCATCATCGTGCTCGACGACGGCAAAGTGGTCGGCCAGGGTACGCACGAGGAACTGCTCGACACGTGCGAAGTGTATCGGCAGATCGCCGAATCGCAGTTGAGCGAAGACGAACTGAAGCGCTGAAAGGGGGAGACATGCCAAGAGGAATGGGACGCGGCCGTGGGGCCGTGGAAAAGCCGAAGGACTTCGGCGGAGTGATGAAGAAGCTCGTGAAATTCTGCAGCCGGTACATTCCGGTGATGATTTTCGCGCTGGTTCTGGGCGCTGCCGGCACGGTGTGCCAGATCATCGGCCCGGACAAGCTCAAGGACATGACCAACGAGATCACGAAGGGTCTGCCGGCCATGGTGCACGGCAAGCCCGTCATGAATTCGATCGATATGGACGCGGTGTCGCGCATCGCATGGCTGCTCGTCGCGCTGTACGTCGGGTACGCGCTGCTGAGCTACCTGCAAAGCTGGCTGATGGCCAACGTCACGCAACGCACCGCACAGCAGCTGCGTGAGGCGATCAGCCAGAAAATCAATCGCCTGCCGCTGAAATATTTCGACAAAGTCAGCTACGGCGACGTGCTGAGCCGCATCACCAACGACGTCGACGCGATCGGACAGACGCTCGGCCAGTCGGTCGGCTCGCTGATCACTTCGATCACGCTGTTCTTCGGCGCGCTCATCATGATGTTCTACAACAACGTGACCATGACGCTGTGCGCCATCGGCTCCGCGCTGCTCGGCCTGATCATCATGGGCGTGATCATGAAGGTGTCGCAGAAGTACTTCACCCGCCAGCAGGTGGCGCTCGGCGACGTCAACGGCCACGTCGAGGAAATGTACACCGGCCACACCGTGGTCAAGGCATACTGCGGCGAGGAACGCTCCATCGAGCAGTTCGAGAAGTACAACAAAGACCTGTACGTGTCCGGCTGGAAAAGCCAGTTCCTGTCCGGCCTGATGATGCCGATCATGAACTTCGTCGGCAACTTCGGATACGTGGTGGTGTGCGTGGTCGGCGCGGCGCTCGCCATGGACGGCAAGATCGAATTCGGCGTGATCGTGGCGTTCATGATGTACATCCGCCTGTTCACGCAGCCGCTGTCCCAGTTCGCGCAGGCCTTCCAGAACCTGCAGCGCTGCGCAGCCGCATCCGAACGCGTCTTCGGCTTCCTTGACGAACCGGAACCGGCCGACGAAACCGGCAAGCAGGCGCTGCTGGGCGTCGGCGCGGACGGCAAGCCGCAGCCGGTGCGCGGCGACGTGGAATTCAGCCACGTGCGCTTCGGCTACGACGCGGACAAGACCATCATCAACGACTTCTCCGCGTCCGTGAAGGCCGGCCAGAAGGTGGCTATCGTCGGCCCGACCGGCGCCGGCAAGACCACCATGGTCAACCTGCTGATGCGCTTCTACGAGATTTCCGGTGGCACGATTTCGATTGACGGCATCGACACCAAGTCCGTACCGCGCTGGAACGTGCACGACCAGTTCTCCATGGTGCTGCAGGACACGTGGGTGTTCCGTGGAACAGTGCGTGAAAACATCGCGTATTCGAAGAAGGACGTCACCGACGAGCAGATCGTGGCCGCATGCAAGGCCGTCGGCCTGCACCACTACATCATGTCGTTGCCGAACGGCTACGACACCGTGCTCGACGACAAGGCGTCGCTTTCCCAGGGCCAGCGCCAGCTGCTGACGATCGCCCGCGCCATGGTGGAGGACGCGCCGATCCTGATCCTCGACGAGGCCACCTCCTCGGTCGATACACGCACCGAGGAGCTGATCCAGAAGGCCATGGACGCGCTGACCGTGGGCCGCACGAGCTTCGTGATCGCGCACCGCCTGTCCACCATCCGCGACGCCGACATGATCCTGGTGATGAACGGCGGCGACATCGTGGAACGCGGCACGCACGAGGAACTGCTCGCCAAGGGCGGCTTCTACGCCGACATCTACAACAGCCAGTTCACGCTGGCCGAGTGAGGTTGGTGTGCTGACTCGCTAAAAAATCCGGAGGGACCACCCCTCCGGATTTTTGCGTTTTGGCTTCGGCATTTTTATTGTGTTGCGCTGACGGGACGGCGGATTTACCATTGAGGTGACTGACGTCAATCGATTGACGTATTTGAAAATCACAAAGAAAGTGGGCAGTCATGAAAAGCATCGAAATCGGCAAATCGGCAGTGGTCGCATCGCAAGCGGCGTTAGGCGTGATGCGCATGGACGCGCTGGATGCGGACGCTGCGGCAGAAGTCGTGCGTACGGCCGCCGAGCATGGAGTCAACTTCTTCGACACGGCGGACATCTACGGATTCAACGTCAACCACGACCATGCCAGCTCGCGTGTGCTCGGCCGCGCGTGGAAGGACGCCGGGCTCAAGCGCGAGGACATCTTCCTGCAGACGAAGTTCGGTATCAACATCGACTTCAGCGACCCGAACAACGTGCACGCCACCCGCTACGACTTCTCCGCGAAGCACCTCATCACGCGACTCGACGAGGAACTGGAAGCGCTCGGCACTGACTACGTGGACTTCGCGCTCCTGCACAGGCCCGACACCCTGATGGAGGCCGAAGAAATCGTCGAAGCGTTCACCACCCTGCACAAGGCGGGCAAAGTGCGTCACTTCGGCGTGAGCAACGTGAACCCGTGGCAGGCGGAACTGCTGCAATCCTGGCTCGGAGACGACCCGGCCATGAGGCTCGAGGCGAACCAGCTGCAGTTCGGTCTGATGCACGCGCAGATGGTCAGCGACGAGCTGATGACCAATTCTGGCGCCGAAGGCATGGTCGTGGTCAACCATTCGGACGGCCTGCTGTCCTACTCGCGACTGCGCCACATGACCATCCAGGCGTGGAGCCCGTTCCAGTCCGGCACGGAATACGGCCCGTTCGTAGGCAACGAGCACTTCCCGGAGCTGAACAAGGCACTGGACGAAAAGGGCGCCAAGTACGGCGTGAGCGCCAACGCCATCGCCACCGCATGGGTGCTCAGGCATCCGGCGAAGATCCAGATCGTGCTCGGCTCGATGAACCCCACCCGGCTGGGCGAAATGCTCGACGGCGCGGACATCGACCTCGACAAGCAGGATTGGTGGGACCTGTACGTGGCCGCCGGCAACCTCATTCCGTGAGTTTTGTTGGAAATCAGAAGAAGCGGCCGGGGAAACCGGCACTGATGGTGGCGTGACGGTCGACGTCCAACGTGGCGCAATCGAAAGCGAAAGTGCTGCTCAGCTCGTTCGGATCCGCAACGAACAGCGCCGTAGCCAACCCGTCCGCCACCGCAGTCGGATAGCCGCCAAACGACGCGGATCGCACCGCAACCCAGGTGGCCTCCGTCTGCTGCACGGGCAGGCCGTCGATGGCGTTGAGCAGGTGGTGAATCGCCAGATGCGTCTGTTCGTTCACCGCCACCTCCCAATGGCGACGGCTGGGCGCGCTCGCACAGAACGCGCCATCGCCGATCAGTGCGACGCCGACCGCGCAGGACGGATCATCCGGATCCTCAAGCGCCACACGGATCGGCTTGTTCGTGCGCGCCAGCAGATCGCCGCCCGCATCAATCACAAATTCCGGGGCAGCGCTTTCGCGTTTGCTGTCTGAGGTGGAAGATTGGCATGTCGGGTTGGTCGTTTCGGCTGACTTGACATGCGATGTGCGCGAAAGTTCTGAATCGGTGAGCAATCCGCCCAGCGAATCCACCAGATAACCCTTGCCGCACGCGCCGAAATCCACATGAACCGGACTGCGTGTAACCAATGTCGTACCACTCGAACGAACCACATCACGACCCCATACGGCCCGTCCGTGCAGCGCGCCCAGGCGCTCGCCGGCGTCGGCTTCAACGGTGAAACTCAGCGCGGGATCGTAACCGAGACGAATCAGGTCCTCGCCCACGCACGGGTCGATCGCACCGCGCGTGGCGGCGTGCAGCGCGTCGTACAAATCGAATAGCGGGCCGGCCCAATCGGGAAAATCGAAATGCCCGCCATGCTCCGCATTGCCGATGTGCGCAACCAGCGAATCAGCGCGGAATCGCGAAAGCGCATGCTCGTATTCATCGATGAACCGTTCCATCTCGCCGCGCAATTCCGCAGTGATCGGGTGAGGCGTCGAAATCAACAACCCCGTGCCGAGCGCCTTGGGGAACGCGGTGGTATACGGCATGCGCTGTGCGAGCGGTGCAATGGAGTCCATACCACGATGCTAGCGCGTGCCCGGCTTGGCGTAGTTCGTGCCTGGGGCTGGCGGGCGCGCGGGATTTTGCGTGCGGTCGAGGCGCGGGCGTCACCGAGGATGGTATACGCATTGTCAACGCCATTGATTGGCTGTTGGGTGATTGAGCCAATTGAGACGCGTATCTCGCTTATAGATGGCGGATTCCGGGGTTCGCCCGGTGCTATCTCGCTTATAGATGGCGGGTCTCGGCGGAGAAACGAACCTAGGGGGCATCTTTTCGCCCCTCTAACCCTTGTATTTTGCAAAGGGGCCGCCATCTATAAGCGAGATACCAACTGTCACCCCGCCAAATCCGCCACTCATAAGCGAGATGTTTTTTCGTGGGTGTGGCATGAGGCATCGCCTTATTTTAATACCCCCGTAGCTTTGTATGGTTACGATTATGCTAATCGTGATTATGCAAGTCGCGATTATACAAACTGACGCTTTGGCATGGAGTTCGCTTCACGTTTTCGGGCGGACGGGGGTGTTGCGGAACGGCGGTGAGCGTCACAATGTGAGACGACACGCGGAAAACGGGAAAAATAAAAACGGCGGAATTCCAACGTTTTTTCATGCGCGATACAACAAGACCAATTAAAAATCAAGACTGTTATTCAAAAAACTTTCGTTCTATCTTGGCTTCCGATGCGCGCTTCGTACGTCGGGTACGTCGGGGAAATCGCGCCGAAAAGATTTGCGGAAGGAAGGTTCGACCCATGTCATCTCGCGTCGCGCAGCGCCACGCAGCCGGTTCCTACGATTCGTGCGATTCGCGCGTCTCGGCTTCCGGCCGTCTCATCACGCTCGTCGCCGCGCTGATGATCGCGCTCGCCACGCTGTTTGTCGGCATCGCGATGCCGCGGCAGGCGTCCGCCGCTGACGGCAACCAGACGAATTTCGATTCCTGGACTGCCGTCGCGCAGAATATCGCCAAGCAGCTTGCCACCGCCGAAAAAGACTACAATGACGGCGATTACGGCCAGGCCGGCACCGGCTTCCAGACCGCGCATTGGATCGGCTATGATGCGTCCAACTTCTCGAAAGTCGTCAACGACACCATTTCCGCCGAATGCCAGCAGACACTGCTCAGGCAGTTCACCGATTTGGAAGGACTCGCGTACCAGCAGGGCCAGGGGAGCGCGATCGCAAACGGAATCAACGCGCTGAACGCGGACCTTGACACGGCCGCGCAGACGCTTGACGGCAACGCGAACCTCGCCGACCCCAAAACCTACGCGAAGCAGCGCGCCGAACAGACCGCCGCGGAACGTAAGAAGCTCGACGCGGCCAAAAAGAATTCCTCCAAAGGCAAAGGCGACCGCACGTGGAGCGAAGTCGCCAGCGAAATGAACGTCATCCTCGACAAGGCATACAAGGCCGCCATCTCCGGCAAGGGCGCGGAAGGCTCCAGCCTCGTCAACGACGCGTACTACCAGTACTACGAAAAGCTCGGCTTCGAAAAGAACGTCATGAACGCCATCTCCGGCGACCTCGTCTCGCAGGTGGAATACCAGTTCAAGATGACCCGCAAAACCATGCGCGACGGCGGTTCCGACAAGGAGATCAAAAAGCTTGTCGACGACCTGAAAAGCTGGCTCGTCGAAGACGCGGCCACCCTCGACGGTGGCGCGGCCGGCAACGTCAACGCCTTCACCAAAGCCATCACCAGCTCCGCCGGACAGGCGTTCCTCATCCTGATCCGCGAGGGTCTCGAAGCGCTGCTGGTGGTGGCCGCCGTGGTGGCCTACCTCGTCAAATCCGGCAACCAGCGTTTCACCAAGTGGATTTACCTCGGCGTGCTCGCGGGCCTTGCCGGCTCCGGTCTGGTCGCCGTGCTCTTCACGTTCCTGTTCGGCGGCTCCGGCCCGGTTCAGGAAATCAGCGAAGGCGTGTGCGCGCTGATCGCCATGCTCATGCTGCTGTGGACCAGCAACTGGATGCTCAACAAAAGTTCCGTGGAAGCGTGGAACCGTTACATCCGCACCAAAACCGAGTCCGCCGTGGCCGACGCGCAAAACAAAGTCGCCGCCGGCGAAGGCGTGGGCCTGGGTATGGTCGTTTCGCTCGCCATGCTGAGCTTCCTAGCCGTGTTCCGTGAAGGCGCCGAAACCGTCATCTTCTACGAATCGATCTACTCGATGAGTCGCGACGCGCAAGGCATGTGGATCGGCGGCATCGCCGCGGGCGTGGTGCTGCTCGTCATCTTCCTCGTGCTGCGCTTCACCTCCGTAAAGATTCCGATTGGCCCGTTCTTCCTCGTTACGTCGATCCTGATGGCCGTGCTGGTCGTCATCTTCGCCGGCGGTGGCATCCACGCGCTCATCGAAGGTGACCTGATCGACGGCCACTACCTGTCCAGCGTGCCCACAAACGACTGGATCGGCCTGTATCCGTACGTCGAATGCCTTGCGGCACAAGCGATCGCGGCGATTGCCGTACTCGCGCTGTTCGCCGTCGGCTTCGCACGCAAACGCAAGTTGCGCACGCCTGACAATCGCAAGTAATACGCAAATTTTCCGAGATTTACCGATATTTTTTCCACATCCAACAACAAAGGAAAGAGAAATGAAGAACAAGAAGATCGCCGCTCTGCTCGGCATCCTGCTGGCCGGCTCCATGGCCTTCTCCCTGTCCGCATGCGGCAATTCCAACGATTCCGCCGCTTCGGACAAGTCCAGCGCCTCCGCGTCGGCTTCGAAGGCCGACGACTCCAGCAAGGACGATTCCAGCGATTCCGCCGGTTTCGAAGAGATCCAGGTCGATGAGAAGCACTCCGACCAGGAATGCGGCCCGCTGACCGTCAACGCCGTCTACTTCCAGCCGATCGACATGGAACCGTCCGGCATGGGCCTCAAGGCCGCCGATGCGAGCTTCCACCTCGAAGCCGACATCCATGCCAACCAGAAGGGCACCGAACTCGGCTACGGCAAGGGCGATTTCGTGCCGGACCTGACCGTCAACTACGACATCATCGACAAGACCTCCAACGCGTCCGTCGCCTCCGGAACCTTCATGCAGATGAACGCCTCCGACGGCCCGCACTACGGCGCCAACGTCAAGCTCGACAAGGCCGGCGCGTACAAGCTCGTGCTGAAGATCGAATCCCCGGAGAAGAAGGGCTGGATGCTGCACGTCGATCCGGAGACGGGTGTGAAGGGACGCTTCTGGACGGAACCGATCGAGGTCACCTTCCCGGACTGGAACTATACGCCGCAGGAGTGGTGATCTCCTAGCGTAGCCCGTTCGCGGTTTCGGTATGCATTACCCGACACACTCAAGGCCGTTCGGCCAAGCTTACGGTCGGGCAATGCATACCGAAACCGCTCTCTCGCGTTTAGGGGGATGGATTCACCTCTGCGATTGTGGAGGGGGTCCGGGAAATCCTCGCATTTTAGGGGAGGGATGAGAGGGGTGGGACTCTTTGGGATGGGGCGGAATGGGAATCGTTGGGCTCTTTGAGTTGGGTTTTTGGATGAAAGGATTTTGGGATGCTGCTGCAGTTTGTGACGGTGTTGCAGGGGGTGTTGGCGCCGGCGCTGCTCGTCATGGCGTTGAGCGTCATGCTCACCGTCGGTGAGGGGCGTGACAAGCCTCTGAGCGCGTACTGGCGGCTGGCCGGTTTCGTTGTTGGATTCGCCGGCGCAGTCGTATTCGCCGCGCTGCGCGCCACCGCCGTCATCACGCAACGCACGTTCGTCAACTATCCGACCCTGTGGTGCTGCGTGATCCTCGACGTGGCCGTGTTCGTCATCGTCCTGTTCGCCCGCCGCATCACCGCCGACTGGCACAACCACCGCGCGCTGCTCGACATCGCGAATCTCGTTGCGGCGCTTGCGATCGCGGCCACCACCTTTCGTGCGCTGCCCGACGTGATTCTGCGACTGACGATCTTCGTCGAGCCGGGCGATCCCATCTTCACTTCCGACATGCTGTTGCGCGCGCTCGGCTTCGCTTTGGGCGCGGCCGTCGCAATCATCGCCGCGCTTATCTTCCGCACGATGCGTTCCACCGCCGTCCGCTGGTCGTTCACGACGGCGGTGCTGCTGTTGGTCGCGCTGTTGTCCGCACAGCATTTCACCGACCTTGCGCAGATCCTCCAATCCAAACGCATCGTCAGCTTCCCGACCGCCGCCTTCCTCGCGCTCGTGTGGGGCATCAACCATCAGCGCAGCCTGACCATCGCAATGGCGCTCGTCTTCGCCATTCCGGCAATCGCCAGCATCGTCATGGGCTTCAAAGTCAAGCCGACCGGCGCCAACGAGGCGATCGCACGCACGCATATCGCGTTCCGCCGCCGCGCGAAAGCGGCCGGCGCGTTCAGCCTGGTCGCCATGATCTGCGTCACCGTGGCCCTGACGTACGGCGTCGCGCAAACGCAGAAAGTCGTCACGCTGTCGCCGTCGGAAGACTACTCGCTCGCCGACGGCGTGGTCACCATCAAATTCAGCCAGATTTCCGACGGCCACCTGCACCGCTTCGAATACCGCGCGAAGGACGGCACCTCCATGCGATTCATCATCATCAAGAAGAACGGCGGCGCGTACGGCGTCGGCCTCGACGCGTGCGACAACTGCGGCGACGCCGGCTACTACGAGAAGGACGGCAAAATCATCTGCAAGAAGTGCGATGTGGCCATCAACCTCGCCACCATCGGCTTCAAAGGCGGCTGCAACCCGATACCGTTCGACTACCAGGTCAAGCCGGGCAAAATCGTCATCCAAACGTCCACGCTCGACGCGCTGTCGAGCCATTTCCAGTGAGCGCCGAGAAAGGTAAGGGGGTGCCATGTTCTTCCTGAAAATGATCTCTCGCTCGTTCAGCCGGCAGTTCAAACGCCGTCTGCTCATCGCCGTCACCGTGTGCCTGTCCGCCACCGTCAGCGTGGCCATGCTCGGCGTGGTGTTCGACGTGGGCGACAAGCTCAACGCGGAGCTGAGCACGTACGGTTCGAATATCGTCGTGCAGCCGAAGTCCGACGCTGTGGTGAGCGATTTGTACAATACCGGCGATTCTGCTGGCTCGGCTTCGGGTAGTTCGTCCGGTTCGGACGGGGGTTCCACTTCCGACGGCTCGGCTGCGGCGGACAGCGCCGACCCGACCGCGTTTCTGAAGGAGTCGGACGCGCAGAAGATCAAGACCATCTTCTGGGCGTTCAACATCACCAATTTCGCGCCGGAATTGAACATCCACGCGGATGCGGGGTGTGTCGGTTCGGGGGCTGGTTCGGCTGGCTCTGCTGGAACGGCTGGTGCGTCAGGTGCGGCTGCTTCCGCGGCGAAATGCAAGGCGACCAACGTGCCGATCGTGGGCACGTGGTTCGCGAAAACCCTGCACATGGACTCCGGCGAGTCCACCGTGGCCGGCATGAACGGCATGCGCTCATGGTGGAAAATCAACGGAACCTGGCCGAAAGACGACAGCGAGCAGGCGATGGTCGGCAGCGCGCTCGCCGCGAAACTGGGCGTGAACGTCGGTGACAGCGTCACGCTCGACAAGACGATCGCCGTCGGTGCGGACGACAATACGAACGGAGGTACCGGGAAAACCGGCAAATCCTCCACCGAACGCAATCGCGTGAAAGTGAAAATCGTCGGCATCTTCGATTCGGGCGATTCCGACAACAGCGCCATTTATATGCCGTCCATCGCCGCGCAAACGCTTGCGAATCTGCCGAATTCCATCGACAAGATTGAAGTCAAGGCGCTCACCACGCCCGACAACGACCTCGCGCGCAAGGCGTCGAAGAATCCGAACGCGCTCACGCAGGACGAGTGGGAGACGTGGTATTGCACCGCGTATCCGTCGTCGATCGCGTACCAGATCGAAGAGGTGCTGCCGGGCGCGGTGGCCAAGCAGGTGCGCCAGGTGGCCGCGCTGCAGGGCGATGTGCTGAACAAGACGCAGGCGGTGATGGTGCTGATGACCGTGCTGTCGCTGGTTGCCGCCGCGATCGCCGTGGCGAACCTGATGGCCGCGTCGATTGGCGAACGCGGTTCGGAATTGGCGCTGTTGAAGGCGATCGGCGCCACGGACGGCGCGGTTTCGCGCCTTATGCTCGCCGAAACGGCGGTGATTTCGCTGGTTGGTGCGATTGCCGGTGCGCTGCTTGGCTCGGGCGTTGCACAGATCGTGGGGCACGTGGTGTTCGGCTCGGGCATCACCATGCGTCCGATGGTGTTCGTGTTGGTTTTCGTGTTGCTGGCGGTCACTGTGCTCGTGGCCTCGCTTTCGTCGATTCGGGCGATTCTGGGCTTGCGTCCGGCGGAGGTGCTGCATGGTAGGTGAGTTGTGCTTGGCTTTCGTAGGGGGTGTGCGATGACGAATCGCAAGATGTTCTTCACTATGCTGTGGGGCGCGGTGTTCCGCCGTCGCTCCCGTGCGATGATGGCCGTGATCGCGTCGCTCGTCGGCGCGGCCACGCTGTTCTGCCTTGCATCCGTGTGCGTCGCGGTGCCGCAGCAGATGAACGAGGAAATGCGCGCGTACGGCGCGAACCTGATCGTCACGCCCGCGTCCGCAACGGGCAAATCGCAAGGCATCGATACTGCAACCGTACGCAACGTGACGGCGCTCATCGGCGCCGGACACAGCGTGAAATCAGCCGCATACCGGTATGAGAGCGTGCGCATCAATTCCGCGCCGTACACCATCGCCGGCGTGGACGTGAAAGCCGTCCGCGCGCTCAATCGCCATTGGAACGTGACGGGCGATTGGCCCGGCTCGGGCAACGTGATGGTCGGCCGCGACGTCGCCGACGCGCTCGGCGTGAAGGTCGGCAGCCGCGTCACCATCGGCTACCGCGCCGCCGACGCGTCTGCTTCAGCGTCTTCTTCCGCGTCCGCAAAATCCGATTCGGACGAATCAACTGAAACGGCAGAATCGTCCGCGCAAGGCACGCAGAGTACACAAACTACGCAAGGCGAACAGACCACGCAAGCCACGGAAAACGGCCGCGTCTCGTCCGACATCATGGATAACAACGGCACCGAATTCCGTATCGCTGGCATCGTCGATACCGGCGGCAACGAGGATTCCATCATCTACGCCACTACCGCGGACGTGTCCAAACTTGCGGGCCACGAGCGCGGCGCCGACGTGGTCGAATACTCGGTGAACGCCATGGGGGATGAGCTGAACGCCATCGTCAACAGAATCAACAAAAATACAAACACTGCCGTCAAAGTGCAGACCGTCACCAAAATCACCTCGTCCGACACCCGCATCATCGCCATGCTGCAGACCCTGTTCTGGATTGTCTCGCTCGTCGTGCTCGTGCTGACGCTCGTCGGAGTGGGCACCACCATCAGCTCCATCGTGAGCCAGCGTCGCAACGAAATCGGCCTGCGCAAAGCCCTCGGCGCCGATTCACGCGCCATCGGCGTCGAATTCTACGTGGAATCCGGCATCTACGGCTTGATCGGCGGTCTGCTCGGCACTGCTATCGGCTATGTGCTGGCGCGTGTGCTGTGCGCCACCGTCTTCGGTCGCGCGATCGGCTTCGACTGGCTGCTCGGCGCCGGATCGCTGCTGCTGAGCGTGGCGATCGCCGTCATCGCCTCCATTCCGCCGGTCCGCCGCGCCACCCGTATCGACCCCGCCATCGTTTTGAGGGAGGAATAATCATGGACAACGAACATATGCTGCTGGAACTCGACCACATTTCCAAGATTTACGGCGATCTGCACGCCGTCGACGACCTGAGTCTGACCGTTCCGCAAGGGCAATGGCTGGCGATTGTCGGCTCGTCCGGTTCCGGCAAAACCACGCTGATGAACATGATCGGCTGCATGGATACGCCGTCGAAGGGTTCCGTCATGCTTGAAGGCCGGCGATTGGAGGATTTGAACGCCCGCCAGCTTGCCGATGTGCGTAAGAACATGATAGGACTCGTGTTCCAGAAGTTTTACCTCGTGCCGCATCTGACGGCGGTGGAGAACGTGATGGTGGCGCAATACTACCATTCTGTAGTCGATGAGAAGCAGGCGATGGAAGCGCTGGAACGAGTGGGATTGAAGGAGCGTGCGCATCACCTGCCCGGCCAGCTGTCCGGCGGTGAGCAGCAGCGCGTGTGCATCGCCCGAGCGCTCATCAACTGCCCGAAGCTGATTCTCGCCGACGAGCCGACCGGCAATCTCGATGAGAGGAATGAGAAGATCGTGCTCGACCTGTTCCGTCAGCTGCACGAGCTGGGCACTACGATCATCGTCGTGACGCACGATGCGCTCGTCGCCTCCTGCGCACAACGCGAAATCATGCTCAACCATGGTGTGCTCGTCGGTGAACAGTGGAATGACGAGGAGGCGAAACGTGCGTACGAGGCGGCCGGTGGCAAGCCTGCGCACACCGGTTCCGCCGAGGAAGGCGCACAGAACGGCGGTGTCGCGATTTTGTTCGCCGACCCTACGAAGGCCGCAAAAACCGGAGATACGGACGCGGACGCCGACGGCACGGAAGGGGAGCGCGCATGAGCGCCGCACAATCGAACGCAGTCAAAGTCATCGCACTATCCGCGGCGAGCATCGCGCTGCTGTCGGCATGCGGTGAGCCGAAAGCCACGCCGATGGACGACGAATACGCCGGCAATTCCGGCGAAAGCGTGCAATCGCAGGAAGAGAAGTCGAAAACCGACGGCAAGGCGGCTGACAATACGGCCGGCGGCGACGCCACCACCAAAAACCATGCCGATGACGCGAATTCCACGACGTCCAGCAAGCAGGACACCGGCAACTACGCGGATGGCGACTATTCGATCAACGGCCAGTACGGGCCGGTCGGCGAGGATACCATCGACGTGCATCTGACCGTCAAAGACCAGAACGTGACGGCCGTGGAAATCGTTGGGCATCCGTTCACGTCCATCTCCAAAAAGCATCAGAACGACTTCGCCAAAGCCGTGCCGGACGCGGTGGTCGGCAAGCCGTTGAAGGACCTTAAAGTCGACAAGCTCGCCGGTGCCAGCTGGACCTCCGAAGCCTTCAACAAGGCGTTGGAAGTGGCGCGTCAGGAAGCGTCAATCCAATAGCCCATTCCTTCTGAAACCGACACGGCACGCCCGTCTTGCGTCGGTGCGGACGGTTTTCCTGTGGTTACCGTGCGGATTCGGCGCATACGTTCGGCCAGAGCAACGTGGCCATGTTCTCGGCCCAGGAATCAGACTTGCGTTCCTTGCCGGATTGCCGTTCCCCTCCGGCTTCCTGTCCCGCCAACGCTTTGCAAGCCAGCATGGAACCCAGCACCGTGCTGAACAGGAACGTGTAGTCCAAACGGTTTTGAAACACTCCGTCGGCGATGCCACGTTCCATGAACCCCACGAACCGTTCTTCGGCCGGCGCTAGAACTTGTGCTGCGATCGCCTTCAGCGTGGCGTTGTCGGAAGACAGCACCACGCCCACGGCTTTCAATCCGAGTTCGCTGTCGAAGCAGTCCTGGATGCGTCGCAGCATGGTGACCAGTCCGCTCCGCGACGGCTTCAAATCGTTGAAATTCGGTAGTCCGGCAACTTCCGGTTGGATGCGTTGCAATAAATCGTCGGCGTTTCGGTAGCGTCGGTAGATTGTGGTCTTTGCTACCCCTGAACGTCGTGCGACCTCTTCGATGGTCACCGCTCCGATACCATCGGAAATCACTATCCCCAATGTGGCTTTCATGATTTTGCGGTCGGTTTGCTCCCGTAATCGCTCACGTCGGCCACGTACTGTGCCGACGTCTTCCTGCGTGGTTTTTTGCACCGTCTTTCGCGTGCCCTCTTGCGTGGTTCCGCCCATCATGCCGCGATCACTTTCGTGCTTTCCAGCTTGCTTACGTACCAATGGTTGAACTTGACCAGTGGAATGCGCAGTAACAGGCCTATCAGCAGCAGCGGCGGAATGAACAGCAGTAGCGCGCCAATCGCAAACCAGTAATCGTTACTGTAGATTCCGCCGATCGCCGCGCGCATTGCTGTGATTGAATGCGTCGCAGGCAGGAACGGGCTGATGCCGCTGATGATTTTCGGCAGCACGGCCAGCGGATATGCGCCGTTCGCTCCGGAGATCTGCATGACGAGAAACAGCACGCCGATGGCTTTGCCGACGTTGCCGAAGCTGGCCACGAGCGTGTAGGTGAAGAACGAGAACACTAGGCTGCTCACCCAGCCGGACAGCATGAACAGCAGCGGATGCACCGCCTGGACATGGAGGAACAGCAGACTGCCTCCCAAGGAGAACGTGCTCTGCAATAGTCCGATCACGCCGAACACACCGTAATGTCCGAGAAACAGCTGATGCGGTTTCGGGTCGCCGAGTTCCTTGCGCACCTTACGCGAGACGGTGGTCTTGAGCGTCACTGCCATGAGCAGCGAACCGACCCACAGTGGCAGGATCGTGTAGAACGGTGCCATCTGCGAACCGAAATTCTTGACTGGGAACACCGCGTTGCGTTTCACTTTTACAGGGGCTGCAAGCGCGGCGGCCAACGAGTCGGTATTATCGCTGAGCACATCTTTGACGGCGCTCATATCGCCGCTGTTCAGCGCATCGGTCAATGTTCCTGTGAATGCGCCCAGTTTTTTGCCCGCGCCGGCCAGACTATCGGCGGTGGAATCCAACACGCTGCTGATGGCGGTCAGATTCTTATCCGCGGTCTTGGTGGTGCCGTTCAGATTGCCCAGCGCGCCTTTCAGATCGGCCGCTGTGGCATTGAGCGCGGTGGTGGTGCTGGTAATGGACGTGGCGATATCGTCAAGTTGCGGTTTCAGTTGGCTCTCATAGTCGGTTTTGATGCCACTGACGGACGTTGCCGCCTGCTGCGCCAGTTTCTTGATCTCCGCACGTTCGGCCGTGGTATCGCTTACTTTGGCGTCGATGTTGTCGGCGCTGCCATTCAGCGCCGATGCTAGGTCGTTGAGCTGTGTGATGGTGGTGCCGACGTTGGTTTTGAGATGGTCGATGGCGTTCCTCACCGCTTCCGGCAGCTTTTCGTTTGCGCTGAGCGCGTCGAGCGAATCATAGATCTGCTGGTAGCTTTGCGCCTGCTTGCTGATGTTCGTGGCCTGGTTGCGTAATGCGTTGGCGGTGTTGCCGGCCTGCGTGCCCGCATTGCCGAATAGGCTGTCCACATCTGCTTCCATGGCTGTGAAGCTGTTGGCGGAATCAGTCAGAGCCGTGCCCAGCGCGGTGGTGCCGGTCTTCAACGCGCCCGTCAGATCCTCCACGCCGCTGCCGGCTTGCTTGAGTGTTGTTCCTACGCTTTTCGCATTGCCGCTGACATTGGCGATCAGACCGTCGGAGGACTCAAGCAGATGCCGTGCGCTTTGGGTCAGCGTGCTGAACGTGCGGAGCGTTCCGGAAGCGTCGGTGAGCGTTTCCGCGAAGTCGCTGATATTGCCGTTGAACTGCGTGAGTTGTTCCTGCGCGGCTGGCTTGTCGAGTTGGTTGGCGAGCTGCGATGCCACACTCAGCGCGGTGCTGGTCAGTGTTTCGGAGAACGTCTCGTTGACCTGCGCGCTGACCGTATCGGCGCCTTGGCCTGTGATCTTCGGAGCCAAGGCGTTCTTCTTTTCATTGTTGTAGTAGGCGATTTCGGCGTGGTTGCCATCGGATGCGAAGAACGTCATCATACGGGTGCTGAAGTTCTTTGGAATCACCACAGCTGCGTAATATTTGCCGGATTTGGTGCCGTTGATGGCTTCTTTTTTGGTGGTGAAGGTCCAGTCGAGCTGATCGTTGGAACGCAGCGTGTTAACCACTTGGTCGCCGATGTTGATCTTCACTGGAATGAGGTCGGACCGGTATCCGTCGTCCTCATTGGCTACGGCGAATTTCAGATTGCCGGTATTGGCGAACGGGTCCCAGCTGGCGGCCACGTTGAACCATGTGAAGATGCCGGGGATCACAACGAGTCCGATGACGATGATGATGGAGACGACGTTGCTGGTGATTCGCCGGATGTCGCCGACGAACAGTTTCCAGATGGTTTTCATGCGTTGCTCCTTTCCTCGTTGTTTTCGTTGTTTTCGGTTGTCTCGGTTGTCTCGGCGGTCTCGGCGGTCTCGGCGGTGTCCGTGGCGGCATCGTTCGCGGCGGCGCTTGGACCGGTCGTCTGCATTTTCTGCACCAGTATGGCGATTCCGTCATCTTCATTGTGGTTGACGCCCGTCACGTTTTCCGTCGTTTCTTTGATGACGCTGGTATTGCGATTATCGGATGTCGTGCGTTTGCCGCTGGTGCGTCTCCGCGTTTTGCGCAGCAGTCTGTTCCGCCGTTCCTGTTGCGCCCGCTTTTTGCGACGGATGCGTGCCGCTTGGCGCTCCACCAGCATGGATTGGATCGATTCATCGCTCAAATGGCCGAGCTCCACTTGACGGTTCAGATTATCGCGCATGTATTCGATGACCATGAGGAAGCCCATGATGAGCAGAATCCAGACGACCCACGTGGCCAGTACCACCACTTTCTCTCCGTTGGTGAACGAGAACACCGCCGCCAGAGTTACCGGAACTACGAATCCGATCACCAGAGCTCCGCGCTTGAGTTTCGGGTACAGTTCCGCGAACCGACTTGCGCGTTCCTCGATCACCTCGCGGTAGCCGCCTTTGTCGGCCAGCACCTGAATGGCTTGGGACATGTTGTATCCGCGTTCCGGAAGCTCCACTTCCTCGCCGATAATCATGTCGCTTTCCTTGATTTCGCGGGCGAAGAGTCGGTTGAGGTTGACCAACAGAGGACGGACCGCCAGGCCGATGACGAACGCCATGCCGGCAAACAGCAGCAGCGTGCCGATCGCCTTGGTCCAATGGCCGTCGTAGAAGCCGGCGATGGTCTCGCGGAATGCGTCTATCGAATAGCTGAATGGCACGAACGGATAGACCATGCGGAAGAACTTCGGCATCATCTCGATCGGATACAGGCCGGAAGCGCCTGGAATCTGCACGATCACCAACGCCACGCACAGGCCCTTGCCGATGTGCATGAACGTGGTGGACAGCGCGTACGTGATGCTCAGATATACCAGCGATGTGATCATGCCGGTCAGTATGAACAGTGGCGCGCAAGCCGTCTGCACGCCGAGTATCAGATCGCCAACGGTGCAGATCGCGCCTTGAATGACGCCCATCGTGCCGAGCAACAGGTATCGGGCCAGATACTTTTCGGTTGCGGTCGGATCGAGACCCTCAAGCCCCTCGTCGTCCACCTCCACTTTGTAGATCACCACAAAGGCGAACGCGCCCACCCACAGTGCCAGATTGGTCATCAGCGGAGCCATGCCGGAGCCGTAGGAGTTGACGGGATACACGTTCTTCGTGTCGATTACGGTCGGGGACTCCATGAACGAGGCGATCTTATCCGCGTCAAGCGAACCGCTGCCGGTCAACGATGCGAGCAGATCCGCAGTGCCCAGCGCCTTCAGGTCGGTGCTGACGGTGGTGAGCTTCGTCTCCATCTTCGCCAGCTGCTGGTCGGTTTGCTCAAGGCCGATGCGGGCGTCTGACGCCACTTGGTCGAGTTGGTCGAGCACGATGTTGGTTTGCCTGACCACGCTGTCCTGGCTGGTCACGGTGCCGGCAAGTGTTCCGGCCGTCCCAGCCAGCGAGCCCAGCGCGGAATTCAGTCGCGGCAGTGCGCCTGAATTGATGGCGTTGCGCGCCATGCCTGCGCTTTTGAGCGAGTTCTGCGTGCCTATGTTGAAATCGGTGGACAGTTTGGATACGCTGCCGGCTGTGGCCTGTGTGTTCTCGCTCAGGGTTTTGAGGTCGGCGAGTGTTCCGGCTGCCGTGTTGTTGGTATTCTCCAGTTTGCTGATGATTTGCTGGTATTGCGCGTTGTCGCTGGCGGATTTGAGCTTCTCGAGCAGTTTCGCATTGCTGTCGGTGATGTTTTGCATGCCGGTCACCGCCTGCTGTGCCGATCCACTTGCCGCGGATACCGCCGACGAGATCTGGTTGATGCTGGCTGTGGATTGCGCCGTCGCTTGGGAAACAAGTCCGGATCCGGTTTCCAGCGCGCTGTTGGCGTTGGACGAAAGCGTGTTGAGCTGGGTTTGCGCTGTGCCGATGGCGGTGGATGCGCCTGCTAGTCCTCTGCCTGCGCTCGCCGCGGCCAGCTGCACGTCGTTCAGGGCATTGCGTGCTGCTTTTGTCTGCTGTGGCACATTGGCTAACTGGGTGTCGAGATCCGCGATTGCGGAGCGGATCGTGCCTACGTTCCGCTTGGTGTTGTCGAGTTCGCCGATGGTTTCGTTGGCGATGGCGTTGGTGTTGCCGCTGATGGTGCCGTTGGCCGAGTTGACGGCTTTGACGAGCACGTCGCTGACGGTGGAGACGAAGGTGTTGTTGACGGTGCGGTCGACCACGGTCGCGCCTTGGTCGGTGATTTTCGGCGAAATCGGACTCGCCTTCTCGTTCACGTAATATTCGAGCGTGGGGCGATGCTTGCTGTTGGTGACGACGTTGGCCAGATCTTCGCTGAAGTCGGAAGGGATGACGATTGCGGCGTAGCAGTCGCCCGACTCCACCGCTTCCATCGCATTGGCTTTGCCCATGAACTTCCAGCCGAGCTGGTCGTTGCTCTTCAGCGTGCCTTCGATTTGATCGCCGAGATTGACTTTGCCAAGCAGCGCGTTGTCTGTGCCTTCGTCCATGTTGGCCACGGCCACTTTGATGCTGTCCGTGTTGCCATAGGGATTCCAGAACCCGTAGATGTTGAACCATGCGTATAGCGGGGGAATGAGAATCAGGCCGATCATAATCACCCACGCGGCGGGTACGGTGACCAATCGTTTGAAGTCACGGCGCAGGATCTGCAGTACGTTGTGCATTGTCTCTCCGGTTTGGCGAATCAATTCCCTTATATGGCGATACGTGTTCCGTAGTGCTACGCGGTTCGTATCGTATACCGTGCTCTTGGACAATCGCCATCGCGTTTCATGGATGACGGAAATCGGGTCGAGTACTGCGGCAAAGCCTCGGCAAAACCATCGCCGGCTGACGTAGCCCCTTCCGCTCACGTCCGTGACAAATCGCCATTTCTGTATGTCCGTGAGCGAAAGGTGGTAATAAATCGCTATTTTCCGTCCGTATTTATACCCCCATTCGCTCACGATGCGCTATGCATCGCCATTTCTTGCGGACGTGAGCGAAAGGTGGTGTGCGAATGGCGATTGCAGCCAGCTGACGTCCCCCTCTTTTGCTCGCGTCCGCTAATAATCGCACCTGAACCGCTTTTCTTGCGGCGGATATTGCCTACGTTTGGTAGCGTGGGCTGAAGGAAGGAGCGGCATATGAGCGAAACCGCACAATCTGAATCACGATCCGAGGATTCCGCCGCGGGCAAGACGGATGGAGAAATCAAGGCGATTGCCGCCGAAACCGAAATCGCGGCTATCGAAGAAGGCGGAAAGCAGGGCACTGGCGAAGTCGGCAATCCCGCTGACCGTCGTCTGCCGTTAATCGTTCGCATTTACGGCATCGTCATGCTTATTGAAGGCGTGGTGACGCTGCCGATCATCGTGCTGTCGTGCCTGTACGTCGTGCAGGCCGTGCTTTCCGGCGATATGACGTTCGACGCGCTGAGCCTCACCACGATTCTGTCGGCGATTCACGCGGTCGTGCTGATGGTCACCACCGCGTGCCTGACGGTGTTCGGCGTGCTGCTTTTCAGGAACAAACGCCGGCACATCGCGCAATGGACGTACCTGCTGATTCCGCTTACGCTCGCCGAAGGCCTGCTGTCGCTGGCGTTGAAGGGGCTTGGCCTGAACCTTGTCAGCCCGGCTGTCCAGCTTGTCGTGCTGATCGCCCTGCACATCACCGCCGACCCATCGCTGCGGGAGGAGCGCCGGCTGCAGTTCGCGTTGCGGCGCATGGACGCCCGCAGCGCGTATGAGAACGCCGCCTCCCAAGGCATGGCCGGCCGCGACCTGACCGGCAAAGGCTATATTTCGCTGGATTTCTTCAATCTGTTCTGGCTGTTCACCATTGGTTGTGTGTTCGGTTTGGTGATCGAGACCATCTACCATTTCATCCTGTTTGGCGAATACCAGGATCGCGCAGGCTTCCTGTGGGGGCCGTTCTCGCCGATTTACGGCTTCGGCGTGGTGATCGTCACCGTGTTGCTCAACCATTTGTGGCAGTCGAATTGGTTGCTGATTTTCTGCTCAAGCGCGGTGATCGGTGGCGCGTTCGAATATTTCACCAGCTGGTTCATGCAGGCCGCGTTCGGTATTCGCGCATGGGATTACACGGGGCAATGGCTTTCGATTGACGGGCGTACATCCGGCAAATACATGTTCTTCTGGGGCATCCTCGGCTTGGTTTGGGTCAAGTTGATTCTGCCGCGATTGTTGCGATTGATCCAGCGTATTCCGTGGAAGATTCGCTATTCGTTGACGCTGGTCTGTTTCATACTCATTTTCGTCGATGGCGTGATGACGCTGATGGCGCTTGACGCTTGGTATTCCCGCATGGCTGGGGTTGCGCAGAATTCGCCCGTTTCGCAGTTCTTCGCCACGTATTTCAATGACGATTTCATGGCCCACCGATTCCAGACCATGAAGATCGACCCGTCCACTGCCGGTCGTATGTAGGCTGGTTTTTGCGTTTTGCGGGTTTTGCTAAGCGGCTGGTCGGGCGATGTTCCGGCTGGCCGCTTTGCTTTGGGTGGCTGATTTTGAACGATTTCGGACGATTGCAGTGGGGTTTTGTTGCGGGTTTTGCCGCGGGGGATTTGATTCTTCCGGATTATTGCCGTTTGGGATTCGTGCCTTCCGGCTGTCTGGATGCTTGACTGCTGTTGCCGCGCCTACGCCGCGATGCTTTGCGCCAGCTGGCGGATGAGGTCGGGGCGATGTCCGCTCCATGAGGAATTCGGTGAGATGACGACCGGAATTTGCTTGAAGCCGGCGTCCTTGATCTGTTCGAATGTGGACGGATTCTGCGTCAAATCGACCGCCACGTACCGCACTCCCAGTTTGGAAAGCTCTTGTTCGGTGGCCTCGCATTGAGGATTGTTCGGATTGGTGAAGACGGTCACGGTCATTACTTTTCCTCCCTATGCAATCGGCTTCCTTTGGTGCGGAAGATCTTGTCGGCCACGTTTTTTGATTTTGCCCGGCTGAGCAGGCCGTTCATCAGTATACACTACCCGTAGTGGCGTTTCGTGCGTTCGCCCACTGTATATAGTGGGGAATTTCCCGTAATACCGAATCTATGCGAACAAATGTTCGATATATTCGAGTCTATCATTATCGTCGATTGCGCCACGCCGGTTGCATGCGTATGGTCCGTCCGCGAATCGCCCGCGGGCTGTTCGCTATTCATTTTGGAACACATATTGCGATTTCGCTCGTTTTCTTACGATTGTGAGCGAAAGGTGGTGCCGCATAGTGCGGTAGGGGGTATAAATCGCCTTATTTTCCATACTTTTCGGCGCACGTCGCGAAATAATCGACCGAAATTGCGATTCGTGAGCGAAAGAGGGTGCGCGATATGGTGCGTTCCGTATTGAAGTGCTGAGACCTCATCCCGAAACAAATGAAAAAGTCCTGAGAACCATCGGCTTCCAGGACTTCGAACCTGTGCCCCCCGTGGGATTCGAACCCACAACCCACGACTTAAAAGGACGCTGCTCTAACCGTTGAGCTAGAGGGGCAACAGCAACACAGTATACAGCATATTCGGACCAATCGCCACCACGGGCGTCGGACGGGCGTCGAAATGGCCTTCGGAGTGTTGGTGTGCCTACAATCGAAACCATGTCATGTACCACAATTCTTGTAGGCAAAAAAGCAAGTTACGACGGTTCGACCATCATCGCCCGAGATGACGACTCTGGTTCGGGACGTTACGATCCCAAGAAATTCGTAGTCGTCGCACCGCAGGAGCAGCCGCGGCACTACCGCAGTGTGCTGAGCCACGTTGAAATCGACCTTCCCGACAATCCATGCCGGTACAGCATCGTACCGAACGTGCTTCCAAATCGTGGAATCCTTGCGGAAGCTGGCGTCAACGAACGCAACGTGGCCATGAGCGCCACCGAAACCATCGCCGTCAACGAGCGCGTGCTCGCCGCCGACCCGCTGGTCGCACTGCAGTCGGCCGACGAAGCCAATGGTAAGCCGGAAACCCCAGGCGGCATCGGCGAAGAAGACATCATCACCCTCGTGCTGCCGTACGTCAACACCGCGCGCGAAGGCGTGAAACGTCTGGCCGAACTGCTCGAAACGTACGGAACGTACGAATCGAACGGCATCATCATTTCCGACGTGGACGAAATCTGGTACGTCGAAACCATCGGCGGCCACCACTGGATCGCCCGCCGCGTGCCGGACGACAAATGCGCGATCATCCCCAACCAGCTTGGCATCGACTATTTCGATTTTGATGACGCCTTCAGCGACGCACGTGAATTCATGTGTAGCGCCGATCTGCAGGAATTCATCGAAACGCACCATCTTGGGCGCGCGGCGGGTACGCAGGGCGGCATGAACGGCGGCCACTGCAACCCGCGTATCGTATTCGGCACCGCCACCGCGAAGGACCACATCTACAACACGCCACGCGCCTGGTACATGTACCGCTATCTCGATCCGGCCGACGCGGAAAACCTTACCCCTGAATCGGACGATATTCCATGGTGTCTCGAACCGGAGAATGCCGTGACCGTCGAGGATGTCGACTTCCTGCTCGGTTCGCACTTCGAAGGCACCCCGTATGACCCGTACGGCACGCAGGGAACTGAGGAAAGCCGCCATCGCTACCGTCCGATCGGCATCAACCGCACCGGACACATGGTGGCCATGCAGATTCGCCCGTACGCGCCCGTCGAAAGCCGTTCGATCATGTGGATTTCGTACGGTTCCGGCGCGTTCACCACGTCCGCCCCGTTCTATGCGAACGTCGACGACACCCCCGCCTACCTGCGCGACACCACGCCGGAAGTCTCCACGGACTGCCTGTATTGGACGAACCGTCTGATTGCTGCGATCGCTGACGCGCACTTCTACGAGACGAGCAATGCGATTGAAGGATTCTCGGAAGACGTCCGCTCCTTCGGCCACCGTTTGGTGGAACGTACGGATGGCGAGCTTGCGATTGGTGGTGCGGAGGCGGACGCCAGTGCTGGTTCTGTGTCCGTTTCGGTCCGTCTCGCGGCGGCCAACGACGAAATGGCGGAATATTTGCGATCGCGCAATACGAAGCTGCTCGGCGACGTGCTGTATACGTCCAGCAACCTCATGCACAACAGTTTCGCCATGTCGGATCGCTGGAACTAAGCCCGCTGACGCTTCACGTGTCCGATTCTGGCCCCTGATTGTCCGATTCTGCAGAAACGGACAATCAGGGGCCAATTTCACCTATCTGTCTGTCCGTTTCTCCCGAATCGGACAGACAGGCATCAAAATAAAGCGCTCCTGTGTCCGAATCACCAGAATCGGACACAGGAGCGCCTGGCCAATCGCAGTAATCGCGTGCCTTCCATACCGCTATACCGCGAAACTCGCGCGAAATCAGTTGAATCCGACCACGTGCTCCGCCACAAAATAACCTTTGCGGATCACGAACCGGCCGAGCGAACCGTGCAGGTTCAGCGCGCGTGACATCGCCTTCTTGCGCACGTCCGCGTAAATCGTCGGCGAATACGCCTTGATGTCCGCCCAAAGCTGCTTTTTCTTCTCGTAATTCGCGTGATCTCGCGAGAGGATCATGAAGACACTCGCCACGGAGCTTTCGATCGCCAGAAAATGAATCATATAGCGGTACAGGCCGTCTGGCACCGTACCTCGTTCGGGGGTGGCGCGCACCATGCACTGGTTGACGAGCCGCAGCTGGTCCACGCGTCGGATCATCACGTCCGTCTGCACGCTCTGCCCGTCGCGGCCGATGAAATAGTGGTAGAACGGCGTATCCACGTATTGCAGCGACTTGACCCACGGGAACGGCTGGTACGCGTAGATGAAGTCCACGTAGAACGTGTGTTCCGGCAGCTGCATCTTCGATTCGCGCACCACGGCGGTACGGTAGATCAGCGCGTGCATGAGAATGTATTCGGTCAGGCCGAAATGTCCCAGATCGTCCCAAGTGAGCCGCTTGCCGGGCTCCATGGCGTGACGGAAGTTCACGACGTGCTTGTTGCGCTTGCCCACCTTGTCATACACATAGTTGGTGACGAGCATGTCGAGCGGCTCGTCCTTGCCGACCTCGCCGCGCAGCACGGCCATGACCTGTTCGAGCGATTCCGGGCCGACCCAATCGTCCGCGTCCACGACCTTCACGTACATGCCGCTCGCCGCCGCGATGCCGGTGTTGACCGCGCCGCCGTGGCCCTTGTTCTCCTGATGGATCGCGCGCACGATTCCCGGATTGCGCGCCTCGAACGTCTTCGCCATCTCCAGCGTGCCGTCGGACGAGCCGTCATCCACGATCAGCACTTCGATGTCGTCGTTGCGCTTCGACGCGATCAACGATTCGACGCACCGTTCCAGGTATTCCGTCATGTTGTACGCGGGCACCACGAAGGTGAGCGTCTTCTTCTCCTGCATATTCTTCCTCGGATCGGGCTCGTGTCGGGCCGTGCGGCTGGCCGACCGCTCCGGCCAAAAGCATAACGAAACTAACGTAGCACCATGTGCGGTTCCGGGGCGCGGTTTTGCGCACAAACGGCACCCTGAAATACGCAATCTGCACCTGAAATTTCCCCTAGGGTCATTTCGGGTGACGGTATGTCAGTTTTCGTCAATTGTTGATTGTTTTTGCGATTCGTGCGGGCTTTGCGGTTTTTGCGATTCGTTCGTCTCGTCTGATTCGTTTGATTCGTCTGCCGCTTGCGATTTGCCTACTGCTTGCGATCCGTCCGTCACGGTCGTCCCGTCCGTCGCGTCATCTCCCGCAGCAACCGCCTTCTCCTGCGATTTCGCGGCCTTCTTGCCCTGCTTCTCCTGCTTGGCGATCGCCTTCGCTTCCCGCGCGGCCTGCTTTTCCGCCTCGCGGGCGGCCTTTTCGCTTTCGTAGCGCAGTTCCGGCTTGGCTTCCATGCGGCTCAGCCCATACCATGCCAGGTTCACGATGTGCGCGGCGAGCTGCTCCTTGCTGAGCTTGCGCTGGTCGGCCCAGTATTGGCAGGTGTACACGGTCATGCCGATGAGCATCTGCGCGTAATACGGCACGCTTTTGGCCGGCAGATGCTGGCGTTTGAACGCGTCGGTGAGAATGTCCTCGACGCGTACGGCAATGTCTCCAAGCAGCGAATTGAACGAGTTGGACGGGTCGGTTTTCGGCGAATCGCGCGTGAGCACGCGGAAGCCTTCGGCGTTCTCCTCCACGTAGGTGAGCAGCGCAAGCGCGGTGCGTTCCACGATTTGGCGCGGATGCGCCTGCGGGTCGGACAGCGCGTTGATGAGAACGTCGGTGAGCGCGCGCATCTCGCGGTCCACCACCACGGCGTACAGGCCTTCCTTTCCTCCGAAATGCTCGTACACAATGGGCTTCGATACTTTGGCGGTGGCGGCGATCTCTTCCACGCTCACCGCTTCGAAACCCTTGGCCGCGAACAGCGATCGACCGATTTCGATAAGCTGTTCGCGCCGCTGATACGACGTCATTCTGGATGTATTGGCCATACTGCCTAGTTTTTCACGCCCCGTGGATAGCCCCATTGCCTGCCCTGGCAGAGATGAGTGGCGTGTCCGTTGCGCTTTTTAGGCTGGAACCATGGATACGAATGTGATTATTGCGATTGTCGCGGTCGTCGTTATCGCGGCATTACTTGCGATTGGCGGATGGTGGTTCGGTAAGAGCCGCAAGTCCGCCGTGGACAAGTCCACTGAAGCGGCGAAGGCGAAGGCCGATGCTCGTTTGGCTACGGAGAAGTCCGTCGCGCAATCTGCCGCCGCAAGTGCCGAAAACGCTGAGAAAACCAAGGAAACCGCGGAATCCGCAGCGACGGAAGCCGTGGAATCCGCGACTTCGTCTGCCACACCTGAATCGCCAGTGGCAACTGAACCAACTCCGGTCGGGTCAGCCGTAACTGAATCCGCGACCCCAGCCGTCGAAACCCCGGAAGCCGCCGGCACCCGCATGCAGCGCCTCAAGGCGCGCCTGTCCAAGTCCTGCAATCCGTTCGGCAAGGCCCTGTTCAACATCCTCGCCAAGGACCAGCTCTCCGAAGCCGACTGGGAGGACGTCGAAGACACCCTCCTGCTTGCCGACGTGGGCGCGGAAGCCAGCGAACAGCTCGTTGAGGAACTGCGCAACGACGCCCGCATCGCAGGCCAGTCCGATCCCGCCGAAGTGCGCGCCGCGCTCAAGGACAAGCTGCTGAAGCTCGTCGGCACCGATACTGACCGTCGGCTCAACGCCGACAAGGAAGGTGCGAACAAGCCGAGCGTCATCATCATGGTCGGTGTGAACGGCACTGGCAAAACCACCACCGCGGGCAAGCTGTCCCGACTGCTCGTCTCCGAAAGCAAGCAGGTCATGCTGGGCGCCGCCGATACGTTCCGCGCGGCCGCCGCCGACCAGCTGGAGACCTGGGGCGCCAAGGTGGGCGTGCCGGTCGTGCGTTCCGACAAGGACGGCGCCGACCCGGCGTCCGTCGCGTTCGAAGCCAGCGCCAAAGCCAAGGAAGAGAACGCCGACGTGCTCATCATCGACACCGCCGGCCGCCTGCAGAACAAGTCCAACCTCATGGACGAGCTCGGCAAGATCCGCCGCGTCACCGAAAAGAACCTGCCTGTGGACGAAGTGCTGCTCGTGCTCGACGCCACCACCGGCCAGAACGGCATGACGCAGGCCAAGGTGTTCGCCGAAGCGATCGGCATCACCGGCGTGGTCCTGTCCAAGCTCGACGGCTCCGCCAAGGGCGGCATCGTCATCTCCGTGCAGAAGGAGCTTGGCGTGCCCGTCAAGCTCGTCGGCCTGGGCGAAGGCCCGGATGACCTCGCCCCGTTCGATCCGGAAGGCTTCGTCGACGGCATCCTCGCCTGACGTTCCCATATTTTCCGGATTTGCGATTTCCGTAGCGAAAACCTCCCGTCACGTTCCGTACGTGGCGGGAGGTTTTCGTATTGCGATTACTGCTCAGCGCCAGCCGTACCGGCAGCGCCAGCCCCCACCCCCGGCACCTTCCGGATCGTCAGCTTCAATAGCAGCGGCGCGACCAGTGTCACCAGCGAAATGATGAAGATGATCGTCGAATAGTATTCGCTGCCGAGCACATGCTCGTTGAAGCCGATCTGCGCGGTAATCAACGCCATCTCGCCACGTGGCACCATGCCCGCGCCGATCATCAGCGCCGAAGCGCCGCCGAAACCGGCCATGCGGCCACCCAAACCGCAGCCGACGACCTTCGTGATCACGCCGAGAACCGTCATGATCGCAATGAACACAATCATCTTCGTATCATCCACGCCTGTGGTCTGCAGGCCGATGCCCACGAAGAACACCGGCACGAACAACGTGTCTCCAACCGGCTCGATATACCGGTCCGCGTCCTCCGCGTAATCGCTGTTGCTTACCGCGATGCCGGCGAAAAACGCGCCCACCGCGTAGCTCAACCCGGCCAGATTCGACGCCCACGCCATCGCCAGGCAGATGATCACGGCCATCACCGCGATGCCGGACGGCGCCTTCAGCACGCCAGCCAGCGTCATCAGCGCCGGCGCCACCCAAACCACCACCACGGCGGCCGCCACAAAGAACAGCACCTGCTTGAGCAGAATCAAACCCAGCCCTGCCACGTCCACGCTGCCGGTGTTGACGAGCGTGCACATCACGGACAGCAGGATCACGCCGATCACATCGTCAGCCACGGCCGCGCCGAGAATCGACACGCCTTCCTTCGAATCAAGCAGTCCGGCTTCCTTCAGCACCGCCACGGAAATCGACACGGACGTGGCGGAGAACACCACGCCGATGAACGCAGCCGGAATCGGCTTGAAGCCAAACAGCAGGCTCACTCCACCCATCACCGCCACGGGGAACACCACGCCCATGCACGCGATGATGACCGCCGCCTTCGAATACTTCTTCAGCAACTGCAGGTCGCAGCCGACACCGCCCAAAAACATGAGGATGATGATGCCGAGGTCGCTGAACAATGACAGCGAATCGCTCATGTGCATCACGTTCAGCAGCGAAGGGCCCACGAGAATGCCGACGAGGATCTGCCCGATCACTTCCGGCAGCTGCGCTTTGCGGCAGATCAGCCCGGAAACCGTGGTCAGCATCAAAATGGCGCACAGTGAAATGATGAACGTTGCCATGGTCCTCGCCGCTCTCTCGTTACGCGCGCCATACGTTCGCCGCACCGCGCGTTCGGTGTACATGCCACGCGCTCGCCGTACGCGGCGTTCTCCCGTCGCGTGCCACGCGTGTTCCGTAAGTTTCAGCTACCCAACTTACTCCGTCCGCAGCGTTGCCCGCCGCTTCCGTCCACCGTCGCAATTTCATATTGCGATTGCCGGGCGATTATGCCTTCCGTATTTCCGTACCGCCAGTTTCGTTGGAATTCCGCCATTTTTCGGCGTAGGTTGACGTTTCGCGCGGATGGCGTTACGTTGGCGTAACACGTCGTAACGTTTTCAAAACGCGGCCGGCGTTCCATATCGTTCTGTCAGCCCCACACGATGGGGACGGAAATGTTGAACCAAATATAGAGAAAGAAAGAGGAGGGTGACATGGGCCAGCTTGATTCTGGAAATGCCGCGTGGATATTGACTTCCGCGTCCCTTGTGTTCCTCATGACGCCTGGTGTGGCGTTCTTCTATGGTGGCATGGTCCGCGCCAAGGCCGTGCTGAATATGATGATCATGGAGGCGGCCGCACTGTCCGTCACGATGATCATGTGGGTGCTGTGGGGTTGGTCGATCGCCTACGCCGGCACCTCGGTCGGCGGCATCTTCGGCGACCCGGCAACCGGCTTCCTGCTGAAGGACACCATGGTTTCCGATAAGGGCGTCTTCACATCGGCCGCACTGAACGGCAACAACTACCCGGTCAGCGTGGACGTGGCCTTCCAGTCCGCGTTCGCCATGATCACCGTCGCGTTGATCTGCGGCGCCATCGCCGAACGTGTGAAGTACTCCACGTGGATGATTTTCGTGGCGCTGTGGATCACGTTCGATTACGCTCCGCTCGCTCACATGGTGTGGAACGGTGGTCTGCTGTCCGCTGACGGCGCCATTTCCCAGGCGATCGGCGCAGCCGCCCACGATTTCGCAGGTGGTACGGTCGTCCACATCAACGCCGCAGTCGCCGCTCTGGTCATCGTGCTGATCATCGGCAAGCGTAAGGGCTTCGGCACGCAGCCGTTCCGCCCGCACAATGTTCCGTTCGTCATGCTCGGCGCCTTCCTGCTGTGGTTCGGCTGGTTCGGCTTCAACGCCGGTTCCGCCTTCGCAGCCAACGGCACCGCCGGCTACGCGTGGGTTTCCACGTCCGCTGCAACCGCTGCGGCAATGCTCTCCTGGGGCTTCACCGAGAAGATCCGCACCGGCCACTACACCGCAATGGGTGCCGCTTCCGGCATCGTCGCGGGCCTCGTCGCCATCACCCCGGCCGCCGATGTGGTCTCCCCGCTGTGGGCCATCGTGCTCGGCGCCATCGCCGGTGTGCTCACCTGCCTGGCCTGCGGTCTGAAGTTCAAGCTCGGCTATGACGATTCCCTCGACGTCGTTGGCGTCCACGGCGTTGGCGGCTTCACCGGCACCGTGCTCATCGGCTTCTTCGGCGAAGGCACCGGCCTGTTCGCAGGCGGCGACTGGAGGCAGCTGGTCGTCCAGCTCATCGTCGCTCTCGTGGCCATCGTCTGGTCCGCCGTCATCACCGGCATCATCGCCTTCGCTCTGGAGAAGACGATCGGCTGGCGCGTCACCGAAGCCCAGGAAGTCGGCGGCATCGATCTTGCCGACCAGGGCGAACGTGCTTACGATTTTGCTGGTACCGCCAGCTCCGTCCTCAAGGAGGTGAAGTGAGATGAAGCTCATTACCGCTATCATCCAGCCCCATAAACTCGACGATGTCAAGGAAGCCCTCGCAGCCGCGGGCGTGCACGGCCTGACCGTGTCCGAGGCAAACGGTTATGGCCGTCAGCGCGGCCACACCGAGGTCTACCGTGGCGCCGAATACACCGTGGATCTCATTCCGAAGATCCGCATCGAGGTGCTGTCCGACGACGCCGATGCCGAAACCCTGGTTGGCGTGATCGTCAAGTCCGCCGGCTCCGGCACCATCGGCGACGGTAAGGTCTGGGTGGCTCCGCTTGACTCGGTGACCCGCGTGCGCACCGGCGAAACCGGTTCCGCCGCCATCTGATCCGTCCGGCCTTGTGATCGGGCCGATTCGGACAAGATGAAATAAAGACCCCGGGCTTGAAGTTCGGGTTATCAATTACGACACATCCCCGTACGTGCCTCGCGCCGTGCGGGGATTGTCATAAGTCGTCATAGGTTTCATAAGGAACGTGCGTTATGACTTCAGCAGTCGATGGTCTCAAACAACGGTTCATGGCCATGAGCCAGCCCGACGCCGACGGCGTCTACCGCAATGGCGCGGCGAAACGCAAAGCCCGCACGGAATTGGCCATGGGCAATCTCACACAGTTGTGGAACGAAGCCTGCGAAGCGGTTTCCTTCGATGTTCCGGCAACCGGCATCGGTCTCGGCGCGGTCGGTTCGCTGGCACGTGGACAGGTGGGCCCCAGCTCCGACCTTGATCTGGTGGTCATCTACGAACCGCACGCGCTGACCGACCAGCAGCTCAACGAGCTCGCCAACAAACTGTGGTATCCGATCTGGGATTCCGGCCTCGACCTCGACCAGTCGGTACGTACCGTCGCGCAATGCGAGGCCGTCACCGACCGCGACCTGCCCGCAGCCATGGGATGGTTGGACGTGGTGCCGATCGCGGGGGACACTGGACTTATCGAAAGCACAGCCGTATCCATATTGGAACGATGGCGCAAGGCCGCACGCAAACGTCTGCCGGAACTGCTCGGCTCCGCCAAATCGCGCCTCGACGAATTCGGCCGCATGGCCTACATCAACCAGCCGGACATCAAAGAGGCACGCGGTGGTTTGCGCGACTCCGTATTGGTGTCCGCGCTCGCCGCATCCTGGCTTGCCGACCGTCCGCACGGCACGTATGACGACGCCGTCGAACGGTTGCTGGACGTGCGCGACTGCATCCATCTGGTCGCCGGCAAAGATACGAACATGCTGCTATCGCCCTACCAAGCCAAAGTCGCGGCGATGCTCGGTCTGGCCGATCCGACGCTGCCCGATGGCGAACGTGAGGCGAAGTCGATCGACGATCTGCAAACGTTGCTGGCACGCGTTGGTCGGCAGATCGCGTTCTCCCTTGATTCCACCGCGTCGCGCGCCGAGCATTCGCTGACGCACGACAAGCCGCGATTCGCCTTCTTCCAAGTGTTCCAGCCGCGCGGCGGCGGCAAACGTCAGGCACCGACCTTCGATGTGATCGCCCCCGGCGTGGCCAAGCATGAAGAGGAAATCGTGCTCGCTCCGGGCGCGGAACCGGCCGCCGACCCGAACCTCGTGCTGCGCGTGGCCGTCGCAGCCGCGGAATACGGACTGCCGATCGCCCCGGGAACGTTGCGAAACCTCAAAAAGTGCCCTATCGGCGACCGCAACTGGACGGACGAATCGCGTGAACTGTTCATACGACTGCTGGCTTCCGGCCCCGCGCTGCTCAACGTGTGGGAAGACATCGATTTCATCGACGTGCCCGGCAAGCTCATCCCCGAATGGTTGGGCGTGCGCAACCGGCCAAGCGCGTCCGCCGCGCACCGCTATACGATCGACCGGCACATGGTGGAGGTCGTCACGCGGCTCGGCCGTGAAACACCCAGCGGTGGGCGGTACGATGACCGGCATTACGAGGCGCTGCTGCTCGCCGGCATCCTGCATGACATCGGCAAACGACCGGGGGTGGCCAACCATGCGGCGGAAGGCGCTCGGCATGCGACCGTGGTCGTGGAACGCATGGGATTCGACCGCGACATCGTCCGCTGGGTCACGCTGCTGGTACGCGAGCATCTGACATTGTCGGAGTTCGCCACAGGCCGCAATCCCAATGATCCCAACGTCGGCGATGATCTGGCCGGCCGGCTCGACCATAATCCCGTGCTGCTCGACATGCTGTTCGACCTGACCCGCGCCGACGGCTCCTCGTTGGGGGCCACGTCCGGCGAGACCATCTCCAAACAGTACGGGTGGAGCAAATGGCGTGAAACGTTGGTGCGCACCATGTACAACGCCACCCGATACCACATGTGAGCGCCGGTTTCTCGCATGCGCCAAGCCGATATGCCCCGTATTTCTCGTCGTTTACGGAAAAGCGGGGTGCATATCACCTTCCGTTCACTTCGGCAAATCGAAATAAGGGAATCGGGGTACATGCTTTAGGATGTCCCCAAGTTGTCCACTCAGTTATCCCCACTCTGTGGATAAGTCGAAACGTTTTCCACATGGTTATCCCCAATATGTGGATAACTCGGCTTTTTTCGACTTTCTTATCCACACCAAAGCCATTCGCGCGTGTCGTTCGGTGGATGCGGAGATTCATCCATAATCTCAATGCAACACCGGTCGTGACGGCACGCACGTATTATGGTTTTCCTCGGTATTGAACACATTCGATTGACTGCTGCGGTTGGAGGGACATGGCGGAGAACGACTCTTGGAACAACGGTTCGGCGCAGAACCGCGGATTTTCGAACGCTGGAAACGGTGCGAACGGCATGAACGGCCGATCCGGCCAAGCCGTGCGCGACGCCCTGTTCGACCGCGTGCCGCCGCATGACGACGCCGCCGAAATGGCGGTGTTGGGCGGCATGCTGATGAGCAAGGACGCCATCGGCGAAGTATCGCAGATGATCGACGTGTCCGACTTCTACCAGCCACGCAACCAAACCGTGTACGAAGCGGTCATCAAACTGTTCTCGGCCTCCCAGCCGGTCGACGCCGTGCTGGTGGCCAACGAGCTGCTCGCCGAAGGCAATCTGGAAAAAGTGGGTGGCTCCGACTATCTGCACAGCCTGGTCGCATCGGTTCCGACCGCCGCAAACGCCACGTATTACGCCGACATCGTGCATCAGCGCGCCATCCTGCGTAATGTGATCGCGGCCGGCACCAAAATCGCACAGCTCGGCTACACCGCAGAAGGCTCGCAGGCCGAAGACGTCGTCAACCTGGCGCAGGCCGAAGTATATGAGATGTCCACCGGCAAAGTGCGGCAGGACTACGCGCCGATCGGCACCGTCATCGCCGATACGCTTGACCAGCTCGACCGTCTGCAAAGCGGCGAAGTGTCCCGAGGCGTGCCGACGGGCTTCCGCGACATCGACGACGTGACGCAGGGCCTGCAGCCCGGCCAGATGATCGTCGTGGCAGGCCGACCGGCCATGGGCAAGTCCACACTCGGTGTGGATTTCGCCCGTTCCGCGGCACTGCATCACGGATTGACGACCATCATCTTCAGCTTGGAAATGAGCAAAAACGAGTTGGCGCAACGTATCATTTCCGCTGAATCCAACATTCCGCTCGCCGCCATGCGCCGCGCGGACGACATCACGCCGGAACGTTGGGCCATCCTGAACGAGTTGCAAGGCAAGCTGCAGAACGCGCCCCTGTTCATCGACGACAGCCCGAACATGAGCCTGATGGAAATCCGCGCGAAATGCCGCCGACTGAAGCAGACGAACGATTTGAAACTCGTTGTCATCGACTACCTGCAGCTCATGACCTCCGGCAAGGCCGTGGAAAGCCGCCAGCAGGAAGTGTCCGACTTCTCCCGTGCGCTGAAGCTGCTCGCCAAGGAGCTGGAAGTGCCGGTGGTGGCACTGAGCCAGCTGAACCGTGGCCCCGAAATGCGTCAGGACAAGAAGCCGCAGCTGTCCGACCTGCGTGAATCCGGCTCTATCGAACAGGACGCCGACGTGGTGTTCCTCGTGCACCGTCCGGACGCCTACGACAAGGAGGACCGCCCGGGCGAGGCCGACATCATCATGGCGAAGCATCGTAACGGTCCGACCGACACGTTCAATCTTGCGTTCCTTGGCGCGTATTCGAAGTTCAAGGACATGCCCCAGGATTACCAGTCCCAGCAGGAGGCGGTGTGATATGGCTTGGAATTCCTTCGCAACCCCGTTGATCGGCAAGGCCGTGCGCGCGGCCTCCCGTTTGGCGCACGGCGGTGGCAGCGCGTTCCCCGGCAAAATCGTGGAACGCATCGACCCGCAATTCCTGTCGCGCACATTGGCGCAACTGCCGCTCGGCGTGGTGCTCGTCTCCGGCACGAACGGCAAAACCACCACCACACGCATGGTGGCCAGCATGCTGCAATCGCTCGGATTGAAGGTGTTCACCAACCCGACCGGCTCGAACTTCACCCGTGGCGTGGTTTCGTCGCTGCTTGCGGAAGTCTCGCTTTCCGGCAAACTCGACGCCGACATCGCGGTGCTGGAACTCGACGAGGCGTACGCCGTGCATTTCGTCAAGCAGGTGCCGCCCGACTACTGCCTGCTGCTCAACGTGATGCGCGACCAGCTTGACCGTTTCGGCGAGATCGACAACACCGCGCGACTGCTGTCCAAAGCTGCGGAAGCCACCACCGGTACCGTCGTGCTCAACCGTGAGGACCCGCGCATCGCCCGTCTTGCTGACGTGGCGCATACGGAAGACGGCGTGGAAGTACGCTACTTCGGCCTTGACGAATCGTTGCGCGGCTTCTTCCCGTCGGATGACGACATGAGCACCACTGTTGACGCGGAAGCGCACGACAGTGCGGAACATGGCGGAAATATTGGCGATTCGGGCAATGCCGGCGATACTGCCGATGCCGTTGCGGCTGCCGCGCCGGCCACATCGCAACCGCAGGACGGTCCCGACGCGCTGCCCGCCGACGTGACGTTGCGCGCCGTGGGCGACCACCGCGCCACCTTCGCGATCGACGGCGAAACGTATGAGACGGCCGTGAAACTGGAAGGCGTATACAACCTGTACAACGCGGCCGCCGCGCTCGCCGTGGTGCGCGCCGTCGCAGCGGACGCGCAGGCGATGTTCCTGCCGTTCGAAGACGCGCTCGCCGACAGTGTCGACGCGGACGGTGCCGATGCCGGTACCGAAACGGATGGCAACGGCTCGCATGACGCCATCGACCAGGCCGCTGCGGACGAGATTCTGCGCGCGGCAGGCGTCTCACCCCGTATGATCGCCTTCGCGCACGCCACCACGCAGGCCATGATCGACACCGCCGGCGAGGTCACACCGGCATTCGGCCGAGGCGAGGTCATCACCGTGAACGGCACCCCCGTGGAACTGCTGCTCGTCAAAAACCCCATGGGCTTCCGCCTGTCGCTGGCCTCGTTCAAGCCCGAAGGCTGCGACACCATGATCTGCATCAACGACGAATACGCCGACGGCCGCGACATGAGCTGGCTGTGGGACGTGGACTTCACCTCGCTGCGCGGCACCGGCGTCAAAGCCGTGTCCGGCGTACGCGCGTGGGACATGGCCCTGCGCCTCGAATACGATCAGGTGCCGGTCGAATCGGTCAGCACCGACCTGGAGGAATCGGTCGTGAACTTCGTGAACGCGAATTCTGGCACCCCCAAACACATCTACTGCACGTACACGGCCATGCTGAAAACGCGTGCCGCGCTCGCCAAAATCGCCGACGTGGCCGACGCCGGCGTGGGCAAGTGAGCGCCGCGCGAAACGAAACCGCGCAATCGCAAAGCAAAACAGCGGAAGGAAGACGAGGAGACGATATGAGCCAGGTCATCGACATCGTGTCGCTGTATCCGAAGGATATGAACATCTACGGCGATTCCGGCAACGTGCTCACCATCCAGCGCCGGCTCGCGCTGTACGGCTACGAGCCGCGCGTACACGCCTACAACCAGGGCTGCGACTGGCCCGAGCACGTGGACATGATTCTGGGTGGCGGCGGCCAGGACACCGGCCAGAAGAAGATTATCGACGACTTCTTCCAACGCGCCGACCTGCTGCGTTCGCTCGCGGCGGACGGCGTGCCGATGCTGATGATCTGCGGCCTGTACCAGCTGTTCGGCGAGTATTTCGAAACGGTCGACGGCTCCCGACTCGACGGCATCGGCGTGATCGGCGCGTACACGGTCGGCCAGGAAACACGCATGATCGGCAATCTTACGGAAACCTCCGCCGATTTCGGCAAGATCATCGGCTACGAAAACCATTCCGGACAGACGTTCCTGCGTGACGGCGTGCAGCCGCTCGGCACCGTCGAACAGGACGGCACCGGCAACAACGGCGAGGACCATACGGAAGGCGCGCGCGTCCACAACGTGATCGGCACGTACATGCACGGCTCGCTGCTGCCGAAGAATCCCGCGATCGCCGATTTCCTGATCCGCACCGCCGTCGAACGCCGTTACGGCACGTTCGATCCGGCCGCCGCCGGACAGACGGACGCGCAACGGGCCGCCCTGCATCGCATCGACGAAATCGCCGACCGTGCTCGCCGCGTGGCCATGTCCCGTCCGCGCTGACGGCTGCCATGCCGGTTCGCCGGCAATCGCACCGCCTGCGCTGAACGCCGGATATCCGCCACTTTTTATGCGATTGACCGGTTTCGCTCGGCGCAGATGTGAAGAAAATGCGATAGAGTGGTACCACCATCACCTAAAGGAGGACATCATGGCTGATTTTAATTTTGGTGACGGCCTGCGCAAGGTCTTTCTCGCCGGCGTCGGTGCCTTGGCGACCACTGTTGAGAAGAGCCAGGAAATCGTTGACGATCTCGTCAAGAAGGGCGAGCTGACCGTCGAGCAGGGCAAGGCCCTCAACGCCGAACTCAAGCACAAGGTCGAAGAGGCTAAGGAAGCCCCTGAGGCCAAGGATGCAGCCCCGGCCGAAACCGAAGACAAGGCCGAGTAGCTCCAGTCTTTCGTATCGCCGTCTGCCGCGCATGTGAGCGCCCGGACGGCGATTTGCTATGCCCGCGCGACGCCGGCGAAACGTTCGTCTGGCATCGCGGGCTTTCCAGCCGATTTCCCAACCGTTTGCGAGCAGTGACATGTCTTTGAAACACCCATCCGACAAGCCGGACGCGGCACGCCCCGAAAGCGTGGAGCCCGTCACGCTGTCCGACAGGGTCAACGCGGTCATCAACCCCACGGCCGACCCTTCGCCGGACGCCGCCTCCCAAGCAAACGGACTGACGGATGAGCTTGCCCACGAATCCGCGGACGATGCCGGCGAAACGGACGATACCGGCAAAGCGGCCGGTGCCAACGCGCAATCGTCCGAAACCATCGGCATCTTCGGAGCGCGCAAAGACACGTTCTCCGCGCGCTACCATCTGACCCGCCGCGGCAAACTCCGGCGTCTTGCGCAAATCGCGCAGATCGCCAACAAATTCGACGTGGTTCACGGACTCACGCCCGTCAAAATGCGTCTCATGCTCGAAGCGCTCGGCCCCACGTTCGTCAAGGTCGGACAGATCCTGTCCATGCGCTCCGAAATCCTGCCGCAATCGTTCTGCGACGAACTGTCCAAACTGCGCGCCGACGCCGACCCCATGCCATACAGCACGGTGCTGCAGGTGCTTGAGGACGAATACGGCCGGCCCGTGGACGAGATCTTCGACCATATCGACCCCACCCCGCTCGGCTCGGCCAGCCTTGCGCAGGTGCATCGTGCGAAACTGCTCACCGGCGAGGACGTGGCCATCAAAGTGCAACGTCCGGGCGTGCGCGAAACCATGGCGCAGGACGTGTCCATCATGCGCACCATCGCGGGAATCGCCACCAAAACCATGCGCAGCGCGCAGGTGGTGGACCTGTCCGGCGTGGTCGAGGAACTGTGGGACACCTTCGAATCGGAAACCGACTTCCTCATCGAAACGCGCAATCTGGCGGAATTCAAACGATTCTGCGAACGCTACAAATACATGGACTGCCCGAAGCCGTACCCGGAACTATGCACCGAACACGTGGTGGTCATGGACTACGTGGAAGGCATCTCCGTCTCCCATCCGGACGAGCTGCTTGCAGCCGGCTACGACCTGAAGGAAATCGGCACCAAACTCGTGGACAACTACGCCACGCAGGTACTCGACGAAGGCTTCTTCCACGCGGACCCGCACCCCGGCAACATCATGGTGCGCGGTGGGCAGATCGTGCTGCTCGACCTGGGCATGACTGGCCGGCTCAACGCCAAAACCCGTTCCGTGCTGAAGGACATGATCTTCGCCGTGGCCGAGCAGGATTCCCCCAAGCTTGCCGACGGTCTGCTGCGTTTCGCCGGAGCTGAGGCCGATCCGGAGGATTATCCGGCATTGCTGGCCGATCTGGACGTGATCGTCAAGGAATTCGGCACAGTGGACCTGGCCGAACTGGACATCGCCGCCATGCTGACGGCCCTGACGCAGATGGCGCAACGCCACGGCATCGAAGTGCCGAGCACCGTCACCACGGTCGGCCGTGCGCTGGTCACGTTGGAGGGATTGCTTGACGAATTCATTCCCGACGTGAACATGATCCAGATCATCTCCGACCACATCGCGGCGAGCACGTCGAAGAAGGATTTCGTCAAGGACGAGACGAAATCGCTGGCTCTCGAAAGCCATCAGGCGCTGCACAGTCTGCTGGCCGCCGCCAACGAGATGAAAGTGGCATCCCGCATGCTCACACGCGGCCAGCTGCGCGTCAATATGGAGATGGTCGGTTCGCAGGAGCCGATCCACCTGCTCGCCAACATGGTGAACAGGCTTACGATGGCGCTTATCGTGGTCGGCCTGTTCATCGGCTCGTCGATTGTGTATTACGCGGGCATCAAGCCGGTGATTTTCGGCATTCCGATTGTCGGTTTCCTCGGCTACGTGATCGCGTTCATCCTGTCCGTCTGGATTGTGTTCGACATCTACTTCAAAGGACGTTCCAACAAAAAACGGTAGTTTTTGTGGTTTTAGCGTCGGACGGCTGACCGGACATGCATACTTGACACACTCAAGGCCGTTCGGCCAAGTCTACGGTCGAGCATGCATGTCCGGTCCACCGTCCTTTGGGGAATCGAACCGTACGTTTATGGAGCTCTCTCCGAACTGACTGGGAGGGAGGGGATTAGTCTAACGGTAAGGTGGATTCGCGTTGGATGAGGCGGCAGGGAAGGTATTCCGTGCCGTGGTGGGGCTGGCCGTTGATGGCGTCCATCAGGTAGCGGGCAGCTTTGCGGCCGATGAGTTCCGTTTCATTGTCGATGCTGGTCAGCGGCGGGCGGGAGCTCTTGGTGAGCACGTCCCAATTATCGTGGCCGATCACCGCCACATCCTCAGGAATGCGTAGATGCTGCGACTTCAACGCGTCAATGCATCCTCGTGCCAGCTGATCGCTCTGGCATGCCACGGCGTCGAACTTCACGCCTTGGTCGAGCAGCAGTCTGGTGGCGGCACGCCCCCAATTCTCGTCCCAACGGCCATAGCGAATCGGGCCAGCCGGTTCCAAACCAACCTCGGCCAACGCTTCCAACGCGCCCTTGGTGCGGTCGGTGGAGGCCGTATACGTTTCATCGCCGCCAATAATGGCGATACGGTTGCGTCCGCACGAAATCAGATGATTCACGGCCATGCGCCCGGCATCCACATTGTCACACGTCACCGAGCAATCGTTGATATCGGTGGAAGGACCATACACATACACCAGCGGCACGCCCCAATCACGCCCCAGCGACGGGCGCGGATTCGTCTCGCGCTGCACAATCAGCAGGCCGTCCACTTTCAGCGACAGCAGTTTCTCTACATGGCTGCGTTCCAGTGCATCGTCACCGCGAGCATTGGCAAGTAGTACTGATGTCGATTGTGCGCGCAGCTCGTTTTCGGCGCCGATAAGAATAGGCGTGGAGAAACGGCCTTGCAGATCGGAAGTGACCAAACCGATGGTTCCGCTTCTGCCGCTTGCCAACGATTGCGCCAGCTTGTTCGGGGAATAGTTGAGTTGCCGCGCTGCCTCCATCACGCGCTCGCGGGTGTCTTCACTGACGCGCGGTTTGCCATGCAGCGCCTTTGAAGCTGTTGCCAAAGACACGTTGGCCAGCGCTGCTACATCTTCAAGCCTTGCTGTTGAGTGAGTATCTGCAGTTGCCATGATGTTCCCCTTTTTTACGGTGTGGCGAAAACGTTGGCTGCGCGTCGATGCGCTTCGCCGCCCTTGTATTGCGTAATATTATACGACAAAACTGCGAAAGTTTTCGCATCGTGTCAAAAAGTGGACAAAACGGCTTTATATAGCCGATTGCTGACATTTTCACTTGCAAATTGCGAAACTTTCGCATTTGCGAAAATGAACACATTTTTCTTTCGCATTTTCTGCATCTCACGTCATTTTTGCTGTCATAAACGATTCTTAAAATGCTAAGAATCGTTTATTTATAACGGTTTTATCGACATGAATACCTTTGCATTTTGATGTGCGAAAGCGATTTTGCAAAATCTGGAGAAAACCATATACTGAGAAAAGGCTTTCGCACTACGGTTCAATCGAAGGAGAACAACCGGAAATCGTGAAGGCAGACGGCGGAAGGCCCGCCGGATGGCTCAAAGCTGAGCGATACATAGAGAAAGAAGTAGACATGGTGTCTTTTAACAAGGTCACTCGCGTTATTGCCGGCATCGCGGCAACCGCGTTGCTTATTCCGATGGCTGCATGCGGCGGTGGTTCCAGCAGTGGTGGATCCGCGGCTCCGGCCGATATTCCGGCAGTCGGCACTGATGACGGCACTGAGATCACTCTGTGGACCCGTTCTCCGCTGGAGCGTCAGGCCAAGAACGCGGTGAAGGCCTACAACGCCTCCCACAAGAACCAGGTCAAGCTGGAAATCATTCCGAACGACGATATGGAAGGCAAGGTTGGTGGTGCTTCCCAGACCGATTCCCTTCCGGACATTCTCGCCGGTGACGTGGTGCGTATTCCGTACTGGGCTTCTGAAGGCATCTTCACCGACATCACCAAGCAGATTGACGGACTCGACAACAAGTCCGACCTGCAGCAGGGCCACATTGAAGCCGGTACCGTGGATGGCAAGGAATACACGCTGCCGTTCATCACCGACGTTTCCGTGATGGTATGGAACAAGAATCTGTACAAGGAAGCAGGTCTTGACCCGGAGAAGGGTCCGAGCAGCATCGACGAGTTCGTTGAGCAGGCCAAGGCGGTCGCGGCCCTCAACAAGGACGGCGTGGCAGGCTCCTACTTGGCCGGCCAGTCCGGTGGCGCTCTCGTGTTCGACCTGTTCCCGTCCGTGTGGGCTGACGGCGAATCCGTGATGAACGCAGATGGCACCGAAGCCACCCTCAACAACGATTCCATGAAGGCCGTGCTCGACGCCTACAAGAAACTCGCCAACACCACCAACGGCTTGGGCGCAGGTTCCAAGGAAGAAACAGGTGCCACCTGGACCGCTCCGTTCGCCAACGGCAACATCGGTGTGATGCCGTATCCGAACACCTCCTCCACCGCACTGTTCGAAGCTGAGAAGGACGGTGGCTTCGAAGTCGGTGTCACCCCGATCCCGGGCACCAAGGAAGGCAAGACCTCCACGTTCCTCGGCGGCGATGCCATGGGCATCTCCAAGGACTGCAAGCACGTCGCTCAGGCTTGGAACTTCCTCGCATGGCTCATGAGCGATGACGCCCAGAAGGAAGTCTTCGCAGCCAACGGCGACACCGCATCCAACATCCAGACCCTGAAGACCGCCTACGACGATGCCGATCCTCGCGTCCAGACCATCAACTCCGTAATCATCGACGGCAATGGCCAGACCCCGAAGTCCGCAGCTTTCAATGAGGCCTTCAACGCAGCCGGTTCCCCGTGGCAGCTGCTCATCCAGAACGCAGTCTGGGGCGATGGCGATCTCAAGGCCGACAACCAGGCCATCACCGACGTGCTGGGTCAGTGAGGTGAGCCACTGAAAACGAACTTCTCCTCCTTTTTCTCCTTTCCCCGATTTACATAACTTAAGAACAACTGAATATCGAATAACTGAATATCGAAAACAAAAATAGACAGACCACAGTTGTGGTCTGCCATGAAGATCGACAATAATTCAAAAACAATGTCGGTCTTCATGGCGGATTTCAACGGCCGCGCGAGACGGAATCGCACTGTCAAACGCATATCCAATCGCTTGGCCATTTATGGTCGAAAAACCCGAACGATTCAAGAGAGAGTCGCCAAAAGTGTTCCAAGGAGGGAATATGACTACTGTTTCCAAGAACGCTGCGCCAGTGAAGACGCATCGTTCCAAGGCCAAGGCGGAGGCAACCCGTCGTGGCCTGCTGTATGCGCTGCCTGATTGGCTGATGATCATCATGCTGTTCTTCGTGCCAATCGTGCTGCTCGTCATCATGGCCGGTTCCCGCTGGTCGTTGATGGGCGGTAACCGTGGTTGGAATTTCCCTGAGAATTTCGTCAAGGTTTTCGAAAATAAACTGCTCGGACAGTCGGTGTTGTTCACACTTGAATACACCGTGATCGTCACGATTTTCCTGCTGGTGCTTGGCCTTGGTCTGGCGCTGATCGTGCAGGAAAGCACCAAGTGGAACAATATGCTGCGCACGTGCTTCCTGCTGCCGTCCGCAACCGGTCTCGCCTCCGCTTCGCTGCTGTTCTACGCGCTGTACTCCCCGCAGGTGGGCCCCGTCACCAAGATCCTGAGCTTCTTCGGATTGATGGATGAGGGCGGCTCCGTGCTCGCCACCGGCCAGAGTGCGCTGTGGGCTACCATTATTGTGATCGTCTGGCGTTTCTCCGGCTACTACATGCTGCTCATGATGATCGGCCTGCAGGCCATTCCTGGCGACCTGTATGAGGCCGCGCGCATGGACGGTGCTGGCACGTGGCGCATTTTCCGTTCCATCACCCTGCCGCTGATGAAGCCGACCATCGTGATGTGCCTGATCTACTGCGTCACCGGTTCCATCCTCGCGTTCGACCAGTTCTTCATTCTGACCAAGGGCGGTCCGAACAATTCCACCATGACCGTAGTGCAGCTCATCTACAACTTCGCATTCGATTCCAAGAAGGATCTGGGCATGGCGGCCGCACTGTCGCTGATCGTGCTTGCGGCCCTCGTGGTGATCAATTCCATCCAGATGCGCGGTATGCGCGACAACACCAAGTGAGCAAGGGGAGGGAACTCACATGACTACTCCATTGTGGAAGCGCGTAATCGTCTATATTCTCGAAGGTCTGCTGGCTCTGGTCTTCATTTCGCCGCTGATCTGGGTGGTGGTCTGCTCGTTCAGTCCGCAGCCTGGTTCCGCACAATCCAAGGGCTGGGGTGTGAACAACTATCTGACGTTGTTCGGCTACCAGGAAGGCCTGCCGAAGTACCTGTTCAACTCGGTGGTGGTGACGTTGGTCGCCGTGGTGTTCTCCGTGGTGGTGTGCACGCTCGCAGGCTATTCGTTCTCCCGTTTCGACTATCCGGGCCGCAATCTCGGATTCATGGTGACGTTGTCCATTTTGATGGTGCCGTATGCGTCTCTGCTGATTCCGCTGATGGTGTGGTACAAGGATATTGGTCTGAACGATTCCTTGCTGGGTGTCGGTTTGGTTATTACCTTGTTCCAGCTGCCGATGAGCACGTTCATCATGCGTAATGCTTTCGATGCGATTCCGAAGGATATGGAAGAGGCCGCCATGGTCGATGGCTGCAACTCCCTGCAGTCGCTGATTAAGATTCTGGTGCCGGTCGTCAAGCCGTCGATGGTCACTGTCGGTCTGCTTGCTTTCCTTGAGGCATGGAACAATTTCATGATTCCGCTGTACCTGTCGAGTTCGTCGAACGCCACGCTGCCGCTCGCTTTGGTGAACATGCGTCAGCAGACTATGGGCGTCATTGATTACGGTGCCACCGAAGCTGGCGTCGTAATTCTGATGATCCCCGCAGCCATCCTCTTCCTAGCCCTCCAGAAGTACTACGTCAAAGGGTTTATGGCTGGAGCTGTCAAGGGCTGACATCTGGCGATGTCAGCCCTTGGGAGACAGTCCACTGGACTGTCTCCAGGCTCCAGCCTGAGCAGAACCGAAGGCGGAGTAGCCAAGAGCCGTCAAGGGCTGGCGAAGTCCTTAATCTTAAGGAAATATCATGAATGTAACTATTACTTCTCCTTTCTGGAAGCAGCGTCGCGACCAGATCGTTGAATCCGTCATTCCCTATCAGTGGGGTGTGATGAATGATGAGATTGCCACTGAAGTTCCGGATGATCCGGCCGGCAATCAGCTTGCCGATAATAAAAGTCATGCCGTGGAGAATCTGCGTATCGCAGCCGGTGATGAGGCCGGTGAATTTCATGGCATGGTCTTCCAGGATTCCGACATATATAAGTGGTTGGAGGAAGCGGCTTACGCACTGTCGTATCATCCTGATCCGCAATTGCGGGAACTGTGCGATAAAACCGTCGACCTCATCGCACGTGCGCAACAATCGGACGGATATTTGGACACTCCGTACCAAATCAAAACCGGTGAATGGGCGCATCGTGAGCGTTTCACACTGATTCAGCAAAGCCATGAAATGTATGTCATGGGCCACTATATTGAGGCTGCTGTCGCCTATCATGAGGTGACCGGTAACCAGCAGGCGCTTGACGTGGCGTGCCGTATGGCGAATTGCATCGATGCCAATTTCGGCCCGGAGGACGGCAAGATCCACGGTGCTGATGGGCATCCGGAAATCGAATTGGCGTTGGCGAAACTGTATGATGCGACCGGTGAGGAGCGCTATCTGAATCTGGCGCGGTATCTCATCGACGTGCGTGGTCAGGATCCGCAGTTCTACGCCAAGCAGATCGCCGCTGTCGACAACGACTACATTTTCCGGGATCTGGGATTCTACAAGCCCACGTACTTCCAAGCCGCGCAGCCGGTGCGCGAGCAGCAGACCGCTGACGGCCATGCTGTGCGCGTGGCCTATTTGTGCACTGGAATCGCACATGTGGCGCGTATTACCGGCGATCAGGGCTTGCTGGATGCGGCGCATCGTTTTTGGAACAACATCGTGTCGAAACGCATGTATGTGACGGGTGCGATCGGTTCCACACATGTGGGGGAGTCGTTCACGTACGATTACGATCTGCCGAACGACACCATGTATGGCGAAACGTGCGCTTCTGTGGCGATGAGCATGTTTGCCCGCCAAATGCTTCTGTTGGAACCGAATGGTGAATATGCCGACGTGCTTGAGCGTGAGCTGTTCAATGGTGCCATCGCGGGCATCAGCCTTGATGGCAAGCAGTACTACTATGTGAATGCGTTGGAGACTTCGCCGGACGGTTTGGACAATCCGGATCGGCATCATGTGCTTTCGCATCGTGTCGATTGGTTTGGCTGCGCATGCTGCCCAGCTAATGTCGCGCGATTGATCGCGTCGGTGGACCGTTATGTGTATACCGAACGTGACGGCGGTCGCACGGTGCTCGCTCACCAGTTCATTGCGAATCAGGCAAGTTTTGATTCCGGGTTGCATGTGGAGCAGCGTTCCGATTTTCCGTGGAACGGTCATATTGAGTACATGGTGGAATTGCCCGCTGAGGCGGCTGATTCGGTACGTTTCGGCGTGCGTATTCCCACATGGTCGGCTGATTCCTATGCGCTGACATGCGATGGTGTTGCTGTGAAGACGGCTCCGGAAAACGGTTTCGTATATTTCGCAGTTGCTCCGGGAACTGCATTGCATGTGGTGCTGGATCTTGATATGGCAGTGCGATTGGTGCGTGCCAACTCTCATGTGCGTTGCGATGCAGGTCGTGTTGCGGTGATGCGCGGTCCGCTCGTCTATTGCGCGGAGCAAGCCGATAATGCCGGCGATCTGTGGACGTACCGTCTTGCTGATGGCGTGGATGCTGCGGATGCCACGGTTACTTTCGAGAGTGATTTGCTTGGAGGTGTTGACGCGGTGACGTTGCCTGCCGTTCGTGAGGCTGCGGATGCCGTGGACGCCCCGTTGTACATGTCCGCTCAGCGTGACGCCTCAGATGAGCGGACGTCGCTCAAGCTGGTGCCCTACTACGCATGGGCCAACCGCGAACTCGGCCAAATGAACGTGTGGTTGCGCAGCTAAACAAAAGAAAGACTTGCTACCCGGCGCTATGAGTGCCATGGTGCCGGGAAGCGGGTGAGCGCGGCGTGATCGATTGGAGCCGAATGCGCCGCGCTGACTGGAATGAGAGACCGGCTGCCCCTTATGGGGTGGCCGGTTTTGTCATAGCCCCTAGTATAAAACGGGAAAATGCGAAAACTTTCCTTTTCGCATAAAAGCCATCGTATGGCAGTTCACTTAGAAAAGCATTGGAGAAAACTGAAAGAAAATTTGCGAAACCGTATTCGCGTCATGTATTCTTGAAATGTCGGTGGACGCTCCAATCTCATGTCCATCGCACGACTCTCATTCCTACAGAAAGAAAGTTGGATGCCAGGGAACGAGCCTTGGCAGCCAAGGGCCAACGATGGTCCATGTAGGAGGAATTGATGACACCATCAACAAGGAAGAAAGGGATTGTCACGTCATTGGGCGTGCTGACGGCAGTGGCCACACTGTTGTCTGGCGGTGTGACGACCGCATACGCCAATGACGCGCTGACCAATCCGAACTCTGCCATGGGGTATCCGAGTTTCAAGGGGGCCGCCGACCCGATTCCGGGCACCGGCGTCGCTTTCGATCCCTCGACAAGCTACCTCAAGCAGGTGTTCGATGCGGATGTTGCCAACGGTGCCGGAACCGACACTGCACACGACTTCTGGATCGACAAGATGCTGACGCGCACAGGCACCGCACCAAACGGTACCGGCACCAACGATGCTGGCGACTACAACTATGCGGGCGCAGACAAGAACGAATACCTGTTCTCACGTGGCCGTGCCGCATTCATGTACACGCATACGCCGGAAGCACTTGGTTTCGTAGGAGATGTCGCATACTGGGATCAGACCGGCAACGACGGCTTTACCGTTGAGGTAAGCATTGGCGGTTCCAAGCAGACCCTGCGCGAGAACACCGACAAGCGCAAGCAGACGCCAAGCTACTTCACCACGGAATTCACCAACGGCGACAAGACCATTACCGTCACCGAAGTCAAGTACATCACCTACACCAATGTGATGGTCGCGAATTTCACCATCACCAGCACCACCGGCGGTGACGTAACGCTGACAGCAGCCTCGCCATTCGCACAAGACGGCAATGACGGCGACACTGAACTGACCGGTCGCTTCAATGTGAAGAACGATCTGACCACCATCTATCCACGGTTCTCCGGCAACGGTTTCACCGTAAAGAACGGCAAACTCGCTTCCACCCTCACCTTGGAAGCGAACGTGCCACAAACCACCAAGCTGCAGCTTGGCCTGATCGCCAACGAGTTGCCGGACTCCACCGCGGAATACGAAGCCCGATTCAACGGCGATCTCACCGATCCGGCCGCTTCCTACAAGGATTCCGTGACCACCTACAACCAGTGGTGGGTCGATAACATTCCTTACGTGGAAACCCAGGAACACAATATCGACAAAACTGTGTTCTACCGCTGGTGGCTGAGCCGTTTCAACATGTTGGACGCCAATATGCCGGGCAATACGTTCCAGTATCCGACCTCCATCGAAGGCGTGCTCGGATACAACAACCAGATCGTGCTGACATCCGGCATGTTCATCAACGACACCAAGTGGTTCCGTAACGCCGAATACTCGTACGGCACTTGGGTGTCGGCCGGGCAGACAGCTAAGAAAGGCCAGTCCGGGTATTACTACTACCACGACAATCCGGGCGATCCAGCCAATTGGAACCACAGCTACACGCAGTACATCACCAAGGCCGGTTGGGACTCCTACAAGGTGCACGGCGGCCCGTCATCATTGGCTGAAGCGTTGGGTGATTACGGTTCCGAAGATGTCAAAGGTCTGCTCAATTCGCAAAGCGAGCCAGACAGCAACGACAACCAGAATAGCAACGGCAACAATCTGATCGACTGGTCGTGGTGGTCCATGACCGGCAACGATGCCGACGCGGTGTCGTTCTCCGAACCCGGTCGTTCCGGCCAGCGTATGGACCGTGCCGACGGTTCCGCCAACATGTGGGCCAACGCCAATGCCGCCGCGCAAGCATACAAGGCTGCCGGAGACACCGAAAAAGCCGCTGAAATGCAGCAGATCGCCGACGCCATCAAGCAGGATGTGCTCGACAACCTGTGGGATTCCGACAGCAAACTGCTGCTGCATAAGTGGCTGAACGACGGTCAATTCGCGAAATACAAGGAACTCAACAACTACTATCCGTATTCCGAAGGTCTGATGCCGACCGGCAATGATGATTACGATAGTGCGTTGCGCTTGTTCGAAGATGCCGACGAATTCCCGATTTTCCCGTTCTTCACTGCGAATCAGGCAGACAAGAAGGCGCTGAATTTCCCAGGATCAAACAATTTCTCCATTATCAATGCAACTCCGCTGCTGCAAATCTATTCTGCGGGAATCCGTGATTATAATGCTGCAGACAACGGATATATCACGAACGAATCGTTCAAGAAACTGCTGTATTGGGTTGCGTTCTCGCATTATCAAGGAGGCGACAACCAGTATCCGGACCAGAACGAATTCTGGAATATGGATAATAATTCCGCAGGAAGCACGATTCCGGAGAAGAACGCCGACGCCAGCAAGAACGGTGGAAAAATCACCTACCGTTCCTGGATTCACCACACCCAGCTTGGCACCACCAACTGGACGATTGTGGAAGACGTGGCAGGTATGGTTCCGCGTGAAGACAACAAGATCGAACTCAATCCGATCGAGATTCCCGGTTGGAACCACTTCACCGTCAACAACCTGAGCTACCACGGGCAGGATCTGTCGATCGTATGGAACAACGACGGCACCTACAACGCTCCGAAGGGATATACCCTGTATGTGGACGGCAACGCCGTGTTCACCTCCGATAAGCTCGCCCACCTCATCTACGATCCGGCCAGTGGAACCGTTGAGGTTGCCGATGATTCCGGAGCGGTGATCACCGGCGCGACCACCGCCACAATGCCGAACGCCAACGAAGTGACCTATGCATCGAACAGCAGGGTTACGCAGATCTTCGCGCAGTCCGGACAGAACGTGGACGAAGCATCCAAGAGCCAGACCAACGTGGCCAAGGGCGCCGATGTGGAAGCCACTTACGAAACCAAGGGATACCCGGCAACCAATGTAGTGGACGGCAAGAACGTGATGGAATCCTTCTGGGGCACCAAGGGATCCAAGAACGCCAAGGATTCGCTGACCGTAACGTTCAAGAATGGCGTGCAGAACATCGACGACGTGCGTTTGTACTTCTACCAGACCTCGTCCAGCCAGACGATTTCCGGCTACAGTGAGCCGTCGGTGTACACGCTTGAATATCAGGATGAGGCCGGCGCATGGCATGTCCTGCCGAACCAGGTGCGTACGCCTACTTACGCGGGAGCCAACTACAACCGCGTGCAGTTCTCCAAGGTCGTGGCCAAAGCCATTCGTGCCACCTTCACTCCGCAAGCAGGTCAGGCCATTGGCTTGAAGGAGATTCAGGCCTACGAAACCGACATTGTGCCGGAAGGCGAAACTACGAACCAGGCGCCAAGCGTTGACGCCTACATTGCCAGCAGCACCTCGTCCGGTGCGCAGCTGGTGGGCACGGTGAAGGACGACGGCCTGCCGTCTGACACGCTCACCACCACATGGGAGCAGGTGTCTGGCCCTGAAAACGGCGAAGCGAAGTTCGTCGACGCAACCGCTGCCAACACTACGGTCACGTTCAACCGTGAGGGTGACTATGTGCTCAAACTCACCGCATTCGACGGTGAGAAGACCGGTTTCAAGGAAGTCACCGTTCACGGCATTCCTTCCGACGGCACGGTGAATGTGGCTTCACAGTCCACTGCGAGCGCCAGCTTCACCAATCCATATCAGGCGAAGGACAATGCCAAGAAGGTTATCGACGGTCAGGTGTTGTATACCAATACTCCGAATGAGACTTGGAATAATTGGGGTGACAATACCGGTACCGAGCCGTGGCTGCAGCTTGCCTGGGATGGCACTGTTCCGTTGAAGAAGGCGAAGCTGTTCTTCTGGACTGACGGTGGCGGTGTGCCGATGGTCAAGTTGTGGAAGTTGCAGTATGCGGATGAGAATGGCGATTGGCAGGATGTGAAGCTTGCCGCCGGCCAGTCTTATACCACGATGCAGGGTGAAGGCAATGAGGTTCGTTTTGCCGAAACGGTGGAGACGAACAAGTTGCGTGTGCTGTTCCCGAAGGGTGCCATTGTTGGTGCTACCGAATTTGAGGCGTATGCGCTTGATCCGGTGAGCGTGGATGGCGTGAATCGTATGGTGAAGACTGGCAGCAAGGTTGCCGATGTGAATCTGCCGAAGACGGTGAGTGCCAGCTATACGGACGGTTCCCGTCGTGACTTGAGTGTTGCGTGGGATGCCATCACTGACGATCAGCTTGCTTCCGATAGCGAGTTTGCGGTTTCCGGAACGGTTATTGGCGCGCTCGCTGGAACCAAGGTCACTATTGGCGTGCGTTCCGACGCGCAGTCTCAGACTGCTGGTGCGGCTCAGCCGATCGAACAGACGGTGTACCAGAATTCCAAGTCGGTGGCTTTGCCGTCTGTGGTTCCGGTGCGATTCCCCAACGGCATGCTTGACGATCGCACGGTTATGTGGGATGAGGCAAGTGTTGCCGGCGTCAAGTTGGACACCATCGGCGATTATGAGGTGTCCGGCACGGCTGAGGGTTCAAGCTCGCAGGCCAAGATTACAGTGCATGTGGTCGCCGATCCGAATGGTGGTGCCGATCCTGATCCTGAGCCGACGCCGGATCCCAAGCCGGAGCCCGATACTGCGTTGACTGGTTGGATTGAAGGCAGGGCCATTGACACCACGGTGAGTGCCGAGGCGAGCTGGTCTCCGGCTTCCGGCAAGCTCAACGATGGTGTGCTGGTTGACGATACGTGGCCGTCTGATGATGACGCCGATGTGAATGGCCGCGTGTGGGGCAGCTGGGGTCAAGCTTCCGCTGGCATGTACGCGCAGTACACCTGGAGCAAGGAAGCCACCGTCGATTCCAGCCGTGTGCAGTTCTGGGCCAACTTCGCGGAGCGTAATGATGCCAAGGGTGGTTTGGATGTTCCGGACAGCTGGAAGATTCAGTACTTGGCTTCTGATGGTATATGGAAGGATGTGGAGAATGCGCAATACTCCACCGTGCGTAATTCCCCGGCCTCACGTGCCTCTGACGATGCTCAAGGCTGGAGCGTGGCCACGTTCACTCCGGTGAAGACAACGTCGTTGCGCTTGGTGCTTGATCCGCCGACCGCCGAGGGCGTCACCTTCGGTCTGGCGGTTGCCGAGTGGGGCGTGCATGCTACGGAAAGCACTCCTGATCCAGAACCGACTCCTGACCCGGATCCAACCCCTGATCCGGAACCAAGCGTGGACAAGAGCAGGCTCGAATCCACCATCAACGCAGCCGGTTCCGTGCAACAAGCTAATTTCACGCCGAACAGCTGGAAGGCATTCTCCGAAGCCATGGGTAACGCTCAAAAGGTGTATGCGGACGAGAGCGCCACCCAGGATCAGGTGGATGCGGCCATCAAGCAGCTTGAAGAAGCCCAGCAGACACTGGTGAAGAAAGCCGATACCACTGAGTTGAAGACGGTTCTTGACCAGGCACAGGGCGTCAGCGGTGACCTCTACACCGAAGCCAGCGCCAAGAAGTTGGCTGAAGCAGTGGATGCCGCCTCCAAGGTGCTGAACGATGAGAACGCCACCCAAGCTGATGCGGATGCCGCAGTCAAGCAGCTGACCGAGGCCATCGCCGGACTTGAACTCAAGCCAGCACCGAAGCCGGACGACGACAAGACCGACCCCAAGCCGAATGCCAAGCCCGGAAACAAGCCGGTTTCCAAGTCTGAAGTCAGTGCCGCAATCAGCAGCACCGGCAGCAATGTCATCGGCATCGCCGTCGTAGGAATGATCGTCCTGCTGACGGGAGCCGCCATCATGCTGACGCGCCGCAACCGCGACTAGCACTAGCAATTGCTCAAGTCCTCTTACGGATCGCACGAGGAATACCAACGTAACCTAAGCAATCCGTAAGAGGACTTTTCAATATCCAATCGTGAAAACAGGAATATTCATGAGCTTTTCGCACATCTCACATGCGTCGATGAAGACGCTGGTGGCAGGCATCGCAGCCGCAGCCACCTTATGCACGGGAGCAATCGCAACCATGCAGACAGCCAACGCGGCCGACGCAAGTACCGCGCCCAGCGTCGCCGGACACGCCTACAACGATCTGCCGGTCGGCAATCCCGACGTCACCGTCACACAAATCGACAACAGTGCGTTGCCGGCAACCCTTCGCAACCCCATCGGGCAGAACGAAGGAACCAATACCCCCAACGACTTGTCGCAAAACTACTATTCCGCAGACGCATCCACCCTTGAATACGATGGCAAACTCTTCGTATTCACAGGACACGACGAGGCCGAACCAACCTACGGGTCCTTCAATATGAAAGACTGGGGCGTCTACGTAACCGACAATCCGGAATCCGGCAAATGGACGCACTACAAGACCATCGCCAAAGCCGACCTGTTCGACTGGGCAACCGGCGACGGAGCCTACGCAGGACAAGTAGTAGTCGACGATGCTGGCACCGCAGACACGGCCGACGACTGGTTTTACTACTACGTGCCAGTCAAAGACAAGAACGCAGCCGCGGGAGCCGACCCGTTCTCCATCGGCGTGGCCAAATCAAAAAGCCCCCTCGGACCATGGGTCGACGCCATCGGAGCGCCGTTGCTGACTACCACGCAGACGCAAATCGAAACCATCGATCCCGCATTCTTCGTGGACAATGACGGTACCGGATATCTGCACTTCGGCACCTTCAATAGCGAACTCGCCGTAAAAATGCAGCGGGACGCCAACACTGGCCGCACCTCATATGTTGCCGTGGAAACCATGGACGGAACGGCGGACGGAGCGCCGAAAATCTACAATATGCGTGACGCCGACGCGCTCGCCAACATACCCGACTACGATGCCAGCAAAGACGTGCTTGGCAGCGACTATGCGAACCAAGTGAACGCGTCGCTGACCTTGGGCAACAACGGCGGCGCTTATGCCAACGGGCCCAAAGGCTTCTTTGAGGCGGCATGGGTGTTCCGTGAAGGAGACACCTACTACAACGTGTACGACGGTGGCAAACCCGGGTCGGGAGTGGCGACCTGCGTGGAATCCAACTATCAGGCGTGCGTGCAATACTCCACGTCGGCAAGCCCTCTTGGGCCGTGGACGTACCAAGGCGTAATCGTCGAATCGGGATCGTCCACCACCATGCATCCGTCGATTCAACGATTCGGCGGCAAATGGTGGGTCACTTACCACACTGGAGACAAGACTGGTGGTACTGACTTCCGCCGTGCAGTCTGCATCGATGAAGTGACGTGGAATGGCGGGCGCATAAACGCCGTTTCACATCCGACCAAAGCCGAACGGTTGCAACCCTCACGCAACGTGGCCCCCTATGCGTCAGTGGACGCGACCTACACCGAAACACCCGCCTACAAGGGTTCCGTGAACGACGGGCGAGTGCTGGAAACTGCTGTAGTACCGCCGAACCATTGGACGAACTATCGAAAGATGCCACAAACACAATCCTCCGATTCACTGATCTACCAGTGGAGTGGCGCTGTACGTGTGAATGGATCGAAAGTCTGGTTCGATACCGATGCGAACGCATTGCGTGCCCCTGCCTCATGGAAACTGCAATATCTTGACGCAGACGGTTCCTGGAAGGACGTGCCCAATTCCAGCGAATACGGCGTGGATACAGGCAAGAACGCGCCTAATGAAGTGACATTCGACGCAGTGACCACCACTGCTCTCAAACTTGACATGACCGCGCAAGCCGTTGACGGGGGCTATGCTTCCGTTGGCGTTCCTGAATGGGAAGTATACGCGCAACAGGGAGCAGTTGTGGCTGAACAGCCAGCCGACGTCTACGCCAAGACCGGAGATGCGCCGGAATTGTCGAACACGGTGAAAGTCGCGTACGGCTCGGAAACAGTGGAAACTCCGGTTTTGTGGCGCACGGTGTCTGCTTCTTCGTATGCGCAGGCGGGTGAGTTCACCGTGCAAGGTGTGGTTGCTGGCATTGAAACCAAGCAGCAGGCTGATGATCTGACAGCCGGCAACGTAACCGTGACCGTACATGTTTCCGACGATTACGTAAAACCGGCTGATACCATTGCTCCTGCCGTGCGTGTGGCATTGGCTGGCACGGCTGGCAATGATGGTTGGCTGGTCACTTCACCGATCGCTCTTATTACGGCTTCCGACAATGCGGCTGCGCCGATCGCAAAACTCGAACTTGCGGTCGGGGATGGCGCATGGGTGACCGTCGGAACGAATGTGAACACTGCGGTAAAGGCTGTGACTGGCGAGGGTATAGTGAGTGTGCGTGCGCGTGCCACTGATGCGGCCGGCAATGTGAGCGAAATCGCTGCTGCGGAAGCGCGTGTGGATGCTACGGCTCCTACGGTAACCGCCTCGGTAGATGCGGCTTCCCGCACTATGACATTGACCGCCTCAGATGGTGCTGGATCCGGTGTGAAAACGGTGGAATACCGGGTTGGAAACGGCGAATGGCAGCAATATGAAGAAGGCGCGGCGATTACTGCTTCTTCGTCGAAGCGCGAAACGGTGAGCTATCGGGCTTCGGACATTGCTGGCAATATGTCGGCTGCGGGCGTCAAAGATATTCCATCCGATACGTCGGTGCCGTTGGCCGGCTATATCGAGCAAGATGCCGTTGCTACTGACGTGGACAAAAAGCGTCTTCTTGGACAGCTGGTGTTGCCGCGCTTAACGACGGCAAAACCATTCCGGGCGATTGCACGGTTGATAACGCCTGCATTTGGGGTACGTGGCCGAATACCGGTGAAATGAAGCTCGACTACGAATGGGATCGCGAAGTCACCATCGATTCCAGCCGTGTGCAATTCACCTCCGATGGAGGGGGCTTGGGAATGCCGGCGTCGTGGAAACTGCAGTATTGGGATGCTGGAACGAATGCGTTTGTGGATATTCCCGATGCCACATATACATTGGTCACCAATGCTCCCGGCGCTTACGGTACCGATAACGGCGGATGGAGCGAGGCAACCTGGACTGACGCGGTGAAGACCACTAAGCTGCGCATGGTGATTCAATCCGGCAGTGCATCGCCGGCTGCCGCCGAATGGCAGGTTCATGCACCTGAACCGACTCCGGACCCGACCCCCGATCCGACGCCTGAGCCCGAGCCGGAACCAACGCCAACTCCAAAGCCGACTCCGGATAACAATAACAACAGCAAGCAGGACGGTAATAATGCCAAGCCTTCCGCGAAACCGCAATCATCGCAGCAATCTCAGTCTCAACGTAAGAAGAAGCTAAGCTCTACAGGCGTCGCTACTACGGCAATCGTCATTGCCATGACGGTGCTGGCCACGGCGGGGTGCTGCATCTTCGTAGCCAAGCGGGGCAAGCTGCGTAACTGAATCCAAAACATAAAAGTGGTAAGTTCTCAGCCTCGGCCTCTGGACTGAATATGTGTGCTCGACGCACTCAAGGTACCGCTACGCGGTCTTCGCGGCAAGTCGCTCACTTCGCCTGAGGAAAGCCCATTGGGCTTTCCTCTTCACGGCTCAGTGGCCAAGCCTACGATCAAGCACACGTATTCAGCCGCCGACCTTTGGGGCCGACCCCTACGTTTGTGTGAACTCGGACGTCATCGGACCCCATTTTGCTCATAACTCGCCTATGTATGGCAGATTTGCGGGTCTGTCAGGAAGCATCTCGCCTATATATGGCAGAGGACTTCGCTAAAAAGCCATATAGGGGGTATGAAGACGCATGTTTTCTGACTCCAGTCTGCCATACATAAGCGAGATGCCTCGTGACACAACTCGAAATCTGCCATATATAGTCGAGATATGGCTCGGCTGTTGGTGGCTTGAGACGGCGACATACGATCGCGGATTGCGTAGGTGGTCGCCGTTTTTGTGATTTATGGGCTAATCTCAGAAGAGACAGATTCGATGGCCGCGAACGGTGTGAACCAACGCGAGAGAATGCGCGAGCGGCCGCGTAAGGGAGGAAAGCCCATGTCCAAATCATTCGTCAACAAGGCGCTGCTCGGCGGTGCGGTGGCGGCGGGAGCCGCGGTGTGGGCGATCGCCCCGCGTTCCTTCTCCGACAAGCGGCGCAACTATGTGCCGGCCGTTCCGGACGTGTGGTACGCGCACCGCGGTCTGCATGACGCCGGTTCCGGACTCACCGCGCAATACGCCAACGAAAGCGGCGAATACGTGGCGCTCGCCCGCCGCATGGCCATGAAAGCCGGGTACGGCAGCCTTGATACACCCGGCGTGATTGCCCCTGAAAACTCGCTTGCCGCGTTCGCAGCCGCCTGTGAAGCCGGGTACGGTATCGAACTGGACCTGCAGATGACGCGCGATGGCGAGGTCGTGGTGGTGCATGACGGCGACCTGATGCGTGTTGCCGGAGATCCGCGCCGTATCGCCGATCTCACGTATGACGAGCTGACTCGTATTCCGCTGTTCCCGACCGATGCACCGGGTGCCTGCAAAGCCGCGCCGCTGCCGTTGGCATTGGAGAATCCGCCGCTGGTCACCACGCCGGACAACGCGCCGGAAGGCTACTACCAGCATGTGCCGCTATTCGCCGACGTGCTCAAAGTGGTCGCCGGCCGCGTGCCGCTGATCGTGGAATATAAGTTCGACGATAATTCGAAGTGGGATCCGCACGACGTGGAGCTTATGGAGAAGGGCGACGCGTTGCTGCAGGCATACTCCGGCAAGTATGTGATCGAATCGTTCAATCCGGCGGCCGTGAACTGGTACAAGGAGAACCGTCCGGAAGTGTGCCGCGGCCAGCTGTCTTGGTGGCCGTACGGCGAGGACAAGCCCACCGATCCGGTGGCGCTCGGCAAGGAATACGCGGCCGGCGCGCTGGTATTCGACTGGATTTCCCGTCCTGATTTCGTTGCCTACGATTGGAAGGGCGGCAACAGCCCGCAGGTGAAGCTGGCCCGGTTCATGGGTGCGGTGCCGGTGTCGTGGACCGTGCGCAGCCGCGACGAATACGCGCAGTGCTGCGACCAGTTCGACCGCCACATCTTCGAAGCGTTCGTGCCCGACGAGCAGTAGCCGACTGATAGTTGCCCGGCGAGCGACAGCAGCCGGGCGCTAGTCGACGGACTATGATCGACAGGCGACAGCCGGTTTTATATGGTTTCGGCCTGCCATCGCATGATTGGTGCGGTAGCAGGCCGAATTTTTATTCGATTGATTTATTCCGATTGGCAGCTCAGTCGATCACGCCGTACAGACGGTCGCCGGCGTCGCCCAAGCCCGGCACGATGTAGCACTTGTCGTTGAGCTTCTCATCGACGGCGCACAGCACCAGCTTGAACTTGATGGACGGGTCGAGGTTTTCCTCAACGAACTTCAGACCTTCCGGAGCGCCCAGAATGCACACTGCGGTGATGTCCTTCGCACCGCGCTCGGCCAGATAGTGGGTGGCCGCAACGAGCGTGCCGCCGGTGGCGAGCATCGGGTCGATCAGGAAGCACTGACGGCCGGTGAGATCCTCCGGCAGACGGTTCGCGTACGTGATCTGCTGGGTCGGGTTCTCCTCGTCGCGCTTCATGCCGAGGAAGCCGACTTCAGCGGACGGAATCATCTTGGTCATGCCGTCCAGCATGCCCAGACCCGCGCGCAGCACCGGCACGATAATCGGAGCCGGGGCGGCGATGTGCTTGCCGATCATCGGAGCCACCGGGGTTTCGATGGGCTTGTCCACGACTTCGATGTCGCGGGTGGCTTCGTAGGCCTCGAGCATCACGAGTTCGGAAACGAGCTCGCGGAACGTGGAGGACGGAGTGTTCTTGTCGCGAAGAACGGTGAGCTTGTGGTCCACCAGCGGGTGGTTCAAAACATGAATATCCATGGTTTCTAAGCGTAGTCCATGTATCGGCTGTTCGGCAACGCGCCGGTAGGTCGGTCAGATGAAACCCAGATGAGCGCCGATTGGATGGCAATCGAAAATCGCAAGAAAGCCAGAGAAAAATTCGAAAAACATCAAAAGAGGAGAAAAGCGCCGAACCACGAAAGCGCCTGTCGGCGCAAAGGCCGCTCGCAGCGGCAAAAAATGGAGCCCGGGGCTATGCATGGCCCGGCGCGAATTCCTATTGTACAGTCGCGCTCGACGCTTCGCAGCGCCGTGTCGTGTGGGGTATGAAACGGGGGAAAATTACGGAAAGCGGCGGTGGAAAGCAGTAGTGGAAAACGACAGTGGAACGGCCTATTCCAATCGTCCGCGCCGCCACAGATTCGCCCCGTGGCGGAAATCCTTGGCCGTGGCGAACAGGTTGCCGGCTGTGTGCATCAGTTTCGCAGCCTTCGCGCGCGCCCGCTTCTCAACGGCCGACGGGTGGCTGCCGGCCGCAGCAGACGCAGCGGAACCGTCGGAAACATCAGATGATCCGGCCTCGCTGGAACCGCCCAGCGAAGCCAGTTTGCGCGCTTCGATACGCAATCCCAACGCAACCACGTCGGTGAAGGCGGCGGCCCGCTCAAGTGCCACGGCGAAATCGCCTGTAAACGCGCCGGCCAAAATCGAATCGGCGGTACGTGCGATGTCGTCTTCCGTCGGTGCCTGGTCCACGCCAGCAATCGCGGAAGCGGTGGTGGCGACGGGCTCGCCGACGCGCCACAGTCGCGCGATCGATTCGCGGTTCTTCCGCATCCACGTACGCAGCAGATACAGTCGCCACAGAATGCCCGGCAGCGAGTCGGGGTCGGCATGGCTCCACAATTCGGCGATCACGTCCACGCCTTCGCGGTCCACCAGCGTCAGCACACGTTCCACCAGTTCGGCGTCCTGCGTGTGGTGCACGCGGTCAAGCAGCGCCGCGGCCGACGCATGGCACATTTCGTTGATTTCCGCCGGATCGGCGCCGCCGGCGATATTGTCGGCCATCATCTGGTCGAGCTGGCCGGGGCGTGCCGGACGCGGCGAACCGGTGTTCGTGAAACCGGCGGAACGGCTGGGAACGACTGAACCGGAACCGTAGTGCATGTTAGTAGACAATGGGGGAGACCTTCTGAATGTCGATGATGCTGGGGCCTTGCGGTGTGTCGATGATGAACAGCGACATGGCGGTGCCGGTAGGCATGTATGGCGATTTTGCGATGAGCTGCTTGGCAAGCTGCTTACGCGCGCACAGGCCGCGCAAATGGTCGTACATGCCGCCGATGACCGGCCGGTGCATGCAGATGGCCGTGGTTTCGCGGCTGTTGAGCGTCTGCGTGATCTGCTCGCGGAACGCCAGCCATGAGGCCGCCGGATGCTCGGCGAACGCGTCCTCCGTCAACGCGTTGATGTGTTCCATCGGCCGTTCGGTCTGCCAGCTCAGCACCTGCAACGTCTCCTGGCAGCGCAGCCACGGCGAGGTGGCCAGTCGCGTCGGGTTGAAACAGGCGAGCTCGCGGTTGAGGGCAAACGCCATCGCCGCGCCTTTCGGCGTGATCGGACGGTTCGCGTCGGTGCCCTTCCACGACTTGCGCGATTCAGCCTTCGCATGGCGTACAATCAGCAGATTCTGCGCGGTCGCGCCACCCTCCTGCACGCGGTCCACGAACACTGCCAACGTGTCCTTATCGGTCGAATGAGACAGTATTTTGCGCGCCTCACGCACGGAAACCCAGACGATATCGTTGATCTCGCCCACGTCCGCGCGGTGCACCGGGCCGAACGCGTCCAGCAGATGTTCGGCATCGTCGGCGGAAATCGGCTGCGCCATCCAATACAACGTGTGCTTGGTGTCGGCCGTGCAATCGTGCGAATGCCGGGTCTTCTTGCCCTCTTCGGACAACGGGTATTCGACTTCGCACAGATACGGTCCGAGTTTGACCGGCGACCCCGTCTCTTCGCCGATTTCACGCACCGCCGCATGCCGATGCGTCTCGTTCTGCTCGAGCTTGCCTTTCGGCCAGCTCCAATCGTCATACTTTGGACGGTGCACGATACATACTTCAATGCTGTCGAGCTGTTCCTGCGCAGATTTGCTACTGGCGATCGCAGGATCGTTCGCGATATCGCTGCCCGCCTTCCATCGCCATACGATGCCGCCGGCGGCTTCCACGATGCGTCTCATCTTTTCGCTCATATTGTCCTATTCTAGGCTGGGCCGGGCTGGCGGCGGCGCGTGACGTCCGAACATACAGAAAATGGCCGGGCCCGCAAGGTGCGGAACCGGCCATTCGCCTCGATCGATCAGTGCCTTACCGGTCGACGCGTGTGTTTCTTGATGAGGTATTCCTGGCTGTCGACCAGCGGTCGACCTTCCTCATCCTTGCAATGGCGCACATAGGTGCCATCGGCCTGCATATGCCAAGACGCGGTGGAATCGGCCATCTGCAGATCGACGTACTTGATGAGCTCGTCGATCTGCTCCGGAGCCACGATGCGGACCAGCGCTTCGACTCGACGGTCGAGGTTGCGGTGCATCAGATCGGCGGAACCAATCCACACTTCCGGACCGGCCGCAGGGCCTTCGCCGATCTGCGGACCATCGGAGTTGGCGAACGCGTAAATACGGCTGTGCTCAAGGAAACGGCCCAGGATCGAACGCACGCGGATGTTCTCGGAAAGTCCCGGAACGCCCGGCTTGAGCGCGCAGATGCCACGTTCGACGATGTCGATCTTCACGCCGGCCTGGCTTGCACGGTACAGCGCGTCGATGGTCTTCTCGTCGACGATGGAATTGACCTTGATCTTGATCCACGCTTCCTTGCCGGCGCGTGCGGCGTCCTCCTCGCGGCGGATGCGCTGGATCAGGCCGGAGCGCACGGTGCGCGGCGCCACCAGCAGACGGTGGAAGCTCGACTTCGGCGCGTAGCCGGACAGCTGGTTGAACAGGCGGGTCATATCCTGGCCGACCACCGGATCGCAGGTCAGCAGACCCAGATCGGTGTAGATGCGGGCGGTCTTCGGATTGTAGTTGCCGGTGCCCACGTGGCAGTAGCGGCGCAGTCCGTCGGCTTCCTGACGCACCACGAGGCTCAGCTTGCAGTGGGTCTTCAATCCCACGATGCCGTACACCACGTGCACGCCCGCGCGTTCGAGCTTGCGTGCCCACGCGATGTTGGCGTCCTCATCGAAGCGCGCCTTGATCTCGACCAGTGCCAGCACTTGCTTGCCCGCGTGCGCGGCGTCGATCAGCGCGTCGATGATCGGCGAATTGCTGGACGTACGGTACAGCGTCTGCTTGATGGCCAGCACCTTCGGATCGGCCGCGGCCTGCGCCAGGAACGCCTGCACGGACGTCGAGAAGGAATCGTACGGGTGGTGCAGCAGGATGTCGCGCTCGCGGATGGCGGCGAAAATGTCCTGCGCACGGGACGATTCGACTTCGGCGATCTGACGATTGGTGGTCGGAATGAACGGACGGTACTTGAGATCCGGACGGTCGATGCCGCCGAGCTCGAACAGCACGGTCGCGTCAAGCGGTGCCGGCAGCCGGTAGACCTCGTCGGCGCTCACGCGCAGCTGGTCGGCGAGCAGCTGGGACAGGAACGGGCTGGTCTCGTCGGAGATCTCCAAACGGATCGGCGGTCCGAAACGACGGCGCAGCAGTTCCTTCTCCATGGCGTTGAGCAGGTTCTCGGCATCATCCTCTTCCACGTCGATGTCCTCGTTACGGGTGACGCGGAAGGAGCGGGCCTCCTTGATGATCATGCCCGGGAACAGGGATTCCAGGTGGGCGATGATTAGGTTCTCCATGGTGATGAAGCCATAGCGCACGTTGGTGCTCTCGTCTTCGGTCAGATCGTCGACCGGCACGAGTCGGTTCAGGTTGCCAGGAACCTTCACGCGGGCGAAGTGCGACTTGCCGGATGCCGGATTCTCCACCAGCACGGCGAGGTTGAGGGAACCGCCGGAAATGTACGGGAACGGGTGGGCCGGATCCACGGCAAGCGGCGTCAGGACAGGGAACACCTGCTGACGGTAGTAGCGCGACAGGCGCTCTTGCTCGGCCGCGGTGAGCTTGTCCCAGCTCAGCAGCACGATCTGTTCCTTCGCCAGGTCGGGGAGGATGTGATCGATGATGTAGTGCGCGTGCTCGTCCTGCAGGCGGTGGGCCTGCTCGCTGATGGCGCGCAGCTGCTGCCTCGGGCTCAGTCCGGAAGCGGCCGTCACGGCGATGCCGGTGTCGATGCGGCGCTTCAGGCCGGCCACGCGGACCATGAAGAACTCGTCGAGGTTGTTCGCGAAGATCGCGGCGAAGCTCGCGCGTTCGATGACCGGCAGGTCCTCATCCTGTGCAAGCTCGAGGACGCGCTTGTTGAACTTCAACCAGCTCAGCTCACGGTCGAAGAAACGGTCATTCGGCAGCGGTTCCTCGCCTGCCTGAAGCTCGCGCTTATCGTTCTTATCGGTCTCAGCGATATGCTCAGCTATCTGGCTGCGCAGGATCGCCTTTGAGGGTGCGTCAAAAATCTGTGCCATAGTTATCTACTTTATCCTCAAGTGCTTGGAATGTCTTGCAGAACTCAGGAAAATTAAGCAGGAGTTAACATTCGTTCGCCGAGTTGGTGAAATATGCTTCCGACACGCCGTTTTTTCGGGGCAAATGAACGTGAATGAACAGGCAAGCGTTGCGATTCGCACAGCATGGAGCATTTTTGCGATTCTTGCGATCGGAAAGCAACAGTTGCGATAAATACGGAACATCGTCCCGTTTCGGTTTGCACTTGCCGCAATGGCGAGCATAATTACGAAGTACAAGAACAACTGAAGAGCAGAGCCCCACAAGGTGTGTATGACCGAGATAGGTTGTTACGTTGAACGGGCATTGGATAGACTTACCGTTACGACGATGTTGTTGTGCAGCGATTCTGCTCCGAAGATTCTTGCAGGAAGGCCCGCTTCGGCGGGTCTTCCTTTTTTGTTGCGCTGCGCCGTGCTGCGTTGCGTAATGTCTTGCGATGTGCCGAATCGCGTTGCGATGTGGATAAGTGTGGATGACACGCCGAGGGTGTGGATAACCCACATTCTCCGACCACAGGTGCCGTTTCGGCTTGAATCCATGTGCGGTTTCGTTTTTCAATCGGCGGTATGAGCGATGCAATTTCTTCATTACAGGTCCCTCCGGTCCCATTGCCGTCATACGGAGGCCGTGACGCACGCGTGACGTGTTCGCCGAAAATCCGGTCGCAGCCAGCGGCCAGAGTGCGGCAGCCGACTCGATCCCAGCAAACCGTTCGGCGGGAAACAGCCCCGCCGCAACGGTTCTATACGCCACAGAACGCCATGGACGCGCGAACGTCGGCACGATGGGCCGGGCCTGCCGTGGCGGGCGGTTTCATGGGGTCGCCGTTGGAATCGTCATCCACACGGATGAAACCCGTTGAAGCGCAACCGGAACCTGCTCCACTCAACGTCGTGGTGGTCGGATCCGCCGTCGCCGGAGTCGGTGCCAGCACGTTGGCGGCGCTGCTGGCCCGCGAACTAACGGAACGTGGATGCAAAAGCGTGCTGGTAGACGCAGATCTCAACGGTGGCGGTCTTGACGTGCTGCTCGGTGTGGAAGATGAAGACGGTTCACGCTTCGGAGACATCAGCGCCCCGCTCGGCAAAGTGGACGGCAAAGCGCTGCTGCGAGAACTGCCCGTGTGGGATGGCGTGCCGCTGCTGGCCTGCAATCCCTGGCGAAGCGAAAACCCGCAATCCTGGGAGATCCAGGCATGCATCCGCGCGCTCGCGCAGGTGAAGGACGCGGTGATCGTGGACGCCGGGCAATGGCGTGGACTCGATGACGTTCCGGAACTGGCCCAGGCCACACACATCACCGTGGTTGAAATGACGGTGCTCGGACTGGCCCGAGCCAAAGTGTCCATGAAATCGCGTGGAACGGCGGAACGGCAGAAACATGGCCATATCGTCGGCGTTGAACCACGCGGCGTGGCGCGTGGACGTGGCGTGACCACGCTGGAAGAGACGGAAAACTATCTTGGCCATTCCCTCGCGGCGGTTGTCAAACCGGACGCCAAGCTATGCGGTGAACTGTTGGACGGCCTGGGCCTGCGCAGACCGAACCGCCAAACCGTCAAAGCCTTGGCCGCGCTCACGGATGAACTGCAGGAATCGTTGGAAGGCAAGCGGGTGAAGCATGGAACTCGGACCCCTTAGCGCCATCGCCTCGCAGCCGGGCGTCACGGACATCGCGGTGACCTGCGACGGCACGGTTTGGGCGGATTGCGGCCAAGGCATGCAGGAAGTATGTCTGCTGCGCAGATGCTTTCCGTCAGCGCAGTCGATTCGTGAATTCGCAGTGCGATTATGCTCGCAACTTGGCCGACGGCTTGACGACGCCTGCCCGATCGCCGACGCCTCCACCGTGGACGGTCTGCGCGTGCACGCCGTCATCGCACCACTGGTGCCGCAAGGCGCGGCCATCAGCATACGATTGCCCGATGCGGTCTCGCCCAATCTGGAATCGTTGGCGCGCAACGGCATGTTTCCAGCCGAATGGCTGCCCCTGCTGGCCGGACTGGTGTCCCGCAAGGCAAGCGTGCTGGTGACAGGCGGCACCGGTGCCGGCAAAACCACGATGCTCAAAGCCATGCTGATGCGATGCCCGCCGAACGAGCGCATCGTCACCGTCGAGGAAGTGCGCGAATTGGGCATGATCCAACATGCCAACCACGTGTCTCTGGTCACACGCGAAGCCAACACAGAAGGTGCCGGCGGCATAGGCCTTTCCGAACTGATCTGCGCGACGCTGCGCATGAGACCGGACCGCGTGGTGGTCGGCGAATGCCGTGGCGGTGAAGTCGTGGATCTGCTCAGAGCCTTGAATTCCGGGCATCGAGGCGGCATGACCACATTGCACGCCAATCAAGTGGAGGCGGTTCCGGCGCGATTGGTCTCATTGGGTTTGCTGGCCGGATTGGAGCCACGCGCCACGGCGGCGCTCGCCGAGGATGCGTTCGACGTGGTGCTTCATGTGGAACGTATCGCCGGCAGACGGCGCATTGCGCAGGTCGGCAGATTGGAAGCGGTGGAAGGGCGATTGCATGGGCGTCTGCTGGCCGCCTGGGATGGCCGTACGGTCCGTGCCGGCCAACGTTGGGATGGATTCATGAGCCGATGGAGCGCATGATGCGTGATGCGTGTGGTTGGGAATATTGCGCCGCATGGCTGTGGCTGAATCGGAACGCGGAATGGGCGGGATTGCGGCGATTACAGCGTGTGCTGGTTCGCTTCGGGCTTCGTTCGGCTGACGATAGCGGCGGGGCCGATGGAGATGGAACTTGTGATGATGAATCCGACGGGCATGGCAGAACAGTCCGGAACGATGGGGAAAACCGGGATGCATCGCCACGGATGCCGACCATCGGCGCTGCCGCATGCGTGGCCGCGCTGCGGGCGTCCGTACGCAGCGGAGCCACCTTGGTCCAAGCGTTCGAGGAATTACAGGGCGCTCCTTTCGCAGTGCCTGAACTGACCCGTTTCCGTATTGACATGGCCGTACGAAGCCGCTGCTCGCTTCAGGAACAACACAAGCATGTGGATCAGCTTGGTGCGGAACTTCATGCGGCCTGCACGTTGAGTCTGCAGTTGGGCTGCGAGATGAGCCGATGCCTGGAGGCCGTCGCGGCGTCGTTGAAGCGGCGACGGCTGCTCGACGACTTGCGTGCCAACGCTTTTGCCATGCCGCAGGCCACGGTGAAGCTGCTGATGGCATTGCCTCTGTTGACGGTGATGCTGGGGGAATGCATGGGAGCCCATCCCTTGCGATTCCTTGTGGAAGACGTGAAAGGATGGATGTGCCTCGGCTTCGCCGGCTGCTGTTATGCCGTCGGCTGGTATTGGATTCGCAGGCTGATGCGGCAGGAGCATGTGCGATGAGCTTGGCATGGCCGATGCTGGCAGCGGTGGGCGCCGCTGGCGCGACATGGCTGTATGAATGGTCGCCGGCCAGAAATCCGCCCGATTCTGGCGCTGTGCGGTCATGCGATCTGCCATTGCCCTTGATATTGGAAATGTTGAGCGTGGCGATACGTCAAGGAGCGTCCATTCCACGCGCGCTGATTGCGGTCGGAAACATTGTGGAAGGCGAGTTCGGCGGTGGATTGCGCTCGGCTGGAGAACGGCTGAATAGTGGCATGCCATGGAATGAGGCATGGCCTGACGATGATGATTGCGCCGTGGTCCGTGACGCATTCTCCTCATCATGGTCGAGCGGCTCCTCGCCAGTGAATCGGTTGGCAACCGCAATCGAGCAGCTGGATTGGGATGAACGGTCGCGGATTGAACAGTCGGCGGCGAAACTGTCGATTCGGTTGTTGCTACCGACCGGCCTGTGCATGCTGCCGGCCTTTGTCGCCATTGGCGTGATTCCGGCGGTGATGTCGTTTCTGTAGCGGCCGATTCGCCATGGGGTAGTGCGGGTTGGTGCGAATTGGCTCAAATTTGCTCGAATCGGACCGCGGTCGGAATGACGGATGATGCGCGGTCCGTTCCGTCATGCCCTAATCGCTTGTGGATAAGTGTGGATGACACGCCGAGGGTGTGGATAACCCACGTTCTTCGACCACAACCCACGAAAACCATGCCATCGCCGATGCCAATACCTGACACTGAGCGTACCCGGTCAATCGGCCGGGATTAGCCGAATGAAAGGAGCGTCATGAACGACGCAATGTCAATCAATGTCGATGGTTCGCCGGGTCTGATGGGTCGCGTCGGCCAGAAGTTATGTGCGGCCAAGGAACGTGCCAATAAGGCGGTCTGCCTATTGGACGCGCGCATGCGCCTGCTGACCGCCGAGCCGGAGAAGGGCGCGGTCACCGCCGAATACGCGGTGGTGCTGGTGGCGGCCACGGCATTCGCCGCGGTTCTGATCGCCATCGTGAAATCGGATGTCGTGAAAACGCTGCTGACCGGCCTCATCAAGAAAGCGTTGAGCGTGGGGTAACCATGCTTGCGCGATGGTGGAGACGCCATGCCCGTGACGCCGATTGCGGAACCGTCACCGCCGAATTCGCGGTGGTGCTTCCCTGCGTGGCCGCGGTGGCGATTCTGGTGCTGTGTTTGGGGCGTGCCTCCATAGTGTCCATGAACTGTCAGGACGCTGCGGCCGCCGGTGCGAGGGCCATGGCGATTGACGCCGGCGGCGAAGCGAAAGCCCGCGCCGCGGCGCAAACCATTGCCGGTGGCGGTTCCACGGTGTCGTTCGCCGCCAATGCGAACAGCGTCACCGTTGTGGTGCGTTGCCCGGTTGCGGCGGATCCGACCGGCGTGCTGCCCGCCAGCGTCGTGGGCAAGGCAACTCGGTATTTCTGATTGCGATGTTCATGACAGCGTGCTGTCCGTAACGGTTTTTGAAAGGCTTCCAATGCGCGGCAAGAAAGGAACGACTTCCGTGAAACATGACGTGAAACAGTATGTGCGACGAGTGTTGCATGTGTTGAAAGGCGCGGACGAAGGTTCCGGAACCATATCGGGAGTCGCGCTGATCGCAATCGTCGCGGCCATGCTCGGTGCGGTCGCCATGGCAGGCAATCTGCTGCTGTGCGTGCATCGCGCGCAGAATATGGCCGACCTGGCGTCGGTGGCCGCCGCGCAGTCGCTGCGTGACGGTGCCGCCGACCCGTGCGCGGCCGCATCGCGTACAACGTCGGGCAATGGAACCCGGCTCGAATCCTGTGCCATTGAAGGCGAGGATGCGGTGGTCGCCGTGCGGGCGGACACGCAGGTGCCGTTCGCACCGTGGGTCGTCCGGCAGTCACGTGCGGGGCCGATCACCTGTGATTAGACGATTGCCGAGAATAGCCGTTGCATGACGGCACGGAATGTTCAGCTGAAGGTAATGGGCAATCTGGCGCTTGACGTGAAACATGGTTATCGTACAAGTATGAGCAAGACGTCACATGCGAATACGACCGTTGCCGTGGTCTGCAATCCGACATCGAACAAAGGCAAGGGCGCCCAAGTGGGCGGTCATGTCATTGATCTGCTGCGCGGAGCCGGACGCAAGCATGGCTTCGACGTAATCGATGTGACCGGCACAAGCTTCGACGATTCCCTGGCCAACGCCCGCCGCCGCGGCGACGAATACGATTATCTGGTCGCGGTCGGAGGCGACGGCATGGTCGCGTTAGGCGCCAACGCAGTCGGCTGCTCCGGCAAACCACTCGGCATCGTGGCCATCGGCTCCGGCAATGATTTCGCACGCGGACTGGATTTGCCGGTCAATCGCGTCGAAACCGCCGTTGAAGGCATTGTCGGTGCGATTGTGCGCGGCACGCATATCGACGTGGACATGGGCTTGGTGACTTCGTTGCCTGACGGTCATGCCATCGATTCGACCGACGGAACCGATGTTTCACAGTCGCGCTCGCCGATCGACCGCTATTATGCGGGCATGCTGTCGTGCGGTTTGGACGCAAGCATCAACGACCGCGCCAATCATTCGCATCTGCCGAATGGCTCGCTGCGGTATTTCGCCGCGGTCATCGTGGAGTTGACTCACATGAAAAGCTACGGATACCACATCAAGGCCACGCTGGCCGACGGTTCGGTGGAGGAGCGGGATATCATCTCGCCACTGCTCACCGTGGCCAATTCCCGCCATATCGGCGGCGGCATCGAGGTGTCCCCGTATTCACGGTTCGCGGACGGACTGCTTGATCTGGTGTGGCTTGACCATGTGCCGAATTTCCGGGAGTGTGTGGACGCGGTGGCACGCGCCTACCACGGCCGACTGCTGGGCAGCCATGCTTTCGGATGGAAGCGGGTGCGCGACATTGAAATCACCCGCGCCACCGAAGGGGATGAGCCTCCGGTGTTGATGGCCGATGGCGAATACGTGGGCCATTTGCCGGTGAAGGTCTTAGCCAAGGACAGTGCGCTGCGTGTGCTGGTGCCGCCGGCCGTGGCGGAAGCGCAGGCGGCCGACAGCGAGGAACGGGTGTTGGAAACCATCAAACGTGACGGTCGTGACCCTCTTACCGGTAGATTCCTCGCCTGACGTCGTTTTCCGTCAGCCAGCCGGTGCCGCTCGATGCCCCTCCGGACACTGAACGGCCGTTATATGTTGCTTGCCGGCGGAAATGATGCGTGTGGGAGCACCGTCACAGATATTCGTCCAAATGCAGCGTCTGTGCCGCCACCTGCCTGACAATGTCATCGTCAATGTCAGGATGCAGTCTGATCAGCGAGATCAAGCCGACGATCAGCGTGTAGAAGGTCTCATGCTCGTTGCGGATCGGCATGCCGTGCTTTTCCTCGAATTCACGTACCGTGGAACCGCACAGGTATTCGGAAATGCGGTCCGCGGCCCGGTCGATGAACCTCAGATACAGTGCAGCGTTGCCATCCTCGATGAGACGTTGGCTGAACGGGCCCTCATCGGCGATGAGCGAACGGGTCAGCCGCACCACATCGTCAAGCGCCTTCGAGATGTTGCCGGCCTCGCGATGCTCGTTCCACTCTTCCAGGCGGGCGATGACTTCGCTGATGACATCGTCGAGCACGGCACCCGCAACCTGGTCTTTGTCTTGGAAATAGTGGTAGAAAAGCGATCTGGTCATGCCGACCCGTTCGGCGATATCGCTGATCGTGATCTTCGAAAACCCTTTTTCCAAGCAGATCTCACGTGCCGCCTGCACGATCTGCAAGCGACGCGCGTCTCCAATGGTGCTGGTGGACGCTTCCGGTTTCCCGGTCATGGCTCTCTCCTCCCAATCGCGTGGCAACGCCTTGTGCGGCATGGTGGTGACGCACGGGTTTTAGGCGCGCAACAGTCAGCGTTCGTGACCGACGGCACGCCGATCACACGGTTCATGTCTGATTTCCAGAGTACCGGCTGCGCCGGTTGTAGATCAGACAGACACGCGATGGACTTGCGGAGATGGTCGGCTTCGGCGCTTCCCGATTGGCGAACGTGTCGTAATTCATCGATACTCTAGAACACTACGGCGGAAGGAATTTGCGATGGCACTGGCACTGTATAGAAGGTATCGTCCCGACACGTTCGATGGCGTGATCGGACAGGATCAGGTCACGGTTCCGCTGATGCGTGCGCTTGACGAGAACAAGCTCACGCACGCCTATCTGTTCTCCGGACCGCGCGGCTGCGGTAAAACGAGTTCCGCGCGTATTCTGGCCCGTTGCGTCAACTGCGCCAAAGGTCCGACCTCGCATCCGTGCGGCGAATGCGCCAGCTGCCGTGACCTTGCCACCGGCGGCCCCGGCTCCATCGACGTGGTGGAAATCGACGCCGCCTCCCATAACGGTGTGGACGATGCCCGTGAACTGCGTGAACGTGCCGGATTCGCCCCGGCCCGCGATCGCTATAAAATCTTCATCCTCGACGAGGCCCACATGGTCACGCCGCAGGGCTTCAACGCGCTCCTGAAAATCGTGGAGGAGCCGCCGGAGCATGTCATGTTCATCTTCGCCACCACCGAACCGGACAAGGTGATCGGCACCATTCGCTCCCGCACCCACCACTATCCGTTCCGTCTGGTGCCACAGGAGGTCATGGGCCCGTATCTTGAGCAGATCTGCGCCGACGAGCATATCGAGGCCGAAGCGGGTGTGCTGCGCTTGGCCATGCGTGCCGGCGGCGGATCCGTACGTGACACGCTGTCCGTGCTCGACCAGCTGATGGTCGGTGCCGTCGACGGCAAGATTCCTTACGATTCCGCTGTCGCGCTGCTTGGTTTCACGCCGGACGCGCTTATCGGCGAGGCAATCGACGCCGTCGCCGACAAGAACGGCGAGGCGCTGTATGGCGTCATTCAAAAGGTCGTGGTCGGCGGATTCGACCCCCGACGTTTCGTTGAGGACCTGCTGGCGCGCGTGCGCGACCTGTTGGTGCTCACCTTGGGCGGTGAGCGTGCGGAAAGCGTGCTGTCTGACGACACCGCGACCGAGAACATGGACGATCTGCATCGCCAGGCGGCTTCGCTGGGATTGGCCGCGCTTACGCAGATGGCGGATACGATCAACGCCACGCTGGCCAACATGACCGGTGCGATTTCGCCGCGCATGCGCCTGGAACTGCTCGCCGCCCGCCTGCTTGCCGGTCGTGAGACGGGCGTGGTCGCGCAAGCCGCCGCACCATCGTCCGGCATGCCGGAAGCTGGGCATGCGGGCGGTGCCGCAGCGTCTGAATCGCAGCGTCCGTCCGGTTCCCGTAGGTACGTCGCGCAATCGGCACGTGGAAGGCATGCCGTGGAACCGTCCGCGGCTCCCACGAATCCGGCCGATGCCGTCGTTTCCGGAGCGGCCTCCGTATTGGCGGAAGTCCAGCAGGCGATGGGTGGACCTCTGTCGGAAGGCAGCGAGCCGGCCGCTTCAGCCGAGTCCAAGCCGGTTGAAACGCAGTCTGCGCCATCCAAACTATCCAATGCCGAAGCTTCCGCTCCCACCCAGTCCGTGGCTCAGTCCGCGCCCCAGCCTGCGGCAACGGACGATCGCACTCCCGACCAGAAGTGGGACGCGATCGTTGCCGGCCTGCCTGAGGATGTCCGTCGCTACGTGGACCGCGAGAAAGTGCCCCGCGTGCTGCTGGACGGGGCCAAAGGCCGACTGTGGATTAAATTCGACAAGTCGTTGAGCAAATACGCGTTCGCCAAGGCTGTGGCCAAGGAAGCGGTCGACGGCACCACCAATGTGGTGCAGATCGTGCGCGGCGAAGTGCATAAGGTGTTCGGCCCCGATGTCACTCTCGCGCCGGCCAAGAAGCTTGCCGACGGTTCCACCGCGGTGCCGTGGAGCAAGCTCAGCCCGGAAGAGCAGAGCAAGATCAACGCGCAGCTGGTGCAGGAACAGCTGAAGGCCGCCACATTGCTGACCGCGAACCTCGGCAAGGAGGTTGCCAAGGAGCCGGAAGACGACGATCCGTGGAACACCCCAATTCCGCAGACGCCCATCGCCGAAGGCAACGCCAACGACGTACAGCCGCCGGAACACCACGTAAAACATGTGGACGTGCCGGATGTGAGCGATGACGTCGACCCATGGGCCACACCACTGCCCACGCCGCAGACGGACGGCCAGGAGCAAGGCCAACCGAATGGGCCGGAGCAGCCGCGGCAAAACCAGCCGGAACAGCACAGCGAACGACATAGCGCACGGCAAAGCGCCCGCGAAATGCAATCGCAACAGGCCCAGCAGCCGGCATCATCGCCGGCAGGATTCGCGGATGACCCATGGGGAGCCCCCATGCCGGTGCAGGCGGGACCGCCGGAGCCTGAAGTCGCCCCGGAAGACGACGAATACTCCATGAGCGACGAATCGATCGGCGCATCGAACGCTTTGGACATGAACGACCTGAACAGGGTGTTCGAAGTGAAGAAAGTCGAGGAATTCAGCTCGGACGATCCGCATAATCCGCGCAACATGCAGGTGAAGAAAACACTTGACGACTGACACCGGCCACCGCACGTCGCATGTCGCTTATCGTACGGCGAGTACCGGGCGCTGGCCATCAGACGTCAGTCGCCCGGAACGTGGCTGCGGCAACCAGTCAACGAAAGGTATGAACCATGGCTTTGGCCTATGACGGCGCCATCCAACGACTCATCGACGCGTTCGCCAACCTGCCCGGCATCGGGCCGAAAGGCGCGCAACGCATCGCCTTCTACCTGCTCAACGCGCCCGATGAGGAATCGCAGGCACTGATCGACGCCATCACGGAAGTCAAGGAAAAAGTACGGTTCTGCGACATCTGCGGCAACGTGTGCGAAACCAGCCCATGCCCGGTATGCGCCGACCCACGCCGCGACCACAGCGCGATCTGCGTGGTCGAAGAGCCAAAAGACGTGATGAGCATCGAACGCACGCGCGAATACCGAGGCATGTACCACGTGCTTGGCGGCGTCATCAACCCGATGGCGAACGTGCAGCCGAGCGACCTCAACATCGCGAAGCTCCTTGAACGGCTTAAGGACAGCGAAGTCAAGGAAGTGATCCTCGCGCTCAACCCGAACGTGGAGGGCGAGGCCACCACCAGCTTCCTTTCGCAGCTGTTGAGCCAGACCGACATCAAGGTGACAAGGCTCGCCAGCGGCCTACCCGTGGGCGGCGACCTCGAATACGCCGACGAAATCACCCTCGGCCGCGCGCTCGCCGGCCGTCGTGCCGTATGAGCTCCGCTGGCATGGCCTCCGCGAGCCGTCGGTCCCGCGCCCAGCTCATACTCAACTGCTGTCCAGCAACGTGTTCCGCATGTTGGGCGCGGTTGGACTTGACAAAATGGATGTTTCCTATAATAGGCTTCACTTGCCGAATCAGGCAGGTGATACGTTGAAGAAGATTGGATAAGTTGTGGCTCTCATCGTGCAGAAGTTTGGCGGCTCTTCCGTAGCCGACCCAGAATCGATTAAGCGCGTGGCCCGACGCATCATCGAAACGAAGAACGCCGGCAATGACGTGGCCGTCGTGGTCTCCGCCATGGGAGACACCACCGACGACCTGATCGATCAGGCGCTCAGCATCGATTCCAACCCGCCGGCGCGCGAGATGGACATGCTGATGACCGCAGGCGAGCGTATTTCGATGAGTTTGCTCGCTATGGCGATTCATGCGGCCGGTTCTCATGCATACTCGTTCACCGGTTCCCAGGCTGGTTTCATGACCGACGCGCAGTTCGGCACCGCGCATATCAAGGCCGTGAAGCCCGATCGCGTGCGTCGTGCATTGGATAAGGGTTCTGTGGCGATCGTGGCCGGTTTCCAAGGCGTGAACGAAGGCGGCGACGCCACCACGCTCGGCCGTGGCGGTTCCGATACTTCCGCAGTCGCGCTCGCAGTGGCGCTGGATGCCGACATCTGCGAAATCTACACCGACGTCGATGGCGTGTTCACCGCCGATCCGCGTATCGTGCCGACCGCCCGTCGCATTCCCGTCATCGACTACGAATCGATGCTGGAAATGTCGTCCTGCGGTTCCAAGGTGCTGGCATTGCGTTGCGTGGAATACGCGCAACGATTCGGCATGCCGTTGCACGTGCGCAGCTCCTTCTCCCACCGTCGCGGCACGCTGATCGTGCCGGAAGGCGTCGATCCGCGCACCCTGCCGAACATCTGAACGGCAGCCGGGCGGCGTAATCGCAGGCAATCGCAAATACTTGCAAGACAACGCGAAAACGAAAATAAGACTTTACAAACAAAGGTAAGAACATGAGCGAAAACAACAACCAGTCCATGGGCGACCTGTTCCCCGACCTGGGGCCGGAAGTGCCGATCATCTCCGGCGTCGCGCACGACAGCACCGAGTCGCTGGCCACCGTGCGCCGCGTGCCGAACGAGCCGGGCATGGCGGCGAAGGTGTTCACCATGCTGGCCGAGGCCGGCGTGAACGTGGACATGATCGTGCAGGCCTCCGCCTCCACCGGCACCGCCGACATCTCCTTCACCGTGCCGGGCACCGCTGCGGCCAAGGTCCAGGAAGTGCTGCAGGAGAAGCAGGGCGAGCTGGGCTTCCAGTCCTTCGACGTCGACCCGAACGTCGGCAAGGTGGCCGTGGTCGGCGTGGGCATGAAGACCCATTCCGGTCTGGCCGCGAAGTTCTTCAACGCGCTGAGCGACAAGGGCGTGAACGTGCTGATGATCTCCACGTCCGAAATCCGCATCGCCGCGCTTGTGCCGCTTGAGCAGCTCAACGACGCCGTCAAGGCGCTGCACACCGCCTACGGTCTGGACGCCGACCAGGTGGAAGCCGTGGTGTACGGCGGCACCGGCCGCTGATAGTGCTGGCTTCAGTTTCCCAGTATTTTTAAAGGGCATGGTTTTGCGACCATGCCCTTTTCGTTTGCTTTTTACGATTCACGCCGTACGTTGCATACCGTGCCAAGCAGTCCCCGAACAAGCAAAAGGCCGGCTCCGAAGAGTCGGCCTTTTGCCTGGCTATGGCTCGTCTATGCGGCTTACGGTTTAGCTACCCAAGCCGCATAAACGTCGCATCACTTCTTGGTGATGTAACCCAACGCCTTAAGCATTTCTGCGCTTTCCAGCGCGCCGCCGGCGGCGCCACGCAGGGTATTGTGCGCTAATCCCACGAACTTCCAATCGAAAATGGAATCCTCACGCAGACGGCCGATGGAAACGCCCATGCCACCCTCATAGTCCACATCCTTGAGCACCTGCGGACGGTCATCCTCGGTCAGGTACTGGATGAAATGCTTCGGAGCGTGCGGCAGGCCAAGCTCGGCGGCCTTGCTGGTGTAGTTGACCAGACGGTCGATCAGCTCGTCCTTGGTCGGGTTCTTACCGAAGTTGATGAACACGGTGGCGGTGTGGCCGTTGAGCACGGGCACGCGGATGCACTGCGAGGTGATGCGCAGCGGACCGTCGAACGGCACGATCTCGCCCTTGGCCTCGTCCACATGGCCGAAGACCTTCAGCGGCTCCTTCTCGGACTTCGCTTCCTCGCCGGAGATGAACGGAATGATGTTGCCCACCATTTCCGGCCAATCCTTGAACGTCTTGCCCGCGCCGGAAATGGCCTGGTACGTGCTCACGATGACCTCGTGCGGCTCGAATTCCTTCCATGCGGCCAAAGCCGGGGTATAGGCCTGGATGGAGCAGTTCGGCTTGACGGCGATGAAACCGCGCGTGGTGCCGAGACGCTTCTTCTGATGTTCGATGACCTCATAGTGCTCCGGATTGATCTCCGGCACCACCATCGGCACGTCCGGAGTCCAGCGGTGGGCGCTGTTGTTGGACACGACCGGGGTCTCGGTCTTCGCGTATTCCTCTTCGATGGCGCGGATCTCGTCCTTCGGCATGTTCACCGCGGAGAACACGAAGTCGACGTCCTTGACCACGTCCTCGACGTCGGCCACGTTCTTGACGACCATGTGCTTGACGAACTCCGGCATCGGGGTTTCCATCTTCCAGCGGCTGCCGATGGCCTCCTCGTAGGTCTTGCCGGCGCTGTGCGCGGACGCGGCAAGGGTGACCAGTTCGAACCACGGATGGTTTTCGAGCAGCGTCACGAAGCGCTGTCCGACCATGCCCGTAGCTCCGAGAATGCCAACCTTAATCTTTTCGGACATAACAACCTTTCGCTTATGCTGGAACGGTTTTCCAAGTTTTGCAAGTTTGATTTTGCTTACGCTTGAGGTCGACCAGCCGGCCCAAAACGACTTCGTGGGCGGCCACACGCGTTGTTCAATCTTACGAAAACCCGCCGTCAAGCCGTTCCCGCTATCCGCATGCTGGTCCGGCGCGCGGCGTCGCGTCTAGCGTGGATGGTTTCGCCCAGTGCCTACTGTCCGCTACTTGTCGTCATTGCGCGACCATGCGAACAACAATACGATGAGCGAGACGGCGTTGAGTATATTGCTGACGATATCCACAGTCGAGCCTGAGAACAGACCTCCCGGGGAGATATGTGAATACTTCAAGCCGAGTGTGAGCCAATCCAAGGTGCAGATGGCCGTCGTGCAAACGATGAACGCCGGCGGATAGGTTCTGGAAAACCACACGAATATTGGAATCATCAAACCAAGCGCACACCATAGCACAAGCCAAAGGTGCGTGCCCAAAGGCAAGGATGATTGCGACTGAACAGGAAGATTCCCAATGACCTCAAGCCCGCACACCAGTGCGATGACGATGATGAAATATGCGATCCATTGTGCTGTACGCCGAAACATGCCAATCTCCGATCTCCATTGATGCGCATCTCATTGTATACCCCCTAGAAAGGCATGGCAAGGCTTTCCAGCGGTTCTGTGGCGCGCTCGCGTACACTGGTAGACATGTCGAAGGCATCAGAAGAAGCGCAGAAGCAGCTGGATCGTATCGTGGCGTTGGGGTATCCGGATGTGGCCGATATGTCGGCGGCCGCGTTCCGCTCGCTTGCGCGCCCGCTTATCCGTGCGTTGGAGGATTGCGGCGATGAAGCTGGATTGGGCACGCAGATCCTTCTGGTACCTACGCGCGAGCTGGTGTCTCCTGAATCGCTGATCGCCCGTACGTCCATCAACCGTATGGCCGGCTTCACCACCATGCCGCCGCGCGATATCGCCAGCTTCCTGCCGCAGGATGGTTTCGAGCCGCCGGAGGGGCCGTTCTATCTGGTGATCGAACCGCACACCGGCACCTGCTATATCAACCGCGAGCCGGACGTGGCCCGCAAGCTGATCGATTCCGACGAGCGATTGCCGTTGACTTTGGAAGAAGGGCTTGCGATTGCCACACAACATCCGGAATGGCTGCTGGAAAAGAACGGTTTCAACCTGCTGGGCTCGCGTTCCGCTGACGGCCGCGTACCGAGTATCTGGATGAGCCAGAATGCTCCGCGATTGGGCGCGGTGTGGCCGAATTCCCGTCATACGTGGCTGGGTAACGCCTACTGCATGGCCCGTCGAGGCGTGAGCCTGTTCCGGTAGTCTTTCGGCTTACCGCGCCGGCTCCCTATAATCGATTTCAGAGAAGAAACTGAAGCAGGGGAGAAGCCATGTTCTGTACGCAATGCGGTTCGAAGAACGCTCCGGAGTCGAAGTTCTGCACGAACTGCGGTAATCCGTTGGTCTCCGTTCCGGTGCAGCCTGATGCCGGACAAGCACGGATTTCGGATGATTTTTCCGTCGATTCCACGGTGGCGGAAACCCCTGCATCGCAGCTCGCACCGCAGTCTGCGGAGCAACCCGAGGAACAGTCTGCGGCACAGCACGAGGAACGCCCTGCAGAACAGCTCGCTTCGCAGCCGGCAGACGCGATTCCGCCGGTGCCGTTGCCGGGCGGTGGCACGCTGCCCGTAGCGCAGCCCGCGACTTCGGCTGCATCGCAATCCGTTCCGTCGGCGCCGGAAACTCCTGAGCCGGAAAGCGACGGGACTGCGCGTGCCGCTTCCCCGAATCGCAAGCTCATCATCGGCATTGCGGTGGCCGCGGTGCTGCTGGTCGCCGCTGTGGTGGCCGGCATCGTGACATACAACATGGAGTTGTGGGGTGGAAAGTCGTTGCCGGACGTGGCGGTGGCGTCTCCCAAGGACTCGTCGAAGACTCCGGATGCGAAGGTCGTGGTCAGGCAGCTTGAAGGCAAGGGTCTCAAAGTCAAGCGCGTCAAGGAATTCTCCGGCGTGAAAAGCGGCAAGTTCCTTGGCTATCAGGGAATTCAGTCCGGTGACCGCGTAAGGGCGGGCAGTGTGGTGACAGTGCGCGAATCGGCCGGCCCTGGCGTGCCGGAAGGTACGGTCGGCAAGAAAGCTGAAAGCGTGGTGACAACGTTCTCGCAGATGGGCGTGCCGGTGCATTACAAGCAGGTGATCGTGTCGGACACCAGCAAAACCACCGAGGGAAGCGTGGTCAGCACGTACCCCGCGCAAGGCCAAGGCGTGAAGGATGATAAGAAAGGCATCTACATCGGCGTGGCCACGAAAAGCGACGGCGGCCTGCCGTCGGACATCGTCGGCCAGGAAATTTCCGACGTGAAATCAAGCCTTGAATCCAAAGGCTACGACGTGAAAGTGGAGAAACGTCTCTCATCGAAACAGTACATCGGCAAGGTCTCCGGCTCCGAACCTGGGCCGGGCAGCCAGCTGAACGAAGGCCAGACCATCACCCTGTATCAGGGTGTGGATGCCAAGGGTGGCAAGCAGACGTTCATTGACCACAGCGGAACCGGTGGAGATGGGTTGCTGATGGGCACGAGTGACGTTGCTTCTGGCCAGTGGTGCAATAAGGCCGGCGACTGCATCACGCTAGGACAGGATGACAGTTATTCCAGCGGAGACATCGTTTTCCTGAAAGTGAAAGATGGTGCTGCGAACACGAAGTACAGCATGACCGGTGAGTCTTTGATTTCCTGCGATGCGGTGCAACAGCCGTATTGCAGCAGCAAGAAAGCCGACTATCTGTTGACTGGAAACTCTGGAGCATTTGAATTGTTCCCACACAAAGCGTTCGAAACGTATTGGTGTGGCGATTCCGCCTTGGGTGGGGAAGGCGATATGCGGAGTTGTGTTGCCGGAAAGGTCCATGACATTGATTCCGACTCTTCGGATGCGTCCGATTATGAGCCGGACGGCAGCGGTAAATTCCATATGATGGATTTGTTCGCGGTGTTCCCAGTCGGCTCTGATGTGGAATCAGTAGAGAAAACTGGCTATTTTGACGCGTCTGCACTCGCGGCTGCCCAAAAGCAAAAACCTGTCGATACGGACCATCCGTTCTTGATGTATCGTGACGTGAACCAGTACAAGGACGGCGAGAAAGAATCAACCTATACAAGGGACTGGTTCGATCCATTCATGCCTTACAACGGCTACAACGGCTCCAAGGATGACACCGTCAAAATGAAGCCCGCCCCCAGCGACGAAACCGCCTACTATCTGGTGGAGGACGTCCAGCCCGACTGGGATTCCCTCGAAGACGCCAACATCAAGGGCGTGTCCGCCAAGAGTCAGAAATCTAACGGCAAAAATGCAAGCAAGAACGCAAACACCAAGAAATCTGATTCGCAATCGGATGCCGCCACTCGGTCTTTGATGAAGTCCATCGCCGGAAAGTACGGTTTCGCTTCCGGTTCCGGCGGTTGGAGCACCACTATGACGGTGGCGTCCGATGGCACGTTCAGCGGAACATATCATGATTCCGACATGGGCATTACGGGAGATGACTATCCGAAAGGATCGGTCACCATTTCGAATTTCAAAGGCCGTTTCAAGGATGCCAAGAAGAACGCGGACGGCAGCTATACGATGCAATGCGACAAATCGGCGCTGAAAATCGATGGCAATATAGGAGACACGTATATCAAAAACGGTAGTAAATATACGGTTGCCGACCCCTACGGCATTGCCCCCTGCGGTGCATTCACGGTATATCCGGCGGGATACGACAGTTCGCAGCTCAGCGAAGCGATCGTCGGCTGGAGCCATGCGTGGTATGACAGCATGCCCGCAAAGCTGGAAACGCCGATTATCGTGAATGCCGAGGACACGAATCTCGGTAGCGAATCACAGCAAGACGCCTTCTTCCAATCGAAATATCTTGAGTGATATTCGATAAGGTCGCGTTATCGGCGGTGCTGCCGTCGAGTCGCTGTCGATCATTGCGATTGCCACGAGCATCGCATTACTGCGATTTGCGCAACAGCCCCCGAACTGCGTATCCGATCGCGCCGCACGCCACCGCGCCCGCACCCAGCAGCGTGGCGCTGACCTGCGGCCTGCGCAGCTCGTTGCGCACGCCGATCAGGTCCGTCACGCAATGGTCCTCGAAGAACACGCGTAATTCGTTGCTGGAATAACGGCCGACCAGATCGCCCCACGTCATCATGCGCGTCACGTACGCCATCGGATTGTCTTCGCGGAATTCAAACAGCCGGATGCCACGGAACCGCGATTTCGGGCCGTAGCATTCAAAACCACAGGTCGGCGCGTACCCCAAATCGATGTCGTGCACATGCCCGACGAACGAATTCTTGTGGTCATGCCCGCAGAACAACGCGAAATAGCCGCCCGCCTCACGCAACGCGTCCACTTCGCCCACGTTCACGTCGGCGCAGCCAATCGCCTCGCCCAGCCGCGAACCGGGTCGGCACACATCGCGGTCGAGCACATAGCAATGTCCTGCGAATTCGCGCGCGCCCTCCACGGCGTTCGGCGTGTAGGCGGGCACTTCGCGCAGGCAATCGTAGAATTCCTGCGGCGGAATGTGCTGGAAGGCGATTGCCGGCACCGCCTGCCCGTCGCCATTGCGCCTGCCCAACTCGCGTTGCACGCGCTTCAGCCATTCGACGGCTTCCGGCGAGGGGGTGCCGTAGCCGTCGGAGTCGGCCAAATCCCATCCGCGCGAATTCGCCGCGTATTTCGCGTATTCGGTGACCGACTGCCGTCCGTTGCCGTCGCCCGCGTCTGCCGTGTCGGCGTAATCGCCCGAATTGACCATCATCACGCTCATTGTGATGCGCCCCGAACCGTCGGACGCTTCGATCGGCAACGCGAACGTGCCCGGTTCGAGCGCCAACGGAGACGAGCCGGCGACGGGATTCATGCAACCGGCAAACTCGCGGTAAAGATCGTCCTGTTCGTCGGCGAGGATGCCGCATTGGAAATCATGGTTGCCGTACGTCGCTGCGAAGGGGATATGCGATTCCAACGCCGGCCCCAAAAACGCGGCGAATGTGTCGCGCACTTTCTGCCGTGTCTCGTCGAGCAGCGACGCCGCGGTGACGCGATTGATGGCTTCCGCCCACGATTCCAGCTTGCTGGCAGAACCGTTGCGACCTGCGCTTTTCACCAGTTTCGGCGAATCGGTGCCGATGCCGTCGATCATCCACCGTTCGTCGGAGGGCTGCGATTTGGTCAGTGTTTTGGCGATCGGATGACGTTTGATGCCACGGATTTTCGCTTCGATTTCGGTGACCGCGCGCACGTGCGTACCGGGCTGTTCGCCACGGCGGCGTAGAAACGTATCGATATATGCCGGATCGTAGCCGCGGATCTGATCGCCGGTGAGCACGATGAGGTCGGGATGTGCCTTCCTGATAGCGGCTTCGATCAGCCGAATCGTGTCTTCGCGCACGTCCGGACCATCCTGAATATCAGCCATTTGCAGCACCCGGAACGTACCGTCGCTGTTGAATCGCAAGCTCATGATGCCCACTGTACTGCGGCAAATCTGGATATGGGGTGAAATAAGGGCGCGAAAATCGCAAACCATGCCGTCATATCGCGGAATACCGGCAAAATATGGGATTGGTTGTCGCTAGTATGGGCGGCAGTGCAGGTAGGTAACATGCACGTAACAATGTGGATTGGCAGAAGGCCGATCCGACTTTACAGATAAGGAGGAGTGATGGGTCAGGATCAATCGTCAGTGTTTGATCTCGCGGCAGTCGCCGCGGCGTCCAACGGAGGGAACAACGACCCGCTGCTGCCTCCGGCGCGTTACATTGGAGCTCCGCAAAAGCCCAGCAAGATGCCGTACAACAAGTACGTCGCATACGATAAGCAGGTGCCGTTTGATTTCCCGGAGCGTACGTGGCCGGGCAAGCGACTGCAGCGTGCGCCGCGTTGGTGCTCCGTCGATCTGCGTGACGGCAACCAGGCTCTCGTCAACCCGATGGATTCCGAGCGCAAGCTGCGTTTCTGGAACCTGCTCGTGTCGATGGGCTTCAAGGAGATCGAGGTCGGTTTTCCGTCGGCTTCCGAAACCGATTACGACTTCATCCGCATGCTGATCGAGCGCGAGCTCATTCCGGATGACGTCACCATCGTCGTGCTCACCCAGGCCCGTGAGCACCTGATTCGCAAGACTTACGAGTGTCTGAAGGGCGCCAAGCGCGCCGTCGTGCACTTCTACAATTCCGTGTCCGTGCTGCAGCGCGAGGTCGTGTTCCGCAAGGACAAGGCCGGCATCAAGAAGCTCGCCACCGACGCGGCCACCCTGTGCAAGGAGCTCGAGGGCGAAGCCAAGGGCATCGACCTGTACTACGAGTATTCTCCGGAATCCTTCACCGGCACCGAGCCGGAGTACGCAGTCGAGGTGTGCAACGCGGTGATCGACGTCATCAAGCCGACGCCGGAACATCCGATGATCATCAACCTGCCGGCAACCGTGGAAATGACCACGCCGAACGTCTTCGCCGACGAGGTCGAGTATGTGTCCAACCACCTCGTGCCGCGTGACGCCGTGGTGCTCTCCCTGCATCCGCACAACGATGAGGGCATGGGCGTTGCCGCCACCGAGCTGGCGGTGCTGGCCGGTGCCGACCGCGTGGAAGGCTGCCTGCTGGGCAACGGCGAGCGTACCGGCAACGTCGACCTGGTCACCCTTGGTCTGAACTTCCTGACCCAGGGCATCGATCCGCAGATCGACTACTCCAACGTTCCGGAAATCCGCAAGACCGTCGAATACTGCAACCAGATCAAGATCTCCGAGCGCCATCCGTATGCGGGCAACTTCGTGTTCACCGCGTTCTCCGGCTCCCACCAGGACGCCATCAAGAAGGGTCTTGAGGCCCGTCAGGTGGCCGCCGACCGTGCTGGCGCCGATCTGGACAGCTTCGTGTGGCTCGTGCCGTACCTGCCGATCGACCCGAAGGACATCGGCCGTTCCTACGAGGCCATCATCCGCGTGAACTCCCAGTCTGGCAAGGGCGGCATGGCCTACCTGCTCAAGACCAACCACAACCTTGATCTGCCGAAGCGTCTGCAGGTCGAGTTCGAGAAGGTCGTGCAGAACTACGCCGACGAGACCAAGAAGGAAGTCAAGGACGAGGACATCTGGCGTCTGTTCAAGGACGAGTACCTGCCGGTCGAGGAATCCGGCGCCACCGCGGCTGGTGTCGTGGTCGGCGACAGCAAGGACGAGACCCTCGAGCAGTGGGGCCGTCTGAAACTGCTGAAGGTGTCCGTCTCCTCCGGCGAGGATGGTTCCGACACCGTGCTCAAGGCCAGGATTCTCGACCGCGGCGTGAACGTCGGCGTCGACGAGCCGGTGGAGCGTGAGGTCTCCGGCATCGGCAACGGTCCGATCGCCGCCTTCCTCAACGCCGTGAGCAACTTTGGCATCGAGGCTTCGGTGATGGATTACGTGGAGCACACCATGTCCGTCGGCACCGATGCTATGGCCGCTTCCTATGTGGAATGCCAGATCGGCGAGGAAGACAACACGAGCATCGTGTGGGGCGTCGGCATCGATACCTCCATCGTCACCAGCTCGCTGAAGGCCATCATCTCGGCCATCAACCGTTCCGAGCGCTGATTGCGCTGATTGAGCGGACGCGTTGAACAAACGCGCCGGATATGATTCGAGGGGCTTCCTGGGTAACCGGGAAGCCCCTCGTCGTTGTCGTGTGCCATGCGATGCGCCCGCTCACAAGTGCGACGAGCGCGTTCCGTGACGCTTCCTTTCCGCGGATGAAGGGTGTCGCAATGACGCCACACCAAGTTGTACAACGATGTAAAACACGGTATAGTACATCGTTGTAAAACCTGTATCTGCTTACTGAAGGATCTTCCATGTCGGCCAATTATTCCCTGCTGTGCTATACACGCGAAGCCACCGGACGCGAAGAGGCGAACAACGAGGACATCGCCTACAGCATGCATTTGGCGCTACGTTCCGGCGATGACGCCGAGTGGCAGCCGCTTAACGAAAACTATGGCATCTTCTTCGCGGCCGGTGTGCCGATCGCCGCTGCGACCGCGGAGTCCCGCCGTGCGTGCACGGCCGCGGCGCGCTTCGCCGCAGACCCGTTCGACGCGCCTCGCCCCGCCACCGACGCCGTCGCCCATGGCGTGGTCATGCCCGGCATGGACATCACGCTGAAATCGCTCAAGGATCCGTTCCTGTTCCGTCTCGCGGACGGACGATTCGCCATAGCCGCGACCCGTACCGCCCGCGGCGGCGAACCGGACGGTTCCGAACGGTCGGCATTCCTGCTTGCCATCAGCGATGATCTGACGGCGTTCGACCAGCGGGGGCTGGTGCAGCTGCGCACTGTCGGCGGGGTCAATCGTCCGGCCGTCGTCTTCGATGCCGCGGATGCGTGCTACGTCGTCTCCTGGACCGGCGATGACGGCAAAGCGTACGTTGCGCGGACGGCCGATATCGTAGCTGCCGCCGGTTCGGGCAGGCCGCTTGGTGTCGTGGAATCGGCGTCGTCGCAGCCGTTGCGTCAGACCGGGGATTGCGGCATTCCGAACGCCGTCGTCGGCAACAGCATCGCCATCAGTGAGCCGGAGGCCGAGCGCCTGATAGAGCGCTTCGGCCGCATCCGCAATACCGGAACGTCCGTGCCCGCCCAGCGAATCGATGCGGGCCTGCATGGTGAGGATGCCCGGAATGCGGTTCTGGCCTTGGCCGCAACCCGTGCGGAACTGTCATACAGCGACGGCTCGCAGGCCACGCGCGCAGTGGATTGGAACATGGCCCAGCTTGAGGCCATCGCCCGGGAGGCCGCCGAAGGAACGCTCAAGGCCGGCCAGACCCGTACCGTCGAAGGTGTGATCCGCCAGAGCGTCTATCCGGTGCCGTTCGCGGTGGAGCGCGCCGATCCATCGGTGTTCGCGTGGAATTTCAACGGCAAGCCGATGTTCATGTTCATCGCCACCGATGACACCGACGGCAATTGCGTGGACCCGAACAACGGTCGGACCCATATGCCGTTGCGCATCGCCGACTCCATCGAAGCGCTTTCCGACGCCGCGGGCGGACAGGCCAAGGAGATCGATCTGCTCGCATGCGGCGATCTCAATAGCGAAGATCAGCCGATGACCGGCTGCTTCTGGGCGCCGGAACTGCATGTGATCGGCGGCAAGCTGTCAGTTCTGTTCATGCCTTGCTTCGACGGACCGCGCGTCAATCCCGACGGCACCCCCAACGATCGTGCCGGCAAACCGGACATGTGGACCGGCAGCTGCCACATCATGCAGCTCAAGCAGCATTCCGACGGCACGGATTTCGATCCACGCGAGCCGGAGAACTGGACGGTGCCCGAGCCCATCCTCGACCCGGATGGCGAGACGCTCAATCCAATCCAGCGCATTTCGCTTGACATGACCGTGCTGTGCGATTCGGATCGCTGGTACTACGCATGGCAGCAGGTCGGCAGCATCTGGATCGCCAGCTTCGACCCAGGTCGTCCGGCGAAGCTCACCAGCAAGCCAAAGCAGATTGTCGTGCCGGAATTCGCATGGGACAACATGATCGCCGAAGGGCCGAACGCCATCGTGCATGACGGAACGATTTTCCTGATCTACTCGGGCTCGCTGGTCGGCATCGACTACACGACCGGCTTGGTCACCGCCCCGGCTGGACAGGGGGCCGATCTCACCGACGCCAGCGTATGGACGAAGCTCGATTACCCGCTGCAGAAGTCCGGCATGTACAACGGGCGGTGGCAGCTCGGCACCGGCCACGGCATGTGGTCGCATGACGAGGACGGCAACCTCATCTACGTGTTCCACAACGCCGAATACGAGCACGGCCGCTATGGTGGCCGCGACGCCCAAGTGCGTCGCGTGCACTGGTCCAAGGAGGGCATGCCCATTCTGGATATGCAAACGGCGGAGGAGCTTGACCCCGACTATGCTGGTGTAACGATGGAGGTTGGTTTCTTCGATGCCGACTGAGTCCGCTGAATGACAAAAGGGGTATATATGCCGAAGCGAACGGGGGGAAACGGCGAGCATGTCGTGACCATGCGTGAGGTGGCCAAGGCGGCCGGTGTGTCGATCAAAACCGTCTCCAACGTGGTCAACGACTACGAATTCGTCTCGCGGGCCACGCGCGACAAGGTCAACAAAGCCATCGCGGAACTGGGATACACGGTGAACGTGTCGGCACGCAATCTGCGTCGAGGGCAGACCGGCATCATCGGCTTGGCCATTCCCGATCTGCAGATGCCGTATTTCGCGCAGCTGTCATCGCTGGTCATCGAAGAAGCGAAGAAAGTCGGTCTGCGCGTGATCGTGGAGCCGACGCAATATTCGCGCGATGGCGAGTTGGAAGCGCTGCACGGGTCCCAGCAGACGATGATCGACGGCCTGATCTACAGCCCATTGGAGCTTGGGCAGGATGACGTTGAGCAGCTGAAGGTCGATTATCCGCTTGTGCTGGTTGGCGAACGCATCTTCACCGACCAGGTGGATCACATCGCCACCGAGAACGTGGAAGGCGCGAAGCGGGCCACGCAGTATCTGCTGACGACCGGTTGCCGCCGCGTGGCCGTGGTCGGTGTGCACCCGGGGGAGAAAGTCGGTTCCGCCGCGCTGCGCTACCAAGGGTATCTTGAGGCACTGGAGGAGGCCGGCGTCGAATTCGACGATCGGCTGGTCGTCGAATCGGGCATGTGGCATCGTAGTGACGGCGTGAGGGCCATGAACGCGTTGTTGGATTCCGGCGTCGAAGTCGATGGCGTCGTCGCGCTGAACGACATGCTGGCTTCCGGCGTGATGCACGCGATTCAGATGCACGGCTTGCACATTCCCGACGACATCTCCGTGGTTGGTTTCGACAATTCCGACGATTCACAGTACCTGTCGCCGGCGCTGACGTCGATCGCGCCGGGACTTGAGGCGGTAGCCCGTCTGTCGCTTAAGGTGCTCAAGGAGCGTATCGACGGCCGTGACCCGAATGCCGACAAACCGGGGGAGAAGGTCTTCCGCAAGGTCGCATCATCGCTGGTCGTGCGCCAATCCACCAAACTCCCCATCGATTCCCTCGTCCTCTGAGCTTTCGCTTGCCTTCCGGCAAGTTTCTTCCAGCGTGCGTACCCATTGAGTCGGCTCTTCCCCCAAGGTGCCGCCGCCGGGCATGGGCGCTCGGCCGTAAGCTTGGCCGAACGGCCTTGAGTGTGTCGAGCACCCATGACCGACGGCGGCACCGACATTGGCATGAATGGCGCAAACGATGGACGCCCATGCCCAGCGGCAGCACCGCATCCAAGCATCTTCCGACAATGACGCGCCCAAGTTGTTACAACGATGTAAGAATGATATATTCAACGTTGTAAATACTGGAACAACGGATTGAGAAGGACTAAACATGGTTGTTTACAACAATCCGATCGTGCTTCAGCGCGCAGACCCCTGGGTGCTCAAGGTTGACGGCGAGTATTATTTCACCGCCTCCGATCCGGAATACAACTGCATCGCCATCCGGCACGCGTCGAGCATCAACGATCTGCAGAAGGCTCCGGAGACGGTGGTGTGGCGCAAGCACGAATCCGGCCCGGCAAGCATCTACATCTGGGCCCCCGAACTACACCGCATCAATGGCGCATGGTATATCTACTTCGCAGGCGCCGCAACGGATTTCGAAGCATCCGGCCTGCCGACGCACCGCATGTTCGTGCTGGAGAACACCGACGACGATCCAACTTCCGACAACTGGGTGGAGAAGGGCCAGATCATCACCCCGATCGACTCCTTCGCACTTGACGCCACCACCGAGGTGATCGATGGCGTGCAGTACTTGGTATGGGCGCAGAAGGATCCCGCCATCGAAGGCAACTCCAATCTGTATATCGCCAAGATGGCCAATCCGTGGACGCTGGGCAGCGAGCCCGTCATGCTGACCAAGCCGGAATACGACTGGGAATGCATCGACTTCCTGGTCAACGAAGGACCGGCCTTCCTGTTCCATGAGAACAAGATCTACATCACGTATTCCGCCTCCGGCACCGGAGTTCCGTACGCCGTGGGGCTGTTGACCGCCGAGCGCGGCAGCGATCTGCTGGACAAGGCCTCCTGGACTAAGAGCCCGGTGCCGGTGTTCAAGACCTGCGCCGAGAACGGTCAGTATGGTCCGGGCCACAATTCATTCACCAAGTCCGAGGACGGCACCGAGGACCTGATGATTTACCACTGCCGCAACTACACGGAAATTAAGGGCGATCCGCTGTTCGACCCAAATCGCCACGCGCGCGTCGGTGTGGTCAAGTGGACCGCCGACGGTCCGGATTTCGGCGTGCCGGAACCTGATAATCTGTGGACCCCCACTACCACGGACGTGTTGCCCGCTGATGGTGGCCCGCTTGCGGGAACTCCGGCCGTAGGCCACTGAGGGGCGTGGCCGGAGGGGTCACCCCGTCTATAACCCCATCCATAAAGCTGGCTGTTGTCGTCGGCGTGTTACCGTTTGTACAACGATGAAAATAGCTGTATAATCAAAATTACAACGTTGCAAATGAGCAGGGAGGCTCAATCGAAAAGGATTCTTCCCATTCGGATTGCAACGAGGAGCGGTCCAGCGATGGTCCGTTGAGGAAAAGGAAGGAAACAATGTCTACATCCAGGCATCTTACCGGGTTGCGGCGCTTTGCCAAGGCTGCCGTAGCCGTGTGTGCGTCACTTGGACTTGTGCTTGCCGCCGGAGGCTGTGGTGCCTCTTCGGGTGAAAGCAAGACCATTTACTTCTGGAACAATCTGGTGGGCGATGACGGTCCTGCAATGCAGCGCATCGTCAAGGAATACAACGCCCAGAGCGATTACAAGGTCGTTTTCCAGCCGATGAACGGCGGCGATCTGACCACGAAGATCTATTCCGTGATGCAGACCGGCAAGAACATCCCCGACATCATCATCGGCGACCAGTTCCAGACCGCCGTTCTGCAGTCCCAAGGTCTGCTCGACACCATGGACGATTGGCAGAAGGTCGCCCCGGACCTCAAGGAGAGCAGCTTCCTGCCCGCCACTTGGAAGGGCGTCACCGTCAATGGCAAGGCCTACGGCATTCCGCTGTATCTGTACCAGATGGCCATCTACTACAACAAGGACCTGATCAAGAAGTACAACCTGCAGTACATCCTCGACGACGGGTTCGTCACCATCGACGAGATCAAGGACCTCAAGGGCAAGCTACCCAAGGGCACCTACGCGCTGACTTACGGCAATCTGCCGTGGGCCTTCATGTCCCTGCTGTACGGCGCGGGCGGCACGCTTGAGAACGATATGGACGACCTGACCAAGGACGTGTGGCGCAAGCCCATGGAGAAGCTCAAGGAAGCGTACGACGCCGGTGTGGTCGCCCCGATGGACGTCGACGGCGAGCAGGCGTTCGGTTCCGGCAAGGCCGTGTTCGCGCAGCTTGGCACGTGGGCGCAGGGCAATATGTCCAACACCTTGGGCGCCGACAAGATCGCGGAAGCCAACACCCTGCAGTACAGCGCCGACAATCCGGTGAACTTCTTCTACCAGTGCAACTGGATGCAGTTGAAGGATCCGCACCGCTCCGCGGCGAAATCCGCAGCCGCCGCCGACTTCGTCAAGTACGTGTACGAGCACTGGATGGATTGGTCTGAGGTCGGTTCCATCTCGCCGGCATACCGCGATCTGAACAACCCGGAGTACCAGAAGCTGATCCAGGCGTCCTTCACCAACAGCAAGAAGGAACGCGACTACATCAAGACCTCCAACTACCTCTACGGAGGCTATGCGACCGCTGGTTGGGGCACATACAACGACATCGTCTACGGCAATGTTGGTCTTGAAGAAGGTCTGAAGACCCTCGACCTCATGGCCCAGGGCCAAATCGAGATTCAGGAGGAATCGTGATGAGCAAGACATCTACGATCGGATCCGCAAAATCATCCATGAAGCGCAAGAACTCCATCTGGCACGCGCTGCCGTACATCGCTCCGCACTTCATCATCTTCGCCGTCTTCGGCATCATCCCGATTATCTTCGGCATTGGACTGGCGTTCACCCGCTGGAACATGGTCGGTGCGCCGAAGTTCGTCGGCCTGCAGAACTTCGCGAAGATCTTCGACCCCAGCACCTATTTCTACTCGATCTTCTGGCGTGATCTCGGCCACACTCTGCTCTTCGTGCTGGTCAGCGTGCCGCTGACCATCATCGTGCCGCTGCTGCTCGCCGTGGCGCTCAGCAAGAAGGGACTCAAGGGCGCTGGTCTGTTCCAGGCGATCTTCTACATCCCAGGTCTGATCTCCATCGCCGCCGGTGCACTGGTCTGGCGTATGGTCTTCAACTCCCAGTTCGGTCTGCTGAACACCACCTTCCACACCGACATCAACTGGCTCGGCAAGAACCCGTACGCATGGATCACCATCTTCGTACTCGTGCTGTGGGCCGGTATCGGCGGCAACCTCGTCATCTACCGTTCCGCGCTCTCCGGCGTGGACGAGAGCCTCTACGAAGCCGCGAAGGTCGACGGAGCCGGTCCGGTCAGGATCTTCTTCTCCATCACCCTGCCGGAAATCAAGCTGCCGTTGTTCTACACCACCATCATGACCACCACGGGCGCCTTCAACGTGTGGGGCCAGCCGGTCATGCTGACCAACGGCGGACCGAACTACCAGACCCAGGTGCTGCTGATGGATATCAGGAACCTCGCGTTCCCCGCCGGCCCTGCGGCCGCCGGCATGGCTTCCGCAATGGCATTGCTGCTGGGCATCATCCTGATGGCCATCGCCGCGATCCAGCTGATCTTCATGAATAAGGAGGACTGAAGATGTCCGCTGCAACCACAGTCAATGTCGCAAGCGCGGCAATTCCTGAAAACAAAACCAAAAAGGTCTCCCCGTCGCTGATCGCCGTCTATGTGGTGCTCGTCGTGCTGGCAGTCGTCTGGCTGCTTCCGGTGATCTACACCGTGACGACTTCGTTCAAGTCGGTGGCCGAATTCACCTCCAACGCGTTCAACTTCCTGCCCGCGAAGTGGGTGCTTGACAACTACATGACGCTGATCGAGGCATCCGCCAGCTACCCGGTCCTGAACTGGCTGGGCAACTCGCTGATTATCTCGACCGTGTTCGCAGTGCTGTCCGTGTGCATCGTCGCGCTCGCAGGCTTCGGCTATTCCCGTCTGAACTTCAAGTACCGCGATACGCTGTTCTTCGTCCTGCTGCTCATCTCGATGTTCCCTGCCGTGGTCAACATGATCCCGCAGTACCGCATCATCGCCTCCCTCGGCTGGGTCAACACCTACTGGGCCTGCATCATCCCTGGCCTGGGCAACGTGGCGAACATCTTCCTGGTGCGCAACTTCATGAAGGGCATCCCGAAGGAACTGGACGAGGCGGCCGAAATCGACGGCGCCACTGATTTCCAGATCTTCACCCGCATCATGCTGCCGGCCATCCGCCCGATTCTGATCGTCATCTTCCTGTTCAGCTTCACCGGCGCTTGGAACGACTTCCTGTGGCCGACCTTGGTGTTCAACGACATCAACAAGATGCCGGTCACCGCTGGTCTGCAGCTGCTGAGCAACCAGATGGGCCAGTACAACCAGATGGGCTCCCTGATGGCGGCCACCTGCATGGCCATCATCCCGACCCTGCTGCTGTTCCTGTTCGCGCAGAAGTACTTCCTGCAGTCCCTGAACATCACCTCCGGCCTCAAGGGCTGATACCGGCCGAGTGAGATAATGCACAGGTCCGTCCCCAAACGGACGGGCCTGTGATTTTATCTTTCCCGAGCTGCGCATCGCACATCGGATGAGGCCACACCACGGAAAGGACCGATATGAATCCGCAAGGCAACACCATGCAGCCGCCGGCACCATTGGCTCGCAAGGCGGAACGAGTGCTGATGACCATCGCCGCCGCCTACAACGTGATCATGGCGTCCATCACACTGTTCATGTTCACCAGCTGGTTCAAAGGCCAAGCCTACGATCTGCTGGAACATAACGGTTTGCTGAAAACGGACTATTCCGCGGTGGACAACGCCTCGACGGTGGTGGGCATCTACGCGCTGCTGGTGCTGATTATCGGCATCGTCAGCTTCATCATGTCCATGCGGTGTCTCGCTCCCGGCACCACCAGCCGGTGGGTGATCATCTGGCTGGCAATCGTGGTGGTCTTCTCCCTGGGCACGATGGACCTCATCGGCCTTGCACTGTATTCCATCACCTTGGTCATCTATCTGGCCCGCAACAAGGCCATCGCGGCGCAGCAGGATGTGATCCGCACATGGGCCCGCACGCATCAGGGCTAATCCTCCTTCCCGAAGAAAGCTGTCGCTCTCGTGGCGGCGGCTTTCTTCGTATCCGCGCATATTGACGCGGTACGTTATCGAACACGCAATTCACTTATCCAATTCATTCATTCACAACCACAAGGTGGGACCATGACCGACACAACCGACGACTACGGTTACCTGCTCGTCCACTTCATCGAGGATCCGGACGGCTACGCCGAGAAGATTTACATGGATATATCCGACGGTGACAATCCGCACCGTTGGGTGCCGCTCAACGATGGAAAGCCTGTGCTGGCTTCGCATCTCGGTACCACAGGCGTGCGCGATCCGCATATCATCCGCAATCCCGACACCGGCACGTGGTATATCATCGCCACCGATCTGCGTGTGTTCGGAGGCGACGGCGGCGGCTGGTACGAGTGGAGCCACCACGCCAGCACGAATCTCATCATCTGGGAATCCGACGATCTGCTCCATTGGAGCGAGCCGCGCATGCTCGACGTGTCCCGCAAGCCGGACGGCTCCCATCTGGAGCTTGGTATGGCCTGGGCATGCGAATGCCTCTGGGTGCCGGACTACTATCCGCAAGGCCATCACGGTGGGCGCGGCGCATTCGTCATGTATTGGTCCAGCACCGTGTTCAATGATGCGGACAAGGCTCACGACGACAAGAACGTTTACTGCACTGTGCTGTGGGGCGCCACCACCGATTTCACGCAGGACACGTTCGAATATGGTGGCGTGTTCATCGACAACCACGGTGACGCCATCGACACCACGATGATCCAACGTCCGCTGCCTGATGGTGGTGTGCGCACGTACCGCATCACCAAAGACAATGCGCATGGCACCGGCATCTGGATGGACCGCACCGACGCGAAGCGCTGGTGGGAGCCGGGAACGACCTGGACCAAGGTGCAGGACCGGATTGGCGCAGGCTACGTGCCGGACGGCAACCCCGGCGGCGTGGAAGGTCCTGCGGTGTTCGCCAACCACCACAACAACGGTGGACCGGACGACGAATGGTACTTGTTCGTGGACGTGATTCCGTCGATTGGATACCGGCCGATGGTCAGCCGCGATCTCGATCAGGGCTGGGTGCCGTTGCAGGCGGACGATTACTTCCTCACCGCGCATACGAAACACGGTGGCGTCGCCTCGCTGACGCGCGTCGAATACGACCGTCTCGCCCAGCATGTGCATGCATTCTGACGAACGACGTTGACGACCGTGCGCCCGCGTGCACGCGGCAAAACCAAGGGGGCTTCCCGGAATAACCGGGAAGCCCCCCTTTGCGTGTTCGCTGACCGCGACGGCAATCGCAGTCAGCGACTGCTATTGCTGCGATGTATCGCCATTGGCGCCGTTATTACCGGGATTATCGCCACTGGTTCCTCCGCCATTGCCACCGTTGGTGTCGTTACCGTCGCCGTTAGCGGGATTATCGCCACTATTACCGCCGTCGCCACCGCCCTGACCGGTATTCTGCGTTTCCTCGGTCTGATTCGGCGTGGTCTGTTGGGTGTTCTCCTCGGTGCGCGGAGTCACGGTGGTCTGCTGCTTTCTAGTCCAGCTCTTCTGCGCGCCGGTGCCCCACGTACCGTCCGGTCCGCCGACCTTGCCGTTATCGGTGGCGTCGGGGAACGTTTCGTTCGGAGTGTCGGCAAGGGCCTGCTTCATGTATTCGGTGAACAGATGCACGGGGTAGTCGCTGCCGCCGGTCCATCGGCCGAACGAAGGGATCTGCTGCGGATTGCCGTTGGCGTCCGGATACCACATCGCCACAGAAGTCAGCATGGACGGCGTGTAGCCGATGAAGCTCGCTGCGTTGGAATCGTTTGCGGTGCCTGACTTGCCGGCAATGGTGTGCCCAGTGGCACGCGCCTCGGTGGCGGTGCCTCGCTGGACCACGCCGGTAAGCGCCTTCGTCACGAGATTCGCGTTGTTCGCTTCGAACGTCTGCTCCGCCGAGGTCGGCGCGTTGTACAGGTCGGTGCCGTTCGCCGTCTGCACTTGGGCAACGATATGCAGCGTCGGCTTGTTGCCTTGGTTGGCCAGTGTGGCGTATCCCTGCGTCATGTCCTTGAGGGTCAGGCCGTTGTTGCCGAGCACGGTGAACGGGTTGGAACCATCCAAAGACGAATCGTCAACGCCGGCCTGCCGTGCGGTTTCGGCGATTTTCTGCGCGCCGAGCTTGGTTTGCAGATCCATGTACACGGTGTTCGAGGATTGTTCCGTCGCCGTGTACAGGTTCACGTATCCCAGATTCTCGCCGCCGTAGTTGCTCACCGTTTCGGTGATGCCCGGGAACGTCCGGTACGAGTTGCCGTTGAAGTACGTGTTGAGGCTGACGCCTTCGTTGACGGCGGCCAGCAATGCGAACGGCTTCATGGTGGAGCCGACTTCGTACGTTGCCTGGGTGACGTTGTTGAGCTGCTTGGTCAGGTAGTCGTCTCCTGCGTACAGCGAGATGATGGAACCGTCCTTGGGGTTCACCGACAGCGCGCCGAACTGCATGCCGTCGGGCACGATGCCTTGCATGCCGTTTTGGGAGGGACTGATGGTGGAGAACATCAGGTCCTGCTTCGATTTGTCAATGGTGGTGACGATTTTGTAGCCGCCGGTTTCCAGGTCCTGCTTGCTGAACGCCTTGGTGTTGACGAGTTCGTTCTGCACCATCGTCAGCAGGTATCCGTTCGGTCCGGACATCTGGTTGTTCTGTTGGATTTCGATGGTTTGCGGGAATTTCGCGGCTTTCTTCTCGTCCGGCGTGATGTAGCCGTCTTCGTCCATGATGTTCAGCACGCGCTTGTAACGTTTTTCAGCTTGCTTGGGATTCACGTCGGGGGTCCATACGCTCGGCGCGGGAATGATGCCGGCAAGCATGGCCGCTTCGGAGAGCGTCAGATCCTTCGCGTCCTTGCCGAAGTACGCTTTGGCCGCTGCCTGGATGCCGTATGCGCCACGGCCGAGATAGATGGTGTTCATGTAGTTGCACAACACCTGGCTCTTGTCCTGTGCTTGGGCGATTTTGACCGCCAGGAACGCCTCACGCAGTTTGCCTACGTACGAGGTGGTTTCGCCCAGATAATAGCGTTCCGCATACTGCTGGGTGATGGTGGAACCGCCCTGCCTGCTGCCGGTGGTCAGGTTGTTGTAGAACGCGCGTGCGATGCCGATCGGATCGATGCCCTTATTGGTGTAGAAGGAGCGGTCTTCCGATGCCACGATCGCGTTGCCGACGTAGTCGGGCAGGTCTGCGCAGCTGATGATTTCGCGGTTCTGTTCCGCATAGCTGCCGATCGGCGTGGTGCCGTCGTTGTAGTACACGGTCGTCTTTTCGGCCAGCGCGAACTTTTCCGGCTGCGGGATTTCCGTGGTGGTGTACATGTAGGCGAACAGGCCGATGCCTGCCGCGATGAGCGCCGCGAAGATGCCGAGCACCCATTTGAGTACGAGATGCTTGTGTTTTCTGGTCTTTTTGGGTGCGCGATGCGAAGTGTGCTTCGGCCCCTGGGGCGGCTTGCTCAGCACTTCTCCATGGACCCCGTAGGTGGTGCCCACCCGTGGCGTCGTGGACGTTGCGCTGCCGCTGCGGGCGCTTTTTGAGCGTGAGCTGACACTTCGTGTTCGTGAAACCATGGTTTCCACCGTAGCCGAACGACCTGAAAAACAAGGGTGTAGATAGTGCTGTCCGACTGGAAAAACATGTTTTTGCGCAGCTTTTTTACAAATCGACAATCTGTTGACGACTGCCGTAATATGGCCGTTTTTCAGTGATTTTTCAGTTTACAATGCGGTTTGTGGGTATGCTTGGGGATTGGTATACCTGCGAAACGCATAACAGAGGAGTCGTTTTCAGATGAGCATTCGAGTGGCTATCGCCGGCGTGGGCAATTGCGCCTCGTCGCTGGTGCAGGGCGTTGAGTATTACAAGGACACCAAGGACGAGGATAAGATTCCCGGCCTGATGCACAACAATTTCGGTGGCTACCGCGTGCGTGACATCGAATTCGTCACCGCGTTCGACGTCGATGCGCTGAAGGTGGGCAAGGACCTGTCCGAGGCGATCGGAGCCTCCCAGAACAACACCATCAAGTTCGCGGACGTGCCGAATCTGGGTGTGGAGGTGCTGCGTGGCCCGACCAACGACGGTTTGGGCGAGTACTACCGTCAGATGATTACGGAGTCGGACGCCGAGCCGGTGGATGTGGCGCAGGTGCTGCGTGACAAGAAGGTCGACGTGCTGGTTTCCTACCTGCCGGTTGGTTCCGAGAAGGCGGACAAGGCTTACGCTCAGGCCGCTATGGACGCTGGCTGTGCGTTCGTGAACTGCCTGCCGGTGTTCATCGCCTCCGATCCGGAGTGGGCGCAGAAGTTCCGTGACGCTGGTGTGCCGATCGTCGGCGACGATATCAAGTCGCAGGTCGGCGCCACCATCACGCACCGCGTGCTGGCCCGTCTGTTCGAGGATCGCGGCGTGCGTCTGGATCGTACGTACCAGCTTAACGTCGGCGGCAACATGGACTTCATGAACATGCTGCAGCGTTCCCGTCTGGAGTCCAAGAAGATCTCCAAGACCCGCGCCGTCACTTCCGTGGTGCCGCACGACATGGATCCGCACAACGTGCATATCGGCCCGTCCGATTACGTGGCTTGGCTTGACGACCGCAAGTTCGCCTTCGTGCGTCTTGAGGGCACCACGTTCGGCGATGTGCCGCTGAACCTCGAATACAAGCTCGAGGTGTGGGATTCCCCGAATTCCGCCGGTATTGTGATCGACGCCGTGCGCGCGGCCAAGATTGCGCTCGACCGCCACCTGGCCGGTCCGGTGCTGGCTCCGAGCTCCTACTTCATGAAGTCCCCGGCCGTCCAGCACGAGGATGGCGAGGCTCGCCGCTTGGTGGAGGAATTCATCAAGGGCGATGTCGAAGGCACCGAAGAGCAGCTTGACGCCGATGTGGCGGCCGCGAAGGCCGCCGGCAAGGATGTGTGGCGCGCATAGCGTGCGTTGCTGACGGCAGACCCGCGATGGCAATGGCAACCATCTCGTAGGTCTCGACCCACGGCTGATTCGTAGGCAGAATCAGCATATAATGAAAATCCCTATGGCCTGGGGTAATGCCATAGGGATTTTTGTTGTCCCGGGAACGCTGCGGCGGTGGCGGCCAATGGTCGTGCGCCGTCGCAGCGTGAACGGGAATCATATATTGCGCAATGTATATCGCGTCACTTTTTGAGGAGTGGTTCGACCTGTTCCTCGTACGCGGTCAGCGCGGTGTCGATCACATTGTGCATGTCGTAGTACTTGTACGTGCCCAGACGGCCGCCGAACACCGTGAGCGGCTCGGCCTTCGCGAGCTCCTCGTACCTCGCGTACAACGCCTTGTCGGCCTCCGTGTTGATCGGATAGTACGGCTCGTCGCCACGCTCGGCGAAACGGCTGTACTCCTCCCACACCACCGTCCTGTCCGGGTTCTGCGAAGCCCGGCGCTCCGGGTTGAAGTTCTTGAACTCGATCGCGCGCGTGTACGGCACGTCCGCGTCGGAGAAGTTCATCACCGGGCATCCGAAATGGTCGCCCTCGTCGTAACGCACCTCCCTGAAGTCCACCGTGCGCCACTTCAGCTCGCCGAGCGAGTAGTCGAAGTAGCGGTCCACCGGACCCGTGTACACCACCGGCACGCCCGCCGCGGCCAAGGCCTTCCTGTTGTACGGCTGGGACTCGTCGAAGAAGTCGGTCCTGAGGGTCACGTGGATGCGCGGATCGTCGATCATGCGCTCCATCCACGCGGTGTACCCGTCCGTGGGCAGGCCCTCCCACGTGTCCCTGAAATACCGGTTGTCGTAGTTGAAGCGCACCGGCAGGCGGTTGATGATGCCCGCGGGCAGGTCCTTCGGATCGGTCTGCCACTGCTTGCCCGTGTAGTTCTTGATGAACGCCTCGTACAACGGGCGGCCGATCAGCGAAATGCCCTTGTCGTTGAGGTTCTTCGGGTCCGTGCCCGCCAATTCGCCGGCCTGCTCGTCGACCAGGGCCTTCGCCTCGGCCGGCGTGTAACGCGCGTGGAAGAACTGGTTGATGGTCCCGAGGTTGATCGGCAGGGGATACACCTCGCCGTCGTGCGTGGCGTACACGCGGTGCACGTAGTCCGTGAAGCTTGTGAAACGGTTCACATAGTCCCAGACCCTCTTGTTGGACGTGTGGAACAGGTGCGCGCCGTACTTGTGGATCTCCGCGCCGGTCTCCTCGTCCATGTAGCTGTACGCGTTGCCTCCGATATGGTCGCGCACGTCTATGATCTCGACCCTCGCGCCCAGATGCTCCACAGCCTGCTGGGCCACGGTCAGGCCGAACAGGCCCGCGCCCACGACCACCAGATCGGGATACTCCACCGCATCAGTCATAACAAAACAACCTTCCAAACGTTATCGATGCTTATCGCAGCCACGCAAACGCACAGGGGTGGCGTGCGATTCCTTCTCAAGTGTACCCGTGCGTCTAGTCGGTGCGGCGAGGTCCGGGCATGGTGTAATATGGCAAGAGCCTCCGCGTGGCGGTATGTCACCCAACTCCCCCAGGGCAGGAATGCAGCAAGGGTAAGTGGCCTCTTCCGGGTGCGTGGAGGTTTTTCTATATCTTCTCCGATTCGTTCCCCACAGTAGGGGCGATGCCGTATTCTCGGTGACTATGACCAACGAATTCAAGCCACTTGTCCGAGATCCACAGCAGCCTGTGAACATGCTTCAGCAGCCCACGGCAGCAACGCCTGCGGAACCGTTGGAATCGTTGTCGTTCCCTGATATGCGCGAAGTCGAGGCGGTGCTTTCTCCGCAGGATGTCAACAAAGGCTTGGCTCAGGCGGATCCGCTGACCCGCCATCCGCGCGTGTCCAGCATCGTGCTGTGCGTGGTGTTCGGTCTGCTGATGCTTGCCGCTTCCGCCGGCGTCTGGTGGCTTGGCGTGCGTACCATGGACGGCCAAAGCTATGAGGATATCGTCTGGTCGAAATTCGATGCCGCGTTGCCGGGTTGGCTGGCGCCGGTCGTGCACGTCTTCGCCATTTCCGCAGTGGTCATCACCGTCAGCGTCATCATGGGGGCAATCGCGTTTGCCGTGCTGATCGTGCGCAAACGGTGGCTGTCGATCGCGCAGCTCGCTGTATTCGGAGGCCTGTGTTTCGCCGCGGCCGAACTGTTGAAGCCGCTGCTGCCACGCCCGTATCTTATTAATTTGGAATCGAATCCTAATAATTCCGCGCCTTCCGGACATGTCATCCTTGCCGCTGCGGCAAGCGTGATGCTGCTGTGCGCCGTACCGCGCGTGCTGCGTGCGCTGGTGGCGGTGATTGGTTGGGCGTATACGGTGCTGGTCGGATTGTCGGTGATCGCGGCGCAATGGCATCGTCCGACCGACGTGATTATGGCGCTGCTGATCGTCGGCGGACTGGCGTTGCTGGCGCTTGCCACCACGTTCGCCAGCGGCATGGATGGGCCGGGCACGCGCGTCTCGTCGGCAAGCGTGCAGATCGTCGGCAGTGTGATGCTGACGATTGGCGTATTGGGCATCCTGTACGGCGCGTATATCATCTGGCAGATTCAGCCGGGACTCGCCATGAGCGCCGAATGGACGAATGCCGGCGCGTACGTTTCCACGGCGCTGCTGACGGCCGCCGTTTCCGCGCTGGTGCTTGGCATAACGCTCGCCATGCGTCAGCTGACCGCCTCGCCGTTGACGAAACTGGGTTTGGTGGGAGCGCCGCCCGCACCGCCGAAGCGCTGAAAACAGCCGGTTCCGGGCATGCTGCCGTCCATACGCCACACGGGCGGTTTGCCATTTCTCCGTATTCAGTGAGTATTATTGCGTTGCAAACACTAGTAATAAGGAGTGGCTATGGCTACCGGCAGCAAGCTCGTTATTGTGGAGTCTCCTACCAAGGCGAAGAAGATTGGCGGATACTTGGGCTCCGGATACACGGTCATGGCATCGGTCGGCCATATCCGCGACCTTGCCCAGCCCAGCCAGGTGCCGGCGGCCGAGAAAGCCAAGTACGGCAAGTTCGGCGTGGATATCGAAGACGGATTCAAGCCGTATTACATCGTGGACGGCAACAAGAAGAAAACCGTTGCCGACCTGAAAAGCGCGTTGAAGAAGGCAGACACCCTCTACCTCGCCACTGATGAGGATCGCGAAGGTGAGGCGATCGCATGGCATCTTGTGCAGACGCTGAAGCCGAAGGTGCCCGTCAAGCGCATGGTGTTCCACGAGATCACGCCGGAAGCGATCAAGGCGTCGCTGAACAACACGCGTGATGTGGACGCCGCCATGGTGGACGCCCAGGAAACCCGTCGTATTCTGGACCGTCTGTACGGCTATGAGCTGTCCCCGGTGCTGTGGCGCAAAGTCGGTCCGGGCCTGTCCGCGGGCCGCGTGCAGTCCGTGGCCACCCGTCTGATCGTGGAGCGTGAGCGTGAGCGCATGGCGTTCGTGCGTGCCCCCTATTGGGATGTCACCGCCACGCTGGAAGCGCCCGACGCCGACGGCAACAATGTTGCGTTCGATTCTCGCATGGTGTCGCTTGGCGGCCGTCGTTTGGCCGGTTCCAAGGATTTCGGCGATGATGGCCAGCTGACCGCCGCCGGCGTCAAAGACAACGTCGTGCAGCTGGACGAAACGCACGCGAATGCGATCGCGCGATCGCTGGAATATGCGACGTTCACCGTCTCGTCGATGGAAACCAAGCCGTACCGTCGCCGTCCGGTGCCGCCGTTCACCACGTCCACGTTGCAGCAGACGGCCGGCAATCGCCTTGGCATGAGCTCGCGCCAGACCATGCGTGCCGCGCAGGGGCTGTACGAAAACGGTTTCATCACGTATATGCGTACCGATTCGGTGACGCTGTCGCAGGAGGCGATCGCGGCCGCCCGTGAAGCGGTGTCGCGGCACTTCGGCGAAAAGTACTTGTCCGATGCGCCCAAGCAGTACGCCACGAAGACGGCGGGCGCGCAGGAAGCCCATGAATGTATCCGACCGGCGGGCGCGCATTTCCGCGATCCGGCTGAAATCGCCACTAAAGTGCCGGCCGACCAGCTCAAGCTGTACACCCTGATCTGGCAGCGCACGCTGGCCTGCCAGATGGCCGATGTGACCGGTTCCACCGCCACCGTGCGTCTGTCCTCGCCGACCGAAGCCGACGGCGAGGCCATGTTCCAGGCGTCCGGCACCGTCATCGAATTCCCCGGCTTCATGAAGGCCACCGGCGAGGGCCGCCGTAGCGTTGCCGACGCGAAGAAGAGCGCCGAGGCGGCGGGCGTGAAGATTGGCGATAAGGCCGAAAAGTCTGCGAAGGCTTCGAAGAAAACCGATGACAACGTTTCCCTGCCGCCGATGCAGCCGGGCGACGAGCTTGCCGCCGTGGACGTTGCCGCGGACGGCCACGAGACCCAGCCGCCGGCGCGCTACACCGAAGCGTCGCTCGTCAAAACGTTGGAACAGAAGGAAATCGGCCGTCCGTCCACGTATGCGAGCATCATCTCCACGATCATCGACCGCGGGTACGTGTACGAGCGTGGCCGTGCGCTGATTCCGTCCTGGCTGGCGTTCTCCGTCACCAAACTGCTTGAAACGAAGTTCCCGAAGTATGTGGATTACGAGTTCACCGCCGATATGGAAACCGGCCTCGACCAGATTGCTGGTGGCCATGAGACCGGCAAGGCGTGGCTGACCCGCTTCTACTTCGGTTCCGGCGATGGTGCGGCCCAGTCCGCCGACGAGGCGCATGAGGGCCTGCAGCAGCAGGTGGCGCAGCTTGGCGAGATTGATGCGCGTGAGATCAACACCATCGATATCGGCGATGGCCTGCACGTGCGCGTCGGCCGTTATGGCCCGTATCTTGAGGACATGAAGCATCTGGATGCGGAAGGCAACCCGAAGCGCGCCTCGCTGCCGGATACGCTCGCTCCGGATGAGCTGACCGTCGAGGTCGGCCACGATCTGATTGAAAACCATTCCGGTGGGCCGCGTGAACTGGGCAAGGACCCGGTGTCCGGCGGCACCGTCGAGGTACGTAATGGCCGGTTCGGCCCGTACGTGGCGTTGGTCATGCCGAGCGCGGAAGATGCCGGCGATACCGCTGCCGAGTCCGCCGCAGGCAAGGCGGGCAAGACGAAGCGTTCCAGCGGTAAGAAGGCGGCTTCCGACCGTCCGAAGATGGCGTCGCTGTTCAAGACGATGAGTCCCGAATCGCTGACGTTGGAAGACGCGCTGAAACTGCTGAGCCTGCCGCGCGAAGTCGGCTCCTACGATGAGGCGAACGCCGAAACCGGCGAAATGCAAACGGTTACGGTCATGGCCAACAATGGCCGTTACGGCCCGTACCTGACCAAGACCGGTGCCGACGGCAAGTCCGACACGCGTTCGCTGGCTTCCGAAGACGAGATCTTCACCGTCGACTTGGAGAAGGCCAAGGAACTGTTCGCGCAGCCGAAGTATGGACGCGGTCGTGGACGTGGCGCGGCCAAGCCGCCGCTGCGCGATCTGGGCACCGATCCGGAAACCCAGAAGCACGTGACCATCAAGGACGGCTTCTACGGCGCGTACATCACCGACGGCGAGACAAACCGTACACTGCCGAAGCAGTATGCGCCCGAATCGATCGAACCGGCCGAGGCGTTCCGCCTGCTGGCGGAGAAGCGCGCGCAGGGCCCGTCGAAGCGTCGTGGCCGCAAGACGGCTGCGAAGGGAGCCAAGAAGGGCGCTGCCAAAGGAGCGAAATCCGCGAAGAAGGTGAGCGCGGCCGAACAGGCGCGTGCCGACCGCCGTGCCAAGGTGCGTGAACTGGCCGACAAGGGTTGGGCGAATACGCGTATAGCGAAGGAGATCGGCTCCACCGCGTCCACCGTGAAGGCTGACGTCGACTGGCTGACCGCCAACGAAGGCTACGCGCGTCCTGAAGTCGTTCCCGCACGCTGACGTTATGCGGCGCGCGAAACGTCGCACGATCTGATGTTCCGCAAGACAATCGGCATCGTGCGACACCAAGCCGTGGGCCGAATGGCCGGGCACGGCAGGGGCGCACGGTACAGTGAAAGGCATGCAGGGCACTTTTATCTCGTTTGAAGGCGTTGACGGCGTGGGCAAGACCACGCAGGTCGAACGGTTGCGCGCATATGTTGAATCTCAGGGCCGCGAATGCGTGGTCACGCGCGAGCCGGGCGGCACCGCATTGGGCGTGGCGATTCGCAAAATGCTGTTGCACGGCGTGGATACGGGGGATGAGAACGATTGTGCCGACATCGCCCCGCGTACGGAGGCGCTGTTGTTCGCCGCCGACCGCGCGCAGCACGTCGCGGAAGTGATTCTGCCCGCTCTGCAACGCGGCGCGGTGGTCATCACCGACCGGTATCTCGATTCCTCTTTGGCGTACCAGGCGGGCGGCCGCGAGCTGACGGCCGCGGAAATCCGAAACCTGAGCATGTGGGCCACGAACGGTCTGCTGCCGGAACGCACGTATCTGCTGGATATGGATCCGGCGCAATCGCATGCGCGGCTGCAGCATGCCGAAGACCGCATGGAGTCGGCCGGCAACGACTTCCAGCGTCGCACACGCGTCGTGTTCCTCGACTTGGCTGAACGTGAGCCGGAACGGTTCCACGTCATTGACGCAAGCCAGTCCATCGAAGACGTGTGGGCGCGTATCAAAGCCGATTTCGACACCGTGAGCACCGCTGACGGGGGTATCGCATGAGCGTGTGGAACTCCATAGTAGGCCAAGCGCAGGTGGTCGAACAGCTGAAGGCCATCGCCAGCGGCGACCCGAAGGCCATCGCGCAGTCGTGGCTGATTTGCGGCCCTCCCGGATCGGGCCGTTCCAACGTTGCCCGCGCGTTCGCCGCCGCGCTCGAAAGCCCCGATCATGGCCTGAACGATGAGCCGACCAAAACCACCGAGCAGGTGCTTGCCGGCACCCACCCCGACGTGAGCGTGCTGGCCACCAACAAAGTGACCATCGGCATCGACGAGGTGCGTGACATCATCACCACATCCGAGCAGATGCCCGGCACCGCGCCGTGGCGCATCATCATCATCGAAGACGTCGACCGCATGATGGAACGCACCACTAACGTGCTGTTGAAGGAAATCGAAGAGCCGAGCCCGCACACCATCTGGCTGCTGTGCGCGCCCAGCGCCCAAGACGTGCTGCCGACCATCCGCTCGCGCACGCGCATCGTCAACTTGGCCGTACCGTCCAACCAGGCGGTGACGAAATTCTTGGAATCGCAAGGTTTCGAGCCGAATATCGCAGCGCGTGCGGCACGATTGTCGGAGGGGCACATCGGCATCGCGAGCCTGTATGCCAAGGACGAACGCGTCATGACGGACCGCGACGAGCTCATCGTCGGCGTGCTCGGCTTGCATCGCGCGTCGGATGCCGTGCTATTGGCCGGCAACCTCATCGACAACGCGAAGGCGCAGGCCGAAGCGGAAGTCAACGTCAAAGCGTCCGAAGCGGAAGCCGATTTCCGCCGCATCAACGGGCTCGGACCCAAAGACCGCATACCCCGAAACTGCGTGGCGCATACAATGCGATCGCCAAAAAAGACGAGCTCAAGCGGCGCGCCACCAGACTCACGCGTGACGTGCTCGACCGTGCGCTCAATTCGGTCGCCAGCATCTACCGTGACGTGGCGGTGCTGCAGAACAACGCCGAGGACGCGGTGGGGCTCATCAACCTCGAAAACCGTTCCGCCATCACGGAATTGTCGGTACGGCTCGACCGTACGGGGGCCGTGCGCCGGCTGGAGGACATCGCCACCGCGCGCCGCAGGCTCAATGGCAACGGCAATCCGGTTTTGGTGTTCGAAGCGCTGTTCTGCGCGCTGATTCCGTGATTTTCGTAATTTCCAGTAATTACCGGCGATTCGATTCGCGATTCACCGGCGGAACACCGAGGAATCCCGCACAATAAGCTGCGGGGCAAGCATGACGCGGGGCGCGCGCACGCTGCCGCCTGGCGCAGCAGCCGTCTCCGCCGCGCCTCCGGCAGGACCGGAAGCCAGCAATCGTAAGCATTCCGACACAATACGCTCAAACGGCGCACGCACCGACGTTAGCCGAGGCATGGTGGTACGCGCGATGGCGGAATCATGGTAGCCGACCACCAGTACGTCCTCCGGCACGCGGATTCCCAACGCGTCGAACGCCACCATCACGCCGAACGCGATCGCATCGTCGGCGCAGACCACGGCTTCCGGCTGTACGAGCGGCCCGTTGAACAGCCGCATGGCGCAATCGAAACCGCGCTGCACGGTACGTTCGCCGAACTGGTTCCAGTTTTCGCTGGTGGCAAGCCCGTAAGTGCGCATATGCGTGTGGAATGTGGCGAACAGTTCCGCCGATTCGAAAGACAGCTCGTTGCCGGCCATGTATGCGGCGGACGCGATGCCCTGCTCGGCAAGATGTTTGACGATCGCCTCCATCGCGGCGTTTTCGTCGATGCCTACCACGGACACGCGCGGCGCGGTCTGCCGTCCGCAGATCTGCACGATCGGCAGCGTGTTCGCGTACTGGTTCAGCGTTCCGGCAAGGTCAGCGCCGGCTGCGGGCACCACGATCAGCCCGTCCACATGGCGGTTGGCCAGCGATTCGATGCGTTCCGCCTGCGCTTCCTGCGTGGCTCCGATGCCCAGCAGCAGTTGCTGCGATTCGGTGTCGATGGTCGGTTCGATCTCGTCGAGCAGTTGCGCGGCGAACGGTTCCGTGGCGCTCGGAATGACCAGACCGATGGTTTTCGTCACGTCGCTGCGCAGCGCGCTCGCTGCGTAGTTGACGGAATAGCCGAGCTGTTTGGCGGCTTCGCGCACGCGGCGGGCGATATCGTCGTCCTTGCCGCGTTTGCCGGACAGCACGCGTGAGACGGTGGCGATGGACACGCCGGCCGTCGCCGCGACGTTGGTGATTGAGCTGCCGCTGTCGGTTCTGCCTGCCATGCGCTGTCCTTTCCGTCGTGTCTGGCTTGCGTTTGCCGGCTCCCTAAGTGTTTTTCAAAATGTCCTAAAGGGTGCCCTGAACCCCTGTGTGCTTCTCGGCCAAAGGTCTGGTCTGATGAACCGGTTCGAGCCGCGAAGAGCCTATTAAGAATAGAACGACCGCCCGTCGAATATGGCGGGCGGTCGAAACGTTCGTACGTCAGTGCGTCAGCGCGTTATGCGCGGTGCGTCACTCGGCGTTGACGAGGATGTTGGCCAGGTTGTCGGCCACGGCCTCGGCGTTGTCGCCTTCGACGTTGATGACCACGGTGTCGCCCTGCTTGATGCCCAGACCCATGATGGACAGGATGGAGCCGGCCGGAACGGCGTTGCCGCCTTCCTTGGCGATGGTCACGGTCTGGCCGGAAGCGGTGACGGCCTGCGCGAACATGGCGGCCGGACGGGCGTGAATGCCGACCGGATCGTTGATGACGAGATTGCGGGTTGCCATAATGGTCTCCTTTGTTGTGGTTGGTGGTTGGTTTGCTTACGTTGGGTTGTCTCGATATTTACACGTCGATGTATATCGATTTTTGCATATCGATTGCATTATGCGGCTTTTGCCGGCATCTGCATTTCTTGCGATTATCATAGCACAGTTTTTACGAAACACAGAAAACGTTTACCGGTTTTGTTTTGCGGGAATTTCGTGTATACTAATCGCAGGCTGAAAATGATTTACCGGCAAAGACGGTGGGGATCATTGCAGTAACTCACCTACGCAAGGCAGGCATAATCCTGCAATCGTTTGCGTATCCATATTTTTTCCCAAGGAAACAGGAAAAGGAGTTCTCATGAACATTAAGGGTGTTGGTATCGGTCGTGGCGTCGCAGTCGGCCCGGTCATTCGCATGGCCGCTCCGCTGCCGGAACCGTCGGACGCTCCGCGTGCCGAAAGCATCTCCGTGGAAACCGAAATCGCCCGCGTCGAAAAGTCGCTCGCCCTCGTCAACGCCGACCTGAACCGTCGCGCCGAAGAAGCCGCCAACGGCGACGAAGGCGCCAAGCAGGCCGCCCCGATTCTGCAGGCCATCGCCATGTTCGCCTCCGATCCGTCCCTTGCACAGTCCATCAAGGACCTCATCAACCAGGGCAAGACCGCCGAGCGCGCCGTGCTGGAAGGCTTCGGCGCGGTCGAAGACATGTTCCGCGCCATCGGCGGCTACCAGGCCGAGCGCGCAGCCGACCTGCATGACGTCGGCCAGCGTGTGATCGCCGACCTCATGGGCGCTCCCGCCCCAGGCCTGCCGGTCAGCGAAACCCCGTTCGTGCTCGTCGCCGAAGACCTGTCCCCGGCCGACACCGCCGCGCTCGACATGAGCAAGACCCTGGCCATCGTTACCTCCCAGGGCGGTCCGACCTCCCACACCGCCATTCTGGCGCGCGCCCGTGGCATCGTCGCGGTCGTCTCCGCCGCCGAAGCCGCCGAACTTGAGAACGGCACCAACGTCATCGTCAACGCAGCCAAGGGTGAGATCGTGGTGAACCCGAGCGAAGACGAGATCGCCGCCGCCGAAGCCGCCAAGTCCCGTGCCGCCGCAGCCAAGGAACTGCGTGGCAAGCCGGGCGCCACCAAGGACGGTCATCTCATTCCGCTGCTCGCCAATGTCGGTAAGCCGTCCGATGCCGCGAAGGCGCTGGAATACGGCGCCGAAGGCGTTGGCCTGTTCCGTACCGAATTCCTGTTCATCGGCAACTCCGAGCCGCCGAGCGTCGAAGAGCAGACCAAGGCCTACACCGAGCTGCTCAGCCAGTTCCCGGGCAAGAAGGTCGTGATCCGCATGCTCGACGCCGGCGCCGACAAGCCGCTGCCGTTCCTGACTCCGGAAGACGAGCCGAATCCGGCCCTCGGCCTGCGTGGCCTGCGCACCCTGCGCGCCCACATGGACGTGCTCGAAGGCCAGCTCAAGGCGCTCGCCGCCGCCGACGCCGCAACCGACGCGAACCTGTGGGTCATGGCCCCGATGGTCGCCGACCAGCATGAGGCCGACTACTTCGTCAAGCTCGGCAAGAGCTTCGGCCTAAAGTTCGTGGGCGCTATGGCCGAAGTGCCGTCGATCGCCCTGATGGCCGACAAGGTGGCTGACGTGGCCGACTTCGTGTCCATCGGCACTAACGACCTGACCCAGTACACCCTTGCCGCCGACCGTACCCTCGGCTCCGTGGCCAACTATCAGACCGCATGGCATCCGGCGGTGCTGCGCGCCATCAAGATGATCTGCGACGCGGGCAACGCCAAGGGCATGCCGGTGGGCGTGTGCGGCGAGGCCGCGGCCGATCCGGATCTGGCGGTCGTGCTGGCCGGTCTCGGCGTCAACTCGCTGTCCATGACCCCGGTGGCGCTGGACGATGTGCGCGCCTCCCTCGCCGAAGTCACCTTCGAAGAGGCCAAGGCCAAGGCGGCCGCAGCCCTCAACGGCGACTTCTACAAGCCGGCCGAGTGATTTTTCCCCCTTCTTTCTTTCGCTCGGCTATTCCGGACTTTGCGGCTGCGTCATCGCGGCCGCAGGGTTCCGCCACTGCAAATGTGCCTATGAGAGCGATTCGGTTCTGATAGGCCCTGTTTCCCGGAATGACCCCGTTCCGTGCGATCGCCGCGCGGACGGGGTCGTTTCGGTTGCGGGTTGCGTCGATTGCTGCGATTGCGTCGATTGCGCCACCGGCGTAGACGCGTCATACGGCCGCGTCGCGTCACGCGCATGCGCGATACTGGAAGCATGAAGATTTCCGCAGATTTCACCGTCATTCCCGACGCGTTCGCCAAGGCGGCGCCGCCTGAGAACTGCATCGACGGCACTCCGATCGTTTCCTTCCCCTTCTATATCGACGAACTTGACCCGTCAGTACAGTTTCTGCATTGGGAATTCGTCGATCCCGATTCCATTCCGGTGTGCGGTTTCCAGTGGAACCATTGGTCGCTCGCCAATCTGCCCGTGGACGCGCTGATGTACGATTTCAACGATTCACATGCATTGGCGATTCCGGCCGATTTTTCCCGCACGGTTTCCGCGATGATTCCCGAGACGGTGCAGGGACGCACGTCCGCCGCATCGCCGCTGCTGAAGGGCCGCAGCGGCGATCCGGCCGTCACCATGCGCTACAACGGCCCGTACCCGCCCGACCAGGACCACGACTACTACTTGCACGTGTGGGGCACCACCGCGCCGCTGAACGGCCTCAACCAAGGCTTTTGGATCAACGAAATGGAACGCGCGCTGCGCAATTGCGGCACGATCGCCGACCAAGGCGCTATCTTCCTGACCGGCAAGGCGTGACGATAGGCCGGAAAACAAGCCGGCAAATCGCAAGTATTCTTGGAAAACGCAAGAAACAGACGCAAGTAAACAAGACGTAAACAAAACAAACGAAAGGAACGTACATATATGGCATGCACCACGATTCTGGTCGGCAAGGACGCAAGCTATGACGGATCGACCATCATCGCCCGCAATGAGGACAGCGCGAACGGCGAATTCTGCCCGAAGCGCTTCATCGTCGTCAAGCCGGACGAGCAGCCGCGCCACTATAAGAGCGTGCTGTCCCACGTGGAAGTCGACCTGCCGGGCGAGCCGTTGCAGTACACGGCCGTGCCGAACGCGGATCTGAAGGAAGGCATTTGGGGCGAAGCCGGCGTCAATGAGGCGAATGTGGCCATGAGCGCCACCGAAACCCTCACCACCAACGAGCGCGTGCTCGGCGCCGACCCGTTCGTGGAACTTACCCCAGCCAAAGGCAAGAAAGGCGAAGACGGCTACGAGCCGGAAGTGCCCGGCGGTATCGGCGAAGAGGACTTCCTCACCCTCGTACTGCCGTATGTCAAGACCGCCCGCGAAGGTGTAACCCGTCTCGGCGCGCTGCTCGAACAGTACGGCACCTACGAGATGAACGGTGTCGCCTTCTCCGATGTGGATGAGATCTGGTGGCTTGAAACCGTCGGCGGCCACCACTGGATTGCCAAGCGCGTGCCGGACGAAGCATACGTGACCATGCCGAACCAGCTCGGCATCGACGAATTCGACCTTGACGATGCCCTCGGCGACCAGGAGGAGCATATGTGCTCCGCGGACCTCGGTGAATTCATCGAACGCAACCACCTCGACCTGGCCGTGGAGAACGTCACCCCGTTCAATCCGCGTGACGCGTTCGGCTCCCACTCTGATTCCGACCATGTTTACAACACCCCGCGCGCCTGGTACATGCAGCGTTTCCTCAACCCGTACGACGAGCAGTGGGACGGTCAGGACGCCGACCACCAGCCGACCGCGGACGACATTCCATGGGCTCGCCAGCCTGATCGCAAGATCACCATCGAAGACGTGAAGTACGTGCTGAGCTCCCACTACCAGGGCACCCCGTACGATCCGTACGGCAAGCTCGGCGACCAGCATTCGCGCCACATGTTCCGTCCGATCGGCATCAACCGTCAGAGCCAGCTGTCCGTCATGCAGATTCGCCCGTACCGCCCGCAGGTCAACCGTGCCGTGCAGTGGATTGCCTACGGTTCCAATCCGTTCAACACGCTCGTGCCGTTCTTCCCGAACGTCGACTCCACGCCGAAGTACCTCGAAGACACTACCACGCGCGTCACCTCCGAGAACTTCTACTGGGAGAACCGCATCATCGCGGCCCTGTGCGACGCCAGCTTCGCCGACACCGCCAACGCGGTGGAACGCTACCAGGAGAAGACCGGCGGCATGGGCCACCGCATGGTAGCCGCCACCGACGAGCAGATCGACCGACTGGTGGAAGGCGTGGTCGACGAATTCGACGCCGAAGACGAGATCGGCGACGTGCAGCCGATGGAACCGGACGAAATCATCGAAGCCGTGCGCAACGGCGAAGCCCGCGAAGTGCTCGCCGCCGCCAACGAGACCATGGCCGCGCAGCTCAAGGAGGAAACCGACAAGCTGCTCGACTCCGTGCTCTACACCACCAGCATGAATATGAAGAACGGCTTCCACATGTCCGACTTCTGATATTTTCTGCGATTGCGCAATCACAAGAAATTCCACGAAAACCCGCGTAGCAACCGGCTTCCGCACAGCGTTCGCCACAAACAGTTCCGTATGACGGTCGGCGCGCGTCCGCTGTGCGGGAGCCGGTTTTCTTTGGTGGCGCGTGCTTATTAGAATGGCGATCGTCTTTGCTTTTCCGCTCGTGCCGGCGCGCGTTGCATAGGCGATGTCTGTCGCGTACGTTGTGCGCCATACAGCGGAATGCTTTCCCAAGAAAGGACTCCAGTGACCAGCATTGAGGATTTCACCAGCCAGTACGGCTTGGTGCAGAAGATTGATGCGTTCGGCTATCTCGATTACCTGAAGAGCAATCCGGATGCGCCGCGCAAGCATGGCAAGGTCGTCCTCGTCACCGCCGACACCCCGTTGAAGGCGTCCCGCGGTGAGGGCAAGACCACCACCACGATTGCGTTGATCGATGCGTTGCGCGAACGTGGCATCGACGCGGCAGCCGTGCTGCGCCAGCCGAGCATGGGCATCACCGCAGCCGGTTCCAAGGGTGGCGCGTCGGGCGGCGGCAAGGCCTCCCTGACCCACCCGGAGCTGATCGACTGGGGTCTGTGCGGTGAAATGGGAGCCATCGAGGCCGCCCAGAACCTGTTGGTCTCCTTTGCGGAGAAGGCTGTTGACGACGGCAAGCTGGACACCATCCTCGTACCGCGCGTCTCCGAAGTGCCGTCCCGTTCCCTGCGCCAGATCGCAGTGGACCGTGGAAAGGGCGACGTGGCTGAGCGTGTGGTGCTCACCCCGACCTGCGAGCTCATGCAGATCGTTGTGCTGTCGCGTTCCATGGATGAGATCTCCGAGCGCGTTGCCAAGATGGTCGCCGGCACGAAGGATGGCAAGGCCGTGACCTTCGGCGAATTCGTTGACCTGTGGCGTATCACCGGCATCCTCGGCGACGCCGTGAAGCCAGCCAAGACGGAGACCGTGAACGGCTCTCCGGTGTACGTGCACGGCGGCCCGTTCGCCAACGTGTCCATCGGCATTCCGACGCTGGTTTCCGTGGAAATGGCCTGCGCATTGCATGACGTGGTCATCGTCGAAGCCGGTTATGGTACCGACGCAGGCGCGCAGAAGTGGCTTGACATAGCCTGCCGCGAATACGACGCGCAGTGGCCGTCCGCAGCCATCGTCGTGACCCGCGCTTCCACGTGGCGCGACGATCCGGATCTGGCATGGCGCTACCCGTTCCACGTCCAGCGCCTCGAAGGTCTTGATATTCCTACCTTCCCGCTTATCAACCTGTGGGATGGCGAGGATGATCAGATTCCGGCGCTCAAGGACACCGCCAAGGAACTGGAATTCCGCGACCCGATCATCGGCAACCTGTACCGCGACGGTGGCGACGCGCTCGCCCCGCAGCTCGATGCGTTCGTCGATGCCGTGACGAACGGTTCCATGCCGGCCGAACCGCACAGCCACAAGGGCATGGCTCTGGTGGAGAACGTGCGTTGGGTGGCCGAGCATGCGTATGGCGTTCCGGCCGACCGTGTGATTCTGAAGGACGGTTTCGCCGAGTCGTTGCAGGCCGCCGAGGGTCTGTGCGCCAGCGCGGGCATCGATTTCGGCTCGCTTGCTCTGGTCGCGGTGAAGTCTCCGGCCACCATGACCGACAACGACCGCGCTCCGGAAGCCGAGCGCACCGTCACGCTGAAGAAGGTCGAAGTGCATTCCGGCGCGGGCCTGGTGCACGTGAACCTCACCACGTCGCTGACCACCCCGATGCCGAAGATCGTCTGATTTTCTTGCGATTGCGCCGCGTGGCGGTACGTCCCGTACCGTCGAGGGCGCTCGCTAATCGTTGATTCGGCGTAAATACAAAGCCGCTGGTCCCGTTCGGGCCGGCGGCTTTTTTCGTGGGTGATACCTTTACGTTGTCCGTTTGTGGGTGCGGGCGTGCTTGCATGTGCGCCCCCTTTTGCTCACGAGTTGCGGAATGGGGCGATTTTTCTCTCTTATGAGCAAAAGGGGGTATGATTACTGACGATTTTGCTGGTTTTCATACCCCTTTTCGCTCACGTCCCGTAGAAAAGGCCCGTTTCTCGCTTTTGTGAGCGGTCGGGGGTGCTGATATTGCGATTTCCCTGCCGTAGTCAGGCGAGCTTCCTAGACGTGCTTCCCGTAGGTGAGGTGAGAGGTTTGCAATATGGGCAAACCTCGAAGGAACGGTGGAACTTCGTTAAGAAGCCGAGATCAGAAGTTTCCACCGTTCCAGCCCCAGTCAGTCGTGGCGGTGTAGCGGATGTAAGTGCGGTCGGCCGGAATGCCCAGCTCCTTGCCCAGCGCGGCCATGATCTGCTCCGTCAGCTTCTCCCAGGCGGAACCCGGCACGGAACGGCCGAACACATTCACTTCCACGTATGCGGCCGGCTTGGAATCGTCACCGCCGAAATAAATCGGCATATTGTCTTCGAACGGGCACATCAGCCAGCCTTCAGACTTGCCGGGAACTGCGGTGATGGCCTTGCCGTAGGCGGCCTTCAGCGCCTCGCGCTGCCCAGGGGTGGTGGAAACGGAAACATGCGTGTGAATGACTGGCATTGCTGCTCCTTGCAATCGTTGGAAAATAATGTCCTTCGTCACCCAAGTCTAGGTGGTCTGCGTGCGCGTGTTTAATATTCTGTGTGAAAAAACTGATTGAACAGCTGATGAAATTCGGCATTGTGGGCGTGATCGCCTTCATCATCGACTGGGGCATCCTGAATCTTCTGGTCGGCCTGTTCCACATGCATAATGTGCTCGCCGCCACCATCTCCTTTATCATCTCCCTGATCTTCAACTACGTGGCCAGCATGAAGGTCGTGTTCAAGCATCGCGACGATATGGCGCGTTGGATGGAGATCGTCATCTTCGTGGTCGGCGCGGTGATCGGCCTGTTTATGAACGACGCCATCATCTGGATTTCCACATACGGCATGAACCATGATGCGTATGTCTCTCAAAGCGCCGAATATCTGATCCGTACCAACGTGGGCAAGCTTATCGCCACCGCCGTGGTGATGGTGTGGAACTTTGTGACGCGCAAGTGGTTGTTGGACGATACGCACACCAACGCCACGAACCGTCTGAAGAAGAAGGAAAACCGCCTGAGCCCGGAGGAGCTGGAAGCCAAGTGGGAGAACAGCTTCTCGCACAAGCTGGGCGTCTGGTCGCTGGAGCACACGCCGAAGGGCTGGCCGAAGTAGCTGGCGGCGTTTCGTATACGGCATACGAAAAGGCGCGTCCGAATCGGATTTTTATTGCGATTCGGACGCGCCTTTCTGCGGTTGGCGTACGTTTCCTGGGATTGCCGGCTCGGTTATACGGTTCACACACTCACGTTGGTAAGCGTCGGCTGTTCGGTGGATTCTTTGATCTGCTTGAAACCAAGCATCGCGATCGCCAGCGACGTCAACGCCAACGCCGTCACCACAATGAAACCGCCCCGCGAGCCCATGCGGTCGATGAACTGTCCGGCGATCGCGGAACCGACCGAACCGCCGATCGAATTCATTGCGCCCATCCAAGCCATACCCTCCGTGAAACGTGTGGGCGGAACCAGGTGCAGCATCAGCTGGTTGCCGTTCACCCACGTCGGAGCCTGGCAGACGCCGATGCACAGGTAGATGATCATGATCACCCATAAATGCTTGGCGAACATGAACGAACCGATTCCAAGATTCACCACCGCAAGACAGAAGTAGAAACGCTTCCACAGTGGAATCGTCCAATTTTTCGCACCATACACGAGCGCGCCGATCAGAGAGCTGAACGAGAAGCAGGCGAACACGAATCCCGTGAACTGCTTCATATGCGCCTCTGTGGCGAACGCGACGATCGAAATGCCGGCGGCCGACTGGAACGCGCCCAGGCCGAACCACGTCACGCACACCGCGATCAGGCCCGGACCCCAGATCGACTCCTTGCGTCCGGCCTTCACCTCCGCCTCGGCCTTCTCCATCGCAGCCTGCACCTCGGCCGCCGTCTTGCCTTCCGCACGCGCCTTGTTGCGCGCGTACTCCACCGCGGCCTCGGCCTGCAGCGCCTTGGACCGGGCGGCCTCGCGCTCGCGGTACTCCTTGCGGGTCATGCCCGCCTCGCGGGCCAGCTGGGTCTGCGACTTCGGCTCGGTCGTAAGCTCCGTCAGGAACATCAGCGCGCCGATCACCACGCACATGCCGGTGAACGAGAACGCCAGCAGTCCGGAGATCACGGCCAATGTGGACGCCAGCGGATTGCCGATAACCCACATGCACTCGTCGAATACGCCGGACAGCGACAGCGCACGGTTCGTCTTCTCCGCATCGCCCTTGAGCAGCGTCGTCCAACGTTGACGGCTCATCGCGCCCCACGGCGGAATCGCGGCCATGAACGGCACGATGCAGAACAGGATCCACGACGGCACGCGTGCGGTGATGCAGGAGACCAGCGCGATCGCCGCCACCATCCACACGATGATTGTGGGAATCGAAACCTGACGCTGACCAAACTTGTCGACCAGCTTGCCGAGCACCGGGCTCGCCACGGCCAGCGCGATCGCCTGCACGGCCGTCAGCGCGCCGGCAAGCGAATAATTGCCGTAGTAGTGCTGCACGGAAATCGTGATCGTCATGCCGACCATTGGGAACGGCATGCAGGCGATTACCGATCCGACGGAGAATCGCGCGGTGTGCGGTATGCGAAGCAGCTCCGCATACCCTCCGAAAAGACGTTGGCCGATGTCTTTGACGCCGACGAGGACATTGTTGGTCATGCTTGCCGCTCCTTTCCGCTCACGGTTTCGCTCGTGACGTCCGCAGCTTTGCGTCGCGTGCGGACTGATGGTGGTGGTTCCCCTGAATTATTGGTTAACCGCTTCCGATACCAGCTCGCTGCCCCAGTCGTCCGAACACGTCAATCGATTGACATGTTTGACATGCCGCACACGGGGAGAAAGGTGGGATGGTGCGTGTTGTTTGTGTGTCTTTGTTGACCAAGGCAACTTTATGCGCAGGTACCGTCGTGACACGCGGTACATTAGGGCAGGAACCAATATTCGAATCGACGAATTTTTTCACAGGGCCGGCGACCGGCGAAACGTGCTGAGCCAGCACGTGGCCGGCAGGTCCGAAACGCAAGAAAGGCGGCCAATATGCCGGCGACAACCATCCATTTCGTGCGCCACGGCAAAGTGGAGAACCCCGGGCACCTGCTGTACGAGCGGCTGCCCGGTTTCCACCTGTCCGACGTGGGCGTGCGCATGGCGCAGGCCACCGCGCATTACATCGCGGTCAGCCCGCAGCTGAACACCGTATCCGCCGTCTACTCGTCGCCGCTGGAACGCACGCGCGAAACGGCGGGGGAGATCCTCGAATCGCTGAATTCGGTACGTGGACTGCGCGGCGAGGAACCGCTGGAGCTGCAGACGGACGAACGCCTCATCGAAGCGCGCAACGAATTTCGCGGCAAGCGTATCGGCTTCGGCGAAGGCGCGCTGTGGAAGAACGGCAACTGGAAGCTGGTACGCAACCTGTGGAAGCCGAGCTGGGGCGAAAGCTACCAGTCGATCGCGCATCGCATGCAGGACTTCGCCCTGGAGAAAGTGGCGGAATACCCCGGCAAACAGATCGTGGTGGTCAGCCACGAATCGCCGATTTGGAGCTACCGGCACATGCTGGAAACGGGGCACCCCGAACACAACATGCTGTTGCGCCACACCGCGCTCGCTTCTATCACCTCCATCACTTACGATTGCAATACCGGGAAAATAATGTCCATTACGTACGCCGATCCGGCGGCGGACGTCGAATAATGTGAACCAAAACATGCGGTGGCTCAATCGCGGTCGGGGATGACTGCGGTTCGGGCCGGCCGCACGATATACAAGGAGAAAGTATGTCTTTTGTATACGACCAGAAGGTCGTCGACTCGATGTACGGCTCGCACGTGGTCTCCATGGCAGTTGACTACGGTGTCGATCTGGTCAAGATGTGGCCGTTGCAAACGAACCAGGAACTGGAAAACGACGTCAAATATGCGGAGAACCTGCAGGTGATGTTCTCCGGCATGATGACGCAGGTGCTGCTGAAACGCTCCGAAGAAGTCGACCAGTCGGTTGCGGAAGCCGTATACGAAGGCATGGATGTGCTTCCCGGCGTCGATCCGGAAATCATCCGCACGCTGATGGACGCCAACCGCGCCTATGACGTGATGGCCTCCTACCACGGGGTCGACGGCATCGAACTGTTCATGGAAACCGCCAGAATACTCGGCATCGACGTGGAGACCCGAATCGAAAAGGAAATCCAAGACCTCATGGAGAACCTCTCACGCACTATGCGCAGCGCCTCCGGATTCGAAGTCGACGATGACGTGGCGGAAAACGTCGGCATCTGCCAGTCGGCCACGGTGGACCGCAACGAATTCGCAAGACGCTACCTCGCCTCGATGACGGTTCTCGACGCGCTGATAAACCTCATGTGCTATGGCACCGACGATTCGCAGGAGCAGGCCATCCGCGTGCTGCCGGTGCTGCTGTTCGTCAACGCCATGCGCAACCAGCTGTCGATTCCGCCCACTTTCATCAACGCCGAACAGCTCATCAACCTGTTTGGTCTGCGTGACACCGCCCGCCAGTTCGGACGGCCCCAGTCGGTGTTCGACAGCTCGTTCAACCCGCTGACGTTCTCCACCACCGTCAAGTACCTCGCTTTCTTCGCGGGGCAGGAATGGCTGCGGCATATGAGGTTCCTGGAGTGGGACCCGAAGCAGGCCGAACAGGACGCCAAAGACGAGGACGAGCGCAAAAGCAGGGAAGCGCTCGCAAAGAAATACAATTTGACGAGCGATGGCGATAACGCGGCTTCCGACGCGGATTTGGATTCGTCTGCAGACTCGAATTTGTCTGAGGATTCGGACTCGTCGGAAGAGGCCGGTTCGGAGCCGACCGAGGAATAAGTGTTGCGGGCGGTCGTGTGACGTCTGACGGTGAAGGCTTTGCGTGTACTTGCGTTGCGTGCGCTTGTGCTTGCGCTCGAATTGCGCGTGGCCGTCGCCTATCCCACGCGTTACATCCGCAACGACGTCACTACCCGTAACGAATGATCTGAAACGAATAATCCCGGTATCCTGCGATTGCACAGGATACCGGGATTATTCGTTATTCGTTATGGTGTGCCACGTTTTGTGTGGCGATAAGGCGGGGATCAGAGCGAAATCAGAGCTGCTGATCGGTGCCGTTCGCCGGATCATTCGGTACTGCCGGAGCGTCCGAATCCGCCGGAGCGTCGGTATTCGGCTGCTCGTGCGGATGCTGGAACTGGGCCGGCACTTCCGGCATCGGTGGAATGGACGGTGTCGGAGGCATGGTCGGAACAGCCGGCATCGGAGGCATGGACGGTACGGACGGAGCCTCCGCCAGCGGATTCTGCTGAGGTGCGGCGTATTGCGGCGCGGCGTGCTGCTGCGCGGCGTCATACTGCGGTGCCGGAGCTGTGTACGAATCGGCCGGAGTCGCTGGTGCCGTGTACGGCGTGGCCGGTGCCGCAGCCGCCGGATTGGTCGGCAGCGGGACGTTGCCGTACGAGGTGGCCTGCGCCGCATACGGGTCTGCCGGAGCCTCGCCCGTGGCGGGAGCCCATGCGTTGGAAGCCGTAGGAGCGTCGAAACGCGCGCCTTCCGGATTGGAATCGCGGGCCATCAGCACAAAGTAGAACACACCGCTGGCAATGAAGGCCAGCACGCCGAGGATCAGCAGGACAACGCCGCCGATGCTGACGCTGTTGCCCGCCTCCAACGACCTGAACGAAAGACTGCTGCCGATGATGAGGATCAGACCGATGGCGAAGAAGATTCCGGCGGCCGCCTGTACCGCGTAGATGATGGCCAGCACGGTGCCACGCATGTTGATGTCATGCAGACGACGTACGCCAAGAGCGATGGTCGGCACAAGCACGACGAGTCCCCAAATGGAGGAGAACGAGTCTCCGACGGTGGCGATCGCGCCGGAATCGGTGAGGTTCCTCAACGTGCGGAACACGAGTCTCAACACGAAAGTGACGACGGTATAGGTGAGGAACCACCACCAGAACTCGCTACGCGAGGCGCGGCCCTTGAACACCGCGTACTTCTTGAAGAAACGGACGATCGCCTCGCCCAGGTTGCAGCCATATGCGGGCATGTCAAGCGGCGCGGTCAATGCGAAGAAGCTATTGCCCGACTGCGGTTGCGGTGCCGGCTGCCCGTAATTCGCGGCTGGAGCCTGGCCGTACTGAGGGGCCTGTCCATATTGAGGGGCCTGAGCGTACTGCGGAGCCTGGTTGTATTGCGGTTGCGGTGCTTGGCCGTACTGCGGAGCCTGACCATACTGAGGTGCCTGGTTGTAGTTCGGGGCGGCGTACTGGGGCGCCTGCGCCTGCCCGTAATCCGGCGTGCCGTACTGCGGTGCCGGCTGCGGCACCTGCGGATTGTATTGGTTGGGGTCCGTCATTAGAGTGCCCTTTCACAAAACGGTGACTAAAGAATAAAGAAAGTCGCTTCATACATTACTCCTTTGCCGATGTGAAGATAGGGAAAAATATTGCAGTATGGAACGCTGCGGAAGAAAAACGGCGATTGGGTCGTGGCACGTCCGGTTTGCGCGGCACAATGGAGCCTATGACTGAAGTTGAAAATACCAAACCGGAACTTCCTGAAAACGTTCGTGTGCGTTTCTGCCCGTCCCCGACCGGCATTCCGCACGTCGGCATGGTCCGCACCGCACTGTTCAACTGGGCTGAGGCCCGCCACACCAAGGGCACGTTCGTGTTCCGTATCGAGGATACGGACGCCCAGCGCGACTCCGAGGAAAGCTACAACCAGATCATCGAGGCCCTGAATTGGCTGGGCATCGACTGGGATGAAGGCATCAACGTGGGTGGCCCGGACGGCCCGTACCGCCAGTCCGAGCGTGGCGACATCTATAAGGACGTCGCAGCCAAGCTGCTCGAAGCCGGCTACGCCTACGAATCCTTCTCCACTCCTGAGGAGATCGAGGCCCGCAACGTGGCCGCCGGCCGTCCGAAGGCTTTCGGCTATGACGGCTACGATCGCAACCTCACCGAAGAGCAGAAGGCCGCGTTCCGCGCGGAAGGCCGCAAGCCGGCCCTGCGTATCCGCATGCCCGACGAGGACGTCGCTTTCGACGACCTTATCCGCGGTCGCATCGAATTCAAGGCCGGTTCCGTGCCGGATTACGTGATCGTGCGTCCGAACGGCGACCCGCTGTACACGCTGACCAACCCGGTCGACGACGCCATGATGCGCATCAACGTGGTGCTGCGCGGCGAGGATCTGCTGAGCTCCACCCCGCGTCAGATCGTGCTGTACCGTTACCTGATCGAGCTGGGCGTGGCCAAGGAAATGCCGCTGTTCGGCCACATGCCGTACGTCATGGGCCAGGGCAACAAGAAGCTGTCCAAGCGCGATCCGGAATCCAACCTGTTCCTGCACCGTGACAACGGCTTCATCCGTGAGGGCCTGCTGAACTACCTGGCGCTGCTGGGCTGGTCCATCGCCCCCGACCGCGACGTGTTCTCCATGGACGAGATGATCGAGAAGTTCGACGTGCGTGACGTCAAGGCCAACCCGGCCCGCTTCGACATCGACAAGGCCATCTCCATCAACGCCGAGCACATCCGCATGCTCGAACCGCAGGACTTCCTGAACCGTTCCGTGCCGTACCTCAAGCGTGACGGCGTGGTGTCCGCCGATTCCTGGGACGCGCTGACCGACCGTGAGCGCGAGGTCCTCACCGCCGCTGCTCCGCTCGTGCAGCCGCGCGTGCGCCTGCTGGGCGAAGTGGCCGGCATGGTCGGCTCCCTGCTGTCCACCGAAGGCTACATCGAGCCGGACGCCGACGCCAAGAAGCAGCTGAAGGATTCCGCTCCGGCCGTGCTCGACGCTGCGATCGCGGCGCTGGACGCCGTTGCTGAGGGTGATTGGAAGACCGACTTCCTGCACGAGACGCTGAACAAGGCGCTGGTCGAAGACGGCGGCTACAAGCCGCGTCTGGCTTTCGGCCCGGTGCGCGTGGCCATGAGCGGCCGCCGCGTGTCCCCGCCGCTGTTCGAATCCATGGAAATCGTCGGCAAGGACGTTGCCATGGCTCGACTCAAGGGCCTGCGCGAGCACCTGTGAGCCGTTGAGCTGCTGACTGTTAGCTGAATGATGGAAACCCGCCGGAGTGATTCGGCGGGTTTTCGTTTATGCGGAAGGCTGGTGCGGAATGGCGGAAAATAGCGCGACACGCCGTAAGTTGCGCGACTGTGCTGTTTCGCGTATATTTATCACTCGTTGCGGTTCACAGCCTAGCTGAGAATCACAACGATAACTCAAGCCCCCGTCGTCTAGCGGTCTAGGACTACGCCCTCTCACGGCGCCAACACCGGTTCAAATCCGGTCGGGGGTACGACGGACAACTTTTCGAAGTTGCCACGCCTGCCAAATTGGGATGTGGTGTAATTGGCAACACAGCTGATTCTGGTTCAGCCATTCTTGGTTCGAGTCCAGGCATCCCAGCCAATGAGCCCTCGCAGATGCGAGGGTTTTTTGTTTTTCGCACCTGTCTGTTCACGTCGCTTTGGGCGGTGGGTTGATGGATTTTGCCGGATGCGATGTGGCAGCGCAATCTGCTGACGCCCTGCGTGAATCGCACATGTAATCGCCCAATGTTGCATTACCCTAGAAGTATGACCGAATTGCAGCATGCCGCCAAAGCCACGCGCCCGCGCATCCAACCAGCGGAAGAGGGGGACCGTCGACCGCTTTCCGTATCCGCACGGCTTGGCCGCCTGCAATTCCACCAGTCCGGCAAATTCCGCGTATTGCAATTCGCCGACATCCAAGACGGGCCGAAAGTCAGCAAAGACACCATCAGCCTCATCGAGGCCTCGCTTGACGCCACACGCCCCGATCTTGTTATTTTCAACGGCAACCAGATCGCCGGATATGATTCCGCATACGCGCTGACCTCCCGCAAGCGTCGCTGGGACGCGCGTCCGGCATCCGCATCGTCCGAAGCGTCCGGGGAACGCTATGCGGCCGCATTGGAACACACCCGCGAATTGGTGCGAGCCACCATCGAACAACTGGTCCACCCGCTTGCCGACCGCGGCGTGCCGTGGGCTGTGACGTTCGGCAACCATGACTTCCAGTGCGGGCTCGACAATGACGAAATCGAAAGCATCTGCCGCGAATTCCCAGGGTGTATCAATCCGGAACGCGCTGCCGACGGCACGACGGGCATCGCCGTGAAACATGGTGTGAAACATGATGTCGGCGATATGGAACAGGACTTCGGATTGCCGGAACAGCCCGTGATCGCGTGCGCGCCCGGCACATTCGCGTTGTCGGTGACGGACGTCGATCGCACGTATGACGTGTTGGGCTTGGTCCTGCTGGATTCGGGCGATTACGCGCGTTCCGGCGGCTACGGAAGCCCGTCGGAAGCCGCGCTGCGCTTCCTGGCGGATGCGCCGGGGCTGATGACGGCGCAATCGCAATACCAGCAATCGCCCCAATCGCAGCAAGATCGGCAAGATGAACAGGACTCGCCGCGCGAACCGCGCAAGACGCCGTCCACGCTGCCATGCATGGTGTTCCAGCATTTCCCGATCGAACAGTATTACCGCCTGCTCAAGCCGGTCGCGGCCACCGCTGCGCGCGCGATTGAAGGATACCGCAACTTCGCGGGGCGGCATTTCGTGCTCAACGAAGACAAAACGCAGCCCGGAAGCTATCTGGGGGAGGGCGTCAGCTGCCCGGATGCCGACAGCGGCGAATTCGCAATCCTTGACAAGGCGGGATATTTTGCGATTTCCGCCGGGCACGACCACCGCAACGCCTTCGTCGGTTCCGTGCCGGTCGGAACCGACGGTGACCGGCAGATGATGATGGTCGCCTCGCCGACCAGCGGTTTTGGCTCATACGGCCCGGTGCCGGCCAAGCGTGCCGCTCGACTGTTCGAATTCGACATCCGCCACCCGTACGAGCCGCGCACGCAGCTGTTGGAATACGACGAGCTGGTGGGCAAACCCAGCGCGGGCAAGGCCTACGCCTACGGCATGACCAGCGAATCGAAGCCCGATTCGGAAGGCATGGACCTGCTCCACAGGCCGACGTGGTGGAGCAAGACGTGGAACAAGCTGGTCTCGCTGTTTCGCCGGTAGCTGTTTGTTGACTAGTCGTTCCGCCGGTAGCCTTTCCGGCGGTGACTATTCCTTTTCCCGACTTTTAGCTTTGAAATGAATACAAAAAGCTGACGATGGGAACTTTCCATCGTCAGCTTTTACGTTACGTATGCGACTGGTCGCGGACCTGTCAGCGGCCGGAAGACGCCTTGATCAGCGCGTCGGTCAGATACTTGCCGGCGGCCATGACCAGCGGCGCGTAACGGCGGCCGGGGTTGGCACCCATACGGCCATTCGGGCCGGAAATCGAAATGGCGGCGATCACCTGGCCGGACGCGTTGCGAATCGGCGCGGAAATCGAACACACGCCCTCATCGCGTTCATTGATCGACTCGGCCCAGCCGCGCTTGCGGACGGCGGTGAGCTTGGCCGCAGTGAACTTGGCGTGGCGAAGACCCTGATGCAGGCGTTCGGAATCCTCCCAAGCCAGCAGAATCTGGGCTGCGGAACCGGCTTCCATGGACAGCATCGCACCAACCGGAATGGAATCTCGCAGGCCGGACGCGCGCTCGACGGCTGCGATGCAGACGCGCTGATCGCCCTGACGGCGGTAGATCTGCGCGGATTCGCCGGTGCGGTCGAGCAGGGTCTGCAGAATCGGCGCGGCGGCGGTCAACAGACGGTCCTCGCCGGCTGCGGCCGCAAGTTCCGCGAATCGCGATCCGAGCACGAAACGACCGTGCTGGTCGCGCAAAACGAAACGGTGACGTTCCAGCGCGATCGCAAGACGATGCGCGGTCGGACGAGCCAGACCGGTCGCGGAAACCAGCTGTCCGAGTGTGGCTGGGCCGGATTCAAGAGCGTCGAGAATCTTGACTGTCTTGTCGAGCACGCCGACCCCGGAATGAATTTCGTTGCTTTGCGGGGTGGCTGCGTAATTGCCGTTTGCCTCGTTCGTGGCGTTCATGGCCTGCGTTTTGGGCATGACGTTGCTCGTATTCGAAGAAGAAGTCATACGCTGAATTATGCCATCTCACATATTGAAATGCAAAATGTATGTGGTTCGCGACTGGGGTAAAGCAGATTATTTACCTTGTTTCCACCGGCTGGCGAAGCTGGGAAAATGCTGAAATTTCAACGATTGCGCATATGCCGTAAGAAGACGGGAAGTAACTTTTCCGCGTTTGCCGCGCTCGTCCCTCGTTCATATCTCATATACCGGCATGAAGGACCTCGAACCCGTTTCAAGCCCATAGGCTTATAGCACGAAGAATGCGGCAAGGCAATAGCCGCGAGGAAATTAGTGAGGAAAAATCTGAGGAGGTCCCACAATGGGAACTACATTGGCCGAGAAGGTCTGGGCCGATCATTTGGTACGCAAGGGTAGCGATGGGGCTCCCGACCTGCTGTACATCGACCTGATGCTCATGCACGAAGTGACCAGCCCGCAGGCGTTCGAAGGTCTGCGTCTGGCAGGACGCAAGCCGCGTCACGTCGACCAGCTGATTGCCACGGAAGACCACAACACGCCGACCGTCGACATCGACCGTCCGAATCCGGACGAGACTTCGGCGCTGCAGCTGAGCACGCTGGAAAAGAACTGCAAGGATTTCGGCGTGCGTCTGTGCCCGCTCGGCGACGCTGACCAGGGCGTGGTCCACGCGTTCGCTCCGGTGCTGGGTCTGACCCAGCCGGGCATGACCATCGTGTGCGGCGACTCGCACACCTCCACCCACGGCGCGTTCGGTGCTATGGCCATCGGCATCGGCACCTCCGAAGTGGAGCACGTCATGGCCACGCAGACCCTGAGCCTGAAGCCGTTCAAGACCATGGCCGTGAACATCGAAGGCGACCTGCCGAAGGGCGTCACCGCCAAGGATATTATTCTGGCCATCATCGCGAAGATCGGCACCGGCGGCGGCCAGGGCCACGTTATCGAATACCGTGGCGAAGCCATCAAGAAGCTGTCGATGGACGCCCGCATGACCATCTGCAACATGTCCATCGAAGCCGGCGCCCGCGCAGGCATGATCGCCCCGGACGAGGTAACTTTCGAATACCTGAAGGGCCGTCCGCACGCGCCGGAAGGTGAGATGTGGGACAAGGCCGTCGAATATTGGAAGACGCTGAAGACCGATGACGATGCCGTGTTCGACAAGGAAGTGACCATCAACGCCGAAGACCTCGAGCCGTACGTCACGTGGGGCACCAACCCGGGCCAGGGCGTGAAGATCTCCGGCGTGGTGCCGGATCCGGCCTCCTTCAACGACGAGACCGAGCGTTCCGCCGCCGAGCGTGCCATCGCCTACATGGGACTGAAGCCGGGCATGGCCATCAAGGACATCGCCGTGGACACCGTGTTCATCGGCTCCTGCACCAACGGCCGTCTTGAGGATCTGCGCGTGGCCGCCTCCATCATGAAGGGCCACCACAAGGCCGACAACATCCACCGCGTGCTCGTGGTGCCGGCATCCTCCCGCGTGCGCCTGCAGGCGGAAAAGGAAGGCCTCGACAAGATTTTCAAGGACTTCGGCGCCGAATGGCGTAACGCCGGCTGCTCCATGTGCCTGGGCATGAACCCGGACAAGATGGTGGCCCGCGAACGTTCCATCTCCACCTCGAACCGCAACTTCGAAGGCCGTCAGGGCAAGGGTTCGCGCACGCATCTGGCGTCGCCGGCCGTTGCCGCCGCGACCGCCATCCGCGGCACCATCTGCTCGCCGGCCGACCTGTGAGCCTGCTGCGAGCGGAAGCTGCGAACGCAATCGTAAGTAATCGAAATATCGAAATCGAATATCGATAGGCAATCGAAGGATTTGTTGACATGGAAAAACTGACTACCCTTACCGGCGTGGCCGTGCCGCTTCGCCGTTCCAACGTTGATACCGACCAGATCATTCCGGCCGTGTTCCTGAAGCGCGTGAAGAAAAGCGGCTTCGACGACGCCCTGTTCTACGCGTGGCGCCGCGACCCGGAATTCGTGCTGAACAAGCCGGAATACAAGCAGGGCAAGATCCTTGTGGCCGGCCCGGATTTCGGCATTGGTTCCTCCCGCGAGCACGCCGTGTGGGCGCTGCACGATTACGGTTTCCGCGTGGTGATTTCCTCCCGTTTCGCCGACATTTTCTACGGCAACACCGCCAAGAACGGCGTGCTGGCCGCAATTATGCCGCAGGAATCCATTGAGCTGCTGTGGAAGCTGCTGGACGAGGAGCCGGGCCGCGAAATGACCGTCAGCCTGGAAGACCGTACCGTCACCTGCGGCGATGTGACGTTGCCGTTCGAAGTGAACGACTACACCCGCTGGCGTCTGATGAACGGCTACGACGACATCGACCTGACGCTGCAGCACGAAGACGACATCATCGCATACGAGAAGATGCGCGCCGAAAAGTTCCCGTTCAAGCCGAAGACCCTGCCGGTCAAGCGCGAGCCGGAACAGCCGATCGAATCCGCCCGTGAGGGTGAATACCCTGATTGGCAAGGCCCGTTGGCCGATCGCGGCATCATCTGACGCGATGGCTGGTCGGCAGTGCAGTGCACTGCCGACAGGGCCTTGCCCGAGTCCGAAACGAGGGCAGCAATGAGCCTGCGCGCAGCGCAGTCCGTAATTGCAGATAGGCCCGTTGGCTGATCGCGACGGTAGCCCATTTCATCATTGGCTGACCGCAACCACATCTAACTTTTCCCAAGCCCGGCACCCAAGCCGGGCTTTTTGTTTACCTTCCATCACCTTTCCGCCAACAGCAAATTCCACAAAGCGGTGGCAAAGCGCGCGCAAAGCGGTGGTAAAATCATAATACGACGGCAAAGCGGCGGCAAAACGAGCGTAAAACGCGTGGTAGGTAAGGCGGTGATGGCCAATGGACGGTAGCGAGCACGATGATGCCTGGTGGTCCCGGGAGGTTCCTCGGATGCGTGAAGGCAACCGTTTGGAAGCGAAACGTGCCAAGGGCGGCCTGCCCCACAGTTTATGGGAGACGTACAGCTCCTTCGCCAATACCGAAGGTGGGCTGATTCTGCTGGGCGTGTCCGAGCATGAAGATCATTCTTTGTATATCACCGGAGTAGATGATGCGCGGAACATGGCGCAGGATTTTTGGAACATGGTGCATGATCCATCGAAGGTCAGTGCCGTTGTGCTGAGCGACAACGACGTGGTGATTCGCCATACCTCGCAGGGAGATGTTATTTCCATCGACATTCCTCGTGCGGCGAGGGACTGTATTCCCGTGTACGTGGGCCAGAATCCGATGACGGGCTCATACCGGCGTAATGGCGATGGCGATTATCTGTGCGATGAGGAAACGGTTCGTGCCATGCTTCGGGACAGTGACCTGCTTCCCTTGGACAGAACGATTGTTGAAGGCATGGGTGCTGACGCGCTCAACGCGGATAGCGTCGCATCATATCGTCGGCAGTTCAAGAACAGACGGCCCGGCCATCCATGGGTCGGATTGTCTGATGAGGATTTCCTGCTTCGCATCGAAGCGTTGCGGCTTGATGGTTCTCAGGTGCGTCCCACACGAGCCGGATTGCTGATGTTCGGTGAGGCGTGGCGAATCACGTCCGAATTCCCCTACTATTTCCTGGACTATCGCGAGGTCATGGACGACCAGGAGCGGTGGAATGACCGATTCACGTCGGATGATGGCACTTGGTCGGGCAACTTGTACGATTTTTGGGGCAAGGTGGTCAATCGTCTGCGGTCGGCTGTTGCCCATCCGTTCCAGCTTGATGCCGATTTGCATAGGATTGATGACAATCTGATGGATAAGGCCGTTCGTGAGGCTGTCACCAACACGCTCGTTCATGCCGATTACTTCATTCGCCGGGGCACGGTGATCATTCAGTATTACGACAGAATCGTATTGTCGAATCCCGGCAGCCTGCGTCTTTCCTCCGAAGAGGTGATGCAAGGCGGCATTTCGGATACGCGGAATCCCACGTTGATGAAAATGTTCAATCTGATTGGCATCGGAGAAAAGGCGGGCAGTGGTTTTGACGTGATGCGTGAAGGCTGCCTGTTCGCAGGAACCGCCGCGCCGGAATTGGAAGTGTTCGACGATCCGGGGCGTGTGCAGCTTACGTTGTATCCGCGCAAGATCGCCGGAGATTCCATGATCGCCGGAGCTTCTGCTGTTCCCGGAGTCTCTGCAGATGGCGGGGGCCCTGTTGGTGCGGAGTCGCCGACAATGCGGAATTCGGAGCATGGCACTGGTACGGTCCATAGGATTGGCGCTCGCGGGGCTGACCGTTTGAACGACATGGTCGGCACATTCGGCAAGAACGTGGCCCTACCTGCCGATTTCGGCAATGCGATCAGGCCGCAAAGCCAGTTGGAGAAAATCACCTATGCGTTGACGGTCGGCGGACCGCAACCCACCTCGTATCTGGCTGTGGTGCTGGGGCTTGGCCTCACCCGTACCCGGGAGATATTGGCCTCACTGGTGAAAGACGGTGTTATTGAACCAATAGGCGTCGGACGCGGACGCAAGTACCGTCTTGCCGAGCATACCGGCTCATGACGGCGTTCCGGTTCTCTGGACTTGACCTGGATCGAGAGCCCAAACTCGTCTGGGGAAGTCCTAGCCAAGGAGGTTTCCAAGGTGAGACGGGGCGTGCAGGCGGGACGTGTGTCGCGTTACAGTGGACATGACATTTCGTGTGTTCGCATCGCATATCCAAAACATGACACGAGAACAATTTCGGGGAGCAGTATGAGCCAGAGTTTCGCGCCGTTTTACGACGTCAATCGCACGTATGAAGACAACTATCTGCAGGGGCCGTTCGGTGCGTTCGCCGAAGTGATGAAGGGCGATTCCGCTGCCGGCGCCTCCGCGCAGTCTGCACAGACCACCCAGTCGCAGTCGTCCGACCAGGCCGAGGAATTCCTCGGCTTCCGCGTGAACCTGCCGTTTGGCATTCCCGCCGGTCCGCTGCTGAACGAGCGGTTCACCACCGCCGCCTTCCGCATGGGTTTCGATTTGGCGGTGTACAAGACGGTCCGCTCCCGCGCGTGGGGTTGCAACGCCTTCCCGAACGTGCTCGCCGTGCATCCGAAGAACGCAGACGGGTCGCTGGTTCCCGGCAGCGCCGAACTGGATGAAGGCGTGCTTGCCGACACCCGATATGAGCTTCCGATTTCGATCTCCAACAGTTTCGGCGTGCCGTCGCGTGACCCCGACGAATGGCAGCCGGACATGAAGAAGGCGATCGCCGCCGCCGGCGACGGGCAGCTGCTCGTGCCCAGCTTCCAAGGTTCCCGCGTGGACGGCATGGACCGCAAGGCGTACATCGCCGACCATGTCACCACCGCGCATCTGGTTACGGAAACCGGAGCCGGACTGATGGAAATGAACACCAGCTGCCCCAACGAAGGTCACAATCGCCTGCTGTGCCACGACCCGCATCTGGTGGGGGAAATCACGGAAGCCGTGAAAAACGAAATCGGCGATCGCCCGCTCATCGTGAAACTCGCCTACATTCCCAACGACACCGACCTGGAAACCATGGTCAGGGAAACCGTCGGACATGGCACCGTGCAAGGCTTCTCCACCATCAACACGATTTCCGCGCGCCTGGTGGACGCGAACGGCAACCAGGCGCTGCCGGGAGTCGGACGTGACCGTTCCGGCGTGTGCGGCAACGCCATTCGTGGCGCCGGTCTCGACATGGTCGGCAGGCTCGCCGCCATCCGTGAAAAACTCGGCTTCGACTTCGCCATCGTGGGCGTGGGCGGCGTGATCCGTCCTGACGACTACAAGGCGTACCGTGAGGCTGGCGCGAACGCCGTGATGAGCGCCACCGGAGCCATGTGGGATGCGAATCTCGCGCGCGAAATTAAGGAGACACTGCGCTGAATTCCGTTTTTCGCGAACATGCTACATGCCTTATGGCAAACTAAGCAGCAGTGTTTTTTGAGCTTGATCCAAAAGGGAATCGAAAGAGGTTGAGCGTGTCTGACAATAAGAACGACATTCTGCACGTCGAAGGCGGCAAGCCGCTGAACGGCACCATCAAGGTGCGCGGCGCGAAGAACTTCGTAAGCAAGGCCATGGTCGCCGCATTGCTGGCCCCGGGCACATCCGTGCTGAAGAACGTTCCGGAAATCCGCGACGTGCACGTGGTGTCCGACCTGCTGCGCCTGCACGGCGTGGACGTGACCGTGGACGGCGCGAACGGCGTGGTGACGATCGACGCCACCAACGTGCAACTCGCCGACGTGGCCGACGTGGACACGCTGTCCGGCTCGTCCCGCATTCCGATTCTGTTCTCCGGCCCGCTGCTGCACCGTCTGGGCGAGGCGTTCATTCCGGCGCTCGGCGGCTGCAACATCGGCGGTCGTCCGATTGACTTCCATCTGGAAACCCTGCGCAAGCTCGGCGCGAACGTGGACAAGGAACACAAGGACGGCATCCACATCACCGCTCCGAACGGTCTGCATGGCGCGAAGATCCACCTGCCGTACCCGTCCGTGGGCGCCACCGAGCAGACGCTGCTCGCCGCCGTGCTCGCCGAAGGCAAGACCGAGCTTTCCGGCGCCGCCATCGAACCTGAGATCATGGATCTGGTGAGCGTGCTGCAGAAGATGGGTGCCATCATCTCCGTGGACGTGGATCGTACTTTCCGTATCGAAGGCGTCAAGGAGCTCAAGGGCTACACGCACACGTCGTTGACCGACCGCATCGAGGCCGCCTCCTGGGCGTCCGCCGCGCTCGCCACACATGGCGACATCTTCGTCAAAGGTGCCACCCAGCCGGAAATGATGACTTTCCTGAACGTGTTCCGCAAAATCGGCGGCGAATTCGACATCACCGACAAGGGTATCCGTTTCTGGCATCCGGGCGGAGACCTGAAGCCGGTAGCCATCGAGACCGACGTGCACCCGGGCTTCATGACCGACTGGCAGCAGCCGCTCGTCGTGGCGCTGACCCAGGCCAACGGCCTTTCCATCGTGCATGAGACGGTGTATGAGAACCGTTTCGGTTTCACCAAGCCGCTGGTGCAGATGGGCGCCACGATTCAGCTGTACCGCGAATGCCTCGGTTCCCTGCCATGCCGCTTCCAACAGCGCAACTACAAGCATTCCGCGGTCATCTTCGGACCGACCCCGCTGACCGGACGTGACATCGACGTGCCGGATCTGCGCGGCGGCTTCAGCCACCTGATTGCGGCGCTCGCAGCCAAGGGCCCGTCCAACGTGCAGGGCATCTCCCTGATCGACCGTGGCTACGCCGACTTCCGCGGCAAGTTGGAAGCCCTCGGAGCCGACTTCGACTGATTCGCTGCGATTGGTTCGATGAATCGGCTGCGGCTGATTTATTGCGATTGGCCAATCGTGATTGATGATTCGCAATTGAACAGTTGCGATTGACAGTCGCGTCGAACGCCCATGTTGCTTTCACCGGTACTCGCCTTACGCGGGTGCCGGTTTTGTTTTATCCGCGATTGCCGCTGCCGCAATCGCAAACCTGCTTTCCATACCTTCCACATCTTCCGCATATTCCTTTTACTGCCTTATCGCCCGTCTTTTCTGCATCATTTGACGGCCAAATGATGCAGAAAACGATGGCATGAGGCAGTAAAAAGCAAGATAACGCGGAAAACATCGATGACGAACGTATCGGCGGCCGGTGGCACAATGGGAGCCATGGCATCCAAAGGAAAACCGTCGCCGCGCTCCGCAGTGAAGCCGCTGAGCGACGAGCAAGTCGCAAAACTCGCGCAGAAGCATCATCTTGTAGACCCGACCCACGATTTCCCGACCGGTCCGCGCAAAGCCAACACCGCGGAAATCGAAGCGCAGAACCCCAAAGCCACGCATCGCCTGCTGACCGGCTGCGACGTGGTGCTGCGCAATCACAGCAAAGTGAAGGCCTGGGGCTTGGAACACGTGCCGGAAACCGGCCCGTTCATCACCGCCGCCACGCATGTGACCATGTACGACGTGTTCGTGCCGATGGTCTCGATGTTCCATCAGGGCCGCCGCCCGCGCTACATGGCCAAGGCGGAAATGGCCAAATGGCCGCTGATCGGCAAATGGTTCCAGCTGGTCGGCATGCAGCCGGTGCAGCGCCGCGCGGGCAAGGCCAAAGCCATCGAGGAAACGTCCGTGGAAATCCTCACTTCCGGCCGCCCGCTGACCGTATGGCCGGAAGGCACCGTGACGCGCGACCCGCAAAAATGGCCGATGAGCATGAAAAACGGCGTGGGCGTGATCGCCCTCGAATCCTCACGCCGACTCGGCTGCCAGGTGCCGCTGTACTGTGCCGTGACCTGGGGCGCGGCCAGCATCAACCACTGGTGGCCGTGGCCGCGCAAGAACGTGGTGATGTGCTACGACGAAGCGCTCGACTACGCGGACCTGCTTGACGGCTGCGATTCCTGGGGAGACGAAGTGCCGACGGACCGCGCCGACGAACTGACCCGCCGCATCCGCGTGCGCATGACCGAAATCATGGCCGAAATCCGCGGCGAACAGGCACCTGACGGCTACTGGGACTACCGCACCATGAGTCGCGTGAAAGACTGATTTTCCCCCACACACCCGTTCCGGCGGCGAACAAAATACGCGTGCGACCGGAACACGCGGCCGGTGTGCGTAGCCGGCGGTAGCATAAGACAACGTCGATTGAAAGCGGCGGCCGATGTGGCATACGCTCGGCCGCAAAAAGCAATCCAAATAATCCAAGGAGCAAAATTCATGGCGAATGTGACGGTACTGGGCGCTGGCGCTTGGGGAACGGCCTTCGGTCAAGTGCTTGCCGACGCGGGCAACAACGTGACCATGTGGGCCATCGAACCGGAAATCGTGGAAGGTATTCGTGACCATCACCACAACGGTGTGCGCCTGCCCAGCGTGGAAACGCTGCCCAGCAACATGACCGCCACCGGAGACCGCGCCGAAGCCGTGGCCAATGTCGACATCGTCATCGTGGCCATCGCCGCGCAGTTCGCACGCGTGGCACTGACCGAATTCAAGGGACTCATCCCCGAGACCGCGCTCGTGGCCTCCCTGATGAAAGGCATCGAACGCACCACCGGCAAACGCATGGACGAAGTCGTCATGGAAACGCTCGACCTTCCGGCGGAACGCTTCGCCGCCATTTCCGGACCGAACCTGAGCAAGCAGATCGCCGACCGCGAGCCGGCCGCGACCGTGGTCGCCTGCGCGGACATCGACAACGCGCGTACCATCGCCACCGCCTGCACCACCGACTACTTCCGTGCGTTCGTGACGCGCGACGTGATCGGCTTGGAAATGTGCGGATCGCTGAAGAATGTGGTGGCGCTCGCCGTGGGCATGGCCCGTGGCGCAGGCTACGGCGAGAACACCGCGGCCATGATCGAAACCCGTGGCCTTGCCGAACTGACCGCGCTGGGCGAGGCGGCCGGAGCCGATCCGAAGACCTTCGCCGGACTTGCCGGCGTGGGCGACCTCATCGCCACCTGCGGTTCCCCGCTGAGCCGCAACTACACGTTCGGCTCCAACCTCGGCAAGGGTCTGAGCGTCGAAGAGGCCACCAAGGTGAGCAACGGCGTGGCCGAAGGCGTGCCGACCACCGACGCGGTGGTGGCGTTGGGCAAGCAGTACGGTGTGCCGACCCCGCTCGCCACGGCCATGAGCCACGTGCTGGACGACGGTATCTCCTGCGCGCAGATGCTGTCCGAACTGTTCGGCGAAGGCATCACCGAGGAGTAGCAGCCGGCTTGTATGCTGGATGCTTGGCAAAAATCCTGAAAAGTCATAAAAGTTAAGGAATAAAGGCTATAGATATGGCAAAAAAGCGCATTGTGGTGATGTACGGCGGCAAGGCCGACGAGCATTCGATCTCCTGCATCTCCGCTGCGAGTGCGCTGCGCGCGCTGGACACGGACAAGTTCGAAGCCATTCCGGTGGGCATCACCAAGGACGGCAAGTGGATCGTCAACGGTGAGAATCCGCTCGGATGGAGCCTGGACGAAGGCCTGCCGACAGTGGAGAAAACCCCCGGCGCCAAGGAAGTGGTGCTTGAAGTGGCTCTCGGACAGGACGGCTTCTTCGCCCGCGAGGATGACGGTACGCTGACCCCGTTCGGCCATGTGGACGCGGTGTTCCCCGTGCTGCACGGGCCGTACGGCGAGGACGGCACCATCCAGGGTCTGTTCGAAATGATGGGCGTGCCGTACGTGGGGTGCGGCGTGCTCGCCTCCGCGGCCTGCATGGACAAGCATTACACGAAGGTGCTGCTCGCGGCCGCCGGCATTCCCGTCGCGCCCGGCATCACGCTCGACGCGCGTTCCTTCGACAAGGCTTCCGAATTCAAGGCCAACGCCGATGCGATCATGGCGCAGGTTAGCGAAGCCGGCTTGCAGTATCCGCTGTTCGTCAAGCCGTCCCGCGCCGGCTCCAGCTTCGGCGTGACCAAGGTGGAGCATGAGGGCGATGCGGCCGAACTCGCGGCCGCCGTGTACGAGGCGTCCCGCCATGATTGGCGCATCCTCGTGGAACAGGGCATCGACGCGCGCGAAATCGAATGCGCGGTATTGTGTCCGAAGGCTGGCGAAGCGCCGCAGGCCAGCTGGCCGGGCGAAATCGTGCTCGACAAGCGCGCCGAAGGCGACGACCAGTTCTACGACTTCGACAGCAAGTACATGGACGCTGCCGCAAGCCACGTGGAAGTGCCCGCCAACCTGCCGGAAGAGACGCTGAACCTCGTGCGCGAAACCGCCAAGAAGGCGTTCGTCGCCGTGGACGGTGCCGGTCTGAGCCGCGTGGACACCTTCGTGACCAAGGACGGCAAGGTGATGGTCAACGAAATCAACACCATGCCGGGATTCACGTCCATCTCCATGTACCCCAAGGCATGGGAGGCCACCGGCGTGCGCTACACCGACCTGATCACCATGCTCATCGAAGGCGTGCTGCGCTGAAGTCTGAATCTCAGCCGAACTGAGCCGAAGCCGTGCTGTATTTCGAGCTGAAAAGCACAAAGAAAGCAACACGAAAAAGGCCAGTTCATCGTAAGTTTGCCGAAGCGAAACGGGAATATTCCTAAAAATCGCTTCGGCTTTACTTATTCTTTAACACTGCGTTAGGTAACGCCATTACGTTTCCATGTTGTCGATTCCAAGAACAACAAAACAACAAGGGAAACGAAAACGATGAACGCTTTGCGCAAGATCGCCGTCGGCTCGCTCGCCGCCGTGCTCGCATGCTCCATGGCTGCCTGCGGATCAGGCAACGCCAATTCCACCGATAGCGCCTCCAACACCGGTAAAACCGTGAAAGTGGACGAAAAGTCCGCAAAGGCCACTTCGATCTCCGATTTCGGCGGCATGGACGGCCTCGTGGCCGCTGCCGAAAAGGAAGGCGCGCTCAACGTGATCGCGCTTCCGCACGACTGGTCCAACTACGGTGACGTGATCAGCGGCTTCAAGAAGAAGTATCCGAAGATCAAGATCAACGAGCAGAACCCGAACGCCTCCTCCAAGGAGGAAGTGGACGCCGGCAAGACCAACAAGGGCACCGACACCGCTCCGGACGTGTACGACCTCGGCCTGGCCGTGGCCTCCACCAGCACCGACAACTTCGCCTCGTACAAGGTGCAGGCCTGGGACAAGATTCCGGATTCCGTCAAGGATAAGGACGGCAAGTACTACGCCGACTACACCGGCATCATGTCCATCGGCTGGAACGCCGACAAGTACGGCGACATCAAGTCCATCAACGACCTGACCGACCCGAAGTTCGCCGGAACCGTGGCGCTCAACGGCAAGCCGGCCGAAGCCGGTGCCGCGTTCAACGGCTACCTGATGATCAACCAGCTGGCCGGCGGCGACATCAAGAACCTGCAGCCGGGCCTCGACTTCTTCAAGAAGCTCAAGGACTGCGGCAACCTCACCACCGTCGACGTGACCGACGGCACCATCGACTCCGGCCAGACCGGCGTGGTGATGGACTGGACCTACAACCAGGCCTCCTACCAGAAGAGCCTCAAGGCCAAGGGCGTGAACTGGAAGTTCAAGACCTTCAAGAACGCCCAGGTGGTCAGCTACTACAACCAGGCCATCAACGTGGACGCCCCGCACCCGGCCGCAGCCCGCCTGTGGGAGGAATACCTGTACAGCGCCGACGCCCAGAACGACTGGTTCAAGGGCGGCGCGAACCCGGTACTGCTCGACTCCATGAAGAAGGACGGCGCCGTCGACCAGACCACCCTCAAGAACGCCATCACCATCGACGGCGATCCGGTGAGCTACACCAACGAGGATTCCACCCGCATCACCACATGGCTCCAGGACAACTGGGACAAGACCATCGGCAACTGACATGACCGCAGTGCTTACCTCAGGAGCTCACGCCAAGCGCGCGGGCTCCTCCGCCATCTCGTTTGCCGCGCATAGGCGTGAACTCGGCACCATCGCCGTGTCCATCCCGTTCTTCGCCTACACCGCGTGCTTCCTGCTCGCCCCGACGGTCATCGTCATCGTGGGCGCCTTCCAATCCGCCGACGGCAGCTTCACCGTGGCGAACTTCAACAAACTTTTCGAAGCGAACACCATCGCCGCATTCGGCACATCGATACTCGTATCGGTCGCATCCGCGGTCATCGGCGCCATCGTGGGCGCGCTCGCCAGCTACGCCCTCGTCATCGGCTCCAAGCCGAACGGCCTGCTGCGCCGCATGATTTCGGCCGTCTCGTCGGTACTCGCCCAATTCGGCGGCGTGATGCTGGCGTTCGCGTTCATCGCCACCATCGGCATCAACGGCGTGGGCACCATGCTCATCAAACAGCTGACCGGCTACGTGGTGAATCCGAACTGGCTCAGCTCGCTGCCGGGCCTGATCACCATCTACTGCTACTTCCAGATTCCGCTGATGATCATCATCTTCCTGCCCGCGGTCGATTCCATCCGCCCGCAGTGGCGCGAAGCCACGGAAAGCCTCGGCGGCAACACCTTCCAATACTGGACGCGCGTGGCCGGCCCGATTCTGGCGCCGCGATTCATCTCCGCGTTCCTGCTGCTGTTCGCGTCCGCGTTCTCCGCATACGCCACGGCCGCCGCGCTGTTCTCCCAGCGTTCGATCCTCGTGCCGCTGATGATCCAAGGCGCGATGCGCAACGAAATGGACCCGAACCAGCAAGGCTTCGCGCAGGTGCTCGCCTTCGCCATGATCGTCGTCGTGGCGGTGGTCATGATGATCAGCCACGCCGTGGAAAAGAGGGCCGGACGATGGCAGTGAACGCAAATACGCAAACCGTAAGCGCGCAATCGGAGGAAAAGCAGAACATGCAGGAATCGCAAACCATGCCGCCGCAGCTGCGTGCGGCCAGACTCGGCAAGCAACGCATCGTCAAAACCATCATTCTCACGGTGACGCTGCTGTTCCTGTTCGTGCCGCTGGTGTCCATGTTCCTGTTCACCATCCGACACCCGTTGTCCGGAAAATGGAGCTTCGACCCGTGGATCGCCATCTTCACCGGCGACGGCAGCGCGCTCGGCGCCGACCTGAGCACCCTGTGGAGCGGCCTCGGCGCTTCGCTCGCGCTGTGCGTGGTGACCGTGCTGATCATGCTCGTGCTGCTCGTGCCCACCATGGTGATCGTGCACATCCGCTCGCGCAGACTGGAACGCGCCATCGAATGGGTGGCCACGCTGCCGCTGACCATTCCGGCCATCGTGCTGGTGGTTGGCCTGGGACCGATCTACCGCTGGCTGTCCGCCGACGTGCTGAGCACCAACCCGATCTGGCTGTGCTTCGCCTACGTGGTGCTGGTCATGCCGTTTGCCTTCCGCGCGCTTGCGGTGGGACTCAATTCCATCGACGTGAAGACGTTATGCGAGGCCTCACGGTCCCTCGGCGCTTCATGGCCGCGCGTATTCTTCCGCGTACTCATTCCGAACCTGTGGCAGTCGATCCTGTCCGCATCGTTCATCTCCATAGCCGTGGTGCTGGGCGAATACACCGTCGCCTCACTGCTCGGCCGTATGAACCTACAGGTCGCGCTGTACCAGCTCGGCCAATCCAATTCGCAAATCTCCACCGCAATGTCGCTGCTGGCACTGCTATTCGGCGTGATTCTGCTGGTGGCTCTCGATCTGATTTCCGGCGCGATGCGTCGGAACAAGGAAGGTGACAACTCATGACTCTCGCCGAACAGAAGGCGGTGGTTGCCCATACCTCGGAAGCGTTCTCCGATACCGAACCCAACGTGGTGACCGAAGCGGCGAAGGCCGTGCTCAAGGATTCCGAAGCGCGCGGCGGCGGTGTGCAGATGCTTGGTGTAGACAAGATCTACCCCGGTTCGACCGTCAAGGCGTTGGACGATTTCAACCTGGAAATCAATCCGGGCGAAATGGTGGTGCTGCTGGGCGGCTCCGGCTGCGGCAAATCCACCGCGCTGCGCTCCCTGGCCGGGCTGGAAGACATTCAGGCCGGACGCATCCTCGTCGGCGGCCAGGACGTGACCGGCGTGCCCGTCAACAAGCGTGACATGGCCATGGTGTTCCAGGCCTACTCGCTGTTCCCGCACATGACCGCGTTGCAGAACGTGGAATTCGGCCTTGAAATCCGAGGCGTGGACCGTGCGGAACGCCGCCGCCAGGCCATGGAGAAACTGGAACTGGTCGGACTTGCCGACCAGGCGAAAAAGTACACGCAGCAGATGTCCGGCGGCCAGCAGCAGCGCGTGGCCCTGGCCCGTGCGCTGGCCGTGAACCCGCGTGTGCTGCTGCTCGACGAGCCGCTGTCCGCATTGGACGCCAAAGTGCGCGTGCAGCTGCGAGACGAAATCCGCCGCATCCAACTCGAAGCCGGCACCACCACCGTGTTCGTGACCCACGACCAGGAAGAAGCCCTTGCCGTGGCCGACCGCATCGGCGTGATGAACCACGGCCGCATCGAGCAGATCGCCGACCCGCAGACGCTGTACCGCCGCCCCGGCACGGAATACGTGGCCACCTTCATCGGCCTGACCAACCGTCTGCCGGGAATCGCCAACGGTGAGGAGGCCGTGGTGTTCGGCCAGCGCGTCCCGCTGCTGGACGGTTCCGCCACCGACGCCTCCACGGTGCTGGTGCGCCCCGAGAACATGACGATCGAACTGACCAACGATGCCGATGCCGTCCACGGAGCCGGCGAACTTGGCCGCGTGGAGATGGTGCATTTCCTCGGCGCGCTGGCCCGCGTGGACGTGCGCGTAGCCTGCGCAGGCATGGGTGGCACGATTCGCGTCACCGTGCAGCTGCCGGCCAACGAGCTGCCCGCAGGACTTGCGATCGGAGCGCAGGTCGTGGTCGCGCCTCGGCCGATTCCGGCGCTCGCCGTCTGACGATTGGTTGCTGCGCGCGATCGTTGCGTACCGTCATTGCGTGCGATCGCCGTGCGTGATTATTGCGTACGGTCGCCCATCGCGTGAGCCGAGCCATTCGCAGGGCTGAGATTCCAAGCTGATATTCAGAGAACTGGTAGTACAGTGCTGAATATCAGCTTTTTTATTTGCTTGCCGTAAGTTCGTAAGGTGACCATGACGTTTCCGCAACAACCGCAACAGCCGCAGTACCCCCAGTATCCGCAGGGACCGGCACAGCAATATCCGCAATCGCAATTCCCGCCGCAGCCGCTGCAGTATTCGCAGCAGTTTCCGCAGCCGAATCGCAATCCGTTCTTCGAATGGCTTCAGCGGGCGAAACGTGACTTTTCGCGCATCGGCGCAAGCCTGTGCCTGATGGTGATCATCTGGTACGCGGGCGTCTTCCTGCTCAAAGGCGTGGTGCGTGCGGTCGCGGGCGGTGTAGGCGCCGGCGGCGATATGCCGAATTGGATGACGTTCCTCATTTCCGACGTGCCGCTGTATCTGATCGCCATGCCGGTCGCGGTGGTGCTCATGGGCAAATCGACCGTCATCGAAACCCGCAAATTCAACATGAAACCGGGCATGTTCTTCAAGCTGCTGTTCATGTGCCTGCCGATGATGTGGGTCGGCAGCATGGTCGGCAGTATGCTGTCGCTGGCGCTTTCCGACGGCGAGGCGACGAACCGCGTAGCCGATCTTGCCATGCAGACGAACATCTGGAACGTCGTGTTCTTGGTGATTCTTGGCCCGATTTTCGAAGAATGGATGTTCCGCAAGCAGCTCATCGACCACACTCGCAAATACGGAGAGAAAACGGCGATTCTGCTGTCCGGCCTTGCGTTCGGACTATTCCACATGAACCTGTTCCAGTTCTTCTATGCGTTCCTGCTGGGAGTCATGTTCGGCTACATCTACATGCGCACCAGCAAACTGCGCTATTCGACGGCCATGCACATGATCATCAACTTCAACGGCGGCGTGCTCGCGCCGTGGATTCTGACGCGCGTCGACCTAGACCAGCTGGACAAGGTGTCTCAGGCCGCGGAAAACGGCAATGTGGCGGCGATGGAACAGTGGGCGTCGCAGAACGCCACCGGGCTGGCGATCATGCTCGTCTATTTCCTGCTGTACGGTGCCGTGATTCTCGCCGGATTCGTGCTGCTGATCCGTAACTTCAGGAAAGCCGAATTCTACATCGCGCCGGAGGAGCTGCCGCGTGGGACCGGCGCCAGAACCGTGTACGGCAACGTCGGCATGATCACGTTCATCGTGCTCACGGTGCTGCTGACGGCGATCAGTCTGTTCCTATAGCCGCAGTCGCGCGGATTATGAAGGCCGGCCGGGGATACGTTCCCGGTCGGCCTTTCTGTTGCCTGCATAGCTTGTGTTGCGTGCGTTGCGTTGCGCACGCCGCTGCCGCTATTCGCCGCTGCCGACCGCGCGGTGCTCAAGATAATCGGCATGCGCGATCGACTGCGCCACCGCATCCGCCATCGTGGACAGCAGCAGGTCGTTTTTCGCGAACGCGTAGATCGTGCCGTCGATGCCGTACGGGGTGAAGCCGTTGAGCTTCACCACCGGCTTGTATTGCGGGTTGGCAAGCCCCACGGTCGCATGTTCCACGGTGCTGACGATGTCGGCCTTCATACGCTCCACATCCACGCCCGCCTTCGCGGTGAACGGCACCGACACCAGGCACTCGTTCGACGGGTCAAGCTTCTCCAGCGAGGCGGTGTTCAGAATGGAATTCGGAATGACCATCTCGTTGCCGTTGCGCTCGCGCACGATGGTCTGACGCCAATTGATGTCCTTGACGGTGCCGGTGATGCCGGCCACCTTGACGTAATCGCCCGGCTGGATGACGCGGCCAAGCATAAGCCCGAAGCCGCCGATCACATTGGCGATCGTATCCTTCAAACCCAGCGAAACCGCAAGACCGCCGATGCCAAGCGCCGTGAACAGGGTGGTCGGATTGATGCCGAACACCGGTTGCAGCAGCGTGCCGATGGCGAACACCCACACCACCACGCGCAGGATGTTGACGAAGATGGATGCGTTCGGCACCTGCGATTTGTCGAGCATGCGGCGCACCACCTTGGTGAGCGCCTTGTCGATAAGCGCGGCGACGATGAGCACGACGGCGAGCAGGATGAGCTTGCTGTAGTTTTTGGCAAGCCAGTGCATGAGAATTTCAACTGGATCCATGGCTGCCTAGTCTACACAGGGGACGTTGCACAACGCTTGCGATTGACTGGATGATTCCTGATCCGCCGGCTGGCCGCAGCGGAGCATAATGGATTCCGTAGGATGCGTTGGCCAGCGAAAAGGGGTGCGACATGGGCAATGTCGTGGATTATGTGCGGCGCGAGTTTCATGGATTCGCGGAGCTGCCGTTCGGCGATGTTGATTCGCTGGTGCTGGCTGAGCTCTCATATATGCGGCTTTCCGGCTTGGTTCCGGCGTTCGGCGAGGCGAGGTCGGTGGCGACGGTGCCGATTCGAGAGCTGCTGCGTGCGGAAAGCTATGACGACATGTTCGTTTCGAATTCCTCCGATATGAACGAGTATCGGCTCGCGTTGCTGCGTGCCGTCTGCGAATCACCGCGTTTCCGCGCGTTGCGTGTCGGCGAGTACGCGGAGCGTCTGAGCGAGCGCGAACAGCAGCAGTTCGCCGCGATGACGTTCGACGTGGGTTGCGGACCCGTCGATTCGCTGTATGTAGCCTTCCGTGGCACCGATGGCACGCTTGTCGGATGGAAGGAGGATTTCAATATGGCGGTGCGTTGCCCGGTGCCGTCCCAGGAATCCGCGTATCGGTATGTGAACTCGATTCTGGACAGGTCGGAAGGTTTCCTTTCGTCGGGCGATTCGCCCGCGGTCATGCTCGGCGGGCATTCGAAAGGCGGCAATATGGCCGTGTATGCGGCCATGCGTATCGCGCACGATGACATCGAAGTGGCTGGCGAGCGCGCGCGGCGGCTCGGATTGCTGCCCTCATTGGGTGGGCCAGTGCGGGGTCGCAACAGACGGATCTCCCGCATCTTTTCCCATGACGGGCCGGGCCTTCCGAAATCGACGGTGCGCGGTCAGGCGTACCGTGCAATCGAATCGCGTATCCGCAAAACCGTGCCCGAATCGTCCGTCGTGGGCATGCTGCTGCAATCGAATGCGCCAGTGCGCATCGTCAAAGCGGATGCCATCGGCATCATGCAGCATATGGGAAACAGCTGGCAAGTGGCGGAAAATGGCGATTTCGAACAGGTGGACGAGCTGACGGCCGGCGCGCAGCTCATCAAACGAACCCTCGACGGGTGGCTTGATACCGTAAGCCAGGAGCAGCGCGAGCGCGCCATCGACCAGATCTACGGGATCTTCGCGGCGGCGGGATACGGCAATATCGCCGATTTGGTGGAGCATTGGACGGATTCGCTGCCGAAGATTGTGGAGGCGGCGCGCAATACCGATCGGGAGACGCGCGGACTCATCAGGGCGGTGATCAAGGCGATTCCGGTCAGCGCGGCGAAGGCGGTGCGCGAGGGCTGAAGCGGGTTGAGTGCCGAGGCGGGCTGAAGCGCGTGCCGAGGCGGGGCTATGGGCGGATGCAACGGCTGGTCGGGATGGTTGCCGAGCCGCATTTCGGCCGATTCATGTGTCACGATCCTCGAAAAGGCGTGAAAAATGGAATTGTGACACATAAGTGCCGCACAAGTGACACACGAGTGCCGCGCAAGTGACACATAAGAAGGGCAATGGAGGGCATCGGGGCGCTGATGATCCGGATGCATCCCCGTTCGCTGACGTAGGATGGTGCGGTGCGGACGCATAATTGTGGAAGCATAATGGAATGCGGAATGTCGACGGCTGCGAAAGGGGTGTGCAATGGGCAACATCATCGATTACGCGCGTACGGAGACGCGCGATTTCGGCGAGCTTCCCTTCCGTGAGGCCGACGCGCTCGTGCTCGCGCAGCTTTCGTACGACGACGTGCCGGAATGCGTGCCGCGGCTTGACGACATCGAATCGCGATATGGCACGTTGCATGACCGTGTGAAGCAATTCGACCCGCGCCATCCCATACGCTCCGTGCGGATGCTGCGGAAACCTCCATTCGACGGTGTGACGATCGCGCGCGCCGACGACGAGCTGCACCATGGAAGCGCGGTGCCCGACCATAATGTCGAGAACGTGGGCTTGGTCGATCCGCAGGTGACGCACGATTTCTACCATGCCATCGCCGCGAATCCGCGTTTTTCCGGCATTGAGATGGGCGCTTTTCTCGAGCAGTTCGACGGCGATGAGCAGACGCAGTTCGCCGCCGCGACCTATCGCCTGCCGTCCGGCATGCTGGTTGTGGCGTTCCGCGGTACCGACGATTCGCTCGTGGGTTGGAAAGAGGACTTCAACATGGCCTTCCAATACCCGGTGCCGGCGCAGGTGACCGCCGCCGACTATCTCGCCAGGGTGGCCGAGTTGTGGAAGGATGTTCCGATCGTGCTCACCGGCCATTCCAAAGGCGGCAATCTGGCCGTTTATGCGGCGATGAACGCTGAGGACGGGGTGAAGGACCGCATCGAACGCATCTATTCGTTGGATGGGCCGGGCTTCCCTGAGGCGGTGGTGAATAGCTTCGAATATGCGAGCGTGAGCGATCGAATCGTCAAAATCGTGCCGGACTCATCGGTAGTGGGCATGGTGCTGGAAACTCCCGAACGCTGCATCGTGGTGAAATCCGACGTGGAAGGAATAATGCAGCATTTCGTGTTCTCCTGGCAGATGCACGGCGGTGAATTCGACAAAGTCGAGGATGTGGCCAGCAGTTCGGTGACCTTCAACAAAGCGCTGAACAAGTGGCTTGCCAACCTGTCCAAGGAGCAGCGCGAGCGTGCGGTGGACGCGTTGTTTGCCGTGCTCGAAGCGTCCGGTGCGGGCAGTATTTCCGCCATGATGGCGGCCGGGCCGAAAGTCATTCCCGAAATGCTTGGCACGTACGTTGGGTTGAGCGGTGAGGATCGACGCAATCTCAACCAGGCGCTGGCGATTATGTTGCAGGCCACTCTTGCCCGCAATCCGAAAGTGCGGCGCAAGTAGACGTAGCGCGGAGGTCGTGACGCAGTGGTGTGCGGTGAAGCGTTGCGGTGGGTGGCAATCGCTATTAATGCGACATGCTGTGCAGTTTGTTCTAGACAACTTGTATAGTAATTCGCGTTGCGCTTTTAAATCGACGGTACAAAATAGGGGGAGCCATGCCACGTCCACGCCGGGATTCGGAGATCCTGCCAGCCAAGGAACGTCTCGAAAACGCGTTCTGGGAACTGCTATCCGAACGTGAATATCGTAAAATCACCGTCACCGACATCGTACGTACGGCGGATGTGAATCGTAATTCCTTCTACTACCATTTCACGGGCTTGCCGGAACTTGCCGATTCCGCCATTCTGCACGCCGTGGAAAACACACCGCTTCCCAGCGCGCCCAACGCGAATTTCAATCCCGACAACGAATGGCGCAAGCATGTCACCGCGCTGCTACGCGAGCCCGAACAGCGTCGGCGTCTTGACCGGCTCGCGCTGCTCGCCGGACCGCACAGCTCGCCGGAACTCGTCGAATCCCTGCGGGACTTCGGCAGGCTCACGTTGATCTCCGTGCTGGGGCTTGACGCCGACCACCTCGACCTTAAAACCGATCTCATGCTCGACTTCACCGTAGGGGGCATGCTGGCGGTATTGCGCCGTTGGCCGAAACTCCACGAGCAGCTGCCGATGGACGCCGTGTTCAACGAGGACTTGGCGGTGTTGGCCACGGGCATGTTCATGTCCATGTCCAAAACCGACATGCTGGGCTATTGGAAGCGCATCTTCAGCAGTGGTTTCGTGCCCGGGCAGGCGTCTCACGACGACCAAGCCCCGCAATCCGCCGCACAGTGAGCCATACGCCACACTGCGTTACTTTTCGGTGGTAGAAACGTCTGTAGCGGCGCTCTTTCAGGGTGCGTCAGACGTATGCAACAGCACGACAGGGAGGTTGTTCCATGATCAACGAAGCCTACAAGGCCATGCTCGGCGGAAAATCCGTAATCCGCGAGCTGAGCGAATACGCGACCGCGCGTGGCGCCGAAATTGGCTACGAGAACGTGTTCGACTATTCGCTGGGCAACCCGAGCGTGCCGTGCCCGCAGGACTATACCGACGCCGTGATCGACATGTATAAAACGGCCGAACCGGTGGCGTTGCACGGCTATTCTCCGTCCTTGGGCATTTCGTCGGTGCGCAAGGCGATCGCCGAAAGCCTCAACCGCCGCTTCGACATGGACTACACCGCCGACTACATCTTCCCGACCACGGGTGCGGCCGGCGCGTTGGCGCATGCGCTGCGCGTGGTGACCAAGCCGGGCGACGAAGTGATCACCTTCGCCCCGTACTTCCCGGAATACCAGCCGTATGTGAACGGCACCGGCGCGCACCTGACCGTCGTTCCGGCCGACACCGAGAACTTCCAGATCAACTTCGACGCGTTCGAGAAGGCGCTCAACCCCGGAACCGCGGCCGTGCTCATCAACACCCCGAACAATCCGTCCGGCGCGGTCTATTCCGCTGAAACGCTGACCCGCCTGGCCGAGGTGCTCAACGCCAAGCAGACTGAATACGGCCACGACATCTTCCTGATCGCCGACGAGCCGTACCGCGAGATCGTGTTCGACGGCGGCGAGCAGCCGTATCCGAGCAAATTCTACGACAACACGCTTTCGTGCTACTCGTACTCCAAGTCGCTGTCACTGCCGGGCGAGCGCATCGGCTATGTGGCGGTGAATCCGCGTGCCACCGACGCCAAGCTCATCGTGCCGATGTGCGGCCAGATCAGCCGTGGCACCGGCCACAACTGCCCGTCCTCCACCGCGCAGCTGGCCGTGGCCAAGGTGGTTGACGAGACAAGCGACCTGTCCGTCTACGAAACCAACATGAACCTGCTGTATGACGCGCTGACCCGTCTGGGCTTCGACGTGGTGCGCCCCGGCGGCACGTTCTACATCTTCCCGAAGGCGCTTGAGGAGGATGCGAACGCGTTCTGCATGAAGGCCAAGGATTACGACCTGATTCTCGTGCCGTCCGACAGCTTCGGCGTGCCCGGCTACTTCCGCATGGCCTACTGCATCGACACGGAGAAGGTGGAGCGTTCCATCGCGGCGCTTGAGAAATTCGTGCACGAGGTGTACGGCCGCTGAGCCGCTCGCGTATTTCGCCTATATTCCGCTTATAGATGGCGGATTCGCTCTCGTGCCTGATGCCATCTCGCTTATGGATGGCGGATGATGCGGGGAAAAGCCGGTTGGAGGGTATGGATATTGCCCCCTAACCTTTTTGCTGTAGGACCCCGCCATCTATAAGCGAGATACCGTGGGGCGATTTGGAAAATCCGCCATCTATAAGCGAGATAGTGCAGGATTGTGGGGCGGCAAGCCGACTGTCTGACGGGACCGTGTGCGTTGATACAGGTTCGCCCGGAGCTGGTGGGGTCCAGCTCCGGGCGAAGTCTGTTATGGGGAAGGAAGGAATCTGAATCGGTTAATGCGTGAATCCGTCAGTGGGTGGCGATCTCGTCGATCTTGGTGACGTGGCCGCCGAACTGGGCGCGCATGGTGGACACGACGCGCAGGATGTTGTCGGCGCCGCCGCGCGAGGTCTGACGTGCGTACAGTGCGGCCGCGGTGGCCGGGGTCGGCACGCCGAGTTCGAGAGCCGCCTCGATCATCCACTTCGCCTCGCCGGACTCGTTGGCGACCGGCGGCATGGACTTGAGCGTCGGGTCGGACTTGAAGGCGATGGCCAGCAGGTCGAGCAGCCAGGACTGCACCACGGAACCGTCCCTCCAGGAGCTCATCACGGCCGCCGGATCCTCAACGAGATCGGACTTCACCATGGTGGCGAAGCCTTCGCCGAAGGCCTGCATCATGCCGTATTCGATGCCGTTGTGCACCATCTTGGCGAAGTGGCCGCCGCCCACCGGGCCGGCCAGCACCAAGCCGGAATCGCCTTCCGGCTTAAGTGCCTCGAAAATCGGACGCGCGCTCTCGAAGTCCCCCTGGCTGCCGCCAACCATAAGCGCGTAGCCGCGGTCGATGCCCCACACGCCGCCGGAGACGCCGCAATCCATGAAATGGATGCCCTTCGGCTCCAGTTCGGCCGCGTGGCGTGCGTCGTCGGTGTAACGGGAGTTGCCGCCGTCGATGATCATATCGCCCGGCTGAAGAAGCTCGGCAAGCTCGTTGATGGTGCTGTCGGTCGCTTCACCGGCCGGCACCATGACCCACACCAGACGCGGGGCCTTCAGCGCGGCCACCAGTTCCTTCAGGCTTGCCACGGTGCGGTCCGACTCGGGGGAGTGGTCGTAGCCGACCACCTCATGCCCTGCCGCCGCGATGCGCTTCGCCATGTTGCCGCCCATACGTCCCAGGCCGATCATTCCCAACTGCATGATGTGCTTCTTTCTCTAAAAATGGTTGAAAAGTTTTTGCGATTTTGAATAAGGATTGATGCCGCCCGTTGGCTTCCCGCGCCTTCCGCAACGCAGAAAAGAAGGTTGCGGCAAGCTTTGCGGGCGGCAAGTTTTGGTTATGTTTTGGGTTATGTGAGTGTGGTTGCGATTGCTGCGTTCAGTGCGTCAAAGCACCAGCGAGAGCAGCATCACGCAGCCCAGACCGACCACCGACAGAATGGTTTCCATCAGCGACCAGGTCTTCAGCGTCTGGCCCACGCTCATGCCGAAGTATTCCTTGACCAGCCAGAAGCCGGCGTCGTTGAGGTGGGAGAAGAACACGGAGCCTGCGCCGATGGCCAGCACCAGCAGTGCCAGATGGGTCGGGCTCATGCCGGCGGCGAGCGGCACCATGATGCCGGAGGCGGTGACGGTCGCCACGGTTGCCGAACCGGTGGCGAGACGGATGAGCACGGCCACCAGCCAGCCTGCGATCAGCGGGTTCATGGCGGATTCGGTGATGGAGTTGGCGATCACGTCGCCGATGCCGGAGTCGACCAGCGTCTGCTTGAAGCCGCCGCCTGCGGCGACGATCAGGATGATGCCGGCCACGGAGCCGAAGGACTGTCCGACCATGCCGTTGACGGCGTCACGGGAGAACTTCTGCATGTAGCCAAGGGCGACCATGGCGAAGACGGTGGTGATGAGCAGTGCCACGAGCGGGGTGCCGAGGAACGCGATCACACGGCCCCAGGCGGTGGTGTTCTGACCGGTCAGATCCACGATGGACGCGGCGAGCATCAGCACGACCGGCAGCAGGATCACGGACAGGGCGGTGCCGAAGGACGGGCGGTTTTCCGCGGACTTCGGAGCTTCGGCCTCAGCCTCGTTCTCCGGAGCTGCGATCGGAACCCACTTGGCGGCGAGCCTGCCGAACAGCGGGCCAGAGATGATGACGGTCGGGATGGCCACGATCAGGCCGAGGGCCAGGGTGATGCCGAGGTTCGCGTTCAGCGCGCCGATGGCGGTCAGCGGACCGGGGTGCGGCGGCACGAAGGCGTGCAGCGTGGACAGGCCGGCGAGGGCCGGGATGCCGAGCAGCACCACAGGGGACTTGGAACGACGGGCGGCGAACAGCACCACCGGGATGAGGATGACCACGCCGACCTCGAAGAACATCGGGATGCCCACGATGAACGCGATCAGTGCCATGGCCCACGGCAGACGCTGCAACGGTGTCTTGGCCATGATGGTGTCGACGATGGTGTCCGCACCGCCCGACTTGAACAGGATGGTGCCGATGATCGAGCCGAACGCGATAAGCAGGCCCACGTTGGAAATCGTGCCGCCGACGCCGGAAGTGAAGCTATCGAACGCCTTGTCGAACGGCACGCCCGCGCACACGGCCATGACGAATGAGCCGGCGAGCAGGGACAGGAACGGATGCACCTTGCATGCCGCGATGAGAAGAACGATGACGGCGATGCCGATGATCGCCGCTGCGATGAGATTCATGAATCCTCCTTGACTCGTTGAATTTCTCTTTCGATTTTTAGTTATGCGCGATTATTTTGCGCTGTGTTGCGGCTTGCGCCGTTCACTCGGCTTGCTGCGATTGCGCGGCCACCTTCGCCGCGTACTCGTTCACTGCGGCGACGGCACGTTCGACCATTTCCTCGACGCTGCCTTCGATGGAGACCTCCACGCCGTTCTCGTCTGGCTGGAGCGGCTCAAGAATGGCGAACTGGCTCGGCAGCAGTGCCGGCGGCATGAAGTGGCCCTTGCGCTCGTTGAGACGCTGCTGGATGAGTTCCTGCGAGCCGGTCAGATGCACGAAGAAGGTGGGAACGTTCTGGGCGAGCACCTCACGGTAGCTGCGCTTCAGGGCGGAGCTGGAGACCACGGTGTTCTCGTCCAGTGCCTCGCGAGCCACCATCCAGGTGTTGATGACCTTGAGCCACGGCCAACGGTCCTCGTCTGTCAGCGGAATGCCTGCGCTCATCTTGTCGATGTTGGCCTGCGGATGGAAGTCGTCGCCCTCCGCGTACACGTATCCGAGACGTTCGTGAATGGCTTCTGCCACGGTGGATTTGCCGCATCCTGCAACACCCATCACCACTACGTGAATGCTCATGTTGTCCTCCTTGAACTCTGCTGTATTGCCAGTGCCACTTCGCATCGGCGATGACATCAGCATAGCTATGAAAGGTAGTACTAGTCAAGTTAAAAGTACTACGAATAAAAATAATCATGCGACTTGCTATGCTGTAGGTAGTACAAATCGGCGGCAAATCGCGCGAATCGTGCGGGGGTAATTATTCGGACGTCACGCGAACGGCAATCGTATACGGTGTGTCGCAAAAACCTGAAAAAAGATTTGCACGCACAACGAGAGGAATTGTGGATGGCAGGAAACGAAAACGGCGGCGAACTGCTGCAGGATGCAGTGTGCCGCACGCTGGCCATCGAAATGCTGGACGGCAAATGGCCGGCCGGTGAAAGCCTGACGTTGGAAGACGTGCAGAACCGTTTCGGCATCTCCCGTACCGTGGCGCGCGAAGTCGCCAAAACGTTGGAATCCATGGGTGCGGTGACGGTGCGCCGACGCGTCGGATTGGTGGCGCGGCCGTTCTCCGACTGGCAGGCGCTCAACCATCAGGTCATCGAATGGCGGCTCCACTCCACGCAGCGCGAGCGGCAGCTGTCGTCATTGACCGAATTGCGATTGGCGGTCGAACCGGCTGCGGCGGCCTCGGCGGCACGCCTCGCCTCCATCGACGTCAAGGCGAAATTCCCCGTCTACGCGGCGCAGATGCGCCAAATCGCCGAATCAAACGAAGAGGGGGCTGCTGGCCTGACCAAATTCCACGATCTGGACGTGGAATTCCATACTTTGATACTGCGTGAAAGCGGCAACGAGCTGTTCGCCGCGCTTGCCGACACCATCGCCACCGTGCTGCGCGGCCGTGTGGAACTCGGCAAATACCCGATGAAGCCGAAGCCGGCCGCGCTCGACGCGCACGATGCGGTCGCCGACGCGATAGCGAAGGGCGATCCGGAACGTGCGCGCAAGGCCATGTTCGACATCGTCGACGAAGTGGCCCGCGCGCTCAACTTCTTCTAAAACCAGTCGCTACCGGCGTCGAACCGCCGGATTCGCGGCTCAAATCACAGGTTCGCGTCGGCCGTCTGACGCAGGTCGTCAACGATTTCGCCCAAAGTCTCGCTGAACACCGCTTGATCGGCGTACATCGAATCGAACAGCGTATCGATGTTTTTGCGGAAATCCTTCGGCAGAATGGCGCAGTCGCGTTCGGCGAGCTTGTCGAGACGCTTCTCGCCGGGGTGTGTGCGGCGGTTCAGCGCGAACAGCACATCGAAATACGATTCCATGAACGCGGCCATGCGATGGTTGACCGCGATTTTGTCGCCTCGGCTCGCGGCCTTGCGGATCTGTGCGTCGTACGACGGCAGGTTGCCGGTAAGTAGACGCATGTTGCGATTGATGATGTTGCGGCGCAGTTCCTCGGGGAACGGCACGTCGAACCGCTGTCGGGTCGCGGCGTACTGGCCGTCGCGGTCGAACAGCACCTTGCTGGTGAGCATGTTGTGCCACATGCACGTCGTATAGCCGTTGTTGGCCTGAAACCGTTCCACCACGTCGGCGACATTGGCTGCGAACTGGTCCAGATCGCGGTACAGCACGTCGATATTGGTGCCGTCGTTCAGCGTGCAGTCGTCTTCGGTCTCCCAAAAATCGTTGTCGATTTCCATATGGCTGCAATAGTTGCGCAGCAGCCTGCGGCGGCGTTCGGCAGACACGGGTGCGGTGACGTACACGTAGACGTCGTAATCGGATTTTTCATCGTTATCGCCGGTGGCGCGTGACCCACCCAACGTGATGGCCTCGACTTCCGGCCATGCGGACACTGCTTCGACTAGTTCATTTGCCAATGACATCGTTTACCTCTCTCTGCGTCATTGCTGGAGCGGCGCTACGTTGCGCCACGGTGTGCAAACGATGCCAGTATAACATACCAGATGGTAACTGTCGAAGTTGTGCCGGCCTACGCGGTTTCCCGCAGGCCGGCACAGCGCATTCCGCCGAACGACGATTGTCAGGCGGAATGCTATCGAGCGATCGCTGTCGAGCGGAACGCTGTCGGACGGCAGCTGTCAGTCGACGGTTGCGGCTTCCGTCGAACCCTTGGTCGGATCCTTCTGCAGAAGCAGGAAGACGAGCGCGACGGCCAGCAGAATGGCTATCGACAGCACGCCGATCGACGCGTTGCCAGTCAGCGACGTCGTGGTAGCGACGAGGAACGTGCCGATAATCGACGCCGTCTTGCCGAAAATATCGTAGAAGCCGTAGTACTCGTTGGCATGGTCCTTCGGAATGATCTTGCCGTAATACGAGCGGGACAGCGCCTGGATGCCACCTTGGAACATGCCGACCAGAATCGCCAGAATCCAGAATTCAAGTGCGGCGCGCAGGAAGAACGCGGCGAAGAAGACGATGCACATGTACGCCACCACGGCGGCGGTAATCATGGTTTTCGAGCCGAACCGGCCTGCCAGCTTGCCGTAGATGATGGAGCAGGGGAACGCCACGAACTGCGTGACGAGCAGCGCCACGACCAGCTGCGTGGAGTCGATGCCCAGCTGCGTGCCATACGACGTGCTCATGGAAATGACGGTGTTGACGGCGTCGATGTAGAAGAAGAACGCGATCATGAACATCCACAGCGGCTTGTTCTTGCGGATGGCGCGGAACGTGGAGCCGAGCTCGGCGAACGTGCCGCGAATGGCCTCGCCTGCCTGCCCCGCGGTGGCGCGGTAATGCACCTGCTTATAGCTGGTGAGCAGCGGAATGGTGAACGCCACCCACCACAGCGCGGTGATGACGAACGAGGCGCGCGTGCAGGCTGTGGTCGACCAGCCGAACAGCGCGGGGCCTCCGAAAATCAGCGCGATGCAGACGATGAACGGCACGGTCGAACCGATATAGCCCCATGCGTAGCCGTGTGAGGAAATGCGGTCCATCCGTTCGTTCGAAGTCGTGTCCACCAGCATGGAGTCGTAGAACGTAAGCGAACCATTAAGGCCGATGGTGGCCAGCACGTACACGATGAGGAACGCGAGCCAACCAAGCGGCATCGCCATCGCGCAGCACATGACCACGCCCGTCAGGAAGAAGCCGGTGAAGAAGCGGATCTTCATGCCCTGCACGTCGGCGATGGAGCCGAGCAGCGGCATAAGCACGGCGATGACGAGCGATGCGATGGTCTGCGCGTAGCCCCACGTCGACACGATGTTCGTCTCGCCGGCCGCCTTGAGCAGCGAATTCGCGTAGATCGGCACGACGGCGGTGGACAGCAGCACGAACGCGGAATTGCCGACGTCGTAGACGATCCACTTCTTCTCGCGTGGCGTCATCATATGCTTGGATTGCTGGCTGGATTGCTGCGGCTGCTGGGCCTGCGCGTTCTGCTGGGACGGCTGGGTCTGCGGCTCGGCTGTGTCGGTCAATGTTGACTCTTTTCGGCTAAATGTCAATCTTATGGCTCATCTTATTCCATTACTTCATCGTACGGGCGTGGCGGGTGGTAACAGACCCTTCGACATGAACAGCGCATGAACAAGCATGTTCTGCCCGTACGGGCCGCATACGCGTGCTGTCGAGACATGGCAAAAACGGCGGAATATGGGGAATGCAAGCCGATTTTCGTCCACAAGTTTGCGATTGGCCGGGGCTGGTTGTATAGTTGAGAAGTTGTGTGTTCTGCCATGCACTTCGTTGTGTGGTGTCGAACGCGCAGACTTGCAAGTCAATAGTAATTATAGGGAGTCCATTATGGCAGCTCGTTGCGCAGTGTGCGGCAAGGGACCGCAGACCGGTTTCACCGTTTCGCACTCACATATTCGCAATAAGCGCACCTTCCGCCCGAACCTGCAGCCGGTTCGCACCACCATCGACGGCGAGAACGTTCGCGTTCGCGTTTGCGTGAAGTGCATCAAGGCTGGCAAGGTCCAGCGCGTTGAAGCGTGAATCGCGAAATAACAGCTTGAAACCCCGGTAAGCCGAATGGCCGCCGGGGTTTTGCTTTATCTGACCGTCCACAAGCCGTGTTGCGGCGAATGGCGCCGCCACGAATAATGGGGAATTCAGCCCGCCGCACAATCATCCGGTCGTGACACAATGGAGTGTTATGAGCACCACATGGCAAACCCCGATTTCCTCGTTCGAAACGAACCGCCGCAGAGTCGGCGCGCTGAAATCGCTGGGCGTGGTGTCCGTGGGCGACGCGCTGACCTACTATCCGTTCCGCGTCACCGACCCGGTTCCGGCACGCGCCCTGCGCGAAGCGAAAATAGGGGAGAACATGGCCTTCGCCGCGCACGTGCGTGGCGTGCGCGTCTTTCCGATGGCCCGTCGCGGATTCCGGCTGATCGCCGACGTCGATGACGGCGATTTCGCACGCAGCCGGCACATGGACGCTTCCATGGCGTCTCTCGTGTTCTTCTCCTATCGCAAGTCGTACGTCGATTGGATCCAGCGCAAACTGCACGAAGGCGCGTTGCTGGTGGTCGCGGGCGAGCCAAGCGTATACAACGACCGTCTGCAATTCACCCATCCCGACATACTGACGGTCGATCCAGCCGGCGAGCAATTGCGCAGCCGCTCACCTGAGGAAGCCGCCGAATGGGATGACGGCTTCGGCACGGAACAACCGGCGGCAGCCCCGCAATCGCCGACCATGCCGAATCTCAAATACGATGCGGCTTCCGTACCGGAGGCGATGCGCCACGTATGCCGCCCACGTCCCGTCTACCACGCGAACTCGCGCATCTCCAGCGAACACATCCACGAGTCGATCGAAAAATGCATGGACCGGCTGTGCGGTGACGAATACGCTGCGGCACAGGCAGCCCGTGCATTGCATGGCGCCGATGCCAGCGACGCGCAACATGGGGAATTCGACGCGCCGCAAGCCGACCGGCAGGCACGGACGGAAGCGCTTGCCGCCGCCATTCCCGACATCATGCCGGAAGCGTTTCGTATGGAACATGGGCTGATGCACCGAGCCGAAGCGTTCATGGCGATTCACGATCCGCAAAACCGCGACGGTTTCAACAAGGCGTTGCGTACACTGCGCTACGAGGAAGCACTCATCTGCCAAACCGCGCTGGTGCAGTCTCGTGATTCGTCGCGTAAGGCCACGGCCACAGCCTGCGCCGACACGCGGCTGAAAGACGATTTCGTCGAGTCGCTGCCGTTCTCGCTGACGGACGGGCAACAGCAGGTGATCGCCGATATTTCCGACGATATGGCACGTGATTACCCCATGCAACGCCTGCTGCAGGGCGAGGTCGGCTCCGGCAAAACCGTGGTCGCGGTGGCGGCTATGATGCAGGCCGTCGGCTCCGGCAAACAAGCGGTGCTCGTCGCGCCGACGCAAGTGTTGGCGGAACAACATTACAGCAGCATCCGCGGCATGGTGGATCGGATGTGTGGTACCGGCGAAGAGGCTGACGAAAACGCGAAATCAGGGGAATCGCAGACAAAATCAACGCACCATGCGGTTGTGGATGAAAGTGGACAAGTCACGTCGGGAAACGCGCCGGAACCGCAAAACGGTGGACAATCGGATGGCGGCCAGGTGGAGAAACTGCTGGACGGCCAATCGAACAGCCTGCCGGACATTCCCGTACTGCTGCTCACCGGCGGCATGAAACTCGCCGCCCGCCGACGCGTCCTCGCGCAAGCGGCCTCCGGCAAACCATGCATCGTGGTGGCCACGCACGCCGCGTTCTCCAAAACCTTCCAAGCGCCCAACCTCGCGCTGGCGGTCATCGACGAACAGCACCGTTTCGGCGTGGAACAGCGCGAATCGTTGAATGCCAAAGGCTCCACGGCACCGCATTTGCTGGTCATGACGGCCACGCCGATCCCGCGCACCGCTGCCATGACCTGGTTCGGCGACCTCGACATCTCCTGGCTCACCGAACTGCCCGGCGGCCGCAAGCCGATCCGCACATTCGTCGTGCCCGAAGCGAACGGCCCGCTGATGGCGGAAATGTTCGGTCTGATTCGCAAGCGTATCGACGCGGGGGAACGTGCCTACGTGGTCTGCCCGCGCATCGACGCCGACGCGAAGGATGCCGACGATGCGGGCGGTTCAGGCGATGCGGAAGTCGGTTCCGCATTCGACGCCACATACGATTTGGGCGAGGATGACGAACAGCGCGAACAGCGGCCGCCGTTGCATTCCGTCGCGGAAATCGCGGAACGCTTGCGATCGCTGCCGCAATTCGCTGGCATCCGTATCGCCACGCTGACCGGTCGCGACGATGACGAGACGAAATCGCAGATTATGGCCGATTTCGAAGCGGGCGTGACGCCGATTCTGGTGGCCACCACCGTCATCGAAGTGGGCGTGGACGTGGCGCAGGCCAGCTGCATGGTGATTTTCGACGCCGACCGGTACGGCCTGTCCCAGTTGCACCAGCTGCGTGGACGCGTGGGCCGTGGAGGCACCGAATCGGGCGCGTTCCTTATTTCACGTGCGCCGGAAGGCAGCGATGCGGCCAAACGCCTTGACGTGATTGCCGGCACGTTGGATGGCGCCGAAATCGCGCAGGCCGACCTTGAATTCCGCGGCGCGGGCGACGTGCTGGGCGACGCGCAATCCGGCGGCAAATCCGGACTGAAACTGCTGCGCGTGGTCAAAGACGTGAAGATCATCGAGGAAGCCAGAGCGGAAGCCGCGAAACTGGTGGCCGAAGACCCCACGTTGCGAGGGTACGTGCAGCTTGCCGGCGCGGTGCTCGACTTCACGCGCGGCAACGAGACGTTCCTGACCAGCAACTAGGCTCGATGGCTATGCGCGTAATTTCAGGACGATTCAAAGGCATGGCGTTGACCACGCCGAAGCCGGGCACCAGGCCAACCACCGACCGTACCAAGGAAGCGATATTCTCGCACCTCGATTCGTGGGGCGTGCTGGATGACGCACGCGTGCTCGACCTGTTCGCCGGAACCGGCGCGTTGGGCATCGAAGCGCTGAGCCGTGGCGCGCGCGAACTGGTGGCGGTGGAATCGGCCGCACCGGCCGCCGCGCTGATTGCAAAGACGTTGACGGCGTTGAAGCACAACCGTTCCTGGGAGCCGGGCATGAGCGCCCGCGTGGTCAAGGCGCGTGCGGAAAAGTACGCGGCGGCCGCATCGGCGATTGCACCATTCGGCGTGATCTTCATCGACCCGCCGTACGCGTTCGAAACCGAGGCGTGCAACCAGCTGCTGGCCGATTTGGCGGGCCGTGAGTCCGGCGAACTGACCGGCGAGGGCACGGTGATCGTGCTGGAACGCTCCACTCGTTCCGACGAGCCGACCGCGCCCGAAGGCTGGGATATCACCGACCGGCGTGATTACGGCGAAACCGCCGTGTATTACATCGAACCTGCCGAATCCGCCGATCCGGCAGAGCCGGTTGAATCCGCGGACTGACGTCCGGGCTTTCCAACTAAAAACGTCGACGGTGGACCTGCATGCCCTCCGTCGACGTGAACAATCGTGCGTAATCAGCGCTGCCGTGGGTGCGCGCCGGAAACCTCCCAGCCCAACGCCATCAGCGTTTTGCGATCGGCCTTGTCAAGCTTGGAACAATCCAACGCCTCGATGAGATCCGGACGCAGCTCGTTGGTCTTCGCCAGCGCCTCATCGCGGCGGAAACGGTCGACCTTCGCGTGGTCGCCGGACAACAGGACGTCCGGAACCTTGATGCCGCGCCAATCGGCCGGCTTCGTATACTGGCGGTGCTCCAGCAGGGCGTTCTCTCCCGTATACGATTCCTCCACGATCGAGGCCGCATTGCCCATGAAACCGGGCAGCAGACGGGTGATGGCCTCCAACATGACCGACACGGCCACCTCGCCGCCGTTCAGCACATAATCGCCGATCGAATATTCACGCACGTCGACGCCCTGCGCACGGTAATACTGCGGAATACGCGCGTCGTAGCCTTCGTAACGGCCGCAGCCGAACAGCAGATGGTTGGCGTGGCTCAGCTCCGTCGCGTCCTGCTGGGTGAACAGGGGGGCGGACGGATTCGGGAAAATCAGCACCGGACGGTCGGTCGCCGGAACGGTATCGGCATTTGCGGCGATTTCTGTCGCCGATTCCGCCGGTTCGGCCGCGTCCGCGGAAGCCGTGTCGTCTGCGTCTGCCGTGGAATCGCAAGTAACCGTGGAATCGCAAGTAACCGTGGAATCGCAAGTAACCGTGGTCGGCTCAAGATGCAGCAGCTCGTCGAGGCATTCGCTCCACACTTCCGGCTTCATCACCATGCCCGCGCCGCCGCCGACGGGAGTATCATCCACGGAATGGTGCACGTCGTGCGTCCAGTCGCGCAGGTTGTGCGCGGTGACTTCGACCAGGCCCTTCTCCTGCGCCTTGCCGAGCAGGCTCAGGTTGAGCACTTCGAAATATTCCGGGAATACGGACACGATATCGATCTTCATAATGTTCCACAATACCGGTACGCCTGCCAAGCGCGGCGCGTACGAAAAAGGCGCCGGCATAATCGCCAGCGCCTTGTTGGAAAAGCAGCGGATCAGAGCCCCGGAATGAGTCCGCCCGGCGGGTCGAGGGTCAGATATCCGCCCTCGAGGTCGATGTCCGGCACGAGCTCGTCCACGAACGGCACGAGCGCGCTGTTCTCGACCACCACGCCATCGGCGTCCTTGACGGGATTGGCCAGACGGATCTTGAGCAGCCACTGGGCCACTTCAATCACATCCACCACCTTGCCTACCACAGTGCCGGGCGCAAGCCCCAGCGTATTGCCCTCGGCAAGGCGCGCCTCAAGACTGATCAGGTCCTTCGGGTACCACTCGTCTGCTTCAAGCATCTCCTCCGGATCGTCCGCTTCGCCATACAGCACCACGCCATTGGCGGCTTCGGACGCATCACGGTCGTCGATGCCCTCGAATTTGATGATCCAACGGTTTTTGAAGGTACGGGAGCTTTCCACCACGTACTCTTCCTCGCCGTCCTTCGTATACAACACAGCACCGGGAGCGAACCGGTATTCCGGTTCGTCCGTAAAGATCTGCACGGTGACCTCGCCCTTGAGCCCCTGCGCACGCCCGATACGACAGACCCTCAGCAGCTCAAGCTGTTGAGGGTCGTCGGAATGCATATCACGCACCACGCTAGGATCTCACCTGCGCACGTCCATGATGTCGACGCGCACCTTGTGGTCGGACAGTGCCTGCACCACGGTGCGAATCGCATTTGCCGTGCGTCCGCTGCGTCCAATGACGCGACCGATATCCTCAGGGTTCACGCGCACGCGAATGAGTTCACCGCGCGGATTCTCATGGGACTTCACCGAGACATCATCGGGAAAATCGACGATGTTCTTGATCAGATGTTCCACAGCCTGGGCGAGCATGATCACTCGGCTTCCGCAGCCGGCTCTTCAGCCGGAGCTTCCTCGGTGGCGGCGGCTTCGGCCTCAGCCTTGGCCTTGGCGTCAGCTTCGGACTTGGCGGCCTTCAGCTTCTGGGCCTGGGCTTCGACAGCCTCGACGCGAGCGGCGGCATCCGGGCCAGCCTCAACGGTCTTCAGGGTGCCTTCAGCACCGTCAAGACCCTTGAACTTCTGCCAGTCACCGGTGATCTTCAGCAGGTTCAGCACCTGCTCGGTCGGCTGAGCGCCAACGCCGAGCCAGTACTGAGCGCGCTCAGAGTTGATGTTGATGGTCGAAGGCTGGGTGTTCGGGTTGTAGGTACCGATCTCTTCGATGGCGCGGCCATCACGCTTGGTACGGGAATCCATGATCACCACGCGGTAGAACGCGTAGAACTTCTTACCCATGCGCTTCAGACGAATCTTGGTTGCCAAAATGGCTCTCCTTGTAACTAGGGGTGTGTGTTTCGTGTTCTGTGTGGGGCACGGAATCCGAAACCCACGTGTTCCTCACGTCACGCGATTGGTAGAGGGCCTCGCGCGCGCGAATAACTAAGCAATTATAACCGTGGGGTATGGACGCGTTCCCGAGCGTCCGTTTCTGTTGACTCGGACGCTCGGCTTGCGTTTTGCGCATTCTGAATGGCCGTTTCTCCAGAATCGGACATTGGTGAGGTGTTGTGGCGGTCTCGGGCGTCCGAATCACCCGAATCGGACGAACTCGCTATGCTGGATATGTTCATTGGCGGTTTTCGTGCGCCTGATTATGGCCATTTCAAGGGGATTTGCATGAGTGTTGCGTTGTGGATCGTACTGCTGGTATGCGTGTTGTGGATCGCTCTGAGCGAAATGCCGGCCGGTTGGGACGGCCACTTGCCGTTGCCGTATCTGATTGCGCTGACACCGCTGTTGTGGATTCTAACATTGGCGATTGCGATTGCCGGTGCCGTACGGCATGACACCGCCCTCGCCATCGTCGCGGCGATCGCGTGCATCGCTTCGCTGCTGCGCAAAATCGCGTATTGGAACAACAATCTCACGTCCATCAACACGGCGCAGATGGTGGCCGACAACATCGCAAAAAAGCGTGAAACATCCTGTGGAACACATACGTCGACTGCCGCGGAAGCCGCGAAACACGGCCGTTTCCGCGTGATGACGCTCAACTGCCGGTACGGTCGTGCCAATGCGGCCGCAATCGTCGGCGCCGTCAAGGAACACGACGTCGCCGTGCTCGCGCTGCAGGAATTGACGGACGATCTGGTCGCGGCCTTGGACGAGGCCGGCCTGTCCGACCTGCTGCCGTACCGCCAGTTAGGGGAGAACAAAGATACGGACAACGGCGGCTTCAACGGTATTTGGATTCGCATCGAGCCAAGCGACACGTCGCCGATCACCGCCGTGATTCCCGCCGCCGACGTGCCTGGCGTGTGCTTCCCGATTGATGCGATGCGCGGCATCACTTTCGTTTCCGCCCATCCGAAATCGCCGATGCGCGGCTGCCGCGACTGGTCCGCCGGCATCATCGGCTTGGGTGAGCTGGCCACATCGCAGAAGCAGGGCGATATCACCGTCGTATTGGGCGACCTCAACTCCGGTACCGACCATCCGAGCTTCCGCAAGCTGCTTGACGCCGGCTTCCAGGACGCCGCGTTGACCGAGGCGAAGGGCCGCCGCGCCACGTTCCCATCGTGGCTGCCGTGGCCGCGTCTCATCCTCGACCACATCCTGTTCACCGCCGGTCTGACCGCATCCGACGTGCGCTCCTTCACGGTCAACGGTACCGATCATCTTGCTCTGGCCGCCACGCTGACGTTGAAATAAACCGAAAATAAGCTGGCATAACGAAACTGCCGACGCTGGAAAATGTTCCAACGTCGGCAGTTTCGTTATATATGCCGTATTGCGATTGCCGGTTGTCGTAATCGCCGGCAATCGCACATATCGCGGCTTAGTGCAGCAGACGCTTAGTGCAGCAGACCGGACAAGCCGCCACCCAAGTTCGGCGGCAGCTCGCCGGAATCGCCCAGCATATCCTGCAATCCGGCAGGAAGCGCCGGATTCTGCGGCTTCTTGGCGAACGCGGAGCCACCTGACGAAGCACCGCCGGAAGCCTTGCCGGCGAGCTTGTCGCGCAATGCCTTCTCCTCGGCCTCACGCTTCATCGGATTGCCGGACTTGCCCGACTTCTTCTTGTTCTTCTTGCCTTTGCCCTTGCCTTTGCCGCCGCCCATCGCGGGGCCTCCGAAGCCGGGCATGCCGGCGCCGACCTTGTTGCTCATGCGGCGCATCATCTTCGCGGCCTGGTCGAAGCGCTGCAGCAGCGCGTTGACCTGCGAAACCGTCACGCCGGAACCGTAGGCGATGCGGGCGCGGCGGGAACCGTCGATGATCGAGGGGTCGCGACGCTCGGCCGGAGTCATCGAACGGATGATGGCCTCGGTGCGGTCGATTTCCCTCTCGTCGAACTGCTCAAGTTCTTTACGATGCGCGGCCATGCCCGGAATCATGCCAAGCAGGTTCTTCATCGGGCCGAGTTTGCGCACCTGCTGAAGTTGGTCGAGGAAATCGTCAAGGCCGAAGGAACCGTCGGAGATCTTGACGGCGGCCTTGCGGGCCTCTTCCTCGTCGAACTGCTTCTGCGCCTGCTCGATCAGGGTGAGAATATCGCCCATGTCGAGGATGCGGGACGCCATACGATCCGGGTGGAAGACCTCGAAATCCTTCAATCCCTCGCCGGTGGAGGCGAACAGGATCGGCTTGCCGGTCACGGATGCCACGGACAGCGCGGCGCCACCACGGGCGTCGCCATCGAGCTTGGACAGCACCACGCCGGTGAAATCCACGCCCTCGTCGAACGCCTTGGCCGTCTGCACGGCATCCTGGCCGATCATCGCGTCGATGACGAACAGAATCTCGTTCGGCTGCACGGCATCGCGGATGTCGCGAGCCTGCTTCATCAGCTCCTCATCCACGCCGAGACGGCCTGCGGTATCGATGATCACCGTGTCGTAAAGCTTCTGCTTGGCGAGCTCCACGGCGTCACGGGCCACCTTCACCGGGTCGCCGGTGGTCTGGCCGGGGGAGACGACCGCTTCGCCGCCATCGGACTGCACGCCCTTCTCCGGCGCGTACACCGGCACGCCGGCGCGTTCGCCGACCACCTGCAGCTGCGTCACCGCGTTCGGACGCTGCAGATCGGCCGCAACAAGCAGCGGAGTGTGGCCGGAATCCTTCAGCCAGTAGCCCAGCTTGCCGGCGAGCGTCGTCTTACCGGCGCCCTGAAGGCCGGCGAGCATGATGATCGTCGGCGGATTCTTTGCGAAGTTCAACGGGCGGTCCACACCGGCGCCAAGCACCGCGGTGAGTTCCTCGTTGACGATCTTCACCACTTGCTGCGCCGGGTTGAGCGCTTCGGAAACCTCGGTGCCGAGCGCGCGTTCGCGGATGCGGCTGGTGAAGGAACGCACCACGTCGAGCGCCACATCGGCGTCGAGCAGCGCGCGGCGGATCTCGCGGATGGTACCGTCGATATCAGCCTCGGAAAGCTTGCCCTTGCTCTTCAGATGCTTGAACGCATTCGAGAGCCGGTCTGTCAAAGAACTAAATGCTGCCATAATGTTCCTCAGTCTAGCGTTTCACGCGGATAGCGGATGACATGGGTGCGATTGCCTACTTCAGCGACCAAGTGGAGCCTTGCGGACCGTCCTCGATGGCGATGCCGGCCGCGCCCAGCGCGTCACGGATCGCGTCGGCACGTGCGAAATCCTTGGCCTTGCGCGCTTCGGCACGTTCCGCAAGCTGTTCGGAAACCAGCTTGTCGAGCGCGTCATGCTCGGCGGAATCGGCTCCGGCACCAGCCGCACCACCTGCGGCACCGTCGGAAATCCACGGCTCCGCCAGCGGATCCAAGCCCAACGTGTCGAGCATCGCACGCACGTTCACCAGCGCTTCGCGAACCTCGGCCTTCGCCACGTCCGAATCGGCGCGGTCGGCCAGCTTCGACAGCAACGTGTTGCCGGAACGGATCGCCGTGAAAATCGCGGCGGAAGCGCCCGAAACGTTGATGTCGTCGTTCATCGCGGCAACGAAATCGGCGGGAAGCGCGTCGGCGGAAATCGCCATAATCTCTTCTCGTGACGGCTGTTCGCCGACGGCAGCGCCCGCGCGCTCGATGAAGTTCGCCACGCGGTCGTACGCGGACTGCGCCTCGGCAAGCGTCTGGTCGGACCATTCCAGCATGGAACGGTACTGCACGGAACCGAGGGCGTAACGCACCACCCAAGCGGAATGCTCGGCCAGCACCGCCGGCACGGACAGGCCGTTGCCGAGCGACTTCGACATCTTCTCGCCCTTCGCGGTGACCCAGGCGGAATGCATCCAGCGCGCGGCCGAATCGTAACCGGCGGCGCGCGTCTGCGCCATCTCGTTCTCGTGGTGCGGGAATCGCAGATCAAGACCGCCGCCGTGAATGTCGAACATGTCCTTCAGATAGCGGTGGCTCATCGCGGAGCATTCGATATGCCAGCCCGGACGGCCCGTGCCGAACGGGGTATTCCAGCGCGCGTCGAGCGGATCGGAATCCTTCGGCGCCTTCCACAGCGCGAAATCGCGCGGATCATGCTTGTCGGGGGACATGTCGGCAGGGTCGACCGGATTGTACTTGTCGTTGCCCGCGTTGTCCACGGACGGTCCCATCGCGTCGGTCACTTCGGAAGCCGCGTCGGAAACCGCGGTCTGCTTCTGGTGCGTCAGCTCGCCGTAATGCGGCCAGCTCGCCACGTCGAAGTAGACGTTGCCGGTCGGGGTGCCGTCCGCGTCACGCACCACATAAGCGTGGCCGTTGTCGATGATCTTCTTGATGAGGTCGATCATGTCGATCATGTGGCCGGTGGCGCGCGGCTCGTACGTCGGCGGCTCCACGCCAAGCTTGCTGTACGCCTCGGTGAACTCGCGTTCGTAGATATACGCGCGCTCCCACCACTGCTGGCCCGCGGCGGCGGCCTTGTCGAGGATCTTGTCGTCGATGTCGGTGACATTGCGCACGAACGTCACCTTGTAGCCCAGTCGCTCGAACCAGCGGCGCACCACGTCGAACGCGACGGCGGCGCGGATGTGGCCGATATGCGGTGAGCTTTGCACGGTGGCGCCACACACGTAGATACCGACCTGACCTGGTTTGATCGGCGTGAAGGACGACACGGCGTGCGATGCGGTGTCGTACAGCTTCAGCCCCGCGGCGGCCTTCGCCACCGCAAGAGCGCCGGAAGTGTTGGTATTCTGCGGTTCCTGCGTGTTTGTCATAGTCATGAGAATATTGCCAGAATCGGACATGGCCGGCGTTGCGTCCGTAAGTTGTTGGCAAGCACAATCCGCATGTTTGTTCGCAGGTTCGCCGGTGCTTCCACACGCGGGTTTACGAACATATTCGCGCCGATCGAATCGAAATTTGTGGACGAAATGTGTTTGCCGTTTACGTAGGTGATGTAACAATGGTTGTATGACGCAATCGAAAGTGCTGATTCTTCAACATGTCCCGTGGGAGAAGCCGGGGCGCATTTTGGATAGCTTGGACGACTTGGGTATGTCGTACGAAATCGCGAACGTCGCGAAGGAAAAGAAGCCGGATCTGCCTGATTTCAAAGAGATTTCCGGCGTGGTGATCATGGGCGGGCCGATGGGCGCGCTCGACTTCGACAAATATCCGGGACTCAAAGCGGAAGGCAAGCTCGCACGGGCGGCAGTCAGCGTCGGCAAGCCGGTACTGGGCGTGTGCCTGGGCCATCAGATCATCGCCACCGCGCTGGGCGCGAAGCTCAAAAGCGGCGATGCGCCGGAAATCGGGTTCGCGCCGATCAAGCGCATCGACAAGCACGACTTCTTCTCCATGTGGAACAAGACGCTTGACGTGCTGCATTGGCATAACGACGTGGTGACGCTGCCGGAAGGTGCGACGCCGCTGGCGCGCAGCGAGAAGACCAAGAACCAGGCGTTCCGTTTCGGTTCGGCATTGGGATTGCAGTTCCACTTGGAGGTCACCCCCACGTTGTTGGACGAGTGGCTGGACGAGCCGTGCATGGTGAAGGATTTGAAGGCCGCCGGCGGTTCGAAATCGCAGCTACGTGACGCCTTCGCCGAATACAATCCGCAGCTGCAGCCGATGGCCGATCAGGTTTTCTCCGGATTCGCGGCCCGGTGCAGCACCTATGCCGCAACGCTGGAGCGCTGATAAGCGTTCTGCCCGCTACACGCCCCACTGAATCGCCAGCTGAGTGCCTTCCGTAGGTGGTTCCTGAGTTCCGTAGGTGGTTGGGTGATGGACCAGTGTTTCGGAAAGGCTGAATTTAAGGCTTTTCTTCGTGCGGTATCCGAAGACAACCACCTACGGAAGCGGAAAACCACCTACGGAATCTTCTAGGGCGTTTTCGTTGCCTACATTCCAAGGTCTCCTGTCTACGTTTCGCATCATGCAGCTGGTGAGCAAGCCCCAAATACGTGTGCGGGAGGCGGTGTTCCGCCGACGCGCTACATTGGTGAGTTATGCCGACTTATGATTTGGGACTTGAACACGTTTCGCTCGCTTTCGCGACCAAGAATATTTTCACCGATGTGACGCAGGGCGTTTTCGAGGGCGACCGCATCGGCATCGTCGGCAAGAACGGCGACGGCAAATCCACGCTGCTGCACCTGTTCAAAGGCACGCAGGAGCCGGATTCCGGTCGCGTGACCATGCGCAATGGACTGACGTTCGGCATGCTCGACCAGCGTGACCCGCTCGACGACAACGCCACGGTGCGCGAAGCCGCGTTGGAAGGGCGAGAAGATTACGAGTGGGCCGCGGAAACCAAATCGCGCGAAATCGTGGAGGCGCTGCTCGGCGGCATCAGTCTGGACGCGAAGATCGGTTCCCTGTCCGGCGGACAGCGCCGCCGCGCCGACTTGGCACGCCTGCTGCTCAAGGATTGGGACATTCTCGCGCTCGACGAGCCCACCAACCACTTGGACGTGGTGACGATCCACTGGCTCGCCGAACATTTGAAGAACCGTTGGCCATCCGGTCAGGGCGCGCTGCTGCTCGTCACCCACGACCGCTGGTTCCTCGATGAGGTCTGCGAGTCGATGTGGGAGGTTCACGACGGTGTGATCGATCCGTTCGAGGGTGGTTACTCCGCCTACATGTTGCAGCGCGTGGAACGCGACCGTCAGGCCGATGTGCGCGAAACCAAGCGCCGCAACCTGGCTCGCAAGGAGCTCGCATGGCTCACCCGCGGCGCCCGCGCGCGTTCCACCAAGCAGAAGTTCCACGTCAAGGCGGCGCGTGAGCTCATCGCCGACGTGCCGCCGGTGCGCAACACGCTGGAACTGAAGCAGATGGCCACGTCCCGCCTGGGCAAGCAGGTGGTCGACCTCATCGACGTGACGCAGATTTTCGAACATACGCAAGGCGAGGCGGACATCGACGCGATTGATCCGGACGTCGCCGAAATGGAAGCGTCGGCCTCCCGCGTGGACGTGGTGCCGGCGATGTACGCCGAACCGCAGGCGCACGGCAGCGTCGAAGTCGCAGTCGACGATTTGACCGATCCGCGATTGGTGGACGCCGGTGTGCCGGAAGCGCGGCAGGCGGCGGCGCAGGCGGAACAGGACGCGCAACAGCAGGCGCAATCGCAAGCATCACAAGAAAATTCCGACGAAACGGAAGCGGCGGAAGTGACATCCGCGGCGCGGAAGGTCACCGTGACCGGCCGTAAGATCCTCGACGACGTGACGTGGCTGATCGGCCCGGGCGACCGCTTCGGCATCGTCGGCGCGAACGGTGCCGGCAAATCGACGCTGCTGAAGATCCTCGACGGCACGATCACCCCGACCGCCGGCCATGTGAACATCGGCAAGACCGTGAAGTTCGCGGTGCTTTCGCAGCGTCTCGACGAGCTGGAGAAGCTCGGCAAGTACAAGATCAAGGAAGTGCTGAGCCGCTACAAGCCGAGCTACATCGTGGACGGCAAGGAGACCACGCCGGGGCAGATGATGGAGCGTCTCGGCTTCGAATCCGCACAGCTCATGACGCCGATCAAGGACCTCTCGGGCGGGCAGAAGCGCCGCATGCAGCTGCTGCTCATCCTGCTTGACGAGCCGAACGTGCTCATCATGGACGAGCCTGGCAACGACCTTGATACCGACATGCTTGCCGTGATGGAGGACCTGCTCGACACCTGGCCGGGCACGCTGATCGTCGTCTCCCACGACCGCTACCTGCTCGAACGCGTCACCGACCAGCAGTTCGCGCTGATTGGCGGCAAGATCCGCCATCTGCCCGGCGGCGTGCAGGATTATCTCGACATGACCGAGGCCATCAAGAACGGCAAGGATCCGTTCGCCGACGAGAAGTCCGGCAAGAACTGCAAAACGCGGAAGAATGGCGATGCTGGCGATTCCGCTACGACCGCGCCTTCCGTAGGTGGCGCAGCTTCCTCACCTTCCACTGGCGATTCGTCGTCGGCTTCCACGCCGAAGCTCACCGGCAAGGCGTTCCACGACGCGTCGAAGCGCGTTTCCGCCATCGAGCGCAAGCTGGCCAAGCTGGAGGAGCAGAAGGCCGATTTGGAAGCGCAGATGGCCGCGCACGACCCAAGCGATTACGAGGGTCTGGGCAAGCTCAATGAGCAGTTGCAGGCCGTCACGGACGAGTCCGAATCCCTTGAAATGGAGTGGATGGAGCTCTCCGAACAACTTGAGTAGTGTTCTTTCGGCTAAACCGACGGTGAGAGGCTCATAGGCATCGGTTTGAGTGGTATGGAATGTACAAAACCGACGCTGACGATTCGCTCAGCGTCGGTTTAGCGGAATAATTCGTCGTGGCTGCCGGTGCGTTCGAAGAATGCGACTGAATCGTTCGATGACCAGATCACTAGCCAGTCCCCGGCATTGGCGACATGGCATTCGTATCGCCCGCGCCAATTGCCGGACAGGGTGTGCATGTTGTGGCGGCGGCGCAGCTCCTCCAGCGTTTCCGGGGTGTTCTCCACTACCAGATCGATGACTTTTTCAAGTTCGGTCAGGTTCCAGTTACGCCGTTTGGCGTTCTTTTTCAGATCGCGGCTGAAGGCCTTCGCGAAGTCGGCGGTCAACCGGCCCATCAGCGCATCGCCGCTTCGAGCAGGTCGTGTCCGTTGGTAAAACGCCCCGTCTTGCCCGATGCCATGAAGCTGTCCGCTTCGGCAGCGGCGTTCAGGCTTTCGCCATTAGGCTCCTCGGGGGCGAACGTCAATGGGATGCGCCCGGTATTCACCATTTGCTTGAATACGGCGCGCACCACTGACGAGAGATCCAAGCCATAATATTCGGCCACGTCGGCGGCCGAACGCTTGAGTTCGTCATCCATCCGTATGGTCAACGTTGATGCACTCATCAGAAACCTCATCCACTTGTATGTACAAAAGTTAGATATTGTACATACATTTTAGCAGAAGAATGATTCCATCCAAGGCTGACAGTTGGTTAGCGGCATTGCGAGCCAGTTTCCTAGCGAAGGCAATCGTCGAACAGCGTTTGTGCTATTTCCAATACGCTGGCAATACTGAATCCGGAAGGTTCATGTGAGACTTTCACGGCGTTGGTTGCCTGGTCGATGGCGTATCCTCCACGAGGTACGTGCCGGAATGTGCCGAACGTGCAAGGCGCCACGCAGCAGGAAATCGCGAATGCGACAACGCAGCAGACGGTCCCGATGCCATATGCGAGCAGGGGCCTGCCATCTTCCAGCATGAATGCCGATGCGCCGTTGACGGCCAGCATGGGGCGAATCACGAGCCATAGCAAGGCCGATTGCGTAAGAGCGAAGCCGAGACCGGAAAGCAGCTCCTTGACGACGGATGGCGTTCCACGGCGGAATACCATCGGGCGTGTGGGCGAATAGCTTTGTTCCCCTCGTAGCCCGGAACCGAGGAACGCATACCAGCAGGCGACAGTTGGAACGAGCAAAAGAACAAACGCGATTTTGATGTTCTGATCAATGCCATAAGCCGTTGGCAGACCGGCATTGTCGACGATGTTTTTGATGATCAGACAAGGTAATGCGCATTGCGCCACGCAGATGAGGAATTCGCCGACTGCAAGCAGAAGCTGAATATGCATGCCCCGTGTGCGCGTGGCGAGGATGTATGCATATTGCGGCGCGCTGGATGTTGGGGAATCGGGCGTAAGACACGCGGGGCAGATGGAGTTGCATGCCTGACGGTACTTGAGGCATTGCGTGCATCGTACATATTCCCCTGAATCCCGTGGAAGCAGCCAAGACAGCGCAATAAGCACGATGCCGACGCATAGCGCCGCAATCGCATGGATGGAATCAATCGTCATCTCGTCACATTCCCCAACTCCGCATAGAGTCTCTTCCACTAGCCCATGCATTAGTCTAATGCGTGCAATGAACGATAGCCATTCGTGCGACAACGATGCGTGGCGTTTTATGCATCAGTGCCATATTCTGTTCGCATAGAAGTTCTTAGCTGTTTTCGCTGGAGAAACCAATGGAGGTGTCTCATGAATGAAGTGATGCGAAGAAGTGCCTGTTGTTTGTTGTCGGCTTTGTTGCTGTGCTCATGCGTCGGTTGTGCAAATTCCGTACACGAAATCTCTGAAGGAGACGCTGCCCAGAGCAGCAGTAAGAACGATGATGCAGCGGAGCAAGCGTATAAAGCGTTTACTGTGGACGCTTTGGACCGTATTGCCGCCGACGATCTCAATAACTCAGACAAACTGGTTCTAGTAAACAAGCTGGGCGCGAAATCCGTGCACGGCGATGATGCTATTCCATTTGCCAAAAAGGTCGACGAAAACAATATGTATTATGTCGTTTCCATGTGCAAACAGAAGGAGCAGGCTCCTTACTCACTTGTCCTCTACAAAGATGGACAGCCGCACACTGTAACCACTAGGGAATCCTGTACTTCTAATGGAGTGGAAACAGTCTCTCTTCCGGCGAAGAATTTCCCTAGCGCCACCTCATTGTCCATTATCAATATCGGCAATACGGATCTTGTTGTTTCCGTATATGAAGTAAAGGAAAACCATCATGAATAAGCGAAATAAAGTAGTTGCAGTAATTACTAGTATTTTGTTGGCTGCCTCTATGGCATCTCTCTCGATTCCTGCGCAGGCTGAGCAAAATACTGACGTTGCGCCTATGTCTTGTCCCGAAATTGGACATCATCAGTCTGTCTCTAACAAAGGCCGCATATTCATGGCAGGTTCTCTACCTAAAAATTGGCTTTCGCCTGGTGGGACATACACTGTAACAAAAGCCAAAACTACAACGGTCACTGGGAGTGTTACAGGCGGAGTGGATGCTGAATTTTCCTCATATGTTAAGGCACATGTGCAATCGAGTCTATCAACCTCACAGACTGTCTCTGAAAGTCAGGGATGGAGTTGGACAAACACATCAAATACCACAAAATGGGTTCAACTTGGTGCAGCTGGATACGAATTCGATTACACACGGTATGACGTCGTTTCTCCGTGTAATGTCGTCAATCAAAAATATAAGCATGCAAAGATGCCGACAAACCAGGATAACGCCCGAATTCTTGCGCACTTTCGGATTCCGGCCCTGACGTAAGAGGGCATGGCCCGCGTCCTGTGTACGATTTTCATTCGCCAAAACAAAAAACCGCGATTGGAAGCCAGGAGACGGAACCATGCCCGAGAACATCATACAGATCGACCAGAACCTGCTCGAGACCAGGCTCGACCGGCTGATCACCGAGAAGATGACGCAGATCCTCAACGCGATGCTCGACGCCGAGGCCGACGAGATCACCGGGGCCGCCAGATACGAGCGCAGCGGGGGACGGAAGGCGTACAGGGCCGGCCACTACGAACGCAAGCTCACCGCCAAGGCCGGCAGGCTCGAGCTGAAGGTGCCGAAACTCAAGGGCGCCCTGTTCGAGTCCGCGGTGATCGAACGCTACCGGCGGCGCGAGCAGAGCGTCGAGGAATCCCTGATCGACATGTACCTGGCGGGCGTGAGCACCCGCCAGGTCGACGACATCAGCCAATTGCTGTGGGGAGACCGCATGCCCTCGCAGACATTGAGCGACAAGCTCAAAAGGATCTACGGGGAGATCGACCAGTGGCGCACGAGGCCGTTGGAATCCGAATACCCGTACGTGTTCGTGGACGGCGTGTGGCACAAGCGCTCATGGGGCGGGCGCGTGGAGAACGTGAGCGTCCTGGTCGCCATCGGAATCAACGCGGAGGGGCATCGCGAGGTCATCGGCGTCACGGAGGGCATGAGGGAGGACTCGGCCAGCTGGGAGCAGTTCTTCAGAGGCATGATCGAACGCGGCCTGAAGGGCGTCAGGCTCGTGGTCGGCGACCGGTGCGCCGGACTGGTGGCCACGGTCGGCTCGATGCTGCCCAAGGCGAAGTACCAACGCTGCATGGTGCATTTCATGCGCAACGTGCTCTCAAGGTCCCGCCGATCCACAGGGAATGGGCGTCCGCCGCCCTGAAGGCGGTATTCGCCATGGAAAGCCGGGAATCCGCGCTGGACAAAGCCGAACAAGTCGCCGCGGAGATGAGGTCTAGGAGGCTGAGGGCCGCCGCCAACTGCCTGCGGGAGGGCGTCGGCGAGACGACGACCTACCTGCTGGACGAGTTCCCGGACGGGCACCGCAGGCGCATCCGCACGAACAACATGATCGAGCGGTTGAACAGGGAGATCCGCCGGCGCACGCGCGTCGTGGGCGGCTTCCCCGACGGGAACAGCGCGCTCATGCTCGTCTGCGCGCGCATCCGGTACGTCACCGCGAACGAATGGTCGACCCGCCGCTACCTCGACATGTCCCGGTTCGATGACAACCTCGTGGAAGCGAACTGATCATCGCTCCATGGACGGCCATGATCCAAAGTGCGCAACTTTTCGGGCACTACCCAAACCAGCCATGGTTATATCACAATTGATGTTTCCAGAAAACATCGCGGCAACACCAGAGAACAAATTGTGCCTTGCCCTCCATTTCTAGAGTTTTTCTGTGGGGGAAAACATTAGCTTAACTTGATGGGCTAGTGGAATTGTCAGGGACAATGACCATTCTTCATTTTCTGAATTTATGGTCATTGTCCCATTATGTTGTTGCGCAAAATCTTGTATGAGGGCTGTCCCGTAGTGATTTTCTGGAGCACTATTTATTGCGGCGTTATATAGATTTGATGCGAAGATGCGAACCGCATCTGGTCCTACAGAGAGGATAAAAGCAAAAGCCCCGGGTTTCCCGTGTTTGGCAATGTTATTGAGAATTTCGGTACAAACCGTTTGCAACGATGGTAGTAGTGACTTGTCCATTGCGTTTAGATTCCCGCGGATTATTGGTGTCCCGGTAAAACCCAGTATTCTCAGTCTTTTGCATTGAGCTTCTATATGTTGTTGAAAGAGCTCGTCCGCGTCTTCCTCTTTGTCTGTTTTAAGCTCATCGGTCATCGGGCTGATAATTTGAGTGCGAAGCTCATGTAATGCCTGCATGAGGACTTGTTCAATCTGTGGCAAAGTGTCGCTGCTCTCTGAGGGCTCTTTCTTGCGACACAGCAGAATCGCATATGTCATAGCTCCTGCGATGGAATCGTGCAGTATGTGAATTTCTTTGAGTCTTTTCTGCTGGCGTCGAACTTGTTCTTGTGCAATCGCCAGGTCGGTTTTCCGTTGCTCTGTCTGTATCTTCCACCGTATGGCAAAGCCAACGAAGAATGCTCCAATGTAGGAGCACGCAAGCACAGGGATGCTTGGATTGTAGTCGATGCCGCCTGTCCAATAGCCCAAAGGAAGTGCTAGTGCGCAAAGCAGCGGTCCCATGATGGCAAATTCAAATCGTTTGATTTCAAAAGCAACTATTCCACATACAAGCCATGTGCCATATAACGTCGAAGGGCCATCGCATATTGCCGGGATTATTGCACATGCTATGTGTGTTACAAGAATCGCCATGCTTGCCGGTACGGGGAACCAAGTCAGTAGCAACAGAGCGATGCAGTACGGAGCCAAATATAGCCATGACCAAGGTGACATATTTGGCCAAGCGGTCAGCTCGAGCAGGAAAAAGCAGATACAGATAATGGATCCCGCTAAGTAAGGCTTGCGCACGGCCTTTGCCAATGACATTATTTGTTGGGGCAGCCTCATCGTTATATCCAACCGTTTCTTACGCACATCGCAACAGCTTCGGCACGACTATGAGCATGGAGCTTCTCGAAAGCTCGTCGTGCATATGTCTTTACCGATGCTTCGCTGATATTCAGTTGGTGTGCAATAGTGGAAGTGGTGAATCCTCTCGCATAGTTGGCAATGATCTGTAATTCCTTGCCGGAAAGCCGCATGGAGTTTATGCTCTTCCCCGCCCACGACGCACCCTCGTCATTTCCAGTGGCTTTTCCGATGATTCGAACCAGTTGAATCGTGGGAATTTCTTTTGGAATAATCGCATAAAACGCATCGGACCATTGTGCTCCGTATCTTTTTTCGTTTTCGTCATCCAAAAAGGCGCTGATACCAATGACGGCAATATCTGGATGTTGTTCCTTGATATGATGCGCTAATTCCGAGCCGTTCATCCCAGGCATTGCGATATCGGTAAGCACGGCTTGTGGCCTTTGTGCAGAGTCCCTCATGGCCTCAAGTGCTTGTTCTGCAGAGGTGACAGTCCACAGAATCTGTATTGGTGCGCATGTCTCGACCAATAAGCTTTGAATTGCGCTCGCGACCAGTGGATCATTATCCACAATCCCTAGAGTCGAATCATTGACAATCGTGCGCATATAAATTCCCCCGTGGTTTGTTTCTCGTTCCAGAATAGACATTTTTCGCAGCTGCAATAGATCGCGGCGTTACCGGTGAGACACATGTTCGAACCCATTCAAAAGCAAATATTTTGTACAAAAAATTTGTATATAATGGGAGGCGGTGGAAAGGAGACCTTTGCAATGACTGACGTGACCCCTAACGAAGCGCGGATGCCCGAAGATGCCGCAGTGACCGTGACCAATGCCGATACTCTTCGGGCCATGGCGAGTCCGATTCGTATGAGAATCCTTGGAACGTTGCGGGTGAATGGCGAGCAGACCGTGGGAAGCATCAGCGAGCAGCTTGGCGAGGCTCCGGGGGCCATCAGCTATCACTTGGGGCAGCTTGCACGGGTGGGACTGGTGGAGAAGGTGAGGTCTCCTGATGGCGACCGAAGAAAAAGCTGGTGGAAGGCTTGCCAAACCGCCGTTCGTCTGGGGAACTCCGAAGAAAAGAACAGTGCAGACAAGGCAAAGGCCATGGATCTGTTTCGGCGTTCGGCGGCACTTTCCTACGAGATGGCCTACGAGCGTTTTCTGGACAGGCTGCCGGAATTGCCTCGGGAATGGGCCGATTCATGCACCAGCGACGATCATGTTCTGAACCTGACCGCCGAGGAAATGTGTTTAATGATTGAGGAACTCAATGAGGTCGTACGTCGCTGGCAAATCAAGGCCGGCATGCACGGCGACGATGAGCTGGGTGTCGAACCCGTGGCGCTGATTCTACAGGCTTTCAGGTGGTTTTCGTAAGGAATCGGCGGACTTTGCATATGGACCCATAGGCGATCTGAACAGCGTGGACGGAACAGGGAAAACAAGTGAAACAAGACATGGACGGAACAGCGAAATCATTCTGGCAATCCGCAGGGTACGTTTCTTGGTTTACCGCTGATACGGCGTCGGCGGTCGGAGCGGCGCTGCGCGCACTGGCGATCAGTTTGCTCGGATATGCGGTGTCCGGTTCCACCATCGCCGCCGGTTGGCTCGGAACGTCGTCGATGATCGCGCAACAGGTTGCGAGCGTATTCGGAGGTACCTTCGTCGACAGGCATGACCGCAAACGGCTTATCGTGGCGAACGCCGTCGTCGGCGTTCTGGCTTGGGGCGCGATTGCGGTGCTGCTGCTGTGCGACGCGTTGTCGTTCCCCGTGTTGCTGCTGATCGCGGTGCTCGCATCCGGCATCAACGGATTTCTTGGGAGCGCTACGGATGCGATGCTTCGCTCGATCATCGATATCCGCTATTATCCCAAGGCGCGGAGCCTCAACGAGGGGCGTGACGCAACCATCGCCATGGCGGGAAGCCCCATCGGAGGTTTTCTGTACAGCATTGCTCCATGGCTGCCGTTCCTTGCGTCGGCATGCATGTATGCCGTGGCCGGCGTCGCCGCCACCGGCATCCGCGAACATGGTTCGGATGGCGGGCGTATCGGGGAAACGGATGGCGATGCAGTGAAAGGCGGTTTCTTCCGCGATTTCCTGGAAGGCTGGTCATGGTCGTTGCACAGGAAAACGCTGGCGATCGTGCTCATCGTGGCGGCATTGGTCAATTTCGGCGTCAATGGCATCCAATATGCCATCCAGCTGCATTTGGTGTCGTGCGGGACCAATGCGACCTCCATCGGATTCATCAGTGGCGGCATATCGCTGATGATGCTTGTGGGATCGTTGCTGGCCGGCAAACTCAGCGATAAGGTTCCGGTTGGACCAACCGTGTGCCTCGCCTACCTGTTCATCTGCTTATGCGTATTGCCGATGACGTTGACCGACAGCTACTGGATCATGCTGGTTGCCAATTCGTTTGTTGGCCTGCCGTTCCCGTTGATCAACGCGATGCTCCTCGGTTTCATCTTCGCCAAGTCGCCTACGAGCATGCAGGGGCGTATTACTGTTACATTGACGGTTCCGGCCCAGGTGCTTTCGATGTTCTGTAGTGCTGTGGCTGGCACCTTGCTCCCGGTTTTTGGATTCCATGGCGCGGTGCTGGTGTTCCTCGCGGTTCTTGTGGCAAGTGCCGTGCTGGTGATATGTTCCCGTTCCATTCGTAGCATTCCCAAGGCGGCGCAATGGGAACATACGATGTTGCGGTGAATCGAAATAAAAAGCGCCGCTCCACGAAACGAATCGTGGGGCGGCGCTTTGCCGTAGGCAATGCCGCTCAGCCCGTTCAGCGACCGGTGATTTCGGAGCCGAGCACCTTCTCGCTCAGGGCCTTCGGGCCGCGGGTCACGGCCACCGCGCCGGAGCGGACCAGCTCGATGATGCCGTAATGCTCCAGCAGACCGAGCAGCGCGTCGATCTTGCCTTCTGCGCCGGTGGCCTCGATGGTCAGCGACTCCGGATTCACGTCCACCACGCGCACGCGGAACAGACGCACGATCTCCAGCACGTCGGAACGGTTGGACTCGTCGGCGGCCACCTTGATGAGCACCAACTCGCGCTCCACGGTGGTTTCCGGATCGAGGTCCACGATCTTCAGCACATGCAGCAGCTTGTTGAGCTGTTTGATGATCTGCTCGAGCGGCACTTCCTCCACGTCGGCCGTGACGGTGACGCGGGAAATGTCCGGACGTTCGGTGGGGGAGACGGACAGCGAGTTGATGTTGAACGCGCGGCGGGCGAACAGGCCGGCGATACGCGCCAGCACGCCCGGACGGTTCTCGACGAGCACGGACAGCGTATGACGCTTGGAACCCGGCTGGGATGCAGGATAATTTGCCATGATCGAAATGTCCTTCCTTACGCTCTACTCGTTCACTCGTTCTCGCCGGCGCGCTGCAGAGGCTTGACACCGGGCATGTAGGTGACGTTGTCGTTGGAGTCGCCGGCTGCGACCATCGGCCACACCATGGCGTCCTTCCACACGCGGAAGTCGATCAGCACCGGACGGTCGTTGATCTCGTTGGCCTTCTTGATGCATTCGATGGCCTCGTCCTTGGTGAACGCGCGCATGCCCACGCAGCCGTACGCTTCGGCGAGCTTCACGAAGTCCGGCACGTCCACGATGCCAGACGTGTTCTCGCCGTCCAGCAGGTTCGTGGCGGAGTAGTGGTGATTGTAGAACAGGGTCTGCCACTGGCGGACCATGCCGTACACGGAGTTGTTGAGCAGGGCGATCTTCACCGGCGCGTGGTCGAGGAACGCGGCCGCCAGCTCTTCGGAAGTCATCTGGAAGGAGCCGTCGCCGTCGATCAGCCACACTGGCTTCTTGTCGTCGAATTCGCGGGCGGATCCGACGCGTGCGCCGATGGCCGCCGGCAGGCCGAAGCCCATCGTGCCCAGGCCGCCGGAGGACAGCCAGGAGTGGGGCTTGTTGAATTCGATGATCTGGGTGGCCCACATCTGATGCTGGCCCACGCCGGACACCCACACGGTGTTGGGGTCGGCCATGTCGGACAGCTGCTTGACGACCCACTGCGGAGCGAGGCTGCCGTCGGTCGGCTCATCCCACGTGATCGGGTATTCCTCACGCCACTTGTTGATGACGTCCCACCAGTGGCTGGTGTCGGGCTTGCCATGCACCGCCTGCTCGCGCTTGATCTCCGGAATGAGGTCCTTCAGCACGGTGGCCACATCGCCGACGATCGGCACGTCCGGCTGACGGTTCTTGCCGATTTCCGCAGGGTCGATGTCGATATGGATCACGCGTGCGCCCGGAGCGAACGCGTCGAGCTTGCCGGTGACGCGGTCGTCGAAACGTGCGCCGATTGCGACCAGCAGATCGCAACGCTGCACGGCGCCGGTCGCCGCGATTGTGCCGTGCATGCCGAGCATGCCAAGCACCTTCGGATCGGAATCGGGCACAATGCCGCGCGCCGGAAGGGTGGTGACGATCGGAGCGCCGGTCACATCGGCCAGCTCCTTGACCAGCTCGCCCGCGTCGGAGCGCACCGCGCCGCCGCCGACGTACAGCACCGGACGATACGACTGCTCGAACAGCTTCGCCGCGTCGGACAGCACACGACCGTGCGCCTTGGTGGTCGGGTTGTAGCCCGGCAGAATCATGCGCTGCGGCCAGGAATAATACATTTCGCCGGTCTGCGCGGTCTTGGTGACGTCCACTACCACCGGTCCCGGACGACCGGAACGTGCGATGTAATGCGCCTCGGCCAGCACGCGCGGAATGTCCTGCGCGCGGGTGACGAGGTACGAATGCTTGACCACCGGATAGGTGGCGCCGACGATATCGGCTTCCTGGAAAGCGTCCGTGCCGATGGCGTTCACGCCGACCTGGCCGGTGATGACGACCATAGGAATGGAATCCATGTTCGCGTCGGCGATCGGGGTGATCATGTTCGTCGCGCCCGGACCGGAAGTGACGATGCACACGCCCACCTGTCCGGTGGTCAGCGCGTAGCCTTCTGCCGCATGTCCGGCGGCCTGCTCGTGACGCATCAGCACGAAGCGGAACTTCGTATCGTCCTTGATGGAATCGTAGACGGGCAGAATCGCACCGCCCGGAACGCCGAAGACGTCCTTGACGCCCAGATCCTCCAGCGAACGAACCAGCGCTTCGGCGCCGGTCATCTTTTCGCCGTCGACAATGGTCTGCTTTTCAGTGGTAGCGGATGCCTTTGGCATGCCGCTGAATGCCTGCAGAGGCGTAGGTAACACCATGTTCCCTCTCATGCTCGTTCGTGGAAAATTTCCTCGTAAGGGGCCGCGGTCGCGTCGTTCATGCGCCGTTTTACCCCTTAAACGGAATGCTATGCAACCGCTTGTGGCGGATTGCAGCCGCATTCCTCTCTGATAATGAGTCTATGCTAACGGCTGACAGCTTGGTTCGTCGGAAAGGCCCATATTCTGGCGCGTTACGCGCCATTGTGATATGGACCATATTTTTTGCGATTGCGACGCTGCCTTGTAATGCTGTTTCGTGACGCCGGCCGTGCCGCCGCTTGCGTTACCGTTTGCGCGGTTACTTGCCCTGCGCTGCATCCTGCGTGCCACCGTTGGACTTGCGGTGTGACCTGTGGTGCGACTTATGCGTCTTCCCGTTCTGCTTGCCGCCCATTTCGCCCTTGCGACTGTCAAGCGCCTTCCAGCCCATTTCCGCGGCCGCCAGCTGCGCCTTGCGTTTGCTGCTGCCGGTACCGACGCCGATGACTTCGCCGCCATCGCCGAGAATCGCGCGCGCGGTGAACTCCAGTGCGTATTCCGGTCCGGCGACCGACGTCTGGTAGTGCGGGTCGGGCAGACCCATCTCATGCGCCTTGACGGTCAGCGACGTCTTCCAATCGAGCGCCGGACCTTCGGTGGCGACCTCCGCCAGCGTATCGTCGACGAGATGATGCACCACGCGGCGCGCCTCGTCGATGCCGTGCTGGATGAACGTCGCGCCGATCAGCGATTCGACGATGTCGCACAGAATCGAGCTTTTGTCCGCGCCGCCCTGTTCCGCTTCGCCGTGGCCGAGCAGAATGTACGGGCCGACGTGCAGTTTTTCACGGGCGATTTTGCTCAGCGATTCCTCGGAAACGGCTTTCGCGCGCATTTTGGCCAGCTGGCCTTCGTTCATGTCGGGATGCACCTTGTACAGCGTTTCCGTGGAGACCAGTTCGAGCACCGCATCACCGAGGAATTCGAGGCGTTCGTAGTTCTTGGCCCCCTCATGCTCGTGTGAGAACGAGCGGTGGGTGAGCGCTTCGACGAGCAGGTCCGGTTCGATTGTGGTGCCGAGCGCCTCGAGCAACACATTGGCGGTCATCTCGCCTTCGGGGGTGATGGAGGTGCCGATGCGGCCGGCGTTGGTATTGTTGCCGTTTTCGGTTTGGGTGTTGTTCTGTGCGTTGTCCTGATTGGTCTCTTTGGCCATGGATGTTCCTTACCGTTCATGCGGTGGGCCGTAACCCGCCGCGGTCTGTGGTTGTGGCCGTTGCGCACATGGCAAGACGCCAGCTGATCTGGCGGTTTTGCTACGCAAGCAACGTGTGCTGTACGCCGATTGCATGAGGAAATAAATCGCAATGCAATCGCCGTATCACTTGATAATAATAAAAGAAACCCTGCCACCCGTCGATGGCAGGGTTTCGATGCTTTATACCGTTATCCGGCAACCACTCACTTGGTGTGGATGGAGCGGACAGCCTCGCGGTATACGCGGCCGCGGAAGGAACCGCAGCTCGGGCATGCCATGTGCGGCAGCGTCGGAGCGCCGCAGTTCGGGCAGGTAACGGTCTGGGCGGCCTTGGCCTTCCAGTTTGCGCGGCGAGAATGGGTATTCGCGCGCGAGGTCTTGTACTTAGGCAGTGCCATTGTGTTTCCTCTATTTCGTTCGAACGATTGAGCTTAAGCGTTCAGTATCTTAACGTGAGCTCCGTACAAACGATGGACCATCCCATCCGAACGGCTTATTCCTTGCCTTCCAGCTTGGCTTTCAGCCCTTCCAGCGCGGCGAAACGAATGTCGGTCATGTCATGCTGATGGTCGGGGTTCTCGTTGAGGTCGATGCCGCACTGCGAGCACAGGCCCTTGCAATCCGGCTTGCACAACGGCTGCAGCGGCAGTTCCTCGACCAGCGTGTCGCGCAGCAGCGCCTCGAGGTCGGCCCATGCGCCGCCGTCGAGCAGCGGGTACGTGTCTTCCGCCTCGTCCTCGCCGGCGATGATGTCCACTTCCTCTTCCTTGCCGTTCTTGCCGGCCTTTCCGCCCTTGCCGGCGGCGGACTTGTCTTCATACGGGAAGAAGGAGGTGACGTTCACCGTCCAATCGCGCTGGATCGGCTTCAGGCAGCGCGTGCATTCGGCATGCACGGGAGCGCTGATACGCGCGTTCAGAATCAGACCGTCGACGATCGAATCGAACGAGCCGACCACGCTCACATCCGCGCCTTCGTCCACGCCCACGATTTCATCGCCGATGCCGCTCGGCGCGGGGAAAGTGGCGTCGATCTCCTTGCTTTGCCCCGGACGCGAGGCCACCTGCGCCACGGAAACGGCCCACGGGGAATCTTCAGTACGTGCCATAGTTCAGTCTTTCGCTCTTTCTTGCTATGCGTTCCACGCGTGTTACGCGTCTTGTTCAGTTTTCCGGATAATCGTCCGCATCGAGATGGTCCAGATGCGCGCCGGCTTCGCGTTGGCGATCGTACAGCACGTTCAGGCCCGCCTGCACGCCGGTGCCGATCTTGTCGACCTGCTGTTGCAACGATTCCATCATGGTGATGCAGTATTTGTCGGCGTTCTGCGTGAGCTTGTCGGCCTTGGCTTGCGCCTGGTCGAGAATGCCGCGCGCCTTCTGCCTGGCGAGTTCCGTCACGTTCTCCTGCCCGGCAAGGAACTGCGCCTGCTCGTTGGCTTCGCGTACGGTGTCGGCGGCACGCGACTGCGCGGATGCGATGATCGCGTTGGCTTGCGTTTGCGCGCTTTCCAGACGGCGTTCCGATTCGCGCATCAGCGCGGAGGCGCGTTCCAGCTGCACTGGCAGCATCTTCTTGAGTTTGTCGAGCTTGCCGGTGAACGATTCGCGGTCCACGCGCACCGAGCTCGGCGCGAACAGAATCGGCTTGGCCTCGTCCAATTCCTCTTCGATGCTGTCGATGATGTCGTAGACGGTGGTGAATTCGTCGCGGCTGCGATCCGAACTGTCGTCGAGCGGCGCATCGGGATCGAACGTGGCACGAAGGTCGGGCAGGTCCGACATGGAAATCGACGGTTTCGACGATTTCGCGGGCTTTGCCGGCTCATCCGTAGCACGATCGGCGGCATTGCCGGTTGCGGAGTTGTTGGTCGCTGCGGTACCGGCAACAGCGCCGGTGGCCGGATAATCGGCCGCCGCCGTGACCGGCTGCTGCGACGTGGCGTCATCGGCGTCAGCAAGCGGCTTGAAATCGTTGGTCTCTTCACTCATCATGCTCTCTTTTCGTTCTTGAGCGCCTCGCCGAGCAGCGGAATCACGCAATCGGGCACCATGCCCGTCACATCGCCTCCGTGCCGTGCCACGTCCTTGACGATGGAGCTGGAGATGTGCTCCAGGTCCGGGGCCGCAGGCAGAAACAGCGTCTCCACTCCGGCGAGTTTGCGGTTGACCAATGCCATGCCCAGCTCAGCCTCGTAATCGCCGTTCTGCCGAAGTCCTTTGACGATGACCGTCGCACCGATTTTCGTGCAATAGTCGGTGATCAGGCCGGTGGTCGACGCCACCTTCACATTGGTGCAACCGCGCTTGGCGAGCGCCTGGCGGATGATCTCAACACGGGTTTCTTCGGAGAACATCGGCGTCTTCGCCGCGTTTACGGCCACCACCACATGCACTTCGTCGAAAAAGCGCGCGCAGCGCTCGATGACGTCCAGGTGGCCGGCGGTCACTGGGTCGTACGACCCGGGGCAAACTGCAATTGTCATAACCTTAAGCGTACCGCGATTGGTTGAGAACGTGCGCAACATCGGCGTATGCCCGTGTTGGCGCGGTTCGTGCATACGGGTGGCGGCGCAATGCGGCTCGGCTATGATGGAAGGCAGTGGGGCCGCGATTGCGGCTTGTGTGAGGAGTCTTAATTATGGCATTTGCGATTTTCGATGGCCTGTTCGGATCCGACGATCCGGTTTCGCCGCTGTCCAACCCGGATGCGGGTACCGGTACCGCCGTTCTGGAACGTCCTGAAGAGGAAACGAAGCTTGATGACGGTGGCAATGGCGATGCCGACCGTTTCGCGCATTATGTGTCGCGTGACCGTATCGCCGAATCGAAGATGACGGGTCGTCCGGTTGTGGCGTTGTGCGGCAAGGTGTGGGTGCCGAAGCGTGACCCCACGCATTACCCGGTGTGCCCGGATTGCAAGCGCATCTATGACGAGATGATGAACAGCTCGTTCTGATTGCCGTTCGACCATGTTGCCGATTCATGCCGCCGGTTGCGGTGGCTGAACGTGGCGATTGAATATGGCGGCTGGGTGCGGCGACCGAGTGCGGCGCAACGTCGTATGTTATGCAAAAACCGACGCCGGTGATTCACCGGGAGTCGGTTTTTGTTATGTCTTTTGCGCTGTACAGGGCGCTTTACTCCATGACGGACGTCACAGCACGGTGACTTCGGTCGGGATGACCGGATCGCCCTTCATCAGGCTCTGCGCGCCGATCGGCAGTTCGGCGAGCGCCTGCGCGCGGTAGTTGTGCGCGTTGACGATCGCGTCGTGGCCCTGGTATTCGCTGTGGTTCTCGCCATTGGTGACGTAGTCGACGAGCAGGTCCTTCCAGCCGTCTTCCGGCTGGTATGCGGCGAGCTTGTCTTCGGAGCCGGAGATGACGTGTTCGCAGTCGGCCAGCGAGTATTCGTAGGAGCGGAAGGCGAGCTTGCGGCCCGGAACGGTGGCCTTGTCCTTCGACTTCTTGGCGACCGGCTGCATTTCGCCGGCGGAGTTCTCGCGTTCGGTGAGCTTGTAGACCATCGCGCAGGTCGGGGCGCCCGAGCCGGTGACGAGCATGGTGCCCACGCCGTAGGAGTCGACCGGTGCGGTCTGCAGTGCGGCCAGCGCGTATTCATCGAGGTCGTTGGTGACGGTGATCTTCGTGTTGGTGGCGCCGAGCGCGTCCAGCTGGTTGCGTACGCGCTGCGCGAGGGACGCGAGGTCGCCCGAATCGATGCGCACGCCGCCCAGTTCCGGTCCGGCCACGTCGACGGCGGTTTTCACGGCTTCTTCGATGTTGTAGGTGTCGACCAGCAGCGTGGTGTTTTTGCCGAGCGCCGCGATCTGCGATTCGAAGGCGCTTTTCTCGTCGTCATGCACCAGGGTGAAGCAGTGCGCGGCGGTGCCGATGGCCTTCAGGCCGTACATTTGCGCGGCCAGCAGGTTGGCGGTGCCCTTGAATCCGCCCACCACGGCGGCGCGTGCGGCGGCGACCGCGGCCCATTCGTTCGTGCGTCGTCCGCCCATATCCATGCACGGACGGTCCTTCGCGGCGGTGACCATACGGGACGCGGCGGAGGCGACGGCGGAATCGTAATTCAGAATGCTCAGCAGCAGCGTTTCCAGCAGCGTGCATTCGCCGAACGTGCCTTCGACCTGCAGGATCGGCGAGTTCGGGAAGAACATCTCGCCTTCGCGGTAGCCCTTGATGGAGCCGGAGAAGTGGAAGTTCTCCAGCCATTTGATGGTTTCCGGGCTTACCACCTTGCGGTCGGCGAGGAATTTCAGGTCGTTGTCGTCGAGGTGGAACTTCTCGAGCGCGTCGAGGATGCGTCCCTGTCCGGCAGCCACGCCATAGTGGCGGCCCAGCGGCAGATGCCGGGTGAAGATCTCGAATACGCACTTGCGGTTGGCGGTGCCGTCCTTCAGGCATGCGTCAAGCATGGTGTATTCGTACATGTCGGTCATGAGTGCGGGTGAATAATCCAGCATTTCCAAAGCCTTTCTTGACTTTTGGTGAAACTGACCATAAGTGTAGGACCCACGGTGGCCAATCTTTGGTTGCATCCCATCATACGTGCAGGAGGGGTCTCGAGGCGCGGCGTGCTTGGCTGGTGATAGGGTCGAATGCTGAAAAGACGAGTAATCGGACAGCGGCAAAAGCCGAAATCAGCGGAAAGCGAAGTGCAGAACAGCAATGGTAGCGATTAAGGATATGTTGGGCGACCAGACCGTGGTGCGTGCGGACGGACGCAAGGTGGACGAACTGCGCCCGGTGCGCATCACCCGGCATTTCACGGACGTTCCGGAAGGCTCCGTGCTCATCGAATGCGGCAACACGCGCGTGATGTGCACCGCCACGTTCACGGCCGGCGTGCCGCGCTGGCGCAAGGACTCCGGCCTGGGCTGGGTCACCGCGGAATACGCGATGCTGCCGCGCGCCACCGCCGACCGTACCGACCGCGAGTCCGTGCGCGGCAAGATCGGCGGCCGTACGCACGAGATCAGCCGTCTGATCGGCCGCTGCCTGCGTGGCGTCGTCGATATGAAGGCGCTCGGCGAAAACCAGGTGCAGATCGACTGCGACGTGCTGCAGGCCGACGGCGGCACCCGCACCGCTTCGATCACCGGCGCGTACGTGGCGCTCGTCGACGCGATGCATTGGGCCGAGGAACACAAGCACGTCAAGTCCGCCGACCGTGTGCTCAAGGACTGGGTTTCCGCCGTCTCCGTCGGCGTGATCAACGGCAAGCCGATGCTGGACCTGCCGTACATCGAAGACAGCCAGGCCATGACCGACATGAACGTGGCCATGACCGGTTCCGGCGATTTCATCGAGATCCAGGGCACCGCCGAGCATCGTCCGTTCAGCCGCGCCGAACTCAACACCCTGCTCGACCTCGCCGAAAAGGGCAACAGGGAGCTGCAGGCCGCCCAACGCGCCGCGCTCGCGCTCGACTGAGCCGATCGACGGCACGGCATGCGCTGAATGTAGGACGTTGACGGTCCGATGCCGGCGACTCGGCGCGCATGGAACAACGCAAACAGATATAAGTCGGAAAACGACGGAAGGAACCGTAAGGCATGAAGATCATCGTCGCCACGCATAACGAAGGCAAACTGGCGGAAATCCGCCGCATTCTCGAGGAACGTCTCGGCGCGGACGCCGCCGACATCGAGCTCGTCTCCGCAGGCTCCTTGGGATTGCCCGATCCGGTCGAGGACGGCGTGACCTTCCAGGAGAACGCGCTCATCAAGGCGCGCGACGTGGCCGAACGCACCGGCTGCCCGGCAGTCGCGGACGATTCCGGCCTGATCGTGGACGTCATGGGCAACGCGCCGGGCATTCTGTCCGCACGCTGGGCCGGCGAGCACGGCAACGACAAGGCCAACAACGCGCTGCTGCTCAAGCAGCTGGCCGACATCCCCGACAGCAAGCGCACCGCACGGTTCCGCTGCGCCGCCGCGCTGGTCGTGCCAGGAGAGCGTAAGACGGACGGTGCGGATGATGATAAGCCGTACACGATCGCCAGCGAAACCGTCGAAGTCGGCGAAATGCCGGGCGTGCTGCTGCGTGCCCCGCGCGGCGCCAACGGTTTCGGCTACGATCCGCTGTTTGTGCCGAACGATCAGCCGCAGCGTGCGGTCGACGCCGGCGAAAAGCTCACGTCCGCCGAAATGGAGCCGGCCGAGAAGAACGCGGTCTCCCATCGTGGCAAGGCGCTGCGCGCGCTGGTCGCATCGATCGAAGCGCTGGTCAAATAACATCGGATGACGGCCGCGACGGGCGCTTGCCGTGGCGCACGACACTGGATGGCGTGCGTGCGATTTGTGCTCGTCCGGTTTTTCCGCTATGCTTTGTTTCTTGTGCGCGGCTAGCGTATGCTTACCGGGCATTGCGCCACTTTAGCTCAGTCGGTAGAGCGGCTCACTCGTAATGAGCAGGTCGACAGTTCGATTCTGTCAAGTGGCTCCACTGCCCTAGATGTTCGGAGGTTTTCCGAGCATCTAGGGTTTTGCATATGTGCATTCGTGCGTATCGGTTTTCGCCGTGCGCGGATGGTGATTGCGCGAGTGGCGGAATTGGTAGACGCGCAGGATTTAGGTTCCTGTGTCTTTGACGTGTGGGTTCAAGTCCCATCTCGCGCACATGTCCACGTTAATTCAGCCAATCGCGCTGCTGGCCATCATCCTCACCGGCTACCTGTTCAAACGCGCCGGCAAATTCAAAAACCGCGACTACCGCATCATGCAGGTCGCCCTGTTCAACCTGGTTCTGCCCTGCGCCATCATCTACTCGTTCGCCACGAACCCGCATGATTCCAGCATGCTGTGGATCTCCGTCTTCGGCTTCGTGGTCGCGTTCATCCCGCCCGTGCTCATCTTCCTCACCACACGTTACACGCCTGTGCAGGATCGCGCGTTCACCATGCTCAACGGTTCCGGCTTCAACATCGGCTGCTTCTGCTTCCCCGTGGTACAGGCGTTTCTCGGCACCGCGGCGATCGTGCCAGCGGCCATGTTCGACATCGGCAACTGCGTGATGGTGGCGGCCGGCACGAACGTCATGACGCAGACCCTCCTGCACATCCAGCCCGGCAAGACCTTGGACGAGCAGTACCAGGGGCATGCGCCGGTGCTGCCGTATACGAAACCCAAGGATCGCGATGCCCGCCGGCTGGCACGCCACGCGCTGCTACGCAACGTGGCGAAAGGCTTCTTCGGCTCCATCCCGTTCGACACCTACCTGGTCATGATCGTGCTCATGCTTGCCAATGTGAAGATCCCCGCCGTCGTGGCCACGTTCGTTGAGCCGCTCGCCAACGCCAACTCGTTCGTCGCCATGCTGATGGTCGGCATGCTGATGGACCTGCCCGCCGGCCGTGACGATGTGATGAAGCTGCTGAAGATCATCGGCCTGCGACTGCCATTCGGCCTGTTGTTCGCCGTCTGCGCATGGTTCGTGCTGCCGTTCGGCGCCAATGTGCGCGAAGCCGTGGTGATGTGCTGCCTCGCGCCAATCGCCGTGTTCTCCACCCTGTTCACCGACGAAGTGCTCGGCAATGCGAAACTCGCCGGCTTCTCGCTGTCCGTGTCCGCGATCATCGGCCTGGTCATGATGACCGGCGCGCACTTCCTGCTCGCCGCCATCGCCTGACTTGCGTAAGCCGCGTGCGTGGTCGTGCGTAAGTTGCGTACGTAATCGTAATGCGATCGTTGCATACGACAGCCGTTTTCACGTGCGTTGAAGCTTTTCCGCTGAACGTTGCATACGATTTCAGTAATCGTCGTTTATCTGGCATGTCGCCGCTGAAAAGTGGTCGGAACCGCGGTATATCGCGCTTCCGACCGAATGTGTTAACTCGGGAAACATTTTTGTGTTGTTCTGTCGGCTTTTGTGAGTATCTTGTGAGGTGAAGAAAACGGCTCGTGCCGTGGAAAATCGAACGAGATTCCACCGTCACGTTCCGCTTCACAGTGATGATGAAAGGACCTATCAACATGGCCATCAATCCTCCCGTTGACGCCACCAAGACCCCGGAGTGGGCCGCGCTGCAGAAGCACTACGACGAGCTGCAGTCCGAGGGCATCAGCCTCAAGCAGTGGTTCGCCGATGACGCCGAGCGCGTCGAGAAGCTGAGCTTCGATGCAGGCGACCTGCACTTCGATCTGTCCAAGAACCTGATCAAGCCGGAGACCCTGCAGCTGTTCGCCGACCTGGCCAAGGCCGTCAAGCTCGACGAGCGCACCAAGGCCATGTACACCGGCGTGCACATCAACAACACCGAGGACCGCGCCGTGCTGCACACCGCGCTGCGCCGCCCGGTCGAGGACGAGGGCAAGTACATCGTCGACGGCCAGGACACCGTCAAGGACGTGCGTGAGGTGCTCGACCGCATCTACGCGTTCGCCGACAAGGTCCGCTCCGGCGAGTGGACCGGCGTGACCGGCAAGAAGATCGAGACCGTGGTCAACATCGGCATCGGTGGTTCCGACCTGGGTCCCGTCATGGTGTACGAGGCTCTGAAGCCGTACGCCGACGCCGGCATCTCCGCCCGCTACATCTCCAACATCGACCCGAACGACCTGGCCGAGAAGACCAAGGGCCTCGATCCGGAGACCACCCTGTTCATCATCGTTTCCAAGACCTTCACCACCCTGGAAACCCTGACCAACGCCCGTGAGGCCCGCACCTGGCTGCTCGAAGAGCTCAAGGCCAAGGGCGCCATCGACGGTTCCGACGCCAAGAACGCCGAAGCCATCAAGAAGCACTTCGTCGCCGTCTCCACCAACCTGGAGAAGGTCGCCGAGTTCGGCATCGACCCGAACAACGCGTTCGGCTTCTGGAACTGGGTCGGCGGCCGTTACTCCGTCGATTCCGCCGTCGGCACCTCCCTCGCCGTGGTCTTCGGCCCGGCCCGCTTCGAGGAGTTCCTGCACGGCTTCCACGAGATCGACGAATACTTCGCCAACACCCCGTTCGAGAAGAACGTCGTCGTGCTGCTCGGCATGCTGAACGTGTGGTACCGCAACTTCTTCAAGGTCGCCTCCCACGCCGTGCTGCCGTACGACCAGTACCTGCACCGCTTCCCGGCCTACCTGCAGCAGCTGACCATGGAGTCCAACGGCAAGTCCGTGCGTTGGGACGGCACCCCGGTCACCTCCGAGACCGGCGAGATCTTCTGGGGCGAGCCGGGCACCAACGGCCAGCACGCCTTCTACCAGCTGATCCACCAGGGCACCCAGCTCATCCCGGCCGACTTCATCGCGTTCGTGAACACCCCGAACCCGACCAAGGACGGCGACCAGGACGTGCACGAGCTGTTCCTGGGCAACTACTTCGCCCAGACCAAGGCCCTGGCCTTCGGCAAGACCGCCGACGAAGTGCGCGCTGAGGGCACCCCGGAAGAGATCGTCCCGGCCCGCGTGTTCACCGGCAACCGTCCGACCACCTCCATCTTCGGCGTGGCTCTGACCCCGTTCGCGCTCGGCGAGCTCATCGCCCTGTACGAGCACATCACCTTCGTCGAGGGCACCGTGTGGGGTCTGGACTCCTACGACCAGTGGGGCGTCGAGCTCGGCAAGCAGCTTGCCAAGCAGATCACCCCGGCCATCTCCAAGGATGACGAGGCTCTGGCCGCTCAGGACGCTTCCACCCAGTCCCTGATCCAGTTCTACCGCGCGAATCGCGAGTTCTGACTCACGATCGGCGTGCCTGAAGCCGCGTAACGTGTAGCTGAACGAGATGCCCCATCCGTGTCTTGCGGATGGGGTATTTTTGATTATTGCTGTGCCGAAAGGCGGGACGCCGCATAATCCCGCTTTTCTTCGGGTCCAGCCGGAACGTTCGCAGGTAGCTGCGGACGTGCGCAATCGCAATATTTCCGGCGGATCGGCAACCCTTCGCAGGCAGACCTGCGGAGTGGAAGAACAGGCTGAGCCGGCAATCGCAAGAACGCCGTACGAGGCCCTTACCTGTGCGCTGATATGCGGCGGCGACTCGAGGAAACACAATGGTTAACGCTATTGAGGCATTTGACGCCAAGCACCTGAAGCCGGCTGAGGAAATCCCGGCATTCCGTCCTGGTGACACCGTTGAAGTCAACGTGAAGATCAAGGAAGGCAACAACTCCCGTCTGCAGGCTTTCACCGGCGTGGTGATCGCTCGTCAGGGTGGCGGCGTCCGTGAGACCTTCGTGGTCCGCAAGATCAGCTTCGGCACCGGTGTCGAGCGCCGCTTCCCGCTGCACTCCCCGGCCATCGATTCCATCAAGGTGGTCCGCAAGGGCCGCGTGCGTCGCGCCAAGCTGTACTACCTGCGCAACCTGCGCGGTAAGGCCGCTCGTATCGTCGAGCGCCGCGACAACTCCGAGAAGTGAGTTCGAATCGCAAATAAAGCGTGAAATCGGCTCTTCGGCAACCCGTCGAGGAGCCGATTTTCTATATTGGGCCGCTATGATAGGGGCCAGTGCGTGAAACCGGACGGTAAGGAATCCCATGAAGCATGCCAGAAGAAGAGTCGAAAGCGAGGAAAGCTTCGGCTTACGAGACACCCTGATCTGGTGCGGCATACCCATCGTCATCGTGCTGCTGGTACGCATGTTCCTGTTCGGCTTCTACGTGATTCCGTCCGGCTCCATGCTGAACACCATCGAACCGGGCGACCGGGTCATCACCAGCAAACTCACCCCCAAAGTCTTCAAGCTTCAGCGCGGCGACGTGGTGGTCTTCAAGGACCCTGACCATTGGCTGCAGCAGGAGAACAGCGGCCGATTCGGCGGCGACTACCTCATCAAACGACTTATCGGCCTGCCCGGTGACACCGTGGCCTGCGAGGGGCCCGGCAAGCCGGTCACGGTCAACGGCGTGGCCATCGACGAAACTTCGTACATCCGCTCCGGCGTGGACCCCAGCTCCTTCGCGTTCAGTGAAAAAGTGACCGCGGGACATGTGTTCGTCATGGGCGACAATCGCGCCAATTCCGCTGATTCCCGCTACCATCAGGACGATTCCTCGCACGGCCTCGTGCCGGTTTCCGACGTGGTCGGCGTCGGTCTGGTCAAGTATTGGCCGCTGAACCACATCAGCACGCTGGACGCGCATCACGACGTGTTCAAGGACGTGCCGGAAGGATCTGCCGACTGATGTCCGTTTCCATAGTGCCCACGCTGGATATGGAACGGGCGATCGCGGCCTCCGGCTACGACGTGATCGTCGGCTTCGACGAGGTCGGCCGCGGCTCGCTCGCCGGTCCCGTCATGGTCGGCGCCGCCGCAATCCGCACGTGCGACCTGGCCGGTTCGTCGCCGCTGCAAGTGCCCGACGGCGTGGCCGATTCCAAAATGCTGACGGAACACCGCCGCGAAGCCATATTCGAAGAGCTTAAATCGTGGTGCGCGTCCTGGGCGGTCGGCTCGGCCAGCAACACGGAAATCGACGATTGGGGCATCTCCTATGCGCTTGGCATCGCCGCATTGCGCGCACTCGGCCAAGCGGAAGAGAAACTCGGCATCGACGGCGATGGCATGCTTGACGGCAAGCCGGTGAAGGTCGGTGCGATCCTCGACGGACCGAACGACTACATCACCAAAGCGCTGAACACCTTCGACGCGCCTGACGTGCCGGTTCCTGCGGAAGTCTCTACCAAAGTGAAGGGCGACAGGTACTGCGCCACCGTGGCCACCGCAGCCGTCATCGCCAAAGTCACGCGAGACCGGCTCATGGTCGAACTGGGAGCGCAACCCCAATATGAACCCTATGAATGGGCCCACAACAAGGGTTACGGTTCGGCCGCACACCGTGACGCCATCGCTGAATTCGGGCCCAGCGACCTGCACCGCCTCTCCTGGCATCTCGTCTGACATACGGCATCTCATCCGCAGTCCGCGATTACGCTAATCCTTGCGGATGATGCATGCCGGAAGGAAACCTGTAAGTTCATCCCGCCGTCTGATGGCCGGGACCAATCCGTTTCCGTACCGTAGGAAACATGGAACACATACTTCACGCGACCGATCTGGTCATGGATTATTCGACCCAACAGGCGACACCGAACGCCGCACACATGCTGGCGCTCAATCACGTGGATTTCGGCATCCAGGCAGGCGAAAGCATCGCGGTCATGGGACCGTCCGGTTCCGGCAAATCGACGTTACTGCACGCACTCGCCGGCATCATCACCCCGACAGCCGGCAATGTGATGTTTCGCGGTGCCAACCTGGCGCGGTTGAGCGACGCTGACCGCACCAAACTGCGCCGCAGCGCCTTCGGCTTCGTCTTCCAATCCGGACAGCTGCTGCCGGAACTGCCGGCCATCGAAAACATCGCGTTGCCGATGATGCTGGGCGGCGCAAGCTACCAGCAGGCCACCGACACGGCCATGCTATGGCTGGAACGATTGGGATTGCGCCAGCTCGCGCAACAACGTCCCGGCGAAATGAGCGGCGGCCAGATGCAGCGCATCGCCATCGCACGTGCGCTCGCCGCGCAGCCGGCAGTCATCTTCGCCGATGAACCGACCGGCGCGCTCGACCAGACCACCGGCCACGAAATCATGAGCATTCTCATGCGGACCGCACGACAGACCGGCGCGGCCGTGGTCGTGGTGACGCACGATTCGAACGTGGCCGCATTCTGCGATGCCACCGTTACCATGCGTGACGGCAGGCTGAGCTCGCCGCAGCAATCCCAACCTACCGCCGGAGGCGCACGATGAACATGTTCCGATTATGGCGATTGTTCCACCGCTCCGGCACCCGCGGCACATCCAGCCGCACCTCTGCGCTGGCCATCGTTGCCTTCGCATCCGCCACCGCCGTCTTCCTAACCGTGCTCGGAGGCCTGCATGGCTTCATCTGGCGGGCCTCCGCCGACCACACGTTCGGTTGCATGATCAATTCCAACAGGTGCGCGCCCGGTACATACGAAACATGGTCCAAAACCCTGGCGCACGCCGACAAGCTCGTCGCCACGGTCGGCGACGGCCATTGGACGGCCGACCAGGCCACAGCCGTCATGAACACCTATTCCGACGGCTATGTGCTGCTCGCCGCATTCGCCAGTCTGCTACTCATCGTGCCGTTCGTGGCGCTCGCCGGCTCGGCGGCCCGTCTCGCGGCCTCCCGCAGGGACGCACGTCTCGCCGCACTGCGACTTGCGGGCGCCACCACCGCGCAGGTCACGAAACTCACCGCGCTCGATGCGGGTGGCCAGGCTCTGCTTGGCGCGCTGGTCGGCATGGCCGGCTACTTCGCGCTGATACCGGCGATCATGCTGCTCGACTTCCAAAACCAGCATTTCACCTTCGAACAGTTGTGGGTGGGACTGCCTGCTCTGGCGGCCGTGACCGTCGGAGTCACGCTGCTTGCCTTGGTCTCCGCGCTGGTCGCCCTACGCCGCGTGGCCATCACCCCGCTTGGCGTGACGCAACGTACTGGACAACCCATGCCGTCCGCATGGCGCGCACTGATTTTCCTTGCCGTGTTGGCCGTAGGCTACCTGCTGCTCAACAGCATCTCCGCATTCGCGCACTTGGGTCAGATGGTGGTCTACGCCATCATCTTCGGCGTCTTCTTCCTCGGTTTCGCCATGGTGAACGTCGTCGGTACCTGGGTGGTGGCGATGCGCGCCAGATCGCGTGCGAAACACCCGAAGGACGCGGCCACTATGATTGCCATGCGCCGTATCCTCGACAATCCCAAGCGTGCTTGGCGTAACGTGTCCGGTGTGGCGCTCGCTGTGTTCATCGCGGGGATGACGTCGGTGTGCGGATTGCTCGCCACCGGAATCGGAGGCAACCACGACCCGTTCGACCCATCTATGCTGTACATGCGCGATATAGCGATGGGTGGTTTCCTGACGCTCGCCTTTGCCGCGGTGCTCGCCGCCGTCAGTTCCGGCGTGATGCAGACGGGCAACGTCTACGACCAGGCCGACGAGTACCGCATGCTTGCGTTGGAAGGCACGGATGAGGCGACGCTCGACAAGGCACGCATGATGGAAGTGATCACCCCGCTCAACACGGTGATGGCCGTTTCATTGGGGTGCTCGGTGTTGTTGCTGTTTCCGATTCTGGCAACGTCGTTGCTCAATCCGGCTTCGTTGCTTACGTTGGCCGCGGGAATCGGCTTGTGTTATGCGCTGATGGTGCTCGGAGGGTGTGCCGCGAATCATGCGGCGCACGGGCTCGGTTATGCCGGCTACCGTATGGACGATTGATGGCCTCGCCGCGGCGGTCGTGGATACCGCGGCGAGGACTGGCGAGGTCAGCCGAGGAGCACCGCGATGATTGCGATGAAAATCGGCGATGACAGCGTCGAGAAAAGAATGACGTCGCGTGCGAACGACAGACCCACGTTGTACCGCGCCGCGTAATTGTAGACGTTCTGCCCGGTCGGCAATGCGGCAAGCACCACGCATGCGTACAGCGTGGCGCCACGGAAGCCCATCACGAAATACGACAGCAGGAACGCGATGGTCGGCATCACGATGTTCTTCAGCACGGCCACCGTGAACACCGCCGGAACGTTCGACTTATCCTGCAACGGCTTTGTGCCGTGCAACGACATGCCGAACGCCATCAGAATCATCGGTACTGCGGAATCGCCGATCATATCGATCGGGTCGTAGATGAAGCTCGGAATCACGAAATGGCCGACTTTCGCGGAAATCGCGGACACCACAATGCCTAGAAGCGAGCCGATGAGCAGCGGTTGATGCAACGGCTGTTTCAGGATCTCCTTCGCGGACACCTTGCCTTTGGTGGTCACGTCGAGCACGGTCAGGCCGATCGGCGTGAACACCGCCTGCTGCATGACCAGAATCGGCGCGACAAGCGCTGGATTGCCCAGAATGTACGTGGCTATCGGCAGGCCGATGTTGTTCGAGTTCAGATACAGCGAATTCAGTGCGCCGATGGTGGCGTCCGCGGCTTTCATATGGAAGAACAGCCGGTTGAGGATCAGGAAGACCACGCCCACCAGCAGCGCCGAAAAAAACGCCACGACGATGGAGGAATGGAAAATCTCGAAGATTTTCTCCTTGGACAGGATGGCGAACATCAGGCACGGACTCGACACGAAGAAGCTGAACCGATTAAGCACCATCTGCGCGCTCGGCCCGCCGATACGCATACGCGCGGCCACATAGCCGGTCGCGATGACGATGCCGATGACGCAGAAACCTTCCATCGCGCTTAACAGACCCGGCATTGCACTCTCCTTTTCGTTGCGGCCGTTGCCTTTCGACCGCTATCTAGTGTGGCACCAAGCGCGCGTCGGTCGTATGCACGTCTCAAAAGCGAGCCCGATACACGATTGACGGCACGTTTTGCCGGATAATGGACGGCATGAACGAACTTACGATTGGATTTTCCGCTTCCGCCAGCAAACAGGAGCAGTTGAACGAGCTGATGAGGCAGATCATGGGCTGCTATTCCGTCAGCGATGACGAAGGCCCGTTGACGGACGCCGTCGAGGTGTTCCTGAAAAAACAGCCGCATCTGACGGTGCGCAGGCACGGCGACACATTGGTGGCATCCACCGATTTCGGCCGCGAGCGCCGCGTGATTCTTGCCGGCCATCTCGACACGGTGCCGGTGATCGACAATTTCCCGCCGAAATGGCTTCAGCCGGGCGATCCGCTGATTCGCGAGGACGTGGCGGCCGGTCATGAGCATGAGCGTGTGATCTGGGGTCGTGGCGCCACCGATATGAAGGGTTCCGACGCGGTCATGCTGTATCTGGCGGCCACGCTGACGGATGCGAAATACGATTTGACGTACGTGTTTTACGACCATGAGGAAGTCGCGGCCGAGAAGAACGGCCTGCGCAAGGTGGTCGAGTCGCATCCGGATTGGATCACCGGCGATTTCGCGATCATCGGCGAGCCGACCGATTGCGGCATCGAGGGCGGCTGCAACGGCACGATGCGTTTCGACGTGATCACGCACGGCGTTGCCGCGCATTCGGCCCGCGCCTGGATGGGCAAGAACGCGATCCATGCGGCGGCCGAGATTCTGAACCGTTTGAACGCGCATGAGAACCGCGCCATCGAAGTGGATGGCCTGACCTATCAGGAGGGCCTGAACGCCACGCTGATTTCCGGCGGCAAGGGTACCAATGTGATTCCCGACGAGTGCCGTGTGCACGTCAACTACCGGTTCGCGCCGGACAAGTCGCTCGCCGAGGCGAAGGCGCTGATGATCGGCGCGGATGCGGGCGCGAAACTCGGCAACGGCGAGCATCAGGCCACTGGTGGCGTGTTCGAAGGCTTTGGCATCGAGATGAAGGACGAATCGCCGAGCGCACGTCCGGGCCTCAATTCGCCGCTTGCCCAATCGCTGGTATCGCTTGTCAAGGAACGTACCGGTCGTGACCCGCTTGCCAAGCTGGGTTGGACGGATGTGGCGCGTTTCGCGATTCTGGGCATTCCGGCCGTGAATCTCGGCGCGGGTAGCCCGCTGCTGGCTCACAAGCAGGACGAGCAGCTGCCGGAGACCGATCTGCTGCTCATGGCCGACCTGCTGGAGGACTGGCTGCGTTGAATCGCCGTTGAGTCGTTGCTGAGCTGCCGTTGAATCGCCGGTAATTCGCTGCCGCGGGCTTGCCGCAGAACCACTATTGGCCCACCGTTGAACCGCTGCTGAACCACTATGCCGGCGCACGTTCATTCACGGCGTGTCAACGCGAATCATTGGAAAACGGAGCGTGTAGGGGGAATAAATTTCCCGTTCTGTCACGCTCCGTTGTTTTTTGTGTCATACTTATAGACGGTGGTTCTGCAAAACCGCCGACGCATCCGATGGCGTTGATCCCCTCGCGTGAATGTTCTGTGAGTCGCGAGCGCAGGTGTCCGCCGTCGCATGATGAAGACTTTTGACGGAAGTTGCTTCCTACGGGCGCCATGATGCGCGGCCACGGTGAGAGCGTGGTGTGAGAACCGTTGGGGCTTGAGTGAAGGCGATGCGATTGCAGCGCGTTGCCGAGGAGCGTTGTGCCTACTACCAATGAGGGCCTCGATCAGGTCGAGGCTGTTGTGTCATCCGATAATTCAACCAATAATGCGGCAAGCAGTGCGGGTTCTGTGTCTGCCGATCCGGCTCCGCGCCGCCGTCGTGGAGGTCGCCGCGTGGTGCGTGGCGTAGGTGCCGCGGGCGCGTCTTTGGAGCTGAAGGTCGAGGAGCATGCCAAAGCCCCCTTGTTTGAGGAGCCGAAGCTTGAGACTGCCCAGCCTGCGCGTGATTCCGCCGATTTCAATGATGCCGATGACGCCGAGCCGTCGCGTCCGCGTCGTCGTCGCGTGACCCGTTACGATGACGACGATGAGATGCGTGACGATCGTCCGCGCCGTCGCCGTCGTTCTTCCGTGGACGTGCAGGACGAGGACGATCGCCCGTCGCGTCGCCGTCGCCGTATCAGCGACGAGCCGCGTGATGACCGTGACGATCGTGACGATTACGGCAATCGTGGCAATCGTGACGAATCATCCGAAGACCGTGCGCTCGACGCCGTCAGCGCGCTGCCGGAAGGCCATGAGACGCGTCATAATCCGCGTCCGATGACGTCGCTGCTGTTCCAGGAGCCGATTCTGCCGGCCGCCCCCGCGGGCCGCGGATCGTCCGACGATGACGATGCTGACGATACGGGCCGCAGAGGTTCGGACGATGCCCGTGACAGCCGTGATGACCGCGACGATGACCGTCCGACTCGTCGCCGCCGCCGTCGCAGCCACGACACGGCCGACACGGACCGCACGGACGCTTCGAATGACGGTCGCGGCCGTGATGATGGCAATGACCGCAACAACGACGCCGAAGACGATGATCATGGCGATTCCCGTCGTTCCCGTCGTTCCCGTCGTCTGAACGCGCAGGAACGTCGTGCCGCTGCCGAAGTGGAGCAGATCGAGGAGGACCTGGTCCTCGATGGCATCACGTATGCGCCGATCGATGACGAGTCCCGCAATGGAAACGATGATGACGACGAGCAGCCGACGCGCACCCGTCGCCGCCGTCGCGGACGCGGCAACCATGAGGAAGCCGACGAGCAGCAGACCTCCGAACGCGAATCCCGTCGCCGTCATGAGGATGACGATGAGGAAGAGGGCACGGTGACCCGTCGCCGTCGCCGCCGCCGTGGAGGGTCGAAGGCCGAGGAATCGGACGAGACGATGTCCCGTCGCTCCCGCAAGCAGCAGTACATCGACGAAATCACCGACGTCGAAGGATCCACCCGTCTGGAAGCCAAGAAGCAGCGCCGCCGCGACAACCGTCGTGAACGCAGCCGTCAGAACCAGCTCATGGAGCAGGACTTCCTGGCCCGTCGCGAACACGTCGAGCGTCTGATGGTGGTGCGCGAACGTGAGCGCCACACCCAGATCTCCGTGATCGAAGACAATGTGCTCGTCGAGCATTACGTGTCCGACATCCAGGAAGTGGCCACCGTCGGCAACATCTATCTTGGCCGCGTGCAGAACGTGCTGCCGAGCATGGAGGCCGCGTTCGTGGACATCGGACAGGCCCGCAACGGCGTGCTCTACGCCGGCGAGGTGAACTGGGATTCCGCGCGTCTGGAAGGCCAGCCGCGTCGTATCGAACTGGCGTTCAAGTCGGGCGATCCGGTGCTGGTGCAGGTAACCAAGGATCCGATCGGCCACAAGGGCGCAAGGCTTACCTCGCAGGTCACCTTGGCCGGCCGTTTCCTCGTGCTGGTGCCGTCCGGCGGCATGACCGGCGTGAGCCGCAAGCTGAGCGAGCGTGAGCGCGCCCGCCTGAAGAACATCGTGTCGAAGATCGCGCCGAAGGATATGGGCGTGATCATCCGAACCGCGGCCGAAGGCGCTTCCGAAGAGGCCATCACCAAGGATCTCGAGAACCTGGTGCGCCAGTGGGAACGCATCACCGCCAAGCGCGACGAGTTCCTGCACGGCAAGCGTCCGAAGCTGCTGCAAGGCGAGCCGGACGTGGCCATCCGCGTGGTTCGCGACATCTTCAACGACGACTTCTCCAAGATGATCGTTGAAGGCGACCGCGTGTACGAGCGTATCGAGGAATACCTCGACACGATGGCCCCCGACCTGAAAGACAAGCTCGAGAAGTGGGATCCGGCCGAACATGACGGCAAGGACGTGTTCGACAAGTGGCAGATCGACTCCCAGTTGCGTAAGGGCATGGAACGTCAGGTCTACCTGCCGTCCGGCGGTTCGATCGTCATCGACCGCACCGAGGCCATGACCACCATCGACGTGAACACGGGCCGTTTCATCGGCCGCGGCAAGAGCCTCGAGGAAACGGTGACCCGTTGCAACCTCGAAGCGGCCGAAGAGATCGCGCGACAGCTTCGTCTGCGCGACATCGGCGGCATGGTGATGATCGACTTCGTCGACATGGTCATGCCGGCCAACAGGGATTTGGTGCTCCGCCGACTGGTGGAGTGCCTGGCGCGCGACCGCACCAAGCATCAGGTGGCCGAAGTCACCTCGCTCGGTTTGGTGCAGATGACGCGCAAGCGCATCGGCCAGGGTCTGGTGGAGGCGTTCTCCGAGGAATGCCCGACCTGCAAGGGCCGCGGCTTCATCCTCCATGACGAACCGACCGTTTCGGCGGATTACGACGATCCGTACGCCCTGAAGGGCGGCGATCCGTTCGTCAAGACCAACAAGCATGGCCATGGCACGGACGTGCAGGTGCCGAAGGGCTCCTCGCCGGACGTGAAGGCCAAACTCGCGCAGATCGCGGCGGCAGCCGTGGCCGCCAACAATGCGGACCTGGGCGAGGAAGAACAAGAAGAATAAAGGAAAATCCCGGTATGTCAACCTGACACGCCGGGAGCAGACTTGCGGTTGTACGCGGGTATGTGTAGATTAGATTGCTGGTGTCTGGCCGCGAGGCTCGAACGTGCCGGGCAGTAAGCTTTCCAAGTTAATAAAGGAACGGATATGTACGCTATTGTGAAGGCCGGCGGCCATCAGGAAAAGGTCGAGGTCGGTGACGTCATCCTCGTCAACCGTCTCGACGCCAAGAAGGGCGACACCGTGGAATTCCCGGTCGCTCTCGTTGTGGATGGTGACAAGGTCACCGTCAACGCCAAGGATCTCGCCAACATCAGTGTCAAGGCTGAGGTTGTCAACGATGAGGCCAAGGGCCCGAAGATCAGCATCATGAAGTACAAGAACAAGACCGGCGTTGTCGCAAGGGCCATCGCCAGCAGCTGACTCTCGTCAAGATCACGGCGATCGCCTGATTCGCGTAGGGTTAGAGTCAAGGACCGAAAGGAACAGACATGGCACATAAGAAGGGCGCGTCCAGCTCGCGCAACGGTCGCGATTCAAACGCGCAATACCTCGGTGTGAAGAAGTTCGGCGGCGAAGCCGTCGTGGCCGGCAACATCATCGTTCGTCAGCGTGGCACCAAGTTCCACCCGGGCGAGAACGTCGGCATGGGCAAGGACCACACCCTGTTCGCCCTCAAGGACGGCAGTGTGAAGTTCGGCGTGCGTCGTGACCGCAAGGTCGTCGACGTGATTGCCGCCTGAGACACGCGCAAATAACGCTTTTTGATGAAAGACCGCGCCCGTTATGGACGCGGTCTTTCTGCTATGTAAGGTAGATACATGAGTGATTTTGTGGATCGAGTGACCGTCCATGTCAAGGGCGGCGACGGCGGCAATGGTTCCGCCGGCATCCGTAGGGAGAAATACAAGCCGTTGGCCGGTCCGAACGGCGGCAATGGCGGCGACGGCGGTTCCGTGATCTTCATGGCCGATTCGAACGCCAACAGTCTGCTCGACTACCGTTTCATGCCCCATCGCGAGGCGGAAAGCGGCACCATGGGCCTGGGCGACACGAAGGACGGTTCGAAGGGCGCCGACCTGATCCTGCCCGTCCCGGTGGGCACGGTCGTGTTCGAAGCCAAGGGACCGCAGGGCAAGCCGAAGCATCCGGGCGAGCAGCTTGCCGACCTGCGTCACGCGGGAGACAAGTTCGTCGTGGCCGCGGGCGGCAACGGTGGTCTCGGCAATGCGGCGCTGGCCAATCGCACCCGTCGTGCGCCGGGCTTCGCACTGCTGGGCGAGCCGGGCGAGGAACGCGACGTCATCCTCGAACTCAAGTCCATCGCCGACGTGGCGCTGGTGGGCTTTCCGTCCGCAGGCAAGTCGAGCCTGATCGCGGCGATGAGCTCCGCCAAACCGAAGATCGCCGATTATCCGTTCACCACGCTCGTGCCGAACCTCGGCGTAGTGGTGGCCGGCGACATGCGCTACACCATCGCCGACGTACCGGGCCTGATTCCGGGCGCATCCCAGGGCAAGGGCCTCGGCCTCGAATTCCTGCGCCACATCGAACGCACCGAAATCATCGCCCACGTCATCGATTGCGCCACCCTCGAACCCGGCCGCGACCCGATGAGCGACTACCAGGCGCTCGAACACGAGCTCGCCGAATACGCCGGCAAGCTCGAACTGCCGCTCGGCGCGATTCCGATCCCCGAACGTCCGCGCATCATCATCCTCAACAAGGTGGATGTGCCGGAAGCCAAGGAACTCGCCGAATTCGTCAAGCCCGAATTCGAAAAGCTCGGCCTCAAGGTCTGCATTATCTCCACCGCCTCCCACGAGGGCCTGAAGGAACTCAACTGGGCGCTGGCCGACCTCGTGACCAACATGCGTGCGGAAGTCGCCAAACGCGAGCAGGCCGAGGAAGAGGCCCGCGTGGTCATCAAGCCGCTCGAGGAGCCGCGCAATCGCCGTCGCCGTAACGACGAAGGCGGCAACGCGCTCGACTTCACCGTGGAACGCAAGGAGAACGGCAACGGCGAAGTCTGGTACGAGGTGCTCGGCACCAAGCCGGAACGTTGGGTCATGCAGACCAACTTCGATAATGACGAGGCCGTCGGCTACCTTGCCGACCGTCTGGCCAAGCTGGGCGTCGAAGACGAGCTGCGACACAAGGGCGCCAAGCCAGGCGACGAAGTGCGCATCGGCCGTGGCGACCGTGCCGTGGAATTCGATTGGGATCCGACCATCGCGGCCGGCGCGGAAATGCTCGACGGCACCCAGTTGGGCGCACGCGGCGTCGACCTGCGACTGCAGGAATCGGATGGTCGTGCGCAGCGTCGTTCCAACACGGAACGCCGTCGCCAGTACCACGAGATGATGGACGCCCGTCAGGCCGTGCGCGAAGCCATGATGGCCGAACGCAAGGCAGGACACTGGGCCGATCCTTCCGTGGACGACGACCGTCACGACGAAACCAGTCTTTTTGGACGTGGCGAGACCGCCGACGACGAGGATGTGGAACAATAGAACCATCCAACGAAGCCCGCTGATGTGCCGATGGCATGTCGGCGGGCTTTTTCAATAGCCGGTAACGGTACCGGGAGGAACTATGAACACGCCATCGCAAGCGCAAGTGCGCAGGGCCATCGCCGAAGCGCAGACCATCGTGGTGAAGGTGGGCTCCAGCTCGCTGACCGAGCCGAGCGGCCACTTGGATCCGCAACGGTTGAACGCGCTTGTGGCGGCCATCGCCCGCGTGCGATTGATGGGCGGCCGCGTGGTGCTGGTCTCCTCCGGCGCGATCGCGGCCGGTTTCGGCACGCTCGGTTTCGACAAGCGTCCGACCGACGTAGCCGACCAGCAGGCGTGCGCCGCCGTCGGCCAAGGCCTGCTGATGGCCCAGTACGAGGCCGCTTTCGCACGGTACGGGCTGCGTGTCGGACAGATCCTCATCACCGTTTCCGACACGATCGCCCCACAGCAGTACCGCAACGTGCGCCGTACGCTCGACCGCCTGCTCGACTTGGGCGCGGTGCCGATCATCAACGAAAACGATTCCCTCGCGTCCAACGAGATCCGGTTCGGCGACAACGACCGTCTGTCCGCGCTCATCGCCAACATCGTCGTCGCCGACGCGCTCGTCCTGCTCACCGACGTGGACGCGCTGTACACCGCGCCGCCAAGCGAGCCCGGCTCGAAGCGCATCTCCTATGTGCCGAACGTCGAGGACGCGCTGGCGAAGGTTCAGGTCGGCGGAACCGGCTCGAACGTCGGCACCGGCGGCATGGTCACCAAAATGGAGGCCGCGCGCGTCGCCGCGGTGTCCGGCATTCCCGCGGTGTTGACATGCGCGTCGAACGCAGGTCCCGCGATGATGGGCGATCCGGTCGGCACCGCGTTCGCGCCGATCAACGACCGCGGTTCGTCACGTAGGCTGTGGATCGGCTTCGCCTCCCACCCGCAGGCGCGCTGGTGGCCGATTCCGGCGCGGCCAAGGCGGTGCGCGGGGGGAGCGGCCAGCCTGCTCGCGGCCGGCGTGGTGGAAGTGAAGGGCGATTTCGCCGCCGGCGACGCCGTCTGGGTTGACGACGAGCAGGGCAACCATTTGGCCAAGGGCCTGGTCGGCTTCGACTCCGAGGAGATCCCGCAGATGCTAGGACGCAATACGGCCCAGCTCAAGCGTTTCCTCGGCGAGGAATACGCGCATCCGCTGGTGCACCGCGACAATCTCGTACTGGTCTGAGCCAGTGCAAAAGGTGTGGTTAGGCCATCGATTTCGCTTCAAGCGAAGCGTTCGCGGCGAAATAGACGTGTGTCGTGGGGCTGTCGTTTTTCGCGTGGCAGGTCTAGCATTACAGGCATGACTATGGCTGACTGGCAGACTCTATCCGACCGTATCAATCACGTGGCTCCGAGCGCTACTCTGGCCGTCGATTCCAAGGCAAAGGCAATGAAAGCCGCTGGAATCGACGTCATCGGATTCGGCGCGGGCGAACCGAACTTCCCAACCCCGGCGCCAATCGTCGCGGCCGCGGCCGCCGCGGTGCAGGATCCGAAAAACTATCGTTACACGCCCACGGCAGGCCTGCCGGAACTGCGCAAGGCCATCGCGGACAAGACGTTGCGCGATTCGGGTTACGAAATCGACCCGAGCCAGGTCATCGTGACCAACGGCGGCAAGCAGGCCGTCTACGAATCGTTCCAGATCTTGCTCAACGAGGGCGACGAGGTCATCATCCCCACCCCGTACTGGACCAGCTATCCGGAAGCCGTGAAGCTCGCCGGCGGCGTGCCCGTGACCGTGTTCGCCGGCGCCGACCGCAACTTCGAGCCGAGCATCGAGGACATCGAGGCCGCGCGCACCGAACACATGAAGGCCATCATCGTGAACACGCCGAACAACCCGACGGGCGCGGTGTGGAAGCCGGAAACCGTCAAGGCCATCGCGCAGTGGGCTATCGAACACCACGTGTGGGTCATTTCCGACGAAATCTACGAACACTTGAACTATGACGGCGCCAAAACCACGTACATCGGCGCCGCGGTGCCCGAAGTGCGCTCCCAGCTGCTCGTGCTCAACGGCGTGGCCAAGACCTACGCCATGCCGGGCTGGCGCGTCGGCTGGATGATCGCCCCCGTGGACGTGGCCAAGGCCGCATCCAAACTGCAGGGTCACATGACCTCCAACGTGAACAACATCTCCCAGCGTGCCGCCATCGAAGCCGTCTCCGGCTCCCTGGACGCCGTCTACGAGATGCGCGCCGCATTCGACAAGCGCCGCCAGACCATCGTCGCCGCGTTGAACGACATCGAAGGCGTGAACTGCCCGACCCCGACCGGCGCGTTCTACGCGTTCGCCGACGTGACCGCGCTGCTGAACAAGCCGCTCGGCACCAACAAGACCACGTTCTCCAACACGTCCGAACTGGCCGCCGCGTTGCTTGACGAAGGCCATGTCGCCGCCGTCCCGGGCGAGGCGTTCGGCGCTCCCGGCTACCTGCGCTTCTCCTACGCGCTTGCCGACGACGATCTGGTCGAAGGCATGCGTCGCATGAAGCGTTGGGTCGAGGACTGAGCCGACCGGCCCCGCGCTCAACTGACGGAAAGTTCAGTTGATAGACGATATTTTTAGCGATTCGCGCTTCGGTGACATGCCGGGCGCGAATCTTTTTTTCGTTGGAAAATAGCGGTTTCTTGCGATTCGTCGTGAATCGGGTTGGACGAAGTCGCGAAAACCCGCTATTATTTCGACTTGGCGGTTTTGCCGTCTGCTTCTTGCGTGGTTTTGCATAGAATCCTCGCCGGCAAGTGGAGACGGCAGAGTTCACCTAGGGAAGTGGCGCAATTGGTAGCGCAACGGTCTCCAAAACCGTAGGTTGTGGGTTCGAGTCCCGCCTTCCCTGCCAAGCTTCTTACAACAAGCCCAGCGGAGGATTATTATGGCGAAGGCGAAGAACAGCGAGAAGGCCATTAAGCCGAACATCTTCATGCGCATTGGCTTGTTCATCAAACAGATTATCGACGAACTCCGCAAGGTCGTCACTCCGACCAGCAAGGAACTGTTCTTCTGGTCCCTCGCCGTGTTTATCTTCGTGCTGCTGCTGATGGCACTGGTCACCGGCATGGACTACGGTCTGGGCAAGCTGACCCTGTGGATATTCGGCTGATAAACAACTTGAAGGTGAAAGTGCATGACTGACGAAGTGTTTTCCGACAACCTCGACGAGGCTTCCAAGGCTGATACCGAGGCTGCTGCCGCTGTTGAGGCGCTGCCGGCCGAAGGCGAGGCCGTCCAGGCCGTCGCCGCCGATCAGGCGACCGATGAGCAGGCCCAGTCCGAGCAGGACGCTCCGGAAGAGCAGACCGCGGAAACCACTGAGGATGAAGACACTGAGCAGGATGCCGGTGCCAAGGCCGTCGAGGAATTCTCCAAGAGCCTGCGCACGCTTGAAGGCAAGTGGTATGTGCTGCACACCTATTCCGGCTATGAGAAGCGCGTGAAGACCAACGTCGAATCCCGCGTGGCCAGCTTCGGTATGGAAGACAAGATCTTCCAGGTCGAAGTGCCGATGGAGGAAGTCGAGAAGCACACCGAAAAAGGCAAGAAGGTCATCACCCGCGTGCGTGTTCCTGGCTACGTGCTGATTCGTATGTGGCCGGATGAGAACGCCCGCCGTATCGTCCGTGAGACCGAAGGCGTGACCGGCTTCGTTGGCCCGACCAAGGATCCGGCGCCGCTCTCCCGCAAGGAAGTCGTCTCCATGATGGCTCCGATGATCGCTTCCGAAGCTCTCAAGGCCGCCGGAGACAAGCCGGCCGCAGCCAAGAAGCGCAAGCTTGAGGTCTCCTACGCTCCTGGCGATCAGGTCACCGTCACCGATGGACCGTTCACCACCATGGCCGCGGTTGTCTCCGAAGTGGATCCGTCCACGCAGAAGCTCACCGTGCTCGTGTCCATCTTCGGCCGTGACACGCCGGTGGAGCTAGGCTTCAACCAGGTTGAAAAATTAGCCTGAACGTGCATGACGGAGCGTTAGCTGCGTTGCTCCAAGCTTGACGCACCTTGGTACGCCTGCGCTTGGGCGCCTTGCTACCGCACGCGTCACACCCATTCAGGAACCTGAAATCGTGATTCTTTTGAACCCCGCTTCGGCGGGGTTTCTTTGTATGTATTGCCATACGCGCAATGTCGTGGCGGAATCGCATAATAGAAAAGTTGTGTCTGGAGGGTCTCGTGTGCCTGAACAAGGCGGCGGCACCTGCTAGCACAGCACAGCAATATACGTTGCGGAAGGAACCGGACGCGGGAGACCTACTCCGGTGCCGTTAACCACCGCTTCACAGAAAGAAGAACCATACAATGGCTCCTAAGAAGAAAGTCTCGGCGCTTCTCAAGCTCCAGATTCAGGCCGGCAAGGCCAACCCGGCTCCGCCGCTGGGCCCGGCTCTGGGTTCCCATGGCGTGAACATCATGGACTTCTGCAAGCAGTACAACGCTGCCACGCAGGACAAGATGGGCCAGGTCATCCCTGTTGAGATCACCGTTTACGAAGATCGTTCCTTCACCTTCATCCTGAAGACCGCCGGCAGCAGCTCTGCTGAAGAAGGCCGCTGGCATCCCAGAAGGGTACCGAGAACCCGCTGACCCACAAGGTCGGCTCCGTCACCAAGGCTCAGGTCCGTGAGATCGCCGAAATCAAGATGGCTGATCTGTCCGCACGCGACGTCGAAGCCGGCATGAAGATCATCGCGGGCACCGCCCGTTCGATGGGTATCACGGTTACCGACTGAGAGGAGAAGGACTAATGGTACAGCGTTCCAAGAAGTATCGCGAAGCGGCTGAGAAGATCGATCGCAACAACCTTTACACCGCCAACGAAGCCATCGCTCTCCTCAAGAGCATGCCGGAGTACAAGTTCGACCAGACCGTTGAGGCCGTGCTGCGCCTGAACGTGGATCCGCGCAAGGCCGACCAGCTGGTCCGCGGTTCCGTGAACCTGCCGAACGGCACCGGTAAGACCGCCAAGGTCCTCGTCTTCGCCCGTGGCCCGAAGGCCACCGAAGCTCTCGAGGCTGGCGCCGACATCGTCGGTGACGACGACCTCGTGCAGAAGGTCGCCGACGGTTTCCTTGACTTCGATTCCGTCGTCGCCACCCCGGACATGATGGGCAAGGTCGGCCGCCTCGGCCGCGTGCTCGGTCCGCGTGGCCTCATGCCGAACCCGAAGACCGGCACCGTGACCATGGACGTCACCAAGGCCATCAAGGACATCAAGGGTGGCAAGGTTGACTTCCGTGTCGACAAGAACGGCAACCTGAGCTTCCTCATCGGCAAGATGTCCTTCACCGAGCAGGCTCTGGACGAGAACTTCAAGGCCGTCGCCGACGAAGTCAAGCGTCTGAAGCCGGCCACCGTGAAGGGCCGCTACGTCACCAAGGCGACCATCACCTCCACGATGAACCCGGGCGTCCCGGTTGATCCGGCGGTCGTTGCCTGAGTGCACAGAAGCTAAGCTTCACCAAAAGACCCGTATCTGCAATCGCAGCATGCGGGTCTTTTCATATGTTCGGAAAGATTCATGACTTTATGACCGGATGACAGGCGCAACGGGCGTACCCAGACGCCACACCACCCGGGCAGCGGCTCAGCGGTCGCGCATACGGCCAATCGCCAGCGCGGTCGTCAGCACATACGCGTCACGCGGATCGGTGGCATCCCAGCCGGTCGTTTCGGCGGCACGCTTCAAGCGGTAGCGCACGGTGTTCGGATGCACATTCAGCTCCTTCGCCGTGTTCTCCAACGAACTGCCATACTTCAGGAACGTGGACACCGTCAGATAAGTGGGATCATCGGGATTCTCGCCGCGCAGCACCTGATATACGTTCCGATACAGTTCCTCACGCGCGTAATCATCACCCAGCAGCGCACGCTCCGGCAACAGCTCGTCGGCACGCAGCGGACGGGAAGGAGTGGACAGCGCCGGAGCCGCCTGCAGCGAGAACATCGTCTCACGCAACGCATGCGAAGCCCCCGCCACACCGGAACGGACCGGGCTCAAATACAGTGGCTCGTCCTCGCTGAACGCCGGCATGACCGCGGTACAGGTCACCTCCGGCGTGACCGCGCCCATCTGGCAAGCCAAAGCCAGCAGGAAAGTGCCGTACGTGCCGATGACCACATGCTCGCCACCCAAATCGCGCACCGCCTTGCGGATGGCGAGGGATGTCGAGGCAAGACTGGCCGAAGGCACCCCGCCGATCGCAAAACAGTTGAAATCGCCTTGCCATCCGAGAATGTTCATCAAGGAGACCACACGATCGTCGGTCATGTTCGTCAACAGGCATTCGAAAGCCAACCGCTCGATGGTCGTATCGTCGGTATGGCCTGACAAAAGGTCGAGGATGTCTGCCTGCTCGGAGTTCATAACCGTCCATTCTAATCGTCGTATCTGCGAATTGCCGCACGTTCGCCGACCGTTCCGGTCCCCATTCGCGCAGTGGCGGTAATATGCCGACTATGAGCGAAAACAAGAAAGCCGGAAAAGCCGACACGTTCCTCAGCTGGACGTTGGGCGTGCTCGCATGCCTGTGGGTGGCGTGGTGCTGCGGCATCGGCCCGCTGTACTGGTTTGGCACCGGACTCGCCGACTTCGGCTGGGCCAACGTGCTGTACATGGCGATCGCCTTCGTTGTTTCGTTTGCTATATTGCGGTCTCTGGTCCGTTACGGCCGTGGCGAGCGCGTGCTGCCGACGTATTTCTCGCGTCGGTACGTCAAGCTGTGCCAGGAGGTGTCCGGCACGCCGACGACGGTATTGGGCATCATGCTGCGTCATCTGAGCGACGCCGCGCATAGCCGTCCGGGACGCGCCATCCATGCGGTGATCGTCTGGATCGGCCGCAAGCTGACACGTTGCACCGACTGCTGGTGGAAGCTCATGCTGCTGTTCGTCATCGGCTGGCTGTGGATTCCGACCACCCTGCTCGCCGCGTACGGCGCCGACATCCGCTCCCAGATCCGCGAATTCAGTTGGGCGTTGAACCAGTGGACCGGACTGAAACAGCCGTACATCGGCTTCTTCTCATTCGTGCCGATGGACATCTACCCGACCGCGCACTACATGTGGCCGGCCAATCCCACGTATCTGACCGACCAGCACAACATCGTGCTGACCGTTTTCTACGGTGCGTTCGCCGCGGTCTCCCGGTATTTCACCGATTCCAATGACGCCGGCATCGTGGCGCTGGCCGTGCTGCAATGGCTGTTCGCCGCGTTTTGTTGTGCAGCCACCGCCAATCGTTTCTTCAATCTGCCGTGGCGTAGGCTGGGCGTCGGCACGTTCGACTTCTCCCATCCCGAACGGCACGACTGCTGGAACATGCGCGATTTCACCCATCCCGAGGCGGGTGTGGTGGCGCGTCCGTCCAGACTGCGCGCCGGCGCGAAGACACGCTTCGTGATTCTGCTGTTCTTCATGGTGTGCCCGTTGGCGGTGTTCGCCACGATCTCACTGACCAAATCGCCGTTGTTCGCGTTCGCGTTCGTCTGGTGGTTCGGCGTGTGGTACGAGCTGCATATGACGCATATCAAGGCGCTGCCCACCATCAACGGCAAGCCCATGAAACTGCGCAAACGTTCGTTGGCGGCACTGTTCATGTCGAGCTGCGTCATGCTGATCAGCGCCAAATACGCGTGGTACATCATTCTGTTCGCCGCGCTGCTGGCCATCATCAACGACCGTAAACGTTGGAAGACGTACGTGGTCGCATTGATGCTGCCGACCGTGCTCATCCATGGAGGCCTCGTCTATCTGGTGAACAGCGGTGCCGTCATCGGCGGCGATCCGATCGAAAGCCGTGGCATCCAGCTGCAGCAGATCGCCCGCGTGGCGAAATACAATCCGCAGGGCATTCCCGAGGACGCGGCCAAGAAACTCGCTCCCGTCTTCAACCTCGACCAGATGGCCGAATCGTACTTCCAGCAGGACGCCGACCCGGTGAAATCGTCGGGTATCCAGTCCAAGAAGGTCAGCTACAAGTGGCGTACCGTCACCAAGGACGACATGAAGGATTTCAATGACGCATGGTGGCAGATCGTCAAGGTGAATCCTCAGATCGCGCTCGACGCGCTCTTCGCCGAATGCTTCGGATACTTCAACGTGACCGACCTGCCATACGTGTCGATGGACTACTACGTGAACAACGATTACGTGCAGTCCGACAACGAATGGATTCACCTGTACAACCACCAGTGGCGCAACCAGGTGGCCGGCTTCGCCAAGAAATGGGGACAGATTCCCGTGCTTGGCTGGGTGACGCACGGCAACCTGTATGTCACGCTGACACTGCTGATCGGCGCCGCCGAAGTGGTGCTGCGCCGATGGCGGTCGCTGTCATGGCATCTGCCGTTGCTGCTGCTTATGGGTGTGATGATCACCGCACCGGCCAACAATTTCGAACGGCATATGCTTCCGATCGCATTCGTGTTCGGATTCCTGTGCCTGGAGTTCTGGCGCGAGTCGCGTGCCGCGCGGCTTGCCGCACGCGAGGCGTCGTACGTTGGCACGTCGACGGCGGGCAAACGGCGTATCGGCGGGCACCGAATCGACAGACAGCAGTCCGACAAGCAGGACGCCGACGAACGATATCTCGATGGACGACAGCTTGATGGACGACAGCTCGACGGACAGGAGAAGGAATCATGACGACCATATTGGATTCCGCATTGACCATGCCACGCACCTGCGTCGCGGCCGACCAGGTGATCGCGCTGGACTCAGTGGGCTCCACCAACACGTACGCCGCCGAATTGGTGCGCAAAGGCGCGCTGTTCGGCTCGACCAGCCGAGATGGCCTCGATGGCTGCGGTGGACGCAATTGGACCGGCCGTGAAATCGTGGCGATCTGCGCCGACGAGCAGACCGCCGGCCGTGGCCGTCTCGACCATCAATGGACCAGCGCGGTGGGGGAGTCGTTCATCGTCTCCCTGGTGGTCAGCGTGCCTACGGCGATTGTGCGGGACACGTCCGTCAACGGCTGGCTGCAGATGATCGCCGGCTGCGAGGCGCGCAACGCGATTATCGCGGCCATCCGCGATTGCGGCGGCCCGCTCGGCAAGGACATCGTGCTCAAATGGCCGAACGACATTTTCGTCGACGGCAAGAAACTGGGCGGCGTGCTCGCCGAAATGGTTCCGCTTGCCGCAACTCCCATCGCGGACGGTGCGACTGGTACCACTGATGTGGCTGCCGCAACGGAACGCGTCGGCATCGTCTTCGGCATCGGCCTGAACCTGGCCGTCCCCGAAGACCATCTGCCAACCGACAAGGCCACGTCGCTGCAGCTGGTCGCGCATGGCCTGCCCGATTCCATGACATTGCGCGACATGATCGCGGCCCATCTGGTGGACGGTTTGCGATCAAGGCTCGCCGATTTCGAAGCCGACCCGCATCGCGAGGCCACGCGTGCGATGGAGGAGATGCGTCCGGTCTGCTGGACGCTCGACAAGCCATGCGAGGCGCATTTCGTGGACGGCACCACCCTGCGCGGCACCGCACTGGAACTCAACCCCGACGCCTCCCTCACCATCAGAGACGACAACGGCAACCTGCACACCGTGCGCACCGCCGACGTAGGCGTCCTACCCCAATAATTCTCTAACCCTCATCCCTCATAAAGTCGTAAAGCGCTTTTTTCGAAAATCGCACGTTTCAAAAAACGCAATATTCGAGAAAAACGGCATTTCCCAAAATCGCAATATCCAAAAACCGCGCCACCCGCAAACGCAACATTCCCCCAAAACGAGGTGGGGCCGGCGGATACCAACGTAAGACCGTAAAGACTCGGCCTGAGCGGCCCGGAGCGTGTCGCACGTCGGTATCCGCCGGCCCCACCGGACACAGCGAAAACGAAAATCACAGCGAAAACGGAAGACTGTATCAAAACCCGGAAATCACGAAGAAACCCGGAAATCACAGCGGAAATTCTCAGCGGAAAACCCTCAGCAGAAAATTCCCAGCAAAAAGTCGTAGAAAACTACCGCAGAAAAGTCGCTGCCGATAAAAGTCACTGCAGCTTTGCCAGTCCGCTCGCGACCAACGAAGCCACAACCGCCTTGATGCAATCGCCCACAATGAAGCCCATCGAAGCGATGGCCACCACCGGCATCGCCACGCCCGTAATGGCGGACTGCACGATGAAGCCGAGCAGATAGTCAAGCACGATGCAGCCGGCCACGCAGGCGAACAGATACCGTGCGGCGGTCAACGCAGCATGCTTCGGGGAATCGACACGCGCCTTGCCCTTGAGCAGCGAGGTGACGACGGCGGCCGGCAGGAAACCGATGAGGAAGCCGGCGCTCGGGCCGACCAAAGCCATGGTGGACGCGCCGCCGGCGAACACCGGCAGACCAGCCGCGCCCGCGGCCAGATACATGAGCACCGCGGCGCCCGCCTGCTTCCACGGCAACATCAGCGCGGCCAGCATGACCACGAAGGTCTGCAGGGTGATCGGAACCGGAGTGCCCGGAATCGGCACGGCGCCCGCCATGGAGGCGGCGGCGAGCAGCACGGCGAACAGCGTGGACTTCAAAACGGCGCCGAATTTGCCGCTGGTGGCCGTTTTGGCCGCGGATGAGATGGTCAGGATTGCGTTGCGCATGGTGGAATCCTCCCTTTTTTGCGGATGCTACAGGATGCTACAAAAACTGACGAAAATAAGTCTTTCGTCAATCAATGCTCCCCATCGTAGGGTTGCTAAGTTTCGGTAACGTTTGTGGAGCCTTACAAAAAGATCGCGAATCTTTTGTGGGAAACGAGTTCGTCGAATCACACCTCGACCGCCAAACTTGACATTATGCCTAAGAATGTCAACAAACTACTGGTGGCGAATCGCGGCGAAATCGCGCTTCGAGTCGTGCGCACCGCACGTGAGATGGGGATTCCCACGGTCGCGGTCTACGCCGAACAGGACCGTCACGCACAGTACGTGCAGATGGCCGATGATGCGTATCTGCTGTCTGGCGACACCTACAAGGACACGTATCTCAACGAGGATCTGCTCATCGACATCCTGCAGCGCAGCGGTGCCGACGCGGTGCACCCCGGCTATGGCTTCCTTTCCGAAGTCGCAAGCTTCGCGCAGAAGGTCCTCGACGCCGGCGCCACGTGGGTCGGCCCGAATCCGAAGGCGCTCGTCGACCTGGGCGACAAGATCACGGCCCGCCGCGTGGCCACTTTCGCGAAGGTGCCGCCGGTTCCCGGCATTTCCCAGTCGATTTCCGACATGCGACTGCTGCTCGACTTCGCGCACACGCACGGCTATCCGCTGATGCTCAAGCGCACCGACGGCGGTGGCGGCCGCGGCATCACGCTCGTGCACAACGACGACGAGCTGCGTGGCTTCTACATGAACCACGATGCGCTGCAGGGCGGCGATTTGGACGAGTATTTCGTCGAACGGTTCATCGACAAGGGCCGTCACGTCGAAACGCAGTGCGGACGCGATTCGCACGGCAATTTCACCGTGTATTCCACCCGCGACTGCTCCGTGCAGCGCCGCAACCAGAAGCTTGTTGAGGAAGCTCCGGCGCCGTTCCTTCCCGACGGCGTGCTCGAACAGCTGGAAACCTATTCCCGCCGCCTGTTCGACGCGGTCGATTACGTAGGACTTGGCACCTGCGAATTCATGGTGACCGAACAGGGCAAGGTGTATTTCCTGGAGGTCAATCCCCGTCTGCAGGTGGAGCACACCGTCAGCGAAGAGGTCTGCGGCCTCGATCTGGTGCGAGAACAGCTCACCATCGCCAACGGCGGCGAGCTGACCGTCGACCACCCGCTGCGCGGACACAGCTTCGAGCTCCGGCTGACCTGCGAGGATCCGGCGAAGAATCTGGCGCCGAGCTCCGGCACGCTGACCAAGCTCGCATGGCCGTCCGGCCCTGGCATCCGCGTCGATTCCGGCGTGGTGGAAGGCGACACCATCTCCCCGAAGTTCGATTCCATGATGGGCAAGCTCGTTGTCACCGCCTCCGACCGTGCGACAGCCGTGGCACGTGTGCGCCGCGCGTTGGAAGAGCTCAAGGTGGAAGGCGTGCCGACCCCGGCAAGCCTGTTCGAGCAGATCTTCAACGACGACGAGTTCACCGCCGAGCATGGCGTGGCCTACGACGTGAGCACGAAATGGCTGGAACGCAAGTACCTGAACAAGGAAGCATCCTCCACCAAGGGCGGCCAGCCGGCATCCATGGCCGGCGCTTCGGGTGCGAAGGAAGCCGAGCAGAAGGAATCCAGCGAAACCTTCGTCATCGAAGTCAACAACCATCGTGTGTCGCTGACCGTGCCGAACGACATCGTGGCCAACCTGACCGGCGGCGCCAAGGCGCGTGACGCCAAGCGCGCCATCCAGCCGCTGCGCGGACAGGGCCTGCACCACGTCGAAAAGAAGCAGCAGGGCAACGACGGCCAGTCCGGTGTGATCGCCAGCCCGATGCAGGCGGTCGTCACACGCATCAACGTCGCCGAAGGCCAGGACGTGGCCAAGGGCGACCTGCTCGTCGTGCTCGAATCCATGAAGATGGAGAACTACGTGTACGCGCCGGTCAAGGGCACCGTCACCAAGATCTTCGTCGGCCCGGCGTCAGGCATCGAAGCGGGCGAGACGTTGATGACCATCGACGTCAACGGCGCTTCCAAGGCGGCTGACGGCAAGCCGGCAACGGACGGTAATACGGAAACCAAGACGGAAGGCGGCGCGAAATGACCGACATCATCGCAAGCCCGGCCGTCAAAGAGGCCGTGAAGGTCGTCATGGAACAGCAGGAGCGACTGGGTGACGAAGCGGCTGCCGAAGCCCGCGAATCGCAGCCGATCCGTACGTCCGTGCTGCGTGCCGCGCAGCTCGCCGCCGAAGCCGAAGACCACGCCCGCGGTCGCCAGCACGTCAAAGGCAAGCTGACCGCACGCGAACGTCTCGACCTGCTGCTTGATACCGGTTCCTTCGAGGAAATCGGCCGTTTCCGCGGCGGCGACATCAACGGTGGCCGCGCAGGCTCCGCCGTCATCACCGGCTTCGGCGAGGTGTTCGGCCGCAAAGTGGCCGTCTACGCGCAGGACTTCTCCGTCAAAGGCGGCACGCTTGGCGTGGCCGAAGGCCGCAAGATCTGCCATCTGATGGACAAGGCGCTCGACCTCAAGGTGCCGATCATCGCGCTCATCGACTCCGGTGGCGCGCGCATCCAGGAGGGTGTGGCCGCGTTGACCGAATACGGCCACCTGTTCCGCAAAACCTGCGACGCCAGCGGTTTCGTGCCGCAGCTATCGCTGATCCTCGGCCCCTGCGCCGGCGGCGCCGTCTACTGCCCGGCCCTGACCGACCTGATCATCATGACCCGCGAGAATTCCAACATGTTCGTCACCGGTCCCGACGTGGTCAAAGCGGCCACCGGCGAAGTGATCAGCATGGACGATCTGGGCGGCGGCTACGTGCACAACGCCACGTCCGGCGTGGCCCACTATCTCGGCGAGGACGAGGCCGACGCGATCGACTACGCGCGTACCGTGCTCGCCTATCTGCCGTCCAACTCCGACCAGCAGCCGCCCGTCTACGCGTACGCGGCGACCCGCGCCGACCGTGACGTGGCCAAACGCCTCGCCACCATCGTGCCGGACAACGACCGCCAGCCGTATGACGTGCTCGACGTGATCCGCTGCATCGTGGACTACGGTGAATTCGTGCAGGTGCACGAACTGTTCGCCGCTTCAGCGGTGGTCGGCTTCGCCTGCATCGACGGCCATCCCGTCGGCATCGTGGCCAACCAGCCGAACGTCAACGCCGGCATTCTCGACGTCGACTCATCCGAAAAAGTGGCGCGATTCGTGCGCTTGTGCGACGCGTTCAACCTGCCGGTCGTCACCTTGGTGGACACCCCGGGCTACAAGCCGGGCGCCGAACAGGAACATGCGGGCATCATCCGCCGTGGCGCGAAGGTCATCTACGCCTACGCCAACGCGCAGGTGCCGCTCGTCACCATCATCCTGCGCAAGGCCTTCGGCGGCGCATACATCGTGATGGGTTCCAAATCCATTGGCGCGGACATGAACTTCGCCTGGCCATCCAGCCAGATCGCGGTGCTCGGCGCGGCCGGCGCGGTCAACATCATCCACCGCAAGGACCTGCAGAAAGCCAAAGACAACGGCAAGGACGTCGAAGCGCTGCGCGCCAAGTACATCGCCGACTACGAACGCACCACCGTCAACGCGAACCTTTCGCTGGAAATGGGCGAGATCGACGCCATGATCGACCCCGAACAGACACGCGAGACCATCATCGAATCGCTCCGCCTGCTCGCCAGCAAGAAACGCGTGCGCCGAACCAGCAAACACCACGGCAACCAGCCGCTGTGACGGACGCAACGCGACGCAACCAACGTAAGCAACCACAACAATCGCAAGAAATTTTGGAACAAGTAAGGAAGATTATGAACACCTTTTTTCTTGATCGACTGAACAGCGAGCCCCACGCGCTCGCCTTCGCCGGCCAATCCACCCCGTGGCCGGTGGCGCTCGCCGACCAGAGCGCGAATCCGGCGCTCGACGAGGCCCTGCACACCCATGCGGCCGCCGCGCAGGCGCTGCTGTATCCGGTGTCCGCCGAGCTGCTCGCCACCACCGGACGCCCGGTCGACCTGTTCGGCTTCGAACCGAACCCGGCACGTCTGGGCGCCGCAGCCGCGGCTTCCGCCAGCGTTCCCGGCATCGCGCTGACCCAGCTGGGCGCGCTGCTCGACGCCGCCGCACTCGGCTACAATCCGGCCCAGGCCAAGCCGGTCGCGGTGCTCGGCCACTCCCAGGGCGTGCTTGCCGTGCATATGGTGCAGGCGATCTGCGAAGCCGGTTCCATCGACGCAGCCGCAGCCAAGATCGACGAGATTCTTGCGATCGCAACGCTGATCGGCGTCGCCGGCACCCGTCAGGCACGCCAGCTCGGTCTCGCCGCACGCCACGGCGAGGCGACCCCGATGCTGTCCGTCAAGGACATCACCCGCGCCCAGGTGGACGCGCTGATCGAACGCGTCGACGGCGCACGTGGCCCGATCGCCGTGGCCGTCACCAATTCCGCCACGCATTACGTGTTGTCCGGCTATCCGGAGGACCTGGCCGCATTCGGCGTGGAGGTCGCCAAGGAACACAAGCGTCAGGCCAAGCTGCGCGAAGAGAAGGTGCGTGGCGGCCGCGTGTTCGACCCGACGCTCGAATATCTCGACGTGACCCTGCCGTTCCACAGCCCGCTGATGGCCGATGCCGTCTCCCAGGCCGTCGCATGGGCCGAGGCCTGCGGCATCAACGCCGACCATGCCCGTGAGCTCGCCGCCGAAGTGCTGCTCAACCATGTGGATTGGGCCGCCCGCGTGCGCGCCCTGATGAAGTCCACCGATCCGAGCGCCCTGTGGGTGCTGGACTTCGGTCCGGGCAACACCGTCGGCAAACTGTTCTCCACCGTGGCCCAGGGCACCGGCGTCGGCGTGGTGGAAGCCTCCACCGTGGCCGATCGCGGCGCGCTCTCCACGCTTGAGACCCTGCCGGAACGCACCCAGAACTGGACGCGTTTCGCGCCGAGCATCATCCACACGTCCGCCGGAGACAAGGTGCGCACCGCGTTCACCGAACTTACCGGCAAGGCTCCGGTGCTGCTGGCCGGCATGACCCCGACCACCGTGGAGCCGGAGATCGTGGCGGCTGCCGCCAACGCCGGCTACTGGGCCGAGCTCGCAGGCGGCGGCCAGGTCACCGCCAGCGTGTTCGACCGTCACGTGGCCAAGCTCGAGGAGGAACTCGAGGAAGGCCGCACCGTCGAATTCAACGCCATGTTCATGGACCGCTACCTGTGGAACCTGCAGTTCGGCTCCCAGCGCATCGTGCCGAAGAAGCGCGCCAGCGGCACCCCGATCGACGGCGTCGTCGTCTCCGCAGGCATTCCGGAATTCGACGAGGCCGTGGAACTCATCCACAACCTCAACGCCGACGGCTTCCCGTACGTGAGCTTCAAGCCGGGCACCGTCGACCAGATCCGCCAGGTGGTGCGCATCGCCAAGGCCGTCGCGCCAACCAAGGTGCTCATCGAGGTCGAAGGCGGTTCCGCAGGCGGCCACCACTCCTGGGAATCGCTTGACGATCTACTGCTGAGCACCTACGCCGAAGTGCGCGAGCAGGCCAACCTCGTGCTCGTGGTCGGCGGCGGCATCGGCACGCCGGAACGCGGCGCCGACTACATCACCGGCGAATGGGCCACCGAATACGGCCGTCCGCTCATGCCTGTGGACGGCGTGCTCGTCGGCACCGCCGCCATGACCGCCAAGGAAGCCCACACCAGCCCCGAAGTCAAGCAGATGCTCGTCAACACCCCGGGCATTCCGGTCAAGGGCGACGGCAACGATCCGTTCGCCCCACTGGGCGAGCAGTGGGTGCCGTCCGGCCAGGCCAAGGGCGGCGTCACCTCCGGTCTGAGCCACCTGCACGCCGACATCTACGAGCTGGAGAACTCCTCCGCCCGCTGCGGCCGCCTGCTGGTGCGCGTCATGAAGCACCCGGAGGAGCTGGAAAGCCGTCGCGACGAGATCATCGCGGCGCTGAACGCCACCGCCAAGCCGTATTTCGGCGATCTGAAGACCATGACCTACCTTGAGTGGGCCCAGCGTTTCGCCGACCTCTCCTTCCCGTGGGTGGACGAAACCTACGCCGATCGCTTCCTGCACCTGCTGCAGCGCATCGAAGCCCGCGTCACCACGCAGGAAAGCGGCGAATTCGCATCGCTGTTCGCTTCCCGCGCCGACGTCGAAGCCGATCCGAACGCCGCGATCGCCAAGCTTGCCGAAACCTACCCGCAGGCCGGCAAACTGACCGTCACCCCGATGGACGAGGCATGGTTCCCGGTGCTCGTACGCGAGTATCCGAAGCCGATGCCGTTCGTGCCGGTCATCGACAACGACCTGCTGCGTTGGTGGGGCCAGGACCAGCTGTGGCAGTCCGAGGACTCCCGCTATTCCGCCGATTCCGTGCGCATCATCCCCGGCCCGATCTCCGTGGCCGGCATCACCACCGTGGACGAGCCGGTGGCCGACATCCTCGGCCGCTTCGAAGCCGCCATGGTCAAGCGCGTGTCCGCCGAATCGGCGAGCGCCGACAAGACCGCCTTCGCCCAGTTGGGCGCGGCCGTCTCCGCCGAGGAATTCATCCGCAAATCCCCGAACATCTCCTGGGTCGGCCACCTCATGGCCAACCCGGCGTACGGCACCGCTAACGGCGACGCCAACTACGAGATCCGCAAGGTGGCCGTTGAAGGCAGCGTCGAAAAGTACGACCTCGACATCCATCTCGACACCTTCTGGGACAACGATCCGGACGGCGGCGCCTCCAAGCACGCCGTACGCGACATCGTCATTCCGCTGAACGTCGACGGCAACGAATCCGGCCTGTTCCCGGTCGTGGACCGCGACCGTCTGCCGGAGCACGTCTACCGCATGCTCGCCGACACCGCGGGCATCGGCAACACCGCCATCACCGGCGACAAGCTCACCGCCATGCCGCAGATCGAGGAAGTGCCCGACAAGACCGCCTTCCCGTTCGGCCAGGCGCACACCGGCTACACGCTGTCCGCCAACCTCGGTTTCGACCATGAGGCCGCCACCGGCGGCGCGCTGCCGAGCGACCTCGTGCCGTCCCGCATCGCCCCGGACGCGCTCGTCGGACCGGCTTGGCCCGCCATCTACGCGGCCCTCGGCTCCGTGTACGTCAACGGCTTCCCGGTCATCGAAGGCCTGCTCAACGCCGTGCATCTCGACCACCTCATCGAACTCGAGGTGAGCGAGGACGAGCTGCTGAAGCACACCGGCGAGCGCATCGAGCTCACCAGCTGGGCCGACGACTACTTCGAATCCGCCTCCGGCCGTGTGGTGACCATCCACGTCACGCACACCGCTCAGGACGGTACGCTGCTTGCCAACGAAACCGAGCGTTTCGCCATCCGCGGCCGCGCGTACTCCGACGCGCTGCCGCCGGAAGCGCCCGACTATGGTGGAATCGAAGCCGAAATCGAAAGCACTCCGCGCCGTCTGCTGCGTCGTGTGAAGGTCGTCGCTCCGCATGAGATGACCGCCTTCGCCCGTACTTCCGGCGATTTCAACCCGATTCACACCTCCCATCGCGGTGCCGCCGTCTCCGGTCTCGCCGCGCCGCTCGTGCACGGCATGTGGCTGTCCGCCACCGCCCAGTACGCGGTGCAGGCGCTCGACGAGAAGGGCGCGCATTACGAGATCGCAGGCTGGACGTACAACATGTACGGCATGGTGCAGCTCGACGACGAGGTGGAGATCTCCATCGAACGCGTCGGCCGCGTGGCGCATGCCGGCATGGTGCTGGAAGTGACCAGCCGCATCGACGGCAATATCGTGTCCCGTGGCACCGCCATCGTGCGTGCGCCGAAGTCCGCCTTCGTCTACCCGGGCCAGGGCATCCAGAAGCAGGGCATGGTGCTCGACGAGCGTGCCAAGTCCCCGGCCGCACGCGAGGTGTGGGAGCGCGCCGACAAGGTGACCCGCGAGAAGCTCGGCTTCTCCATCCTCGCCGTCGTGCGTGATAATCCGAAGGAACTGACCGCCAACGGCGTGACCTACCGTCATCCGGAAGGCCTGCTCAACCTGACCCAGTTCACGCAGGTGGCGCTCGCCACCGTGGCGTTCGCCCAGACCGCTCGTCTGCGTGAAGCCGGCGCGGACATCTGGCCCGCCTACTTCGCGGGCCACTCGCTGGGCGAATACAACGCGCTGAGCTCCTTCGCCGGCGTGATTCCGCTGGAAACCGTGCTTGAGCTCGTGTTCCACCGTGGCTCCACCATGCACCACCTCATCCCGCGTGACGAGAAGGGCCGTTCCAACTACCGTATGGGCGCGCTTCGTCCGAACCAGTTCGGCGTGGGCGACGACGGCGTGCGCGAATACGTCGAATCCGTTTCGAAGGCTTCCGGCGAGTTCCTGCAGATCGTCAACTACAACCTTGCCGGACAGCAGTACGCCGTGGCCGGCACCATCGCCGGTCTGAAGGCGCTGAAGGCCGATTCCGCCCGCCGCGTCGCCGAATACGGCGGCAAGCCGGCGTTCATGCTGGTGCCGGGCATCGACGTGCCGTTCCACTCCACGCTGCTGCGCAAGGGTGTGCCGGAGTTCCGCGACAAGCTTGACGCGCTGCTGCCGAAGCACATCGACTACCATGGCCGTCTGGTCGGACGTTACATTCCGAACCTGGTGGCCGTGCCGTTCGAGATGACCAAGGAATTCGCCGCGAAGATCCTCGAGGTCGTGCCGTCCGAGCGCATCAAGGCCGCGTTGGACGATCCGAAGGTGTGGGATTCCTACGCCGAGGACGACCAGAAGCTCGGCCGTCTGCTGCTCACCGAACTGCTGAGCTGGCAGTTCGCCTCCCCGGTGCGTTGGATCGAAACCCAGGCGCTGCTGTTCGGTTCCGCCGAACAGGGCGGCCTCGGCGTGGAGGAGTACGTCGAGGTGGGTCTCGGCAACGCTCCGACGCTCGCCAACCTCGGCGCCAAGACGCTGCGCCTGCCGCAGTTCGCCGGCCGTGACGTGACCGTCTACAACGTCGGCCGCGACGAAGGCCGCGTCTACATGACCGATTCCGATTCCCTCGTTGCCGACGACGATGCTGACGATTCCGCCGCAGCCGCTCCGGCAGCAGCTTCGGCTCCGTCCGCTGCCGCCGCAGCGCCTGCCGCAGTCGCCGCAGCACCCGTCGCCGCAGCACCGGCTGTCGCCGCACCGGCCGCACCTGCCGGCGCTCCGTCCGGCGCCGCCGTCGCGGATATTCCGTTCAACGCTTCCGACGCGATCGCCATGCTGCTGGCATATTCGGCGAAGGTGCGTCCGGACCAGATCGGCGAATCCGACACCACCGACACCCTGACCAACGGCGTCTCCTCTCGCCGTAACCAGCTGCTCATGGACATCAGCTCCGAGCTGGGCGTGGCTTCCGTGGACGGCGCCGCCGAAGCGACCGTCAAGGCGCTGAGCGCGCTGGTCAACAAGGTCGCTCCGAACTACAAGGCGTTCGGTCCGGTGCTGTCCGACATCGTCCGCGACCGTGTGCGCGGCCTGTTCGGCGCCGCCGGCGTGAAGCTCGGCCAGATCACCAAGCGCGTGACCGACACCTGGCAGCTCGGCGAAGGCTGGGCCTCCCACGTGGTCGCAGCCCTTGTGCTGGAAACCCGCGAAGGCGCCAGCTCCCGCGGTGGCGACCTCGCCTCGCTGAGCACCGAAGCCGCTTCCAACGCGGCCGCCGCCAACGCGCTGATCGACGCGGCCGTGCAGAAGGTCGCCTCCGACAAGGGCGTGGCCGTCGCCATGCCGAGCGCAGGTGGCGCAGCCGGCGGTGCCGTGGTCGATTCCGCAGCCCTGGACGCGTTCGCGGCCAAGGTGACCGGTGCCGACGGCGTGCTCGCCTCCACCGCCAAGTTCGTGCTGAACCAGCTGGGCGTCACCGCTCCGGTGGCCGACGACTCTGCCGACGAGAACGCCGCCGTGGTGGCCGCCGTCGAAGCCGAGCTCGGCTCCGACTGGCCGAAGCAGGTCGAACCGCGCTTCGACGAGCGCAAGGCCATCCTGTTCGACGACCGTTGGGCATCCGCACGCGAGGACCTGTCCCGCGCCTACTACGACAACGACGCCTCCGCACTGGACGGCAGCTTCATCGGCCTGGGCAAGGCCGTCGCCGATGAAGCCGCATGGTACGCGGGCAAGACCGCTGACGCCGAGCTTGCCGCCGCGTTCAAGCGCGTGGCCGGCGAGGCGCTCGAGCAGACGGACGAATCCGCCGAAGCAAGCCGTTTCGCAGGCGATATCGCCGTCGTGACCGGCGTTGCCCCGAACTCCATCGCCGCACAGGTCGTCAACGGCCTGCTGGCCGGCGGCGCGACCGTCGTGGCCACTTCGCACAGCTTCAGGCAGAGCGTGAAGGCCTGGGCCAAGCAGACCTACCGCGAGCATGCGGCAGGCGACGCCAAGCTGTGGCTCGTTCCGGCGAACCTGTCCAGCTACCGTGACGTGGACGCTCTCGTGGCGTGGGTCGGCAACGTGCAGAAGAAGACCTCCGGCGCGACCACCACGATCCTGAAGCCCGCCTACGAGCCGAGCCTGTTCTTCCCGTTCGCCGCTCCGCCGGTGCACGGCACGTTGGCCGATTCCGGCGAGCTGTTCGAATCGCAGGCGCGCCTCATGCTGTGGGGTGTGGAACGTGCGATCACCGGCTTCGCGAAGATCGGCGCCGACACCGACGTGCAGCACAAGCTGCATGTGATCCTGCCGGGCTCCCCGAACCGTGGCGTCTTCGGCGGCGACGGCGCGTACGGCGAGGTCAAGAGCGCCTTCGACGCGATCGTCAACCGCGCCCGCGCCGAAAAGGTGTGGTCCAGCCGCGTCACCTTCGCCCATCCGAAGATCGGCTGGGTGCGTGGCACCGGCCTGATGGGCGGCAACGATCCGCTGGTCGAAGTCGTGGAACGTCACGGCCTGAAGACCTACTCCACCGCCGAAATCGCGGTCAAGCTGCTCGAGCTGTCCACCAAGGAATCCCGCGAGCAGGCCGTCAAGGCCCCGCTCGACGTGGACCTGACCGGCGGCCTCGGCAGCGAGCCGATCAACATCAAGGCACTGCGCGCCGAAGCCATGGAGGACGCGGCCAAGGCCGCTGCCGCCGAAGCCGGCGATGAGGACAAGCAGGGCGATTGTGCCGCTGCGGCAACGCTGATCAAGGCACTGCCGAGCCCGCGCGCCCCGCGTCAGGCGAAGGTCGATCTGAAGGATTGGCAGCACGTCACCGCCCGTCCGGAAGACGAGATCGTCATCGTCTCCATCGGCGAGCTGGGCCCGTGGGGCTCCGGCCGCACCCGTTTCGAAGCCGAACTCGGCATCCACTCCGACGGCAAGGTCGACCTGTCCGCCGGCGTGGTGCTCGAACTGGCTTGGAACATGGGCCTGCTGACCTGGAACGACAGCCCGAAGCCGGGCTGGTACGACACCGACGGCAACCTGGTGCCCGAAGAGGACATCGCCGAACGCTACCACGACGAGGTCGTGGCCCGCTCCGGCGTGCGTCCGTTCGAAGAGGGCATGGGCAACGATTACAAGGACGGTGCCGACGAGGAGGAGGCCGAGGTGTTCCTCGACCACGATGTGACCTTCTCCGTTCCGACCCGTGAGATCGCCGAGGAATACGTCAAGCTCGACGAAGCCCACACCAGCTACGCGGCCGATGCCGAATCCGGCGAGTGGAACGTCACCCGCCACGCCGGCTCCATGATCCGCGTGCCTCGCCGCGCGGCCATGACCCGCACCGTCGGCGGCCAGTTCCCGAAGGGCTTCGACCCGGTCAAGTGGGGCATTCCGGCCTCCATGGTCGGCGACGTGGACAAGATCGCCCTGTGGAACATCGTCACCACGGTCGACGCCTACCTGTCCGCAGGCTTCACCCCGGCCGAGATCCTCGAAGCCGTGCACCCGTCCATGGTGGCCTCCACGCAGGGCACCGGCTTCGGCGGCATGGCCTCCATGAGGAAGCTGTACCTCGACCGGTTCCTCAACCACGAGATTCCGACCGACATCCTGCAGGAAGCCCTGCCGAACGTCGTCGCGGCCCACGTGATGCAGTCCTACATCGGCGGCTACGGCAACATGATCCAGCCGGTCTCCGCCTGCGCCACCGCCGCCGTCTCCCTTGAGGAAGGCGCCGACAAGATCGCCCTCGGCAAGGCCGACTTCGTGGTCACCGGCGCGATCGACGACATCGGCGTGGAATCCGTGATCGGCTTCGGCAACATGAACGCCACCGCCAACTCCGAGGAGATGTACGCCAAGGGCATCGACGCGCGCTTCTTCTCCCGTGCCAACGACCGTCGTCGCGGCGGCTTCGTCGAATCGCAGGGCGGCGGCACCATCCTGCTGACGCGCGGTGACATCGCGCTGAAGCTCGGCCTGCCGGTCGCCGGCGTGGTCGGATTCGTCCACTCCTACGCCGACGGCGCGCACACCTCCATCCCGGCTCCGGGACTGGGCGCGCTCGCAGCTGGCATGGGCGGCAAGGACTCCAAGCTCGTGCACGACCTCGCCAAGCTCGGCGTCACGCCGGACGACATCGCCGTGGTCTCCAAGCACGACACGTCCACCAACGCCAACGACCCGAACGAGTCCGAACTGCACAACACGCTGGCCCACGCCATCGGCCGCACCGACGGCAACCCGCTGTTCGTGATCTCCCAGAAGTCGCTCACCGGCCATGCCAAGGGCGGTGCCTGCATCTTCCAGGTCAACGGCCTGACCCAGCTGTTCAAGTCCGGCGTCGTTCCGGCGAACGCGGCCCTCGACTGCGTCGACCCGAAGCTCAAGCGCGACGACCACATGGTCTGGCTGCGCGAGCCGCTGAAGGTCGGTTCCGTCAAGGCCGGCCTGGCCACGTCGCTCGGCTTCGGCCACGTGTCCGGTTTCGCCGCGATCGTCAACCCGGGCGCCTTCGAGGCTTCCGTGGCGAACACCGCCGGCGAGGACGCGCTGAACGAATGGCGCGACCGTGCCAACGCACGTCTCGCCGCCGGCCAGCGTCGCCTTGAAGAGGGCATGATGGGGCGCGCCGCGCTCTACGAGCCGATCGACAACCGCCGCTTCCACGAGGACGGCCGCGGCTACGACGCGCACGAGGTGGAGAAGGCCATGCTGCTCGATCCGAACGCGCGCCTTGCGTCCACTGGCTATTTCGAAGCGTGAGACGGCTACGTCGAAATCTGTCCTAAATATGGGCAAATGATGACGGCCTGATAAGAAAAGGGCGATACTTCTGCACAGATGTATCGCCCTTTTCCATATGACATGGTCGGGGCATTCCCGGGGTAACCCCGATCAATAATTCCTAGGAAGGCGGAGGAATGCTGGGTCTAGGGCATGACGTCGTTGACGTGCCTGCGTTCACCAAGCAGCTGAATGAGCCGGGGACGCGTATGCGCAATCTGTTCTCCATGCGCGAGATATGGCAGACGGCGCAACGGTCGCAGCTCAAGCATGATGACGAGGCGGTGCACCTCGCCGCCCGCTGGGCAGGCAAGGAGGCGTTCCTGAAAGCGTGGTGCGCGGCCATTTCGCGGCATGCGAAAGACGGCGCCGAAGTCGCATATCCGTACACGCTCGACAACTTCCCATGGGTGCGCATCGAAATTCTCGACGATTCCCACGGCGTGCCGCGCGTCATACTGTCCTCCGAAGTGCAACGCAAGGTGCAGCAGTCGTTGGGCCTGCCGTTGGATCCGGTGCGCCAGTCGTACGATATCTCCATATCCATAAGCCATGACGGGCCAATCGCCTCCGCCGTGGTCATGCTCGAAATCTGAAATGCCATTCCCGCTTGCAAAAGTTGGTGGGATGTGTATAATAGCTCGAGTCGCTTCGTGTCGGCTTCGGACATAGCGGCAACACGCGGATGTAGCTCAATGGTAGAGCCTCAGTCTTCCAAACTGATTACGCGGGTTCGATTCCCGTCATCCGCTCCACAACAGCATCAGAGAAGAAGAAGGCGTGCCTCAAGGCACGCCTTTCGTATATCCGTATGCCCGGGCATACGATTGCCCGGGTATGCTGGAACGGGCCGCGGCGTGCGGCGGCGCAATCGCAAGATATCGCAATATATACGGAGCGGAACATGGGTCAGAAGGAACGCAACAAGGCAACGGAAGTCGTGGATGGCGTGGTCGAGACCGTCGACGTCTCCAAGCACCCGACGGCGTCCATCGAACCGTCGGACCTGTCCTTGGCCGACATCGAACGCCGCAAATCGCATCCGGTCCGCTGGATTCTGTTCATGGCATTGGTGCTGCTGGCCATGATCGCGCCGTACTGGTGGGGACGCGACATCGCGGTGCGGGACGCCTCATGGATGGTGGCGAACCTGAATTTCCTCGATCCCAAAGGCGTGGCGCTGATTTCATGGACGGTGACCATCGTGGCGCTCACCGGACTCGGACTGATGGTCGCGGACGCGAAGAAATGGCTGTGGGGGACCATTTTCGTGATCGGCCTTGCCGCGGAGCAATTCGTCGCCGGCATGTGCCTGCTGAGCTTCAACTTCTGGAACGCCACCTATGTGATGTACGGTGAGGCGGCCGGACTGGCGAATGCCGCGAATCTCGGCATCATCGCCGCCGGTTTCGGTGTCGCGGTCTACGCGGTGCTCTGGGTGGGCCTGCTGGTGTGCATCAAGAAGGAATCGAAGCTCAACGTCCTCACACGCAGCTGGGCCTCGTTCCTATTGTTCTTCGCAATCGAGCTCGTCGCGCTTGCCGTGGTGTTGTTCGGAGGCCTGCTCGCGTCCATGGCGTGACGTGAAGAACGGCCGTCGGCGGGGGACCGGAAATATCGGCCGGCGATTTTGGTCCGGACGTCGTGTAAGATGTTCCCTTGGCGTGTTTCGCCCGCGGATAGAGAGCGCGCCGGCATCGGGCCGGCAGCACCGCGCAGCAATATAAGGAGGATGCCGTGGCACTTACGGCTGAGGAAAAGCAGGAAATCATCAAGACCTACGCAACCCACGAGGGTGACACCGGCTCTCCGGAGGTCCAGGTTGCTCTGCTGAGCAAGCGTATCGCTGATCTGACCGAGCACCTCAAGGAGCACAAGCACGACCACCACTCCCGTCGTGGTATGCAGCTGATGATCGGTGACCGTCGTCGCCTGCTTGACTACCTCAAGCGCGTTGACATCAACCGTTACCGTTCCCTGATCGAGCGTCTGGGTCTGCGCCGATAACATTCTTCCGCCCGAGCGTCACATGGCGCCCGGGCGTTTTTTGCATGACAGCCGAGTTCAAGGAACAGACAGTTTGAAGGCCCGAGGTTTGGGGCGCACGAGGTCTAGAATCTAGAGATGAGGAAGCGGCGGAGGCAACGCCGCGTCACGCATGTAGGAATCGGTTGGAGTCCGCTGAAGAGGACTGCCGATAGTAGGTACACAAGAAAAGAAAACAAAGGAGGAACCCTATGGAGGGTCCCGAAATCAAGGCTGTTGAAGCCGTAATCGATAATGGATCATTCGGCAAGCGCACGCTGCGCTTCGAGACCGGTCGCCTCGCCCAGCAGGCGGATGGTGCCGTCGCCGCCTATCTTGACGATGATTCGATGATTCTGTCCACGACCACCGCCGGTTCCAGCCCGAAGGAGAACTACGACTTCTTCCCGCTGACCGTGGACGTGGAAGAGAAGATGTACGCTGCCGGCAAGATCCCGGGCTCGTTCTTCCGCCGTGAAGGCCGCCCGAGCTCCGAAGCCATCCTGGCCTGCCGCATCATCGACCGTCCGCTGCGTCCGCTGTTCCCGCACACCCTGCGCAACGAAGTGCAGGTCGTCGAAACCGTGCTCGCCGTCAACCCGGATGACGCATACGACGTCGTCGCACTGAACGCCGCCTCCGCCTCCACCATGATCTCCGGCCTGCCGTTCGAAGGCCCGGTCTCCGGCGTGCGTCTGGCCCTGATCGACGGCCAGTGGGTCGCCTTCCCGCGCTGGAGCGAGCGCGAACGCGCCGTGTTCGAAATCGTGGTCGCCGGCCGCGTTGTCGAGAACGGCGACGTCGCCATCGCCATGATCGAAGCCGGTGCCGGCAAGAACGCATGGCACCTCATCTACGACGAAGGCCAGACCAAGCCGGACGAGGAAGTCGTCGCCGGCGGTCTTGAAGCCGCCAAGCCGTTCATCAAGGTGATCTGCGAGGCCCAGGCCGAGCTCAAGAAGATCGCCGCGAAGGAAACCAAGGAATTCCAGCTCTTCCCGGAGTACACCGAGGATCTGTACAACCGCATCGACGAGATCGCCCACGCCGACCTCGACGAAGCCCTGTCCATCGCCGAAGAAGCTGCCGCGCCAGGACCGCATCCACGAGATCAAGGAAGGCGTCAAGGCCACCCTCGCCGGCGAGTTCACCGACATGGAAGACGCCGAGAAGGACAAGGAAATCGGCAACGCGTTCAAGGAGCTGCAGCGCCAGATCGTGCGTCGCCGCATCCTGACCCAGGACTACCGCATCGACGGCCGTGGCCTGCGTGACATCCGCACCCTGTCTGCCGAAGTGGACATCGTGCCGCGCGTGCACGGCTCCGCACTGTTCCAGCGTGGCGAAACCCAGATCCTGGGCGTCACCACCCTGAACATGCTCAAGATGGAGCAGCAGATCGACGCGCTGTCCGGCCCGCAGTCCAAGCGCTACATGCACAACTACGAAATGCCGCCGTACTCCACCGGTGAGACCGGCCGCGTCGGTTCCCCGAAGCGCCGCGAGATCGGCCATGGCGCCCTCGCCGAGAAGGCCCTCGTGCCGGTGCTGCCGAGCCGTGAGGAGTTCCCGTACGCCATCCGTCAGGTCTCCGAGGCAATCGGCTCCAACGGTTCCACCTCCATGGGTTCCGTCTGCGCCTCCACGCTGTCCCTGCTCGCCGCTGGCGTTCCGCTGAAGGCTCCGGTCGCAGGCATCGCCATGGGCCTCGTGTCCGGCGACGTCGACGGCCAGCACATCTACAAGACGCTCACCGACATCCTCGGCGCCGAAGACGCCTTCGGCGACATGGACTTCAAGGTGGCCGGCACCTCCGAATTCATCACCGCCCTGCAGCTCGACACCAAGCTCGACGGCATTCCGGCCGACATCCTGGCGTCCGCCCTGCAGCAGGCCAAGGAAGCCCGCACCACCATCCTCGAAGTCATCAACGAGTGCATCGACGGCCCGGCCGAGATGAGCCCGTACGCGCCGCGCATCATCACCACCACCGTTCCGGTGGACAAGATCGGCGAGGTCATCGGCCCGAAGGGCAAGATGATCAACCAGATCCAGGAAGACACCGGCGCCGAAATCGCCATCGAGGATGACGGTACCGTCTTCATCTCCTCCGAAGGCGGCGAGGCCGCCGAGAAGGCCAAGGAGATCATCGACCAGATCGCCAACCCGCACGTGCCGGAAGCCGGCGAGACCTACAACGGCAAGGTCGTGAAGACCACCTCCTTCGGCGCCTTCGTGAACCTGACCCCGGGCACCGACGGTCTGCTGCACATCTCCCAGATCCGCAACCTCGCCAACGGCGAGCGCATCGACGCCGTCGAAGACGTGCTCAAGGAAGGCGACACCGTTGAGGTGATCGTTCAGGGTGTTGACGATCGCGGCAAGATCTCCCTTGCCATCCCGGGCTTCGAGGATCAGGAATCCTCCGCTCCGCGTCGTGACCGTGGCGATCGCGATGACCGCCGTGGCGGCCGTGGCCGTCGTGACGACCGCCGTCGTTCCGATGATCGCGATGATCGTGATTATGATGATCGTCCGCGTCGCCGTCGTTCCGACCGCGATGACGATCGTGATTATGATGATCGTCCGCGTCGCCGTCGTTCCGACCGTGACGATCGCGACTACGATCGTGACGACCGCCGTTCGTCCCGTTCCGATCGCGATGATCGTGATGATGATCGTCCGCGTCGCCGTCGTTCCGACCGCGATGACCGTGACTACGATCGCGATGACCGCCGTTCCGACCGTCGCCGTGGTAGCCGTCGTGACGACCGCAACCCGCGTTACGCCGCCGACGAGAACTACGACGAGTACCGTGCCGATCGCGAAGAGCGCTCCGAGCGTCCGCGTCGCCGCGTGCGCCGCGACTTTGATCCGTTCGAAGACTGACGTCTTCTCACGGATCCTTCGCAGCGAAGCTGCTCACTTCACCTACGAGAAGCCCACTGGGCTTCTCGCTTGACGGCTCAGCATTCGAAGATTGACGTCTTCTCACGGATCCTTCGCAGCGAAGCCGATAGGTAATCTAACGAAAAACCCACTCCGTAAGGGGTGGGTTTTTCGTACGTTCGACATGCTGTGCGAATATTGGCATCAATCGATTTACGGGTGCATGGAAAAACCGACAATACAACGAAATGTGTAGCCCTCATGCGAAAATTAGACAAATAAACAAGCAAAGAAGCAAGGATTTTCACATGATATTCGGCATTATTGCACTCATTGTCATCGTCCTGATAGTGCTGTGGGGAGTGTCCGCCTACAACGGTCTGGTCACATTGCGCAATCGCGTCAAAAACGGCTGGGCGCAGATCGACGTGCAGCTCAAGCAGCGCGCCGACCTCATCCCGAATCTCGTGGAGACCGTCAAGGGGTACGCTGCCCATGAATCGCAGGTGTTCACACAGGTGACCCAGGCCCGCGCCAGCGCACTCCAGGCGGCGCAGTCCGGTGATGTGGCACAGCGCATCCAAGCCGAAAACCAGCTGAGCCGCGCGATCATGAACCTCCAGGCCGTGGCCGAAGCGTATCCGCAGCTGCAGGCCAACCAGAACTTCTTGGACCTGCAGGCCCAGCTCAAGGCGCTCGAGGAGAAAATCGCCTACGCCCGCCAGTTCTATAACGATGTGGTGCAGAAGTACAACACCAAGATCGAGGTCGTGCCGACCAACATCATCGCCGGACTGTTCCACTTCGAGCAGGCGGCGTACTTCCAGGTCGACGAAGCGGACCGTCAGGCTCCGCAAGTCAAGTTCTGAGCGTTTCCATACAGCATTTCCATACAAAAGAAGGGGAGCGCTGACGGGGTGGATACTTCGCCGGTACTCCCTTTTTGTCTATACGGTATGTCGGCTTCTCGCGGACTGCCTGCATAGAGGGTCAAGAGAGAACTTATGAATATCAGACGTGCGCTGATCGGTATGCTGTCTGCGGTGGTCGCGGCCGCGCTGCTGTTGGGCGTCACTTTTCTGGATGTGAATTTGACGTCCGACGTCGAACCAGATTTGAGCTATCGTACGCTCGATTACGATGTTATGGTGCTTAAGAATGGCGACCTCAAAGTCACGCAGCATATTGATATGAAGCTGAATGACCGTGGCTTTGATTGGAAACAGATGTACCAGCAGTACACGCTAAAAGCCAATAATCTGACGAATATCAGTGATATCAGCGTGAAGGATGTCACCAACAACGAAACGTACATCCAAGGTAGATTTGTGAATCCCAATGATGTCACCGATTGGAACGCTGAACACGCAGGTCAGTGGTATATCGCGGATGTCAGCGTACTCAGAGATCCCCAACCGTTCAATCCTGAAACAGATGGTTTGAAAGCTGACTCCTCATCCGATAAGACTTTGGAAATCGGCTGGAACATTCCGGAAACTGCGTCCGCTGACAGCCTCAAATTCGATGTGTCCATGACCATGCATGGCGTAAGCACCGCCTATGACGACGTCGTCTCTTTCCAATGGGAGCCATTCGGCACGACAAACCAGATTCCGATTGGCAAGGTGACCGGCAAGGTCACGTTCCCAGACGGCGTCACCAAGAAGAATTCTTGGGCATGGTTGCATACCAAGAACACGTCCACCGCGAAACGCGGCAAGAACGGGTCGCTGCTCTTCTCGGTCGATGACGTGCGTGCAGGCGACTATCTGGACGTCGTGGCCATGTTCGATGTCTCGAAATCGCAAGGTGTGGAACGCAAGATAAGCGGCAACCACAAGCAAGAGCTCATCGATAGCGAAACTCAGAAAGAGGAGGAATGGCGCGATAAACAGCATGATCAAGCGGTCAAGCGAGTGACCGGTTGGGCTGTCTCGGCCCTGATCGGCCTGGCGTTCATTATGGGATCGCTGTACCTCGGTATCACCAGCTTCCGTAAGTCGCAATACAAAGGCGATGTCGAATATTACCGCGATTTGCCCTACATGAGTCCGGCCGCCGCGGCACGGATGAATGATGTCATGAGCGCGTCATCTTCGATTCTCGGTTCAGGCAAAATAAAAAAAGGCGACAAACTAGTCAATCGGCAAATGTCCTCCACTGTGATGTCGCTCGCGTCAAAAGGGGCAATCGCCATCTATCCCGGACCGGCGAAACTGTATGACGGCATCGACCTGACCACGACCAACGCGGCATCAGTGGCGGGCAGGCTCGGCTCCGACGCCGCAACCGCACGCAAGATGAAGAAGACCAGCACCATCGTCATCATGCCGGTGGCGCGCAATGACATCGGTTCGCTGCTGCTGAGCTCATCCGAACATGCGGCGCTTGACATCCTGCTCAAAGCGTCTTCACGGTTGAGGGATACGCAGGTATTCGATCTCAAACAGATGAACAAGGCGTTCAAACACTACAAAAAGGGCTACAAGTTGCTACAGGATTTCGATACCGCCTGCTCCACGGAATTCGACAATCTGCGCGCCGTTGATTCATCGAGGGGATTCCTGAATAATCTGGTCGGCATTCTTGGTCTTGTTTTCGCGTTCTATAAGGGCGTGCAGTACGCGGAGAGAGGTGAGATCGCAGTGACGATGAGCATCTGTGTGCCTGTCGTGCTGGCCTGCGCATTCGCGTTGGTGTATGGCAAATATCATGCATTGACCGACAATGGTCAGAAATATGGTGGCCAAGTGGCTGGGCTGAAGCGCTATCTGCTTGATTTCAGTGATTTCAGTGACCGTGGCGTGCTTGATATGACATTGTGGGGCCGATATATGGTGTATGCCACCGCATTCGGCATTTCCGACAAGGTGATGGCGCAGCTGACCAAAGCATATCCGGAAGTGGCCGATCCTCAGTGGCTGGATGAGCATGCCGCTTCGTCGTACATGTACATGCCGTTGCATTCCAGCAGCGTTATGGGCGCGTCCACTGGCGCTGCGGTGGGTGCAAGTGTTGCCGCCGCGTCGGTGTTCAGTGCGAATTATGGCGATTTCGGCGCGCAGCTCAGCTCCAGTTTCGCCGACGTGCGCAACACGATTTCCATGGCGGCACCGTCCTCCGGTGGCTCGGGTTTCGGTGGCGGTGGTTCCGGCGGTTCCTTCTCCGGTGGCGGTTTCGACGGCGGTGGCGGTGGTTCCGGCGGCGGTTCGTTCGGAGGACGCTGACATGTGCGATACGCATATACGAGTGGCACACGGTATACGCAGGAAGAAAGGGTGATGGTATATGGATGCGAAACGTGTCCGTGGAGGACTGCTCGCGGCGGGTGCCGCATTTGTTGCGGTGCTCGTTGTAGCGCTCCTGCTGTTCTTCGTCTCCGGCGACGAAGCCGATCTAAGCTACCGTTCCGTCGATTTTGACGCGCAGCTGCAAAGCAGCGGCGACATCCGTTTCACGGAACATCTGGACTACCAGCTGAAGAGACGCGAGAATGATGACGGCGACACGAAACCGTGGAAGCAACTGTATCTGACGTTCAAACTGCGCAACCAGGATCTGACGAACATCACCGACATCTCCGTGACGAACGCGTCCACCGGCGAGCAATACACGCAGATCGCACCGCAGTTGCCGAGCGATGTATCCGACAGTGAATGGGAATCGGAATATGCCGGACATTGGTACATCGCCGACACCACAATCGGCTCCAACTATCCGGAACCATTCGACTCTGCCACCGGCGGGCTTGACCCCAACGGTTCGGACAATGACAAACAAATCGAAATCGGCTGGAACATTCCCGCCACCGTCAAACAGAGCAGTCTCAAATTCGACGTGACCATGACGTTTCATAACATGGGCACGCAGCATAGTGACGTGACGAATCTCATGTGGGAGATGTTCCCCGAAGACAACCAGGTGCCGGCTGGCAAAGTCACCGGCACCGTGCGCTTCCCCAAAGGCATAGGTTCCGACGATTCGTGGGCATGGCTGCACACTGAGGCCACATCTCAAACGTCTCGCGACACGGACGGCACGTTGCATTTCACCGTCAGTGACCTGCGCACGAACCAGTACGTCGACCTCGTCGCCGCATTCGACAATGCCGGGGCAAGTGGCGTCGAACGTGTGCGTTCCGGCGACTATCTGGACGAATTGAAATCCACGGAAGCAAACAAGGAGCAGCAATGGCGTGACGGCCAGCGGCACAAAGCCCAGCTTACGGTCGCAGGTTGGCTGGTATGTCTGATTTTGGGCGGACTGTGCTGCGTACTGGCGATTCGTGGCGTGGTCTCTTCGAACCGTGAAGCCACCTACCACGGCGGCATCGAATACTGGCGTGAGTCGCCGCAAGTCAGCCCAGCCAGCGCCGCGCATCTGATCGATGTGGTGGACGATTCCAAGGGTGAACAGTCCTCGCGTGCCATGACGGCGACGGTGCTGGCATTGGTGGTCAAGAAAGCGCTCGCCGTATATCCGGGACCTGCCGACATGTATCGTGGCATCGACCTGAGCAGGGCGAACGCGGCCGATATGGCGCGCATGATTTCCTCCGATCCATCCCGTGCCTCTGCCGCGTCAAGTACTAGTACGTTGGTGATTCTGCCTCAGGCGCTATCCCATCGGGAAACCCTTGGTCTGAGTCGCTCCGAGGAAGCCTGCCTGCAACTGCTGATTCGTATTTCCGCACGCGTGGGTTCGCCGGTATTCGACTTTAACCAGATGAAGGAGGCTTGCTCCAGCTGGGAGAACGGCTATCAGGAGATGAACCATTTCACCAATGCCTGCGATATTGAATTCCTGCAATTGAACGCGGTCAGGGATGTCAGCGGACGTTGGATAGCGCCCACCATCTTCGCCATGGTCTTTGGCGTGATTGGAATGCTGGTCAATATTGGAAGCAATATCGCGGTGGCGTTGTGCTTCGGCGGCGCGTTCGCATGCGTCGGCACGTTCTGTTTAGCTACCGGACGCAAGGAAGGCCTCACCGAATCCGGACAGACCTATGCCGGAGAATGCTTGGGACTCAAACGGTATATGGAGGATTTCTCCAATTTCTCCGACCGTGGTGCGCTCGATTTGGTGATGTGGAACTGGTATATGGTCTATGCGGCCGCCTTCGGCATTTCCGACAAGGTGGCAAGGGAATTCGCCAAGGCGTACCCCGAAGTCAACGATCCGCAATGGCTTGACGCGTATGGGTACGATTCCCTCGGCTATTGGACGTATCGCTCCCACGCGTGGAATGGTATGTCCACTATGGGAGGCATGTCGACCGGTGCGTTTGGCGGATCGCAGTTCATGGGCGGCATTGGCGATATCGGTTCGCAGCTGAGTTCCGGTTTCGATTCGGTCAGTTCCACGATTTCCGCTGCGGCTCCATCGTCATCCGGTGGATCTGGCGGATCCTTCTCCGGTGGCGGCTTCGGCGGCGGTGGCGGAGGCGGCGGCGGTGGAGGCGGCGGTGGCCGCTGATCCACGACATGCCGCCCGCCGTCGGACAACGTGACGCCCTATGACCTTGCGATTGTCGGCATTGTGTTTGCCCACGCCCGGTCCGGCTTGAAAAGCCTACCTTTCGCCCATGGCGATTGGTAGGCTTTTCCATTGGCAGAACCTGAACGAGATGCCGTCCGACTTGGTTCCGACCCGGCTCCAACCGGCTCGCGCCTGCCGGAAGACACCACTTTCGAAGGAGAAGACATGACGTTGTTCCGTAATCTCGGACCGTTCCACACCACCGCCATCGGCCACGGCGAGATGCCGCTAACCATTGAAAACAACCGGGGCCACGACGTCGGCATCGAAACCCTGCACGCCTCGCTTGACGCCGGCTGCCGCCACATCGACACGGCATGGGCCTACTACACGCCGGGCGAAGAGGAACAGACCGGCGAAAAGCTGGTCCGCGAAGCGCTGGACACATGGAAGGGGCCGCGTGAGGAAGTCACCGTGGCCACCAAGGTCGGTCTGCGCCGCGCGTGGGATGGCGACAAGCCGATCTGGCCGCGCGACGGCAAGCCGGAACACCTCATCGAATACGGCAAGCAGTCCGCGCAGGCGCTCGGCGTCGACTCGATCGACCTGCTCTACCTGCATCGCCACGATCCGGAAGTGCCGTACAACGAGTCCTGCGAAGGTATCAAGGCGCTGCTCGACCAGGGCGTTGCCCAGTGGGCGGGTGTGTCCAACGTGAGCGTCGAACAGCTCAAAATCGCACAGGAGATTCTCGGCGACAAGCTCGTTGCCGTGCAGAACCAGTATTCGCCGATCCATCTGGAAACCCAGGACACGTTGGAATACTGCGCGAAGGGAGGTCTCGCCTTCGTGTGCTGGAGTCCGCTCGGCGGCTATCGCCACCCGTACGACGAGCACCTGTTCGACCCGTTCCGCGAAGTGGCCGCCAAGCATGGCGTGAGCTACCAGCGCGTGGTGCTGGCTTGGGAGCTGGCCAAGGGCGACCACATGTTCGTGATTCCGGGCGCACACCGTCCCGAAACCATCCTCGACTCCCTGAAGGCCGACGAGCTCGAACTCACTGACGAGGAGCTCGCCTTCCTCGGCTGAAAAAGCACTGCCCGTCCGCATTTTGTTAACCCAGCCACTCAGCTCGGGTAGCAAAACACGGACGGGCATACGTTTTTGCGGAACCGGACGGCTATCGGGGATTACAGCACGGCCATCACGAAATCAGCTAGTAGTTTGACGCCGTACAGCACCACCACCGCGCCACACACGCGGTTCATCGCGGTGACGATTCGCGGGCTGAACTTGTGGCTGAACAGCGACACCAGCAGGGTGATGCCGAAGAACCACAGTGCCGACGCGGTTTCCACGCCGGTGATGAACGGCGTGGACTGACCGACGGTAAGCGTCGCGCTGAACGCGCCGAGCATCAGCGTGCCGTCGATGATGGCCTGCGGATTGCACCACGTCACCACACCGGCGGTGACGATGGTGTGCAGCAGCTCGCTGTCGCCGCCGAATTTCGAAGTGACGCGTTGCGCAAAGCCCTGCGATTGCGAGGTCCGCGACTGCGGCGTTTGCGCGGCGCCATCATCGCCACCCTTGCCGGGAAACAGCAGACCCGCGCCGATACGGATGACCACCAAGCCGCCGATCGCCAGAATGGCCAGCTTCAGCCATGCGTAATCCTGCATCAGCCTGCCGATGCCGAAAAAGCAGGACAGCGACAACGACACGTCGAAAAACAGCACGATCAGCGCGGTCAGCAGCGCGCGGCGGCGCGGCTTGGTCAGCGCCGAATCGATGACGAACAGATTCTGCATACCGATCGGCGCGACATACGCCAATCCCAACGTCAGCCCTTGGAAAAAGAATCCCATACTCGCCTCTTATCCATCCAAACATATTTGGTTGGTTGTAATCAACCCAGCCAAAACCAACCAAATCGCTCATTTTGTAATCGCAGGAAAAACCTCTATTCTGCGAAAAACAACGTAACCAGTGTCATATTGTATAGGTGTTGCTACAATAGGCAACCAGCCAAAAGCTGAGGTTTGGCTCAGCCAATCGCAGGACGGTCCACTGTCAGAAAGCAGATGCGCCGACCGCGGAAAACGCCGAACCATACCGACACCACCAATGTGAAGGAGCGTCATGGCACGCATCGCGCCGCTGAACATCGATTGGAAACCGGACCGTACCACCGGCGAACCCGTCACCGAACAAATCGTCGGATACATGTGCGAACAGGTGCACAGCGGCAACTGGCCGATTGGCTCGCGTCTGCCGTCGCAACGCGCGCTCGCCGAATGGTTCGGCGTGAACCGGTCCACCGTCATCGCAGCCATCAACGAGCTGTCCGACTACGGCATCGTCGAAGGGCAGCATGGAGCGGGCACGCGAATCGTCAGCAACACGTGGTCGCTGATGCTGCCGGGCGCGCCCGACTGGGCCGATTACGTGGATTCCGGCTTCTTCAAAGCCAACAACGACACCATCCAAGCCATCAACCGGTACGAGTTCACGCCGAACATGACGCGCATCGGCACCGGCGAGCTCGACCCGCGGCTCTTTCCGAAAGCCATGTGGCGGCAGGTGCTCGGCGAGGCGGCGGACGAGATCGAAACGCTCGGCTACCCGCCGCCCGAAGGCCTGCCCGAACTGCGCGAGGCCATCGCGGCGCACATGCGCGCCACCGGCGTCGACTGCACGGCAAGCCAGGTGCTGGTCACATCCGGCGCGTTGCAGGCGCTGCAGATGATTTCGGTGAGCCTGCTGCCGGCCGGCACCACCGTATACGCGGAATCGCCGAGCTACATCAAGTCGCTGCAGGTGTTCCAGTCGGCCGGCATGCATCTGGAAGGCGTGCCGATGGACGACGACGGCCTCAACGTGCAGGCATTGCGCGGCCTGCTGGCGGAAGGGGAGCTTGACACCGGCCGTCCGGCGCCGCTCAACGCGCGCAACCGCAAAGGCAATGCGATCCTGTACACGATTCCGACCAATCACAATCCGACAGGCGTCACCATGAGCGACAAACGCCGGCATGAACTGGTCGAGCTTTCCGTGGATAGCCGACTGCCGATCATCGAGGACGGCGCCTACCGCGACCTGTATTTCGAGGATGATGCCCCGCTGCCGTCGCTGAAGGCCCTCGATGAGACCGGCATGGTCATCACGCTCGGCAGCGCGTCCAAATCGCTGGCTCCCGGACTGCGCATCGGATGGCTGGTCGCCGCCGAACCGATCGTGCAGCGGCTCGCCGACGTGAAAATGCAGATGGACTACGGTGCGAGCGTGCTGAGCCAGTGGACGTTCGCGCGATTCCTCACGAACGGCATGTACGACGAATACGTGGCCGGCCTGAAACGGGAGCTGCGGCACCGCCGCGACCGCGCGCTCGTTACGCTGCAGGAGAAAATGGACGGGCTCGCCCACTGGAACGTGCCGTCCGGCGGCTTCTACATTTGGATGACCTTCGACCGGCCGATACGCATGAACCGCCTGTTCCAGCTGGCCGCCGAACGTGGCGTGCTGCTCAACCCCGGCGACATCTACGATTTCGCAGCCGACAACTCCCTGCGCCTGAGCTACTCCTACACCACGCCGGAAGAGTTCGCCGACGCCGTGGACGTACTCGCCGCCGTCGCACGCGAGCTGGCGTAGCGCCTGGCGTAGCCCGAGCTTGCGTAACGGCTGGACGGGCTTTGCCTGTCCCGTGAATCTACGACAATATCTGATGGTCTTTTACGAGTAAGAGGAACATCCGTGCAAAGAAGAAACAAGCCAGAAGTGTTGGCCCCCGCAGGCAATTTGAGGGGACTGAAAACCGCGGTCGATTACGGTGCGGACGCCGTCTACTGCGGCGGCAAGGCGTTCGGCATGCGCAGCGCGCCGAAAAACCTGAGCCTCGAGGATTTCGAGGAAGGCGCACGCTACGCCCACGAGCGTGGAGCCCGCGTGTACGTCACCTTCAACGTGCTGCCGCGCAACAACGAGGTGGAAGCCATGCGCGAATACCTCGGCAAATTGAAGGACACCGGTGTGGACGCGCTGATCGTCTCCGACATCGGCGTGATGCTCATGGCCAAGCAGGTGGCTCCGAACCTCGAACTGCATGTGAGCACGCAGGCCGGCGTCACCAACTACCAGGCCGCCAACGCGTTCTACGAACTGGGCGCACGCCGCGTGGTGCTGGCCCGCGAAATGGACCTGCAGGCCGTGCGCGACATCCGCGCCCGCATCCCCGACGACCTCGACATCGAATGCTTCGTGCACGGCGCGATGTGCATGGCCTTCTCCGGACGCTGCCTGTTTTCCAACTATCTGACCGGCCGCGACGGCAACCACGGCGAATGCGCGCAGCCGTGCCGCTGGAAGTATTCGATCGTCGAAGAGAAACGCCCCGGCCAGTACTTCCCGATCGAACAGACCGCGGAAGGCGCGTACCTGTTCAATTCGCAGGACATGAACATGCTCGCCCACATCGACGATCTGCTCGATTCGGGCGCGACGAGCCTCAAGATCGAAGGCCGTTCCAAGAGCGCCTACTACATCGCCGCCATGACGAACGCCTACAAGACGGCCGTCAACGAATACATGGTCCAGCGTGGCTTCGAAGATGCCGACGGCAATGTGCTGAAGCCGTTCCGCGACCGCGTGATCCGTCCCGGTGACCCGGAATACGGCAAGCCGGACACCGAGGATGCGATCATGTCCAATGCCGATGGCGCGTTCGCAGGCAAGCCCGACATCGACGCCATTCCCGTTGGGGGCGTGCCGTCCGGCAACGTTTCGGCTGGCAACGTTTCGTCCGGCAATATCGCGATTGGCGAGCCGGACAATCTGAGCTACCACGCACGCAGCACCCGACGCAAGTCGAACACCGCCGCCGAAATACTGCCGGAAGGCTGGCATCACGCCGGTGTACGGCCGGCACCACACGTCACCCTGCCGGATTGGCTGCTCGACGAGCCCGACAAAGTGGCGCACCGCGACTACTCCACCGGCTTCTACTATCCGGAACACAAAGTGCAGCAAAGCACCGACCGTTCCGCATACTTCCGCGCATGGCTCGTCGTCGGCGAAGTGCTGTCATGGAGTCCGGAAGACGGAGGACGCGTGACCATCATGAGCCGCAACAAGATCGAAGCCGGCCAGGAAGTCGAATTCGTGCTGCCCGGCGCGGCCCCCTTCGCCTACACCGTGCCTGCCGGCGGTTTCCGTGACGCCGACGGCCACTGGGTCGAAGCCATCAACAACCCGGCGCACGTCTTCTCCATGCCGTGCCCGCAGGAAGTGCCCGTCAACGCGGCCATCCGTTCGCGCACGAAAAAGCCGACGCTGAAAGCCGAATAGAAGATGGCAATCGCAAGCAGGTCTTCCAATCGCAAAACCAAGGAAAAACAAGACATGAGCAGCACACAATACGATGACGCGATCCTCGATTCCAACGCCATCGACCCCACTGACAAAAACGGCAACCCGATTCCCGTGACCATTCCGATCATGCTGGCCCCCGGCATCAAAGTCGTCTACACCACGCGACTCGGCGGCACCAGCGAAGGCGATTTCGCGCACTTCAACCTCGGCGGCAAATCCGGCGACAAACCGGAACACGTGCTCGCCAACCGCAAGGCGCTCGCCGACGTGCTCGGCGCGAAAATCAGCCTTATCAGCCAGGTGCATTCCGGCGACGCGGTGGACGTGGATGAATCATTCGTCATCAACCAGCCGTTCGGATTCGACGTGTCCGGCACGAAGAAGCCGGAAGACGAGACGGACGGCGAAAACAACGCGACGGGGAATGACGGTGAGCCGACCGTCATCGAAGCCGACGGCCAAGTGACGTCCCGGAAGAACGTGGCGCTCGGCATGTTCGCCGCCGACTGCCTGCCGGTGCTTATGGCCGACCCCGAAGCCGGCGTGATCGGCGCAGCGCACTGCGGCCGTCGCGGTCTGCAGAAAGGCGTGATCGGCGCGACCATCGAGAAGATGGTGTCCAAGGGCGCCCAGCCGGAACGTATCATCGCCACGCTCGGCCCCTGCATCTGCGGCGACTGCTACGAGGTCGGTGGCGACATCGCCGACGAATTCGATGCGCAGTTCCCGGGAACCTTCACGTTGAGCCGATTTGGCCAGCCGGGCATCGACATCGCCGCGGCCGCCCTGCAGGAGCTTGCCAAAGCGGGCGTGCCGGCCGACAACATCGTCTCATCCCGTCCACGCGTCAACGCGGCCACGCAGTACCTGTCCGAAGACGAGGAACTGGCCGGCATCTGCGCCGCCGATGGCGAAGGCGATCCGAAGCTTTCCGAACGGTTCAACAAGATCCGCCGCAGCCTGTGCACGCTCGAAAACCCGTTGTGGTTCTCGCATCGCCGCGCGTCGCTCGCCAAAAAACAGCATGAAGGACGCATGCTGGCGCTGATCGTACGCGAATAATCACCATACGAGTCATACAAGCCACGCGATTCGTGCGATTCGAGCGATTCGCGTGGCCACTGTTGCGGATTGCGTGCAGAACCCGCCGCGGAACGGGGTGGCATGCGGCCGCGGCTTTACGGTGGAGCATATGAGTAAGGGAGAGCAGATGCAGGAACAGAAGATGCCGGTCGTGGCCGTGGTGCTGGCAGCGGGATTCGGCACCCGATTCGACGAGAACAACCCCAAGCAGCTGGTGTCGGTGGGTGGCAAGCCAATCGTCTGCTGGAGCATCGAGGCATTCGAAAACAACGACCGCATCAGCGACATCATCGTGGTGGTCAACGAACGTGTCGAAGAGACGGTGAACGAGCTTATCGACGAAGCCGGCTACGCCAAAGTGCGGGCCATCGTTCCCGGCGGCGCCGAACGCGTGGACAGCACGCTCGCCGCCTTGGACCTGCTCAAACAGGCCGGCATTCCCTCCGGCGCGAAAATCCTCATCCATGACGGCGTGCGTCCGTTCGTCGAGGAGCGGTCCATCGACGGCTGCATCGACAGCCTGGACCAGTTCAACGCCGCCACCGTGGCCTACGCCTCCACCGACACGATTCTGCTCACAGAGGATCTGGGCGATCGCAAGGTGGTCAAATCCGTGCCGGAACGTCCGAACACCTTCCGCGCGCAGACCCCGCAGGCGTTCCGTTTCGGAACCATCGTCAAAGCCTACGAACTGGCCGCCGCCGACCCCGACTTCCACCCGACCGACGACACGCGCGTGGTGGTGGACTACCTGCCCGACGAGCCGGTCGCCATCGTGGACGGTTCCGAAACGAACCTCAAAATCACCACGCCATCCGACATGCCGATCGCCGAAGGCATCGCCCGCAGCCTCGACCCCGAACACGCCAAGGAGGAAGCCAAGGCGCGCATGCACGCCGTGTTCGCCGAAGCGTTCTCCCAGATGCACAGCCGTTGATTTTCATCGAACGTTAAGTCCGTCGACGTGTCGGCAGACTTAACGTTCAACACATTCACCACGTACACTGGAAACCATGCAGCAGATCAACATCGTCATCTCCGGTTTCACGCCCTACGAAGGCATCGACGTCAATCCGGCCGTGCTCGTGCCGGCGGCGGTAGCCAAGCAATGGGCCGATCCGGCGCAATCGCAGGCGATCTCCGAAGAACTGCTGCAGGACATCGCCGTCACCGTCACCAACGTCACGCTTCCGGTGAGCTTCGCCAAAGCCTGGCCCACGCTGCTGGAAGCCATCGAACAGGCCAAGCCGGACATCGTCATCGCCACAGGGCTCAAGCGCACCTCCCGTGGCATTCTGCTGGAACGATGCGCCACAAATCTCATGGATGCGGCCAAGCCGGATGCCGACAACGTGATTCCGCCCCGCCGCCCGATCGACCCGGAAGGTCCGGCCGCGTACTGGACGCGCCTGCCGTTGCGGTCGATACTGCACGATTTCGCCAAACACGAGATTCCCGCCGCGTTGAGTTCCGACGCCGGTACGTTCGTATGCAATTCGCTGTTCTACCATCTGCTCAACTGGTCGGCGGGCCAGGAACGTCGCATTCTGTCGGGGTTCGTCAGCCTGCCGATCGTCAACGGTCGGCCGCACGAACGTGGACTGTCGATCGAACAGCAGACCGCTGCGGTCGATGACGTGCTGCGTGAATCGGTACGATACTTCCTGCAACCCTCGTCAAGCGACATTCTGCTTGGCTGAGGACGGCTCCGCTTTCTACGGCACGATTTTCTGCGACATGTGAGTCATGCGGTTTCGACACGTGGTCGCGGACATACCGCCATACCCCCGACAGACTTTTTCGAACGATTTCTGTGCTCTCTGTGAGAATAATGCATTTCGTCCTGCGTGCCGCCTGCTGACTGAGATAGAGTACTGAACGAGTGCGCGCTGGCAGATGCGCAAAGTGTAGGGAATTCGTGAAAGGAAAAGGGCATGGTTGAGCAGTTCCCAATCGTGTTGAGGGGGTACGACAAGGATCGAGTCGACGAGGCGTTCGCTTCGGCTCAGGAGACGGTGAACCGTCTGCGTGAGCAGGTCAAGGCCGACGACCAGACCATCCTTGAGCTGCAGGCGCAGCTGCAGGAGGAAAAGAACAAGAAGGCCGCTCCGAAGTCCTTCGCGTCACTGGGCGCCAACGCCCAGCAGATGCTCGCCAGCGCGGAACAGACCAGCGCCGAGCTGCTTGAACGAGCCAAGAAGGACGCTTCCGCGGCCCGCGCCACGGTGCAGCTGCAGGCTGAAACACTGCTGAACAACGCCAAAATCGACGCCAAGCGCATCATGGACGACGCCAACGCCAAGGCGGCCAAGGTGCTCGGTGACGCCAAGGACGAATCCGAAGCCATGAGGGCCAATGCCCAGCATGAGGTCGACCAGATGCGCAGCGAGGCCCAGAAGGCCGTGGTGGCGCAGCGTCAGACCGTCGATCTGGAACTGACCAACTCCCGTGAGGAACACGGCAAGCGTCTTGCCGCCGAACGCGCCACGCAGGAACGTGAGATTTCCGACATGCGCACCGAGGCGACCAGCAAGATCGCCGAACAGCGCAAGAACGCCAATGAGGAGATCTCCCGCCTGAAGAGCGAGACCAACGACCAGATCGAATCCGCGCTTGCCGAAGCCAACAAGAAGCTGGCGGACGTGCGCGAGCAGGTGTCCAAGATGATGACCGACGCGCAGCGCCGTGCCGCCGAAATCACCGACACCGCCAAGGCGAAGGCCCAGGAGATCACCGACGAGGCGGAAGTGCACCGCACCAAGACCATCAGCCAGGTCAACGCCGAAGTGGAGCAGATCCGCGCCGACATCTCCGCCCAGCAGGAGGAGGCCACGAAGAAGGTCAATGAGCTGCTCACCGACCTGAACGAGCGTCGCGAGGCCGCCAACAAGCAGGCCAGCGAGTTGATTTCCTCCGCGCAGAAGACCCGTGACGAGGCTGAGGCGTACGCTTCCAGCAAGCGTGACGAGGCGGACGCGAACGCGGCAAGCATCCTCAAGCAGGCCACCGAAGACGCCGACGAGCAGATCAACGAGCGTCGCGAGGCCGCGAAGAAGGAACTGGACGGCGTGCAGCAGCGCATCGCCGACCTGCAGAGCCGTGAGGCCCAGATCACGCAGCGCGTCAGCGAACTGCGTGCCATGTTCTCCAACGCGTTCTCCGGTTTCGGCATGAACGACCTGTCCGTGGTCAACGCCGTCGATGAAGGCGAGCCTTCCGACGCGCAATCTGATGACGACGCGCAGCACGACGATGAGACCGCCGCACCGGCAGACGCCGACACGCAGGATGCCGTCGAGAACGATTCCGCAGCCGAGACCGAGCCGGAAGGCGACGCCGAATCCGCAGACGCTTCGCAGAACAACTGAAACCATAGAAAGGGAATGGATAATGACCGACATCACGCCATTGAGCGGTGATGAACTGAACAAGCTCGTCGACGATTTCGAAGCAAGCGAGCACAATCGCATGGCCATGAACGCCGTCACGGCGGCCGGCATCGACAAGGTGGCGCGCAACTACGATCGCGCCCGTCTGATGCAGCGTCGTTTCTCCACCGTCGTGGACAACGGCACCGTCACCCATCAGGACCGTTCCGGCCGTTGCTGGCTGTTCAGCTCGCTGAACGTGGCCCGTTTCGTGGCCAAGCAGAACATGGGTCTCAAGGAGTTCGAGTTCTCCCAGAACTACGCCATGTACTACGACAAGCTCGAACGCGTCAACTACTTCCTGAAGGACGTGGCCAAGCTGGTGCGTGCCGGCGAGCCTGCCGATTCGCGTCTGATGCAGCATCTGCTGTCCGACGTGATGGGCGACGGCGGCCAGTGGACCATGGCCATGAACGTGTACAAGAAGTATGGCGCGGTGCCGAAGGACCTGTTCCCGGAGACCGAATCCTCCAAGAACACCGGTGAGATGAACGTGCAGCTGCGCCGCATGCTGCACACCGCGGTTGCGCATATGTACGCTGATCCGTCCGCGATCGATGCGATCATCGCCGATGCGGTCGCCGCCGGTCACCGTATTCTGACGATTCACTTGGGCGAGCCGCCGAAGAGCTTCGATTGGGAGTGGACCGACAAGGACGGCGAGTTCCACCGCGATGGCGAGATCACGCCTGTTGAGTTCTGGAAGAAATATGTGGGTTCCGCCGATTTGGAAAGCTATGTCTGCCTGGTGGACGATCCGCGTCAGGAGCACGTCAAGGGCAAGAAGATCGGCATCGAGCATCTGGGCAACGTGGCCGGGGGAGACCCGACCGAGTACCTCAACGTGCCGAACCAGTTCATGAAGGACTGCGTGCGTCAGATTCTTCAGGAACAGGGCATTCCGGTATGGTTCGGCGCTGACTGCCATCCGATGATGGACCGTGAGAACGGCGCGTGGGCCACCGACCTGTTCGAGTATGGCCGCGTGTATGGCGTCGATTTCGATCTGGACAAGGAACAGCGTGTCCGTTTCGGCGATTCCGCGATGAATCACGCGATGGCGTTCGTCGGTGTGGATGTGGATGAGGATGGCCACACCACCCGCCGTTGGCGTGTGGAGAACTCGTGGGGAGACAAGATCGCCGACAAGGGCTACTTCACCATGAGCGACGACTGGTTCACCGAATACGTCTACGAGGTCGCCGTCCCCAAGGCCCTCCTTCCCGCCGAATACCTCAAGGCCCTAGAAGAACCCGCCACCATGCTCCCTGCGTGGGATCCGATGGGCGCATTGGCCAAATAGCGCGCGGAGCGCGCGCTGGCCAATACGCGCCGAGCGAATAGCGGAAGCCCGGTGGGCTTCCGCCGCGAGGGAAAACGCCGACAGGCGTTTTCGAGGCTGCAGGCCTCATCGCCTCAGCCCGGCAGGCCCCATGACGCACGTTTCCCCCAAAAAAAGACCCAACCCGGACTCTCCGTCCGCGTTGGGTCTTTCCTATATCGCTTTCTTCGTCCCACGTCGCCCCCCACCCATTCCACCATGCAGTCGCCCATCCCCATATTCCGTCCCCATCCGTTAAGGTAACGACGGTGGCGCTATCGCGCTACGCAAGCATAATGATGCAGGGGAGGAACAGAAGCGATGGCAGGTCTTCGCGGTCCGGATAGTTCGAAGGATGCACAGCTGTTGGATGAGCGCGCCGTGTTTCCGGAGACCGTGGATGTCAATATTCGTCAGCTTGACCCGATTCCCGCTCCCCGATATTTTCTTAAGGAACTTCCGCTCACGAACGAGATGAGCGATCTGGTGTTGAAGTCCCGTCAGGAGATTCGTGACGTGCTGCATGGCCGTGACGATCGTCTGCTGGCCATCGTCGGCCCGTGTTCGATTCATGATCCGAAGGCTGCGCACGAGTATGCGGAGAGGCTTGCCGCCGTCAAGAAGGAGCTTGATGATCGTCTGGTCATCGTCATGCGCGTGTATTTCGAGAAGCCGCGCACCACGATCGGTTGGAAGGGTCTGATCAACGATCCTGATCTTGACGGCCAGTTCAATATTCGCAAGGGCATGTTCATGGCTCGCAAGGTGCTTACCGACGTGCTGGGGCTCGGCTTGCCCGCCGCTACGGAATGGCTTGATCCGATTACCCCGCAGTATATTTGCGATCTGATCAGCTGGGGCGCGATCGGCGCGCGTAATACGGAAAGCCAGGTGCACCGCGAGCTGGCGTCCGGCATGTCCATGCCGATCGGTTTCAAGAACGCTACGGATGGTTCCATCAAGCCGGCGGCTGATTCGTGTTTCGCGGCCGCTTTCGAGCATCATTTCCTCTCCATCAATCTGGATGGTCGTGTGATTTCCGCGGAGACCAAGGGCAATCCCGACTGCCATCTGGTGCTGCGTGGTTCCTCGCATGGTCCGAACTACGATGCCGCTTCCGTGGCCCAAGCGTTGGCGGATCTCAAGGCTTCCAAGGCTTCCGGACCAAGCGAGCATGGTCTGATCATCGATGCCGCGCACGGCAACTGCGGCAAGAACGAGGTGCGCGAGGCCGAAGTGGTCGAAGAAATCGCCGCACGCGTCGCGGCCGGCGAACAGGGCATTCTCGGCATCATGATGGAAAGCTTCCTCAAGGCGGGCAATCAGAAGCCCGCGCCGCTCGACCAGCTGGAATACGGCAAGTCGATCACCGACGCATGCGTGCCGTGGGATCGTACCGAGCAGCTGCTGCACACGCTTGCCGACGCGGTCGACGCGCGTCGCAAGCTTGGCTGATGTTTCTGCACCATCGTTGCTATCCTTGGGAAAGGAAGCGACAAGGAGAGCGAGATCATGCAGCAGCAGCTGAACACGCCTGAGGATTTACGTGCCATTAGGCAGGCCATGGATGAGGGCAAGAATCCGCTGGTGGAGACCGACGTGCCGCGCTGGGAGGACCAGGTGGGCATCAGCCGCATCGTGAACCGCCGCGTGCTGGAATTCGAAGTGTTGCCCACGCCGGCGCAGGTGCTGGGCGACCTGCCGTTGAGCGAGCAGGCGCAGGAGATCGTCGCCTATTCGCGTGATGAGATTCGTGCCTGCCTGTACGGTCAGGACGATCGCCTGCTGGTGGTTGTCGGTCCGTGTTCCGTTCACGATCCGAAGGCCGCGCTCGATTACGCGCGTCGCCTGTCCGCGTTGAAAGGCGAGTTGGATGGCGAGCTGCTGATCGTCATGCGCGTGTATTTCGAGAAGCCGCGCACCACGGTCGGTTGGAAGGGTCTGATCAACGATCCGGATATCGACGGCAGCTGCAATATCAGGAAGGGCTTGCTGTTGGCCCGCCGCACGCTGCTTGGCGTGCTTGACGAGGGTTTGGCGGCGGCCACGGAGTTTTTGGAGCCGACCAGTCCGCAGTATATTTCCGACGCGATTAGCTGGGGTGCGATCGGCGCGCGCAATACGGAAAGCCAGGTGCACCGACAGTTGGCGTCCGGCCTGTCCATGCCGATCGGCTTCAAGAACGCCACGGACGGTTCCATCAAGGCTCCGGCCGATTCCTGCTTCGCTTCCGCACAACAGCACACGTTCTTCGGCATCGACCATCTCGGCCGCGCCGCCGTGGTCAAAACGCTCGGCAATCCCGACTGCCATGTGGTGTTGCGTGGTTCCTCGCACGGCCCGAATTACGATGCCGCTTCGGTGGCCAAGGCCATGGACACCATCCGCGCCGAAATGCCGGCCGATTCCGCTGCGGCACATGGGCTGATCGTCGACTGCTCGCATGGCAACTCCGGCAAGGACGAGCATCGTCAGGCGCAGGTGGTGCGTGACATCGCGGGCCGTATCGCCAAAGGCGAGCAGGGCATCACCGGCATCATGATGGAAAGCTTCATCGAAGGCGGCAACCAGAAGGCCGCGCCGCTCGACCAGCTCGTCTACGGCAAGTCCATCACCGACAAATGTCTGAGCTGGAACACCACGGAACAGCTGCTACGCGAGCTTGCCCATGCGGTGGCCGCGCGCCGCTGGAAGTGACCGATTCGATTCACTATCCGCGCGATTGCAGAAAATTCGGGAAACGCGAATCGCAATCGCGTAAAACAACACTCAAGACAGCACGTAAGACAGGGAGGGTGCAATGACCGCAATCGCCATCATCGGCGCCATGGATGAGGAAGTCGCCAATATCGCAACGGCACTGAGCAACGTCACCGTCACCGAGGAAGCCGGCGTCAAGGTGACGCGCGGCACCCTCGAAACCAACAAGGGCACCGCCGTCAACGTCGCCGCGACCGTCGGCGGCATGGGCACCGTCAACATCGCCGCCACCACGCAGCATCTGATCGACGCTGACCAGCCGGACGCCGTGATCTTCTCCGGCATCGCGGGCAATCTCAACACGAATCTGCACATCAACGACGTGGTGCTCGGCGGCACCCTGCGCTATCTCGACACCGACATGCGATTGGTGGGCCAGTTCAAGCCCGGCACCGCCGACCGGCCAATCGAGGAATACCATAGCGACGACCGTCTGCTCGAACTGGCCGACCAGGCGCTGAACGACTTGAACATTCACCATATCGTCGGCATCATCGCCACCGGCAACTATTTCGTCGATGATCCGCAGAAGGTCGAGCAGGTGATCCGTGAGACCGGCGCGGACGCGGTGGAAATGGAAGGCGCCGCCGTCGCGCATGTCGCCGCCCGCAACGACGTTCCCGCATTGGTGATTCGCGCGCTGAGCGACAACGCGGACACCGACTACGAGGATTTCAAAACGTTCGACATTTCCGAATACGCGGACACCGCCGCGAAACTGACGGTGAACATCGCCAAACGCATGTAGCGTTCATGTGGCGTTGCGAAACGCCTAACGTTGCGAAAAGCCGTTTCCACATCCCGTTTCCACATCCCGTTTGCCGCATGACCCGTCATCATGCATCGTCATATCGGCAAACGGGACGTCTCATATTCCGATATGCTGCGTTTCGGAAGATGAACGGCAGGAAAACTTCCGGTGGCGTGAGAGAATCGCATACGCGAAAGCCTCTCCGAAGCCGCTAGTCTTAAGGAAGAACTGAGGATTATCGGAAGGTGAACGCATGACGTTGGAGCAGATGCTGGCAACGCCGTCGGTGGTTGCGGCATTGGTGGTCGTGGCCGTGGTCGTGTTCGTCGTGGCGTTCCTGCTTGGCCGCAGACGAGGCTTCCAGGATGTGCAGGACGGCGTCGACCCCAATGATCCGAGCCTGTTCGGAGCTGCGAAGAACGCGTCCCTGTTCGGCCCCCGCGTTCCCGTGCAGTCCACGGAACGCCAGCTGGTGGCCGTCATGCCCGAAGCTTTGGTGGTCGTAGACTCGCTGGCCACGGTCCAATACGCATCCCCGGCCGCGCGGCGCTTCGGCATCATCCACGACCAGGCGATGGCGCTCGCGGAAATCCGCGACATCGTGAAACTGGTCTCCACAGACAGCGTGGTGCGCGAACGCGAACTGACCATCCCCCTGCACGGCCGCACGCGAACGGGCGTGGTGAACACGAACGGCAAAGGCGTCGAAGCCGGCAAGCCGCTGCCCGAAGACACGCTCTACCTGCACGTGCGCGTCGGACAGATCGCCGACAACCTATTTGCGATTTTCATTTCCGACATGAGCGAGCAACGCCGTTTCGAAATCATGCGGCGCGATTTCGTCACCAACGTCTCGCACGAACTGAAAACCCCGGCAGGCGCGATTTCTCTGCTCGCCGAAACGATCGGCGACGCGGCCGACGATCCGGACGCGGTGAAATACTTCTCCGGCCGAATCTCCAAGGAATCCGAACGATTGACGGAACTGGTCCACCGTCTGATCGACCTGCAGAAAGCGCAAAGCGCGGCAGCGATGCTCAACGCGGAACGGCTGTCCGTGCTGTCCGTGGCACGCGAGGCGCTCGCCGAAAACCAGGTCAAGGCCGAATCGAAGCACATCAGCCTGGTCCTGTCCGTGAACGGCCGGCAGGTGCTGGTGCATGCGAACGCCGAGGAACTGGCCAAGGAAGCCGAACAGAACCTGGACGTGTTCGTGGTCGCTGACCATGAGACCATCAAAACTGCGGTGAAGAACCTGGTGGAGAACGCCATCAACTATTCGCCGGAACATACCACGGTGGCCGTCGGCATCGGCATCGAATCCGGTAAGGTGGCGATTCGCGTCGTGGACCAGGGCATCGGCATCCCCGCGGCGTCGCTCAGCAGAATTTTCGAGCGATTCTACCGCGTCGATCCGGCGCGCTCCCGGGAAACCGGCGGCACCGGCCTGGGATTGGCCATCACCAAGCATTGCGTCGAGGATTGCGGCGGCACCATCTCCGTATGGTCGCGCGAGGGGGAGGGATCCACCTTCACCATCACGATGCCGCAGGCTTCGGGCGCTGCGGAACCCGACCATCCGGCGGATTCGGCGAATGATAACACCCGTGAAAAGAAACAGTCCGGCCACTCCACCACAACAGAGAATGAGGAGAACCACTGATGACGCGAATTCTGATCGTCGAGGACGAAGAGTCGTACCGTGAGCCGCTGGTCTACCAGCTCACCCGTGAAGGGTACGACGTGTCCGCCGCGGCCACCGGTGAAGAAGGATTGGAACTGTTCACCAAGGGTGGTATCGATCTGGTGCTGCTCGATCTGATGCTGCCCGGTCTTGACGGCACCGCGCTGTGCCGTCGGATCCGCGAGCAAAGCCGTGTGCCGATCATCATGCTGACCGCGAAAAGCGCGGAAATCGACAAGGTCGTCGGCCTTGAAATCGGCGCGGACGACTACATCACCAAACCGTATTCCTTCCGTGAGCTGCTGGCACGCATCCGCGCGGTGCTGCGCCGCAACCAGATGGTCGCCGAATCCGGAGAAGCCGCCGACGACGATATTCCGCTCGTATGCGGTGACATTTCCATGAGAATCGGCCAGCATGAGGTGACGGTCCGCGGCGAGAACGTGTTCTTCCCGCTGAAGGAATTCGAACTGCTGGAATACCTCATGCAGAACAAGGGCCGCGTGATGACCCGCCACCAGCTGATCGACCGCATCTGGGGCTCCGACTATGTCGGCGACACCAAGACGCTGGACGTGCATGTCAAGCGCGTGCGCGCCAAAATCGAGGAGGACCCGGGCCATCCCAAGTATCTGACCACCGTGCGCGGCCTCGGATACAAGATCGATACGCCAAGCGAATGATGATGAAAGGCTTGGTATAGCGCGCATTCGCATCGTGCTTGCAAAGAACGGTGAACGGAAGGAACGTCGAACGGCGAAGGTGTCGTAGACTGTTCATCTTCCGTTCACCGTTTTTGGTTTGGGGCGAGTGAAACGCCCAATAGGCTGGAGATTGTCATGAAGAACGATGGCGACAACAGAAAATCGAAAAATCAGAAACACACGCCATCTGAACGTTGACAGAGGGAAAAGAATAATGCGTAACTCCATTCTCGTACGCTCCATCGCCGCTGTGTCCGGCATTGTGATGCTGGCTTCCGTCGCGGCTTGCGGTGACAACACCACCGCTTCCACCGATTCTTCGGCCAAGTCCGATACCAAGACCGAAACCGTTTCCGGCAACTTCTCCGGCGCTGGCGCTTCTTCCCAGCAGGCCGCCGTCGAAGCTTGGATCGCCGGCTTCCAGGGCACCAACCCGGACGCCAAGGTCGCTTACAATCCGTCCGGTTCCGGCGCTGGCGTGTCCACCTTCCTGACCGGTGCAACCGCATGGGCCGGCTCCGACGCTGCTCTCGCCGATAACGAGGTCGAGCAGTCCAAGAGCGTGTGCGCTTCCGGCACCGCCTTCGACATCCCGGTCTACATTTCCCCGATCGCCGTCGTCTTCAACCTGCAGGGCGTGTCCGGCAAGGGCAAGACCCTGAACATGGACGCCGAGACCATCGCCAAGATCTTCGACGGCAAGATCACCAAGTGGAACGATGACGCCATCAAGAAGCAGAACCCGAAGGTCGATCTGCCTGACCTCGACATCACCGTGGTGCACCGTTCCGACAAGTCCGGCACCACCAAGAACTTCCTGAGCTACGTCAAGGACGCCGCTGGCGACGCATGGAGCTACGACCTCGGCGAGAACTGGCCGAACGAGGTCGGCCAAGGCGCCAAGGGCACTTCCGGCGTGATCTCCACCGTGCAGCAGGCTGACGGCACCATCGGTTACGCCGATGCCTCCCAGGCCGGCGATCTGGGCACCGTGGCCGTGAAGGTCGGCGACGATTACGTCCCGTTCTCCGCTGAAGCCGCCGCCAAGGTCGTGGACGCCTCCCCGCTCGACGATTCCGCCAAGGGTGACAACCGCGTGGTCGTCAAGCTCGACCACAACACCACCGAGAAGGGCGCCTACCCGATCGTGCTGGTCTCCTACGACGTCGCCTGCCCGGCATACAAGGACGCCAACACCGCCAAGTTCGTCAAGTCCTGGCTCACCTACGTGACCAGCGACGAAGGCCAGCAGACCGCCGCTTCCGCAGCCGGCTCCGCTCCGATGTCCAACACCCTGCGTCAGAAGGTCGTCAAGTCCATCGACGCCATCAAAACCAAGTGAGCCCATCACAGTGGGGCGATCGCTTTCGGTGATCGGTGACTGACCGTAGGTTTCAGGCCGCAGCCGCGTAAAAAACGGCTGCGGCCTGAAACGATACCTACGGACGATACGCAAAACCAGAAAAATCGAAAGCAATCGCAAGCAAACCAAAAGGAGAACCCGTGAGTTCGCAAAGCAAAACGGCACAGCAGCCGGTGAGCGGCAAGAACGCGGATAAGGTGTTCAAGGGCGTGGCCTACGCCTGCGGCATCCTGATCCTCGTCGTGCTCGCCGCGGTCGCGCTGTTCCTGCTGTTCCGCGCGTGGCCGTTGATCGGCGGTGACCAGAAGGCCAACAGCGCGACCATCAGCAACTTCACCGGCGGCAAGGCTTCCAGCTTCTGGGGCTACGTCGGACCGCTGCTGTTCGGTACCGTGCTGATTTCCGCCCTGGCACTGCTGATTTCCTTCTTCGTGTCGGTCGGCATCGCACTGTTCATCTCGCATTACGCGCCGAAGAAGCTCGCCACCGCCCTGAGCTATGTGGTCGATCTGCTCGCCGCCATCCCGTCCGTTATCTACGGTCTGTGGGGCGGTCTGGTGCTGGTGCCCGCCATCTACCCGTTCTGGAATTGGGTGGCCAAATACCTTGGCTGGATTCCGATTTTCGCCGGTCCCGCCGCCAATCCCTCCCGTACCGTGGCCACCGTGTCCGTGGTGCTGGCCGTCATGATCCTGCCGATCATCACCTCCATGTCCCGCGACATCTTCCTGCAGACCCCTCGCCTTCAGGAAGAGGCGGCTCTGGCCCTCGGCGCCACGAAGTGGGAAATGGTCAAGCTCGCGGTCCTGCCGTTCGGCAAGTCCGGCGTCGTGTCCGCCTCCATGCTCGGCCTCGGTCGTGCGCTCGGCGAGACGATGGCCGTGCTCATGATCCTGTCCCCGGGCCTCAACTACTCCGTCAAGCTGCTGCAGGCCTCGCAGAACCAGACCATCGCCGCGAACATCGCCGCGCAGTATCCGGAAGCCAACGATCTGGGTGTTTCCGTGCTGATCGGCACCGGCCTGGTCCTGTTCCTGATTACCTTCGTGGTGAACTTCATCGCTCGTAAGCTCACCGAGAAAGCGAGTGTGTGATGACCGCCGCAAATAACGACGCTTCGCCGATGGACGGCGCTCCCGTCATCGACTTCGACAAGTTCAAGCCGACCCGTTCCTTCACCTCAGCGCGCAAGCGCAAGGACTTCGCCATGAAGGCGCTCATCTCGTGCGCGTTCATCGTGGCGTTGATCCCGCTGTTCTCGGTGCTGCTCACCACCATCATCAACGGCGTCAAGAGGCTGAACCTCAACTTCCTGAGTTACAACATGACCGGCGTGGTCGGCGGCAACCCGACCCCGTCCGGCGGCTACGGCGGCATCCTGCACGCCATCATCGGCACGCTGGAAATCACCTTCGGCGCCATGTTCATCTCCATCCCGATCGGCCTGATGTGCGCCGTGTACCTGGTGGAATATTCCAACCGTGGCAAGCTGGCGCAGGTCATCACCCTGCTGGTCGACGTGATGAGCGGCATCCCGTCCATCGTCGCAGGCCTGTTCGCCTTCTCGATGTTCACGATTCTGATCGGCCCCGGCACCATCAACGGTTTCGAAGGCTCCGTCGCACTTTCCCTGCTGATGCTGCCGACCGTGGTCAAGTCGTCCGAGGAAATGCTCAAGATCGTGCCGCACGATTTGCGCGAGGCCTCGTACGCCCTGGGCGTCACGAAGCAGCGCACGATCACGAAGATCGTGCTGCGCACCGCCCTGCCGGGCATCGTTTCGGGTGCGATTCTCGCCGTCGCCCGCGTGATCGGTGAAACCGCTCCGTTGCTGATGACCGCAGGCTACATCGCCTCCACGAACGTCAACCTCTTCTCCGGCCAGATGACCACGCTTCCGGTGTACGTCTACCAGGAGTATTCCAAGCTCAACGCGAACTGCCCGGCCAACGCTTCCGCGGCCTGCGTCACCACCATCCCGATGGAACGCGCCTGGGCCGCAGCCCTTGTGCTGATTCTCATCGTGCTGATCCTCAACCTCATCGGCCGTCTCGTGGCGAAGGTCTTCGCCGTCAAGTCGGAACGCTGAGCGCGGTCGAATAGTCGAAAACATAAGAACAATAAGGAAAACAAATGGGACAACGTATTGATGTCAACCATCTGAACATCTTCTACGGCGACTTCCTGGCCGTGGAGGATGTGAACATCAACATCGAAGCCAACAAGGTCACCGCGTTCATCGGACCTTCCGGCTGTGGCAAGTCCACCGTGCTGCGCACCCTCGATCGCATGCACGAGATCATTCCGGGCGCCCACTGCGAAGGCGAGGTGCTGCTGGAAGGCAAGAACCTGTACGACAAGGATGTGGATCCGGTCGCCGTCCGTCGTGACGTCGGCATGGTGTTCCAACGTCCGAACCCGTTCCCGACCATGTCCATTCGCGAGAACGTGCTGGCCGGTGTGAAGCTCAACAACCGCAAGATCTCCAAGTCCGACGCGGATGATCTGGTCGAGTGGGCCCTGCGTGGCGCCAACCTGTGGAACGAGGTCAAGGATCGTCTGGACAATCCGGGCATCGGCCTGTCCGGCGGCCAGCAGCAGCGTCTGTGCATCGCACGCGCCGTGGCCGTGCACCCGCAGGTGCTGCTCATGGACGAACCGTGCTCCGCCCTCGACCCGATCTCCACCCTGGCCGTGGAGGATCTGATCAACGAGCTGAAGAACGAGTACACCATCGTGATCGTGACGCACAACATGCAGCAGGCCGCTCGTATCGCCGACTACACCGCCTTCTTCAACCTGAAGGCCGTTGGCCAGCCGGGTCGCCTCGAGTACTTCACCGACACCACCACGATGTTCAACAACCCGCAGAACGAAGAAGCCGAACGCTACGTCTCCGGACGTTTTGGCTGATCGATAAGGCCGATTCGCCAAAACGTAGTGCCAGCCCGGTGGGTTGGTGCGAGTCAGCTTCAGCTGGCCAGTTAATAGCGCTTCGTTGTGCGAGACTCTGTAATTGTACGTTTTGGCTGATCGGCAGCTCCTTTTCCCCGCAAACCGACGTTGAGATTGCTCTCGGCGTCGGTTCGTTGTTTTTCTTGTGGAGGCGACACGCACTGTTGAGAATCATTCTCAGTTACGGTTATGATGGATTCACCGAAGCATGAAGCGTATGAAAATGGAGGAACCATCGTGAACCGTTATGCAAGAATTGCGATTGCCGTACTCGCTTCCGTCGGCCTTCTCGCTTCCGCGTCTGCCTGCGGAACGTCGCAGGACGGTGCCGGTTCCGCGCATGGCGCGATTCCCGTCGTCTCCTCCATCAACCAATGGGGCACCCTCGCCGAGCAGCTCGGCGGAAGCGGCGTGCGGGTGACCAGCATCATCAACTCCACCAACGTGGACGCGCACGACTATGAGCCGACCACGTCCGACATCGCCAAACTGCAGAAGGCACGAATCGTCATCGTCAACGGCGCCGGGTACGACTCATGGGCCGTCAAAGCCACGCAATCCGCCAAATCGCAAGTCATCAACGCGGCGGAGATCGGTGGCGTCAAGGATGGCGGCAACCCGCACGTCTGGTTCTCGGCGGCGGTGCGCAAAGCGGTCGCACAGGCCATCACCAGGGCATACGAGGGCACAAGGCCCGACGGCAAGGCCGATTTCGACAAGCTGAACCAGCAATGGCGTTCCAAGGAAGACGAGGTCGCCCGAAAAATCGCGGAGACCAAACGCAAGGCGGATGGCGAAGCCTATGCTGCCACGGAATCGGTCGCCGAATATCTGGCCGGGGACCTGGGCCTCAAAGACGCGACGCCGACCGGCTACATGCGTGCCACGGCCAACGAAAGCGAGCCAACGCCGACCGACATCAAACAGTTCACCGACATGCTGGAGGCCGGCAAGGTCGGCCTGCTGGTGGTCAACATTCAGGAGGAGACCGAGCTGACCGGCAAGATCGTCACCGCGGCAAAATCGTCCAATATTCCGATCGTGGAGCTGACCGAGCAGATGCCGGAGCAGTACGATTCCCTGACGGACTGGATGGCCGCGCTCGTCGACGCGTTCTCCCAAGCCATCTAATGCGGTCAAGGGAGGAAGCCATCATGCAGCCGACCACGACCAGCACGCCTGCGGTCGCGGCGGACGGCATGGCGGAGATGACCGGGGAGAGGAAGGCGGACAGCGCGAAGCAGATCGCCACGACCACGGAGGTCAGGCCGGTGCGGCCGCCGGCGGCGATGCCCGCGGAAGACTCGACGTAGGTGGTGGTGTTCGAGGTGCCGCAGATGGCGCCGATGGAGGTGGCGATGGAGTCGGCGAACAGGGCCTTGTCCATCTTGGAGGAGAAGCCGGAACCGTTCTCAAGAGCCTTCTCGTCCTCGGCGGAGAAGATGCCGGTACGACGGCCGGTGCCGATGAAGGTGCCGATGGTGTCGAAGGTGTCGGACATGGAGAACGCGAAGATGGTCAGCAGGATGATCGGCAGCTTCGACACGTCGGAGAACAGCGCCGGGAAGCCATCCTTGGTGAAGATCACGCCGAAGGTCTGCGGCAGCTGGGCGAAGGTGTCGGCGATGGACACGGAGTTGGCCATGGTGGTCTGGCCCATCGGAATGCCGACGACCGCGGTGACGGCGATGGCGATCAGCATGCCGCCGCGCACCTTGAGCACGGTGAGCACGATGGCCAGCACCAGGCCGATGATGAACAGCCAGATGGTCGGATTGTTCATGACGGCAAGACCCGGGGTGGCCTGCACGGTGTCGCCGCTCTTGGCCGCGGACTTGGTGGTGAAGGTGAAGAAACCGACGTTGAGGAAGCCGACGTAGGCCACGAACAGGCCGATGCCGCCGCCGATGGCGTTCTGCAGCACTTCCGGAATGGCCTGGATGATCATCTTACGAATCTTGGTGACGGTGATGAGGATGTTGATCAGGCCGCACAGGAACACCATGCACAGGGTTTCCTGCCACTTGAAGCCGAGGCCGAAGCACACGGTGTAGGTGAAGAACGCGTTGAGGCCCATGCCGGCGGCCTGCGCGTACGGAACGTTGGCGAACAGGCCCATCACGAGCGTGCCGATGATGGCCGCGATGATGGTGGCGAGGAACACGCCGCCCCACGGCATACCGGTCGAAGACAGGATCTGCGGGTTGACGATGATGATGTAGGACATGGCGAAGAACGTGGTCAGGCCGGCCAGAATCTCAGTGGAGACGGTGGTGCCGTTCTCCTTGAGATGGAAGAATTTCTCCATTTTCTCTTTTCTCATCTTTCTTGGGTTGGTAGGCGCGTGCCATATGGTGGCGTGCGCCGGCGAGAATCGCGACTCGCCTGGGACATGCGTCCCTGAACAAAGCAAACGTAGCACCTATGTAAGTCATGGAAATTTCGTGCGATTGGTAAGGGGTGCTTTTGCGGCGGCGCGACACGCCGGTCTGGATTAGTCCAAACGGGTCAGTAAATTACCCACTTGTAAACCACAGACCGTTGGTTGGAGCGTGCAAGCGCTCACGAAGTTTGGTTCGCCAAGCCAGCGCAGGTTGAAGAACATACGCCCACCAAGGGCTTTCCGCTTAGCGGTCGAATGTTGCTCTGCCTGCGTGCAGGGCTTTTTTTATTGCCCTGCGAGGTGTTCCGAATCTCACAGTCAACGGTTGACTAAGGAAGGAACGCCATGAAGAGGCCCGAAAAGGAAGCGGTGGTCGCTCAGCTTACGGACAAGTTCCGTAACGCCGACGCTATCTACCTGACCGAGTACCGCGGGCTTACCGTTCCGCAGATCTCTGAACTGCGCGAAAAGCTAGGCCGCGATACTTCCTACACTGTGGCAAAGAACACGCTCGTTCGCATTGCAGCCAAGGAAGCTGGCATCGAAGGTCTTGATGAACTTCTCGCCGGCCCGACCGCTGTGACCTTCGTGAAGGGTGACTTCATCGAAGCTGCGAAGACCCTGCGTGACTTCGCCAAGACCAACAAGGCACTGATCATCAAGGGCGGCTTCGCTGATGGCACCGTCTACGATGCTGAAGGCGCCAAGAAGCTGGCAGACCTCAAGTCTCGCCCGCAGCTGCTCGCCGAGTTCGCCGGCGACATCAAGGCTACGATGTCCAAGGCCGCGTACCTGTTCAACGCTCTGCCGACCAAGGCCGTGCGTACGATCGATGCGCTGCGCGAGAAGCAGGAAAAGGCTGCCTGATTTCGCTGCGGCTCGCCGCATGAATGAAGCAACCACAAAAAAGAAAAACAATTGTTTTAGGTGACGGCCACCTCTTCAATTCAGTCCGTCGCCAAGAATGAAAGGAAGCCATTATGGCTAAGTACACCAACGATGAGCTGCTCGAAGCTTTCGGTGAGATGACCCTGGTTGAGCTCTCCGAGTTCGTCAAGGCCTTCGAAGAGAAGTTCGACGTCGAGGCTGCTGCCCCGGTCGCCGCTGTTGCCGCCGCTCCGGCTGCTGGCGCTGCTGCTGAGGAAGAGAAGGACGAGTTCGACGTCATCCTCTCCGCCGTTGGCGACAAGAAGATCCAGGTCATCAAGGCCGTCCGCGCTATCACCAACCTGGGCCTGGCTGAGGCCAAGGCTCTCGTCGACGGCGCTCCGAAGGCTGTCCTGGAGAAGGCCAAGAAGGAAGACGCCGAGAAGGCCAAGTCCCAGCTCGAAGAAGCCGGCGCCACCGTCGAGCTCAAGTGATTCGCGCGGCTTCAAGCCGCAATCACCCAAGCTGTAATGGAAACCCCGTTTGCCGTAAGGCAGCGGGGTTTTCCGCATATGGAGCATGACTCAGGCATGTTCTAAAATGGGGGGAATTAGGCGAAAGTTGTCAATTTATCGGTTCGGAATCCTTACTTTCGCGATGAATCATGACACAATGGCAGATAGTGTAGTGCGAAAGGAAGGCCGACAACGGTGAGCGAGGATCGACGAATGACGCGGCAGTGGACCGTCAAAGTTGACGGAAACAACGTGAAAACGCTTCATGACGGCGAAAGCGTGGAAATCGGGCGCAAACCGTTGCGCCCGCTGTCGGATGACGGGTTCGCTCGTCTCGACATCATGGATCCGGGCAAGTCCATGTCGAAAAGACATGCGGTCCTCTCCGTCGACAAGCAGGGCAATTGCTCCGTACGAGATCTGCATTCCACCAACGGCTCGTTCGTGGTGACGAACAACGGCCAACTGATGCGCCTGCCCGCAGGCGAGGACATCAAGCTGCCCATCGACTCGATGACCCTGCAGTTCGGCGACGTGCGTCTTACGCTCGAATCCGCATTCGAACACGATGACGAGGATGACGACGCCACCTCCGGTGTCTCGGATGATACAAGCCAGCCGGTTTCGAACCTGTTCGAATACGCGGTCTCCGACGAGGCTCCGCAGGAACCGGATGCAGCCGACATGTCCGTGGACGACATCCTCAATCTGCGTGCCGGCGAGCCGACGACGTTCTTCCACGCGCGCAATGTCACCGACCGTGCCGATGCTCTGCACCAGGCGGAACGTCAGACCTTCACGCCGGAGCATGCCGACAAGCCGGAACTCGAAGATGCATTCCCCTCGGTCTCCTTGGTTCAGGAAACCGTCGTGGCCGCGGACAAGCCCCGCGACCTGTTCGCCGACGCCGCAGCGCAGGCCGAGGCTGAAGCTGAGATCGAGGCCGATGCGGCCGATTCCGCTGATGCGGCTGCGACCGATGCCGAGGTGGCTGCCGTCTCAACCGAGACAGCCGCTCGGCCCTTGGAAGCATCCCATGACGGTAACAAGAACAACCTGATTCCGGTGGACAAGCTGTTCAGCGCGCGCCCCAACACGCCAATCGCCGTCGCTCTGCCCGACAGGAACGACACTGGCGATAACACAGGCAACGTTGACAAGGCTGACAATGCGGCTGACGCGTCCGCCCAGGAACAGACGCAGTCCGCCGAACAATCGCAGATGGCGGAACAGCCCACATCGGAAACTGCCGAACAGCAGCCCGCCGAACAGCAGTCGAAGCCGATGCACGCTACGCAGCCGCAGACGGAACAGCCGGGAACGGTGGCCGCGGAAGACGACGACGAGCGGTTCCGCCCGCAAAACAGCCAATCGCAGCCCGCGCCGGACGAAACCGCCGCATTCAAGCCGATCTTCGAACCGGGATCGGTATTCGACCGTGTGTCCAAAGGCGGCCTCGCCAAGCAGGAGCAGACCATCGAGGTCGACGGCCTGACCTCCGATGACGCCAAACGCACGGATGATTTCACAGTGCAGTTCCAGATGGCGCGTCATCCGGAACTGTTGCCGTTCCTCGCCATGAACCCATCCCTATACGATGACCTGTACGCGTGGTTGGGCGCATTGGGCAACCAAGACATCGATGCGGCTTTGGCACACAATCCGGGATATGAGGAATACCGCAAGGCAGTAGGGAAGTGAGTCGGTATATGAGCGAAAACGAAGAGACGGCCACCGCGTTGGACCGTATCCGCGGATGGCGTGAGGAGTATCGCCTTGGTCTGGCACCATCCCCGCTTGAGGATGTGACGCAACTGAGCGCCCAGCTTGACCTGACGCATGCGCACCCATCGGGCATCGCGCAGCTGTTCGCCAAAGGACACGTCACCTTGGACTCGTTGTTCCGAGACAACGGCATGCTGCGCGCCGCGGGCAGGCGTGTGGAACGCGTGCTCGACGACCGTGACGCGAAAAGCCGTGTCAGCGGCGTCGGCGAACTCTCCTTGGTGGTCGGCGTGGCCATTTGGAAAGGCAACCAGATGCCGGTGCTCATGTATCCGGTCGAAGTGCGCAAGGAAGGCCGCAACATCGAGAACGGCACCGTCATCGCGTTCACCGGACGAGTGCGTCTGAACGCGGCCTTCGCCGCCGTGATGCGTGAAAACAACGTGACATTGGACGAGACCAAGCTCTTCGATGGTTCGAATTACGAAAGCGGCACCCCCGAAACGTCCGCGGTGTTCGCGGCCATCACAGCGCGCGCGTCCAGCGTTTTCCCCGATTTCGAAATCGAACGTCACATCATCCTCGGCTGCTTCATGGACCCGTCCTCGCAGATGCTGGTGGAAAGTCGCCAGATCATCAACCAGCTGTCCCAAGGCCCGACAGGCAACACCGTCCTGGACGCGCTCGCCGGGAACAAGGAAGCCGCGGACGCGCTGAAAGACGCGCAGATTCCCGAATACAGTCCGTTCGACGCCGATCCCCATGGCGAATACGAGATTGGCGACGTTGACAACACCGTCCGATACGCGGCGCAGCTGGCCGCATCCGGGCATTCGATTTTCGTGGACAGCGCGATCAGCGGCAACACGGCCGAACAGGCCGCGGCAATCGCCTCCCGTTGCGTGATGGGCGGACACAGCGTGTTGTACGTGCCGTGCGTCACCGACCAAAAGCGCCGTTTCATGCAGACGATCGCGGCCAACGAGATGAGCGGCCAATTGCTGGACATCGCCGATGACGGCGCCAATGCGGCAATCGACCGTCAGCTGATAGCCGCAGTCGGTTTCCAATCCGGCGTCGCGACTTCGCGTTTCGACCAGATCTCCGACGAACTGGTGGGCGTACGCTCCCGCCTGGCCCGCTATCTGGGCGACCTGCACGGCGTCAGCCAGGAATGGGGTGTGTCCGCATACCAGACCATCCAGAATCTCGCACAAATCGCCGTCCTGCCCACGCATCCGACCACGCATGTGCGTCTGGCCAAGCAGTCCGCCCATTCCATCGCGGACAAGATGGAGGAATGGGCTCAGAAGCTGTATCGCGCGGGAGAACTCGGCGAATACACCATCGGCGCGCAGGACACCGCCTGGTACAAAGCCTCCCTGTATTCCGAAGAGGAAGCGGTCAGCGCATACCAGCGTGTGGTCGAGCTGCTGCGCAAGGTGCTGCCCGCCACCCGCAAACAGGTGTCCAGCACCGTGCAGACCTGCGGCTTCCCGATTCCCACCACCGCGCAGGAGTGGGGACGCCAGGTCATGGTGCTCAAGAACCTGCGCCGCGTGCTCGACGTCTTCCAGCCGGAAATCTTCGAACGCGACATCGATTCCATGATCGAGGCCACCAAGCCCAAGGCCCAGCGCAAGGCCGAAGGCAGCTCCATGGGATTCTGGGAACGTCGCCGCCATATCAAGGAGGCCAAGTCGATGCTGCGCGTCGGCGCGCAGGTGGAGAACCTGCATGAGGCGCTGCTCGTGGTGGCCAAGCAGGCCGAACAGTGGCACATGTTCGTTCCTCACGGCGGATGGCCGGTGCTGCCCGCCAAACTCGACGACATCATCAACACGCAGGACCAGCTGACGAACGATATGACCGCGTTGAACGTGGCGCTCGCCACCACACCGCAGGGCGGCAATCTGGACACCGTCGACCTCAACCAGGTGGAAGAGCGTCTGAAGGCCCTGTATGACGACAAGCAGGCGTTGGATACGCTGCCGGAACGCGCCCGTCTGGAACGTGAGTTCCATTCGGCCGGTCTGGATGAGCTTGTGGCGGACCTGAGCAACCGCGGCGTGCCGAACGACGCCGTGGCCGGAGAACTGCAGCTGGCGTGGTGGACCACGGCTTTCGAAGACATCGTGAAGTCCTCCGCCATCATTTCCAACCAGGATGGCTCCGCCATGCAAAGCGCCGCCGACCGATTCACCCAGGTGGATGTCGAACACGTGCGTTCCATCGGACCGATGGTCGCCCAAGAGTCCGTACGCCGTCTGTGCGACATGCTTTTCTCCCGCACGCAGGAAGCCAATCTGCTGCATACCACGCTTGCCGGTTCCCGAAACGTGCCGTTGAACAGGCTGCGCAGGGAGCATCCGCAGATTTTGGCCGCGGCAAAGCCGATTCTGGTGGCAACGCCAGCCACGCTCGCTGCCATCACCGACCCGGCGCCGCTTGCCGATACCGTCATCATCGATACGGCCGCGCATATTCCGTCCATCGAGCTGCTCAGCATCATCGCCCGCGCGAAGCAGGTCGTGGTGATCGCGCACCGCAAGACCGTCACATCCGATGGCCTGCAGCGACTGATCGCACTGCTGCCAAGCGTGAAGATAACCGACAGGCCGGTTCGCCGTGCGCCGAAGCTCAACGCCTTCCTTGAATCGGAAGGATACGGCTCCGTGCCGTGCGATGTGGCGCGTGAAGGATACCAAGGCGAAGTCGCGTACCATTTCGTGCCGGACGCCAACGGTGTGCCGGTCATCAATTCCGGTCTGGTCGAATCAAGCCAGCAGGAGATCGACGAAGTGGTGAGCATCATCCGCAAGCGCGCGGCCGGTTTCACCATCGTTCCCGCATCGTATGTGCTTACCGTGGTGGCGCTCACGCACACGTTCCGCATCCGTCTGGGTGCCGAGCTCAAGTCGCTTGCCAACAAAGACAAGGCCATGGGCATGTTCCTGCGCCACGTGCGCATCGTGGACATCGTCGATGTGGCCGGCGCCCACGCCACCGACGCGATTCTTGCGATGTGCTACGCCAAGACCTCGCACGGCAGGCTGCTGCAGCAGTTCGGCGCGCTGGAATCCGACGGCGGTCGAGGCATGCTGCTGGACGCTTTGGCGGTACCGGACCGTCATCTCGACATCGTCTCGTCCTTCGCATCCGACGATATGGACGACGAGCGACTGCATCAGGATGGTCCGAAGGCGCTCAAAACCGTGCTGCGTTGGGCCGAACAGCTTGATGACAGCATGGTCCGCCCGGCGATCAAGGAGTCTGGAGAGAACGTGCTCTTCAACGATCTCGCCGAGAGGATCCGCGAACGCGGCTTGGACGTGGCCGTCGATTACGGTTTCGATGACGGACTCAAACTGCCGTTGGTGGTTGGTCTGAAAGGCGAGCCGTTCGCTTTGGCCGTGCTCACCGATGACGCGCAGTTCATGGGATTGCAATCCACCAGGGAACGCCATCGCGTGCTGCTGCAGGACATCGAATCGCTTGGCTGGTCGGTGATGACGGTATGGAGCGTCGGCGCGTTCGTGAACCCCGATAAGGAAGTCGACCGCATCGTGGCACGACTGGGAAGCCTGTACCGGGAGGAACGGTGAGCGCCGAGCATATCGAAAACGTCATGGAGCATGACGATTCGCAGACCCAGTCCGAGACGCACTCCACACCCAGTTATTCCGCCACGCGGCGGACCGCACGCAAGCATAAGCGCGTGGTCCGCCAAGGTACGGAACTGTTCGATGCCGATGGCGTCAAACTCGAACCTTCGGACGTGCTCACCAAGCGCCAACGCGAGGCGGATGACGACAAGCGCATCCTAAACGAGCTTCCGCCACATTGGGCGGTCTTCTCCGAACGTGGCCGCTGATACGTCCAGCCGGGGCCAGCTATCGATTAGGATTATCAGCCATTAATTGATGGTGGCGATGACCGCACTGTATTCCTGAACCCGCAACACGACGGCCGCCTCATTGGGCGGCATGGCGAACACCGCGATGGTATTGCCTTGCGCATCCTTAGCCGGTTTGCCGGTCAGCAGCGCTTCGGTGCAGATCGTGCGTAACTGCGCATCCACACCACCGTCCGGCATATCATTAGCCATGCCGGACGGCGTTTCCGTACCGTTCGGCATATCCGCGACATTCGGTGTGCCGGACTGCATCTCAGCATCTGTCATGGTGGCGCTGGAAAGTGTCACCTTGTCTCCGGGAATCAAACCGCCGGCCACACTTGCCAAACGCACTTCGATACTCGTATGGCCCTGCGGCACAACGGGGGACGCACGGGCCATGCCCGGCATAAGCACATCGTGCGCGCCGATGCCCACCTGTGCGATCAGGCCGACGGCGTCGTCAAGCGTATGGAAGGCGTTGCTCAGCGAGCCATCGCTCGGCGCCTCACGTAACTCCACGGCTTCGCGTGTGATGGCCGTGCCTTTGGCGACATTCCGCACCGCGACCACAATAGGCTGCGTGGCGATGGCTGCGCGTACGCATTGCAGCGTGGCGAATACCGTCAGGCCAGCGCACAATGCGGCGAGGAACCGATGCAGGCGTGCGTTGCTTCGTCTGGCTTCCAACGATGCGGCAGTCGAACCATGCCGGTCTCGTTGCAGACGCGTCGTGCGCGCGGTCCGTCCTTCCGAAGCCGTCGATGTGCGCAAACTCGAATGTGGCCGGCGGTCCATCAAGGAATGAAAAAAGGTCATCATGCATGCATGATGACCTGATTGTTATGACCACGGCAAGCGGAATCCGGGGTTGTGGTCGGAGAATGGGAGTTATCCACAATCTTCGGCGTGTCGCGTTGGATTCCGCGCCTGTGGGTCACTTGGATTTGTCGGTGCGGTAGAAGCCGGACCCCTTGAACTCGATCGGCACCGCGGAATAAACCTTGCGGACCTGCTCCTCGCCGCATTCCGGGCATACGGTGATCGGATCGTCGGTGAACGACTGCTGCTCGGTGAAGTCGTAGTTGCAGTTCTTGCAACGGTAATGGTAAGTAGGCACGATATCCTCGCTTTACGCACAATCCCAAATTTCTTAACGGGACATATCCTAGTACGTTCCCTGAGACGGCCCCGCAACCGTCCTATCCTCGGACATCGGCATAACCATCCGGCGTGAGCACGCCGTCGACGGGAATATCATGCGGCTCATGCGGCACGGTCTCGTCGGTCGGCTCCCAAGGCCAGCAAACGGCGACCACGCGCGCGGTGCTGCTACGATGCTCCAAAGCGCGGTCGTACCAACCGCCGCCGCGCCCCAATCGGAAACCATGTTCGTCCACAGCGAACGCTGGCACAATGATCAGCTCGGCCGAAGTGAGAACTTCCGGTCCTTCCGCTGCGTTTTCCGGCTCCTGCGGGCGATGTGTGTTGATGGAACCATCAGCATTGCGCTGGTCGCGCAGATCGTCAAGACCGTTCAGCTCACTCCAGCCGACTTCCATGCCAGCACCCAGACGCGGCACCAAAACACGGCAATCCGTGTCGAACGTCGCTTCGAGCAACGGCATCATCGATATTTCACTGCCCATCGAGGCGAAGGCCGCGACGGTTGATCGCGGTCGAATCAACGACGCTTCCAATGCGTGTTCGGCAAGCAGTCGTCCCGCTTCGCGCCGCTGGTCGGCGGACGTCCGCTTTCGTCGTTCGATCGCAGCCGCGCGCCAATGCCGTTTCAGCTCGCGTTGTTGCTCATACATGTCCATATCGTTCGTTGTACCACGGTTCGATTGCGTGGAAAACGGAACATGGGGTATGGGTGGGGCACAATGGAAGGGTGACGATTTTGCAATCCTTGAGCGACATGATGCGTCGTCCGGGGAATAATTCCTTTGAAATGCCGGAATTCATCCAATCGCATAGCATGCGCGTCCCGGTGAGTCTGCGCCCGTTGACGGGTGCCGACTATGACGAGTGGAACGAGGTTCGCTGGCGCAACGATGCCTGGCTCAAGCCGTGGGAATCCGGCGATCCGCTGCACGGCGCCCCCATCACCTACAAGGAATGGATGAAACAACTGCGGCGCAACGAACGGGCCGGTACCGGTGCCGTGTTCGCCATCGAACAGCATGGCCGTATCGTCGGGCAGATCTCGTTGGGCGCGATCTGCTACGGCGCGATGCGTTCCGGCGTCGTCGGCTATTGGGTGGACGAGCGTTGCGCCGGGCGTGGCTACGCGCCGATGGCGGTGGCGCTGTTGGCGGATTGGGCCATGTTCGACCCGACCGGACCTCGACTGCATCGCATGGAAATCGACATTTTGCCGGAAAACAAGCGGTCCCGTGCCGTCGCACGCAAGGTCGGAGCAACGTTGGAGGGGGTGCGGCGCGCGTATATGTACGTCAACGACCAATGGCGCGATCATGAAAGCTACGTATTGATGGCCGAGGACGCGCCAAACGGTTTCACCGCGCGTCTGATGACAGGGAATTCACCCTCCTGATTCGACACGCCGGGGAGGACTCGCCTCGAATGTCGGAATGTCACCTATTCTTATGACATATGGGTTATGAATCGTTAAGCACGGTGGTCGTGCTTGCGATCGTTGTCATCCTGATGCTCATTTGGTTGCCCAGACGGACGATTAAAGGCATGAAGAGGGTGATCGAACATCGCGAGGACCGCTTTTCACCGTCGTTGCATCTGGTGGATGCCGACAGCGGAACGCGATTTTCCGATGAGACCGTCGCGGCAGCGAAAGGGGTACTGATGCAGTCCACAGAGGCGCACAAAGGCGCAACATCCGAAGAACGGATCGCGGAAATTCGCGCCCTTCGTCACGCCGCGGTCCGCAGGAGGCGCGCCATCGCCGTCTCATTGCTGACAATCACGGTCGTTGTGCTGGTCTGTGCGTTCGCACTGCACTTCAGTCCGCTGTTCGCGCTCATTCCGGCCGCGTTGCTGGCCGCGGTGCTCGCGTTGGGTGTGCGTGCGTCCAAGCAGGCCGTGGCGTGGGAGCGGAAGGTCGCCAGATACCATGCCAAGGTGAAGAAGCGTGCCGCCGCCGAACGCAAACGTGCGCAGGCGGAGCAGGCGGAACGTGCCAGACTGCGCGCGCAGGAGCTGGCCGAGGCCCGCAAGGTCGCCGACGAGCAGTTGAAGACCGATGTCGTTCCCGAGGGGGAGATTCGCCAGGCGATCGCCCGCGGCAAGGCCGATCGGGACGCCGCGGTGAAACGGCGCAAGGAAGAGATGTCTTCCAAGGAAGAGACGCAGACTGCCGAGAAGGCCGTCGACCAGACAACCGAACGTGCGGATGCCGCGCCCGCTGACGTCAAGGAAGTGGGACTGTCCATCCACGATGAGCGAGACAATATGGCCGAAGAAGCCAAAACCGTTGCCGTCAAGTCCACGCAGGACTTGATTTCCTTCTCGTTGGGTGCGCCTCGCGACGGTGCCGACGTTGAGGTGGATGCTCCGGAAAGCATGGAGATCAAATCCACCAAACAAGTGGCCAAGGCCGTGCCCGTCGAAACGCCTTCCGACGAGGCTGAGCCGTTGATTCCGCCAAGCGACGCAATGGGCAGCATGGATGCCGATGAGGCCGCCGCCCGCGTGGATGAGGGCGTGCACCTCAGAGAGGTCGACGTTCCGGGATTCCACGATGCCGAAGTACGTGCCGATGTGGAGGCTCCGGATGTGACTTCGGACTCCCTAGGCACCGGCCTGGAGGCCATTCTGGCCCGTCGTAGCGCCTGACGAAACGCTTGAACCGTTTTTTACAAAGTCTGGAACCGCATGGTTTCAGGCTTTTTTGATAATTTCTCTCAGAGCGTTAGCACTCGAGTTGGCAGAGTGCTAATAATCGCGCTAGGATAAGTCACAGCGCGAAAGGACGACGCCGTAAGTGATCGTCAGCCTCTTGCTAGCGGGTCCCGGCGCGGTAAGTATCGATTTCTCTTTAGAAAGAGGAGGTCCACAGTGTCGATCTCACTCACACCGTTGGAAGACAAGATCATCGTCAAGCAGGCGGAAGCCGAGACCCAGACCGCTTCCGGTCTGTTCATTCCGGACAATGCCAAGGAGAAGCCGCAGCAGGGTGAAGTCCTGGCTGTCGGCCCGGGCCGTCGTAACGACGCCGGCGAGCGTATCCCGGTCGACGTCAAGGTCGGCGACAAGGTGCTGTACTCCAAGTACGGCGGCACCGAGGTGCACTACCAGGGCGAGGATTACCTTATCGTCTCCGCTCGTGACATCCTGGCCATCCTCGGCTGAGACTAGCGCGTAGCTGTCGAAACCCCGTTTCCCGTATATTGCGGTTCGCAAGGCTCGGGAGGCGGGGTTTCTGCGTTGTTCGGCGCCGATTTGCGTAAAACGTTGGAATTTCAACGATTTGGGCCGTTTTTGGCTGTCGCGACACGCCGTATTTGCATAAGTCGGCCGGTCTGTGGCATACTAAACGGGTTGCCGGTTGGGGTTCAACCAAACAGGCAGCACGGCGGATTTCCCAAGCGGTCAAAGGGAACTGACTGTAAATCAGTCGCCTCGTGCTTCAGTGGTTCGAATCCACTATCCGCCACGCCTCGATAGCTCAGTGGTAGAGCACTTCCTTGGTAAGGAAGAGGTCGTGAGTCCGATTCTCACTCGAGGCTCTCATGGCGGGATAGCTCAGCTGGCTAGAGCGTACGACTCATAATCGTAAGGTCAAGAGTTCGAGTCTCTTTCTCGCTACAAAGGTCGACGGAACGTCGGCATAGCAACGAACCACAAGAGGTGAACTTAAATGGCAAGCAAGAGCGCCGACATTCGTCCGGGCATCACGCTGGCATGCACCGAGTGCAAGGAGCGTAACTACATCACGACGAAGAACCGCCGTAACACGCCGGATCGTCTTGAGCTGAAGAAGTTCTGCTCCCGCTGCGGCAAGCAGACCGTGCATCGCGAGACCCGCTGAGCGAGTTCAAAGCTTTATGAAACCCGACCAATATGGTCGGGTTTTTTGTTTTCTTTCAACCTTTTCTTGACACCTTTCCAACTGCCTTCCCCGCACGCTAAGCTAAACATCATGACCAATTTCGCAGATCTCACGACCATCGCCGTAGGTGGACCAATCGCATCCTTTATCGAACCGACCTCGCGTGTCGGCGTTATCGAAGCCGTCGAGGATGCCGACGCCAAAGGATTGCCGCTGTGCGTGATCGGCGGCGGATCCAATATGCTCGTGGCCGACACGCCGTTCGATGGTGTCGTGGTGCGTGACGCGCGACACGCCGTAAGCGTGCTTGATGAGGCGGCTCCCGTCGAAAACGGCGAAACAATCGTGCATGTCAACGCCGAAGCGGGTTGCAATTGGGATGATTTCGTCGACTACTGCGTCAACCTCGGCTTGGAGGGCGTGGAAGGACTCTCCGGCATTCCAGGCACTGTCGGCGCGTCGGTCGTGCAGAATATCGGCGCATACGGCCAGGAAGTCGCATCCAGCGTCGAAAGCGTGGAGGTCTGGGATCGCAAAAACAAGCAGACCAAGGAGCTCACCAATCAGGAACTTCATTTCGGCTATCGCATGAGCGCGCTCAAAGCGAGCATGTACAGCGCTCCGGCAACGCCTGCGGCCGACTTCTTCCCGACACCGCGCTACGTGGTGTTGTCCGTTACTTTCGCGCTGCATCACAGCGAAACCGGCGTAGTTGGCTACGGCCAGCTCGCCAAAGCATTGGGCGTGGAAGTGGGCGACCGTATGGCGACCGCGGATATTCGCAACGCCGTGTTGAAAGTACGCGCCTCCAAAGGCATGCTTGAAGATTCCCATCGATATCTGACCGAAGCCATGCGAGGCACCAAAAAGAGCGAACTGGTCGCCATCGCGCATGACGCACAGCGCACGCAGACAGGCAACGATGAACCCGACTACAATCGCCACAGCTGCGGCAGCTTCTTCATGAATCCGATTCTCACCAAAGAACAAGCGGCAAAGCTTCCCGAAGACGCGCCACGATTCGACGCGACCTTGCCGGATGGCACGCCGGGCGTCAAAACATCCGCGGCATGGCTTATCGATCATGCGGGATTCCATAAGGGCTACAAAACCAGCGGAAATGCCGCAGCGGGGCTTTCGACCATGCATACGCTGGCATTGACCAACCGCGGCGGAGCCACAGCTGCAGATATCGCGGAACTTGCCAAAACCGTGCAGGATGGCGTTGAACGGGCATTCGGCATTCGTCTCGTTCCCGAACCGGTCGTCATCGGCATGAGCCTTAAGTAAACGTAAGAACGAAGGGAGAAGGGAAACGCAATGAACGTATTACGTAAGAAATCCGTCGAGCAGACGCTGGCGGAAACAGAGGAGTCGGGGCGCTCCCTGAAACGAGACCTGACCTGGTGGGATTTGGCCATTATGGGCGTGGCCGTGGCCGTCGGCGCGGGTATCTTTTCCATCGGCGCGCAGGCGGCAGCCTTCCATGCGGGTCCGGCCGTGATCATCAGTTTCCTCATCGCCGGCGTGGTATGCGGTGCGGCCGTAATGTGCTACGCCGAATTCGCGTCCATGATTCCGGTTGCGGGATCCGCCTACACCTTCACCTACACCACCGTCGGTGAGATCGTCGCGTGGGTGATCGGCTGGGATTTGATCCTTGAAATGCTGATGGCAGGCTCCGTCGTCTCCAAATATTGGGGCGTCTATCTCAACGATTTCTTCCGACTTGTCGGATGGAATATCAATACCAACGTCACCATCGGATCATTCAATTTCGATTTCGCGCCAATCATCGTCGTAGCTTTCTTCACGGCACTGCTGGTGTGCGGCACGAAAATCGGCGCACGGGTCGACGGCGCGCTTACCATGCTGAAAATCGCCATCGTGCTATTCGTGGTAATCGTCGGATTCTTCTACGTCAAAGCCGAGAACTTCACCCCATTCATTCCACCGAGCGAACCGTCGACCGCCACCGGATCCGGGTTGGCCGCAACCATGGAACAGCCATTGTGGCAGTGGGCCACCGGCATGACCCCCAGCATTTACGGCATTGCCGGCATCATCTCCGGAGCCGCGCTCGTGTTCTTCGCGTTCCTCGGCTTCGATGTGGTCGCCACCACTTCCGAAGAAACCGTCAATCCGAAGAAGAACGTTCCGCTGGGTATAGGCGTGGGCATGGGACTGATCATCGTGCTTTACACCCTCGTCGCCATCGTCACCACCGGCATGGTCTCCTACAAAGACCTCGCCAAGCAGAAAGACCCGTCGCTCGCCACGGCATTCGAAATGGTCGGTGCTGACTGGGCCGCCAAAATCATCAGTTTCGGCATTGTGATCGGCCTGGCAACCGTGGTTATGGTGCTGCTGCTCGGCCTGACCCGCGTGGTGTTCGCCATGAGCCGAGATGGCCTGCTGCCGCGCTCGCTCAGTCACACGGGCAAGCATGGCACTCCAGCACGTCTGCAGATTGCCGTCGGCGTGGTCATGGCACTCATCGCAGCCAGCTGCAACGTCAGTATCCTTGCCGACATGGTGAACATCGGCACGCTGTCGGCATTCACCCTTGTTTCAATCTCTATTCCGATCATGCGCAAGAAGCGCCCCGACCTGAAGCGAGTCTTCAAAATCCCCGGCAATCCATGGGTGCCTATCATCATCGCGCTCGCCAACATCTGGCTCATGCTCAACCTGAGCGTGCTCACCTGGATTCGATTTGTGGTCTGGCTTGCGGTCGGCTTCTGCATCTACTTCGGCTACGGCTACCGCCACGCCCGACTCGGCACGGGAGAGCTGGAAGTTGGCAATTAAGAGTAGTCTTGAACGGTAAGTGTTAAGGAGGTAACCATGCCATACGTTGTCGCTCAGCCGTGCGTCGATGTCAAAGACAAGGCCTGCGTGGACGAATGCCCGGTCGATTGCATCTACGAGGGCTCCCGTTCCCTGTATATCAATCCGAACGAATGCGTGGATTGCGGTGCATGCGAACCGGTGTGCCCGACCGAAGCCATCTTCTATGAAGACGATCTGCCAGACGAGTGGGCTTGGTACAAGGATGCCGCGGTCAGCTTCTTTGCCGAAGTTGGTGATATGGGCGGCGCTTCCGCAGCCGGCCCGATCGGCAAGGATCCGGAGCAGGTAGCTGCTCTGCCGCCGCAAAATCAGTGATTGGCATTTGAAAGCGGCCTTTTCCCGTTGGAAGAGGCCGCATATTTTGTTTATAGAGGATTATTAAGGAGTTTTCACGATGGGCTTTCATGAGTTTTCTTCGCCATACGATTGGTCGCGTATCGCAGCATACAAGCGCACGGCAAAAGCTGCGTTCGGAGGCATGATCGACCTGTCCGTGGGATCTCCCGTCGATCCTGTGCCCGACTCGGTGCGCAAGTCGCTCGCAGCGGCGGCGAATGATCCGAATGCGTATGGATATCCGGCTACTGCAGGTACTGCCGATTTACGTACTGCGATTGCTGAATGGTTTTCGGCGACTCGCAATGTTGATTTGAAGGCGATTCATGCTGATGTGGTGCCTACCGTCGGCTCCAAAGAGGGTGTTGCGTTGATGGCGTCGCTACTGCATTTCGGTGAGGATGATGTTGTGGTGCAGCCGAAGGTTTCGTACCCGACGTATGAGATCGGCACGCAGTTGGCTGGGGCGAAGGTGCTTAAGGTCGACGATGTGGCTGATGTTGCGTCGTGGCGCAATGTGCCTGGTGTCAAAGCGGTATGGGTGAATTCCCCTTGCAATCCGACGGGCGAGGTGTATTCGGCCGAGCGGATGGCTGGCATTGTCGCAGCTGCGCGTGAGATCGGCGCGGTGGTGCTTTCCGACGAATGCTATGCGCTGATGCAGTGGAGGGGTGCTGTGAATGGCGCTGAAGGTGAAGCTGATTCACTTGCGTCGACGCCGTGCGCGCTTTGCGACGATGTGTGTTTGGGCTCCGCCGAGGGCGTGCTGGTGCTTTATTCGTTGAGCAAGCAGAGCAATATGGCTGGGTATCGTACCGCGTTCATTGCCGGAGATGAGTCTTTGATTGCATCGATGAGTGCATATCGCAAGCAGATTGGTCAGATTATTCCCGGTCCGGTGCAGGCCGCGATGGCTGCCGGATTGCGTGATCTGGAATCCGTCAAGGTTCAGCATGCGCGCTATCGGGAACGTCTCGGCGTGTTGGTGAGCGCGTTGCGTGCTTACGGATACTGCACCGACATGCCGGATGGTGCATTGTATGTGTGGGTGAGAGCCAAGTCGGGCGATTGTTGGACCGATATGGAGCAGCTTGCCAAGATTGGCATCATCGCCAGCCCCGGCGAGTTCTATGGTGCGCCGGAATGTCTGCGTTTCTCCGCCACCGCCAGCGACGAGGCGATCGCTTCCGCTGCTGAACGTTTGGCACGCTAAGCCGATATGCAAAAGGGCTTCCGGCAATCGCTAGAAGCCCTTTATCTGCGGAGTCAGGGGGAGCCTAACGCCCATGCGTCTTATGGTTATGCGCAGCTGTTGATGTCGCTGATGGCAAAGTGAACGGCGTAGGCTAGGCCGCAGGGCGTCGTCCCTGGTTTACTTAAATCTATTCGAAAGTTTCGTAAATATTTGCATATAAAACTTTCGTAACAAAGATTTTAAGTATTTAGTTAAGTGACTTGACTTTCTTGAAAGTCAAGCTATATAATCAAACAGTGCTTTGACTGAAATGCTAAAGCATTTACGAAACATGAAGATGTGTGTTCATATATGTCGCCAAAGGAGAAAGACATGATGAAGTCAAGAACTTGGAAGCGAGTGCTTGCTGCTGTTTGCGCTGGTGTAGCGGCCGTTTCAATGGCTGCGTGCGGGGGGGGTGCTAATAGCACCGCGAAGGACGGAGTCATTATCAACAGTGTTATGAATTCAACTTCGCAGGCGTCGTTGAATTATAATCCGTTCTCTTCTACAGCTTTGACCGGTGTGGTCGGTGCTCTGTACGAGCCATTGTTCTATATGAACAACCTTAAGGACGACCCTACTAAGCTGGAACCGCTAATGGGTAAATCCTACACTATCAGTGACGATGCGAAAACTATTGATGTAACGATTCGTGACGGTGAAAAGTGGTCTGATGGCGAACCTTACACTGCCGAAGACGTTGCATACACATTCAACCTCCTTAACTCCAACAAGGCTTTGAATACCGGTGGCTTTGCTGGCTCTGCCAAGGCCCTTAGCGATACGGAAGTTCGCATCACTTTGGACAATTCTGAGTCGGTGAATGCTCTGTCGTATCTGTCCGGCACGATGATTGTCCCGAAGCATGTGTGGGAAAAGATCGATGATCCGGTGACCTATACCAATAAAGATGCTGTTGGCTCTGGGCCTTTCACAGTTAAGGGCGGGAACTTTTCCCCAACCGCTTACACGTTTAAGAAGAATCCGCACTACTGGGATGAAGGTAAGCCTGAAATTGATGGCGTCCGTTATGTTCTGATCACCGGTGGCACCCAAGCTTCTCAAAATGCCTTGACCGCTGGCGATGTGGACTGGATGTCTGCGATCTTCCCGAATATGGATGATGTGCTGTCGGGATATCCTGATATTCAGACGGTTGACGTTCCTTCTAGTCAGATGGCATTCATGACCTGTTCGAACAAAGAACTCGGCTGCAGTGGTCCTATCACTGATCCGGCAGTGCGCAAGGCTATCTATTACGCTCTTGATCGAAATCAGATTAATAAACTTGCTCTGAATGGCCAGTACAGTGAGCTGGCTGGTTCTCTGTATCCGTATGGACAGTTCACCAAGTACGCTTCGGATGACGTCCCGGATTCACCTATTCCGGGTAAAGGACGTACGGATGAAGCCGTCAAGATACTGGAGGACGCCGGCTATACGAAGGGTGATGACGGCATCTATCAGAAGGACGGAGTTAAGCTGAGCATCAAAGTCGCTGTTATGAGTGATATCTCTGACTGGATCAACGCGATTAACGTCGCCTCGCAGCAGCTGGCAAAAATCGGTATTGATCTGCATGCGGACCAAATGTCTTCTAATGAATGGACTCAGGCGATGCAGCAGGGCCAGTTTGAAATGTCCATCTATGGTCTGTGGGTCGCAGGTGCCGAACCATGGATGTTCTACAACCAGTTCTATGCCACTGCCAGTACGGCTGCAGTGGGTAAAAGCGCTTGGCCTAATTACGCTCGCTACAGCAATAAGACCGTGGATGATGCTCTTAATGTCATCAATGCCACCACTGATGTGGCGACCAAGAAGTCTGAATATGAGAAGATTCAGACTCAGGTGTTTGAGGACATGCCGTATATCCCGATTCTGCGCCAATCCGGTTTGAGCGAAATGTGGAGCGATAAGGTTACCGGTTGGCCGACAAACGATAACGTCTATGCTAATCCGCAGACTTGGGCAAATCCTGATTTGGGCATTGTCCTGAAGAACCTGAAGGTTAAGAAGTAACCTGACGGATTTTATGAATCAACGGTGCACAAGGCGTTTTAGATGTGCGTTTTGTGCACCATTTTTCCATGTAGAAATGAGGTAACATGAGGTTCTACCTGAAAAAGATAGGATTTTACCTTGTTGCATTGTTTGCGGCTTTGACATTGAACTTTGCCATCCCGCGACTGATGCCAGGTGATCCGGTTTCAGCTGTTCTTACCAGGCTTGCATCGCGAGGTGGTACTGTTGCGCCCGAAACAAGGGAAGCGATTACTGCAATGCTGGGACAAGATGGAGGCAACATCTTCCAGCAGTATATTGGTTATCTGAAGAATATCTTCACCGGCAACTGGGGCGTATCTGTAACGTATTTCCCCAACCAAGTTACAACGTCCATTGCTTCTGCACTGCCTTGGACCATTTGTCTTGTCGGCACAACCACGATTATATCGTTCTTTGTTCAACAGGCTCTTGGTATCTGGGCTGGTTGGCGTCGTGGTGGCGCTTTTGATAACATCATTTCCCCTGTGTCCACCATTTTCCAAGCTGTTCCTTACTTCTGGCTTGCACTCATCTTCATTTGGGTGTTTGCCCGTACGCTGCATTGGTTCCCTCAGTCAGGCGGATACAATTATCGTGAGGTTGTGCCCGGCTTCACTTGGGAATTCTTCTCGAGCGCAGTGCAGTATGCAATCTTGCCGGCCTTGACGATTCTTGTCAGCTCTCTGGGCATGGGTGTTGTCGGTATGCGTAATATGATGGTCTCCACGTTGTCTGAGGACTACATTGTTACTGCTGAGGCCAAGGGTTTAAGTCCTAAACGCGTTATGATGTGCTACGCAGCTCGTAATGCAGTGTTGCCATCCATTTCTGGCTTTGGCACGTCTATCGGTGCAGTGGTGGGTGGATCGCTGCTTACTGAACAGGTGTTCTCCTATCCAGGTGTTGGTCAGATGCTTTTGCAAGCGGTGACCAGTAACGATTACGCGCTGATGCAAGGTATCTTCCTGATTATTACCGTTACTGTTCTAGTCGTGAACTTTATCATTGATTTGCTTTACGGCATTATCGATCCACGTACGCGGCAACAGGATTGAGGTTAAATATGTCTGCAACAAATTCTTCTGCTGCTGTGGCTCGTAGCCAAGCTAAACGTCGTCGCTCCGCTTTGGATTCTCTCAAGCGAGTTCTTCCTGAGCGTTCTGCAAAATTGACGGCTGGATTAACCATTGTGATCGCAATGGTTTTGTTCGCCATTATTGTTCCTATCTTCACGAAGGATCCTAATAAGATCAATGACATTGGCTTGTCTGCGCCATCTGCCCAGCATTGGTTGGGCACTACGCAGTCTGGTCAGGATGTTTTCACTCAGCTTGGCTATTCTGTCCGTGGCTCTCTGATTATTGGCTTTGCTGTTGGCTTGATTGCAACTGCGTTGTCGTTCATTTTCGGTGTTTTGGGCACATATATTGGCGGAATTTGGGATGATTTGTTCTCTCTGATTACCAATATCATGCTGGTGATTCCGGGGTTGCCTCTGACCATCGTGATTTCTGCATTGATGCCTTCCAAGGGCACGATGATGTTGGTCATTGTTATTTCAATCACTGCATGGGCTGGCGGTGCCCGTGTACTGCGGGCGCAAACATTGTCGATGCGTGGGCGTGATTATGTTCTTGCCGCAAAAATTGCAGGTGAACGTCCGTGGCGCGTGATTACCGTTGAAATTCTGCCTAATCTGTTGCCTGTGATGGGATCGCAGTTTGTGTTCTCCGTTATTATGGCAATCCTGAGTGAGTCTTCGTTGTCCTTCATTGGCCTGGGATCGACCCAATCCTTCTCGCTGGGAACCATGCTGTATTACGCGCAGAACGGTTCTGCTCTGAACACGGGCGCATGGTGGTGGTTCCTGCCACCGGGACTGATGATCGCTATCATCGGCGCCGGATTGTCCTTCATTAATTTCTCCATCGATGAAGTCATCAATCCGCGACTACGTAAGCCTACCAAGAAAAGCAAGGGAAGGAAAGGGTGAACACGATGGCGACTCAGAATTCTGATATCCTGCTTTCGGTCGATAACCTCGACGTTATCTACGATACGGATAATCCGGTGCACGCCGTGCAGAACGCTACATTCGAATTGCGTCGCGGTGAGATGCTTGGTTTGGCTGGTGAATCCGGTTGCGGCAAGAGTACATTGGCGTATAGCATCAATCAAATGCTGAAAGCTCCGGGTAAGATTAACTCTGGCTCTGTGATTTTCCATGATAAGTCAGGGAAAGATATTGATATCCGTGCTTTGTCGGGGCGTTCATTGCGTGAATACCGTTGGGAGAAAACCTCCATGGTGTTTCAGGGCGCCATGAATTCATTAAGTCCTGTAACTAAGATTGGTAAGCAACTTGCCGATATTTATAAAACTCATCGTCCTCAGATGGCGAAGAGCGAACGACAAGACCGTTGCGCACATTTGCTTGAGATGGTGCATGTTGATCCGAATCGTCTAGCTGCTTACCCGTTTGAACTTTCCGGCGGCATGCGTCAGCGTGTGATGATTGCCATGGCTTTGGCTCTTGAGCCGCAGCTGATTATTATGGATGAACCGACCACGGCGTTGGACGTTGTTGTACAGCGTGAAATCATCGAGGAAATTTCGGAATTGCGCCGTGACAAGGGCTTCTCTGTTATTTTTATTACGCATGATTTGCCGATGCTCTTGGAGATCACGGACAAAATTGCTGTGATGAAAGATGGTGTCATCGTAGAACAAGGCGTTTCTGAAGACGTGTATTTCAATCCGAAGCATCCGTATACACAACGGTTGCTGAGCTCGTTCCCATCTTTGACAGGAGATCGTGGCTCATTCGTTCGTGTTCCACGCCATGCGTGAAAGGAATAATCATGTCAGTATTGAAGCTTGAACATGTGAAAAAAGATTTTACCCTGCGTAATGGTTTGAAAACCACGACGATTCATGCGGTGAAGGATGCATCATTCGAGTTAGCTTCGGATAAGACCATTGCTCTTGTTGGTGAGTCTGGTTCCGGTAAATCGACAATCGCCCGAATGATTACATGTTTGGAGACGCCGACTTCTGGAAGCATCACGTTGGACGGCAAGCCTGTCCCTACGCATGGTAAGGATTTGTACGAATACCGTCATAATGTGCAAATGGTATTTCAGGATCCGTTCGCTTCCTTGAATCCATATCATACGATTTTCCACCATATTCTTCGTCCTCTTATGATTAATCACATGGCAAATAGCCAAGAGGAATATGAGCAGAAGGTTATCGAACTGCTGGAACGTGTTGAATTAACGCCTGCCGTCAAGTTCATGTATCGACGCCCTCATGAGCTGTCTGGTGGACAGCGTCAGCGCGTCGCAATTGCACGTGCATTGGCTCCTAAGCCAAAGGTTCTAATTGCGGATGAGCCTGTTTCGATGTTGGATGTTTCTTTGCGGTTAGGCGTGCTTAACCTGCTGTCTAGAATTCAGCAGGAAGAACACATCGGCATGCTGTACATTACCCATGATCTGGCGACTGCTCGCCATTTTTCGGATGAGATTATGGTGATGTGTCATGGAGACATTATTGAACATGGTCCTTCTGATGATGTGATTTTGAATCCGCAGCAAGACTACACGAAAGTGTTGCTTAATGCCGCGCCTGATCCGGAGAAGCATTTCGCGAAGATTCGTGACGAGCGTAGCCGTCAGTAATGCCGCATGGAATACGTCTGATCATCATCTGATTGCTTGCAACTCCCTCGGCCTATGGCCGAGGGTTCCATATAAAGGAGTACTTTATGCAAATCGCAAACCCCGTTCTCCCGGGATTCAATGCCGATCCCTCGATGATTCGGGTCGGGGATACCTACTACATCGCCAATTCCACGTTCGAATGGTTCCCAGGTGTCCGTCTGCACGAGTCCAAGGACATGGTCCATTGGAACCTGTTGCCGAGTCCACTGAGCCGCACGAGCCAGCTTGACATGCGCGGCAATCCGTCATCCGGTGGCATCTGGGCTCCGGATCTTTCCTATGCGGACGGCAAATTCTGGCTGATCTACACGGACGTGAAGGTCGTGAACGGTGCGTTCAAGGATTGCACGAACTATTTGGTCACTGCCGAAAGTATCCATGGTCCGTGGAGCGAGCCGATTCGCGTGAACGGTGTCGGCTTCGACGCCAGCCTGTTCCATGACGACGATGGCCGCAAGTATCTGGTGCAGCAGACTTGGGATTTTCGTGAGTACCATCATGGCTTCGACGGCATCACACTGACCGAATTCGATGTGAAGACGATGAAGCTCAAGCCGGAAACTGAACGTACGATTTGGCGCGGTACGGACGTCAAACTCACCGAGGGACCACATCTGTACAAGATCAATGGCTATTACTACCTGTTCGCCGCTGAAGGCGGTACCGTGTATACGCATCAGGAAGTCGTGGCCCGATCCAAGTCTTTGGACGCGTTGTCCTTCGAAGGCATGCCGTCGAATCCGTTCATCACGAATTTCGACACGCCGCGTTCCTATCTGCAAAAGCAGGGGCATGGCGCGCTGGTCGATACCCCGTCCGGCGAATGGTATTACGCCTCGCTGTGCGGTCGTCCGTGGCATCACGACAATGAATCCTTCACTGATCCGCGCGGCTGGTGCACGCTGGGGCGTGAAACCTCCATCCAGAAGGTCGAATGGACCGAGGATGGCTGGCCGTATATTGTCGGAGGCCATGGCGGACAGCGTTATGTGGATGCTCCGAAGGATGCCATCGAGACCGAGGCACCTGCGGATCACAGCCAGCATGACGATTTCATGTCCGATACGTTGGATTTGAATTGGAATACGCTGCGTGTGCCGTTCGATGGCGAGATGGGCAAGGTCGGTGGCGGCGTGTTGGAACTGCGTGGCCAGGGCTCGCTGTGCAACCTTTTCGATCTGTCATTGGTGGCACGTCGTTGGCAGGCGTTCAACTTCGATGCGACCGTAAAGGTTGAGTTCGATCCGAAGAACTACCGCCAGATGGCCGGCCTGACGAACTACTACGATGATTTATGCTGGTCGTGGGTGTTCGTGACTTGGGACGAGCGGCGGCAATGCCGCGTGATTGAGGTCGCTCAGAACGATTTCAACAACTACACGTCGTTCCTGCGGGATACCGCTCCAGCAGTGCCGGATGACGTGAAGTCCGTGTGGCTGCGCACGAAGGTGCGCAAGCAGTGGTATTCGTATGAATATTCGTTTGATGGGACTTCATGGGTTGATTTGGGCGTGAAACTGGACGCGAAGATCCTGTCAGACGACTATATCCTGCGTCGATATGGCGGATTCTTCACCGGAGCATTCGTCGGTTTGGCTGCAGTCGATCTTTCTGGATACGACAGGGTTGCGAAATTCAGCGAATTCGATTATCGGGAATTGCCCGATAACGAGTAGGTGTTTTGGTGGCGACGGGAGCTGTGTTTTCGTCGCCACTGACGTATGCAAGCCGTCATGAATCGTATACGGAGGCTTTATGTGGACTTGTCAAAGATGGAAGAAGGAAGAGCAACGATGCTTGCGATGCCGAAGATTTTCGATGACGGATGTGTGCTGCAATCCGGGCAGGACGTACCGGTATGGGGTTGGTGCGAACCATGGCGGAGCGTTACTGTCACGGTTTAGGAACATGTGTGAATAAGGAGATTCAGCAATGAAGTTTGAATACCATGTCAAACCAACCGGCAGCGATGCGGCGTGCGGCGACGCGGAGCATCCGTTCGCCACGATTTCCAAGGCCGCGCAGATGGCCTCTCCGGGTGATACGGTAATCGTGCATGAAGGCGTATACCGCGAACAAGTCGATCCGAAACGCGGCGGTCTGAGTGAGCATGAGCGCATCACCTACTGCGGAGCCGAAGGCGAAGCACGGCCGGTTATCAAAGGCTCGGAATGCGTGCAGGGCTGGACGGAATTGGCCGATCATCCGCATGTGTGGACGGTGGTACTTGATAATACGATGTTCGGGGATTTCAATCCATTCGCGACCCCGATTTTCGGCGACTGGCTGGAAATGCCTAAGTTCGGCAAGGATCCGGACAAACATCTTGGCGATGTGTATCTCAACGGTGTTTCCTTCTTCGAATCGACGACGTTGGAAGGCGTATACGATCCGCAGCCGCGTGATACGGATGAGGATTTCGCGTTGAAGATTCCCTGCCCTGTGCCGGATGTGGACCGTACACGTTATGTATGGCATGCCGAAGTGGACGAAAATGCCGGCACCACAACGATCTGGGCGAATTTCCAAGGTGCCAATCCGAATGAGGAACTGGTGGAGGTCAGTGTTCGTCGCACATGCTTCTTCCCTTCCCGCAACCATGTCAACTACATCACCGTGCGTGGCTTTGAAATGGCGCAGGCCACTGGAGATTGGGCGCCGCCTACCTCGCAGCAGTGGGGCATGATCGGCCCGAACTGGTCGTATGGCTGGATCATCGAAGACAACGTGCTGCATGACGCCAAATTCTCCGCGGTGTCATTGGGCAAGGAAATCTCATCCGGCGACAACGAGTGGGCGAAAACCGAGCGCAAGACCGGTTACCAGTACCAGTTGGAGGCCGTATTCAAGGCCCGTCGCATCGGCTGGGAAAAGGGGCTGATTGGCGGTCATATCGTACGCAACAACGACATCTACGAGTGCGGACAGAATGCCATCGTCGGACATATGGGCAGCGCATTCTGCCGTATCGAGCATAACCATGTCCATCACATTGCGTTGAAGCGTGAATTCTTCGGATGGGAGGTCGCTGGTATCAAATTCCATGCCGCATTGGATACGGTCATTGCCAACAACAACATCCACGACTGCTCGCTGGGCATGTGGATGGATTGGCAGACGCAGGGCACGCGCATCACGCGCAATGTGTTCCACGATAACGTCCGTGACCTCATGATTGAAGTGAGTCATGGGCCGTATCTGGTGGACAATAACGTTTTCGCCTCGCCGGTGATGTTCCAGAACTGGTCGCAAGGTGGTGCCTTCGTCAACAATCTGATTTGCGGCGGCATTGAACCGCATACCGTCCCCGACCGTTCCACGCCGTATCACTATCCGCACACCACCGAGGTGGCCGGGTGCGCTGTGGTGTCCGGCGGCGATGAGCGTTGGCTGAACAACATGTTCGCGCCGCAACCGGTGAAACCGACTGTCGGTGAATATGGTTTGTCCGCCTACAGCGATTGCCCGATGTCGATGCATGAATACTTGGAACGCCAGCGGGCCATGTGGGCAGATCCTTCGCAGGGTGGTGGCGAGCGCAATCCTCTGCAGTCTCTATACGCGGGCGGCAACATCTATCTGTCCGGCGCACAGGGGCTGAACAAGCAGGAAGGTACAGCCGACGATTCGGAGCGCATGCAGGAGGACGCCCCGTTCTTCGGCGGCACCGCCTCCACGAGCGTTGCGTGTGATGAGCCCATGCCGGTGACATTGGTCGAAGAACCCGATGGACTGTACCTGCGGTGCACTGTGCCACAGGCCGTCGCCGATACCAGGATGCAGGTCGTCACCAGCGATATGCTCGGCGTGCCTCGCATCGTGGAGGAACGCTATGAACAGCCCGATGGCAGTGACTATGTGCTGGACACCGACTTGCTGGAACAAGCCTTGACGGCAACGGAACGCAAGGCCGGGGCGTTGAATGGTCTTGTCTCCGGAGAGAATCGCATCCGAATCTGGGAATGGAACAACTGATATGACAAATGCAACCGATACCAACAAGACATTGGGCGAGTCCATGTTCGCACAGTGCGGATATGCCCAGGACGCCATCGATAAGCGCGTGTCACAGGTCTGGCATGAAATTTTCGAAGGTCCGAACAAATTCTATTGGGAGAACGACGAAGGTCTTGCCTATGTGATGGACACCGGCAACAACGATGTGCGTACCGAGGGTATGAGCTATGCGATGATGATCGCCCTGCAATACGACCGTAAGGACGTATTCGACAAGCTGTGGGGCTGGGTAATGCGTCACATGTACATGGAGGACGGTCATCATGCGCATTATTTCGCATGGTCGGTCGCGCCGGACGGTACGCCGAACTCGAATGGTCCTGCACCTGACGGCGAGGAATATTTCGCGATGGACCTGTTCCTCGCCTCCCGTCGCTGGGGTGATGGCGAGGATATCTACGAATATTCCGCATGGGGACGCGAGATCTTGAGATATTGCGTTCATAAGGGCGAACGCTACGACGGCGAGCCCATGTGGAATCCCGACAACAAGCTCATCAAGTTCATTCCGGAAACCGAGTGGAGCGATCCGTCCTACCATCTGCCGCACTTCTATGAAGTATTCGCCGAAGAAGCCGACGAAGAAGACCGTCCATTTTGGCATGAGGCAGCCGCCGCAAGCCGTCGCTATCTGCAGGCGGCCTGCGACGAGCGGACCGGCATGAACGCTGAATACGCGGATTATGACGGAAAGCCGCATGTCGACGAGTCCAATCATTGGCATTTCTATTCCGACGCCTACCGTACCGCGGCGAATATCGGGCTGGATGCAGCCTGGAACGGTCCGCAGGAAGTGCTGTGCGACCGCGTCGCCGCGCTGCAGCGATTCTTCCTGACCCACGACCGTACTAGCGTCTACGCCATCGACGGCACCGCCGTGGACGAGGTCGTGCTTCATCCGGTCGGATTCCTGGCCGCGACCGCGCAAGGCGCACTTGCGGCGGTGCATTCGGCCCAGCCCGACGCGGAGCATAATGCCCGTGAATGGGTGCGCATGCTGTGGAATACGCCGATGCGAACCGGCACGCGTCGTTACTATGACAATTTCCTCTATGCTTTCGCCATGCTGGCGTTGAGCGGAAAGTATCGGTATGAATGATGATTACCTCAACTAATCCTATGGTCTACACGGATTTTCCTGATCCAGACATCATCCGGGTCGGGGACGTGTATTACATGGCCACTACGACTATGCATTTCACACCCGGGTGCGATATTCTGCGCAGCTATGACCTAGTGCATTGGGAATTCATTGCGCACGCATTGAATATCGTGGCGGATACCCCTGAAGAACGTTTGGAATGTGAAGGTGCCAACGCCTACGGTCGAGGCATGTGGGCGCCGTCACTGCGTTACCATCGGGGCACCTGGTATGTGTTGTTCGCCGCCAACGATACGCATGCCAGCTATCTGCTGACGGCGGACGATCCATGCGGCCCATGGCGAAAGCGTGAGCTTGACGGCTTCTATTACGACAGCGGACTGTTCTTTGATGACGATGATCGAGCCTATGTCGTACATGGGCAGTCGACATTGCGCATCACGGAGTTGAATCCTGAATTAAGCGGGCCGATGCCGGGTGGGCTCGACCGGGTCATCGTGCAGGACGATCCGCAGGCTGACCTTGGTTATGAGGGCAGTCACCTGTACAAGCATGATGGACGCTATTACGTCTTCACCTGTCACTTCCCGCAAGGCAAGGGCAAAACAGAAGCCTGCTTGATGGCCGAATCCTTGGATGGCGCTTTCGAAGTGCGTGAAATTATCGAAGACGACCTGTCCTTCCACGGTTACGGAGTCGCGCAAGGCGGTATGGTGGACACTCCGGACGGCGACTGGTATGCATTCATGATGCAGGACCGCGGCGGTGTGGGACGCGTGCCGATACTGATGCCGATGCGGTTCGGCGAGGACGGATTCCCCGTCGTCGGCGAGAACGGCAAAGTGCCGCAGTCGGTCAGCGTGCCGGCTGCAAGCTGTGCCGAACCTGTCACGCCCATCCACGGCAGCGAATTCATAGCCCGGCATAACGCCGAAGGCGGAGTCGATGCCAACTGTCTGCAGCCATACTGGCAGTTCAATCACATCCCACATAACGAATACTGGTCACTGACGGAACGTCCGGGAGCATTCCGTCTGCATTCCGGACGCATCAGCTCGAATCTCAATCATGCATGGAATACGCTGACGCAGCGCACGATGGGGCCGGTGACGGTGGCCGAAGTCACCGTCGACGCGTCGACATTGCATGATGGCGACTTCGCCGGATTGGCGGCGTTCCAAGGATGCTATTCCTACATCGCGCTTACGCGAAGGAACGGCCGCACGATGCTGACCGTCCAATACAAGCCGGTGAATGACGATTCCATCTTCTCCGACGATGATTGGGACAGTCCAGCCGTAACGGATGCGGAAATCATGGCGGATGCGGATTGCATGCGCCTGCGCGCGGTATATGATTTCACCGATTGCAAGGATGAAGTGACGTTCTTCTACCGCGATGCGGATATGCCGGAATCCGAATGGCGCCCATTGGGGACAGCGCACCGGATGGTCTTCAAAATGGATCATTTCACAGGTTGCCGTATCGGATTGTTCCTGTATTCGACAAAGGAGACCGGTGGAATCGCCGATTTTTACGACTTTGCGTATTCGACGCCGAATGCGAAGGAAGGAGGGCGATGAAGCGACAGGCCATAGTGGCGCAGGGAACTGTCGAAGGCTTGGCGGCTGAAGATCAGGGCATCACCGTGTTCCGAGGGGTCCCGTTCGCCCAGCCTCCCGTCGGCGGTCTGCGCTGGCGTGCGCCGCAGCCGGCCCTGCCATGGGATGGTGTGCTGCAAGCCTTCGATTTCGGGCCTACCGCGATGCAGCCGACGCCGGGTGCCTCCGATGATTTCTATGATCGTGAATGGGGCACCGATCCGGCCGTGCCGATGAGCGAGGATTGCCTCTACCTGAATATTTGGACTCCGGCATTACGCGGATATGGCGCGGATAGCATGGTAGCCTCCGAAAAGCTGCCGGTCATGGTCTGGATCTACGGCGGAGCCTATCAATGCGGCGGCACATTTGAAAAGGAATTCGACGGCACACATCTCGCCGCGAACGGCGTCGTTGTGGTCAGTGTGGCCTATCGTCTGAATGCATTTGGGTTTATGACGCACCCTTTGCTGCATGAGGAGGCCGTAGAACGCGGCGACGGCGAACCATATGCGAATTTCGGATTCCTGGATCAGCGTGCCGGAATCCAATGGGTGAAGGAAAACATCGCGAAGTTCGGCGGGGATCCGGAAAACATCACGGTTTTCGGTCAATCGGCCGGTGCCGCCAGCGTCTTGGCCCAGATCTGCTCGCCGATGAATCATGGCCTGTTTCGGAAAGCCATCATGCAATCCGGCGCAGGCCTAGGGCATTTCAATGCGCGGCAGGACACGCTGGAGCATGCGCAGGCCAACGGAATCCGTCTGTTCGAAGCATTGGGTGTCTCCACGCTGGAGCAGGCCCGTGCAATCCCGGCCCGAACGGTATTGGAAGCCGCCGAGTCCCTGCCTGTTCCACCGGACAGCGGACGTGAAGATGACTGGTCGATGATTGTCAATTGGGCGCCATGCGTGGACGGCCTGTTCCTTCCCGATCAGGAGGAGCGTATCGTCGAGGGCTGCAAGGCCAACAACGTCGACATGCTGGTCGGCAACACGACCAATGAGTTCATCGCTTCGACTGAAGATGGGAAGCCTGTGCATGTCGGCCAGCTCGGCAATCTCACGCTGATCCGCAAATGGACCGCAAGCGGTGGGACCGCGCCATACTACTATCATTTCGATGTCGCTATGCCGGGGGATGATGCCGGAGCCTTCCACTCATCCGATCTGTGGTTCTCCTTTGGAAGCCTTGCGAAATGCTGGCGTCCGTTCGTTGGATGGCATTACGATCTGGCAAGGCGAATGGGGCTGTACTGGACCAATTTCGCCGCCAACGGCGATCCCAACGGAACGGACCGTGACGGAACGCCGCTTCCTGTATGGGATCCTTGCATCGGTGAGGAATACCCCGCCATGCATTTGTGCCAAGAACCGGGCATGCGGACGGATTGGCTTACCGAAACGGATCGAAAAGCATTCGGCCTGTGACGTATACATACTGATATGTAAACAGGGACGGTCTTTGCGGATCGTCCCTGCCGCATAATGATTTGCCGTTGCGCGTGCAGGAGGATTTCGAGACTGATTATCCGACTTTTCACCGTTTCTGTCGTCTGGTTCGTCGGTGGCGTCTCGCGGAGGCTCGGGCCATTAAAGACCCTGTTCGGCGTTGTGCAGGCTAGGAGCTGTTTGAAGTGTTCTAGGCCGGACGTTTCGCCGTATAGGGGCGTGTCTGCGTGGATTCCGTCGGATGTGGCGTCTCAATTGTTGGACGTTGCGGTGAGCGTGAACGGGGGTGATTATGAGGAAGACTGAACCCCCCGCTCATGACCATTGCCGACACGATGGCCTATTTGCAGTGCAGTCGTCGGCTGTCTTGTTGGGTACCCAACTCGGGTACCTTGCTGGGTACCGGAAATGTTGGCATTGGCGTACATTTCCGTACATTCTCTGTTTGCGCCGTATGTTTTGAAATCGTTGGTATTCCGCCGTTTTGGCATGAAAAAAGGGCTTCCGGATTTCTCCGAAAACCCTCAAGGCGGAGTCAGAGGGATTCGAACCCTCGAGCCGCTAAACACGACTAACACCTTAGCAGGGTGCCCCTATCGGCCACTCAGGCATGACTCCACTGTTGCGTTACGACGCAACAGCATGTAACTATAGCATCTATCCGCGTGCGAAACACCATATTGTGAAAAAATGAGAGAAAAACGTGTGGTGATGTCAGTGGGACTCGAACTCGTGAGCCGTGTCGAGCGGTCTCATTGATATGCGACACGCCGGTATGCCCGCAGGTTTCGCCATATTCGAACATTTGTTCCAAAATTGCCGAATCGTTGTCTATCATGGAATCATGAGCACAGCACCAAGAATCGCAGCGGCCAAACGTGACTGGGGTCACGATGAGGTCGGATGCACGGTGCTGCATATCGACATGGACGCTTTTTTCGCATCCCTCGAAGTGGCGCGGCATCCGGAATACGCCGACAAACCGGTAATCATCGGCATCGGCAACCGTTCCGTGGTGTCCGCGGCGAACTATGAGGCACGCAAATACGGCATCAATTCGGCGATGGCAAGCTCCCGGGCAAGAAAACTATGCCCGAACGGCGTCTTTCTGCCGGTGGACATCCACTACTACCGTGAGATGTCCCGACGTATCTTCACAGAGGTGTTCTCCCGCGTCACCGATCGCATCGAACAGGTTTCCGTGGATGAATGCTATATGGACGTCTCCGGCGCGCTGCTGCGGTGGAAGAGTCCCCGCGCCATCGGAGCTTGGATACGCGATCAGGTCGCCAGACGGTACCACATCACCTGTTCCGTCGGCATCGCGGCGAACAAGCTTGTCGCCAAAATGGCTTCGACCAATGCCAAACCGGATGGCATGCTCATGATCCCCGTGGCCAGACATGCCGAATTCGTGCAGATGATGCCGTTGCGTGGCATACCTGGCATCGGTCCGTCCTTGGAGAAACGACTGAACGCATGGGGCGTTGATTCCGTGGCTGACTTGGCGAAGATGAGCATGGAATCGCTTGAGCAGGCGACGGGGTCAGCCATCAGCGCGCGCGGGTTGTACATGGCGGCACGCGGATTGGATGATCGCCCTGTCGCACCGCGTGCGCAGGAGAAATCCGTCGGCGCGGAACGCACGTTCGACAAGGACACCCAAGACATGCGGCAGGTGACATCCATGCTCCGCTGGTGTTGCGATGATGTGGCCGGCACGCTGCGCAGACGAGGGTTGATGGCGCGTAAGGTCATGGTGAAGCTGCGATTCCCGGATTTGAGCTATGCGACGAAAGGACATACGCTGGACTGTCCGACGGATGCGGCAAGCATGCTGTATCCGCAATGTGTCGCATTATTGCTGGCCATGATGGGCATGCCGGAAAGCTCTATCGACGCCATTTCCTTGACCAGACCGGTGCGACTTGCCGGCATGAGCGCGGGCGGTTTGGTCGAAGCGGCGGATGCGGCGGTTCAGCTTTCGCTTGATGACATGCTTGAAGAGCAGAACGAGGCGCAGCGGGGTCGTGGAACGGATACCGAACCGTCGACCCAATCGGAACGGCTACGCGGTGCGGAAGCGGCATTAGACGCGGTACGGCTCAAATACGGTAAAGGAAGCGTGCGTCTTGGCATATGGCGTGCGGGGCCATCAGGTAATCTTGAACATTGAGAGTGATGTGGAGCATGAGAAGAAACAGGGGGAGTGCCATGAGATACAGGGACAAGGCGGTGCATGCCCGCAACCCGGAAGTGCTGGTTGCAGGACGTCGCAGGCTGGCCATCGTCGCAGCCGTCGTGCTTGTTGTATTGCTGGCGGTAGGTGGGTGGTTCCTGGCGCAGTGCTTGCGTTCATCACAGTCCCAAGCCGGGCAGGGGGCCACAACGCAGATGGACGTGGCCAAGCAGAAAAAGCATGTGGTGAAAAAGGCCGAGCCAAAGGAACATCACGGCAATTCGCCGGACTGTCCGGATACCGATTGCATCGCCATGATGGTCAATGGCGATCTGCTGTTCCACCCTGGTCTGTGGGACAACTTCGCCGGTCCCAATACCGCGGCGACGGACGGTACGGCCTATGACTTCACCAGTCTGTTCGAACCGATGCGCAAGTACATCGATGCCTCCGATATCGCGGTGTGCGAATTCGAAACGCCGATCGCGCCTCGCGGTGGCCCCTACACCGGGTATCCGGTGTTCAACATTCCCTCGGAGGTCGCCGACGCGGCCGCCAAGGTGGGGTATCGCGCATGCACGCATGCGTCGAACCATTCGTGGGATCAAGGCGCGGATGGCATCACACGCCTGTGGGATACCCTCGACCAGGACGGCATCGCCCAGACGGGCTCCTACAAGACCGAGGAAGACTCTACCAAACCGCTGGTCATCGATTCTCCGACCGGTGGCGGCAAACTGGGCCTGATCGCCGGTACCGTGTCCCTGAACGCGCAAACTCCCGATTATGATTGGCGCGTCGACCGTCTGCGCGAGAGCGGCGATCCGAACCATCAGGCCGACATCGACAAAGCCGTGGCCAAAGCCAAAGAGGCCCGTAAACAAGGCGCCGACGTGGTGGCCATCGCCATGCATTCCGTGCAGGAATATCTTGACTACGCCGACTCGTGGCAGCAGTCCGAAGCGCATGAGCTGGCCGACACCGGTGCGTTCGACGTCATCTACGGTGCCGGATGCCACTGCGCGCAGCCCGTTGAGAACTACAACGGCACATGGATCATCTACGGTCTGGGCAACGCGGTGACGGTCACGTCCTACATTCCAGGCAACGAGGTCAACAACCAAGGCGTGACGGCCCGCGTCCAATTCGCCGGCAAGAAAGGCGTGGCCGGCTCATGGCGGGTCAATCGCATCGATTGGGTGCCGACGGCCAATGTGCGTCAAGGCCAATACCAGTGGTGTCCGATTTCGGACGACCATCCGGATGGAGCCTGTTGGAACGAAACAGAAGATGCCAATCAGAGACAACGTATCTGGAACGTGATCTATTCCATGGGCGCGGACCAGAACGTGGTTCGCGAATGGAACATCACCGCAGAACAAGCTGGTTCATCTGGAAAGTAGTTTCCCGTGGCAGAATATGCCTCGTATTCGTTAATCGACCTGTATGGAGCGTTTCCGCTCGTGATGTGAGGTGAAAGAAATGGATGGAGTTTTCGAGACCCAGCCGGACCGTACCGACTTGCCGCTGGTGGTCATGCCGGTGGTCATCGAATCGATGATCGGACCGTTCAAACGGAACTTCACGATGCTCGAAAACGTGGCCCGCGTGCGGATGTACGAGGATTTCACACTGGACGAGGACACCATCGTGGAACGCTGCAAGGATGCCGACGCCGTCATGGTCATCGGATTCCACTGCGCCGATGCCATCCTCGACAGGCTCGACGCCAAGTGCTATGCGTTCGGAGGCACCGGCGTCGCCAGCTACATCAATCTTGAGAAAACCAAGGAACGCGGCATCCGTGTCTGCAACGTGCTGCATTACGGCGATCACGCCGTCGCCGAGCACGCCATGGCGTTGCTCATGGAACTGACCAGGCACGCCGGAGCGCTTGATATGCAGGTCAAGCAAGGCGATTGGGACGGTGCCGACGGTTTCGAACTGTTCGGCAAGAAGCTCGGCATCATCGGACTCGGCGGCATCGGGCAGACCGTGGCCGGCATCGCCAACGCTTTCGGCATGAAAGTATCCGCGTGGAACTCCCACGTGCCGGCACAGGTGTTCGAGAACCTGAATGTCACTCCGGTGGAAGACATGAACGAGTTGATCTCGAATTCAGACGTGGTCAGCGTGCATATGCCGTTGCTTGACTCCACCCGTGGCATCATCACGGCGAAGAACCTCGACGCGTTGCGTCCGGGAACCCTGTTCGTCAACACCGCCCGCGCCGAAGTCATCGAACCCGGCGCACTGCTCGCAAGACTTCAACGCGGAGACATTTCGGCGGCCTTGGACGTGTTCGATCATGAACCGCTTGCCGCCGACGATCCTTTGTGCAAGATTCCCGGCATCGTGCTCACCCCGCACATCGCATGGCGCACCGACGGCGCGTATATCGGCATGACCAAGCAGGTGGTCCAATCCATCGCCGCCTTCTTCAAGGGGGAGGAATTCAACGTCGTCGTCTGAAAAAATAACCGGGAAGCAGCATATGCGCGCGGTCGGTGAGGTTAGGTAGGTTGAACAGCATGCAGACCATACTCGATTCCGCCGATCGGCCGGCGCACGACGCCTTCGTCGAAAAGAAATCGGAATTCATCGGAGACGCCTGTCATATCAGCTCGTTGGATGAGGCGCTCGCTTTCGTTCAGACGATCCGTGACCAGCATCCGAAAGCCCGGCATGTCGCCTATGCCGCGGTGTGTGGTGGATCCGATGGACGTCTTGCGGAACGCATGAGCGATGATGGCGAGCCGTCCGGAACCGCCGGCAAGCCCATTCTCGACGTGCTGCGGGCAAACGAAATGACTGATTGCGTGGTCGCGGTCACACGATATTTCGGCGGTATCCTGCTTGGTTCCGGCGGCCTGATTCGTGCGTATTCCACAGGTGCGTCAATTGCGGTCAAGGCTGCTTCCAAGGCGAAAATCGTACCGTGCGGCGAATATCAGGTAACTCTTGATTATCCGCAGTTGGGCAGCTTCCAGAATCTGTTGTCAACGGTGGAAGGCGAGCAGACCGACGCGCAGTACACTGACCGCATCGCCTTGACTGTGGTGGTTCCGCAGGAACAGGCGAATGTCTTCGAATCCCGAGTTGTGGAAACTTTCAACGCCACGGTCGTTCCGCAACTGGTGGGCACGTCCAACCGTCCGGTCAAAGTATGAGTTCACGTTGTGAGCCGCATGCATATAGTGTCGTAAGGTGAAAATATGAGTGATGAGAACGAGCAGCATGAGAATGATCCGCAGGCCGACGCCTCGAACGCCGATGAGACCGTGGATTTCGAGCCGTTGACCGCCACATACGAGCGGCTCCGGCATTCCACTGATTCCACCGCATTAAGCGAGTTCGCCAGACGTCCGCTGCCGGACCGGAGCGACCAGGCGGCGTTCTCCCGTGCCACCGCATTGCTTGAGGCTGTGGCTGGCAACGCGCATACGCCGGTGGAGGACCGCGTCTTCCTTGCCGAAACCATGCCGTTCCCGAACATTCTGGTCAAGCTTTCCACCGACGAGTCTCCTGACGTACGCAAAGCCGTTGCGGGAAACGCCGATGACAAGAACTGGCTGGTGGGCCGACTGACCAAGGATGAGTCGCCCGAAGTGCGTGCCACCGCGCTGCGCAACAAACGTACGTCTTGGAAAATGCGTCTTGAAGGCGCCGAAGATTCCACCATGGATTCCGACACGCTTGATTTCCTGGGCTCGTTGGGAACGCAGGTCGAACCGGACGCTCCGGTGGTGCTTGCGACCATGGTGCGCAGGGCCGTCGCCTTGAATCCGAATGTTTCCGATCGGATGCTCCAGCAGTTGGCGCAGGACGCTTCAAGCGACGTGCAGAAGGCCGCTCAACGGCAGCTTGCGGAAAAATAATTGCATACGTTGTCATTTTTATGAGATTCCTGCGCGTGGTGCGCATGTTTTGGTCCTAGACTGGGAACCATGACAGAACAGACCGAAAACGCAACGCGTCTCGCCCGTCCGCTCATTCGTCTGGCAAAGCTGGTGGGTGTCGCCACCAGCTACGTCGGTATGAGCCATGATTACCACGAAATCGAAGACGATGTTCTAGTGGCGGTGCTCAAGGCGCTTGGTATTGACGCTTCCAACGATGAGGCGATCAACCAGTCCATCACATCCATCAAGTCCGAACGCGAAACGCGCGTGGTGGCTCCCACCGTGCTGCATATCGTGGGCAAGGAAAGCAAGGTGGCGGTGCACGGCGGCATGTTCGATGTGCCGGAAGCCTCCATCACGCTGGAAAACGGCAAGCAATTCACGGGCAAAATCTCCCATGAGGGCGGTGAGAAAATCGCCCATGAGATTGATGGCAGCTTCTTCTTCACGTCGTATCTCGTCCTGCCCGCCGATCTGCCCGAAGGCTATCACACCCTCAAGGTCACTGTCGGAAGCGAAACGGAGACTGCAACCGTTATCAGCGCTCCTGAGAAAATCGAACTGCTCGATGATATGAAGAACGGCTCCCTGTGGGGGTGGATGAGCCAGCTGTACTCCATCCGTTCCAAGGGATCCTGGGGCGTGGGAGACTTCGAAGATCTGAAGACCATGCTGGTCGAGGCTAAAAAGAAGACCGGCTCCGACTTCATGCTTATCAACCCGATGCACGCCGCGGAGCCGGTGCCTCCGCTGACGCCATCGCCGTATCTGCCGATTTCCCGCCGTTTCATCAATTTCAGCTACATCCGTCCGGAGTCCATGCCGGAATATCTCACGCTGTCCCACGAGGACAGGGCTGAGGTCGATGCGCTGCACGAGCAGGTCGAATCGCTGAATGACAACGCGCGGCTGATCGATCGCGACGCCATGTGGCGCGTCAAGAAGCATGCGCTGTGGGTCATCTACAAGGCCGGCCGAACCAAGGCTCGCCAGGCCGAATTCGACCGTTACCTCGCCGAATGCGGAGACGAGATCGAATCCTACGCCACCTGGTGCCTGTGCTACGACAAGTGGGGAGCTCCCTCCGACGACGCCGATAATTGGGTGCGCAAATACAACCGTGATTCCGAAGAAGTCGCGCAGTTGCGTGAGAAGTTCCCGGACACCCTTGAGTTCTACCGCTGGCTTGAGTGGGTCGCCACCGATCAGTTGCACGCGGCGCAGCAGGCCGCCCGCAAGGCCGGTATGAAGATCGGCATCGTCGCGGATATGGCCGTCGGCGTGCATCCGGCAGGATCCGATGTGTGGTGGAATCCGGAACGCTTCGCCAAGGGCGCCACGGTCGGTGCCCCGCCGGACATGTTCAACCAGCAGGGCCAGGATTGGAGCCAGCCGCCGCTTAACCCGATCGCCCTCGAACAGACCGGATTCAAGGTGTACCGGGATATGGTGCATGACATGTTCGCCAATGCCGGTGCGGTGCGTATCGATCATATCCTTGGTCTGTTCCGCCTATGGTGGATTCCGGAAGGCAAGCCCGCCACTGATGGCACATATGTGCATTACGATTCCGATGTCATGCTCGGCATTCTCGCGCTTGAGGCTTCCCGTGCTGGTGGCGTGGTTGTTGGCGAGGATCTGGGTGTCGTGCCGGCCTATGTGTCCAAGTCGCTGTCCGAACATGGCATTCTCGGCTGTGCCGTGGAATGGTTCGAACAGATGGACGGTGTGTTCCGCACTCCGAAGGATTGGCGTCCGTACGCACTGGCGTCCGTCAATACGCATGACATGCCTCCGGCGGCCGGTTACCTCGAATATGGCCACGTCAAGTTGCGTGAGCAGCTCGGCCTGCTGTCCGGTCCGGTGGAGGAATTCCAGAAGTCCGCAACCGCCGAGCACAATGCCATGCTGAACATGCTGGTCGAGGAGGGCTATCTCGACAAGGCTGCTCTGGATGACGAAGCCGCCAACGAAAACGAGATTGTCGACGCGCTGTACCGTGGTCTGAAAGGTTCGCCCTGCAAGCTCATGGCCGCCTCCATCGTCGACGCGGTCGGTGAGAAGCGCACGCAGAACCAGCCGGGCACCAATAACGAGTATCCGAATTGGCGTATTCCGCTGGCCGATGGCGAAGGCAACGTGGTGCCGCTCGAAAAGCTCTTCGACGAACCGCGTCTGCAGGAGATCACCGCCATCATGCGTGGCTGATCGTTTGTGAAGCCATTTTTCAGGGGTGCCGCGGATTCAAAAGTCCGCAGGCACCCCTGTTCCCGTGTTGCCGAATGTCAAGGCAGGCGATATACTAGTAGACTGTTGTGTTTCCCTACGGGGTCCTTCAAAGCGCTTTTCCCACTCGCCATCGAGGACTTTCAGGGAGCCCACGGATAATGAGACCTGAAAAACGGCATTATTCCGCGCCCAACCAACGCGTGTAATGCTGATGGATGGTCCGGAACACAATATATAGAAAAGGTACATCGTGAAAACTTTCACTCCGAAGCCAGCTGATCTGACTCACGACTGGTACGTCATCGACGCCACCGACGTGGTGCTCGGTCGTCTCGCCACTCAGGCGGCAACCCTGCTGCGTGGCAAGAACAAGCCGACCTACGCTCCGCACGCCGATTCCGGCAACCACGTGATCATCCTCAACGCCGACAAGATCGCTCTGACCGGCAACAAGTTGGGCAAGGAACTGTACATGCACTCCGGTCGTCCGGGTGGCCTGCGTCGCGATAGCTACGCCCAGCTGCTCAAGACCAACCCCGAGCGCATCATCAAGTCTGCCATCAAGGGCATGCTGCCGAAGAACCGTCTGGCCAAGGTTCAGCTGGATCGTCTCCACATCGTTCGCGGTGCCGAGCATCCGTACGCTGGCATGAAGCCGCAGGTTTTCGAGATCGCTCAGGTCTCGCAGCAGGCTAAGTGAACCGAAGGGAGATAAGAAACATGGCTGAAAACACCAACGACTCCGCGGTTCTCGAGACCGAAGAGGAGCTCACCTCGTACACCACCGAGACCAACGCTGGCGCTGGCACCGGTACTTCCACCATCGCTCCGGGCTACGGCACCGGTCGTCGTAAGGAAGCCGTCGCCCGTGTTCGCCTGGTTCCGGGCACCGGCAAGTGGACCATCAATGGTCGCACCCTGGAAGAGTACTTCCCGGCCAAGCTGCTGCAGCGTGAGGTCAACTCCCCGATCGTTCTGCTCAAGCTCGAAGGCAAGTTCGACGCTATCGTCCTCGTTGACGGTGGCGGCACCACCGGCCAGGCTGGCGCAATCCGCCTGGGCGTTGCCCGCGCTCTGAACGCCATCGATCGTGATGCGAACCGCGCCGCCCTGAAGAAGGCTGGCTTCCTGACCCGCGACGCCCGCGTCGTGGAACGCAAGAAGGCCGGTCTGCACAAGGCACGTCGCGCTCCGCAGTTCTCGAAGCGCTAAAGCTTACAGCAAGCTTTATTCGAAACCCCTCGGAAACCTATGGTCTCCGAGGGGTTTCCTCGTTATTGTGGGCAAGCGTTAGATGTGTTGGACGTATCTGGCAGACGTTGCAGATGAAGCATCCGCATCTCCCTCATTCGCGGCCCACCCGTTACCGGACGTTTCGGATGGGCCGTTTGCGTATTGATGTATGCGCCGATTCGTTGCGCCGTCCGCTGCGCGTCAATCCGTCGAAATCTGCTTCATCGCGCTGATGCTCAGAGCCGGCAGCGTCCACAGGGTCGGATCGTCCTCGGACAACCCGTCGTCAGCGGAGTTCAGACTGGCGGCATTCTCATCCATCTGCCAATACATGGTATTGAGACGCTGCAGATGGTTGCGGAATCGCCCGGCAGGTTTGTCCTCCGCTTCCTCATCGAACTCGGCCAGCTTCTCGATCTGCGTGCCCTGTCCGGGATATTCGCCGGCGATTTCCGCCGAGGACCAGATCATTTCCCATTCGATGTCGTTGGGCAGATGGAATCTGACGTTCTCGTCGGACCCATTGACCAGAATGAGCAGGCTTGGCTCGTCGGGGGAGAGCAGCTGCATGGCGAACGATCGGACCGAGGGATTCGTCCAATCCGCATCATGCGGCGTCTTTCCGTTCGGCAGGAACCAGTGCACGCGGTCGGATTTCTTCAACAGTCCGATTTTGCTCAGTCGGGTGAAGAAATCCTCATGGTTGTAGAGGTCCCGGGCCTTTCTCAGCGCTATCAGCCGGGAAGTGAGGTTGAACAGCTTGAGCTCCGCGGTCTGCTCGGTGCTGTACAGCCAATCCCAATCCAGCCATGTGGTCTCATTGTCCTGCGTGTAGGCGTTGTTGTTGCCGTTCTGCGAGTTGCCGAATTCGTCGCCGGCAAGCAGCATCGGCGTGCCCAGGGAGAGCAGCAGCGTGCCCAGCATGTTCATGATGGCCCGTTCTCGTTGCTGTGTGATGATCGGATCACTGCACGGGCCTTCATGTCCGAAATTGACGGAATGGTTGTTGTCGCTGCCGTCCCGGTTGTTCTCTCCGTTGGCTTCGTTGTGCTTATGCCGATACTGGGTCAGATCGGCGGTGGTGAAGCCGTCGTGGCATGCCACGTAGTTCACGGATGCGGTCGATCCGCGTCCGGGGTCGGTGGCGAACAGATCGGCTGAGCCGCATAGGCGCGTGGCCATGGACTGCATGGTCATGTCGCCGGTTTCACCACCACGTGCACGTTCCACATCGGTCAGCCAGAAGGTGCGTGTGCAATCGCGGAAGCGGTCGTTCCATTCCGCGAAGGGGATGCCGAATTGTCCCGTTCTCCAGCCGTTCGGGCCGCAATCCCACGGTTCCATGATCATCTTGAGGTTGCCGAGCAGCAGATCGGAGCGCAACGCGTACAGGAACGGGTGGTATCGCGTGAATTCGCCGTCAAGACGTGCCAGCGTCGCCGCAAGATCGAATCGGAATCCGTCGATACCAATGCGTTTGGCCCAATAGCGCAACGAATCCACGGCGAACGTGGTGACGTGCGTGTTGGTGAAATCAAGCGTGTTGCCGCAACCGGTGGTGTCGTACAGGCGGCTGATCTTGTCTTTGGTGCGTCGGTAGTACGAGAGATTGTCAAGGCCTCGCCAGCAAATGGTCGGGCCTTCGGGGCCTGATTCGCAGGTGTGGTTGTACACCACGTCCATGATGACCTCGAAACCGGCCTCATGCATGGCCCGCACCATGTCGATGACCTCCTGCCGCACGGCGCCCGCTCCCGCTTCCTGCGCCTGTTTGGTGGCGTACGAGGCTTCGGGGGCGAAGTAGCCGAGCGTGGAATAGCCCCAGTAATTCGTGCGATTGCGTTCCTGCAGGAACAGTTCGGATTGCTTGGCTTGGATGGGCAGCAGTTCGATGGATGTCACGCCGAGGTCCTGCAGATAGGAGAGCGTGGCCGGATGGGCGAGGCCGGCATAGGTGCCGCGCAATTCCGGAGGAAGCCATGGGGCGTTCGCGGTGAATCCTTTGACGTGCAGTTCGTAGATGACGGTTTTGCTCCATGGCACATGCGGGTGGGATGGTTCTCCCATATGCTTGTTGATGTCGCGGTCGTCAATGGCTACGGAAACAGGCATGTGTCCCAGAGAGTCCACGGTGCTCATCGGTCCGAACGGCGAACCGGCGACCTTGCCGTTTTTGATCTCGCATTCGTAGGCGAAGGCGCCCGGGCCGAGTTCCATCTTGCCTTCGATGCCTTTGGCGTATGGGTCGAGCAGCAGTTTGTATGGATTGAAGCTCACGCCATGGTTTGGATCCCATGGGCCGTTGACGCGGTATCCGTATTGCATGCCGTCCCATGCTTGTGGCACGTGCACGTACCACAGTCCGTAGTTGGGACCGTCCATGCGGAACAGTGTTTCGCGAAGATTGAGCGAGGGAATGCGTCTGGTGCAGATGCGCTGTTTTTTGGCCTGATCGATGAACGTGAGTCCGGGTTCGTTGAACAGCCGTGCGGCGTCGGCATAGAAGGCGCTCGGTTGGTCAAGTGGTTCAAGTACGCAAAACCACACTTGGTCTGCTGTTTCTGAGCGGACAACGGCGTCCGCGCCACCATCGTCGGTGAAATAGAGACCTGGTCGGGTTGCGTAGCGGTGCAAAGGTGGGTTCTTCATAACCTCATTCTAAACACTTTGAAATTATCTGTTGACTTGCTATGTCGAGGCTGTCGACGCTCGTGCCGGTTTGATCCAGCCGTGAGCTTGAACTCGAGCAGGTGCAGGACTTCCTCGACGGCAAAATCGCCGCCGCTTCCAAGGCTGTCGTCAAAATCGGTGCCGGACGCTGTTTATTCGTCCTGAACAGCTTGGAATTAGCGAAAAAGTATCACGACATGACGGCAAATGCGCCGCCGACATCGCCGCATAGCGCATATCCTAATCACAAAAGGGAAAAATCAATCGTATTCATCGTTATCAGGAGGTAATTTTATGACGAAAGCAATGTCTGAATTCACTACCGATCTGCAGCATTCCGGCATGCCGGCGAAGGATCTCGACGAAACCATCGAATTCTATACGAAGAAGCTTGGTTTCGAACTGGCCGGACTGTTCCATAACGGCGAAAATCGTTGCGCATTCCTGCGTTACGGCCATCTGACCATCGAAACGTGGGAGGGTGATCCGGCTCCGCTGACCACTGGTGCCATCAATCATTGGGCATTCGACACTCCCGACATCGAAGCCGCATTCGAAAACGCGAAGGAACTCGGGCTGAATTTCAAAGATAACGAAATCCAGCATATCGACAGCTTCTGGGAGCATGGCATCCGCTACTTCAACGTGTACGGACCGAACGGCGAAACCATTGAATTCTGTCAAATTGTCAAATAACTATCGTTAGATGATTGCTGTCAAATAATCGTTGAAAACAAATACAACAGGCGAAACAGACGGAAGCAAACAAAGAAGCGTGCGCTGAACCTTATATACGGGTTCGGAACACGCTTCTTTTTTGTTATGCAATCGATGCGACTAATGCGATTAATATGTGCGCAAAAGCGGTCACATATCGCATAGTTCGCGTACGTACGGCTCCACAAAACGCAGAGCCGCGCCGATAATGTCTTGATGGTCGAGCGCCATTCCCTTGCGCAGGGTGAAATCCGTGGTGCCGAATGGCGTATGTTCCACCACGCGTTCGCGTAGTCCGGCCATATCGTCATCATCGAGATATTGTGCTGCCTCACCGCTGATGATCACGTCACCGGCCAGTACCGAGCGAATATTCGTTACCGCCAGCGCCACATAATCCAGCCATTGCGAGAATCGTTCGCGATGCTCCTGCTCGCCTTGTTCCAACACCGAGAAGAAGCCGGGCAGGCTTTCGCCGTCTTCCATCAGCGTTTCCGGCGAGCAATACGTATCCATGCAGCCCTGTTGTCCGCAGTAGCAGGTGTTGCCTCCTGGAATCAGCGTCATATGTTCGATTGAGCCATTGCATTGGTTGGGCCCTTGGTAGAGCGATCCGTCTACGATGACCGCGCCTCTGGGGCGTCGCTCGAGGTAGATGCAGACGGCATCCTTCAGATTGTGGTCGAACCAGAGTTCCGCCATGGCAGAAGCGTCGGAATCGTGAATCATCAGCGACGGATAGTTGAGGCCGTGGCTGAGTTCGTTGAGTTTCAGGCCGGTGTTGTTCATGATTTTGCCGAAGGTGATCGACTGCCCGTCTGCCGATACGATGCCTTGCATGCAGAAGGCCACGCCTCGCACCGTGCTGCCTTGTTTCGCCAGTTCCTGTGCGAAATCGTTGATGATGCCGTTCATGCGCTGGTAGTAGGCGTCGTTGTTACGATAGGGGAGTGTGCGCTGTCTGGTGGCCACGGATTTGCCGTTCAGATCAATGGCGATGGCCGTGATTCGTGTGGTTTGGATTCGCACGCCGATAGCCACGCTGGAGTGTGCCGCGAATTCGTAGATTTGCGCTTTGCGTCCACCGGTGGATTGCTGCATCTCGCCTTTGACGATGAGCCCGTCGGCCTCCATGGCGCGCAGATTCTGCGTGATGGTTGGCAGGCTGAGCCCTAATTCGTGTTCGAACATCTGCTTGGTGGCTGAACCTTGAGTGTAGATGAACGCGGTCATGGCCTTGAGATTGGCTTCTTTGACTGATAGGGCGGATTGGGCTTTCACTGGTTGATCCTTCCTGCGCAACTTCTTTTCCAAGATTACTTCATAAAAGTCCTTTCCTTATGTCTCGTGTTGGTCTGAGATATCAGGTATTGCAAAAAAGTATCAAAAACAGCTGTGCATAAAGGATTTTCTGCCACTTTTCTGCGTCGAAAATATATTTATCAACAAAAAGTTGAGACGGTGACAACGACGTTCTACCAAGAAAAGAGACATGTTATGAAGATAGGTCTGCCGCGCACGCTATTGGCCGGCTTGGTCGCCATAGCGGTGTTCATGACCGGCGATGGCTTTGAATTGACTTTTTTGTCCAAATACATCGTGGACCAGGGATTCAGCTCTTCGCAATCGTCGCTGATGTTCACCATGTACGGGCTGGTGGCTGCGCTTGCCGGCTGGGCGTCCGGTGTGCTAGCTGAAATGTTCGGTGCCAAACGCATCATGCTTATCGGCGCGAGCGCCTGGGTCGTTTTGCACCTGCTGTTCGTTGGTGTGGCGCTGCCGAGCGGCGTCTATCCGCTGATGTTAGGCGTGTATGCGTTGCGGGGTGTTGGTTACCCGCTGTTCATCTACTCGTTCGTGGTGTTGATGGCGCAAACCATCGATCCTGCCAAGCTCGCGTCGGCCATGGGGTGGTTTTGGGCCGCCTACTCGTTCGGCATCGGCGTATTTGGCGCATATTTGCCGAGTTTCACCATTCCGATGGTGGGCGAGTACTATTCGCTGTGGCTTTCGTTGCCGTTTTCTATAGCTGGACTGCTGATTTGCCTGCTGATGGTGCCGAAAAGCAAGGGTTCTGGCACCTCTTCCATGAGCAATGCAGACAAGCTGCGCGAGCTTAGTCGAGGAGTCACCATTCTGGTGCATAATCGCCAAATCACTTTGGCTGCGGTGGTGCGTGTGATCTGCAATCTGACGTTGTATGGCTTTCCCGTCATCATGCCACTCTACTTGGCCACTACCAACAATGGCGGCGGCGCTTGGTTTAAGGTTTCGCAATGGAGTCAGATTTGGGGATTCCAGTTTGTGGTCACCATTTTCGGCAATGTGTTCTGGGGTCGTATGGGCGATTCGCATGGTTGGATGCGGCAAATGCGCTGGTTTGGCTGCTGGTTCTGTGTGATCGGCACGCTGGGCATGTATTACATTCCGCAGTTTTTCGGGGCGAATATGGTGCTTATGTGTGCTGATGCAGTTGTTCTTGGATTGGGAATTTCCGCTTTCGTTCCTATGGGAGCCGTGTTTCCTGCGTTGGCGTTGGAACATAAGGGTGCTGCGATTTCCGCGCATAATTTCGCTTCCGGCCTGGCTACGTTTTTCGGTCCGCTGATTGCGACGGTGCTGGTTTCCACTATCGGATTCGGCGGCGTGTGCTGGACGTATGCGATCTGCTATGCGATCGGATCGTTGGTCACGTTCGGCATTCATCCTCATCAACCCGGATTTGACGATCGCGGCCATCGCATTGCCGCGATCGAGCGTAACTAATCGCAATTGAATATCAATTGCTCGATCATCATTTTTCTCAAAAAACATCATTATCCACAAAGGAGAATAATCATGAAGGCAGTCGTTCTCGAAGAGCAGGGCGTCATCAATGTGCGTGAGGTGCCTGACGTCCCCGCACCTGGTCTAGGCGAGCTGAAGATCGCGCCGCATACCGTTGGTGTGTGCGGTTCCGACCTGCACTATTACACTCATGGTCGCGTGGGCAAATATGTGGTGGAGCAGCCGATGATTCTCGGTCATGAGGCTTCCGGCACGGTGGTTGAGGTCGGTCCTGGCGTCGAAGGCTTCAAGGTGGGCGATCGTGTGGCCATGGAGCCCGGCATTCCGGATATGAGTTCGCGTGCCAGCAAACTGGGCATGTATAACGTCGATCCTGCGGTGCGTTTCTTTGCCACTCCGCCGATTGATGGCTGCCTGTGCGAAACGGTGAACCATCCTGCGGCGTTCACCTACAAGCTGCCCGACAATGTGAGCTTCGGTGAGGGTGCGCTGCTTGAACCGTTGGCTGTGGGCATGTGGTCCGCCACCAAGGCTCGTATCAAGCCGGGCGATGTCTGCGTGGTCACCGGATCGGGCACGGTCGGCATGCTGACCGCGTCGTGCGCGTTGGCAGGTGGTGCTTCCAAGGTGCTGATTTCTGATGTGTCGGCAATCAAACTGGCGATTGCGGCTCAGATTCCAGGTATTATTCCGGTGGATCTCACCAAAGAGGATCTGGTGGAGCGCGTCCGTGAGGAAACGGGGGGTTGGGGTGCTGATGTGGCTTTCGAGTGCTCGGGCTCGCCGAAGTCATACGAGACATTCTGGAAGCTGATTGCTCCCGGTGGCGCTGCCGTTATCGTTGGCATTCCGGTCAGTCCGGTGGCTATCGACATTACGGAACTGCAGGCTACCGAGGTGCGCATCGAAAATATCTTCCGTTATGCCAATGTGTATCAGAAGGCCATTGACCTCGTGGCTAACGGTAAACTGAATCTGAAGCCATTCATCACCGACACCTATGCGATGGAGGATGCCAAGGCGGCGTTCGATCGCATGGCCGAGGGGCGTCCTGGAGATATTAAGCTGCAGATTACCGTGAATAACGACTGACGTTACGCGCGTTACGGAACGACGAAAGGGGTCTAGGCCATGGGTGCTGTTGTACAAGTCAACGATAATCGGCATGGGAAGGCGGCTTTGGCTCAGACCTCTTTTGGTGGATTCGTGCCGAAAGGTGGAAGTTCGAACGATTCCGGCGTATTGGAGATCATTGTGCCGGACGCGCAGGCTTCGGTGCGTTGGGTGAAGCATGGCTACCCAAGCTCGTTGGCGAAATGGCATCATCATCCTCATATTGAAATTCATCTGATTCGGGAAGGTACCGGATTGATGATGGCGGGCAATGCCGTTGTTCCGTATGAGGCCGGGCAGGTTGCGCTGATTGGTTCGAATCTTCCGCATAATTGGGTGTCCGACATCGCTCCGGGGGAGCGGCTTCGTCAGCGTGATGTGGTGTGCCATGTGCGTCCGGAAACCATACGTCTGCTGATGTCTGGATTTCCGGAAACGTCTGGTTTTGCAATGGTGTTGAGGCGTGCGGGGCAGGCGTTGGTGCTGAGCGGTGAATCCGCTCGTCAGGCCGGTTCGATTCTGGAAAGCATGGAGGAACATAGTCTTGCTTGCCGTGTTAGTGATCTGATTCGTGTGTTGGATGTGTTCGCGCATGCCTCAGCAGATGAATCCTATACAGTGGTTGCGTCCGGATACGATCCGGCTGTATGCAGCGGTGCGGAAAGTGTGGTCAACGATGCCATTGAGTACATTTCCTCGCATCTGAGCGGTGAAATTAGCCTGGATTTGGCCGCTCGTCAGGCTGGAATGAGTGTGTCGGCTTTCTCTCGTCTGTTCAAAAGGGCCGCAGGAATAAGGTTTTCGGATTTTGTTCGACGATTGCGTATCGGGCATGCGTGCAGATTGCTGACGACCACGAATCAAAGCGTCGCGTCGATTCGTCGTGCTTGCGGATATGGAAACGCTTCGAATTTCAATCGTCGCTTCTTTGAAGAAACGGGCGAAACTCCTACTGGCTGGCGGAAAAAATACATTGGACGGACAAGATAAGTAAATAAACTTTGTAAAAGTTTGATATGATTGATATCATATAGAAAATACTTTTATAAAAGATGAGGAGGTGAGACTTGAGAAAGTGTGTGTGATTTATGATAAAAAGCAACAAAAACGCTCAAAATGATGTTTTTAAAGCTTTTTCTCTTCACAAAAGAACGCAATCTAAACATTAAATGAACAGAATATAACATTTCTCTTGCGACACGACGCAGTGGAAAATCATATTGCATACTCGCTAAAGTGTGTCCTGGGTCACAAAAGACCAGCAACGCGTCCATCCGCTTCGAGGTGGGTGGAATAACGGGAAACTACTTTGCAAACCCCCAAAGAATCGAGGAGGACTTCAAGTGGCAGACGCAAAGAAGGAAGAGCCGACCAAGCCGACTCCGGAAGAGAAGCTCGCCGCAGCCGAGGCTGAGGTCGACGCTCTGGTCAAGAAGGGCCTGAAGGCCCTTGATGAATTCGAGAAGCTCGATCAGAAGCAGGTTGACCGTATCGTCGCCAAGGCTTCCGTCGCAGCGCTGAACAAGCACTTGGTGCTCGCCAAGATGGCCGTCGAGGAGACCCACCGTGGTCTGGTCGAAGACAAGGCCACCAAGAACATCTTCGCCTGCGAGCATGTCACCAACTACCTGGCTGGTCAGAAGACCGTCGGCATCATCCGCGAGGACGACGTGCTGGGCATCGACGAGATCGCCGAGCCGGTCGGCGTCGTCGCCGGCGTGACCCCGGTCACCAACCCGACCTCCACCGCCATCTTCAAGTCGCTGATCGCACTGAAGACCCGCTGCCCGATCATCTTCGGCTTCCACCCGGGCGCGCAGAAGTGCTCCGTAGAAGCCGCCAAGATCGTGCGTGACGCGGCCATCGAGGCAGGCGCTCCCGAGAACTGTATCCAGTGGATCGAGCACCCGTCCATCGAAGCCACCGGCGCCCTGATGAAGCATGACGGTATCGCCACCATCCTCGCCACCGGTGGTCCGGGCATGGTCAAGGCCGCATACTCCTCCGGCAAGCCGGCCCTCGGCGTCGGCGCTGGCAACGCTCCGGCATATGTCGACAAGAACGTTGACATCGTGCGCGCCGCCAACGATCTGGTGCTCTCCAAGCACTTCGATTACGGCATGATCTGCGCCACCGAGCAGGCCATCATCGCCGACAAGGAAGTCTACGCTCCGCTGATCAAGGAACTCAAGCGTCGCAAGGCCTATTTCGTGAACGCTGACGAGAAGGCCAAGCTCGAGCAGTACATGTTCGGCTGCACCGCTTACTCCGGACAGACCCCGAAGCTCAACTCCGTGGTGCCGGGCAAGTCCCCGCAGTACATCGCCAAGGCCGCCGGCTTCGAGATTCCGGAAGACGCCACCATCCTTGCCGCTGAGTGCAAGGAAGTCGGCGAGAACGAGCCGCTGACCATGGAGAAGCTTGCTCCGGTCCAGGCCGTGCTGAAGTCCGACAACAAGGAACAGGCCTTCGAGATGTGCGAAGCCATGCTCAAGCATGGTGCAGGCCACACCGCAGCCATCCATACCAACGATCAGGCTCTGGTCCGCGAGTACGGCCAGCGCATGCACGCCTGCCGTATCATCTGGAACTCCCCGAGCTCCCTCGGCGGCGTGGGCGACATCTACAACGCCATCGCCCCGTCCCTGACCCTGGGCTGCGGCTCCTACGGCGGCAACTCCGTGTCCGGCAACGTCCAGGCAGTCAACCTTCTCAACATCAAGCGCATCGCTCGGAGGAACAACAACATGCAGTGGTTCAAGATTCCGGCCAAGACCTACTTCGAGCCGAACGCCATCAAGTACCTGCGCGACATGTACGGCATCGAAAAGGCCGTCATCGTGTGCGATAAGGTCATGGAGCAGCTCGGCATCGTTGACAAGATCATCGATCAGCTGCGTGCACGTTCCAACCGCGTGACCTTCCGTATCATCGATTATGTCGAGCCGGAGCCGAGCGTCGAAACCGTCGAGCGCGGCGCCGCCATGATGCGCGAGGAGTTCGAGCCGGATACCATCATCGCCGTCGGCGGTGGTTCCCCGATGGATGCGTCCAAGATCATGTGGCTGCTGTACGAGCACCCGGAAATCTCCTTCTCCGATGTGCGTGAGAAGTTCTTCGATATCCGTAAGCGCGCGTTCAAGATTCCGCCGCTGGGCAAGAAGGCCAAGCTGGTGTGCATCCCGACTTCCTCCGGCACCGGTTCCGAAGTCACGCCGTTCGCTGTGATTACCGACCACAAGACCGGCTATAAGTACCCGATCACCGATTACGCGCTGACCCCGTCCGTCGCTATCGTCGATCCGGTGCTGGCACGTACTCAGCCGCGCAAGCTGGCTTCCGATGCTGGTTTCGATGCTCTGACCCACGCTTTTGAGGCTTATGTGTCCGTGTATGCCAACGACTTCACCGATGGTATGGCACTGCACGCTGCCAAGCTGGTTTGGGACAACCTCGCTGAGTCCGTCAATGGCGAGCCGGGTGAGGAGAAGACCCGTGCCCAGGAGAAGATGCATAATGCCGCCACCATGGCCGGCATGGCTTTCGGCTCCGCCTTCCTTGGCATGTGCCACGGCATGGCCCACACCATTGGTGCACTGTGCCACGTGGCCCACGGCCGCACCAACTCCATCCTCCTGCCGTACGTGATCCGTTACAACGGTTCCGTGCCGGAGGAGCCGACCAGCTGGCCGAAGTACAACAAGTACATCGCTCCGGAACGCTACCAGGAGATCGCCAAGAACCTTGGCGTGAACCCGGGCAAGACTCCGGAAGAGGGCGTCGAGAACCTGGCCAAGGCCGTTGAGGACTACCGTGACAACAAGCTCGGCATGAACAAGAGCTTCAAGGAGTGCGGTGTGGATGAGGACTACTACTGGTCCATCATCGACCAGATCGGCATGCGCGCCTACGAAGACCAGTGCGCACCGGCGAACCCGCGTATCCCGCAGATCGAGGATATGAAGGACATCGCCATCGCGGCCTACTACGGCGTCAGCCAGGAGGAAGGCCACAAGCTGCGCGTCCAGCGTCAGGGCGAAGCCGCTACGGAGGAAGCTTCCGAGCGCGCCTGATCGCAATATCGCAACGTGACTCCTTATATAAAAGATGTGAAGTGAAGCGTATATAAGGAGTCGTGCAAAAGGAGCCTGATGGGAAACCATCAGGCTCCTTTTTTATAGTGAGGGGGAAGTGGACCGTCGCCGTTACCTTCCGCGTTCTTCATCGAAAGAAGACGCGTGATTGTGTTGGCGCGACACCGCGAAAAACGTTGGAAAAACCGCGACACGCGCGAATTCCATATGTTCACCCCTGATGCTTAGATAAAGAAGTTGCCTGATTTTAGGGCTCGCAAATTGTAATTCAAAAAGCGAGCGTGGCACAGCGGCTCACTCCGGTGAGAAGCTGCATGGCTGCGCACTGATGTGGTATGGCCACGGAACTTCCACGGTTCCGGGGGTCTTCTGCGCCGGTGCCCTTGGAAGCAGGCTGGTAAACAGTAAATAACGAATCGCTAGAAAGGGCGGAAGGCAATGGCGGGACAGAAAATCCGCATCAGGCTTAAGTCCTATGACCATGAGGTCATCGACCAATCGGCGAAGAAGATCGTCGAAACGGTGACGAACGCGGGCGCAACTGTGGTTGGCCCGGTTCCGCTCCCGACCGAGAAGAACGTGTTCGTCGTTATCCGTTCTCCTCACAAGTACAAGGATTCTCGCGAGCATTTCGAGATGCGCACTCATAAGCGTCTCATCGACATTGTGGACCCGACCCCGAAGGCCGTGGACTCCCTCATGCATATTGATCTGCCCGCAGACGTGAACATCGAGATCAAGCTGTAAGGGAGGAGGGAACCATTATGTCTAATCGCACTGCACTGCTGGGCAAGAAGCTCGGTATGTCTCAGGTCTGGGACGAGAACGGTTTCTTCGTTCCTGTGACCCTCGTTGACGTGTCCACCAACGTGGTGACCGCTGTCAAGTCCGAAGAGTCCGACGGCTACAAGGCTGTTCAGCTTGGCTACGGCCAGGTTGACCCGACCAAGGTGACCAAGCCGCTCGCCGGCCACTTCGCCAAGGCTGGCGTCACCCCGCGTCGTCACCTCGCTGAGGTCCGCACCGATAACGCCGAAGAGTTCGAGCCGGGTCAGGAGCTGACCGCTGAGCTGTTCCCGGAAGGCACCCTGGTCGACGTGACCGGTACCACCAAGGGCAAGGGCTTCGCAGGCACCATCAAGCGTTGGGGCTTCAAGTCCTATCGTCGTACTCACGGCTCTCACAAGAACGAGCGTCGTCCTGGCTCTGTTGGCGCATGCGCCACCCCGAGCCGCATCCTCAAGGGCAAGCGTATGGCTGGCCGCATGGGTCATGTGACCAACACCGCGCTGAACCTCACCATCGTTTCGTCGGATGTTGAGAACGGCGTGCTGGCTATCAAGGGCGCCATTCCGGGCCCGAAGGGCAGCATCGTTCTCGTCCGTTCGGCAGTGAAGGGAGCCTGATAAATCATGGCAAACGTTACTCTGAACGTCACCGATAACCAGGGCAAGGCCACCGGCACCGTCGATGCCCCGGCTGAGATCTTCGGCTTCTCCGCTGAAGAAGTTCAGTCCCGCATCCCGCTGATCCACCAGGTCGTCATCGCCCAGCTCGCCGCTGCTCGCCAGGGCACCCACGCCACCAAGACTCGTGGCATGGTTTCCGGCGGTGGCCGCAAGCCGTGGAAGCAGAAGGGCACCGGTCGTGCTCGTCAGGGCTCCATCCGTGCACCGCAGTGGTACCACGGCGGCACCGTGTTCGGTCCGCAGCCGCGTGACTACTCCCAGCGCACCCCGAAGAAGATGAAGGCCGCTGCTCTGAAGTACGTGCTTTCCGATCGTGCCAATGCCGGTCACGTGGCCGTTGTCGACTTCGGTGTTTCCGAAGCCCCGTCCACCAAGGCCGCCGTTGCCGCTCTTACCCCGGTGACCGAGAACAAGTTCACCACCGTGGTGCTCTCTCGCGAGAATGTGAACGAATGGCTTTCCGTTCGTAACATCCCGACCGTTCACCCGATCTTCGCCGATCAGCTCAACACGTACGATGTGGTCACCGCTCAGTACGTGGTCTTCTCCAAGGAAGGCTTTGATGCTTTCCTCGCTGCGAAGGCTGAGCCGGCTGCAAAGGAGGCCTGATTTTCATGGTCGCTATTCACAAGCCCGCACACGACATCATCCTCAAGCCTGTCGTTTCTGAGAAGAGCTACGCTCTGTCCGATCGCGGTCAGTACACCTTCGTGGTGGCCCCGAACGCGAACAAGGTTCAGATCAAGCAGGCAATCGAAGAGATCTTCAATGTCAAGGTGACGAACGTCAACACCCTCAACCGCGCCGGCAAGCGCCAGCGCACCCGCAACGGTTTCGGCCAGCGCGTCAATCAGAAGCGCGCCATCGTGACCGTCGCCGAGGGCCAGACGATCGACATCTTCGGTAACTGAAGGCTAGCCGAGAAAAGTTAAAGGAAGAACTAGATTATGGCTATCCGCGTTTATAAGCCGACGACTGCAGGCCGCCGTAACGCGTCCGTCTCGGACTTCTCCGAGCTTACGCGCTCCACGCCTGAGAAGTCGCTGGTTCGCAAGCTCAGCAAGACTGGCGGTCGTAACTCCTACGGCCGTATGACCTCCCGTCATCGCGGCGGCGGTCACAAGCGCCAGTACCGTCTCATCGACTTCAAGCGTTGGGACAAGGACGGCGTGCCGGCCAAGGTCGCTCACATCGAGTACGACCCGAACCGTTCCGCCCGCATCGCACTGCTGCACTACGCAGACGGTGAGAAGCGTTACATCATCGCTCCGGAAGGCATCAAGCAGGGCGACGTCATCGAGACCGGCGCTCAGGCTGATATCAAGCCGGGCAACAACCTGCCGCTGCGCAACATCCCGACCGGTACCGTGGTGCACGCGATTGAGCTCCGCCCGCTGGGTGGCGCCAAGATCGCCCGCTCCGCCGGTGCTGCCGTGCAGCTCGTCGCCAAGGATGGCGCCTACGCTCAGCTGCGTATGCCGTCCGGCGAAATCCGCAACGTGGACGCTCGCTGCCGCGCGACCGTTGGTGAGGTCGGTAATTCCGATCACGCCAACATCCAGCTTGGCAAGGCAGGCCGCGCTCGTTGGATGGGCAAGCGCCCGATCACCCGTGGTGAGTCCATGAACCCTGTCGATCACCCGCACGGCGGTCGTACCCGCGGTGGCAAGCCGCCGGTTTCTCCGTGGGGCAAGGGCGAGGTTCGTACCCGCCGTCCGAAGAAGGCTTCGAACAAGATGATTGTTCGTCGTCGCCCGAATGGTAAGAACCGTAAGTAAGGGAGTGTCGAGTAGATGACTCGTAGCATCAAGAAGGGCCCCTTCGTCGACGCCCACCTGCAGAAGAAAGTCGACGAGCAGAACGAGAAGGGTACGCACAACGTCATCAAGACGTGGTCCCGTCGTTCGATGATCACCCCTGATTTCATCGGACACACCTTCGCCGTTCATGATGGCCGCAAGCATGTTCCGGTGTTCGTCACCGAATCCATGGTTGGCCACAAGCTCGGTGAGTTCGCCCCGACCAAGACCTTCAAGGGTCATGTGAAGGACGACAAGAAGGCACGCCGCTAAAGGAGAGTAAGGACACATGGAAGCTAAAGCAATCGCTCGTCACGTCCGCGTGACGCCGCGCAAGGCTCGCCGTATGGTCGACCTCATCCGAGGCAAGAAGGCGACCGAAGCCATCACCATTCTGAAGTTCGCTCCGCAGGACGCATCCCTCCCGGTGCGTAAGGTCCTGGAGAGCGCCATCGCGAACGCTCGTGTGAAGGCCGACAAGGCCGGCGAGCCGTTCCGCGAGAACGACCTGGTCGTGAAGGAGACCTATGTGGACGAAGGCGTGACGCTCAAGCGTTTCCGCGCCCGTGCACAGGGCCGTGCCGCTCGTATCAACAAGCGCACCAGCCACATCACGGTCGTCGTCGCTAACAAGGAAGGAAACCGCTAAAGATGGGTCAGAAGATCAATCCGTTTGGCTACCGCCTGGGAATCACTGAGAACCATCGTTCCAAGTGGTTCTCCGATTCCAACAAGGTTGGCGAACGCTACCGCGACTTCGTTCTCGAAGATGACGCCATCCGCAAGGCCATGAGCAAGGACCTCGAGCGTGCGGGCGTGTCCCGCATCGTCATCGAGCGTACCCGCGACCGCGTGCGTGTGGACATCCACACCGCTCGTCCGGGCATCGTCATCGGCCGTCGTGGCGCTGAGGCTGAGCGCGTTCGCGCCAAGCTCGAGAAGCTCACCGGCAAGCAGGTCCAGCTCAACATCTTCGAAGTGAAGAACGCCGCACTGGACGCCCAGCTCGTCGCACAGGGCATCGCTGAGCAGCTCACCAACCGCGTGACTTTCCGTCGCGCGATGCGTAAGGCCCAGCAGGATGCCATGCGTGCAGGCGCCAAGGGTATCCGTATCAAGCTCTCCGGCCGCCTTGGTGGCGCCGAAATGAGCCGTTCCGAGTTCTATCGCGAGGGTCGCGTTCCGCTGCAGACCCTGCGTGCCCTCATTGATTACGGCTTCTTCGAGGCCAAGACCACTTACGGCCGTATCGGCGTGAAGGTCTGGATCTACAAGGGCGATATGACCGAGCGTGAGTTCGAAGAGCAGCAGGCACAGCAGAGCAACAACCGCCAGGGCCGTCGCGGCGATCGTCGTCCGCGTCGCGGCCAGCGCAACGCTGCTCCGCAGCAGAACGCAGCAGCAGAGGCTCCGGCCGCTGCTGAGGCACCTGCCGCAACGGAAACGAAGGAGTGAGCTGAGAATGCTTATCCCAAAGAGAACCAAGTATCGTAAGCAGCACCGTCCGGTCCGCCGTGGCATGTCCAAGGGCGGCAACGAGATCGCTTTCGGCGATTTCGGTATCCAGGCTCTGGCTCCGGCTTATGTGACCAACCGCCAGATCGAGGCCGCTCGTATCGCCATGACCCGCTACATCAAGCGTGGTGGCCGCGTGTGGATCACGATCTTCCCGGATCGTCCGCTGACCAAGAAGCCGCTCGGCACCCGAATGGGTTCCGGTAAGGGTACTCCGGAATTCTGGATCGCCAACGTCCACCCGGGTCGCGTTATGTTCGAGATCGGTGGCGTGTCCGAGGATGTCGCTCGTGAGGCTCTGCGCCGCGCAATCGACAAACTCCCCATGAAGTGCCGTGTTATTGCTCGTGAAGGCGGTGACATCTGATGGCAGTCGGAACTGCAGACTACACCATGAAGAATCTCAACGAGAAGACCAACGAGGAGATCGAGGGCTTCCTCAAGAAGTCCAAGGAAGAGCTGTTCAACCTGCGCTTCCAGTCCGCGACCGGTCAGCTCGAAAACACCGCCCGCCTCAAGGCGGTCAAGCACGACATCGCCAGGATGTACACCATCCTGCGCGAGCGTGAGCTCGGCATCAGCCAGGCCCCCGAGGCGACCGAAACGAAAGCTGAGGAGAAGTAATGGCTGAAGAGCGTAACTTCCGCAAGGTTCGTCGCGGTTACGTCGTGTCCGATAAGATGGACAAGACGATTTCCGTCGAGCTCGAGCAGCGTTCGACCCACCCGCTTTACGGCAAGGTTGTGCGCTCCACTCGTACGGTCAAGGTCCATGATGAACACAACGAGGCTCACATTGGCGACCTCGTGAGTATTATGGAGACTCGGCCCCTGAGCAAGACCAAGCGTTGGCGTCTCGATAGCATTATCGAGCGCGCTAAGTAAATAAGTTCGGCAAGGCTCCGTGAGTCACCCCGCCTGCTTCTAGCAGGCAGGCGGGGTGCTTGGGGAGAACCAGCTCGGCTAAGGAGAATCAATGATTCAGCAGGAAACGCGGCTTCATGTCGCCGACAACACGGGTGCGAAGGAACTCCTCGCCATCCGAGTGCTCGGCGGATCGAAGCGACGCTATGCCGGCATCGGTGACGTGATCGTCGCCTCCGTCAAGGACGCCATCCCTGGCGGGTCGGTCAAGAAGGGCGACGTCGTCAAGGCTGTCGTCGTCCGCACTGTCAAGGAACACCGTCGTGTCGACGGCTCCTACATCAAGTTCGACGAGAACGCCGCCGTCATTCTCGGCTCTGGCCGTGAACCGAAGGGCACTCGTATCTTCGGACCGGTCGGTCGTGAACTGCGCGACAAGCGCTTCATGAAGATCGTGTCCCTCGCCCCGGAGGTGATCTGACATGGCAGCCAAGATTAAGAGCGGCGACCTGGTCAAGGTCATCCGCGGCAAGGATCGCGGCAAGGAAGGCACCGTCAAGCAGGTGCTCAAGGACGATCGTCTGATCGTCGAGGGCGTGCAGATCGTCAAGAAGCACGTCCGCGCCACGCAGCAGGGCCAGCAGGCCGGCATCGTGGCTGTCGAGGCTCCGATCCATCGCTCCAACGTGATGGTCATCGACCCGGAGACCAAGCAGCCGACCCGCGTTGGCAGCACCGTCGATAAGGAAGAGGCGCGTGACGGCAAGGTGAAGACCGTGCGCGTGCGCGTCGCCAAGAAGTCCGGAAAGGAGCTGGCATGACCGATACTACTGTCGAAGCGCCGGCCACCCCGCGCTTGAAGGTCAAGTACAACGAGCAGATCATTCCTGAGCTCGAGAAGGAGTTCAAGTACTCCAACCCGATGCAGGTTGCCCGTGTCCAGAAGGTCGTCGTCTCCATGGGTGTTGGTGCCGCTGCCCGCGACTCCAAGCTCATCGAAGGTGCCGTCAAGGACCTCACCCTGATCACCGGCCAGAAGCCGAAGATCACCAAGGCCAAGAAGTCCGTTGCGCAGTTCCACCTGCGTGAAGGCCAGGCCATCGGTGCGTACGTCACCCTGCGTGGCGACCGCATGTGGGAGTTCCTGGACCGTCTGCTGACCCTCGCGCTGCCCCGTATCCGCGACTTCCGCGGCATCAACGGCCACCAGTTCGATGGCCAGGGCAACTACAACTTTGGTCTCACCGAGCAGTCCATGTTCCACGAGATCGATCCTGATTCGATCGATCACGTGCGCGGTATGGACATCACTGTGGTGACCTCCACCAAGGACGACAAGGAAGCTTACGCGCTGCTGAAGCACCTCGGCTTCCCCTTCAAGGAGAACTGATATGGCAAAAACCGCTCTTAAGAACAAGGCGGCCGGCAAGCCGAAGTTCAAGGTCCGCGCTACACGCGCTGCCAGGTCTGCGGTCGTCCCCACTCCGTCTACCGCAAGTTCGGCCTGTGCCGCATCTGCCTTCGTGAGAAGGCTCACCGCGGTGAACTGCCCGGCGTTACGAAGTCCAGTTGGTAAACATCGACGCTGAAGGTCCGCGGCCCGAACGCTTCTAGAAGAAGCGTGAGGGCGGCGGAAACCATAGCGAGAAAGGGCAACAAGCCCAAATGACAATGACAGATCCGATCGCAGACATGCTTACGCGTCTGCGTAATGCGAGCGCGGCCAAGCACGAAACCGTGGATATGCCGTACTCCAAGTTCAAGGCGAACATCGCCGAGATCCTGAAGCGTGAAGGCTACATCAAGGACTTCACCGCTAAGGAAGCCAAGGTCGGCCAGACTCTTGAGGTCACCCTCAAGTACGGTCCGAACGGTGAGCGTTCCATTCAGGGTATCAAGCGCATCTCCAAGCCGGGCCTTCGTCGTTACGCGAAGTCCGACTCCCTGCCGATGCCGCTCGGTGGCCTGGGTATCGCCATCATCTCGACTTCTTCGGGACTGCTGACTCAGAAGGAATGCCTCGACCGAGGCATTGGCGGCGAAATTGTCGCCTTCGTGTGGTGAGAAAGGAGAGCTGAAACATGGCATCGCATATTGGTAAGCTCCCCATCGCCATCCCTGCTGGCGTTGAAGTCAAGATTGAAGGCCAGAACTTCTCCGCCAAGGGCGCTAAGGGTTCTGACTCCTACGTGGTTCCGGAAGGCATCACCGCTGCCGTTGAAGGCAACGAGATTGTCCTGACCGCTGCTGATGACCTGCGTCCGACCCGTGCCAAGCACGGTCTGGCTCGTTCCATCATGGCCGGCATGGTCAAGGGTGTTCACGATGGCTACTCCAAGACTCTTGAGATCGTCGGCACCGGTTACCGCGCCGTCGCCAAGGGCCAGGGCATCGAGTTCTTCCTCGGCTACTCCCACACCATCACCGTCAACCCGCCCGAAGGCATCACCCTGAAGGTGACCGACGCCAACCACGTGGTTGTCGAAGGCACCGACAAGCAGGTCGTGGGCCAGGTTGCCGCCAACATCCGCAAGCTGCGCGCTCCGGAACCCTACAAGGGCAAGGGCATCAAGTACTCCGATGAACGCATCCTGCGCAAGGCTGGAAAGGCTGGTAAGTGATATGAGCGTTGCTATTCTCGGAAAAGGCAAGAAGGTAGCTCTCAAGCGCCGTCACGCGCGTATCCGCAAGCGCATCTCCGGTACCCCCGAGCGTCCGCGCCTGGTGGTCACCCGCTCCAACCGTCACATGGTTGCTCAGGTGGTCGACGATACCAAGGGCATTACCCTGGTGTCCGCCTCCACTCTTCAGGCCGACTTCGCCGGCTTCGAAGGCACCAAGACTGAGGCCGCCAAGAAGGTCGGCGAGCTGATCGCCGAGAAGGCCAAGGCTGCCGGCATCACCGCAGTCGTGTTCGACCGCGGTGGCAACAAAGTACACCGGTCGCGTCGCAGCCGTTGCTGATGGCGCCCGCGAGGGAGGTCTTGCACTGTGAGCGACAACGAAACGAAGGAAACCCAAGTGGCTGAAGAAACTCAGAACACTGTGGCGACCGAATCCAACAACGAGGACCGCAAGGGTCGTCGTGGCCAGCGCGGTGAAGGCCGTCGTGGCGAGCGTCGTAACCGTCGTGAAGAAAACCACGGCGACGAGCTGCTCGATCGCGTGGTGACCATCAACCGTGTGTCCAAGACCCACAAGGGTGGCCGTACCTTCAGCTTCGCCGCACTGGTTGTGGTCGGCGACGTCAACGGCACCGTGGGTGTCGGCTACGGCAAGTCCCGTGAAGTCCCGGCCGCCATCGCCAAGGGGCCAGCTGGACGCCAAGAAGCACATGTTCTCTGTGCCTCGCGTCCGCGGCACCATCACCCACCCGGTTCAGGGTCACGACGCTGCTGGCACCGTCCTGCTGCGTCCGGCCGCCCCGGGTACCGGTGTAATCGCCGGTGGCTCCGTGCGCGCCGTCATGGAATGCGCAGGCATCACCGACGTCCTGACCAAGTCGATGGGCTCCGCCACCGCCGTTAACGTGGTGCGCGCTACCGTCGACGCCCTCAAGCAGCTCGAAGAGCCCGAGGAGATCGCCGCCCGTCGTGGCCTGGCGCTCGACGAGGTCGCTCCCGATGCTCTGCTGCGCGCCCGCGCCGCCGGCATTGCCGAGGCTCGCAAGGCTCGCGAAAGAGGCTGCTGCCGCTAAGGCCGCCGAAGAGAAGGATGGTGAGTGATACTCATGGCTAAGAACCTGAAGATTACCCTGCACCACGGCATCGTGAACCGTACCCCGGCTCAGCGCGCCACCGTCAAGACCCTCGGCCTCAACAAGATCGGTAAGACCGTTGTCCGCGAGGACACCCCGGCCAACCGTGGTCTGGTGAACGCCGTGCGTCACCTGGTCACCGTTGAGGAGGTTGACTGATTATGGCAGATAACGAAATCCTGCAGATGCACGACCTGAAGCCCGCCCCGGGTGCCAAGAAGGACCGCACCCGTGTGGGCCGCGGTGAAAGGCTCCAAGGGTAAGACCTCCGGTCGTGGCGCCAAGGGCCAGACGAAGCGCAACCACGTGCGTCCGGGCTTTGAAGGCGGCCAGCTGCCGCTGTACATGCGCCTGCCGAAGCTTCGTGGCTTCAAGAACCCGTTCAAGGTCGAGTTCCAGGTCATCAACATCGCTCGTCTCGTGGAGCTCTTCCCCGAGGGCGGCGAGGTTGCTGTGGCCGACCTGATCGCCAAGGGCGCTGTTCGTGACAACGCTCCGGTGAAGGTTCTGGGCGACGGCGAGACCACCGTGGCTTTCACCCTCAAGGGTGTTAAGGTTTCGGCTTCCGCCAAGTCCAAGATCGAGGCCGCCGGCGGTTCCGTTTCCGAGGACTGATTAGTCCTACGGGGAGCGCAATAGGCTGTACAACCCCCGCCCGCCAATAGGTGGACGGGGGTTCCCTTTTCTAAAAAATTGTTGTTCTGAGTGCAGAGAAGCAGTCTCAACACAATGATCGTTTTGAGTATGCTTCCCCCCGTTCAGTACGACGGAGCATAATTCAGGTAACATTCGCGAGACATGAAGTGGCCGAAGTAGGCACTTTAGACTATGCTCGTTCGTTAGTTTGTGTATTTCGCGCGATTGGCGCTATTGGGAGGAAATCTAGGTGAGGACACTAATCCAGGCCCTGAAAACCAAAGAGTTGAGGAAGAAGATTCTCTTCGTCCTGTTCATCATCATCGTCTACCGCATCGGTTCGTTCATTCCGACCCCTGGCGTGGACTACAACGTGGTGAACAAGTGCATGGCCACCATCGGCAGCGCCTCTCAGGAGAACTTCATCGGACTGGTGAACCTCTTCTCGGGTGGCGCCATGCTCCAGCTGTCTATCTTCGCGCTGGGCGTCATGCCGTACATCACCGCGTCCATCGTGGTGCAGCTGCTGCGCGTGGTCATCCCCGCTTCGAGGCCCTGCACAAGGAGGGCCAGTCCGGCGAGGCCAAGCTCACCCAGTACACCCGTTACCTGACCATCGGCCTGGCCGTGCTCCAGTCCACCACCATCCTGGTCACCGCCCGCTCCGGCGCCCTGTTCAACTACCAGTGCGACCAGGTCATCCCGGACGGCTCCGTGTTCAACCTCGTGGTCATGGTCCTCATCATGACCGGCGGCACCGGCCTGATCATGTGGATGGCCGAGCTCGTGACCGACAAGGGCATCGGCCAGGGGCATGTCCATCTTGATCTTCATGTCCATCTGCTCCGGCTTCCTGCCGCAGCTGTGGGAGATCGGCTACGGCACCAACGGCACCGACGGCGACTGGCTCAAGTTCGGCATCGTCGTGGGCGTGCTCGTGGTCATCCTCATCTTCGTCGACTTCGTCGAACTGTGCCAGCGCCGCGTCCCGGTGCAGTACACGCGCCGCATGATCGGCCGTAAGATGTACGGCGGCTCCTCCACCTACCTGCCGCTGAAGATCAACATGTCCGGCGTCATCCCGCCGATCTTCGCCTCCTCGATCCTCGCCATCCCGACCCTGATCGCCCAGTTCGGCAAGTCCGACCAGTCCTGGGTCAAGTGGATCAACGCCAACCTGGCGAACACCACATCCGTGTGGTACATCGCCCTGTACGCGCTGATGATCGTGTTCTTCTGCTTCTTCTACACCTCGATCACGTTCAACCCGGACGAGACCGCGGACAACATGAAGCAGTACGGCGGCTTCATCCCCGGCATCCGCGCCGGCAACGCCACCAGCCGCTACCTGACCTACGTGATGAACCGACTCAACACCGTCGGCGCCGTCTACCTGCTGTTCGTGGCCCTGATCCCGACCGTGCTGATCATGGCCCTCGGCCTCAACGCCAAGCTGCCGTTCGGCGGCACCACGATCCTGATCATCGCGGGCGTGGGCCTCGACACCCTGCGTCAGGCCAAGGCCCAGACCGAACAGTTCCAGTACACCGGCTTCCTGTTCGAAAACGTGGACCACAAAGAGGGCTGACGCCCGCTTGGCAGCGGTCGCCCGCAATGGGCAGGCGGCCGCGCGAGGAGTGGAACAGTCCAGTGGACTGTTCCACGACGGAGCAATCTTTCTTCCGCATATAACTCAATGGCTCCCTTAACCAAGGGAGCCAAAACCGTATTAATAACCGACATAAAAGGAGACCACCATGCGTCTGCTCATCATGGGCCCCCAGGGCGTGGGCAAGGGCACCCAGGCTGCTCTGCTCGCCGAACACTTCAACATCCCCACCATCTCGACCGGCGACATCTTCCGCTACAACATCAAGAACAAGACCGAACTCGGCCTTGAGGCGATGAGCTACACCGACAAGGGCGAGCTGGTTCCGGACTCCCCTGACCAACAAGATCGTCAAGGATCGTCTGGCCAAGGAAGACTGCAAGAACGGCTGGATCCTCGACGGCTACCCGCGTAACGCCGCCCAGGTCACCGCTCTCTCGACGAGATGCTCGCCGACCTCGACACTCCGCTCGACCACGTGGTGGCCCTCGAAGCCGCCCGCGACGTGCTGCTGGAGCGTATGAAGAAGCGCGCCGCCGAGCAGGGCCGCGCTGACGACACTCCGGAGGCCATCGCCAAGCGCCTGGAGACCTATGAGAAGGAAACCGCTCCGCTGCTCGACATCTACGAGGCCCGTGGCCTGCTCGTCGTGGTCAACGGCGTCGGCGACATCGACGAGATCAGCGGCCGTATCATCAGCCACCTCGAGTAGTAGGTTCGGCAGCCCGGGCAACAAGCCGGAGTGATGCCGAAATATCACATCAACGTTTCCATACCCCTGTGCGACACGCCGAGTGTTCGTACAGGGGTATGTGCGTATATAGTTGACAGTTGGTGTGTCTTCGGATATGCCATAGTAATCATCCAACGGAATAGGACTAGAGGCACATGGCAAAAGACGGTGTGATTGAAGTCGAAGGACAGGTCGTGGAAGCACTGCCTAACGCGATGTTCCGCGTTGAACTCGAAAACAAGCACATCGTGCTCGCCACGATTTCCGGCAAAATGCGTAAGAACTACATTCGTATTCTGCCGCAGGATCGTGTCGTGCTCGAAATGAGCCCTTACGACCCTGAACCGCGGACGCATTACGTACCGTTACAAGTAAAGGTACACAAGAAAAGGATAACCATGAAGGTCAGCCCTAGCGTGAAGAGGATCTGCGAAAACTGCCGCGTGATCCGCCGTCACGGCCGCGTCATGGTGATCTGCATCAACCCGCGCCACAAGCAGCGTCAGGGCTGAGAGCAGATTCTCCAGCGGCACTAAGTAAATAAGGCACTCTCTCACAGTGCTTCCCTCAAGGGAACGACACTGAACCACGGGTACGTAGGCCCGTGCCGGGTAACCGGGCGAGCGGGTGCAAGACCTACGGCAACAAGAAGGAATCGCAATGGCACGTCTTGCCGGAGTTGACATCCCCAATGAGAAGCGCATCGAGATCGCCCTCACCTACATTTTCGGTGTGGGTCGCACTCGTGCCAAGGAAACGCTTGCCGCGACCGGTATTAGCCCGGACATCCGCGTCAAGGATCTCACCGACGAGCAGCTGATTACGCTGCGTGACTACCTCGAAGCCAACTACAAGATCGAGGGTGACCTGCGTCGTGAAGTCGATGCAGATATTCGTCGCAAGATTCAGATCAACTGCTACCAAGGCCAGCGTCACCGTAAGGGACTTCCTGTGCGCGGCCAGCGCACCAAGACCAATGCTCGTACCCGCAAGGGCCCGAAGCGCACGGTCGCCGAAAGAAGAAGGCCACCAAGTAGTCGGTGGCATGATTCGGGCCACGGGATGATTTTCATCCCATCGCCCGAACGTCAACAACAAAGTTCGTTACTAGGAAACGAGGGTCAATGGCAGCGCCTAAAAGCAAGCCGCTCGTAAGCCCCGTCGTCGCGACCGCAAGTCGGTCCCGGTCGGCCAGGCTCACATCAAGTCCACTTTCAACAACACGATCATTTCGATCACCGATCCGTCCGGCGCCGTGGTGTCCTGGGCGTCCGGTGGCGATGTCGGCTTCAAGGGCTCCCGTAAGTCCACGCCGTACGCCGCTGGTATGGCTGCCGAGTCCGCCGCCCGCAAGGCGATGGAACACGGCGTCAAGAAGGTCGACGTGTTCGTCAAGGGCCCGGGTTCCGGTCGTGAAACCGCCATCCGTTCCCTGCAGTCTGCGGGCCTCGAGGTTGGTTCCATCACCGACGTCACCCCGCAAGCCCACAACGGCGTTCGTCCTCCGAAGCGTCGTCGCGTCTGAGCACTCAGCAATACCAAATCCATCCAAAACCGCCTGACCGGTGAGTGCACCACCGAGTTCAAGCTGAAAGGATAACCACAGTGCTTATTGCACAGCGTCCGACTCTTACCGAGGAATCTCTGAATCCGCAGCGCTCCCGCTTCACCATCGAGCCGCTCGAGCCTGGCTTCGGCTACACGCTCGGCAACTCGCTGCGTCGCACGCTGCTGAGCTCCATCCCGGGTGCTGCCGTGACCTCCGTGCGTATTTCCGGTGCCCTGCATGAGTTCACCACTCTGCCAGGTGTCCAGGAAGACGTCACCGAGATCCTGCTGAACATCAAGGGCATCGTGCTCACCAGCGAATACGACGAGCCTGTGGTCATGTATCTGCGCAAGAGCGGCAAGGGCGAAGCCGTGGCTGGGGACATCACCCCGCCGGCCGGCGTCACCATTGCCAACCCGGAGCAGCACATCGCTACCCTCGCCGACGATGGCGAACTCGAGATCGAGTTCACTGTCGAGCGTGGCCGTGGCTATGTTCCTGCCCAGATGAACAAGCAGGACAACGATGAGATCGGCCGTATTCCGGTTGATTCCATCTACTCCCCGGTACTCAAGGTGAGCTACAAGGTCGAGGCCACCCGTGTGGAACAGCGCACGGACTTCGACAAGCTCATCCTGGACGTGGAGACCAAGCCCGCCATCTCCCCGCGTGACGCGGTGGCTTCCGCCGGTTCCACCTTGGTGGAGCTCTTCGGCCTGTGCCGTGAGCTCAACGCCCAGGCTGAAGGCGTCGAGGTCGGTCCGGCCCCGGTGGCCGAGGAGACCAACCCCGAGATGGCCGTTCCGATTGAGGACCTCAACCTGACGCAGCGTTCTTACAACTGCCTCAAGCGCGAGGGCATCCACACCATCGGTGAGCTTGTCTCCCACACCGAGCAGGACCTGCTCGACATCCGCAATTTCGGTATGAAGTCAATCGATGAGGTCAAGGAGAAGCTGCAGACCTTGGGCCTGAGCCTCAAGTCCTCGCCGATGGCCTTCGATACCAATAATCTCGAAGGTGGCACGTTCTTCTCGCCGGAAGACGAGTGATCTGCCTCTTTGACCAATCGTTCGTTCACTAGGCAAGCAGATGTTCGGGCATATGCCCACCTGCTTGCCTGAAGAACGGACATATAAGGAGTAAACCCAATGCCTACACCTAAGAAGGGCCCGCGTCTGGCTTCCAGCCCCGCACACGAGCGCCTCATGCTGGCAAACATGGCGACCAGCCTGTTCCAGAACGGCCGCATCACCACCACGCTGCCGAAGGCCAAGCGCCTTCGTCCGCTGGCAGAGCGCCTGATCACCTTCGCCAAGCGTGGTGATCTGCACTCCCGCCGTCGCGTGATGCGCGTCATCCGCAACAAGTCCGTGGTGCACATCCTGTTCACCCAGATTGCCGAGCAGATGGAGCAGCGTGAAGGTGGCTACACCCGTATCGTCAAGATCGCTCCGCGCGTTGGCGATGCCGCTCCGGCCGCTGTGATCGAGCTCGTCACCGAGCCGGTTGCCAAGAAGGCTGTTGTGAAGGAAGCTGAAGCCGCCGCCAAGGTTGCCGAAGAAGAAGCTCCGGCCGTTGAGGCTGAGGCCACTGAGGCTGCTGAGGCTGTTGAGGCTCCGGTCGAGGAGACCGCCGCCGCTGAGGCTGAGGCTCCCGCTGAGGAAGCCGCTGACGCCGAGAAGGCCGAGTGAGCTGAATAGCGTTTCGCTAAGCTAGCTGAAAGGGCTGGAATCCGTTTGGGTTCCAGCCCTTTTGCGTTGTTTTCATAGAATCTACAACGTACGTACGGCCCGAATGGCCTCGGCTCTTGCGGCCAGCTGATCATCGGCGGGATATGCGATATGCTCCAAAGTCAGGCCCTGCGGCGCAATCGGCCCGCTTGAGCCTTCACGTACTTGCTCGGCCATTTTGCCGGCAAACCACTCCAGTGATTTGCGTCCCGAACCAACTTTGATGCATGAGCCGACCAGGGGGAGCGCACCATATTGCGGGCAAAGGCGTCCGCCACAATCGTGAACACTACCAGGCCGGACTCCAGCGACGGAGTCCGATATGCTTCATGCGATGCCATCTCATCCGGTACTAGGGGAGTGATCGGCACCCGCCGCCAATAGGCGGTCTTGACTTCACGGATCGTAGTGCCTCCCGGATTCGGAGTGGCGAAGGAACCAAAATCGTGCAGGCCGATGGTCAATGAGGCTGCGCGGTTCATAAGCTCCAGATCCAGCGCTTCATCCACGGTAAGTACGCATCCACGCAGGCGCGGGTCGACCTCAGACGAACGATCGGCGACCCGATACACATAAGTGCGCTCAATGCGGAGAACCTGGCATCGAAGCCGACCGGAGCTACGGCAATGCCATGAATGACGATGTCCGAAGGCAGCACAGCCTTGAGTCTGCGAGTCAGCGCCTCGGTGACCGGAATGGTCATGTGACCTACGCAGCGATTCAGTACCTCATCGGATACATCCAGATGCGCCACTTGGTGGGAGGCATGTACACCGGTGTCGGTGCGTCCAGCCACCGTCAGACGCAACGGTTCGGCCGCGTCATCGGCCGGCACCCGCAGCACCTTGTGCAGCGCATCTTCAATGGTGCCTTGCACCGTACGAAGATTGGGCTGTTTGGCCCAGCCATAGAATCCGCCGCCGTCGTAGGCCAAGTCAATGCGCAGTCGTGTCATAGCCATTCATTGTAACGAGTGCGGTCGGCGATGAGTGCGGTCGGCAAGATGCGTCCGTTCGGCAAGATGCGTGTGGTCGGCGAGACGAGTGCGGTCGGCAAGATGCGCGCGGTCGGCGAAGTGACCTGCCTGTAACATTCTCGCGCGTTTGCTGAAACGGGGCCGCCTTAGGTTGTAACCATCAAACCCGGTTACGGCTTGCGGCGTCAGCGTGCGCTCAAAACGCCTAACCGCTTGAGGCCGCAGAAGCCGCCACAGCAAGGAGCAGGCACGATGATCGAATCCGCAGCACGCAGACTGGCCCATGAACTGGTAAACCGTCGCGAGGCGATCAACCGAGAGCTGTCCCGCAACGGTGTGCGTTTCGGCATCTACAAGAACGGCGAATACCATGACCGGCTCTTCCCGTACGATACCGTGCCGCGCATTATCGAATCCGACGAATACGACGAATTGGAGAAGGGCCTGAAGCAGCGCGTCAACGCCCTGAACGCCTATCTGAAGGACATCTACTCCGACAAGGCCATCATCCATGACGGCGTCGTGCCGGAGGAATACGTATACACCTCGGCCGGCTACTTCCCGCAGGTCAACGGCGTGACCCCTCCCGGCGGCATCTTCGCGCACATCGCCGGCGAAGACCTGGTCCAGGGTGAAGATGGCCGCTGGTGGGTGCTGGAAGACAACCTGCGCATCCCCTCGGGCGCCAGCTACCCGCTGTTCGTGCGCGACATCGAGCGTCGCATCTCCCCGCGCCTGTTCCGCGACGTGCACATCCGCGACAATCGCGAATACCCGCGCCTACTGCGCAAGGCCATGGACTTTGTGTCCACTGAGGGCATCGCCGTGGTACTGACTCCCGGCCGCTACAATTCCGCGTTCTTCGAGCACGCCTATCTGGCGGAGAAAACCGGCGCCGCACTGGCCTTCCCCGAAGACCTCGAAGTGGTGGACAACAAGGTCTACTTCCTCGACTACGCCGGCAAACGCCACCGTGTGGGCGTGGTCTACCGCCGTCTGTCCGACGAATTCCTCGATCCGTTTGCCTTCAATCCTGATTCGGTGATCGGTGTGCCCGGTATCCTGTCCGCCTACCGCGCGGGCAACGTGGCCATCGTCAACGCGCCGGGCAACGGCGCGGCCGATGATAAGGCCATCTACTACTTCGTGCCGCAGATGATCAAGTACTATCTCGGCGAGGAACCGATTCTCAACAACGCGCCCACGTATATGCCGATGTTCGAGGCCGACCGCAAGGAAGTCCTGAATCGGATGGGCGAGCTGGTCATCAGGATGTGGCCGAAGCCGGTGGTTACGGCGTGGTGTTCGGTTCGTCGCTGGATGCTGCCGCACGTGAGGAGCTTGCCAACCGGATCAAGGAGGAGCCTCGTCGATTCATCGCCCAAGAGGTGATTCAGTTCCGCGATATCGATGTGGTGGACCCGAAGACCGGTGAGATGTCGCCGCGCAAGTGCGATTTGCGTGCCTTTGTGGTCACCGGCAAAAACACGCACGTGTGGTATTCGGGCTTGACTCGATACTCGTCGGTGCCCGGCCAGATGATTGTCAACTCGTCGCAGGGTGGCGGATTTAAGGATACGTGGGTGTTGGCACCCGAATCCGGCGTGGAGCACGAGTACGGTGCCGAAACGCAGGTGGCGAACCTGCTGAGCCAGTCCCGCCACCATTCGTTGTCGCTGGTTACCGCTTCCAAGGCAGACAACCTGTATTGGCTGGGTCGATACACCGAGCGCGCCTTCACCACGCTGAACCAGTTCTTCCCGTTCTACGATCGTGTGATGGACACCGATGTGGACGCCTTCCGTCCGTTCGCTCACGCACTCGACCTGCCCGAAGATTTCGAGGACTTCGACGGGTTCGTGAACAGCTTCCTGTATGACGGGTCCAATCCTGATTCGGTGCGGTCGGCCGTAACCTCCGCATTCAACAACGCCGTGATTCTGCGCCCGGAATTGAGCTCGCGTCTGCTGCAGTACGTGGAGTTGGCGATGACCAATATCACCGATGCCGCCAAATACGCGGCCGATGCCGAGGACATCTACAAGCAGCGCGATATTACCGATGACATGCTCGCCTTCTGGGGCGGCATCGAGAATTCGCCGGTCGACCCCACGCTGAAGGCGTTCATCTTCATCGGCAAATATCTGGAACGCATCGACCTGTACACGCGCTTCGGCCTGACGATGGAGGAGCTGGAAGCGCCGCTCAAGAAGCTCGCCGCCTATTCGATGACCTTGGACGGCATGCCGCTGCCCAGCTGCTTCGCCGACGGACTGAGCTGGCTGGTCGGTCAGCTGCCGTCTCGCGGATATCAGGAAGTCGCCGACCTGCTGAAGAAGTACCTTGACGACTACTCCGGCCGTGTCAGCGCGCTGGCCATCAAAGACATGGGCTCACTGAGCTCCATGAACATGGACGCCAAGCGTCCCTGATCCCGACCTGACACCCTGACGGGTTCAAATGCTATGGTGGTATGGCGAAAAAACCGTGCGCCCGAGTGCCGGCCTGTGCATATCAGCAGATTGCCGGAATATATGCGTGGGCTGTGAGCGCACGGACCATACCTCAGCCATGGCTGTAGTGTCGTTATCGAGAATATGCCGGTTGCCGGCTCGTGTGTAGTGCAGGAGACGTTGTGAAAAAAACTCGTGTTCGACTATGAGATGAGGCTGTCCTTCAGCGCACCGGTCACCGATCACAGGTTCCAGCTTCGCTGTATTCCCTCCACTGGCCCTCGCCAACAGGTGATTGACGTGGAAGTGAAGATTCAGCCCGAAACCGAACTCGAAACCACCATCGACTCCTTTGACTCCGTGGTGATGACCGGATTCATCCCTGAGCCGCACGACATATTCAGCTACTCGGTGACCGGTATCGCCTTCGTGGACAATGCGCATATCCATAAGGAAGCCTATAAACCGCTGTACCGATTCAATTCAGCGCTCACCATTCCCGGCCCGAACGTGGAGGCGATGATTGCCGTATGCCGCGAACGCTTGGCGGCGCTGCCTTCCGACGCCACTCCGGTGCAGCAGGCTGCCGAAGTGATGGATGAGGTCTACAAGGCGTTTGTGTATACGCCCGGTTCCACCACGATTCGCACCACCGCCGAACAGGCCTTGGCTCAGCGCAAGGGCGTATGCCAGGATTATGCGCACGTGATGCTGTCCGTGTGCCGGCATGTGGGATTGACCGCGCGCTACATTGCCGGTTTGCTTGGGGGAGAGGGCGCGACCCATGCTTGGGTCGAGGTGTATCAGGATGGCCGATGGGTCGGACTGGATCCCACGCATAACCGATTGGTGGACGACAGCTACATCACCATCGCCCACGGCCGCGATTACCGCGACTGCATGCTCGACATCGGCATCTTCTCTGGATACAACGTCCAGCAGTCCCAATGGGTCAACGCCTCCGTCCACGAACAGGTGGCATAAATAAAATTCCAAGCCCCCTCTGATGAGCTGAGCCGTGAAGAAAACGCCGGAGGCGTTTTTAGGCGAAGGCGAATGACAGTGAGCAAATAAAATGGCAGCTGGAAAGCTGTCCTTAAATTGCGTTCGAGCTGTCGAGCGTAAGACTGACCGAGGGAGAGACCACTCAATGCAGAGTGGCCCCGTCACCGCTTCTACCACCACCAATATTCGGATTTTGGTAGTTGAAAAATTCGGATTTTCGCAGTTGACCAATTCGGACTGTTAATCGGCTCATCGTCTGACCCATCGCAATCTCACACAAAATCGCATTATCCCACGCCGAATCGAGCTCAGCGAAACTCCGATTTGCCAGGTCGGCAGAATGTGGCATAATGAACAAGTTGCCATTTTGGCAGCATGGATAAGTGTCCGAGCGGTCTAAGGAGCACGCCTCGAAAGCGTGTGAGGTGAAAGCCTCCGCGAGTTCGAATCTCGACTTATCCGCCTTTAGGGTTCCGGGTTTGTCCCGGAACCCTTTTTGTTTTTGATACGAACGTCCGTATTCGCTCCTGTGCTGTATCGTATACGGCGTGTCGGGTGGAAAATAGCGAAAAGGATAACGTTGTACTCAGCGGGACTTGCGTACTAAGTACAACCATCGTATTATCGATATCAACAGAAGTACAAGGTTGTATTAAATATCCAGAACGCACATTCACCGCTGATTGGCGATGCCGCAAAACAGGTGAACCAAGAAGATGGGCCGATTGCTTTTGGTATTTAGCACAACGTTGTCTTGCGGTATTGAAGACAACGATTAAAGGAGAGCACATGTCCGAGCATTCGCACGACAATAAACCGGGGGAGCTGGAGGAATCTCGACTCGTCGTCGATAATGACTTTGAAGTAGCTCCGGTCAACGACAGACTGTTCGGGCCGTTCGTGGAGCATCTGGGTCGCTGCGTATACGACGGCATCTATGAGCCGGGCCACCCCGAAGCCGATGAAGACGGTTTCCGCAAGGACGTCATCGAACTGGTCAAGGAACTCGGCGCTACCACGATTCGCTATCCTGGCGGCAATTTCGTTTCCGGCTATCGCTGGGAGGATGGCGTTGGTCCTCGTGATGAGCGGCCGCGTCGCCTGGACTTGGCATGGCATTCCACCGAGACCAATCAGTTTGGTCTGCACGAAATGGCGAAATGGCTGGAAAAAACCGGCGGCAACGAGCTGATGGAAGCCGTAAATCTGGGTACCCGTGGTCTTGAAGAGGCCCTCGACCTGTTGGAATACGCGAATATTCCCGGCGGCACCAAGCTCTCCGAGGAGCGTCGCGCCAATGGTGCCGATCAGCCGTTCGGCATCAAGATGTGGTGCTTGGGCAATGAGATGGATGGCCCGTGGCAGACCGGTCACAAGTCCGCCGAGGATTACGGCACCTTGGCGGCCTCGGTGGCGGCAGGTATGCGCGCCATCGATCCGAACGTTGAACTGGTGGTCTGTGGTTCATCCAGCCACGTGATGGACACCTTCGGCAAGTGGGAAGAAACCGTACTTGAGAAGACGTTTGACAACGTCAACTTCGTCTCCTGCCATGCGTACTACCATCCGGAACTTCAGCCTGATGGCACCCGTGACATGAAGAGCTTCCTTGCCTCGGGCGTCGATATGGACGGTTTCATCAACGATGTCGCCGCCGCCATCGATGCAACCAAGGCCCGGCTGAAGAGCAAGCACGACGTGTTCATCTCGTTCGATGAATGGAATGTCTGGTATCTCAACGAAGAGCCGAGCAAGAATCCGGAAGGCATCGGCAATTGGCCGGTTGCCCCGCGCCTGCTCGAGGATGTGTACAGCGCCGCCGACGCCGTGGTGTTCGGTGATTTGATGATTACCCTGCTCAAGAACGCCGACCGCGTGCACGCCGCCAGCCTGGCCCAGTTGGTCAACGTAATTGCGCCGATTATGACCGAACCGGGCGGCCCGACGTGGCGTCAGACCACGTTCTATCCGTTCTCGCTGACCGCAAAGCTCGCCAAGGGCGGCACGGTGCTTGAACCGAAACTGGCTTCCGGAACGTATGAAACCGACAAATACGGTGAAGTGCCGACGATCAATTCCGTAGCCGTGCGTGGTGAGGACGGTACGATCAGCGTGTTTGTGGTCAATCGCTCCATGGAAGCGGCCAATGACTTTGCCATCAAGCCGGAAGGATTCGCACTTTCCGCGGTCGAGGCGCAAACCCTGCACGAGGATGATGCGCTGGCAAAAAACACGCTGGAAGACCAGAACCGAGTCGTTCTGCACCCCAACACCACCATCACGTCCGACGCCGATACCGGCACTGTGCGTGTGACCTTGCCGCCGGTCTCCTGGACCGCCGTGCACGTGAAGTGATTCGAGTGACGGTGGCGCATGACAGGGCGCAGTCTCTTATGGTTGCTGTGCCCTGTACAACCACCAAGCAATACCCAAACAATCATCAACATGCCCGGATTGCAGAAAAGAGGTTCGGATTCGCCACTAATGTAATGTGGCATACCAGTCAAAGGAAGACAATGCCGTCATTCACATCGACTGGAACAATTCGATACCCAACAAAGGAATAAGGAGAAAAGACGGGTATGTAAAAAGCTAGGTTGAAAGCCGGCGGTCAGAAAGTCCCTTGTTCGGATGGCGTGCGTGCGTTTCTTCAACCAGAAAGTTTAACCTCTACGTTCGATCGTCCTGCAGTATTGTCAGAAGGATATTTGCCTAATGGTGCATGGGGTCCAACGGAGGAAAGCTCCTTGGCTGAATTCTGAGGTTGAGGGGTAGATGATTCCGATATGAGGAGGAGATGCTCGACCCGACTGTGACTTACCATAATAAGAACATAATGACGCTGTTGAAGGTGTGTCATGTAATAAGCAGAAATGGATTCGAACAATGGGAAACCGCGTAACTATCAAAGACGTGGCGCGTGAGGCGAACGTCTCCATCAAGACGGTTTCCAATGTGCTGAATGACACTGGCAGTATGAGACCGGATACACGTCGCCGTGTGGAAGAGGTGATGCGTAAGCTTGGATATACCGTCAATATTTCGGCGCGTGCAATGCGATCTGGCGGCACAAAGCTTATTGGACTCACCATCTTCGATTTCTCGCAGCCGTTCGTTCCGTTTTTTTTTCACTGACAAGGTCATTGAATACGCAAAAGAACGCCATTACGGTGTAGTCATCAACACATATGGTTCCGACGGTGAAGGGTTGGTTGCCAGCGTTGACGAGTCCTATCGTTTAGGGGCGGAAGGATGGATTCTGTTCGTAATGTCGCCGCTCGCGGATGAAGGGGCCGTTCTGGAGCAGCCATATCCGATTGTAACGACCGGAGACCATCTGGCCTACGGGAAAAGCGATTGGATCACCATGCCCAACATTGAATCCATTTCCACGGTTGTAGGAAGATTTTTTGGATGAAGGTGCCCAAACGGTTGCTCTGATGGGTGTTCTTCCTGAACTGGTGGATGAGGCAGTGCTGCGTCGTCAGACGGAAGGGACCCAGGCGTTACGCGCCCAAGGATATGTGAAGGCATTTGAAGAGCGCGGATTATCGGTGAATTGGCGGTATGTGATTCCGGCAGAAAGCATGAATCAGCGTGAAGGTATGCGCGTGACAAAAGCTATGCTAGACAAGCTCCCATGCCCGGATGTTGTAGTGTGTCTCAATGATGCCATTGCTTTAGGCGCAATTCATGAATTGCAACGATGTGGTTTGCGTGTACCTGACGATGTACAAGTGGTCGGCTTCGATAACGTGCCGGAAGCCGAGTACTCGGCGCCGGCGCTGACCACCATTGATCCTCATATCGATGATTATGCCAAGCATGCCGTTGACATGCTTATCGACCGCATCGAAGGATACTCAGGCCCGGCCCGTACGTACACCACCGATTTCACATTGGTGGAACGTGCCTCAACTCGACTTGCCCACTAGCATCCAACAAGTTCGCATCGGCTTCGTGAGGAGTGTGTGTCTACTCGAACAATGTGGCGTCAGTCGCTGGGTAGCCAAGTTGGAACGCGGTGTAGGCGTGCTTGGCGGCCAGTGCGGCGAGGATGAGCAGCGTATCGCTCTCGGTGGAAGATTTCGATTCGGTCACGGCCTTGATCTGCGCGCGGGCGCAGTCCATTTCGATGGCGGCGGCGGTCGGTACGGTCTGGCCGCTTGCCTTGTCGGCGATGGTGGTGGGGTTGGCCAGTAGTTGGTCGATGGCATAGACCTTTTGGCGGGGGTCGTTTTGGCCGGAAGAACTGGATTGTGCGCCGGAATCATCAAAATTGCCGTTCGCCAGCGACACCAGCTGCTGCCCGGCGGTCTTATGCATATCGCTCAACGCCAACGTAGCCCCAGCGGTCTGTCCTCGTGCGGCCAAGACCTCGATAGCGAATCCGGCGCGATCCTCGGCCACGGCCATCGCATCCAATACCGATCGGTCAACGTTGGCGGACGTGACGCCATCAAGACGCGCCGGCGTCACCTCAGGCGCGGACTGCCCGAATTTATCGGCCAGAAAAGCCAGCCATTGCTTGGTCTGCGCGTCACGTAACGTTCCCTCGGCAAAACGACCCGAACAATACCCGGCAACGTCAATCCAAGTCAGGGGAGCGGCCAGGCCGGTGGCATACTGCTCTAATAACGGCGTGCCTTCAGCCGGATGGTGGCGTAGTCCGCCAACGTCATCGCTTTCTCGCAAGGGCTCATTTGAGCTTCCGCCTCGGCCCGTCCGGCCAGTCGCGGCATCGAACACGCCGAAAGCGAACACAGCATCGCGCTCGCGCATAGTGCGGATGCCAAGCGCCGGGTAAACCGTCCTGAAGAGAAGCGTGTCTGCATGGAAACCTACACTAATAGCTAACTGTGACCACTCATAGGCCATGCGCCACATAACTTCATAGGAGGTACGGATCGATGGAACTGGACCTGACAGGAATACACAAGCTCGCCGCCGAGCAAGGAATCGACCCCGGAACCCTGGATGATGCGCTGGCAGAGGCCCTGCGCCTCGCCTACCTCAAGACCCCGCACGCCGCCAAGCACGCGCGTGTGGAGCTTTGACGAACGTTCCGGCAACTTCACCGTCTGGGCCGCCGACGAAATCCCGGTCGAGCCCACCGAGGACGACCCGCACCCCGCTCCCAAGCTGGGCGAGGAATACGACGACACCCCGCGTGACTTCGGCCGTCTCGCCGCCGCCACCGCACGCCAGGTCATCACCCAGCTGTTCCGCCGCGCCGAAGATGAGAAGGTATTCGGTGCGTTCTCCGGTCAGAAGGGCAAGCTCATCACCGGCATCATCCAACAGGATGCTTCCGACCCCTCCAACGTGCATGTCGCGATGGGCGATGTCGAAGCCATTCTGCCTCGCCGTGAGCAGGTGCCCGGCGAACGTTACCGCCACGGCGAACGCATCCGCGTGTACGTGGTGAACGTGGCCCGTGGCATCAAGGGCCCGGAAATCGTGGTGTCCCTGCTCCCACCCGGAGCTGGTCCGCAAGCTGTTCGAGCGCGAAGTGCCGGAACTGGTCTCCGGTGCCGTGTCCATCATGGCCATCGCTCGTGAGGCCGGCGCCCGCACCAAGATCGCGGTCAAGGCCAACACCGATGGCGTGAACCCGAAGGGCGCGCTGATCGGCCCCGGCGGCGCTCGCGTGCGTGCCGTTATGGAGAACCTTGGCCCGGAGAAGATCGACATCGTCGACTACTCCGACGATCCGGCCAAGTTCGTGGCAGCCGCGCTGTCCCCGGCTGTGGCCACCGGCGTGCAGGTGATCAGCGAGAAGAACAAGACCGCCATCGCCTTCATCCACGACGACCAGCTATCCCTGGCCATCGGCAAGGAAGGCCAGAACGCACGACTGGCAGCCAAGCTGACCGGCTGGAAGATCGGCATCGAATCCGCCGAGGCCCATGCCAAGAAGGTCGCCGCTGAAAAGGCCGCCCAGGCTGCGGCCGAGGCTGCTGCCCGGAAGCCGAATAGGCCGCCGGGCTCGAAGGCGAATGATCTTCAGGGCGCATTATTTCCTGATACGAGCCGCGTCAGCAATGGCGCGGCTCGCTGCGTCTGCGCTATCCAGCGCTATGAGTATGCTTGATTGGCGTATGTGGGCTGGCGCAGTGTGCGCGAAATCGCCCACACCAGAGACGAGGTAACACGATCATGGTCGCACGATGAGACAGGGTAGGCTTGCCGTCATCACCAACTGACCACGCCCATGCACGCGCGTGGTCACAGAATAGGAGTAATTAGTGGCGAAACCACGCGTATACGAACTGGCTAAGGTTTTGAATGTCGATAGCAAAACCGTGCTTGAGAAGCTTAAGGACATGGGAGAATTCGTCAAGTCCGCTTCTTCTACGATTGAACCGCCGGTAGCCCGGCGTCTGAAGGCAGAGTTCGCCAAGGACAACGCCAAGGGCGATTCCAAGCCCGTGCAGCAGCGCCGCCCGGCCGCACCTTCGGCCCCGGCTTCCACTTCATCTTCCGCACCGACTCCGGCCGCTCCCGCACGTCAGGCATCGCCTGCCTCGGCACATCAGCAGGCTCCGACTCCGGGTGCACCGACACCGCGTCCGCAGGGCGGCGCACGCCCCGGCATGCCGACCCCCGGCCGCCACGGTCAGCACGACAACCGTGAGAATGGTCGCGATGATCGCGAAGGCCGTGAGAACGGTCGTCAGAGTCGCCCGAACGATCGCCGTAACAACGATCGTCGTAACAACCAGGGCCGTCCGAACAATGGCCAGCCGGTTCAGCATCAGAACAACCGCGGCAATGCTTCGGCTCCGCGCCCGCACGCTCAGGGCGGCGCCGGTGCCAATGGCGGCAATGCCGCTTCAAATGCGATTCCGCGCCCGCACGCTCAGGGCCCGCGCCCGGGCAACAACCCGTTCTCCCGCAAGCAGGGTATGCACACCCCGACGCCGGGTGATATTCCGCGTCCGCATCCGATGGCTCGTCCGACTGCTGATAACGGTCGTGGCGGTCGTCCGGGGCCGTCCCGGCCAAGGCCAGGGGCAGGGCCGCGGCTTCCGTGGCGGTCGTCCGGGCCAAGGTGGTCAGGGCGGTCCGCGTCCCGGCCAGTGGGGCCACAACCGTCCGGGTCAGGGCGGCGGCTCCCAGGGTGCCGGTCAGGGCGGCGCACGCGGCGGCTTCCGTGGGGGCCAAGGCGGCGGCAATAACTTCCAGGGCGGCGGTGCACCGAGCAACGGTCCCGCACGTGGCGGCGGTCGCGGCGGTCGCGGCGGTGCCGCAGGCGCATTCGGACGTCAGGGCGGCAAGTCTTCAAAGGCCCGTAAGAACCGTCTGGCAAAGCGCCATGAGTATGAGGAGCTGAAAGCACCGACCATCGGCGGCGTTCGCATCCCCAACGGCAACGGCCAGACCATCCGTCTGCGTCAGGGCGCGTCCCTGGCCGATCTTGCGGAGAAGATCAACGTCAACCAGGCCGCGCTGGTCACCGTGCTCTTCCACCTGGGTCAGATGGCTACCGCCACCCAGTCCTTGGATGAGGAGACCTTCCAGATTCTGGGCGAAGAGATCGGCTGGAACATCCAGCTCGTCTCCGCAGAAGAGGAAGACAAGGAACTGCTACAGCAGTTCGACATCAACCTTGACGAGGAAGAACTGCAGGATGACGAGGATCTCAAGCCTCGCCCGCCGGTCGTTACCGTCATGGGCCACGTCGACCACGGTAAGACACGACTGCTGGATACCATCCGCAAGACCAACGTCATCGCACGTGAGGCCGGCGGTATTACCCAGCGCATCGGTGCCTACCAGGTCACCGTGAACCTTGAAGGCGAACCGCGCAAGATCACCTTCCTCGATACCCCTGGCCACGAGGCGTTCACCGCCATGCGTGCCCGTGGTGCCGAGCTCACTGACGTCGCGATCCTCGTGGTCGCCGCCGACGATGGTGTGATGCCCCAGACCGTTGAGGCCATCAACCACGCTCAGGCCGCCAAGGTGCCGATCGTCGTGGCCGTCAACAAGATCGATGTGCCCGGTGCCAACCCGGAGAAGGTCCGTGGCCAGCTCACCGAGTTCGGCTTGGTCCCTGAAGAGTATGGTGGCGACACCATGTTCGTCGACATCTCCGCCAAGCAGAACCTGCACGTCGACAAGCTGCTCGAAGCCGTGCTGCTCACGGCTGACGCTGAGCTGGACCTCCGCGCCAACCCCGACATGGACGCCCGTGGTGCCACCGTCGAAGCCCGACTCGACAAGGGTCGTGGTGCCGTGGCCACTGTGCTGGTTCAGCAGGGTACGCTCCACGTGGGCGATGCCATCGTGGCCGGCACTTCGTACGGCCGCGTGCGTGCCATGCTCGACGAGAACGGTCAGCCGATGGAAGCGGCCGGTCCGTCCACACCTGTTCAGGTGCTGGGCTTGACCTCCGTGCCCACCGCCGGTGACCTCTTCCTGGTCGCCTCCGATGATCGTGCCGCTCGCCAGATTGCCGAGAAGCGTCAGGCCACCGAGCGTGCCGCCCAGCTGGCCAAGCGTCGCAAGGTCGTCTCCCTCGAGGACTTCAAGAAGAAGTTCGCCGAGTCCGAGATCGACATGCTCAATATTGTCATCAAGGGCGATTCGTCCGGTTCGGTCGAGGCGCTCGAGGATTCCTTTGATGAAGATCGAGGTATCCGACGAGGTCGGCATCCAGGTCATCCACCGCGGCGTCGGTGCAATCACCCAGAATGATGTCAACCTGGCCACGGTCGACAAGGCCGTTATCATCGGTTTCAACGTGCGTCCGAACCGTCAGGTCGCGGACCTCGCCGAGCGCGAGGGCGTGGAGATCAAGTACTACTCGGTCATCTACCGTGCGATCGAAGACATCGAGGCATCCCTCAAGGGCATGCTCAAGCCGGAATACGAAGAGGTCGTCACCTCTCACTCCGAGATCCGCGAGATCTTCCGCTCCTCCAAGTTCGGCAACATCGCCGGCGTTATGGTGCAGGACGGCGAGGTCAAGCGTGGTACGAAGTGCCGTATCCTGCGCAACGGCGTGGCCACGGTCAACGACCCGAGATCTCCTCGCTGCGTCGCTTCAAGGACGACGTTCAGTCCGTCAAGGAAGGCTACGAGGCTGGTATCAACCTCGGCACCTTCAACGACATTGAACTCGGCGACATCATCGAGACCTTCGAGATGCGGGAAGTCGAGCGCAAGTAGTCATTGTTAAGCCCCCTCTGACGAGGGGGCTGTCAGCCGCAGACTGACTGGGGGAGAGACATGGTAGTTCCATGATTTTCTCTCCCCCAGCCTCACTGCGTTCGGCAGCCCCTCGTCAGAGGGGGCTCAAGTCTAGAAAAAGGAAATTCCTATGGCAGGAACCAACCCGCGCGCCGCACGTATTGCGGCCTTGATTCAGCGTGTCGTCGCCTCCTCCATTGAGCGCGAACTGCATGACAAGCGACTCGCCAGCATCACCGTCACCGAAGTTCGTGTGACCAACGATTGCGCAGATCGCCAAGGTCTACTGGACCCAGCTCGGCCACGAAGGCCACGAGGAAGGCGAACGCAAGCGCGCCCAGCAGGCGCTCGATCAGGCCAAGGGTCACCTGCGTTCTCTGGTGGGCCACAAGGCTGGACTGCGCCTGACTCCGCAGCTCCAATTCGTGTTCGATGAAGTGCCCGGCGAGGCTCACGAGATCGAAGACATACTCGCCGTGGCCAAGAAGCGTGACGAAGAACTCGCCCGTGCTCGCGCCACCGCCCAGTACGCCGGCGACGCCGATCCGTACAAGCATGACGACGAGCCCAGCGACGACTTCGAAGACGACTCTGACGAGGAGTAGTGTGCTTCATACAACACCCAGCGGTCTGCTCATCATCGACAAGCCGCAAGGCGTGACCAGCTTCGACGCCGTCGCCGCCGTGCGCGGCGCGTTGCACATCAAGAAGGTCGGTCACGCCGGCACCCTTGACCCCATGGCCACTGGCACGCTGGTCATCGCCTTCGGCCACGCCACACGACTGCTCAACGCCATCGTGGCGCATGACAAAACCTACGAGGCCACCATACGCCTCGGCCTGCGCACCACTACCGACGATGCCGAAGGCGAGGCGCTTGTCGATGATGAAGCCCGCTCCCGCTGGCAAACGCTGTCAGCGCAGCTGACCGAGGGCGGCCAGAGCGGCGAACCAACGGCGTCACCAACTGCCTCATGGCAAGACCTGCTCACACGCACCATCGCCACCAATTTCACCGGCGATATCGAACAAGTCCCCAATACGTTCTCCGCCATCAAAATCAACGGCCAGCGTGCCTACGACTTGGCTCGCGAAGGCAAGGATGTGGAACTCAAACCCCGCCCGGTGACCATCAGCGAATTCACCGTGCTGGATATCCGCAGCGGATTCGTAGCAGGGGAGCAGGCCGCTGAACCATTGCGGGAAGACGCGAACACGGGAACGATTCCCGCACTTGATATTGACGTGCGGGTCAGCTGTTCATCGGGCACCTATATCCGCGCGCTCGCCCGCGACCTCGGCAATGAACTTGGCGTCGGCGGATACCTGACCCGTTTGCGCCGTACGCGAGTCGGCCGATTCGCGTTGCCGGACGATGCCAGCGGACTTATCGCTCCTGAGGCGATGCTTGACACGCGAACCCATACCGTCACCGCACATACCGATCAGAAGACGTTCACTAATCGGGAAGGGCAAACCGTCACGCGCAACAAGTGCGTATTGGACACTCCTGAAGGTCTTGCCGGTGACGAGCGCCGCAACTGGCTGCTTGACCATGCCCTTACCATGGAACAGGCCGCTCGAGGTGCGATGCCGGCGCTTGACATCACTCCTGAGGAGGCCAGCGAATTACGCTTCGGCCGCCGTATTGAGCGTACAATCAGCGAGCCCACTGCCGCCATTGTGCCGCAAACGCATGATGTGGCGGCGATTATCGAGCGTGCCAACGCTCATCAGGCCAAGCCGGTCACCGTATTCCCCCTCGCGTAAAGTAGACGCGGTGAAAAGTGCAGCTTGATACAGGCCGCGCACAACAACGTCTATATTGCATGAATAACATCGCACGGATAAAAAAAGGAACAGCACACTGATGGATATCACGCACCTGACCCCTGACGCCGAAGGTTCGATTGAATGGCCCTCGTTCAGTAACGATAAGAAGGCCGTGGTGACATTGGGCGCATTTGATGGCATGCACTTGGGTCATCAGGCGGTGATCAAGCGTGTGGTGGAACTCGCGCACCAGCATGATGCTTTTTCCGTGGTGATTCTGTTTGACCCGCGCCCCGCATTCGTGCACGGCTGGGTCATCTCGCACCATGGCGAGGAACCCGCGGTTCAGAACGTGGATGCCGAAGCATTGACCAGTGTGGATGATCGACTGCACCGCATGGAACAGTTCGGCGTGGACCATGTGTTGGTGGTGCACTACACGCTGGCCTTCGCAGCTATGTCATACATTTTTCTTCCTTGGCCGACTCACCGGCAAGCTGGGTATGCGCACGTTGGTCCTTGGGCAGGATGCCGCCATGGGCAAGGGTCGAGAAGGTGATGTGAAGCATATCGCCAATCTTGCCGCCGCCACCGGTGTATTCGAACTTGATGTGGTCGATGACCGTGGCCCGGGTGAAGTGCGTATTCCGCGCGATTTCAAGCCGGAAGCCCCGAGCGAATGGGGAGAGCCCGTCGACCCGCTGGCCAATGCCACCAAGGCCGAGCGCCGCGCATGGAGCAAGAAGAACCAGGCCAAGGCAATGCGCGCATGGAGCTCCACCAATGTGCGCTACCTGCTGGCTCATGGCCGAATCCAGGACGCCAACGCCATTCTGGGTGCTCCGCACTCCATCGAGGGCGAAGTGGTGCACGGTGAGGAGCGTGGCCGCACCATCGGATTCCCCACCGCCAATCTTGGCTCCGACATTGCAGGCTACATTCCGGTCGACGGCGTCTATGCCGGTTGGCTGGTAGATGGTGAAAACCGTTGGCCCGCCGCCATCTCCATTGGCACCAAGCCCACCTTCAGTGAAAAACCGGCCTTAATGAGCGTGTGGTGGAGGCCTACTGCATCACTGAAGAATGGATCGACCTGTACGACCACAAGGTTCGCGTCGAATTCGTCGGCTTCCTGCGCCCGCAGGTCAAGTTTGATGGCCCCGACCAACTCGTCGACGAACTCAAGCGCAACGTCGAGGAGACCAAGCGTCTTACCGCCTGAGGCATATCTCAGGGCTATTTACGCACTCCCAAGGCGTCTAATGCGTCGGACAATGTGTTGGACTCCACCAGCTGAAGTCCCTCGACATGCACCGGCTTGCGCAGTGGCGGAATGACCGCCGTGGTGAAGCCGAGGCGTGCGGCCTCGCGAAGGCGATATTCCATACGCGGTACCGGGCGCACCTGACCGGTCAGGGAAATCTCACCAATGGCGCACGTGGCTCGCGCAATGGGTTTTGACGTGGCGGCGCTCGCCAGTGCCGCCACTATCGCCAAGTCGGAACCGGGCTCCTTGGCCTGGCCCCCGGCAATAGTGGAGATATACAGGTCGTTGGACAGCAGGTTGAGCTTGCTGTGACGGTAGAGCACCGCGACCAGCATGGCGATACGGCTGGGGTCCACGCCATTGACCGCACGACGGGGTGTGGGCAGCACCGACGTGGTGACCAGAGCCTGTACTTCGATAGGCAGACTGCGATGCCCATCCAATGTGAACGTCACGCAGGTGCCTTCCACGGGTGCCGCGTTGGCCGCATCAGGGCCGTCTCCAGACAGGAACAATCCGGCGGGATCGGTGACCTCTTCGATGCCTTCACCGCTCATGTCGAAACAGCCGACTTCATCGGTCGGGCCAAAACGATTCTTCACCGCTCGCAGCATTCTCAGCGCAGTCTCGCTGTCGCCTTCGAATTGGCAGACCACATCGACCAGATGCTCCAATGTGCGCGGGCCTGCAATCGAACCATCCTTGGTCACATGACCAACCAGAAATACTGGAATGTCAAGTGTCTTAGCGGTATCTATCAGCGCGCTTGCCACTTCGCGCACCTGAGTCGAACCGCCGGAAATGCCATCGACCTCCTGCGAGACGATGGTCTGCGCCGAATCCACAATGGCCAAGGCCGGCTTGTTCTGTTCGATCAGCCCCAATACTGTGGACAGGTCGGTGGTGGAGGCCAGTAACAAGTTCGGCTCCACCGCATTGATGCGGGAAGCGCGCAAACGAACCTGCGCCTGTGATTCCTCGCCGGAAATGTACAGCACGGTGTTGGCGTGTGTTGATGATGCGTTGCCCCGCATCGGCACCGTGTTCGATGCGTTGCCCTGCGCCCGGCCCGACTGTTGGGCAGACCGCTGACCTGCCCCTCGGAACGTACTGTCTCCCGCCACAACGCGCGCGATATTGCCGGCCGTCTGCAACAGCAATGTCGACTTGCCGATACCCGGTTCGCCCGCTATCAGCGTTACTGAACCCGGCACCACGCCACCGCCGAGCACACGGTCGAATTCGGAAAACCCGGTACCGAGCCGCTCGACGCTTTCCGTGCCCACTTCGGTAATCGGACGGGCTGCAGATCTGGCGTTGTTGGCAACCGTAACCGACTGCGTGCGTGATGTTCGGCCGGGAGCGGCCGTGCGAGAGCCTGCCGCCGGCCGAGCCTCGTGAAATTCCTCGACCGTGCCCCACTGACCACACTCGGGGCAACGGCCGTACCACTTCGGCCCGTTCCAACCGCATTCGGAACATACATACTGCACACTTGATTTCGCCATGGTCTCACCCTAACCCAAACACCAGCGGACGGTAAATTTTTACCGTTCACAAGAGTTTCACGCGGCTTGCGCACAACGACTAAAATTACGGCCGCCTAGCGTCACGCGGCTGTGAGAGAATCGGGGCATGACTAATAGTGAGAACTCCTCGACCACGCAATCCCATGGCAAGTTGATTGCAGTGGTGGTTGCCGCAGCTGTTGTGATTATCCTGGCAGTGCTTTCGGCCTTTGTGTGGCCGGGTTGGGCCATCCAGAAGAATGATGGCACCTCCACTACCACCCAAAACAGCCAGCAGAAAACCGAATCATCCGAGCCGACCAAGCCGACCATCGACGCCACAGCTTTGCCGGATGATGCCAGTGAGCTGTTGAAGGCCATGCCGGGCAGCGTGCTGAATTACGCGCGTACCAAGGCGGATGCCTCCACGACGTGGAATTCCGCGTCGCCGCTCGAGGAGTACACTCTGACCTACTCCACTGGTGATGCCGCCAAGGATGTCACGCTGGTCGCCGCGCAGTGGTCGTCGGCGGACAATGCCAAGACCCAGTACGATGCGTTGGTCGCTGCGCAGACCGGCGATGAGTCGGCATCCGGCAACGTCAAGGTTTCCGGCAACGTCACGGGCGCGTACGTGGTGAAGGCCGATGCCTCCAACAGCAAGAACGCCGTTGCCATCTGGCAGAACGATACCGTGGTCTTCCAAGCTACCGGCACCAAGGAAGCGGTCGATCGCTTCTACCAGAAGTTCCCGATGTAGCATCTAGTATCGGCTGTCAGCTGCTGCACAAACTTATGAACGTTGGGGCATCCACATTGCTGATGTGGATGCCCCAACTGCGTTCAGGGCATATGCGGACTATCGGCAACATACTGGTTCCCTCTGTCTGGCAACACGTGTATTATGGTGCGAGTTGCAACTTTTACGATTAATCGAAATGGAGGCTTCAGATGGGTTCTGTCATCAAGAAGCGCCGCAAGCGGATGAGCAAGAAGAAGCACCGCAAACTGCTGCGTAAGACCCGCCACCAGCGTAAGTAGTCTTACCTGCAATCAAGGCATTAGAAACCCCGTGATCGTTATGGTCGCGGGGTTTCTCTTTGCTTGGCTCTTTGCCTTGTTCGGGCAACAGTAAAGCCCGCACCTGCGATGTGCAGATGCGGGCTTGGAAAAGCTTAGTGATGTGAGACGATCACTTGTTGGCGTTGGTCATCACGCGCGGGCCGTTCGGGTCGCCGACGATGACCTTGTCAACCATGTTGAGGAACAGGCCGTGCTCCACCACGCCGACCGTGTTGATGAGGTCTTCGGCCAGCTCCTGCGGGTGATCGATGCGCTCCAGGTGCAGGTCCACCACGAAGTTGTTCTCGTCGGTGCGCACTTCCTTGCCGTCGGCGTCAAGACGAAGCACCGGCTTGTAGCCGCGGGCCTCGAACTTCTTGATGACTTGGCCGGCACCGAACGGAATGACCTCGACCGGCAGCGGGAACTTGCCGATGGTGTCCACAACCTTGGACTCGTCCACGATCCACACGATCTGGTTGGAGTTGGTGGCCACGATCTTCTCCCACAGCAGAGCAGCGCCGCCGCCCTTGATGCCGTTGAAGTTCTTGTCGACTTCGTCGGCGCCGTCAATGGTCACGTCGATGTGGTCCACGTCGTCGATGTCCACGATCTTGATGCCGTAGCTCTCGGCCTGGGCCTGCGTGCGGCGAGACGTGGTCACGCCAGTGAACTCAAGACCTTCCTCCTGATGACGGCGGCCGAGCTCGTCCACCAGGAACTTCACGGTCGAACCAGTGCCGAGGCCTGCGATCATGCCGTTTTCAACGAGCTTGGCGGCTTCGATGCCGGCCGCCTTCTTCAGCGCATCCTGCTGTGCCTTATCCATGGTTTCTCCTTTGCCATCCTTGCCTCCGCCACATGGATCAACGGCGTGAAGCCTTATCTCCTATCCTAACGCGAATGAGCGATTTTGTGTCATCGTGTCCGATTGCGGTACATATTCGTGTGTTTGGGTGTCAGTGTCGTACGAATGGTGCGTTGGTGATGGTCAGGTTGCCGTCGCCGTCCACATAGCCTTCGATTTCGATGCTGCCTTTGATCGGCATCGGCTGCCCGTTGAAATACGGGCTCGTTTTCGGCGCGGGGAGAAGGTCAGCGTACCGGATACCGTCAGCCCGCTGGGCTTTGCGGGGGGTACGGGTTGCGTTGATTGTACAGGTTGCGTTGATTGTGCCGCTAAGGGTGACGAAGACTTGGTCTCCGGCCTTGCGGCATCCGTCTGATCCGTCGCCGCAGCCGGCTTGCGCAAACTTGCCGCATCCGCTTTGCCGTCCAATACCAATTGCACGTCTGGAGGCACATCGGTGCCATGTGCGTATTCGGAGCCCAGCAGCGACTGCCAGCCTTCAATCGGTAGATAGCCGTCGCGCGCACCCGAACGGCAATCGCCCGCATAGGTGCGTGCCAGTTCATCGACCAACTCATTGCCCTCGTTGCCGGCGTGACCTTTGACCAATCGGAAATCCACCGGGCCAGGGCGTTGTGAGATCTCACGGTCGATCGCCTGAATAAGCTCTTTGTTCTTCACAGGCTTTTTCTGCGAATTTTTCCAGCCGTTCTTCTTCCAGCCTTTGACCCACTTGGTCGAGCAATTGATGGCGTACTGCGAATCCGATTCGATGAGCAATGGCTCAGGGCCCGGGTGCGCTCGCAAAGCTTCCAGCACTGCGCACAGCTCACCAATCTGATTGGTGCCGTTGGTCGCGCCGCCCGCATCATAACCATGGTCGTCGTGCTTATGGCCGGGCTTGCCGCCGGCGTTCTGCTCATGATCGGCCCAGGCCCAGCCCATTGGCCCGTTTGGATTCCCCTAATGCGGACCCATCTGTGGATACTGTGATAGTCATGTTCTCCACCCTAACGCAAGCTGTGCAATCTCTTGCTGAAGTGGGGTTGCCCAGTGCGAGGCAAAACAACGTAGTGAAGAGTGTGAATAACATCACACCTATTGACTTTGCTTGAAAAACATGCCATCGCGCGTGAATAGGTGAGCGCTCACAAGAAAAACAAGACATTTCCTCTCTGCGGGTGAGGCCGGCAACAATGGCGCATCCGGTATCTGGAATGAGAATAAGGGACTGTACAAAACCAGTGACGGCAACATCGAAATCCTCAAACCAGAGGCGGACAGCGATGGTTCGACCTCCACGGCCGCATCCAAGGGCACCATGCTTATCGCAGGCAACTCCAAAAACCGTGGCACTCGGTCCAGGCGGCATGGCCTTGGCTCCCGGCCTGCCGCTCGGTCTTGGCTGGTTCATCCGACGCCGCTTAGGATTGGATGCCTCCGACATTCTGGACCGTAAGCTCGGCTTGAAGTAACGGCTGGTTCGGACGTGATTGCTGTCACGTACGGATCGCTGACGACAGCGCGAAGGTCCTCATCGGTTTACGTCGATGAGGACCTTCGCGCGCATTAGGGGGAGTCTGTTGCGGGCTGCGCTACGCGGGTCATGCTGCGCGGGCGTGCTATGCGAACAAACTACGCGAACAAGTCGTTCAGTGCCTCGGCAATCGTCGGATGCGTGAACACCATATCGCGCAACGTGCTGGCCGGCGCGTCAAGATCCATCGCCAACTTGACGATATTGATCACCTCGTGCGACTCGACGGAAAGCAGCATCGCACCCAGAATGCGGCCAGTATTGCGTTCCACAATCGCCTTCATCAGACCATCCGGTCGCCGCATTACCTGGGCCTTCGGCACAGCGGCCACCGGCAATCGCTTGACCACATAATCCAATCCAGCCGCCTTCGCCTCGCGCTCATTCAATCCCACGCGCGAGTAAGGCGTGGCGAGGAATGTGCTCGACGGCACATGCTTGCGGTCCTTCACCGTGTACGGACGGTCGGAACCATTGAGCTGCGACCACACCACGCGATAGTCATCCAGCGAAATGTACGTGTGCTGCGGGCCGCCGTTCACATCGCCCAGAGCCCAAATGTCGGCTGCTGTGGTGCGCAGAAGCTCGTCGACTTTCACGGCACCGCGTTCGGTGAGCTCCACGCCAGCTGCCTCAAGATGCAGTCCCTCGACGTTCGGCGTACGTCCGGTGGCCACCAGTACCGCGTCGGTGGTCAGGCAGAATCGGGCTTCAGCCGGCTCGGCGAACCGCGGCTCGCCATCGTCTGATGGTTTCGTTTGAACGTGTGACATCGTGGCGTGATCGGTCGGGTTGCTAGTGGGGCTGGTGGTTGTTGTAGTGTCGGTGGCGCCGGTGATATCGGTATGAGCGTTCCCGGTGCCGGCGGGGGGTGGAATCGCAAGCTTGCGATGCGCCGCGAGTCATACCCTTCACCGCAACGGACAACCTGACGCCGCCGTCAGCAGCAGGCGCGATGGCCTTGGTATCCGCGTTGAACAGGAACTTGACGCCCTGCGCTTCCAACTGTGCGCGAATCGCGGCCGCCACATCCGCATCCTCGCGCGGCAGGAACTCGGCATTGTGCTGCAGCACGGTAACCGCCGTGCCGAAATCGGCAAACATCGAGGCAAACTCAAGTCCAATGAATCCTGAACCGATAATCACCAGTCGCTGCGGCATATCGTCGAGATCCATCAGTCCAGTGCTGGTGTAGACGCCGGGCGTAGTGTGGATACCGGGAATATCCGGAATGCGCGGCGTGGCACCGGTATTGATGAAGATCTTGCTGGCGGTCACGGCGACCGGGCCCTCAGCGGTGGCGATTTCCACGCTATGAGGGCCGGTGAAGTGAGCGCGGCCGGTGATTACGGTGATGTTGTCTTGGTCGGCGAGCTTGTGATAGTTCTTGTCGCGCAGCATCGAAGTGACGCGGCGCTTCTCCTTGATAGCAGCCTCGAACGCTGCTTCGCGGGTTTCGGGAGTACTGTTCGCGCCATCCCGCCGCGCCTGTTCGGCGGACAAAATCAGTGACTTGGACGGCAAGCATCCGATATTGATGCAGGTGCCGCCGTACATGTCGGCGCTTGCCTCGGCGACGACGACCTTGCGGCCGGCTGCACTGAGCTTGGCAGCCAAGGTTTTGCCGCCCTTGCCGAATCCAATGATCAGGGCGTCGGTGGTGATAGTGGGGGAGGTGTTGGGTGTGCTGATGGCATTGGGTGTGCTGATGGACATGGTTACTTCCTTACGTATTCGAGTGATAAGAGTGCGTTGTGCTGATGTGTTGTGTGCCGTGCGGCGTCTGTTTTCTTCTTTGACTGCCGAAGCGTTATCGACTGATGCTGGCTAGGGGAAACGCGCGGGATTATTAGCCTTTGCGCTCGCTGAATATCTGTTCGGTGATGTCGTGGATGGTGGTGTGTTCGAGTTGTTCGAGGCAAGTGCGGTTGAGCCCGGCATAGATGTCGTTCATCACTGCGCCCATTGAAGATGACACCAGACAGTCCTCGTGTACGTCGCCCGGTGTCCAGTTCACTTTCACAAAAGTGGTGCCGGTGGCTTCCGCTACCGCGCGCAAAGTGATTTCGGCGGCGGGCCGGGCCAGAGCGTACCCGCCTTCAGCACCCTCTTTAGTGGCGATGAGTCCGGCTGAGGCGAGCGGTCGCATTACTTTGCGCACGCGCGCCGCATTGGTACATATGTTCTCGGCCAGGATCTGACTGGGCAGGTGTGTTGCGCGATGGTCAAGGTAGACCAATGCGTGCACTGCCAGTGAATGGTCGCCGTTCATGAAACGACCTCCTTACCGAGTCGAACTGTAACTATGATGTGTACAGTTATGATACTGTAATCATATCAGATACAGTTAGTGTGTCAAATCGGGGTTGAAGAGGTGGGTGACTATGTGTATAAGTGAGGTGTCCACATGGTTATCCACAATGAATGTGCGTAAGTGAAGCTAGGACCACATACCTCGGATCGGCTTCCGTTTCCGCACCCACTACCCATATGGTGGTGTCATGAACAGGATGACCGACGGCATCACCAACTATGGAGCTCTGCCAGGCTCTATATACGATCCGCCTCCGGAAGAATCGGAGACAGTTTTTGTTCCGCCCGAATTTGCGGGGGCATTTTCTGCTGACTCGAAATACCCGACTTTTTCGCGACTCGCCATCGCCAAACAGTGGTGCACATGATTCTGCGGCGGCACCGACCATGAGCGAAAGCCTCGCCCAGCGCAAACGCGACATGGTCGCACGCTGCACTGAGGAAGCGAAACGGGCGGGCAAGAAGCTGCTTTTCGGCATGACCACTTCCCTCGCTCTGCAATCCGTACCGATTCCCGCCGATTGCGACCTCGACTCGGCCAAGCTGCACACTGTATCCAGCGTTAAGAACAAGCGGTTTCGTACACGCCATGCACCACTGCAAACGCATATTTGGAAACATGCGGCTAAAGCCGCCAATGTGGAAATGAACCAACACGTGTTTGCGCTGGACCTGTTTCACGTATGGGCTCAACTTGCCCCGTATGTTTCTTTTGAGTCCCTGATTGTGCTCGGGGATGCCGTCATTACTGCTACGAGCAAACAGCCAGTATTGGCCAAGGATCGTGATGCTGCTGCAATCTATCAGGATCTGGTGAAGTTCGTGGAGCAATTTACCCGATTCAGAGGGCGCCCGTCCTGCGTTCGAGCATTGCCTCTGATATCACCTGGTGCTGATTCGCCCAAAGAATCAGAAGAACGACTCTCTCTGGTGGCGCATGGGATTCCACAGCCGGTTGCGAACTATGTGGTGCCGGACGCGGCTTTTGCATCTGGAGCTCCCATAACGTTGGACTTAGCGTGGCCAGAGTTCAAGGTCGCTGTTGAATATGATGGCGATCATCATCGTACGAGTAAGGCTCAATGGCGCCGTGACCAAGAGAAAAGGGGCATGCTGGTCGGGCGGAGATGGCTGGTCTTCATCGCCACGGCGGCAAGTATCGCTAACGAGGATACTCGTGCTGAATTCGCTTTCAACGTGGCGAGGGCGCTTGCTTCGCGCGGTGCCGTATTCGAGTTTCATGTAGTTGCCATGTCTCTTGAAGAGTTGGCGCAGAGCCTGCTGTGACCATGATGTTCGAAACGGACTGATGTAAAGGCAATATTTGTACGACCTGTTGTTGTGGTGTGTGTTTGATATTGCATGCCGTTCGATTGCGATGCCTCGTAGTGATGGATTTCGTGAATGACTAGTGTTCGATTGTGGAGGAAATGTGTCATAATGGTCGATTGGGGGGGGCGGTGCATTGGGCGTGGATTTGCGCCAATGGGTGTGGGACGCTACGCGTGTTTTGCCGATTTTTGCGTGGCGTCCCACGGCCCCTCGGGTAATGGCTGTGACGGTGTGGCAGGAATGGCGTCTTTCCGGGGTTTCCAGTTTGAGTGTGTGGGATGGGGAAAATGTAAAACGATTGACTTAGCTGTTGTCCCACGCTTTTGTGGGATGGCAACTCTGGAATGGGCAAATTCGTCGTGGCGTCCCACAACGATGTTAAAACTCGACCATGATGCAAGCCGACCGAACGCTTCGGCGGTCATCTGGCCGCTGTGACCCCACAATGATGATGGTAGGCAGGCGAACGTTTCGCGGCCATCTGGCCGTCCTGCCCTGCAGTGATGTTGAGAAAATGCAGTCACGGTGCATGAGGAGAACCGTTGACCTGCGTGTTTCAGTGGTCGCGAACTGCATATGCGCTAAAAAAGCTCTGCAGTGGATTGTATGAATCCAATGCAGAGCCTTTATTAGTTGCGGTGAACGCGACTAACGCAGCGATTTCACTCGCTCAGGGCCTTGTCTACCACGACGGTGGCCTCGTCGAGCACCTTGTCCAGAGCCTCGGGGAGACGAAGGACTCGGCGTACACCTTGTAGATGTTCTCGGTGCCGGAGGGGCGGGCGGCGAACCAGTTGTCCTTGGTGGTGACCTTCAGACCGCCGATCTTGGCGTGGTTGCCCGGTGCCTCGGTCAGCTTGGCGGTGATGTCTTCGCCAGCCAGGGTGGAGGCGGTCACGTCGTCGCCGGACAGTGCCGCGAACTTGGCCTTCTGCTCCAGCGTGGTCGGGGTGTCGACGCGCTTGTACCAAGACTCGCCGAAGCGCTCGACCTGCTCCTGGTGAAGCTGGGCCGGGTTCTTGCCGGTCTTGGCGGTGATCTCGGCAGCCAGCAGGTCGGGGATCAGACCATCCTTATCGGTGGTCCACACGCGGCCGTCCTTGCGCAGGAAGCTCATGCCGGAGCTCTCCTCGCCGCCGAAGGCGACTTCGCCGCTGAACAGCGGGTCCACGAACCACTTGAAGCCCACCGGCACTTCGATGACCTTCGCGTTGATCGATGCGGCCACGCGGTCGATCAGGGAAGAGGAGACCAGCGTCTTGCCCACGGCTGCGCCCTCAGGCCAGCCCGGACGGTTGCCGCCGAACAGGTACTCCACGCACACGGCGATGTAGTGGTTCGGGTTCATCACGCCCCAGTTCGGGCAGACGATGCCGTGACGGTCGGCGTCCGGGTCGGTGCCGCCGACCAGATCGTACTTGTCCCAAGCGCCGGCGTTGAGCTCGTCGACCAGGCCCTTCATGGCGTACGGGGAAGACGGGTCCATGCGGATCTTGCCGTCGTGGTCGATGGTCATGAAGCGCCAGGTCGGGTCGACCTCAGGACGCACCACGCCGATGTTCAGGCCGTACTTCTCGTTGATGAGCGGCCAGTAGTTCACGGAAGCGCCGCCGAGCGGATCGATGCCCAGACGCACGCCGGAGTTGCGGATCACGTCGAAGTCGATGACGTTCTCCAGGTCGTCCACGTAGTGCTCGCGGAAGTCGAAGCCCTCGACGTACTCGGACTTGATGGCCTCCTCGTAGGGCACACGCTTGATGGACTTGAAGTCGCCGAGCAGCTCGTTGGCGCGAGCGGCGATGGCATTGGTGGTCTCGGCCGGAGCCGGGCCGCCGGTGACGGGGTCGTACTTGAAGCCACCGTCGGTGGGCGGGTTGTGGGACGGCGTGACGACGATGCCGTCGGCGAGGCCCTCGCCCTCGAAGCGCTGGGTGCCGTCGGCCGCACGGTTGTGGGTCAGGATGGCCTGGGAGACCACCGGGGTGGGCACGAAGTCGTCACGGGAATCGACGCGTACGTGCACGCCGTTGGCGACGAGCACCTCGATGGCGGTCTTCTTGGCCGGGCCGGACAGCGCGTGGGTGTCGGAGCCGAGGTACAGCGGGCCGGTGACGCCGGCCTTCTTGCGGTATTCGGCGATGGCCTGGGAGATGGCGATGATGTGGGCCTCGTTGAACGAGGTCTTCAGGGACGATCCGCGGTGGCCGGAGGTGCCGAAGATGACACGCTGCTCGGGGACTTCGGGATCGGGGACGAGGTCATAGTATTTGCCGATAACCTCATCGACATTGATCAGATCTGCTGGGGTGGCGGGCTGACCCGCATTGTTTGCTACCATGCTCCCTATTCTGCCACGTTTTTCGCCACGTTGGGTACGATTATGTTAAGAGTTGTCAACTTTTGTGCGAATCGTGTGCCGGTTGTCTAGCGCTTGGTCATTTCCTCCTCGATTTCCTCCAGCGACTTGCCGTTGGTCTCGGGCACCAAGCGCATCACGAACGGGATGGACAGGGCCGAAAACACGCCGAAAATCGCGAACGGGCCGCCCACATTGTTGCCGAACGCATCGAGCAGCACGAGGAAGAACTGGGAGACGATGAAGTTGCCCAGCCAGTTCGCCGCCGAGCCGAAGGAGGAGCCGATGCCGCGCACGCTCAGCGGGAAGATCTCGCCGATAAGCACCCAGGCGATCGGGCCCCACGAGACCGCAAAGCCGAGGATATAGAAAGCGATGAGAATCATCGTCGGCACGGCCAGCACGGCCACGTCGCCCACGAAGTTCATCACGGCGAGCACTGCGAGCGAAACGGTCATCACGATGGAACCGAAGATCAGCACGCCCTTGCGCGGGAAACGATCCATGATAAGCGTGGCCACGATGGTGCTCACGAAGTTCACCACGCCGATGCCCACCGACACCCAGATCGCGTCGCCTTCAGGGAAGCCGAAGCCCTTGATGAACACCTGCGGCAGGAAGTAGATCACCGAGTTGATGCCCACGAGCTGCTGGAACAGCATGATACCGATGGCGGCCACCAGCGCCGGACGAGCGATACGGAACAGTTCGCGCACACCACCCTTGGTGTCCTGTGCGGCCACGGCATTGATCTCGTCCAGCTCAATCTGCACCTGGGTCTGATCCACGTCCTTGCGAATCAGCGTAAGCACTTTGAAGGCGTTGCGGGTGTCGCCCTTGTTCACCAGATAACGCGGGGATTCGGGCAGCAACAGGCCGCCGAGCAGCAACAAGGCGGCCGGCACCAGCGCCGAACCGAGCATCCAGCGCCAGTCGCGGATGCCGAAGAGGTTGTGGTTCAGGAATCCGAGGTTGGAGGCGTAGGCCAGCAGAATGCCGAAGGTGACCATGAGCTGGAACAGCGTGGACAGTGAGCCGCGACGCTCCTTCGGCGCCAGTTCGGCCAAGTACGCCGGGGTCAGGGCGGAGGCCGCGCCGACGGCGAGACCCAGGATGATGCGGGCGCACACCATCATCGCGAATCCGGTGGAGGAGGCGCACAGGCCTGAGCCGAGCAGGAACAGCAGCGCGGAGACGATGAGCAGCTTCTTGCGGCCGAACCGGTCAGACAGTGCGCCGATCGACAGCGCGCCTGCGCACGAGCCGATCAGCACCGAGGAGGTGATGAAGCCGGTCTGAGAGACGCTCAGGCCGAAGTCCGATTCGATAAGCGGGGAGGCGCCGGAGATGATGCCGGTGTCGAAACCGAACAGCATGCCGCCGAGCGCGCCGAAGGTGAAGATGAATGCGCTGTTGAGCGGGAAGCGCGTGGAGAAGCCGCGTGATTCGGCGGCTTCGAGGTCCTCGATTGCGTTTGCTGCCGCGTTTGTGGCCGCGTCCGCCACCCCGGCCACGCCGGTTTCGATGGTTTCGATTGCGGTGGCCGCTGCACCGGTTGCGCCGGTCTCCTGTGCCGCGGATGCCGTCTGCTTCGATACGGGTGATGCCGTTGTCGTCGTCATTGCCTTGTCCTTTCGCCGTTGACGGGCCGCGCCTGCCGCGTGGCCCCTCTGCCGCATGCAAGGTCAGGCTTCGATTGCCTGAAGTCGCCCGAAAACAAAAAAAGACCTGGAACAACGTGGAATTCGCATATTACGATACGCAAATTCCACGTCACTCCAGGTCTTGCCTCATTTTGAGTAACAACCCTGCTACGCAACGTGTGTGAAAGACAGGATACGACTTTCTCGGTCGCGACACTCCGAATAGGCGGCAAAAAACGATGATTTTTGACAACGATTGCAGGATTCTGCATGGTGGAATGAAGTCGGAATGGGCGCTGCGGCAAATACGGAGAACGGGTGCGGCGGAACACCATAGCGGAACGCTATCGCGGAGCACCGTAGCGCATAGTTGCCGTTTCGCGATGCTTTGCCGGCATTGCCGTGCTTTTGGGGCACCAGCGCCGATAATGGAACACAGTGGCATACGGCAGCAAGGAGGAACCGTGGCGAACGCATCGAACGCAACGCCTGCAGTGATTGCGGCGTGCATCGTTGATGCCGTCGGCGGCTCCGCGAACATCACCAACCTGACCCATTGCGCCACGCGACTGCACTTCGAACTGGACGACGCCGGCCAGGTCAGCCAGCACGGTCTCGAATCCATCCCCGGAGTCCTCGGCGCATTCCCGCGAACCGGCAATCGTTATCAGGTCATCATCGGCGGAGCGGTCGCCTCGGTGTACGAGCGATCGTTCGGATGCAGGCAGCGCGATTGACTCCGGCAACGCAATTACCATCGGCGGCGTCGCGGCCAACGCAGTCCGCGCAATCCACTCAGTCAACGCAATCCACTCAGTCAACGCAATCCACTCAGTCAACGCAGTCCACTCAGCCTACGCAGCCTACGCAGTCCGCGCCGAACCTTTCCGACGACGTCGCACCATTGCGCGATACCGACACCGAGCAGAGTCACGGCCCATCCAATACATCCCGTCACTTCACGCCTCGTACCATCCGCGACGTGGGGCAGTGCCGCCCGTGCCCGGGCTGCCGCGTTTTTCGACTACCTGTCCGACTCGTTCCGCCCGATTCTGGGCGTGCTACTCGGTGCCTCGCTGGTCATCGCCATCGTCAACGTGATCGTTGCACTCGGCATTGTGCCTGATGGCGAGACGTCCACCGGTTGGATACTACTCAAGGCGATTTGGGAGGGTGTGTTCACCGTTCTGCCGATTATGATCGCTTACAATGCGGCCAAGAAACTGGACGTCGACCCTTGGCTCGGCGGTGCGATTATGGCCGCGCTTATGACCCCGCAGCTTACTGGCGTGATGTCCGGAATGTCCGGACGTCCGTATCCAGCGCTCTCTCCGGGGAGATTCAATGCTCGGCCACCGCCGTATTCGGCACCGAAACCTGCACCGTGTCGGCGTTCGGCATACCGATTCAACTCAACGACTACAGTGGCAACATCTTCGTACCATTGCTCATGGCCGCCGTGCTCGCCGTGGTCTACCGCGGGCTGAAGCGCGTCATTCCCGACAGCGTACAGCTGGTGTTCGTGCCATTACTCTCACTGGTCGTCGTTTTTGCGCTCACCATACTGGTTATCGGGCCTCTGGGAATATGGCTCGGCAGCGGGCTGGGAGCGGCCACAGCATGGCTTAACGCGCACGTGCCATTCCTGTTCGCGCTCATCATCCCGATGCTCTACCCGTTTCTCGTGCCGCTCGGTCTGCACTGGCCGTTGAACGCCCTGATACTGATGAACATTCAGACGCTCGGCTACGACTTCGTCCAAGGTCCGATGGGTGTATGGAACTTCGCCTGCTTCGGTGCCACCGCCGGCGTACTCGTGCTGGCCGTACGCGGCAAGGATTCGGCCATGCGGCAGACCGCGGTGGGGGGCGTTGCTCGCGGGATTGCTGGGTGGCGTTTCGGAACTGAGCCTGTACGGCATCCATCTGCATCACCGCCGCGTCTACCGCTGGCTGCTCGCCGGCTGCGCGGCCGGCGGAGTGACCAGCGCGGTGTTCGGCTGGCTGTTCCCGTCCGTGCTGCCATCCGGCCAGATGGTCCGGGGCGTTACGACTACGGCATTCGCCTTCTCCTCGTTGCTGACGATTCCGGTGTTCGATCGGATGTGGGTGTACGCGCTGTCCATCGCCGTTGCGTTTGTAATGGCGATGGTGTTGACGGTGTTGTTCGGGTACCGCACGCCGTCGCGCGCCACCAAGACGCAGATGGTCTCGGCAGACGAGAACGCACGCCCGCAGGATATGGCGAGGGGGGATTGACACGACCGTGTCGGATGTGGAGTCTGCGGAAGATTCTCCATCGCGGGCTGCCCCTGATCGGGCTCTTGACTCCAACGCCATCTTGTCGCCGGTCGCCGGCCGGCTGGTGAATCTGGAAGCGACTGGCGATCTGGGTGTTCGCCTCCCGCGCGCTGGGGGAGGGCGTAGGCGTCGTGCCGGGAGACGACCGGTGAGACAGCCGTGCTCGCACCGGTCAGTGGCATGCTGAAAACCGTGGCCCGAACCGGCCATGCCTTCGGCATTAAAACCGATGGCGGCATCGAGGTGCTGGTTCATATCGGCATTGACACCGTCGATATGGATGGCGAGGGATTCGCTGTGGTCGTGGCTAAAGGCGAGCGGATCGCGGCGGGAGAGCCACTGGCCACCGTGGATTTCGGCAAAGTCGCGGCGGCCGGGCACAGCGTTGTGGTGGTGGTGACGGTGGTCAACGCCGCTGAACTGACCGTGGTCACGCCGTTGATCGGCGACGGTAGCGGCGACAACAACGGCGGTGACTGCAAAACCGTATCAGCCGGCAGCCCGATCATCGATGTGGAACAATGACGTTGCGAAAGGATGCCATGGAAATACTGCGAGTGTTCAACAACAACGTCGTGCTCGCCAAAGGCGGCGACGGCGGTGAGGTGATTCTCACCGGCCGTGGACTGGGGTTCCAGGCCAAGCCGGGGCAGACGGTCGACGAGTCGAAAGTCGTGCGCACCTTCGTGCCGTCGGACGGGCGTGACCCGGACCATCTGGCGCAGATGCTGGCGGACATTCCGCCCGAAATCATCCGCGTGGTCGTCGAATCCATGCAGGAAGCCGGACTGGGGGAGCGCGAGACCGGCAGCACCACGCTGGTCATGGCCCTGTCGGACCACGTGGCGAATGCGGTGGAGCGGGTGCGGCGCGGCATCGACATCACCTACCCGCTGCTCGGCGAGGTGAGCAACCTGTACCCGCAGGAATACGCGCAGGGGCGTGCGATGCTCGCATCGCTCAATGCACGGCTCGACGTCACGCTGCCGGACGGCGAGGCCACCGCGCTTGCCATGCATCTGGTCAACGCCGGCTTCGCCACCGGCGACCTGTCCTATACGTATACGATGACGGGCGTGATCCAGCAACTGCTTGACATTATCGACCACAGCTACGGCATCACGTTGGACCGCAGTTCCGTGAATGTGGGCAGGTTCATCACCCATCTGCGTTACCTGTTCGTACGCATCCACCAGCACCAGCAACTGACGGATGAGCCGGCACCGGTGATGAAGGTGATTCGTGAGTCCTATCCCGCCGCGCTACGATGCGCGCGAACCATCGCCTCCCTGCTCGAACTGCGCCTCGACACGGATATCAGCGACGACGAAACCGCCTATCTGGCAATGCACGTCGCCCGAGTCACCGGCCACGCATCGTAGCGGATCAGCGAATCGGCTCGAGCGTGCCGGTCATTTCGGCGAAATCCGAGGTGGCGTTTGAGGCAGCGGCCTGTGCGGTCTTTTCCAGCGCGGAGGCGTCGGGTACGCGCACGATCAGCGCGCGATGATCCACCGAGAAACGGATGTGGCGGGTTTCCGGCAGCATGTCACCGTCCACCTGCGCTTTGGCCGGCTTTTCCAATGTGATTTCGGCACTGACACCCTGGACCTGTTCGATGGTCGAGTTCGTGGACAGCGGGTTCTGTTCGGGCTTGCCGATGATCGTCTGGTGCACCACGTCGCCGAACAGGTTGGCCCAGCCGAGGATGCCGCCGGTGGTGTCGATGATTTCGAAGTCCAGCAGACCATCGTCATAGGATGCCGCCGGCATCAGCGAGAACATGGGAATCTGGCCGCAGTTGCCGGCCATCACCGTGCGGAAATCGAGATTCTTGATGGTGTGGGTCGAGCCGTCGGCGCTGGTGACTGTCAGCGTGCCGCGGAACTTCGGCGCGAACAGGTTCTTCACGCCGCCCACGAAGTAGGCGAGCCAGCTGATGTTCGCCTTGAGCTCGGGGTTGGTGTCGTCGATCATGGCCGCATCGAAGCCGATGCCGGCGATGATGAGGAAGGCGTGGCCGTGGTCGTCCTCCGGGTGGTCGAGCAGGGTGAGACGGCCCATGTCCACCAGGCGGGAGCCGTGGGAGGTGGCCACGGTCAGCGCGGCGTCGATATCGTCCACGGGAACGCCCATATTGCGGGCAAACAGGTTGCCGGTGCCGATGGGGATGATGCCCAGCGCATGGCCGGTGCCGGAGACGGCGCTCGCCACCGTGCGCACCGTGCCGTCGCCGCCGACCGCGATCACCACGTCGGCGCCGTCCTCCAGCGCCTCAAGCGCGCAGACCCTGCCGTCCTTGTCAAGCTGGGTGTCGTAGAAGCGGATGCGATTGAGCCCCTTGGCCTCGCAGAACCTCTGGATATGCAGCCTGCGGGCTTCGGCCTGCGGTTTGGACGGATTCACGATGAAGGCGTACTGCACCTCGTCGTCCCGGCGCTTCTCCAGCGTCTGAGCCAGCTTGCGGCGGCGCTGCGCGCGCAGAGCGATGACGATGACGGCGATGAGCACCACCACAATGGCGATTGCGGCGATGATCAGAAACACGGTGAGGGCAGGCTGAGGCATGGCTCCTATTGTTATCGGTGGGGAGGTCGTTTGCGGCCATGGTGCGCCGTACGTGAACATTTCCTGCACGCAACAGCCCCGTGGGGCGTGATTATGGTTCAATCGCGTCTCATCTGACGAAATTGGCCGGGTGGACCCGTCCGCGGACTTTCCCGGGCTTCCCTGTGATTTCCGCGTGACTCCCGCGCATTCGGCCATTGTCGGTGTCTGCTTACGCGGCTAGTCTGGTGCCCATGCTTGATATTCAATTCATCCGTGAACACACCGATATCGTCAAGGAATCCCAGCGCAAGCGCGGCGAGTCCGTGGAGCTCGTCGACGAAGTGCTCTCCTCCGACACCGCACGTCGTGAGGCGCTGAAGGCCTTCGAAGAGGCTCGCGCCCAGCAGAAGGAAATCGGCAAGAAGGTCGCCTCCGCCCCGGCGGACGAGAAGGCCAAGCTCATCGCCGAAACCAAGGAACTGTCCCAGAAGGTCTCCGAATACAAGTCCAAGGCCGATTCCGCAGCCGAGGAATACACCACCGCCATGTGGAAGCTCTCCAACATCGTGGAGCCCGAAGCTCCCGAAGGCGGCGAGGATGACTACGTGGTCGTCAAGAAGGTTGGCCAGATTCGCGACTTCGCGGCCGAAGGCTTCGAGCCCAAGGACCACCTGACCCTCGGCACCGGCGTGGCCGGCATCGATATGCGCCGCGGCGTCAAGGTCGGCGGCTCCCGCTTCTACTTCCTGCGTGGCCAGGTGGCCCGCATGCAGATTGCCATGCTCACCATGGCCGTGGACCAGGCCGAGGAGCACGGCTTCACGCTGGCCATCACCCCGACGCTGGTGCGCCCCGAGGTCATGCGCGGCACCGGCTTCCTGAACTCCCACGCCGACGAGATCTACCGTCTGCGCGAGCCCGATGACCAGTACCTGGTCGGCACTTCCGAAGTGGCGCTCGCCGGCATGCACGAGAACGAGATCCTCGACCTCGGCAACGGCCCGCTGCGCTACTGCGGTTGGTCCTCCTGCTACCGCCGCGAGGCCGGTGCCGCAGGCAAGGATACTTCCGGCATCATCCGCGTCCACCAGTTCGACAAGGTGGAGATGTTCGTTTACGCCAAGCAGGAGGACTCCTACAAGGAGCACGAGCACCTGCTGGCCATGGAACAGGAGATGCTCGCCAAGGTCGAGGTGCCCTACCGCATCATCGATACCGCCGCCGGCGACCTCGGTTCCTCCGCCGCCCGTAAGTTCGACTGCGAGGCTTGGGTGCCGACCCAGGGCCGTTACCGCGAGCTCACCTCCACCTCGAACTGCACCGAGTACCAGGCTCGCCGCCTGAACATCCGCGAGCGTATGGAAGACGGCGGCACCCGCCCGGTCTCCACCCTGAACGGCACGCTGGCCACCACCCGTTGGCTGGTCGCTATCATGGAGAACCACCAGCAGAAGGACGGCTCCATCGAGATCCCGAAGGCCATGCGCGCCTACATGGGCGGCAAGGAAGTTATCGAGCCCACGAAGTGGGGAGGCCTGAGTCTCATCGTGCTTTTTAGCTCCCTCTGATGAGGGAGCTGTCAGCGTAGCTGACTGAGGGAGAGATTACTGAGGGAGAGATCGCTGATAGCCAGCAGGCGAATCCAAGACCGACCGCACTGCCGAATATCAACATCCCTCCCTTCTGTATAATGAATACTTGCGCGTGTGAACGCGCATCAGGACAGGTGTCTGAGCGGCCTAAAGAGACGGTCTTGAAAACCGTTGAGGGGCAACCCTCCGCGAGTTCGAATCTCGCCCTGTCCGCGAACCGAGGCCTGGGCAACATGCCCAGGCCTTTTTTTCTTTTTCTGGAACCTGTCTTCTTGATTGCCGCCGGGGTGCTGATATATTGGTTTGTGATGCCGTAACATGCGGTGTCCCCGTTGATATGACGGGCCGATCGGCGTGAGCCGATAAGAAAAAGGCCCGACGTTTGCAGCACCGGGCCTTTGCGTTGATTACCGGCTTGCGCCTTTAATCAACAAGGTTGCAAGATGCAATCATATCACGATGCACGGTAGTCTGACCGTGAACGGGCGCACCGTGATCGTCCATGTGGGCGATGGCGAGGCGAACGCCACGGTTGACGGCACGCACTTCAACGTGCGTAGCCTGTGGCAGCTCTACCAGTTGCTGAGACTGCTCGTGTAGCGTCTCATTAAGGCGCGGTGCCTCCCTGGTCGGGTATCGCGCCGGCGACCTGAAAACCGATAATGTTGGCAAGTGCTTGCAATTTGCGGTGGACGATTGCAAGCTAACGTCTTGGATTGTTGCCGCTATCCAATATCTCATTAGGCCTACCGGTGGACCAAAAGTACGTTGCTTTGTAAGGGGAGTTAATGAAATGAACAAACTCGCACAATCGAGCATCGAACCGGTTTAATGCTACTCGCCTCAACGGGACGCGCGGTAATTGTTAGCTAAGTTGACAATAAAAGAATGAGGGCATACATTAGTAATCAGTCATCACACTGAGATGATGATTTCACTACGAAGGAGTAGAGATATGGTATCTCGCAATAAGCGCATCGTGGCTGCTCTTGCTGCGGTAGCAGCAATGGGTATTGGTTTGGCCGGTTGCGGCAGCGACACTGCCGGCGACACGAAGACCACCGATGATGGTGGCGTGGTCAACATCACCTATATGCATCGTCTGCCCGATTCCGAAGGCATGACCTTGGTCAACGACATTGTGGCCAAGTGGAACAAGGAGCACCCGAACATTCAGGTCAAGGCCACCAAGTTCGATGGCAATGCCGCCGACATGATCAAGAAGCTCGAGACCGACGTCAAGGCTGGCAATGCGCCGGATTTGGCTCAGGTCGGTTACGCCGAGGTTCCTGAGGTCTTCACCAAGGGCCTTCTGCAGGATGTGACCCAGTATGCCGAGCAGTACAAGAACGACTTCGCATCCGGCCCGTACAGCCTGGTTCAGGTTGGCGGCAAGGCTTACGGTCTGCCGCAGGACACCGGCCCGCTGACTTACTTCTACAACGCCGCTGAATTTGAGAAGCTCGGCATCACCGAGATTCCGCAGACCGCCGATGAGTTTATCGCCGCTGCCAAGACCGCTGCCGCCGCTGGCAAGTACATCATGTCCTACCAGCCTGATGAGGCCGGCAACATGATCTCCGGTCTGGCTGGCGCCTCCGGTGGTTGGTACAAGGTGAAGGGCGACTCCTGGGTCGTCAACACCGAGACCGATGGCTCCAAGGCAACCGCTGACTTCTACCAGCAGCTGCTCGACGCCAAGGCAGCCACCACCAACCCGCGTTGGGATCCGTCCTTCGATGCATCCATCAAGGATGGCTCGTTGATCGGCACCGTGGCCGCCGCTTGGGAAGCCCCACTGTTCATGACCTCCTCCGGTGGCACCGGCTCCGGCGAATGGCAGGTCGCTCAGCTCGGTGACTGGTTCGGCAACGCTGGCAAGACCGGCCCTGACGGTGGTTCCGCCGTGGCCGTGCTGAAGAACTCCAAGCACCCGAAGGAAGCAATGGAGTTCCTGGATTGGTTCAACACCCAGGTTCCCTGATCTGGTTTCCCAGGGCCTCGTGCCGGCTGCTACCACTGAAGACGCTGAGACTCCTTCCGAGTGGTCCACCTTCTTCGGTGGTGAGGACATCATGAAGGAATTCAAGACCGCTAACAACAACATGGGTGACTTCACCTACATGCCTGGCTTCTCCGCAGTCGCCGCCAAGATGAACGAAACCGCCGCCAAGGCCACCGATGGCTCCGGCAAGGTTGCAGACATCTTCTCCGACGCACAGACCACCTCTGTGGATACGCTGAAGAACTTCGGCCTGTCTGTTTCCGAGTGACATTAACGGTTAGGGTTCCTTCCAGCCGCTGATATCCTCAACCACACATCGAAAGGCCGGAGCTCAACACTCCGGCCTTTCCTTTTACTCGAGTTCGGTTCGTCATTAATTGTGTTTGATCTGACTGCATCGATTCGAACTGCATTACGTACTTTCTATTTCTCACTGTTCTTTTTTGAAAGACAGGTTTCCCTATGACTGCAACAACAAAAACGGCGAAGACGGGGGTCGCCAGTCGTGCCGATAAGCCAAAGGCTTCTGATGCTGTGAAGCGTGAGAATCGTACCGGCTGGGCCTTCATGGCACCGTTTGGCATCCTGTTCGCTCTGGTATTTATTCTTCCCATCATTTGGGCTATTTATTCCAGCTTCTTCCGCCAGGTCACCACGGGAGGTGGCGCATACGGCGGCGGGGGAACTGGTCGATAAGTTCGTCGGACTTCAGAACTTCCAATACGTTATTACTTCCGGCAACTTCTGGGCTGGCGTGGGCAGGGTAGTGCTCTACACCGTGATTCAGGTGCCGGTCATGATCATCGCGGCACTTGCTCTGGCAATGCTCATCGATTCCTATATCGTCAAGCACATCACCGCATTCCGTCTGAGCTACTTCCTGCCGTACGCCATTCCGGGCGTGGTCGCATCCATCATCTGGGTGTACCTCTACAACGGCCAGATTTCCCCTATCGTTAAGGGACTTGCCGCCATCGGCATCAAGGTGAACTTCTTCGGCGACAATGTGGTCCTCGGCTCGATGGCCAACATCACCACATGGACCTTCACCGGCTACAACATGCTGATCTTCCTCGCCGCACTGCAGGCCATTCCGCACGATCTGTACGAGGCCGCACGCATCGATGGCGCCAGTGGCTTCCAGATCGCCATGAAGATCAAGCTGCCGAACGTGCGTGCAGCCGCCCTGCTTGCCATGCTGCTCTCCATCGTCGGCACCATCCAGCTGTTCAACGAGCCGCAGGTGATGTCGATTTCCGATCCGAGCATTTCCAAGTCGTACACGCCAATGATGATGGCCCTCAATACCTCGCAGGGCACGCTGACCCCGGGTGGTGACGGACCTGCATCCGCTGTGGCCATCGTTATGGCACTGATCGCTGGCGTACTCGCCGTGGTCTACACGCTCGTTGAAAGGAAGGTGAACGCAGAATGAGCACCGTAGAAGCTACTGATAAGGAATCCCGCGCGGTCGCACGCGCTCGTAAGAAGGCTGACAGGATTCGCGACAAGCATGCCAACGACCTGCCTCGTTCCATGCAGCCTTCCGCGCTGGTCAAGACCATCACCATCGTTGTTCTGGTCTTCGCGCTGATCTACTTTCTGTTCCCGATTTACTGGGCCATCATCGCCTCGACCAAGACGCCGAGCCAGATGACCGGCAGCAACGGTCTGTGGTTCGCCGTGGGTCTGAGCGATTTGCCTGCCGCCATCGCCAAGAACTATGGCACGCTGATTGGTTGGACCCGTGGCCAGTTCTGGCGCTGGGTGCTGAACTCCCTGATCTACTCGGGTGTTTCCGCTCTGGTGGGTACGCTCGTGGCTGTGATGGCGGGATACGCTACCGCAAAGTTCAACTTCAAGGGTAAGAACCTTGCCATTGGCGTGATTATGGCCTGCATGCTCATGCCGTCCGCCCTGCTGACCATCCCGATGTACTCGATCTTCCACACGTTGCACCTGACCAACACTATGCTCTCGATCATCATCCCGTGCTGCGTTTCGCCGTTCGGCTTCTTCCTGGGCCGCGTATACGCGCAGACCTCAGTGCCGAACGAGCTGCTTGAGGCGGCGCGTATCGATGGTGCAAGCGAAGCTCGCATCTTCTTCACCATTGTGTTGAGGATTCTGGCTCCGGCAATGGTCACGATCTTCCTGTTCCTGTTCGTGGCCACTTGGAACAACTTCCTGCTGCCGTTGATGATGGTCTCTTCCGACACCTTGAAGCCGGTGACCTTGGGTCTGTACGGCATGGTCTCGCTGGCCACGTTCACCGATCGCGGCGCCTTGATGATGGGTGCGTTGCTCGGCGTGCTGCCCGTGATCGTGCTGTTCCTCGGCCTCCAGCGCTACTGGCAGGCCGGCCTCGCCGCTGGTGCGGTCAAGGGCTGACGCGTTAAGCGGACAGCCCGGTGGGCTGTCTGTAGCGTCGGCCCGAGCGAGGCGGTAGCCGAGCGAAGGCAGCATTGAGTCTCGCCGTAGGCGAGTCCTTAATTGCAGGGGCCGAAGGCGACGCGTTAAGCGGACAGCCTAAGACCAATAATTCCCGCCGTCCGGTGCCTCGTGCTACTCCTTCCGGCGCCGGGCGGCTTCTCAACAATAAGTAGCACGCAACCATACCGATCCAGAGCCTTCCTGATTCTTGTCATGAGATTGTCGGTGAAACTGACCGGGAAGCTCCGGTGATGTTCAATTCGCTCTTCCGGCGTTGCCGTGGGGCTACTCTCAAGGATTTATACAGTCAGGATCCTGGACGCCCGACGGTTGTGTCGGATTCTTGTTTTATATGCATATATTGTTTACAATTTAATTATCCAAAAAATAATCAATGTCCTCAAAGGAGAGACTATGACTAGCACCGGCCGCTTCACCTTGCCTAGCGAGGAGAATTTTGCGGAGAAGACCAAGGAGCTTGCCGAACTGTGGGGAGCAGACGCCATTCGTAACTCCGATGGCACGCATCTGGATGAGGCTGTGCTTGCCTTGGGCAAGAAGATTTACAATGCGTATTTCCCGACTCGCGCGCATAACGAGTGGATTACGCTGCATATGGATGAGACGCCACAGGTGTATCTGCTGACCGATCGCATTCTCGCCGAATCGGATACGGTTGATATTCCGCTGATGGAAAGCTTCTTCGCTGAGCAGCTGAAGCCGAATCGTGATGCCGACCCTCACAAGTATTGGGAGGTTGTAGACCGCACCACCGGCGAGGTCGTTGATTCGGCGAACTGGACGCTTGACGCGGACGAGGACACCGTGCATGTGAGCGGCGTTGCCGCATGGCATGAGTACACGGTGAGTTTCCTGGCCTACATCATCTGGGACCCGGTCGAGATGTACAACCACCTGACCAATGATTGGGGAGACAAGGAACACGAGATTCCGTTCGACATCTACCATCCGGCCACCCGCAAGTTCGTGTTCGATACGTTCGAGCAGTGGCTGAAGGACAGCCCGCAGGTGGATGTGGTGCGTTTCACCACGTTCTTCTACCAGTTCACGCTCCTGTTCGATGAAAAGCGCCGCGAAAAAGGTCGTCGACTGGTTCGGTTGCGCCTGCACCGTGAGCCCGCGTGCGCTGGACGATTTCGAGAAGGAGTACGGTTACCGTCTGCGTCCGGAGGATTTCGTGGATGGCGGTGCCTACAACTCCGCGTGGCGCGTGCCCCGCAAGGCGCAACGCGACTGGATTGACTTCCTCTCCGGATTCGTGCGCGAGAACGTCAAGCGGCTTGCCGACATGTCGCACGCGGCCGGCAAAGAGGCGATGATGTTCCTTGGCGACCAGTGGATCGGCACCGAACCGTACAAGGACGGATTCGACGAACTCGGCCTGGACGCGGTCGTCGGCTCCATCGGAGACGGCACCACCACCCGCATGATCGCGGACATTCCGGGCGTCAAATACACGGAAGGACGCTTCCTGCCGTACTTCTTCCCCGACACGTTCTACGAGGGCAACGACCCGAGCATCGAAGGCCTCGACAACTGGCGTAAGGCCCGCCGCGCGATCCTGCGTTCGCCGATCGGCCGTATGGGCTACGGTGGCTACCTCTCCTTGGCCGCCAAGTTCCCGAAGTTCGTGGACACGGTGACCCATATCGCCGACGAATTCCGCGACATCCACGACCGCACCGGTGGGGTGGCCGCCGAAGGCGAGCTCAACGTGGCGATTCTGAATTCCTGGGGCAAGATGCGTTCCTGGATGGCGTTCACCGTGGCACACGCCCTGCCCAACAAGCAGACCTACTCCTACTACGGCATTCTGGAATCCCTGTCCGGCATGCGCGTGAACGTGCGGTTCATCAGCTTCGACGACGTACTCGCGCATGGCATCGATAGTGATATCGACGTAATCATCAACGGCGGCCCGGTCGACACCGCATTCACCGGCGGCGACGTGTGGACCAACCCGAAGCTCGTGGAAACCGTGCGCGCCTGGGTGCGTGGTGGCGGCGCGTTCGTGGGCGTGGGCGAGCCGAGCTCGGCACCGCGCTTCCAAGCGGGCCGGTTCTTCCAGCTGGCCGACGTGATTGGCGTGGACGAGGAGCGCTATCAGACCCTCTCCGTGGACAAGTACTTCCCGCCGGTGGTGCCGGACCACTTCATCACCGCCGATGTGCCGGTCGACCCGGCGGCCCGCGAGGCTTGGGAGCAGGCCGGCTACCGCATCCCGCTGAGCGGCTGCGGCGGCGGCCAGTCCATCAAGCCGTTGGGCGGCATCGATTTCGGCGAACCCGTGCTCAACACGTATCCGGTCAATGAAAACGTGACCCTGCTGCGCGCGGACGGCGGCCAGGTACAGCTCGCGACCAACGATTATGGCAAGGGCCGCGGCGTGTACATCTCCGGCCTGCCCTATTCGGCGGCCAACGCCCGACTGCTGGAACGCGTGCTGTTCTACGCTTCCCACAACGAAGACAAGTATGCGGCCTGGAGCTCGTCCAATCCGGAATGCGAAGTGGCACACTTCCCCGAGCAAGGGCTGTATTGCGTAATCAACAACACCGATCAGCCGCAGAAGACCACGGTGACTTTGGCCGACGGCACCACCGAGGACTTCGACCTGCCTGACAGCGGTATCGCCTGGCGTGAAGCCTGATCCCACGTTTTGGAGAACGGACCCATCATGACTGAAAGCAATGAAGTTTTATTCGGCATCGCCTCGCATTTTGCGCTGGAAGGTGCCGTGACCGGTATCGAACCTTACGGAGACGGCCACATCAACACCACCTATCTGGTGACCACGGACGGCCCCCGCTACATCCTCCAGCAGATGAACACCAGCATCTTCCCCGATACGGTGAATCTGATGCGCAATGTCGAACTGGTCACCTCCACTCTCAAGGCTCAGGGCAAAGAGACGCTGGACATTGTGCCCACCACCTCAGGCGCCACCTGGGCCGAGATCGATGGCGGCGCATGGCGCGTCTACAAGTTCATCGAACACACCGTGTCCTACAACCTCGTGCCGAACCCGGACGTGTTCCGCGAAGCCGGCAGCGCATTCGGCGACTTCCAGAACTTCCTGTCCGAATTCGACGCCAGCCAGCTGACCGAAACCATCGCCCACTTCCACGACACCCCGCATCGTTTCGAGGACTTCAAGGCCGCCCTCGCCGCGGACAAGCTCGGCCGCGCCGCCGCATGCCAGCCGGAAATCGACTTCTATCTGAGTCACGCCGACCAGTATGCCGTCGTGATGGATGGGCTCAGGGACGGTTCGATTCCGCTGCGGGTGACCCATAATGACACCAAGCTCAACAACGTCCTCATGGACGCCACCACCGGCAAGGCGCGTGCGATCATCGATCTCGACACCATCATGCCCGGCTCCATGCTGTTCGACTTCGGCGATTCCATACGCTTTGGTGCGTCCACTGCTCTGGAAGACGAAAAGGACCTCAGCAAGGTGCATTTCAGCACCGAGCTGTTCCGCGCCTACACGGAAGGCTTCGTGGGCGAACTACGCGGCAGCATCACCGCGCGCGAGGCCGAACTGCTGCCGTTCAGCGGCAACCTGCTCACCATGGAATGCGGCATGCGCTTTCTCGCCGACTACTTGGAAGGCGATATCTACTTTGCCACCAAGTACCCCGAGCATAATCTGGTGCGCACCCGCACCCAGATCAAACTCGTGCAGGAGATGGAGCAGAAGGCCAGCGAAACCCGCGCCATCGTAGCCGACATCATGGAGGCTGCCAGGTGAGCCGTCAGCCGAACCATACCCGAACCAGCATGATGGAGGCAGAGCAATGAGCGATCAGCTGACCGAGATATACGCCAGCATCGACGCCCTAGTCGATTACGCCTTGGATCATCTCGACCTCGATCCACGCAACGCAGACTGGACCCGCAACCAAATCTTCGCCCTCTTCCACCTGGATTCCTACCCCGGACCCAAAACCACAACGTCGGCGGCGTCAGTGTCAGACGCAGTCAAGACATTGTCGGCAGCCGAAGCCAGGCCCCCTCTGACGAAAAGACCCCCGACCCCCTACTCGCCGCCTTCCGCGCCGCCGCCACAACCGCCGGCCTCTTCGATCCGGAGGAAGGCCCGGCCTACGCCGACACCATCATGGGCATCCTCTCCGCCAACCCCGCTGATCTCGACGACCGATTCCTGCTCGTCGAGCACCGGGATGGCGGCATGGCCGCCATGCAATGGTTCTACGACTACTGTGTGGCCAACAATTATGTCAAGCGTGCCCAGCTCGACCGGAACCCGCGCTTCGACTCGCACGGGCTGACGGTGACCATCAACCTCGCCAAACCCGAATTCAAGAACATGAAGAAGGCGGCGGCCGGCAACGCCGTGGCCGGCGGCTACCCGAAGTGCACGATCTGCCATGAGAACGAGGGGCTTCGCCGGACGTGACAAGCGCACGCTGCGCACCTTGCCGGTCACGCTCGGCGGCGAGTCATGGTTCTGGCAGTTCTCGCCCTACGGCTACTTCGACCAGCACGGCATCTGCGTGAACACCGACCACACGCCGATGCATGTGGACCGCGACACCTTCGGCCATCTGCTCGACTTCGTGGACCGTTTCCCCGGATACTTCCTCGGATGCAACGCCGCGCTGCCTCGCATCGGCGGCTCGGTGCTCGCCCATGACCATTACCAGGGCGGCGGCGAACTGCTGCCGATGCACAAGGCCGCCACTTGGGCCGCCTTCACACTTGCCGACTATCCGGACGCCGTGGTTGAAATCCTTGACTGGCCCGGTACCGCCGTGCGTGTGGTGTCGAAGAGTCGCCAGAGCATCATCGACGTATCCGACATCATCCGCGAGGCATGGGTCGGTTATGACGACGCGGCGAACGGCATCGCCAGCCATGACGCGGATGGCAACCGCCAATCCGCCCTCTCGCCCAGCGCGATCATCACCGAACGCGACTATGAGATGAGTCTCATCTTCCGCAACAATGCGATCAGCGACGAGTACCCGGAAGGTATTTTCCATGCACACCCCGAATACTGGCCGGTCAAGCAGGAGCCGATCGGACTGATCGAGGCCCAAGGCTTGTTCATTCTGCCCGGACGGCTCGTCGACCAGCTCGGCATTGTCGAAGAGGCGCTCGCCGAAGGCCGCGATTTGCCCGATGAAGTCAGCGAATTCAGTCTCGAATGGGGCGAACTCGCTGAAACGTTGGCCGGAAACCACGACCGCGAGGCCATCCGCCAAGCCGTACACGACGAGCTCGGCAGCGTCTGCTACCGCATCCTCGGCAACACGGCCGTCTTCAAGCAGAAAGCCACCACGCAAACATTCCTCGAAAGCCTTGGTTTTGCCGCTAGGTGAAACAGGTCAAGTGAAGTAAGCTCAATACTGAAGGAAAAACCGAAGGCAAGTCCTTCCAAAGGAGGGAATATGACTACTGTTCTGGTTACGGGCGGTGCTGGATTCATCGCCACCCACACCGACATCGAACTGCTCAACAAGGGCTACGACGTTATTTCCGTAGATAACTACGGCAACTCGTCGCCCGTGGCGCTTGAGCGCGTCGAGCAAATCACCGGCAAGCCGGTCAAGCGTTATGACGGCGACGTGCGCGATGAGGCGCTCATGGAACGCGTCTTCGCTGAAAACAACATCGACTGGGTCATCCACTTCGCCGGTCTCAAGGCCGTGGGCGAGTCCGTGGCCAAGCCGATCGAATACTACGACAACAACCTGTACTCCACGCTTGTGCTGCTCAAGGTGATGAAGAAGCACAACGTCAAGAAGATCATCTTCTCATCCTCCGCCACCGTGTACGGCACGCCGAAGGAACTGCCGATCACCGAGGAGACGCCGACCGGCGGCACCACCAACCCGTACGGCACCTCCAAGCTGTTCCAAGAGCAGATTCTGCGCGACGTGCATGTGGCCGATCCGTCCTGGACCATCGTGCTGCTGCGCTACTTCAACCCGGTCGGCGCGCACGAGTCCGGCCTGCTGGGCGAAGACCCGAAGGGTATTCCGGCGAACCTCACCCCGTACGTGGCCAAGGTCGCGGTCGGCGAGCTCAAGGAAGTCCAGGTCTACGGCGACGACTACGACACGCCCGACGGCACTGGTGTGCGTGACTACATCCACGTGGTCGACCTGGCCAAGGGGCCACGTGGCCGTCATTGACCACATCGACAAGGAAGGCGTGTTCGTCTACAACCTGGGTACTGGCCACGGCTACTCCGTGCTTGAGGTTATCAAGGCTTACGAGAAGGCCGCCGGTCATCCGATTCCGTACGCGATCAAGCCGCGTCGCCCCGGTGACATCGCCGCCTGCTACGCCGACGCTTCCAAGGCGGAGAAGGAGCTTGGCTGGAAGGCCGAGCTGACCATCGACGACATGGCCGCCTCCTCCCTCAACTGGCAGACCAAGAACCCCAACGGTTTCCGCGACGCGGAGTGATATGAGCAGATGAGCTCCCTCTGATGAGGGAGCTCATCTGTCGTTTATCACACAATGCGCCTATCGGCGGCCCAGCGGGTGAGCTCGGTGCGATTCGAAAGCTGAAGCTTTCGCAACACCGAGCTCACGTGCGTTTCGACCGTCTTGATCGAAATGAACAGTTCGGCCGCCACCTCTTTATACGTGTAACCACGCGCGATCAGCCGCATGACCTCCTGCTCGCGGGCGGACAGCCGGTCCAGCTCCTCATCATGAGCCCGTGCCGCACCATCAGCGCCGCCATCAGACCCCGCCGCCGGCACACCCTGAAAGGCCGAAAGCACAAAACCGGCCAGTTTTGGCGAGAACACGGCATATAGCCCTCATGCACCTGCTTGATGGATGAAATCAAATCAGCGCCGGTAATCGTCTTGGTTACATAGCCCTGGGCGCCGGCGCGAATCACCGACCCCACATCCTGCGGCGCATCCGAAACCGACAATGCCAGAAACACGGTAGTGGGGGAGTAGGGCCGCGATTTGGCGAGGATCTCGGCACCGCCGCCACCCTCGCCGCCGGGCACGTGCACATCCAGCAACACCACCTGCGGCTTGGTCTGTGCGATCATCGCCACCGAACCGGGCACGTCCGCCGCTTGGCCGACGATATCGAAGGAATCACGCAACGTGGCGATTACGCCCGCACGGAACATCTCATGGTCATCGACCACGGCCACACGAATCTTGGCTGTCTCGTTCTCGCTCATCGATGTTCTCCCTGCGCCGCTTTCAGCGCGATCGGCATATGCATTCTGACCTCGGTGCCCCAGCCGGCCCTGGACACTATCTCCACTGTACCGCCGCGCCGTTTGATGCGGCCGATAATCGATTCGCGGATGCCCAGCCGGTCGGGCGGAATGGCGTCCATATCGAAGCCTTCGCCATGGTCGCGCACGAACACTTCAACCATCGTGTCGCTGGCCTCGCAATACAAAGACACCGGCTCGCCGCCATGCGTGACCGCATTGACCAACGCCTGACGGGTGGCGTCCAGCAGCGCATCGGTCTGGGCGCTCGGCCGCGCGTCGCCCACGGTGACCACCTCAATCGGCTTGCCGTGCTCGTCCTCCACCTCGGCGGCGATCTGCTTCAATCCGGCTTCCCACCGAACGATCCGTGTGGAACGTTCCTGATACAGCCATTCGCGCAGCTCGCGCTCTTGGCTACGCGCCAGGGCGAATACGGTGGTCGGTTCCTCGGAGTGCAGCTGAATCAGCGCCAACGTTTGCAGCACGCCATCATGCAGATGGGCGGTCATGTCCGCGCGCTCCTCTTCGCGCTCCTTCAATGCCTGCTCGTGGGTGAGTCGTTGCAGCATCGCGTTCGCCCACGGCATCACCGCCACCACGATACCGACGATCATCATGAATCCGCTGGCAACAATGCGTCGAGGAGAGGTGCCCCCCACCCAGGAATGCTGACATTATGCACATACAATGCCCATCCCATGAAAATCAGTGCGATGCCGCCCAACATAGACAACAGCTGCGTGCCTCGCGGACTAAGATTCATCCATGCCAGTGCGATGCCGCCCAACCCTACCAGCAGCGGAAGCACAATCTGGACATCCGCACCGGTGCTGGTGAGCAGCAGTCCGGTGGCCATCAACGCGAAACCGGCCAATGCCACGACGGCCGGTTTCGGAGCACGTTGGATGGCCTCGGACAATGATTCCGGTGCGGCAGCCGATTCGTCGTCATGAGCGGCAAGTGGCTGATTGCCTCGCGCAAGCGGCGCCTGATCAACGGGCACTGTGCGAGCCGCAGCCGCCACCGGGTCTCCGGCAGGCATGAACACCCACAGGAATACATAAGCGATGATGCCTGCGCCGTAGAGGACGGTCAGTGCGATGAACGCAATCCGAACCCATGCCACGCCGATGCCCAAGTGCAGGGCGATGCCCTTGCACACGCCGGTGAGCCAACGGCCCTGCCGGGGGCGCATCAACGGCATGCGCGCGGGCAGCAATGGTTCGGGAGATGACGTCATACTCCTATTGTGCCGCGCTCAGGGCGTTGCGGCCGGGGTTTTACCCGGTGTTCAGGGAACAATCAGGGTGTTCCCCCGAGCGTTGTGGCAGTGATCGGGCGGTGTAATGGAATCATGAGCAATCCAAACGCGAATCCATATCAGCCACAGCCGCAGCCTGGTCCGCAAAAAAACAAGACATCGCGACGCTTCTTCACTTGGGTGCGATCCAGTGGACTGGTTCGCGGCGACGACCGGTGGATCGGCGGCGTATGCAGCGGCATCGCTTTACGGCTTGGCTGGAGCCCCACATTAGTACGTGCGTTGGTGATTGTATGTGCATTGTTCTTCGGTTTTGGCGCAGCTCTGTACGCACTCGGCTGGTTTCTGATGCCGGATGTACGCGATGGGCACATCTTGTCCGAGGACCTCATTGCCGGCCAATGGGACTGGAATTGTCTGGGATGCTTCCTGTTCCTCGCCGTGGCAATCGTGATTCCAGGTGCGGGGGTGGGGTTGTATTGCGCTCGCCGCCTTAGCGCTATGGCTGTTGGCCAAAAGCGGCATTCGCCAGCAGGAAGGGTACGGATTCGGGGCATCTGCGCCGCGACCGGTTTCACAGCCTGTGTCATATCCAGCTCCACAGCCTGTCTCATATCCAGCCGCGCAACCAGTACCTCAATCTCCTTTGTATTCAGCTCCGCAACCTTTTCCACAACCCGTTTCACAACCTGTTTCACAAACCGCGCCTAGTGTTTCACAGCCTGTTTCACAGCCTGTCTATCAGTCGATGCCCAGCGTGATGCCGGGTACTGTGCCCGGCGCGATGCCCGGCACAGTACCCAACGGGCCGTTTGCCCCCGACCGTATGAATGCGACGGCCTATGCCCCCACCGAGTCCAAGCGCCGCAAGCCGGCGGGCCCAATCGTGGTCTTGAGCATACTGGGCCTTACCTTCCTCTCCTTTGCCGGTCTGATGGGACTGATTTGGGTAAACGGCATGGGCATTATCGGCATTATGCGTCTGGGCACCATCTGGATTGCCGCAGTATGCATAGTGATGGGGCTGGTGGTCATCATTCTCGGATTCAGAGGACGGCGTACCGGTGGTCTGATTCCTCTCGGACTGGTTGCCGGTGGATGCGCGCTCTGCATGACCATCGTTTCAGGCACGTATGGCGTGTACTACCGTGATCTTGGTGCCAGCGGCATCAATACTGTTGTTTCACTGAGCCAATCTGTCAGTGCGAGAAACAGCGACGGCATGAACGATGTGCAAAAGGATGGCATCTTCGTTGCCGATGCCAGCGATGCCACGTTTGAAACATTGCAGCAAGGTGTGGCGTTCAGCGGTGAAAACTACAACACCGATCAGGCAATCATTGATTGGTCCGATTGGGACAAGACACATGGACCGCACACGGTGAAGATGCTGGATGGCAAAACTTCCATCAGTAATTGCCCGGTCGGTACCATCACCATAGCCGCAACACAGGCGCAAGTGCATATCGTTCTGCCGGATTCCTGCACTTACGCCTTCGGCACCGCCGACTCCTACTACTCCACTTCGAGTGACGTTGGCGGCAAATACGAGATGGTATACAACAACTACATGGGTCCAAGCTTTGTTTTCTTCGAAGCTGAAAGTGCCACCAATGGGCCTGATCACGAATGGTTGTATAAGGAATCCGCCATGCCGGACAACGGCCCAGAATTAAAAATCAATATTCCCTATGTGGTGGAAGCACGTGTCAACGTGGTGTACGCCTCCGATTGGGAAGGCTCTACGTTCCAGCCGCTTGCCGATATATACGACGGCAACAGTACAAGCAAGAACACAACCGAACAATCGGAATGATCAAGCCGTTGCAACTAGGAGATGGAATCATGACTGATGAAACCAAGGAATTCGCCTCCATTGAAGATGCGACACCGACCACGGCCATACCTTCCGAAACCGACGCGACCACCGCGACCACAACCATGGTGACCGTCGATGACCGAACCGATACCACGGTGCTGCCATCCGCAGCGGATGATGACGAAACGGCTGTGCTGCCCGTCCCCGACAATCATGCGGATGCGTCGGTCTCGGATGTGGATACGCAGGCAACAGCTGCCTCTCCATCGCCCATCGAACCAACCACGATCGGATTGCCCTGGAAACAGTTGCCGATGCCGTGGAGGGAGATGGTGGGCCGATTCCATCTGCCGATGATGTGCCGATGTACGCAGCATCTTCAGCACGACCTCCCTATGGGCAGTCTCAGACCGCCGGCAAACCATGCCAGCCTGGGGGGAGCGCCAAGAACGTCCAGAGCGCCAAGAACGTCCAGAATGCTAAGGATGTCAAGAGTGCCAAGAACATCCAGAAACAGAGCACCAGCGCGCCTACTGTGGTATTCGGACTATTAGGCGTGATTATCGGCGTGATCGCGCTGGTTTTCGGGTACATATCTCCGGATCGGATGATTTCGTTGTTCTCTCCGAATCCGCAATTGCTGACGGCTATTATTTGCGCCGTAGTGGGACTGATTCTGGTAATAGTGGCCGTTGTCTGGGCCATAGTCGGTGCCGTCAAGAAGAGAAAATAGCGTTACAAACCACCGCATTACGGTCCCAGTAGAAGCACATTATGACGGGAGCCGACCGATAAGAGCCGACCGTTCTATGCTGATGGGGGGGAGGCATAGTAACTATGAAGCGGATTTCGGTGCGGCGGGTAGCGAGCGTCATCGTCACCGCGATGGCGATGACGCTGGTATTCGCCACACTTGGCTGGGCGATGATGCCGCAATGGAACACACGGCCCTACACCAAGCACATCGTTATCGCTTCTGCCGACACCACCATCACCCCCTGCCCATGCGAACATTCCCCACGAGGGGCGATATCGTACGCGTGAAACCCGACTATCCATCAAGACCGGCGACGGCGTCACGCTACCCGCCGTACTACGTGAACCGGTCGGCGCTCCCGGGCCACGCCCGGCTTGTCTGTTCATTCACGGGTCCGGTACCAGTGGTGCCGAGGATTTCGGCGATATCGCCAACGCCATGGCCTCTGCCGGTATCGTGACCTTGGTGCCGGCCAAGCGCAACGACAACTACACCGTGCTGCATCGCGACTACCCGCGTTTTGCTCGCGAATACGGGCGTTCGCTCGACGTGTTGCGTGGCAGAATCGGCGTGGACCCCGCCAAAACCGGCATCTACGCCGAATCCGAAGGCACCTGGATCGCCACGATTCTAACCTCGAAACGGCAAGACATTGCCTTTGCCGTACTTACATCCGCACCGGTGTTCAATGGACGTGAGCAAATGGCCATGGCTGTCAGCGCCTATACGCATGAGGCCGGCGCGCCCAAGCCCGTGGTCAAAGACATGGCCAAATTGATGTCGCTGGACTACGCGCCATTTGATCTAGCCTATGCCGACTTTGATGCCGACCGGTATCTGAAATCCCTCACCATGCCGGTGCTGGTGAACTACGGCACCTACGATACGGCCATGCCCATCGAACAGGGGGCGCAGCGGATCATCGCTACGGCCAACAAGTCCGGCAACGAGAACGTCACCGTACGCTATTTTGCCGGCAACCATCAGATGCGGGCTGGTGAGGGCTTATTCACCCCGAACCTGCCATTGGCCGAAGGCTATACGCAAGCGCTGGAAAATTGGGTGAACGGTGTGACTGCCGGAACCAAAGCCGATGGATGGGCAACGCCTCAAGTCGCCGGTGCAACACCTCACCAGCGCTTCGCCGCGTCGCAACGTACCAGATCCGGTATCGTCGGCTCGCTTGGCGTGCTGGCCGGTCTGATGGTGGCAGGGCCCGTGCTGATCGTGATGGCGGCGATATTAGGTATTGGCTTGACTGTGTTTTCTTGGCTACAGACGTTGCTGGCCGGGCGACGTAGTGTGGCGACTGTGCGGGCCGTGCATGCGACGCCGAGTGAGCTGGGGGCCGCCCAGCGGCGCATGTTGCACGGCATTGCCGGCTTATCTGCCGGTATCGGCACAGCGGTGATGGTGATTACTGGGCTGTTGTACGGCTATATGAGCGCCGTAGGCGTATCGGCTGTATTGGTTATGCCTCAACCGCGACTGTTTGCCGTCGGATGGGTGGTGCTGCGAATAGCGACCATGCTGTTGGTGGTGCTGTTTGCTTGGGAAATGGAACGTGTCTGGTATTGCCGCGCCGATATCGTCGGTGTGCGGCGCGTCATATGCGTGATGGTAGCGCTCGGCACTCTCGCCACACTGATGACACTGGCATTTTGGGGCCTATTCTCGCTGTAATTCTGCCGATGTGCGCTGGTAAATGGGGCCTGGCGGGCAGGCTGCGTTGGTGGTCTGGGTGTGGGGCGATCGGCAGATTGCGTTGGCCTGGGTATGGCCGGCCGACGTACATCAGTCGGGGTGTCCGATACACAGTGAATGGCTGAGTATTACGCTTGGGAGGCTTCGGCCTCCTCTAAGGTGTCGAAACCGCCGAGCTGGACTGTGTGCAACAAGGTTTCCTAAGTGATATTGCGTTGCGGGCTGGCTGCGGCGCGCTCGCCAATCATCGCTTCGTAACGTTCGAAGGTCTGGTCGGAATACGTACCAAGCTCGCCGCGCAGATAGGTTTCGAATGAGGTGGCAGATGGTGTGTCTTCGGTGGTGGTGAGTGCGCGCATCGCCTCGCCGAGCTTGGGGTAGCGCTCGCGGAAATCCTTGGCCCAGGCGACCTGCTGGGCGATGACCTGTTCCTGACGGGCCACGCGCTCTTCAGAGAGACGCGGAATATACGGCTCTATGTTCTTCGTGAAATCTTCCGGCGCGGTGGAGGCCATCATGCGGCCGTATTTTTTTCGGTCACGAGGTTGCGGCCCACGTGGTCGGCCGCGTCAAGATCAGCGGCATAGCTGGTGAGTAATGGCCGTTCCCATGTGAGGAACTGGGCCAACCGCATCTGGTGGAACACCGGCCAGTTGCCTTGGCATGCCGCGCGTCCACCCTCATTGTTGGTGCGCTGGAACTGATCCCATTCATGACGCACAATAGCCTCGCGCAGTTCATCATCAGTCAGTTCGTTGGTCATCGACGTTCCTTTCACTGATACCTCCCTCTGATGAGGGAGGTGGCACGGCGAAGCCGTGGCAGAGGGAGCTTGAATCTACAAACTTTTAAGCACCGGATCATCAGAGGCGATGTGGTCCTCGACATACGGGCGCTGCCATTCGAGGAAGGTCTCGCCGGACGTGGTCAGGTGTTCGCGTTTGAGTTCCTTGACGATATCCACCGCAATCTGCTCCACAATATCGTTGATTTTCTCGATTGCTGGAGCCGCGCCCTTGCCGCCTTCGCCAAATCCGGCCCCGCCATAGCAGGCTGCCGAACTCAATCGCATCACGGTTTCCAACTGTTCGCCCACGTTCGGCAACAGCGCGAACATCGAGCCAGACAGCTTGCGCAATGCTGCGAACTGCCACTTGTAATACGGCATATAGCCCACCACCATCGGCACGTTAACCAGGAACACCAACGAGGCGGTGGCCTGCACGAACTCGTGGATGGACAGCCATGCGGCCGCGCCGTCGCCGCGCTTCAACGAACGCGGCAGATTATATTGACCGGCCTGGGCGATCATGCCGAGTCGCTTGGAGATCAGCGCGAGCCGCACATCGTCGGGCATGTTCTTGAACCCTTGGCGCGTCTTGGAAAACAGACCGGTGGGATCGGCGAACACCTCGCCATTGGTGGCGGCGGCCAAGGTCGATTCCTGAAGCATTAGCCACTCATGCGGCGCGGTCTGCGCCGGCGCAGTGTGATACCCGGTGATCGACTCAAAGAAGTCACCGATGCGGAACACGCCGTCACGGCGATTCGCGCCCTGTGCGCGCGGCGTGACGGGGGGAGAGCGGTGCATCAATCGGAGTCGTCATCGCTTCCGCCACATCAGAGGACGCCGCGCCTGACTCGGCAGTGGCGGTATCGTGCGTAGCGGTGCCGGGGGTGGGTGCGTTTGCCGCATCGGGTATGACGGTGGAGCCTGCACCTGCGGGGGGAATGCTCCGGAAGCATCGGACCTGGCATGCGCCTCGAACGTCACGCGGCCTTGCGCATCCACGCTGAACTTGCGCGGCAGTGCCTCGTAATCGACCTCAAGTTGCTCGCCGATCGCCGCGTAATCCTCATCCGTAAGCCACAGGCAGAAGCGCGGGCCGAAATCGTGGTCCTGCGAATACGCATCATCGAATCCGTAGCATTCCGAGCCATGACCCACCAGACCGGCGGCGATACGCCCGGCATACTGCGGATACTTCGCCGCAATCATCGGCTTGCCCATCTGCGTCCAGAACGCGCGGGCCAGCTTCAGTCCGGACACCGGGCATGCGGAAACGGCCTCGGCCGCGCCCGCAGAACCGGTCGACACCGAAACGGTGGATGGGGAAGATGCCGCGTTCGCACCGGTCTTGCCCTGTGCCGGGCTGTTCGGCAGCCGCGAGCCGGACTGGGGCAGCGCGCCTGCATCGCCGGCAACACCTGCATTGTCAACCGTCACCCCGGCCTGCGCCGCCGCTTCCTCGGCCTGCCGCAGATTGTCGGCGGTGATACGCCAGTAATCGGTGTCCTTGCCGTAACATTCCTCGATCACGGCCAGCGCATGCCGGTATCCAGTAACCGCATCCGCATACCGTCTCTCGGCAAAGCACACCTGCGCGAAGCCCGCCAGTGCGGAGGCATAATGCGCGGAATGTTCCAGATGGCCGGTGCGATAGATTTCCAGCGCCTTGGCTGCATGCCAATGCGCGTCCTCCAACTTTGTGTTCGGTCAGCAGGGTCAACGCCAGATTCGTGTGCGAGCTGGACACGTCGATATCCGCGTCCGGGTTCACGCTCGAGGCTTCGATAATGCGCAGCGCTTCACGCAACTCCAGTTCCGCCTTGTCGGGCCGATTCGTCTCGCTGTAGAGCATCGACAGATTGTTGTGCAGCGCTGCGAGCCTACGGTCGGTGGGCGCCAGCGAATGCCGGCAGACACTCTGCGCCTGATGATACAAATCCTCGGCCTGATCGTATTGTTTGGCCGCGCGCATCGAGGTGGCGCAATTGATTAGCGTGATGGCCCACGCCTCGGATGTGCCGGTGGTCAAGCCCATACGAGCGGCCAGTTCCAGCGCTCGCTGCACAATCCACTGATTCTCCTTGTGCCGACCTTGCGAGCGATAGAAGCCCATCGTTTCGTTGAGCACGGTGAGCAGTCCGGCCTCGTCGCCGGCGTTTTCCGCGTCCACCATCGCCTGTTCCAAGTACGGGCCGGCTTCGGTGGCGGCCGTGTGGCGATCGAAAATCGCGTCCAGTCCGTTCAGGAATTGTTGGGTATCAAAGGTTGCGGGCGATTGATCGGCATCGTCCGCAACCTGGTTCGCCGTGGAATCGGCACCTTGTGCTGCGGCCGCCGCATCGGTGTCGTCGGCATCGTCTGGACCATGCGCGAATTGCGCGGCGAATTGTTTGAGCAGTGCTTCCTCATCCATACCGCCAGACCTCCCTGAATCGTGTCTGATTTCAGTCTATTAATACTGTGAACAAACACGTCAGGGGAGTTTGCTGTGAGCTTGGTCTCAGTCCACCTTGGTTTCGCGCAAGCGGTGAATGGCGTCGGTATCGGTTTCGCAGCGCCACGAGTAGAAGGCCAGCAGCCCTACGGCAAGCAGAGCCAGCGGCATACCGCCCAGGCCGGTATAGCGATAGTTCATCGAGAAGGTGGTGAGCATCGCGCCGCCGACAATCGAGCCGATGGCATTGCCGAAGTTAAACGCCACCTGTACAGCCGCGCCGGCGATCAGCTCGCCGCCGCCCTGGCCGGCTTCGGTCATCAGCAATTGCTGTGGAGCGGAAGTAAAGAACAATCCGATGGCGATCCAGAACGTCAGTACAGCGGTCATCGGCTGATTACCCGGAGTGATAAGCACCAGCAACAAGCCGAGGCAGGAGATGGACTGACCTATTGCGGCCGCGCCGGCATGCCTCCAATGGTCGGTCAGACGACCTCCAAGCAGACCGCCGATGACCATACCAAAGCCGGCAAGCATCATCAGCATCGGCACCAGGGAAGACGACCATCCGCCGGTTTTCTGCAGCCAAGGGGAGACGTAGCTCCACCAGCAGAACACACCGGCATTGCCGGTGAACACGGCGGCCAAAATCACCCACGGGCCACGGCGGGTGAGGAACTTGAACTGACCGGCGATGCCTGCGTCCTTGATCGGTGCAACGTACGGAATCCACGCCGACGCCAGCACAATCGTCATTGCCGCCCAAGCGGCCAAAATGCCGAAGGCAAGACGCCAGGAAAGGAACTCGGCCATCAAGGTGCCCGCCGGTACGCCGAGCATATTGGCCACGGTCTGTCCGGTGACCATCACGGATACGGCCTGCGCCTCCTTGCCTTCCTCCGCCAAGTCTTGGCGATGAGTGTGGCTGTGCCGAAGAATGCGCCGTGCGGCAGGCCGGCGACGAATCGTGCGACGACCAGCATGGCGGCATTGACGGAGAATGCGGAAGCCAGATTGCCCACCAAGGCAATCACCATAAACAATATGATGAGGTCCTTCGGCGGCACCTTGCGGCCGAATACCAGAATCAGTGTGCCGAAGCACACGCCGATCGCATACGCGGAAATGTAATGGCCTGCGGTGGGGATGTCCACGCCGGTGGCGGCCGCGGCCTGCGGCAGAATGCCCATCATCACGAACTCGGCGGCACCGAGAATGAACGCGCCCGAAGCCAGTGCAAGCAGACTCTTCTTCATGGTTCCTCTAATTACTTCAGTATTACTTACAAAAAACAGTGCGGCAATCGATTGATTCGAGCGATATATTACGGTGGTCCGCCAACAAATACGGGGGCTTGCCGTGATGTGGTTTGTCGCTGTGTGCGGCGGGTTGTTTACCGCTGTTCGATCGCTTGGTTTGATTGTTGGGACAGGAAACGAAAAACCGGATTGCTGATTTCTCAACAATCCGGTCCAGTTGTCGGGCTGGCGGGATTTGAACCCGCGGCCTCTTCGTCCCGAACGAAGCGCGCTACCAAGCTGCGCTACAGCCCGTTTGGCAACAGATGTAGATATTACATTGTGGTGGTGGACAATGCAAATCGGCATGTCGCGAGTGTTGCGTGATGGTGGATTCGCCATGTGTACAGGTCTCTCAAGCCTTGTGCAGGGCCGGTTTTGCGTCATGTGAGCGGGTGTTCGGATGGCCGTGCGGTCTGCCGGGCTCATAATCGCCGGCCTTGCGTACACTGATGAATCATGGCTGAAGTTGTCGAAAATACCGAAAACACTGAGAATGAAACCCCGGCCGTCCCGCAGATGAGCACCGTCGAACGTGCGGAAATGCTGCTCAAGCAGGACGCCACCATCCGCGAGAAAATCAAGTCCGGTGCCACGCTGGACGAAGCCGTGGAGCCCCTCCAACAAGGAGTTCGGCCCGCTGGCTCACCCCGAGCAGGTGCAGATGCGCGTGGCCAAGCGCGCGATGATGCTTGAGGCCGGCATTGCCCCTACCCGGTGCACTTGGACGTCACCGACACCATCGAGGCGGTTCGCGCCAAGTATGACGGCAAGCTCGAGGCTGGCGAAGAGACCGAAGACATGGTCGGCATTGCTGGCCGCGTGCTGTTCCTGCGCAACGCGGGCGGCCTGTGCTTCGTGCAGCTGTCCGCCGGTGACGGCACCAAGATTCAGGGCATGATCTCCAAGAAGGAGATTGGCGCCGACTCGCTCAAGCAGTTCAAGCAGCTCGTCGACCTTGGCGATCACCTGTACCTCAAGGGCCGCGTCATCGCCTCCAAGACCGGCGAGCTGTCCGTATTCGCCACTGAGTGGGCTATCGCCTCTAAGGCCCTGCAGCCGCTGCCGGCCCTGCACAAGGACCTGAACGAAGACACCCGCACCCGCAAGCCGTACATCGGCATGATCGCGGACGAGAACATCCGCAACATGGTGCGCAACCGCTCCAAGGCCGTGGCCTCCCTGCGCCGCACCTTTGACGACCACGACTTCCTCGAGGTCGAAACCCCGATGCTGCAGACCCTGCACGGTGGCGCGGCCGCCCGCCCGTTCACCACGCACATGAACGCCTTCGACCTTGACCTGTACCTTCGCATCGCCCCGGAACTGTTCCTCAAGCGCTGCCTGGTCGGCGGCATCGATCGCGTGTTCGAAATCAACCGTGACTTCCGCAATGAGGGCGTCGACGCCACGCACGCCCCCCGAATTCACCATGGTCGAGGCCTACCAGGCCTATGGCACCTATGATTCCATCGGCCAGCTGGTCAAGGAGCTTGTGCAGAAGACCGCCATGGACGTCTACGGCTCGCACAAGGTCACCCTGCTCGACGGCACCGAATACGACTTCGGCGGCGAATGGAAGACCATCAGCATGTACGACTCTCTCTCCGAGGCCCTGGGCGAGGAAATTGTGCCGAACGGCGGCCCGGACAACCCCGGAACCTCCGTGGAGCACTTGGGCGAGATCGCCGACAAGCTCGGCGTGGAACGCGACGACGTGGAGAATCACGGCAAGCTCGTCGAACACCTGTGGGAGCACTTCTACGAGGACAAGCTGTACGAGCCGACCTTCGTGCGCGACTTCCCGGTCGAGACCTCCCCGCTGGTCAAGGGCCACCGTTCCAAGGCCGGCGTGGTCGAGAAGTGGGATCTGTACGTGCGCGGCTTCGAACTGGCCACCGGCTACTCCGAGCTCAACGACCCGGTCGTGCAGCGCGAACGCTTCGTGGCCCAGGCCAAGGACGCGCTCGCCGGCGACGAGGAGGCCTGCGACATCGACGAGGACTTCCTGGAGGCCCTCGGCGTGGGCATGCCTCCGGCAGGCGGCATGGGCATGGGCATCGACCGACTGCTCATCGCCTTGACCGGTGCCACGATTCGCGAGACCATCACCTTCCCGCTGGTCAAGCCGCTCGTTGGCTGATTAGGCATACTCTGGCTCCCCTCAGAGGGGGAGCCGAGTTATATATGAAAGGGATTGCTTATGTCCATCGGCTTGTGGGTTCGGGGCGCGCGTCCCAAGACCTTGGCCACTTCCATCGCGTCGGTGATGGTTGGGGCGACGATGGCATACGCGCATATCGAGCAGTCGGGCACCTGCATCGCAATATATCCCGAACCGGCCTCCTGCGCCACGGCCCGTGAACAGCAGACCCTGCTGATGGACCGATTCTGGCCGGTGACCATCCTGTGCCTGCTAGTCGCGCTGTTCCTGCAAATCGCCGTCAACTATGCGAACGACTATTCCGATGGCATCCGCGGCACTGACGCCGGGCGTGACACGGACGAATCGAAATCAGGCAAACCCCAGCGACTGACCGCATCCGGACTGGTACCGGCCAAGCATGTACTGTTCGCGGCGATGATTTGCGCCGCCATCGCCTGCATATGCGGTGTTGTGGCGGTCGTGCTCGCCCAAGCATGGTGGTTGCTGGCCGTGTGGGCGCGGCCTCCTTGCTGGCCGGCTGGTTCTACACCGGTGGCAAGCATCCGTATGGATACGTCGGGCTGGGAGAAGTCGGCGTGTTCCTGTTCTTCGGCTTGGCTGCGGTATTGGGCACCGAATACGCGCTGTGCGGCACGGTGGACGTCGGCGGACTATTGGGTGCTGTGGCGGCTGGCCTGTTCTCCTGCCTGATCATGATGGTGAACAATATCCGTGACATCGACGAGGATCGTGAGCATGGTAAGTGCACGCTGGCCGTACGGCTGGGTGAATCCGGCGCGCGTACGCTGCTGATTGTGTGCTGCGTCATCGCATGGATCATCGCCCCTGCTGATGTGCGGTACATTATGGTGGCCGTGGGGCGCAGTGCTGTTGATCTCGGGCGTCGGAATACCTGTGCGCATGGTCTCCAGCGTGAATAAACGTCAATTCCGCCCGGCTCTGCCCGCCGCCAGCTTCCAGACCTTGCTGTTTGCGGTGGTGCTGGCGGTTTCCGTGACGCTCTGAGAGCGAAATAATAAGACGAATACTCGTGTTTGGGCGCACGCGGCTGTAGACTGAACCGTATGACTTACAAACTAGTACTGCTCCGTCACGGACAGAGCGCATGGAATAAAACCAATCAGTTCACCGGCTGGGTCGACGTCCCGCTGACCGAGCAGTGTCGAGGAAGCCAAGAACGGCGGCCGCCTGCTCAAGGAGAAGAACGTCCTGCCTGACATCGTCTTCACCTCGATGCTGCGTCGCGCCATCAACACCGCCAACGTGGCGCTGGACGAGGCCGATCGCCTGTGGATTCCGGTCAAGCGCAGCTGGCGTCTGAACGAGCGTCACTACGGCGCCCTGCAGGGCAAGAACAAGACCGAGATCCGTCAGGAGTACGGTGACGAGAAGTTCATGCTGTGGCGTCGTTCCTACGCCACACCGCCGCCGGAGATCGATCCGAACGACGAGTACGCGCAGAACAACGATCCGCGCTACACCGGCGATCCGGTTCCGGAAGCCGAGTGCCTGGCCGACGTGGTCAAGCGCGTTGAGCCGTACTTCAAGTCCGACATCGAGCCGGAGCTGAAGGCTGGCAAGACCGTTCTGATCGCCGCTCACGGCAACTCCCTGCGCGCCATCGTGAAGATGCTGGACAACCTCTCCGAAGAGGAGATCGCCAAGGTCAACATCCCGACCGCAATGCCGCTGCTGTACGAGCTGGACGAGAACTTCAAGCCGATCAAGCCGCGTGGCGAGTACCTGGATCCGGAAGCCGCCGCTGCCGGCGCTGCCGCCGTCGCCGCTCAGGGCCAGAAGTGAGCCTAAGCCGCTAACACGGTACAAGCTGTAAGGGGAGTCGCACATAATGTGTGGCTCCCCTTTGCTATGCCTGCCAAATCCCCCATGGGGCGGTGATTACCCCATGGGGCGGTAAAACCCCCTCATGGGGCGGTAAAACTCTCATGGGGCGGTATGCCAGAATGGCTTAATTCCGCGGTTTCACATATCCTTCAAACCGCCCCATGGGCAAGTTACCGCCCTATGGGTGTTTTGCCGCCCCATGGATACGCCGGTGTACCGCCCAAAAGCAACAAAAAACGGCGTCCAGCCGTAGCCGGATCGCCGCTTTCGGGCATCCTCCTCAAACCACAGGAGAACAAGTGTTCAGTTATTCGCCCAATGTGAGAACAAGTCCCAATCAGTCGATGTCGGTGCCCTCGTCGCGGGTCGGCTCCTTAGTGGGGTCGAAGCCGGAGACGATGTACACCACACGGCGGGCGGCGGACACGGCGTGATCGCCGAGACGCTCCAGGAAGCGGCCCAGCAGCACGATATCCACGGTCTGCTGACGGGTGATGTCATCGGACAGCGCTAGATCGAAGGTCTGGTGGTGCAGATTGTCCAGCTTGTCGTCAGCCAGGATGATGGCCTCGGCGGTCTTGGCATCGCGATCGAAGAGCATGGCCACCAGCTGGTCAGCGGTGTTGTCCAGGAAGTCGATCATCTCGGCGAACACCGGTTGAGCGGATTCAGGAATCGCGGCGGCCGGATAGGTGCGGCGAGCGGCCTCGGCCACGTGGCGGGCAAGATCGCCCATACGCTCGAACGTGGAAGCCAGACGCATGGTGGAAACGACCACACACGCAGATCGGTGGCCACCTGGTTCTGCTTGGCGAGCAGCTTGACGCACTGGTCGATCACAGAGGACTCCAGGGCATCAATCTCGATGTCGCCGTCAATCACAGTCTGTGCGGCTTCAACGTCCTGATTCAGCAGGGCTTCCCCAGCGCCTTTGATCGCCTTGCGCACGTTCTGCGCCATACGGTCGAGGTCGTCAGCAACCTGCTTCAGCTCCTCGTTGAAAATAACGCGCATTTCTCTAGCCTTTCATGCTTGCTTATTGCAACCTGTACCAGTGTATTATTCCAGTACTTGTTCCCCACTTCAACGTAGGTAATGGCAACCTCAAGTTGTTCTACTGTTCATTGGGTTGTTCACCTGAAATTCATGTTACCGGCGTGCCGGCAAACCGCAATCCCGGCGTGTGGTGTGAAAGAATGGGGGCATGACACAGATGCCGCTCGTCGCCGCGATTGCTCTTATTGTCACGGCTGTTTTATTTGTGGTAGGAATCATCACGCTCATCGTGGGATTTGCGACACATCGAGTGTCCATGGAATCGCCGCTGGCCGATGATGACGACAATGACGATCTGTCCGACGACACCGCCACGCTGCTGTCCATGCTGCCAGGTGCGTCCGTGGTGGTCGACGAGCACGACGAGGTGGTCCGCTGCAATCCCGCCGCCTACCGCCTGGGTGTGGTGTCAGATGACGCCATTGCCCAGCAGCATGTGCTGGATGCCATTCACGAGGCGCGCAAGTCCGGTGGCAAGCGCCAGTTCGACTTGACCACCGATACTCCGGAGCGGTACGTCGCAGACCAGAACAAGGGCGATCACGTCGCCACGCAGTCCGTCCACCGCCCCAACTGGCTGAAGGTGACTGTAGGGCGTATCAACGAGCAGTTCGTCATCGTGTTGATTACCGATGTCAGTGATGTGATTCGTTTCGCTCAAGTGCGTGACTCGTTTATTACCAATGTGTCCGAGCAATTGTTGGGCCCCACTGAGGCTCTGGCCAAACTCGCCGATTCGCTGGAGTCCGGCAATCTGGACGAACAGCAGGTGGCTGCCGACGCTCGCCAGGTGCGTTCCAGCTGCAGCAAGCTCAACCATATGGTGTCTGATTTGCTGCTGCTCATACGCGCGCAGGAGCCGATTACGCCGTCTTCCGCCAACCGACTGAACGTTATGGAACAGCTCAGGGCCACGGCGGCGCGACTGGAGCCGCAGGCAGCCGAGGCTGGCGTGCAGCTGAACATCAAGGGCGACGATGATCTAGTCATCAATGGTGAGGCGGACCAGATCGACAGCGCCGTGACCAAGCTCATCGAAAACGCCATCGGCTATTCCAAGGAAAAATGGCGTGGTCAGCGTGTCCGCATCCAAAGACAAGGATGGCGACCGCGCGGTGATTCGCGTGATTGACCAAGGCACGGGCATCGCTAAGAAGGACCAGGCGCGCATCTTCGAGCGGTTCTACCGGGGCGTGGAACAGAGCAATCGCACGGCGGATGGCGTGGGCCTAGGCTTGGCCATCGTCAAGCATGTGGCGCTGACCCATCATGGCGATGTGACCGTATGGAGCGCGCCCGGGCAAGGCAGTACGTTCAGCCTTACGTTGCCGTTGGCGCAGTGGAATTGTGGCATGCCTTGCATGCCACCAATGTTGCTTGATGAGCGACCTGCGGCCGCGGTCTCCCTCAATCAGTTACGCTGACAGCTCCCGTCATCAGAGGGAGCTTGTGTTGCGTTACTGTCCGAGGCGGCGGTAGTCCCAGCGGTCGAAGTATTCCCAGACCAGCAGTAGCAAGCCAATAATGACGCCGGCCACGCACATAATCACCAACGGCATTACGCTGTAGCCCACGGCCAGCAGAATCAGCACGACAATCAACGCCACAATCCATAGACCGGTACCGATGGCAAACACCTTACGCAGATCCACCCGTACGGGCTTGGGTGCGGGTTTGCGGACGGCAGGGTCAATGAGAGGCGCGAACTTCATACTCATGCACTGTAAGAGTAGGGAGGGGCGTCAAACATCCCTCCCTACGATTTATTCAATCGGCATCAGTTGAGACCGATCAATGTGCATGGCATATATGGTCGGCAATGCGGGGCATATATGCCATCACAGGTGCTCGACCACGTAGTCGACGCACTTGGTGAAGGCCATGACATCAGCCGGTTCCACCGAGGGGAACACGCCAACGCGCAGCTGGTTGCGGCCCAGCTTGCGGTAGCCGGCGGCGTCCACAATGCCGTTCTCGCGCAGGATGGACAGTACCTGAGAGGCCTGGACTCGCTCGTCCAGATCAATGGTGACCACGGCGTTCGAGCGTGCGTCCGCATCGACGACGAACGGAGCGGCGTATTCGGAGCGCTCGGCCCACGAGTACAGGATGGATGCGGACTTGGCGCAACGTGTGGTGGCCCAGGCGAGGCCGCCGTTGTTGTTGAGCCAGCGAATCTGGTTTTCCATCATGATCAGGGTGGCCACGGCGGGCGTATTCAGGGTCTGATCCTTGCGGAGTTGTTCAGTGCCGTGGTCAGCGAGAGGAACGGCGGCACCCAGCGATGTGCGCCTTCCAGATGAGCGCTTGATTCGACGCCTGCCGCACGATCGATAGCTTCGGGGGAGAGGATGGCGACCCACAGACCGCCATCGGCACCGAAGGCCTTCTGCGGTGAGAAGTAGTAGACGTCGGTCTGGCTGATGTCCACAGGCAAAGCGCCGGCTGCGCTGGTGCCGTCGATGACGGTCAAGGCACCAGCTTCACGACTTCCGGCCACGCGGCGAATCGGGGCGGCCACACCAGTGGAGGTCTCGTTGTGAGCCCAGCAATATGTGTCCACGCCCTCGGTGAGCTCAGGCAGACGGTAAGTGCCCGGCTCGCCGGGGAACAGCACCGGTCTTCAAAGGAAGGGTGCGTTCGCGGCGGACGCGGCGAACTTGGCACTGAACGAGCCATACGTGCCGAATGCGGCGCGACGGGTGATCAGCGAAGCGCAGGCAATCTCCCAGAACGCGCTGGCGCCACCGTTGCCAAGCGCCACCTCATACCCCCCTTCAGGCAGGTGGGAAGAACTCGCGCAGACCTTCACGAATCGAAGCGACCAGTTGCTTGACTGGTGCCTGGCGATGTGATGTGCCAAGCAGGGGTGGTGGCGCCGGCGTCGAGCGCGGCGATCTGTTCGGGGCGGATTTTGCTGGGGCCGGAGCCGAAGCGACCATCTTCGGGCTTCAGCGACTCGGGAATACTCAGTGTGATAGTCATGGTTTCAAGGGTAGACCAGTGTTGGGGAATATCGCGGATAATGCTCGGTGTGCGGGATTACTGCGGGGTTACTGCGGAATTCCGGGGTGCCGGGCGGCAGTGGTGGCAATGCGGAATGCAGTGCAGAATGTACGCAGCACATCATGGCTACGGTGTGTCGGAATGACATGAGTTAGTGATTCTTCCGATAACCGGATAGTGAGGTTCGTGAACGGGCGGAAACAAGGCAGTTTTTTCACCCGGCCGCACGGTTACGTAAATCGTTTGACACACCCGGATGGTGGGGATCACATTGAGGATTGACCTCTGTTCGTTGTACAGTACTCAATTGTGACGGTCATACGAGGTCATCGAAATGACCCCGCCGAACCCATCCAAGGAGTTAACGTAGTATGAAGCATGCTTCGCATAAAGCGACCACGGTCTCGCGCCAGAAGTTCAGCTTAGCGAAGGCATTGTTTGCCTCCGGCAAGGGTTCTCATTCCGTTCGTGCTGTGCGTGCGGTGCAATCCGCTGGTAGCGACGCCGTTGTTTTGGGGCTTGATCCGGCCATTGCCGAGAAGATCAACGAAATCGCTCCCCAGACCCGCCGTTCCATTCGTGAGGCCGCTCGTGCCGCTGAACGCCGTAGCCATATTCTTGCCTCGGCCTCACTGGCCGCTCTGGTCGGCACGGCCGCAGGTGCTCTCGCGTTTTCCAACAATGAAGACGCCACGAACTCGTTCGTGGCTGATCCGGCCACGACGACCACGCAGATTAAGCGCATCAGCGATGTGACTGCGGCTTCTCGTTCCGAAGCGCGTACTGATTTGAGTTCATCCTCCGTTACCGCACAGTCCACCAATGAAGGCGGCTGGGGGCTGAGCAATTCAGACAGCACCTTGGACGCCAAGCTGATGAATCGCAATAATGCGAACAATCCTGTGGTGTCGGCTCTCGTGGATGCCGATGGCGATGCTGTGCCGGCTGGCTTCAACCCGAACCATGCCGTTGGCACCAACTCCAACAACTATCCGTGGGGTCAGTGCACGTGGTACGCGTACCAGCGTCGTGCCGAACTGGGCCTGCCTTCCAGCGGCAACTTCGGCAATGGTGGCGCGTGGGCGGCGTCAGCTTCCGCTCTGGGCTATTGGGTGGACAACACTCCTCGCCATGCCGGTGATGCTGTGGTGTTCGCTCCTGGCCAGGCCGATGCCGATGGCGCGTACGGCCATGTTGCCGTTCTGGAAAAGATCAATGCCGACGGCTCCATTGAGATCTCCGAATCCAATGCCAAGGGATTGGGTGTGATTTCGACCCGTACGTTCAGCGCCGCCGAAGCCGGTAAGTTCCAGTACGTTCACTACTGATTCATTTCATTGGCTTACATTCGGTGATTACTGTTCGGATGTGACGTCGCCCTATCGGCAATCGTTCGCGCGAAATGACATTTCAAGTGTTGCGGCCGCGTATTAGTCCGAACTGACCTGTGCCGACACGCCGATATATCCCAATAGCTCCGGGGTGTTTTATTTCTTCCATCCTGTACGAGTTAATGCGCACCGTGTAGGGTGATGGTTCTATGAAGACCAAAACTGTAGCTTCTTCCATTGTTGCCGCGATTGTCTCCTGTGCCTGCTTGTTTATGTTTGTTCCTACAGCAACTGCAGCTGAGGGTGTTACTGTGACTTCCACCAAGTCCTTCCCCTCGTACACCCAGGTGCGCAAAGATCTGACGACTGAAGCCACTGCCACGAGCGTTGAGGACAATGCTGATTGGGGCGGCATTGAGAACCTCGATGTGCCGCAGACGGAATCTCAGGCGGAAAAGGATGCCGCAGCGGCCAAGAAGGCTGCCGAAGAGGAGGCCGAGAAGCAGGCGGAGGTCGAGGCTCAGGCGACCCAGGAGCAGGCCAACGCCGCGAGCCGTAATGAGTCTCGCTCTTCTGTTACTTATTCCGATGCCAGTGGTTCGGTTTCCGCTGGTGCCGGTGCCTCTATCGACCGTGCGTATTCTTTGATCGGACAGAGCATGGACTGCACCGCATTGGTCGTCAAGCGTTGGCGGCCCGTGGCATTAACTTCCACGGTTGGCCTGAAGAGTACGTCAATGTTCCTGGTGGCCACGTAGTCACAGACGGATCCCTGCAGCCGGGCGATATTCTGATTTATGCCAACACCGGTGGATGGAACGGTGGTGCACACTACGATCATGTGGCGTTGTATGTCGGCAACGGTCAGGCGGTCCATGGTGGATGGAATGGCTATAGCGTGGCTCTCGCTAGTGCCATGACCGAAAAGCTCACCATCGTGGTGCGTATCCCGTGATGCAGTCTTATTGATTGATTTATTGCAGGCCTCGGATGCCGATCGGTATCCGAGGCCTGTTGCGTTCTCCTGCCGAATGATGCACCCGCGACATCATCTTCGAAATGCTATTCCTGTTATGAAATCGACCCATGTGTGCTAGTGTATGGCGTTGATGATGAGCGTTAAGACTATTATTTCCACATCAGTGGCGATTATCGCCACGGGTGCCATGTTTGCGTGCGTAGCCCCGTTTGCCTCTGCCGATTCCGCGCAGACGAGTGCTGTGGTGTCCTCACGTTCTTTCCCGAAGGCGAGTTCGGTGAAGAAGAATTTGTTCGCCGAATCCACCTCCACCTCGGTTGATGAGAACTCTAAATGGGGTGGCATCGAGACTCTTGATGTGCCACAGACCGAGTCTCAGGGCGAGAAGGAAGCTGCTGCAGCGGCGGCGGCTCAGAAAGCCGCTGATGAAGCTGCTGCAGCCCAGTCCGCTGCTGCTGCGGCAGCCAGCCGCTCTGAACAGCGTGCGTCGATTCCACAGGTTGACTTGGGTAAAATGACTGGCACTGGCACTGGCGCTGAGCTTGCTAGCTTCTCACTGAAGTTCCAAGGCTATCCGTATGTTGCCGGCGGCAACACTCCGGCAGGATGGGATTGCTCCGGTTTTGTGCAGTACGTCTTCTCCCAGTTTGGCATCTCCTGCCTCGTACCTCTGGTGCTCAAGCCACCGTGGGTACTCCGGTCGCAAGCTTGGCGGATGCCAAGCCGGGTGACATTCTTGCGAATGGTACTCATGCGGCCATTTACATCGGTAACGGACAGGTGATGAATGCTATGAACCCGGTGCAGGGAACGGCAGTAAGCGACGTTTCCGTATTCGGTGGAGCTGGATATTCCATTCGCCGCGTGATGTGACAAGAATTATGCGGTAAGCGAATTCGTATTAAGGCACGTCCTTTGGGGTGTGCCTTTTTCGTATACGCGGATTTCTTTTTGAGCGGAGGATACCGGCCAAACCGAGTGTCGCGGGGTATTGTTGAGATACGCGGTATTCGTGCCGCAATAACTTCAAGGAGGTCGTCATGATTAACGACAAGGCTATTCTCGTCGGCGTTGACGGGTCGCATGCCAGTTACAAGGCAACATGGTGGGCCGCGAATTATGCAAAGCACGCGGGGCTGACGCTGCAGATTGTCTGCGCATATTCCCTGCCGAGCTATGCCGCCGTTTCGTTCGATGCCACTTACACGGCGATGGGGGACGATAACGCCGCGCATTCCGATGCTCAGGAGATTCTGTCCAAGGCCAAGGCCATCGCAGACGAGCAGGGCGTCGAAGCCGCCACACTGATTGTTACCGGAGATCCGGCATCGGTGTTCGTCGAATTGTCTCGTAACTACAATCTGATCGTCATTGGCAACCGTGGCAAGGGCGGTCTGGCCGAGCGCCTGCTGGGCACTACGTCCTCATCGCTGCCGGCATATGCTTACTGCCCGATTGTGGTGGTGCCGTACACCGATGATGACGGTAACCTGATGCACCTGAACAACACGATCACCAAGGTGGCCGTCGGCTCCGACGAATCCAAGTGGGGTCTGAAGGCGCTGGACATTGCCGCCGACTTCGCCACGTGCTGGGGTGCGGAACTGGACGTGATTTCCGCTGTGCCGAACCTGAAGGGTGTGGACGGCGAGGACGCCGTCATGGAGGCCTACAAGGACGATCTTGAGGTGCGCATCAAGCCGTTGCAGGAATCGCATCCTGATCTGAAGATCAACAAGCAGATCGTTTCCGGCCCGGCCGTGAGCGCCCTGACCAAGGCCAGCTACGATCACGATGTGGTTGTTGTCGGCTCCCGTGGTCGCGGCGGCTTCACTGGCTTGCTGCTGGGCTCCACCAGCCAGGGCCTGCTGCAGCATGCGGTCGGCCCGGTGTACGTGGTGCCACGCAAGTATGTTGAGGCCGCGGAATCGCGTCTCGACACCGTGCCGAGCTCGCCCGCCGAAGTGCCTACCAAGTCGCTGGAGGAGATTGCCGGCGTCGAGGAGATTCCGGTGTCCGCAGCCGAGCCTGAAGTCGCCCAGCAGATCGAAAAGACCATCGATCCCGATCGCCAGTAAAGTCCGAATATACGGAAAGAGGCTCCCGCCAGGGAGCCTCTTCAATTTATATCCCGTCTCAGTGCTTGACGGTGACGTTCATGCGCACCGGGGTCTCCTGCACGTAGGTGTGCTTGACCGTGCAACCCCTTGTCGATATGGCGGGTGACGCGCTCCTTGAGCTTGTCGGCATCCTCCTCGGACAGACCGGCGTCGGAAGCATCAATCACCACCTGCTCCTCGAAACCGGTGTAGGCGTCATTTTCCGGGTCGTACGTGCCATCCACCACAATCTTGGCACCCTTGCCCTCACCCAGCGTATGTTCGATGGCGAACTGGCTGGACAGCGCGGCGCAACCGGCCAGCGCGACCTTCATCAGATCGCCCGGCGTGAACTGGCCACGATCCTTGCCGAACTTAATGTGTGCGCCATCGTCGCTAAACGCATCCCACGAACCGTCCTTGTTACGCTCAACCCACAGTCGCTTACCCATAGCTGCTCCTTTATTTTCAGCCGCCGGCGATCTGGCCCATCGCCATGCCAGCGGGGGAGCGCGGCACCTGGCCGCTCTCCCGCATCAGTGGACTTCTCTATTATGCCCCTAAGCTACACTGGTGCACATGGCTTTGACCGAAGAACAACTCGCAGATATTCGCTCCCGTATCCCCGCACGTCCCGAAACGGACATTCCGATGCCCTATGAGGACCTGGTGCGCAAGATCCTGACCGAAGGCACGCTGAAGTCCGATCGCACCGGCACCGGCACGATTTCCCTGTTCGGCCAGCAGATGCGCTTTGACCTGTCGAAGTACTTCCGTTGCTGACCACCAAGACCGTGTTCTTCAAAGGCCTGGCCTATGAGCTGCTGTGGTTTTTGAAGGGTTCCTCCAACATCAACTGGCTGCTGGAGCACAACGTGCATATTTGGGATGAGTGGGCGGACGAGAACGGCGATCTGGGCCCGGTCTATGGCGTGCAGTGGCGTTCCTGGCCCGCGCCGACCCCCGAGGACCCGAATCGCACCATCGACCAGATCTCCAATGTGCTCGACCTCATCAAGCATCATCCGGATTCGCGCCGCATGATCGTCTCCGCGTGGAATCCGGCCGAGGTGGAGAAGATGGCGTTGCCGCCCCTGCCACGCGCTCTTCCAGTTCTACGTGGCCGACGACAAGCTAAGCTGCCAGCTGTACCAGCGTTCCTGCGACATGTTCCTCGGCGTGCCGTTCAATATCGCCTCCCTACTCGCTGCTCACCATGATGATGGCGCAGCAGGCCGGGCTCAAGCCGGGCGAATTCGTCTGGACCGGCGGCGACTGCCATGTTTACGACAACCACGTCGACCAGTTCCTTGAGCAGCTGGGCCGCAAGCCCTACCCGTACCCGACCATCGAGATCCGTAAGGCCGATTCCCTGTTCGACTACCAGTATGAGGACTTCAAGGTCGTCGGCTACCAGCATCACCCCCACTATTAAGGCACCTGTTGCGGTCTGATGCTGATTACCGTTTCGTGGACAGCGAATACTGTGAAGGTGACGGCCCCCGAGTCTTCGCTGTCCACTACACTAAGGCCCAGTTCCGCAATCCAGGAGGAGTAAGCGAAATGGAGCATGACAGTAGCCGTAGCGGCTATCACGAACCCGAGCCCGGATCGCCGGGCTGTCTGCCACTGAAGAAGACTGGGGTGACGATTATCCCAAGACCTGCTCGGTGAATCTTATCTGGGCCGAAGCCCGTGACAAGGAAGGTCGCGCCGGTGCCATCGGCCTCAATGGTGGCATGCCTTGGCACTGTGCCGAGGATATGAAGCATTTCAAGGAGCTGACCGTCTCCCATCCGGTGATTATGGGTCGTAAGACCTGGGAATCGCTGGGGGGGCAAGTACCGGCCGCTGCCCAACCGCGACAACATCGTCGTTTCCCGCGATCCGATGTACCGTGCGCCGGGGGCCACTGTGGTCACCAGTCTTGACGACGCGCTCGATATGGCCCGTCAGGAGGCGATTCCGGACGACGGTCTGGACCGTTCGGAGATTTGGATCATCGGCGGCGCCCAGTTGTTCGCCGAGGCTTTGCCGTTCGCGGACAAAGCCTATGTGACTGATCTGGCCGCCACCGTGGATGCCGACAGCTACGCGCCCGATATGGCGTCGCTGGTCGAGGCCGGGATGTGGCGGGAAGCCGAAGCGGGCGAGTGGCATACGCCCGCCAAGGAGGAGTCCGGCATCGATTCCTATCGTTTCCGTATCTTGGCCAAAACCAAGTAAGCATGCGAATCCGGCTTATGCCCTTTATAGCGGCATGAGCCGGATTCATATTCATTCGACCCCAACAATACAGTCGGGCCGTGTGCGGCCCGGTGAAGCCCGATTGAGGATTGATTCAAAGCTATGAGCAATACCCAGCCCTACACCGTAATGACCGTCTGCACCGGCAATATCTGCCGTTCGCCTATGGGCGAGATCATTCTGCGTCACTTCTTTAATGAGCGCGGTCTTGGCGACCAGGTGAACGTGGAATCCAGCGGTGTGTCCGACGAGGAGTGGAGCCACCCGATCGACCCGCGTGCCGTGCGCGTGCTACGCGAACGTGGCTATGGTGATGAGATTCCGCGTGACCACTTCGCACACCGCATCTCGCGTGAGGAAATCGACCGTACCGACCTGTTCCTGCCGATGACCGCCTCCCACATGCGCGCCCTGCTGCGCATGCTGCCGGCCGGCAAGCGCGCCGAAGTGCACATGTACCGCAGCTTCGACCCGAATCTGCCCAAGCCGAAGCCCGGCCGCGAAGATCAGATCGATCTGGTGGACCCGTGGTACGGCGGCAAGCACGAGTTCGAGGTCGCCATCGACCAGATTGAGGAAGTCGCCCCGTACATCGTCGATTGGGTGGCGAAGCAGCTGTAGGAATCGGCCTGTGGCCGATGCTGTGTGTTTCGCAGTCTTACGACTGCGGGTCTCTACCTCCGTCACCGCTTCGCGGTGCCGCCTCCCTCGTCAGAGGAAGGTACAGAAGATTACCTCCCTCTGTAAGGGAGGTGCTGAGCATAGCGAAGCGGAGGGAGAGACTAACGAGTCGGGTGCCTCAGAACACCAGTTGCACCAGCAACATATATACAATTGTGCCGCCGGCGATTGAAAGCAGCATATTGCGTTTCCATACGTGCAGCAGCACGATGACGGTGCAGGCGATGAGTTCCGAAGGCCGTGTGAACCGGTCAGAATCGGGGTGTTGCGCAGTGCGTATACCACCAGTAGACCGGTCATCGCATAGGGCAGGACCTGGCCGAAATACTCGATGATGCGCGGCGGCTGCTTGGACTCGGGAAACACCAGAAACGGCAGAAAACGGGTGCACATCGTGCCCAGCACCACCGTCACGATAGTGATTGCGCCTTGCCAGATGGTCATCGTCATCGCGTCTGTCCTTCCTTCTGCTGGTCCGCTGCGTGGCTCATGGCATGGTCTGGCGTGGCTTCCGGGGCGTCGGCGGCCGGCCGCAACACGTCCAGATGCGGGCGTAGCGCGACGAACAGTATCAGCATGGCGATCATTGAGGGAATCATGAAATCATTGGCCCCGAATATCAGCAGGCAGGCCAGTGATGTCAGCACACCGATGACGGCGGACAGTCGCTCGCGATGCTTGCCGTCGAGCCACTGATCGAGGAAGATCACCAGAAACAGCGCGGTCAGTACGAAATCAAGACCGTCGGTATTGAACGGCAGATGCGCGCCGATCAGCCCGCCCAGTGTGGCGCCGGTCACCCAATACAGCTGATTGCACAGCGTAACCCAGAAGTAGAACCAGCCACGGTCGATGCCGGCGGGGATTTTCGCGGTGGAGTTGATGGCAAAAGTCTCGTCGCACATACCGAAAATCAGGTATGGGCGCTTCCAGCCGAGCCCTTTGAATTTGCCGAGCATGGATAGTCCATAAAACAGGTGACGGGCGTTGACCATCAGGGCCAGCAGAAAGCCGGCGAGCGGGTTGAACGCGGAGAGCAGCAGATTCACCGTGACGAATTCCATTGAACCGGCGAAGATGAACGCGCTCATACACATCGGCCATACGAAGGAGAAGCCTTTGGTGCCCATGAGAATGCCATACGAGGCGCCGAGAAACAGGAACCCCAGGCAAATCGGTATGGTCAGCGGAAACGCCGCTTTGAGCGCCGGCAGCCAGGCGTTGGTGTTGGTGTTGGCGGTGTCTGCCATGTGGATGATGTTCTCCTTGTACAACTGGTCTGCCGGCCGATGTTCGCCGATGATGCCATATGCGGTTATACACGCATGGTGTCGATAAACGGGGTGAGGGTGGCGTCGGGACCCTGTGCGCGAAGTCACAGTGTGGAGGATGTCACATCGTCTACGGTGGGATAGTCCTTGTGGCGGGCGCGAACACGTGCTGAGATGAAACCATGAGCACATATCAAGCGGGCCGAATGCTTTCAGACCTGGTCCCCGCGAATACGAAAAGACCTCGGTCGCTATGACCGGGGTCTTTAGTGAAGTACCCCCAGAGAGAGTCGAACTCTCGTTGTCAGATTGAAAGTCTGGTGTCCTAACCGTTAGACGATGGGGGCGAACAACTCGAATTACTTTACGGGAGGTTGTTCGGTTATGCAAATCGACGGCATTTCGGCGTGTCGCAATCAGTTCAGGGTAACGGCCTGATAGGTGAAGTCATGAATCACGCGGCCGGCGGCCAGGCCCCTTCTTCTCGAAGTTGGTGAGCACGCGGCCCTCGAATCGCTCGGATTCGGTGAAGTCGGCGTGCGGCATATCGGCGGCCATGTCGGCATTGCCCTTGCCCACGTGCTCCAGCGGCAGGCTGACGGTTACGCTGCCCAGGTTCTTCCAGCCATCGAGGCCGTCCATCACCTCGTGCACGTGCAGGGCATAGTCCTCGATGTCGGTGGCGATACGCCAGACGCCGTCTGTGACCAGCGCGCGATGAATGTCGCCGGCCATGGCCTTCTGCACGATGCGGCGCTTGTGGTGCTTCTTCTTGGGCCAAGGGTCGGGGAAGAAGGTCCATACCTCGGCCACGGTGCCGGCCGCGGTCACCTTGAACAGCTCGGGCGCATTGACCTGGGCCACGCGAATGTTGGTCAGCCCCTGCTTGCCGGCGAGCAGCAGCGTGTGGGCCACGCCGGGGTCATAGACCTCTAGAGCAAGGAAGTTCGTCTCCGGGTGGGCTGCGGCTGCTGCCACCACGTTTTCTCCCTGCCCGGTGCCGATTTCCACAATGAGCGGATTATCGTTGCCCCATGCGGACTCCACGAACGCGCGGTCGAGCGTGACGCCTTCGCGCACGTCCAACAGGTTGCCGGCCGCAATATCCAACAGATATGTGCCGGCATAGTTGTCCCATGCGCGCTGCAGGCGATCGTCCAAACGTCCGGAGCGGCGTACGAAGGAGAGCACCTTGTGCAGGGGGGTGCGCCGGTGCCTCGGTGTGGTCTGTGCCCATCGCGGCGACGGGATCGATTGCTGTGGATTCGGGATTGGTCATATATTCCTCGGATTTTCCTTGTGCGCCGCACCGCTGTTCATTCATTAGGTCGATTTGGCGTTCATTAGGTAGGTGGTGTGCGATACCAACCACCATATCAAGCCGTTTACCCGGTGTCCGTGCGGGCCGGCTCCGGGCCGACCTACCTAATGAACGCCAAATCGACCTAATGAATGCAGATATTGCCGGACGACACCACCGTTTTGTGCGATTATGTTCGTGTGATATACTCAAATTGTTTCAAAAGGTAACAAAGCGGACCAAAAGTGAACAGCCGCTGAACTCCCCACGGCCGACACTTGCAACCCGCACAAGGAAAGGTCAACTATGACAGTTCTCGTCACCGGCGGCTGCGGCTACATCGGCGCTCATGTCGTTCACGCACTCCATCAGGCCGGCGAAAAGGTCGTTGTCGTCGACGATCTGAGCTACGGCAAGCCCACTCGCATCGAAGGCTCCCGCCTGTACGGCATGGATATCGCCGCCCCGGGCGCCGGTGAGCGTTTGGCCGAAATCCTCGATGCCGAAGGCGTCGACTCCGTGATCCACTTTGCCGCTCGCAAGCAGGTCGGCGAATCCGTGGAGAAGCCGCTGTGGTACTACCAGCAGAACATCAACGGCATGCTCAACGTGCTCACCGGCATGACCCAGTCCAAGAACGCCAAGAAGCTCGTCTTCTCCTCTTCCGCCGCCACCTATGGTGTGCCGCCGGTCGATGTGGTGCCTGAGGACGTCGTCCCGATGCTGCCGATCAACCCCTACGGCCAGACCAAGCTGTTCGGCGAGTGGATGGCACGCGCCTGCGAGCAGCCGTTCGGCATCCGCTTCTGCGCGCTGCGCTACTTCAACGTGGCCGGCTGCGGTCCGGTGGAGCTTGAGGATCCGGCCATCCTGAACCTCATCCCGATGCTGTTCAATCGCCTCAAGCAGGGCAAGGCTCCCGCCATCTTCGGCGACGACTACCCGACTCCGGACGGCACCTGCGTGCGCGACTACATCCACGTCTCCGACTTGGCCGACGCCCACATCGCCGCCCTCAAGTACCTCGACCGTGACGAGCGCAAGTACGACGCCTTCAACGTCGGCACCGGCGAAGGCACCTCCGTGCGCCAGATCGTCGACGAAGTCAAGAAGGTCACCGGTCTGCCGTTCACCGAGGCTGTCATGGCCCGCCGCGCCGGCGACCCGCCGCACCTGATCGGCTCCCCGAAGCGCATCAACGAGGAGATGGGCTGGCATGCCAAGTACGACGTGGAAGACATCGTCAAGTCCGCGTGGGATGCCTGGCAGGCCAACCCCGAACACCACATCGACGTCGACACCTGGAAGCAGGCTGACTGAGATTGACGGTCACTTTGCGGTGGATGCCGCGAAGCGTTTCCGTCCATAAGGGGCGTGGCCGGGGTTCCGGTCGCGCCCCTTCGTCGTTTTGTGGATGTTTGTGACAGACGTGTTCGCGTGCTGGTGATAGCAAAAAAACCTTGAAATTATGCGGAACACGCCGAAGTTTGCATGACTGGCGAATTTCAGTAATATATACATCTGTTGCCTCACGCAAGTGAGAACAATGGCCCCGTAGCTCAGTTGGTTAGAGCGCCGCCCTGTCACGGCGGAGGTCACCGGTTCAAGTCCGGCCGGGGTCGCTGGAATGGTTATGAAGCCCGGATTATCCGGGTTTTTGACTGTTCATGGCTCTGTAGCTCAGTTGGTAGAGCGAGCGACTGAAAATCGCTAGGTCAACGGATCGACGCCGTTCGGAGCCACCATAATGAAGCCCCGCCTTGTGCGGGGCTTTTGCATATCCGTCGCGTACCTACTCCGGCGGGGGTTATAGGCCAAAATGGCGGGCTGGCCGGTCAATGCAAAGGCTCGCGTTCGCCAACAACTGTCTTCCTCGCCGCAACTATGCACGCCAACAGCACCAATGCGAACATCGGGTTAGGGTTAAATAAAGAAACGTGGGTCTTATCCGCGCGTGTCATGGTCGGTGCGATCGTCCGCCCCAGCCGTTTCTGGGGCTGTGGCGCTCATAGAGTCAGTATTGCAGAAAAAGCACCTGCGAAATGCGCGTGCGAAGGGAATCGTGTGGGACGGCACGTGATTTTGCCGATTTTCGACGTGCCGTCCCACAGCGTTCGAAGAACGCCCTCAGAGCTGAGGGCAAAGAACGGCTCTATTCTGCGGTTCTCGGCTTATGTCATGCGGGATAGCAGATACGTCAAACGATTGATGTATCTGCTATCCCACACTTCTGTGGGACGGCAGATGAACAATGGTAAAAACCGCGTGCCGTCCCACAAAAAGGAATCAGGCCTGCCACCATTGGCGCAGGGGGTACCACTTGCCGTCCGGGTGGGCCACGCGATCCGGCTTGACGGCCAAGAACTGGTGAATCTGGATGCCGTCGAGCTCGAAGTTCAGAGCGCAGGCGGCCATGTACATACCCCATACCTTGGCGCGTTCAAAGCCGACCTGCTTGACCGCGTCGTCCCAATGCTCGGAGAGGTTCTGGTTCCAGTGATGCAGGGTGAGCGCGTAGTGCTGGCGCAGGTTCTCCTGATGCACCACGTTGAAGCCGGCGTCATGGATGCACGATTCGATGAAGCCGGGCGTGCCGAGATCACCGTCCGGGAAGATGTAACGGTCGAGGAATTCGTCGGTACCGGGCTTGCCGTGAGGCTTGTCATGGCTGATGGTGATCTGGTGGTTCAGCAGTCGGCCCATCGGCTTCAGAAGGCGGAACATCTCTTCGAAGTAGCTCTGGTAGTTCTTGACGCCTACGTGCTCCATCATGCCGATCGAGCAGATACCGTCGAAGTCGTGCTCAGGCACCTCGCGGTAGTCCTGCACACGCACTTCGGCCAGATCCTGCAGCCCTTCACAGGCGATCCATTCGTTGGCGTACGCGGCCTGTTCCTTGGAAAGGGTGACGCCGAGCGCCTTGATGCCGCGACGGGCGGCGGTGATGACCATCGAACCCCAGCCGCAGCCGATGTCCAGTAAGCGCTGGCCGGGCTGCAAGTCCAGTTTGTCGAGAATCAGGCGCAGTTTGTTGGCCTGTGCGTCTTCAAGGCTCATGTGTTCGTTGTCGAATACCGCGCAAGTGTAGGTCATGGAGGATCCAAGGAAGTCGGCGTAGAACTCGTTGGACATGTCGTAGTGGAAGCTGACGGTTTCCGAATCGGCCTTTTCGGTGTGCGGCATCAGGCCACGCTTGATACGGGCGAACTTGCTCGGGCCCTCGGTGGCGGGCACCGGCGGCTTCTTGAAGCCATGGCTCAGGATGCCGGCAGATACGCGGGCAATTGATGTGGGAGTGAGTGGGCGAACGTATTTGGACAGCGACACCAGCTTGCGCATCGCCGGATACGGGTCGGCGTAGTCAATGCCGTCCACGTCGAAATCGCCCAGAATGTATGAGCGCACGATGCCGATTTCATTCGGGTGCGCGAGTAGCTGGTACATGCAGTTCGGCGTGGCGATTTTGACCTTCAAATCCGCGTCTGCCGGGCCGAAATGCGAGCCGTCGAAAGCGTCGATACGAACGGGAGTGGCGGGGTCGAGAAACAGGGACGCCATCTCGCCGACCGTCATAGCCTTGCCATTTGCCATTATCTACCTCATTCTCTTATGATGATCACCCCAACTGTCGAGGTATCTTAGTCCTCTTCAGGAGACTGAAACCGTTGAATACACCATCTGGTGAACCAGTTCGCGTTCGGCTGATGAAGCACGAATGGAATTAGGCATCTCGCATATTGATTGCGCTACGCGCGAAGTAAGCGGATGAGAGACGAGTTTCTCGGAGAGCGTCAGATGACTCCGGAAAATGGTCTTATCGTTGAGATTTCGGGCGATGGAACTGGTTTGGTCAATGGACAATAATTCGACAAGTGCGGAATTCCGCCATTTCTTGCCATTATTTTCAGTGTTGTTCTTTCAGCGTGTTTTCAGGTGAATGCTCATGCGCGGAGTAGACTGGGGGAACCGTTGGACCACTCAAAGACAGAGTGGACCACCAGTTAAGACACTAGCTCAAAAAGGAGAGCCCCTATGGTGTACCGCATGATTTTCAACCAGACTGCATACTTCGGACGTGGCGCGATCAAGGAGATTCCGGCCGTCGCCAAGCAGCACGGCTTCACCAAGGCATTTATCGTCACCGACCCGGTGCTGCTGGAGACCGGCACCGCCGAGAAGGTCACCAAGGTTCTGGATGAGGCCGGCCTGCCGTACGAGGTGTTCTCCAACGTCAAGCCGAACCCGCCGGTCGAGTGCATCAAGGACGGCGTCGCCAAGTTCGCCGAGTCCGGTGCGGACTTCCTGATCGGCCTGGGCGGTGGCTCCCCCGCAAGACACCTGCAAGGGCATCGGCATCATCACCGCCAACCCGGAGTTCGCCGACGTGCTTTCTCTGGAAGGCGTCGCGGATACCAAGAACCCGTCCGTCCCGATCTTCGGCGTGCCGACCACCGCCGGCACCGCCTCGGAGACGACCATCAACTACGTGGTCACCGACACGGCCAACAAGCGCAAGTTCGTGGCTGTCGACCCGCACGACATCCCGATCGTCGCTTTCGTGGACCCGGATCGACCGACTCGATGCCGCGCGGCCTGAAGGTCGCCACCGGACTTGACGCCCTGACCCACGCCATCGAGGGTTACATTACCCCGGGTGCCTGGAGCCTGTCCGACTGCCTGTCCATGCAGACTATTCGCATGATTGCCAAGAACCTGGCCAAGTCCGCCGACGGCGACATTCCGGCTGGCGAGCAGATGGCGTACGCCTCCTACATCACCGGTATGGCCTACTCCAACGTGGGCCTCGGCCGGTGCACGGCATGGCTCACCCGCTGGGCGGCCGTCTGGGCGTGGCCCACGGTGTGGCCAACGGTATTCTGCTGGCCCCGGTCATGGAATACAACAAGGACTACACGGGCGAGAAGTACCGCGACATCGCCGACGCGTTCGGCGTCGAGGACGCCTACACCGGCGACCTGGAGAAGGTGCGCGAAGAGGCCGTGCATGCCGTCCACAAGCTGACCGTGGATCTGAAGAACCCGACCACGATTTCGAAGTGGGCGCCACCGAGGCCGACCTTGAGGCCGCTGGCCCACGACGCCTTCAACGACGTGTGCACCCCCGGCAACCCGCGTCAGGCCACCGAAGAGGACATTCTCGCGATTTACAAGTCGCTGATGTGATCAGTCGATGACGGTAAACATTAGCTCCCTCTGATGAGGGAGCTGTCAGCGTAGCTGACTGGGAGAGAAGATTGCGGCGTAGCCGCTGAATAATAGGTATCGGCCTGCGGCCGATTCAATGTTTTAGCGGCTGCGTCGCAGTCTCTCCCTCAGTCTCACTTCGTTCGACAGCTCCCTCATCAGAGGGAGCTTGCATAAGCAGAGGGGGCTCGTATATCCAGCTACTTCTCGTGCTTTTCGTCGTAGACTTCGTCGGTGGGGTCTCGTCGTCGTACAGCTGCTTGCCTTGCACCTCCGCCAGTTTCATCTGCTCGTTGATCCACGCGGCTTCAGCAGGATTGATATCCGCGGAATTCAGCACTTTCTGCCACACCGGGTAGAACATATGCATCGCCGGATACATGGCGGTGAACAACACCTCCGGCTTATGCGTGCGCGTATGTTGCGGATGCGCATCAAACGTATTCTTAAAACGTCGCATGTAGTTCAGGAATGAACTCAGCGACGTGTCCATCCGTCGCGCACTCATCGCGGCGATCATGCGCGGCGAGTACACGGTTTTCAGATCCTTGCCCATCAGATGCAGGGAAATATCGATATCCTCGTGCATCACATCGGCCTTATCTCGGCAGACCTCATTCGCGATCTGATGCCAGGCCGAAGCGCGCAAGGCCATATTCGAGCCGAACAGCAGCGGCTGGCCGCCATCGGCACGGTAGATTCGCTTGCGTAAGGAATTGTCGCCTTTCAACCCGAAATGACGTGAGGGCATGTCGTAATACATCACCGGACCAGTGGCACCCATCGCGGCCGGGTCTTCGGTGAAGATGCCGGAGACCACCTCCACCCAGTCAGGCCGGATCATACAGTCGGCGTCAAAACGGCCCAGCACATCGCCGGTCGCGGCGTTCAGGCCAAAGTTGCGGGTGGGAATCAGCCCCTGTTCATCGTTCTGGTGCAACAGTTTGACCGGGGCCTCGGGATGTTCGGCGATGAACTGTTCGACAATCGCGCAGGTGTTGTCCGTAGAACGATTGTCCACCACCAGCACCTCATGCGGCATGATGGTCTGGCGAGTGGCGTTCAGCAGACAGTCGCGGATGCGTTCGGCTTCGTTCCACGCTGGGATGATGATCGAAACGTTGAGCATAACATCAACAATAGAAAAGCGGGTGTACGCCGCCGGCGTATCCGAGCTTCAAACCCCTCGCTACAATGGGGAGCCATGAGCGAACGCGTGCGAAACGTAAACAGCACCGACACGTTGAGAACCGGTGCCGCAGAGGCCGGGGCAGACCCGGACGACGAGAATCGTATCGACTTTGGTACTTTGTTCCCCGCCAAGGGAGATTCCCGCAGGCCGCCGGAATGGTTCGGCCGCGCGCTGCTGTATGTGGCCCTCGCCGTCATCGTATTCATGTTCTGCTGGCGCTCGTGGGGCGACATCTCCTATCTGGTGTTCGACATCATCATCTCGCTGTTCCTGGCGCTGGCCGTCGAACCGCTGGTGGTGGCGCTGGTGGCTCATGGCTGGAAGCGTGGCGTGGCTTCCGCCGTCAGCTTGGTGGGCGTGGCCGTGGTCGTGGGTGTGCTGCTCACGCTATTTGGCAACATGTTTGTACAGCAGATGATTGCCATGGTCCGCGGTTTGCCGGCAATGTATGGGCAGATTCGTGAGTTCGCGGACCAGTACACCACGTTCAAGATGCCGGAGATCAGCAATCTTGGCATGGAAATCTTCAACAATATCCAGACCTCGTGGGTCACCGATTTTGCCGGTACCGCCATGAGTACGGTGGGCGGCCTGTTCTCCTTCCTGTTGAACCTCATGACCGTGGTAATGACCACGTATTACATCTCCGCCGCCGGCCCAAAGCTGCGCCGCTCCTTCTGCCAGTGGCTGGCCCCCAACACGCAGCGCCGATTCCTGCTGGTGTGGACCGTGGCCCAAGGCCAGATTTCGTCCTTCCTGTTCTCCCGTTCGATTCTGGCGTTGATCAACGCCATTTGCACTGCCATCTTCTTAGAGATTCTGCATGTGCCCTACTGGCTGCCGTTGGCCCTGTTCTGCGGCGTGGTGTCCCAGTTCATCCCCACGGTCGGCACCTATATCGGCGGCGCGCTGCCGGTGCTGTTCGCTTGGGGCAACCGCGGGTGGACGTACGCCGTGGCGGTGCTGGTGTTCATCATCGTCTACCAGCAGATTGAGAACCTGATTCTCTCGCCGAGGATTTCGCAGCGCACGATGGATATCAACGCGGCCGTCGCCTTCCTCTCGGTGCTGGCGTTCGGCTCGCTGTTCGGCGCGTTCGGCGCGTTCCTGGCGCTGCCGGTCACCGCATCGCTGCAGGCCATCTTCCGTGCGTACACCAAGCGCTATGAGCTGATTGACTCACCGCTGATGAACGATCCGACTCCGGAGAAGAAGTCCAAGATCGTCGAGGCGTCCGAAGCGTTCGGCGAGCATGTGTTGCAGCCGATCGGCGAGCACATGCCGCGTGCGGCCAAAGGGGTCCACCAACCGCGTGCCGATGAATGAGGAACTGCGTTTGCTGCAGGAACAGATCTATGCGATTCCGCCACACGAGACGAAAGAATCCGATTTGGACGATTCCGCCACCGTGGCGATTCCGCAGCGTGGTGCCGCGGATACGCAGCAGTCTGAGCAGCCCAAGCAACGCAAGCAAACCAAGCAGTCTGATAAATCTGCCTCCAGCAATCCTAGGGCGGGGTGGCGCTGATGACTCTGCTTTCCGTACTCGATATTCTTCTGGTAATCGTCGGTGGTGCCGGCATGATATATCAGGGACTGTGCATCGTGATGTCCCTGTTCGCCAAGCCCGTGCGCTTCCCCCGACGCCCCGATGACCAACCGGTATGCCGTGCTGATCTCCGCGCGCAACGAAGAAAAAGTGATCGGCAACCTTATTGGGTCGATTCGCGATCAGAGACCTACCCGTCCAACCTCATCGACATCTGGCTGGTGGCCGACAACTGCACCGACAACACCGCCGACGTGGTGCGGTCTTTGGGCTGCCATGTGGTGGAACGCCACAATCTTGAGCTGGTTGGCAAGGGATATGCGCTGACGTATCTGTTGGGGCATATGCTCGACATCGGTGTGGCCGATGATTATGAGGCCTACTTCGTGTTCGATGCCGATAACAAGCTGGACAAGCACTACTTCGAGGAAATGAACAAGGCGTTCTGCTCCGGATTCAAGATTCTGACCAGCTACCGTAATTCGGTGAATCTGGCGGATAACTGGGTGTCTTCTGGTTCTGCGCTGTGGTTCATCCGTGAATCGCGATTCCTGTCTAACTCGCGTATGATTCTCGGTTCCTCTTGCCATGTGGGCGGTACGGGATTCATGTTCTCCCGCGAGGTGATGAAGCGGAACAAGGGATGGAAGTTCCATCTGCTCACTGAAGATCTTGAATTCACTATGGATTCGATTCTGCATGGCGACCGCATCGGCTATTGTGGTACTGCGATCCTCTACGACGAGCAGCCGGTTACCTTCTCGCAAAGTTGGCGTCAGCGTTTGCGTTGGAGCAAGGGATTCCTGCAGGTATTCCGTTATTATGGCTCGGCATTGCTGAAACGCGCGGTTCGCGAACGTGATTTCTCCTGCATCGACTTCACATTGATGCTGTGTCCGTTTACCGTGTTGGGCGCGATTCGCGCGGTGATGGGCTTGCTGTTCGCCGCGTGTGGCTTCGTGAGTTGGCCGAGCCAGCTGCAATCGCTGGCCGATTGGTCCAGCGGCATCATCATATCGGTGTTGGGCCTGATGGCATTGGCTGCATTGACCATCATTGTCGAGCGCGACCAGATCGGTGCCACGAACAAGGAGCTGCTCGCCTATGTGCTCAGCTTCCCGATTTACATACTCAGCTACGTGCCGATCTCCTTCCAGGCCATCTTCGCCAAAGCCCAGTGGAAGCCCATCGCGCATAAGGGTTGACCGAGTCCGCTAGTCCGGAGCCGCTCAGCGGGGCAATCCAACAGCAACCCGGGGTTGCTTCGCTGAGGGTTGACTGGTGGGTAGAGTGGATGTATGAGCTTAGACAATACTCAAAGGAATGTCGGATTTCAGCCGCCGATGATGCCAGCCGCCGCTCCCGCGTCTTCGCAGTCGCAACAGCCACAGCCACAAGCATGGCCGCCGAATCCGAATGCGGCGGTGTCCATTCGTGGCCTGTTCAAGCACTTCGACCGGAAGATCGCCGTCAACGGACTCGCGCTCGATATTCCGGTCGGCTCGTTCTATGGACTTGTAGGCCCCTAACGGCGCCGGCAAAACCACCACGCTCAATATGGTGACCGGTCTATTGGTACCGGACGCCGGCACCGCCATGATTTTGGGCCATGACGTGTGGAGCGACGTGAACACGGCCAAGCGCATGATCGGCGTCATGCCCCAGCCCGACCAGATCTTCGACCGACTGACCGGTTTGCAATTGCTCGTCTACTCCGGCATGCTGCGCGGCATGAGCCGCGATGAGACCACGCGTCGCGCCCAGGACCTGCTCAATGCTTTCGACTTGGCCGGGGCCGCCAACACGATGGTCACCGATTATTCGGCCGGCATGACCAAGAAGATCTGCCTGGCCTCAGCGATGATTCATAGCCCGCGCATTCTGGTCCTGGACGAGCCGTTTGAATCCGTGGACCCGGTGTCCAGCGCCAACCTCAAAGACATCCTCATCGAATACGCGAAGACCGGCGGCACGGTGATTATCTCTTCGCACGTGATGGCATTGGTCGAAAAAGATGTGCACGCATGTGGCCGTAATCAACAACGGTCTGGTGTGCGCGGCCGGCACGGTGGACGAGGTCGCCGCCGGCGAAGAACTCGAAGACCGCTTCCTGCAACTGGTCGGCGGCCGCCACGAAGCCGCCCATCTCGCATGGCTCGACGGCGGGCAGGCCCAAGCCCAAGCACCAACTTCGGTCCAGCCGGTCCAGCCCATTCCGCCCACGCCCGCCACACCCACCGATGAGGCCCGCCAATGATCAAGACCGCCATCACCCTGGTCCGCCTGCGCTGGACGCTCACGCTCGCCACCCTGCGAAAATCGGCGTGGCAGACCGTTGCCTATGTCTTTTCCGCTGTACTCGCGGCCGGCACCATCATCGGCACCGGCGTGCTCGCATGGTTCATCGGCATACTGCCGCCCTTCACCGTGAACGCGGATGGCTTTCCGCTGAACATCCTTGGTCCCGGAGGCATCGTCAACATAGTCGTCGTGCTGGTCGGCGCGACCATGACCATCTTCATCGGCTTCATCCAGCTCATGATGCTTGGCGAAGGCTCCACCATGAACCCACGCAAATTCGCGATCTACGGCATCGCCGACCGCAACCTGCAATTCGGCTTGCTGCTTTCCGGCCTGTCCGGCATCCCCTCCCTTACTGGCGTGGCCTCACTGATGCTCTGGACACTGGCCTATCGGCATATGGGACCAGCCGTAATCATCAGTTCCCTCCTCGCCGCAGTGCTGGCCGTCATCACCATGATGAGCATCTCCAAACTGGTCATCGCCCTATCCACCACGCTGGTGACCAGCAAACGCGGCAAAGGCGCGTTCTACATCTTCATCGTGCTGACTTTCGTCATCATCTGCCAGTTGCCGAACATTCTGGTCAACTCCGGCATAGCCTTCAGCCTCAACACCGAGACCTGGGGCGCGGCGACCGCCATCGCCGCATGGACGCCGTTCGGTGCGGCCTTCCAACTGCCGTTCGACGCGCTTACCGGAGCTTGGGCGGTGCTGATCGCCCGCATCGCCATCCTTGCCGTCACATGGATTGTCTGCTTCGCCGTCTGCACCTGGTGTCTGAGACATGAACGGCTCACCATCGGCGCAAACAGTCCGTCCGAGACCGCCAAAGGCATCGGCGCATTCGCATGGATGCCCGATTCGGCATCCGGCGCGGTGTCCGCACGCCTGATCACCTATCTCAAACGAGACCCCCCGCCAAGCCATGACCTTCGCCATGCCGGTCCTGTTCCTGATCATCTTCGCCTTCCAGGCGCACGGCATCAGCGCGGTCGTCTGGCAGTCGCTGATCTGGTGTGGCTGGTTCATGTCAGTGGTGGAAAGCAACGGGCTCGCATATGACGGCCGCGGCTTCACCATGGAAGTCATCGCCGGCGTGCGTGGCCGGACCGACAGAATCGGCCGCGTGCGCGTCTACGTCGGCATCATGGTCGTCTACATGGTGCTGCTCTATCTCGCCGGCATCGTGCTGGTCGGCGCACTGACCGGCCGCTGGGCGCAGCCCGATGACCTCGTCACCGGCCTGATCTTCCTCGCCACGGGCATGGGCGTCGCCTTGAGCGGACTGGGCGTGGCCGAAGTCACCTCCTGTGTACTGATGTACCCGGTCGCCTCAATGGACAAGCCGTTCTCCGCGCCTCAAGGCCGCGCCATGGCCCAAGGCTTCTTCCCGTTCGTCTACATGCTTGGCAGCCTGCTGCTCATGCTGCCCACCGGCATCGTGGCGCTGGTCATGCTGCTGACAGGAGCCGAAGGTGGCATATGGCTGGCGATTATTCCGGTCGCACTGGCCAACGGCATCGGCATCCTGGCACTCGGGACATGACTGGGCGGTAAGCTGATGGATGCGCGAATGCTTTCGATTGTGGCAGCACTCGACTCGTTCGCCTCATTGCAGAAATGATCGCCTTGGCATAAGGAGCACGATGGTATCTACAGCGGTATCACGCCGTCAGCGGCGTGAAGCGCAACGGCGGACAACGATCGCATCGCCGAACACTGACCGTCATCATTTCCGCACTGACCACCATCGCCCTGTTCGCGGGGTACTGCGCCGCCGACATCACCGACGTGGCCCCCGGATTATTGACGTTGAAGCCCGTCGCCGCACCTGTTTTCGCCAATCCAGCCACCGCCAAATCAGGCGGCACCATCGCCGGTGCCTTGAACGCGAACAAGGCCATTGATTCCACGGCCGCTTCTGCACTGGTCAACGAATTGCTGTCCGCGCAAGGCGTGGGGAAACGATACGTCGGTGATCATTGAAGACGCCCAAGGCACCGTCGCCGCCGAACATGAGTCGAACACTCCACGCGAGCCTGCATCCACACTGAAAACGCTGACCGCGCTCGCCGCCTCATCCACCCTGAACATGGCATCCACCTTGGATACCCAAGTGTTCCTCACCCAATCCGATGACGGCACCAATACGTTGACCCTCAAAGGCAATGGCGACATGCTGCTGTCTGCAGGCGATTCTGACGCCAACCATACCAACGGACGTGCCGGTCTGAACACCTTGGCCAAGGCCACCGTGGCCGCGCTCGCCCAGCGAGGCATCACTTCCGTCAATCTCGAGTACGACGACACCCTATTCGGCGACTCACGCATTCCCGCAGGTCTGTCGGAAGGCGGCGCAGTCTTAAGCGACTACCGTCTACTTCACGCCGGTCTCATCAATGGCGATTGATGGAGGCCGCCAATACGCCGCCGATACGCCTGCGCCGGCCGACCCCGATGATTCGGCCGGATACCCGGAACTGTCCCAGCACACCGCCAGCGACGTGGCCACGAAATTCGCCGAACTGCTCCAATCGAACGGTGTGGCCGTTACCGGAGACGTGACGGCAAACACCGCTCCATCCGGCGAAACGCCTTTGGCCTCGGTGAGTTCGGCAACACTGTCCGAAATCATGGCATACACGTTGCGGCATTCGGACAATACGCTGGCCGAGGAGTTCGGCAGACTCACCGCCTTGGCGAAATCAGCGACAAACAGTCCTGAAGGCGGCACGGAAACGGTCAAATCCACTCTGAACGATCTCGGTCTCGAAACATCCGGTCTGACCATGGCCGATTGCTCCGGCCTGTCTCCCGGCTCCCCTCTCACCGTACGCACGCTGGCGGCCGTCCAACAACGTAATCTGACCACCGAGAGCGGTGCTGCTGGTGCGGAAGGTCTATCCATCGCGGGATGGGTGGGCACGGCGCAGGATCGGTATACGGATGATGCCGTGGCTGGTCTGCTGCGCGTCAAAACCGGCAGCCTCGGCACGGTTACGTCGATGGCCGGCAATGTGTCCCGCACCAATGGGGGAGCGTTGTCGTTTGCCGTGGTGGTCAACAATCCTGAGGATTATGCCGCCGCGCGTAGCGCCATCGACTCGTTTATCACCAAGCTCGCGGGGCTGTAAAAGAGGCATCAAGGGCCATCAAGGGCTATAAAGGCCGTAAACGTCCATAAACGCACGAGTGCCTATAACCAGAAAAAAGGTGGTGAGTACATGGCATATTCCGCACGATTGCGCAAGGCCGTAGGCGCGGTCCGCGCAACGCTGAGTGCCGTGGAACTATGCGATGTGCAGGCTCCCGAATTCGCGCAGCATGGGGACCATGCCGTTGCCGCCGATGCGCCGCTCGTGCTCGTGGCCTGTTCAGGCGGGCGCGATTCGATGGCACTGGCTGCGGTGAGCCATATCGTATGCACGTCCATGGGCGTGCGTTGCGGTGTCGTGATTGTGGATCACGGCTTGCAGGAGGGTTCCGAACAGGTCGCCGGCGAGGCCGCGGATCGTTGCCGTGCGTTGGGACTGGGCCCGGTCATCGTGCGCAACGCAACCGTGCAGGCACGCGGTGAGGGCCTCGAAGCGGCCGCACGGCAGGCCCGGTACAACGAGCTGTGCGCCGCGGCGCGTGAATCAGGTGCCATTGCCGTGCTGTTGGCCCACACTATGGACGATCAGGCGGAAACCGTATTGATCGGACTGCTGCGCAGCCGTGGCGTGGATGCGTTGGCCGGCATGCCGCAGGTCTTCACACGCAGTGGCGTGACTTTGCGCGGCCGCTGCTGACCCTTACTCGAGACGAAACCACCGGCCTCTGTGAAGACTTGGGTGTGGAATATTGGGATGACCCCACCAATGGCGATGCGGTAGACGGCGAGTTGCCGGACGACTATCCGTTGCGCTCGCGGGTGCGCCACGACCTGCTGCCGGCCATCGAACGATTCGCTGGATTCAATGTCACCCGCCATTTCGCCGAAAGCGCACAGCTGGCCAGAATGGATAAGGAGTATCTGGATCAGCGATCCGACGAGGTGATGGGGGAGGCGGTTACGACAGTTGATTGGCCGGCATCGTCGGCAGCGGTATCGACCGATACGCCACGAGCCTGTGCTGCAGACGATACCAACGATTCGGGCCATGGCATCGGCCTGATGATCGGCGTCAAACGTATTGCACGTGAGCCAGAGGCGATTCGGTTGCGGGTCATCGCTCACGCGCTGAGCCAGGCCGGTGTGAACGCCAGTGCCGCCCAGATTGCCGCCATCGACCGGCTGGTCGTCGATTGGCATGGCCAAGGCGGCGTCTCACTTCCCAGAGGTTATTCAGCCAATCGCAAGAAACACGTCATTCGCGTGTGCCAAGATGGAGCGCATGCGAATCGCTGACGTTGAGGAAGATATTGACCACGAGCTGGTCAGCAAAGAACAGATCGATGCCAAGATCCACGAGATGGCTGCTCTCGCGAGCGAGGATTACCGCGATAAGAATCCGCTGCTCGTTGCGGTGCTGAAAGGGGCCGTGAATACGCTGGTCGCGTTCACCCAGGCCATGAGCATTCCTGTACAGATCGACTTCATGAGCCTTTCGAGCTATGGCTCGGGCACAGTGTCGAGCGGTGAGGTCACAGTCAGGCAGGATTTGTCCGCCGATGTTCGCGGACGGCACATTTTGATTGTGGAGGATATTGTTGATTCAGGACGCACGCTCGCGTGGCTGGTCGCAGAACTGAAACGTCGTGGTGCCGCTTCCGTGGAGGTCTTCGCTTTGCTGAGCAAGCCTTCCCGCCGAGAGGTGGACGTTGATGTGAAGTACGCCGGCTATGAGATCCCGGACGAGTTCGTCGTCGGCTACGGCCTCGACTTTGACGAACGCTACCGCAACCTCGATTCAATCGCGGTCCTCAAGCCGTCCGTCTACCAAGGAGTGCAAGCATGAGCTTCCCGCAAGGGCCGGGTAACGGCAATAATCCGAACCCGGACAACAACCGTAACAACGGCAACCCGTTCACCAACCCGTTCAACCGTGGCAATAACGGGACTAATGGCAAAGGCAACAACAACGAGAACCGGCCGATATGGCAGTCCCCCTGGCTGTGGGGTGCCGTACTCGTGGTCATGGTCGTGCTGATGTTCCAGATGTTCGCCGGCGGTGGCACGAAGACCATTGACACCAAAGATGGTTTCGCGCTGATCAATCAGGGCAAGGCCACCTACGCCGAGATCACGGACAACAAGCAGGTCGTCCGCCTTAAGCTGAAGAACGACTACACCAAGAAAAACGCCGACACCGGCAAGGTGACCAACTACGGCAAGAACGTGCAGTTCTACTACACCTTCGCGCAGGGCGCACAGGTGGCCAAGGCCGTGGAGAACGGTGATCTCGAAAAGGGCTGGACCTCGAATATCGAGCAGACCAGTGTGATGAGCTACCTCATCACCTCGATTCTGCCGTTCGTCATCATCCTTGCCTTGTTCTGGTGGCTGATGAGCCGCATGGGCGGTGCCGGCGGCATGCTCGGCATGGGCGGCAAGAAGAACAGCGGCAAGCTGCTCGACGGCCAGACCCCCCACCACCAAGTTCGCCGATGTGGCCGGCGAAGACGAGGCCGTGGCCGAAGTCGAGGAAATCAAGGACTTCCTCAAGGATCCGTCCAAGTACAAGGCGCTGGGTGCGCGCATTCCCGCGCGGCGTGCTGCTGTACGGCCCTCCCGGCACTGGTAAGACGTTGCTGGCCCGAGCCATCGCAGGTGAGGCCGGCGTGCCGTTCTACTCGATGGCCGGCTCCGACTTCGTCGAGATGTTCGTCGGTCTCGGTGCCTCCCGTGTGCGTGACCTGTTCGATGAGGCCAAGAAGAACGCTCCCGCCATCATCTTCATCGATGAGATCGATGCCGTGGGTCGCAAGCGTGGCTCCGGTATGGGCGGTGGCCACGACGAGCGCGAGCAGACGCTGAACCAGCTGCTCGTCGAGATGGACGGTTTCGACAACGACACCAACCTCATCATCATCGCCGCCACCAACCGCCCTGACGTGCTTGACCCCGCTCTGCTGCGTCCGGGTCGATTCGATCGTCAGGTGGGCGTGGCCGCCCCTGATCTGGAAGGCCGTGAGGCAATTCTGAGGGTGCATGCCAAGGGCAAGCCGTTCGTACCGGACGTCGACCTGCACATGGTCGCCGTGCGCACGCCGGGCTTCACCGGTGCCGATCTGGCCAACGTGCTCAACGAAGCCGCGTTGCTGTGCGCCCGTGCCGGTGCCCAGTTGATCGACAACCGCGCCATCGACGAGGCCATCGACCGCGTTCAGGCCGGACCGAAGCGCAAGTCCAAGGGCATGGCTCTGGAAGAGCTGCGCAACACCGCATACCACGAGGGTGGCCATGCGCTGGTAGCCGCCGCCCTGAACAACACCGACCCGGTGACCAAGGTGACGATTCTGCCGCGAGGCCGCGCCCTCGGCTACACCGCCGTCATGCCGACCTCCGACCGCTACTCGCAGTCGCGCAACCAGCTGCTCGACCAGATGGCCTACGCGATGGGCGGTCGCACCGCCGAGGAAATCGTCTTCCACGACCCGACCACCGGTGCCTCGAACGATATCGAGAAGGCTACGAACATCGCCCGTACGATGGTGATCGAATACGGCTTCTCCGACAAGCTCGGTGCCATCAAGTGGGGTTCCGACGACGATCAGACCACTGTGATGGATGGTCTGCAGCCGCGCAAGTACTCCGATCGCACCGCCGAAGTGATTGATGACGAGGTGCTCAAGCTGGTGGAGACCGCGCACACCGAGGCATGGACCATCATCAACGACAACCGCGAGATTCTTGACGAGCTGGTCCGCCAGCTGCTGGTCAAGGAGACCCTGAACGAGAAGGAACTTGCGGCGATCTTCGCGCCGATCAAGAAGGCTCCGGTTCGTCCGGTGTGGCTGTCCAACGACCGTCGCCCCGACTCGGACAAGCCGCCGGTGGAGATTCCCGAAAGCCTTAAGCGCTCGGTCGGCATGAAGCCGGAAGAGTAGACACGATGACGATTCGGCCCGACCTGTTCATGTGGTTTCTCACGTACGCAGGCCGGCCCGACGTCGTTGTGGACAATGACAAGGGAGAGATGAGATGAACGAAAATATAGAGTCTTGCCAGCGGGAGAAACGCACATACGACGAGGAAGGCGTGCGCGAGGCCGTACGTCTGTTCCTGAAGTCGATTGGCGAGGATCCCGAGCGCGAGGGGCTGGTGGAAACACCTGACCGTATCGCCCGCGCGTGCCGCGAGCTGTTCGCCGGTCTGCAGGCTTCCCGGCCGATGTGCTGGAGAAGCACTTCGACGTGGATACCGACGAGCTGGTGCTGGTCAAGGACATCGAACTGTATTCGGTGTGCGAGCATCACCTGCTGCCGTTCCACGGCGTGGCCCATGTGGGCTATATTCCCGCCAAGGACGGGGTGATGGGGCTGAGCAAGCTCGCCCGACTGGTTGAGGTGTATGCTCGCCGGCCGCAGGTGCAGGAGCGTTTGACCCAGCAGATCGCCGACGCGCTGGTCGAGTATGCGGGCGCACGTGGTGTGATTGTGGTGACCGAATGCGAGCACCTGTGCATGTCTATGCGCGGCATCAAGAAGTCTTCCGCCCGCACGGTGACCTCTGCGGTGCGCGGTCTGCTACGCAACCCCGCCACCCGAGCCGAAGCCATGAGCCTCATTTTGGATAAATAGTGTCTACTAAGCTCCCTCATCATAGGGAGCTCACTTGGGACCTACATAGAAGGGGAAACATAATGACTGATTTGCAGGCGTTGCATGACACTACGCACACCATGGTGATGGGTGTGCTCAACATCACCGAGGATTCGTTCTCGGACGGCGGCCTGTGGCTGGACCCGGCCAAGGCGGCACAGCACGGGCGCGACATGATGGCCGCCGGCGCGGACATCATCGACATCGGCGCCGAATCCACGCGCCCCGGCGCCAAGCGCGTGTCCGAGGCCGACGAACTGGCCCGCATCACCGGTGCCGTCAAGACATTGATTCCGGCCGGTGCCATATTGTCCATCGACACCACGCGCGCATCCGTGGCCGCCGCTGCGCTGAGCGAGGGCGCCCAGATCATCAACGACGTTTCCGGTGGCACGCTGGATGCCGAACTGCCGCATGTGGTCGCCGACCACGACTGCCTGTACATCGTGCAGCATTGGCGCGGTTGGCTCGCCGGCTCCAAAGGGCGCGAACCCCGATCAAGACACCTCCGTCTACGAGCACGGTGTATTGACCGACGTACACGACGAACTCATGCGCCAAGTCGACGGTGTGCTGGCCGCCGGCGTAAAGCCTGAGCGCATTATCATCGACCCGGGCCTGGGCTTCTCCAAGCCTGGCATCGAGCATAACCTACCGCTGCTGACCGGGCTCGAGACCTTCCGCGCCACTGGATATCCGGTGCTGATTGGCCAGTCCCGCAAGCGCTTCATTTCGGCGATGCTTACCGGGGCGGGTACTGCCGGTGCTGATGGCCCGATCATGGCCCAGCGCGATGACGTGACCGCAGCCTTGTCCGCCCTGTCCGCCGAGCACGGCGCATGGGCCGTGCGCGTACACGACGTGGCCAAAAGCCGAGCCGCCGTCATCGCCGGCAACACCTGGCGCGAATACGCATGATTCCCCTGGCTCCGTTTTTGGTTGCTTCTAGGTCTTGGCTCCCCTCGGACGGGGGAGCTGGCGCCGAAGGCGACTGAGGGGAGCATTTGAGCAGAAAGCCTTACCAATGGACACCATCACTCTTACCGGCGTACATGCCAACGGCACCCACGGTGTGCTCGCCTTTGAACACGAACGGCCACAAACCTTCGTTGTGGACGTCACCCTGCACCTTGATCTGGCCGCCGCCGGCCAATCCGACGATCTCAATGACACCATCGATTACGGCCGCGTGGCCAAGGATATCGTGGCTGTCATCGAAGGCCCCTCATGTGGACCTGATCGAGCGTCTGGCCCAACGTATCGCGGATAAGATTCTTGCCGATGCGCCGGCCGTCGCCTCCATCGACGTCACCGTGCACAAGCCTCACGCGCCCATCGTCGTGGCTTTTGCAGATGTATCGGTCTCCATCTCGCGTGTGCGTGCCACCGATAATGGACGCACTGCTGAAAAGCATGCCATCCATAACGCGGTGGTGGCCTTGGGCGGCAATGTGGGCGAGGTGGAATCCACCTTGCGAGCCGCCGTTCGGGAGATTGACGCGCTGCTTGGCACACAGGTGACCGGTATTTCGCCGCTTTACCGCACGGCCGCGTGGGGCATGGCCGACGGTACGCCGGATTTCCTGAACGCCGTGGTGGAGCTTGGAACCACAATGGGCAGCCACGAATTGCTCGCCGCGTTGCAAAACATCGAAGCGAACCATGGACGAATTCGTGAGAATCATTGGGATTCCAGGCCGTTGGACTTGGACATTATCGACTTTGATGGCATCACCAGCGCGGATCCGGATCTGGCATTGCCCCATCCGCGTGCTTGGCAGCGTGCGTTTGTGCTGGCTCCTTGGTTGGCATTGAATCCGAACGCCAAACTTGCTGGAGCCCATGAGGGGCCTGTAGCCGATTTGCTGGCCGCCGCACCGGACCGTAACGCCGTGCAGCTCGAGAGCGAAGACTGGATGCTCGGCGGGCATGCAGTCAAGCAAGAATCAGCGTCGGAGTCGGAACCCGTCTCACGCAAGGCGATTATTTCGCTGGATTCCACCTCGCAGGATGCCGAACGGCTGTTCCGCGAAACCATCGTTTCCATCGACAGTGTTCCTGGCAATCAGGTACAGGGCATCTCGCCGCTCTACCATGTCAGCCATTTCGACAGTCCGGACGCGATGAGCGCGGTCATCCAAATCGAAACCAAGTTGCCGCCCGCCGACCTGATTGCCGTATTGGGCAGCATCGAAAGCGTTCATGACCTGGCAGTCGACCTTGACCTTGTTGACATGGAAGGCGTGACTTCCGACGAGCCCAACTGCAGCATTCCTTGGCCGTCGGCCCGTAACCATGCGTCGGTATTGGCACCTTGGCTGGATATGGACCCGAATGCTTCTCTGGGCGGCGACCCGGTGGCCTTCCTTTTGGCCATGGCACCGGATGCCGGACAGGTCGGATTGCTATCGGACAACTGGATACTGTCGAACAGTTGAGCTGATGGCAGAACCAGTTACGAACGGTAGGCTAGAAACCAGACGGTGACGGACCGGTATCCGGCCTCGAACAGCCGGGCACGGCAGTGACGAAAACCAAATCAAGATGAACAGCCCAGGCGCGAGGGCCGTTCGCAAACAGCAAACAGCAACGCAACGATAAGGAGGCCGGACATGAAAAACACGGCGAACACCATGGTGGCAGTATGTGATCGGTGCCGTGCTGGGCCTGTTGGCGGGTATCGGTCTGGCCTCCTACGGCGAAAGCTCGGGACTGTCGCTGATTGGTGCGCCTTGGATTGTGACCGGATTGCTGGCCGTGCTGGGCGTTATCGTGCTGATCTTTGGCCCTGCAAGTGCATAAATACGCGAATACCGACCCCAAGAAGCGTCCGCATAGCTTCATCAATCCCACTATCGCGGTGTATACGCTGGTGCTGGCAAAGGCACTGGGATTGGCGGGCGCAACGCTCGCCGGCTGGTATGGCGGTCAGATTGTGATGATGCGCCTGAGCCATATCGAGGCGGATTTCTATGCACACGCCGTCACCGAGTGCGCAATCGCGGCCGTGGTGTGCATCGCCGACATGATCATCGGCATTATCGGCGAATGGTTGTGCCAGCTACCGCCGAACGAAGGCCCCGAAAACCCGAAAATCAAGGGAAGCCAAGCGCCGTAGCGACATAGCCCAAGCCTACAAGCGGTAGGGGGTGACTATTCCTACGGCACGCGCACCATAGCTTCCTGAGCGATGGCCGCCACCAAGTCGCCATTCTGCGCATACACTTTGGCAATGCCGAGTCCGCGTCCGTGCGCGGCGATAGGCGTATCCTGCACATACAAATGCCATTCGTTGATATCGATATCCTGATACCACCACATCGAATGGTCGATGGACGCATAGGAAATGCCCGGTGTGGAAATCGACAGTCCGGCGCGGCGCAGCACCGGCTCCATCATCACCTGATCGCAGCCAAGCGCCAGCATCGCACGATGCATGACCTGCGGCACATCGACGTGGCCATCGGCCTTCATCCACACCATCTGCTTGCCGGAATCATGCTCGGCGGAATCCTTGTCCGCGCGCAGCATCACGGTCGGCGTCACGTGGCGGATATCGAACGGCGATTTCTCGGCATAGTAATTGGCGAACGGCGACTTCTCGGCGAACGGCTGCATGAGTTCTTTGGCGGAAGTCAACGTTTCGGGATCGGGCAGGTTTTCCGGCATCGGATCGGCAAATTCCACACCCTCCTGGCCGGTCTCCTGGAAAGAGGCGATGGCCGTGAGAATCGACCCCTCGGCTTGGGTGACGTTGACCCGACGAGCGGAGAACGAGCGGCCGTCGCGAAGGTTCTCGACGTCAAACAACAGGTCTTGACGAATATCGCCGGCGGCAATGAAATAGCCATGTACCGAATGCGGCAGGCGTGAAGGGCCCACTGTTTTGGACGCGGCGATCACCGACTGGGCGATGACCTGGCCACCGTAGACGCGGCCGGTGGGGAAGTACATACTCTCGCCATTGATATATGTGTGATTGCGGTAAGCGGAAGGCTCGCCCAACTTCAGCACCTTCACCAGATGGTCCAATGGAGTTACGGTGGTTGCCTGAGCCATGGCGTTCCTCGATTCTTGTTCTGCTGTGTTCAGTATTCGGTTATCGTATTCCAACCTATGGTTGGCAGTCTATCCGGTGGGGGTTAAGAGTTCCGGGAGCGAAATGTAACGAGACTGTTTGGAAGGTAAACGGTGGGTTATGCGGCGCATTGCCGCTACGTTGCTGCTGCGCTGCCGGTGTGTTGCCGTAGGCGACTGTGGGATTTTATGGGATGCGGGGCGGGCAGCCATGGGGCATTTTTGGGAAAGCCGCCCCTGAGGAACGGCTTTCGACGTATAAAGCGCGTTGTGGCACTAATGCCGGCGTATCTCAGCCGCGCACGAGCTTCTTGTGCAGGCGGTGCGGGCGGGCCGCATCCTCACCGAGTCGGGCCACCTTGTTCTCCTGGTAGGACTGGAAGTTGCCTTCGAACCAGTACCACTTGGCCGGATTGTCGTCGTCGCCTTCCCACGCGAGGATATGCGTGGCGACACGGTCGAGGAACCAACGGTCGTGGGGAGATCACCACAGCGCAGCCCGGGAACTCGAGCAGTGCGTTTTCGAGGGATTCCAAGGTCTCGACGTCCAGATCATTGGTGGGCTCGTCGAGCAGCAGCAGGTTGCCGCCCTGCTTCAGGGTCAGGGCCAGGTTCAGGCGGTTGCGCTCGCCGCCGGACAGCACGCCGGCCGGCTTCTGCTGGTCGGACCCCTTGAAGCCGAAGCTGGCCACGTAGGCGCGGGTCGGCACCTCCACACCGGCCACCTCGATGAAGTCGAGGCCGCCGGACACCGCCTCCCACAGGTTCTTGTTGGGGTCCAGGCCCTCACGGTTCTGGTCCACGTAGCTGATTTTGACGGTGTCGCCGATCTTCAGCTCGCCGCTGGTCAGCGGCTCCAGGCCCACGATGGTCTTGAACAGCGTGGACTTACCCACACCGTTCGGGCCGATCACGCCGACGATGCCGTTGCGCGGCAGCGTGAAGGACAGGTCGTCGATGAGCACGCGCTCGCCGAAGGCCTTGTGGATGTGGTTGGCTTCCAGCACGGTGGAGCCCAGGCGCGGGCCGGCCGGAATCTGGATCTCGGAGAAGTCGAGCTTCTTGTTGTTGCGTGCCTCGTTCTCCATCTGGTCGTAACGCTCCAGACGGGCCTTGTTCTTGGCCTGACGGGCCTTGGGGGAGGAGCGCACCCAGTCGAGCTCGTTCTTCAGTCGCTTGGCGAGCTTGGCGTCCTTGGCTCCCTGGATCTCCAGACGCTTGGCCTTGGTCTCCAGGTATGTGGAGTAGTTGCCCTTGTACGGGTAGAGGTGGCCGCGGTCCACCTCGCAGATCCACTCGGCCACGTTGTCCATGAAGTAACGATCGTGGGTGACGGCAATGACGGCGCCCTTGTACTGGTGCAGGAACTGTTCCAGCCACAGGATGGACTCGGCGTCCAGGTGGTTGGTGGGCTCGTCGAGCAGCAGCAGGTCAGGGGCCTCAAGCAGCAGCTTGCACAGGGCCACACGACGGCGCTCGCCGCCGGACAGCACGTTCACCGGCATGTCGGGGTCCGGGCACTGCAGGGCGTCCATTGCCTGCTCGAGCTGGGAGTCGAGGTCCCAGCCGTCGGCGGCGTCGATCTCTGTCTGCAGCTTGCCCATCTCTTCCATCAGGGCGTCGAAGTCGGCGTCCGGATTGGCCATCTCCTCACCGATTTCATTGAATCGGGCGACCTTCTCGGCAATCGGGCCGAACGCCATCTTGATGTTCTCGCCCACGGTCTTGGTGTCGTCCAGCGGCGGCTCCTGCTGCAGGATGCCGACCGTGAAGCCCGGGGTCAGGCTGGCCTCGCCGTTGCTCACGGTCTCCAGGCCGGCCATGATCTTGAGCAGGGTGGACTTACCCATGCCGTTCGGGCCCACCACGCCAATCTTCGCGCCGGGCAGGAAGCTCAGGGTCACGTCATCGAGAATCACGCGGTCGCCGTAAGACTTGCGGGCCTTGATCATCTGAAATACGAATTCTGCCATGTTGTGCAGTTACTCCCTAAAAAGGGGTTGGAATTCCGCTGTTTCTTTAGTCTTTAGTTTGTGATGGATACGCTGTGTGCAGCGCGGAGCACGCCCCCCGAATCACGGATCGCGGTGCGCCGCGTCAGGCCTGTGCCGCCCTGTCCGCATAACGATCGAATCCACGCCAAACCACCGCCCACCATGGTATCGGAAGGGCTGGAATGGCGGGCGTCGCTATGGCTTGAGGGGTAATGGATGGGCCTGACATTGCCGTGGCGCGACGCGCCGGGCGGCGCGCCGTGGTCCAGTGATGCTGTAGTATATCCTCTTGTGCTTCATTGAGGTACAGATGGCCCCGTAGCTCAGTTGGTTAGAGCGCCGCCCTGTCACGGCGGAGGTCACCGGTTCAAGTCCGGCCGGGGTCGCCACCAAGCTCCTGACAAATGTCAGGAGCTTTTTTGTTCTTTTGCCGTATTTCGTGGTGTAGGGCGAAATATGGGGTTATAGGCCAAAATGTGTGTCTGGTGTTTAGTCGTTTGATGACCATTCGACTCTGGCATGGAAGCTGTTTCAGTCGATGCCGATGCCGTATCGCATGGAAATACCGAAGGTTTCGTGCTGGCCTTGGGGCTCTGCTCGACACGCCGATAGTCTGAATGACAACGTTTGCTATTGAATGACAACGTTAGCGTTAACAGTGCTTATAAATGGTGAAAAACGTGTGCAGGGTCACATTGGCAGAACGTGCGCGAGATATGACAAATCATGAAAAAAATACGCTATGGGAGGTCATGGCAACTCGTTACTATTTTCGCTGTCTCGTACGCCACACAAGCCTTCAAGGGAGTAAGCCATGACCACGCTCGCCATTGATATCGGAGGAACTAAGATCGCCGCCGCCGTCTGCGATGAAAACGATAGCATCATCCAGCGCTGGCGCGTCCCCACGCCGATGGATGCCGACGCCATCAACCAGCACATCGCCGAGGTGTACCGCGAGGCTGTGGCCGCCGGACACACCGATATCGAGGCCATCGGCATCTCCGCCGCCGGCAACGTGAGCGCCGACCGCAAGACGCTCACCTTCTCCGCCAACATCCCGGCCTGGATCAACTACGACCTGTCCGAGCACGTCGGCGCGCTGATCGACCATGCCGTGCCGGTCGTTGTCGAGAACGACGCCAACTGCGCCGGCTGGGGCGAATACGTGCACGGTGCCGGCCAGGGCAGCTCCAACATGGTCGCCCTGACCGTGGGCACCGGCCTCGGCGGCGCCATCGTGATCAACGGTCAGCTGTACCGCGGCTCCTTCGGCATGGCCGCCGAACTCGGCCACCTGCCGATGGTCCCGGACGGCGACCACTGCGGCTGCGGCCTGCGCGGCTGCGCCGAGCGCTACACCTCGGGCACTTCACTGGAGAACTTCGCCAAGTCCGCCGTGCGCCGTCGTCCGCAGGATGCCAAGCGTCTCATGGAGCTGTGTGGCGGCGACATCTCCAAGCTGGAAGGCCCGATGGTCTCCCAGGCCGCCCAGGAAGGCGACGTGCTCGGCCTGTACGCATTCGGCAAGATCGGCGAATGGCTTGGCCGCACGATGGCCGCAGTCTCCGCCGTGCTCGATCCGGACCTGTTTGTGATCGGCGGCGGTGTGGTGGCCGTCGGCGACATTCTGCTGGAGCCGGCCCGCTACAACTACCAGCGTTTCCTGGAAGGCAGCGCCTACCGCGGCCATGCCAAGATCGTCGCCGCCACCGCCGGCCAAGACGCCGGCCTCATCGGTGCCGCCAACCTGGCTCTGCGCTGACGATGCCGCTCCGGCAACGGGGCGTTAGTCTAATGGTGAGTCATGGCCGGTGCCATGGCTCACTGCCGCGCTGATAGTGCGGTCGATGAGTTTCCGCTGCCTGACCATGGAATCGAATTTCGGGTTCTCGGCGATTTCCTCATACTCGTGTTCGGTGGTCACGCCGGCGATTTCGGCGATAATCTCCTCATAGGACGTTTCGACGGTTCGATGCACGCCGGTGACGTGCCCCTGACGTATCACGACAATGCGGTCGGATACCGCGAACACATCCGGCAGATCGTGGCAGACCATCACCACGGACCGGCCTTCGGAGCGCAGTCGCTTGATATATGCGAGCACTTCCGCCGACTGCATCACCGACAGTGCGGCGGTCGGTTCGTCAAGCAGAATAAGCTGCGGGTCATTGAGCAGCGTGCGCGCTATGGCCACGGTCTGGCGCTGGCCGACGGATAAGGATGCGATAGGGGGAGCCGACCCGAATCGCCGAGCTCAGGGTCTTCAGCACGGAACGGGCACGCGAGTTCATCGAATCGTCATCGCGTATGCCAATCTGATTGATCTCCTTGCCGAGGAACAGGTTCGAGGCCACGTCCAGGTTGTCGCAGAACTCCTGCCCCTGGAACACCGATGCGATGCCCATGCGGTCCGCCTCCCTGATCGAGGGAATGGTCACCTGTTCGCCGTTGAGATAAATATGGCCGAATCCCGGCTGCAGAAATCCCGCGATGACCTTGATCAGAGTGGACTTTCCTGCGCCGTTATCGCCCACGATGGCGATGACCTCCTGGCGCTGGATGGACAGATTCACCGATTTCAACGCCTCGACGAAGCCGAACTTCACACAGATGTCCTCCAGCCGCAGCAGAGGAGGTGTGCTCGAATTCCTCATGGTGTGTTCCTTCTTATCACTCTTCTCCTGGTACCGGTCACTGGCTGACGTCATTGCGAACCGAGAACTCGATGGCGCATAATGCGCCGCCTAGCGCGCAATTGTCGTCCGGGTGGGATGACACGAGTACATCGATGGGTGCCACGGCATCAGGGAACAGCATGCGCTGCAACGCTTCATTGAACGGTTGGATGAATACGTCGCCGGTCATGGCCAGCTTGCCGCCGAGCACAATGACCTCCGGATCCACGCTGATGCACAGATCAGCCGCCACCTGACCGATACGCACGGCCGCGTCGGCGATGATGCGACGGCAACCGGGGTCGCCTTCGTTGGCAAAGGACACCAGATCATCCAGCGTCATATTGCCGTGTGTGACGCTGAGCAACTGCACCAGCCTGTTTTCCGCCACGACGGTGTCAAGGCAGCCGCGGTTGCCGCACGAACAGATGGCACCCAGCGGGTCGACCTGGATATGGCCGATTTCACCGGCCAGGCCGGTCACGCCATGCATGATTTCGCCGTTGATGACGATGCCTGCGCCAACCCCGTCGCTGGCTGAGATATATACGAAATTGCGTTTGCCTGCCGCCACGCCCATACGGGATTCGCCGTATGCCGCGAAATTCGCGTCATTATCGACGTATACGGGAACGTTGAACGCCGTGCGCAACGGGGACGTGATATCGACGCCGTCCCATCCGGGCAGAATGCCGGGAATCGCTATGGTGTGGTCGCTGGTGGCCACCGGTGCGGCCACGGCCACGCCGACGCCGACCAGCTCGCTGGCTTCGGCGTCGATGCTGCTCAGGGTCTCATTGATGAGCAGCATGGCGCGTTCCAGCGTTGTGTCCGCCTTGTGGCCCAACGGCAGGGGCGTGTGCTCAGCGATGATTGACTTCGAGAAGTCAACGATAGAAAGCGTAAGATGACGTCGCGCGATCCAAAGCCCGACGCCGAGGCCCTGATGCCGTGCAAGGGTCACCAGAGTGGCTCTGCGACCGTTGCGAACGGTGCTTTTGGTCTCCAGCTGGTCTTCGTCGACGAGCTGATGGACGAGCGTGGACACGGTCGCAGTGGACAGTCCTGTCACCTCTGCGAGTTCGACCTGTGTCATGGCGCCGAACTTGTGGATGCTGGCCAGCAAGTTGGCGCGGTTTGCCTCGCGAAGCGAGGTCTGCGAACCGAAAAGCCTTGTTGCCATAAGAATCCAGTGTAGTCGTTACCGGCATGAGGCACAGCGAGGCGCAGAGCGTGGATTTTTCGGCGTGTCGCCTTGTGATGCGCGAAAAAATCGCCATTGCGTTCATTGGTCGAACGCAAAGCGACAGGAAATTCGCTTTCTTGAGTTTGACAACTTAACTTAATACGGTATTCTATGAGATGAACCTGAGGTTATTCTCAGGTTCGGGCGACCAAGGAGGGTTCGCCATCCCCTCGAAGATGAAGGAGAGCAAATGAAGTTCACTAAGAAGATCGTCGCCGTGGTGGCAGGCGTTGCCATGTGCGCGGGCCTCGCGGCCTGTGGTGGCAGCCGTAGCGGCCAGGCAACTGGCGGTGATGCCAAGATCGAAAAGGGTGCCACTATCGGCATTTCGATGCCGACCAAGTCCGAAGAGCGTTGGAACAAGGACGGCAACAACCTGAAGGCCAAGCTGGAGAAGGCCGGATACAAGGTCATCCTGTCTTTCGCCGACGATAAGCCGGCCCAGCAGAACGCTGACATCGAGAACATGGTCAACAACGACGCCAAGATCGTCGTGGTCGCCTCCAAGGATGGCACCGCAGTGGGCCCCGCCGTTGAGAAGGCCCGCGATGCAGGCGCCAAGGTCATCGCCTACGATCGACTGATCATGAACACCGACGCCGTCGACTACTACGCCACCTTCCAGCTGGAGCAGGTCGGCGTGCTCGAGGCCACGTGGCTCATTGACCAGCTCAAGCTTAAGGATGGCGCCACCGGCCCGTTCAATATCGAGCTGTTCACCGGTTCCCCGGATGACAACAACGCCAAGTACTTCTTCAAGGGCGCTTGGGATCTGCTGCAGCCGTACTTCGAGAAGGGCGTGCTCGTCTCCCCCGTCCCAGCACGGTCAGGGTGGCGTGACCAAGGACTTCACCGTTGAGGATTGGCAGAAGATCTCCGTGATGAGCTGGAAGACCGAGCAGGCGCAGAAGGACATGGAATCCATCCTTGACTCCACCTACGCCCACGGCGAGAAGCTCGACGCGGTCCTCACTCCGTACGACGGCATCGCCCAGGGTGTGATCAACGCCATCGAATCCAAGCGTCCCGACATGAAGCCGGGCACCGACTCCTGGCCGTATATCACCGGTCAGGACGCCATGGAGATCGCAGTTGCCAACATCGCCAAGGATAAGCAGGGCGAGACCGTGTTCAAGGACGTGAACAAGCTGGCTGACGCCGTGTACGACATGGTCGTCGAGATCGCCGAGGGCAAGGAAGTCTCCGGCCTGAACGGCAAGTTCAACAACAACAACATCGACGTCCCGTCCAAGCTGCTTGACCCCCAGAACGTCACCAAGGACAACCTCCAGGATCTGGTCACGGCCAACTACATCACCCAGGATCGCTTCGACGAGCTGACTAAGTAGTCCTCATCAGGCAATCCGTAAACAAAACACAATGACATGCGGCGCATAGCCGATATGCGCCGCATGTCCATGAACACAGAACTGTGACGAGGAGTGGTGACATGTCATCAAATGACACCATCTTGACGATGGAAAACATCACGAAGACGTTCGGTCCGGTCAAAGCCCTCACCGATGTGAATCTTTCCGTCGATCGCGGCGAGATCCACGCCATCTGCGGCGAGAACGGTGCAGGTAAATCGACCCTGATGAACGTGCTTTCGGGTGTGTACCCATACGGTAGCTATTCCGGCAAAATCACCTTTGATGGCAAGGAATGCAAATACCATACTATTAATGATTCCGAGGCCGACGGCATCGTAATCATTCATCAGGAACTGGCGTTGAGCCCGTTCCTGTCCATTGCGGAGAACATCTTCATCGGCAACGAGCAGGCCAAGGGTGGCGTAATCGACTGGGACAAGACCCGTGCCGAGGCGAAGAAGCTGCTCGATCGTGTGGGACTTCCCGAAGACCCGGATACCAAGGTTATGGACATCGGCGTCGGCAAGCAGCAGCTCGTCGAAATCGCCAAGGCATTGTCCAAGGACGTGAAGCTGCTCATCCTCGATGAGCCGACCGCTGCACTGAACGATGAGGATTCCGCCCACCTGCTTGACCTGGTTCGTCAGCTACGTGACGAGCAGGGCGTGACCAGCATCATCATCACTCATAAACTCAACGAGGTCGCCGCCATTGCCGACAATGTCACCATCATTCGAGACGGTTCGACCGTCGGTGTGATGTACGTGACGCCGGAGACGCCGCTCGACCAGGAAGAACTCATCCGCAAGATGGTGGGTCGTCCGCTGCACAACCTGTACCCGAACCACCCCTCCAATACCCCGGGCGAGGAATACCTGCGTGTCGAGGATTGGACCGTGCATCATCCGCTCGACGCGGAGCGCGTGATCGTAGACCATGCGAACATCAACGTGCATGCCGGCGAGATCGTCGGTCTGGCGGGTCTGATGGGTGCGGGTCGTACCGAGATGGCCATGTCCATCTTCGGCCACTCTTACGGTTCCAACATCTCCGGCAAGGTGTTCGTCAAGGGCAAGGAAGTCAAGATGCCCAACGTGCAGTCCGCGATTGACGCAGGTCTCGCCTACGCCACCGAGGATCGTAAGGGCAACGGTCTGAACCTGCTGCAGAACATCCGAGAGAACGCGTCCCTGGCCTCCCCTGACCAAGATCAGCAAGGGCGGGGTTGTGGACGACAACCTTGAGCGCAAGGAAGTTGAACAGTACCGCAAGGACTTCAACATCAAGTGCCATGACATCGATGTGAATGTCTCCACCCTCTCCGGTGGTAACCAGCAGAAAGTGCTGCTCGCCAAGTGGGTTATCTCGCAGCCGGACATCCTCATCCTCGACGAGCCGACGCGCGGCATCGACGTCGGCGCCAAGTACGAGATTTACGAAATCATCGATAAGCTTGCCGATGCAGGCAAGGCCGTCATCGTGATTTCTCCGAGCTGCCCGAGCTCATCGGTATCTGTGACCGCATTTACACGGTGTCCTACGGTGTCGTCACCGACAATGTTGAGAAGAATGGATTTACCCAGGAATACCTGATGAAGGGTATGACCAAGGAAAGGGAGGTGGCAGCCTGATGAGCGCCGCAACTGCAACACCTGCAAAGAAAGAAGAAAAGACCGGCCTGCTGGCCACGGTTGCCAACAATGCCCGTCAATACGGTATTGTCGGCGCACTGCTGGTCATCGTCGTGGCCTTCGAGGTCCTGACCGGAGGCGTGCTGCTGAAGCCGAACTCCTTCGTGTCCCTGATTGAGCAGAACGCTTACGTGATCATCCTGGCCATTGGTATGGTGATGGTCATCATCGCCACCCACATCGACCTTTCGGTTGGTTCCTTGGTAGCCTTCATCGGTGGTGTGTGTGCACTGCTGATGGAACGCGCCGGAGTCAACTGGATGCTCGCCATCGTCATCGCTCTGGTCGTCGGCCTGATCGTCGGCGTCTGGCAGGGCTTCTGGGTCGCCGTCATCGGCATCCCGGGCTTCATTACCACTCTGGCCGGCATGTTGATCTTCCGTGGTCTCGCCACCGTGATCGTCGGCGAATCCGTGCCGATTACCTCCCTCGAATTCCGTGGCATTGCCCGTAACTACCTGCCCAACATCCTTGGCTGGTGGGGTCCGTTCGACGGTCTGACCATTGTGCTCGGCATCCTGTGCATCGTCGGCTTTGCCTGGAGCCAGCTGCGCAAGCGCGCCCGTGTGGCCAAGGTCGGCCTGGTGCCCGAGCCGATGAGCCTGACCGTCCTCAAAATTGTGCTTGCCGCGGTCGTCATCGCCTTCGTCACCTACCTGCTGGCTTCCTCCGGTAACGCTGATCAGGGTGGTACCCCGATCATGCTGGTGATCGTCGGTGTGCTGGTCTTCATCTACAACTTCATCCTGCCCAAGACCGTGTTCGGTCGCCACGTGTACGCCGTTGGTGGCAACCGCAAGGCCGCCATCCTCTCCGGTATCAACACCCGCCGCGTGGACTTCCTGCTGTTCGTCCACATGGGCTTCCTGTCCGCAGTGGCCGCTGTCTGCATGCTCTCCCGTCTGGCTTCCGCAACTGCTCAGGCCGGTATGGAGTTCGAGATGGACGCCATCGCCGCCTGCTTCATCGGTGGCACGGCCGTTACCGGTGGTATTGGTACCATCCCGGGCGCTGTGATCGGTGCATTCGTGATGGGTGTCATCAACCAGGGTCTGTCGATCATGGGTGTTGACACCGCCGTGGTGAAGACCATCAAGGGCCTCGTGCTCCTGCTGGCCGTCGCCGTGGACATCATGTCCAAGCGCAAGAAGAGCTGACCTTCCCCTTTCTCCTCCTCGATGTGGGATTCGTGCCGGTGCCGCTGGTGCGGATCCCACACTGTTATCTGCCGTCATTCTTGTAATCAAAGGACTTTTTCCGCCATGAAACTCACCGCGCGCTCCACCTCCCGTATGTATGCATTGACCTGCTTGGCCTGCGTTATCTGGCTCTGGCAGTCACTGGTCGAGGCCAATAACGATGGCTCGCTGTTCAATTGGGCCACTATTGTCTTCTCGCTGTGCTTGCTAGTGGTCATCGGATGGAGTGGTTGGAATGCCGTCGCCGGGTGGAACGCCAAGGAGACTGAGGCCGCCACGGCAGGTGCCAAGGATGATGAGGGCAGCACTGATCGGTAGCGTATATACGGCCGTTGTTGCCGGGGACAAATAGGTCCCGGCAAATCTGCAGCGATATGTGCATTGCAAGCCAGGGATTCCCTGGCTTTTTATGTCGAAACGGAACTCGACACGGGCGCGCAGGCCGTTGGGTTTGTCTAGAGCCTGCATATAGTTACTTATGGTAATGACTATTTGTAACTAATTGGAGGTTGGGCCAGCGATGTGCGATTCCCGAACCGATACCAAGACCGGCTTGCTTCCGGTGAATGAGGTGCGGAGCCTCCTGGATGTCTGCTGGAAAGCGAAGGCTATCACCGAGCTGATGCCGGCACTGCCGAAAGGTATGAAACCGCGCTATGTCCACGTGATCGACGCCGTCTGGCATATCAACGAACCGAATGGGCAGGAAATCGGCACCGCACGGGTAAGCGATGTCAGCGCCTTTCTCGGCGTCACTACGCCGAGCGTTACCAAACTCGTTGGCGAGATGGTGGAGCTTGGTCTGGTGGACAAGCATATGGATGCCGCCGATCGGCGTGCGGTGACGCTCACGCTCACCGAACGCGGCTTGGATATCCGCCGCATCTATGTGGAGGAATATCACGCGCATTTGAGCCAACTGCTGGGCGGATTGACCTCGGACCAGTGCGAAACCACGGTACGCACCTTGACCGAGGCTCTGCGACTCATGCAGGAAGACTTCCAACGTCGTAGTCAGAATATCTGAATGAATGGAGGAGAGAACAAGATCGTGACTCATTCCGCAACACAGCTGCCTAACGGCGGCAAGCAACCGGTCTCCAACAAACTCGTCATCGCGGTCGTCTCGCTCGCGATCCTGACCTTCCTCGGCATCCTATCGGAAACCTCACTGAACATCGCCTACTCCACGCTGATGGAGGAGTTCTCCATCGGCGCTTCGGTGGTGCAGTGGCTCACCACCCGCCGGAAATGAGGGAAGTCAAATAGTATGTCCGCAGCGGATTGGTTGGCTTTATGATGGAACAGATATGCCATCACAGGAGAAGCAGGAGAACTATCATGCTTGAACCACCGGTCACTCCGATCCGCAAGGCCAACGACGGCCTCGAACTGCCAGCCACCGGATTCGGCACCTACAAGGTCAACGGCCTGGCCGGCGTGGACGCCATCAAGTCCGCCATTCATCAGGGCTACCGACTCATCGATTCCGCCTTCAATTATGAGAACGAGGGCGTGGTGGGCCGCGCTATCCGCGAATCCGGTGTGCCGCGCGAAGACATCATCGTCACGTCCAAGCTGCCCGGCCGCCACCACGCCCATGACGAGGCGCTGCTCACCATTGAGGAGAGCGTGTGCCGTATGGGCCTCGACTGCATCGATCTCTATCTGATCCACTGGCCGAACCCGAGCCAAGGCCAGTTCGTTGAGGCATGGGAGGCGCTGGTCGAAGCCCGTGAACGTGGGCTGGTCAAGCATATCGGCGTCAGCAACTTCTTGCCTCGAGCTGCACCCGTACTTCCAGCAGCGCGAACAGCTGGCCTACGACAACGCGCACGGCATCATCACCGAGGCATGGAGCCCGCTGGGCCGCGCCAACCAGATGCTGCGCGACCCGGACCTGAAGCGTATCGCCGCCAAGCACGGTATTTCCGTGGTCCAGGCCATTTTGCGCTGGCACCTCCAGTACGGCGACGTGGCCATCCCGAAGTCCTTGAACCCGGAGCGCCAGCGTCAGAACCTCGACCTGACCGCTTTTGAACTCGATGATCAGGACATGGCCGATATCGCCGCAATGGACAACCCCGAAGGCCACACCTTCGGCCAGAACCCCATTGGCACGAAGAAGCGTGATTCCAGCATGCAACGTCCTATTATGACTTCGCGGTCGTTTTTGCGCACGCCGTCTGAAGCGGCTGGGCCCGGCGACGAGCAGGTGATCGAAGACCTCGTAGACACGCTGGAGGCCAACCGTTCACGGTGCGTGGGCATGGCCGCCAACATGATTGGCGTAGGCAAACGCATCATCGTCTTCGTGGATGAAGACCTTGGCGGGCGTATAACGGTGATGCTCAACCCCGTGATCACCGCTTCGGACGGTGCCTTCGACACCCAGGAAGGATGCCTGTCCCTGACCGGCGAACGCCGCACACTGCGTTATCGACGTATCGAGGTCAACTACGAGGACCGTCGGTTCCGCGCCCGCCACGCCACCTTCACCGGCTGGACCGCGCAGATCATCCAACACGAAGTCGATCACTGCAACGGCATCATCATCTGATTCATATCGGTGCTCGTTGCAGCCCAGCTCCCGAGGCTGGTCATCGCGATTGCGATGCAATTACATCGCAACCGCTATGACCAGTTCCTTTTTGTGCACTGGTGGGGTGGGTGTTCTCAGCGGTGTTGGGGTGCCATGCGCTGGCCGGTTGGCTTCGCTGAGGGGTGTGGGTGGTGTCATGTTGCCAGCGGTTGGCTGGTTGGCTTCGCTGGAGGTTCTCTCAGCGTCGGTGATGTGCCAAAGAGTGGCGGGCTGGCTTCGCTAAGGAGCGCTACCGTCGGTGGAGAACCAGTGCGTGACCTGCTGCCGACGCTAAGCGTTCATTAAGCGTCGTTAGCGGCCAAAACTTGGACGTGTAACGATGCTGGGCGGTTTTAGCGTCGTTGCTGTGCCAAGTTGTGGTCCTCTGCCGACGCTGCCAGTGCAGTAGCGTCGGCGTTGGGACAGGTGTTGGGCCTTTGCCGACTCTATAAGCGAGGGAAAATCATTCGCCGGTGCCTAAGTGGGTCTATTGCCATGCTGAATACATCTGCTGAGTGTAGCTATGCGTTCGAAGGCGATTTCGGGACCTTTCTCAGTAGCAAATATGCCTAATGCGCGGAGTTATACACTTCACCGTGCACTTATACACGCCAAACGAAGCAGAAATCGACTGCTGACAGTGGACGACACGCCAGAGACGATGTGGATAACCCAGAGACGGTGGATAACAGCTGCGCCATCAGTGGATAACCTGCAAGAAAGTGCGGTTATCCACCGACGGTAAAGCCACTGTTATGCACATTCCATACCCCTTGGAATCATTGGGTTTTCCACTTATCCACCATCTCGCCATGTGGGCTTGCGGGCCACCGCACGAACGTCATACAGTGTGCCTCACGGCGGGCAACGTAGCCCGCCGTCCACATCACATGAAGGGGGAAACACCATGAGCACCGCAACCACTACTACTGCCGAAAATGCCGGTTTGCCAGCAATGCTGGACACCAAAGACGTAGCCGAGATGTTCAAACGCTGCAATCTCGCCGTCTATGCCGAAGCGAGACGCATATATTATCGCGAAGTGAATCTGAACCCATGCAAAAAGTATCCGAAGCAGGTGCTGCAAAGGGTCGAATGGTGGTTCTGGGATTGGTTTGCCTATGACTGCGCCGTCAGCGGTATTGGACTGACCGGCAATGAATCCGAAGATTTACGTATCGAATTGCAGTACGGTCCGGGCGCAGGTATCTCGCCATTCCTAGCCTTGGCCGAATTCATGTATGACAAGGACGAACGTATCGGCACACGCGAGATACGTGATTTTCGCGAACTTGATGACACCAATTTCGCTTCGATGTTCTGGATTCGCGATGCCAGCGCGGTCAAAGGTCGTCTGACAGTTGAGGACATCATTCATGGTGGTGTCTACGAGGTGGCGGACGTACATGCCGCCTCGCAATACGATGGTGCGCACGGCGGCATGATCGTCAATCGCATCGCACATGTGAGAGGCGTGTGGCGATCCTGTTCCATCCCGATCTATGAGGCACGAAGGCCTGATGACCCGCGAATCGGTGATTCGCTGGCCCGTTCATTCCGGGAAACCGGATATAAACCGGACTTTGCCGGTCTGGTGCGGTTTTTCTACGGGAGGGCCAAAGACACCGGTCTCGACTGGGAAGATGTGGAAGCCGCGCGCCAAGCCGGTACTTTGGACGCGCTGATCAAGAAGGCCAGCAATCGGTGAAGGATTCGCCTAACGCTGCTGTCCAAGTCGGCGGCCGCGATCACGAATGAAGAGTGACGCAACCAAACAGACCGCGCACACAATGGCGACCGTGCGGAACGAAGCCCGCACGCCAATGGCCGATGCCGCCGCTTCCGGCACTCCGGTGCGCATGGCCGCCGCGGTGTGCGTGTTCATGATGGTGACCAGCAGCACAGCCGCAGACGTCATGATCGCGAAGCCCAGTAAGGCGAGCGGCCGGCCACCGATACGGTCATACATCTTGCCTGCCACCGGGTTCAGGATGCCCATGGCGATGCCGCTCGGCATCATCACCAGACCGGACACCAGTGCATTAACGCCAAGATCATTCTGCAAATATGCCCATCGCGTACAGGAACAGCTGGCGGGTGGTGAAGGTCTCGATGAGGAACGCGGTGATCGGGATCATGATGCCGTTGGTAAGCATGAATCCGGTGGTCAGCCATTGCACGGTGCTGCTGGGCACGTCGAACTCGTGCATCAACGTGGGCAGGGCGGAGATCATCAGCGTTTGGTTGAGGATGGCCACAAACGAGCCGATCATCAGGGTGATGACCATGGCGGTGGTGTTGGCGGGGGTGGTGCTGTTGGAGTTGGCGGGGTGGTGGAGCCGGCCTCAGCGGTGGCCGGCGAGGAATTGCGTGACGTCAATTATCAAGTCTCGTTTCCTTGGCTGAGTTGTCTTTCTTGGCTTGCCCATACTATCTGTGCCTTGACTGCATTCGAAAACCATTGCAATGACTAGCAACACGCTGAGACGCGGCGTATTAATTCAATCATTTGACAAACTTAGTTCGTTCGTTTTATTATTGGTCCTGCAATCCGTAATATCGCCTACTGCAAAGGGAGCGCCCAAATGGGTCTGTGGGATGTTGACAAGATCGAGTACGTCGGCCGCGCCAAGGACCGAAGGAAGACTTCGCCTTCCATTACTACGATGCCGACAAGGTCGTTGCCGGCAAGAAGATGAAGGATTGGCTGCGCTTCGGCGTTGCTTGGTGGCACACCTTCAACCAGGAACTGGTTGATCCGTTCGGCACCGGCACCGCGCACCGCCCGTACTACAAGTACACCGATCCGATGGACCAGGCTCTGGCCAAGGTCGACTACGCCTTCGAGCTGTTCCAGAAGCTGGGCGTCGAGTACTTCTGCTTCCACGATCGTGACATCGCCCCCGAAGGCGACACCCTGCGCGAGACCAACGCCAACCTCGACAAGGTCGTTGACAAGATCGACGAGAATATGAAGTCCACCGGTGTCAAGCTGCTGTGGAACACCTCCTCCCTGTTCACCAACCCGCGCTTCGTGTCCGGCGCCGCCACTTCTCCGTTCGCCGACATCTACGCCTACGCCGGTGGCCAGCTCAAGAAGAGCTTGGAGATCGGCAAGCGCCTGGGCGCCGAGAACTACGTGTTCTGGGGTGGCCGCGAAGGCTACGAGAACCTGTGGAACACCGAGATGAAGCGCGAGACCGACCACATCGCCAAGTTCTTCCACATGTGCGCAGATTACGCCAAGGAAATCGGCTTTGAGGCCCAGTTCCTGATCGAGCCGAAGCCGAAGGAGCCGACGCTGCACCAGTACGACTTCGATGCCGCCACCGCCATCGAGTTCCTGCGCAACCACGACCTGACCGACGTCTTCAAGCTGAACTTGGAAGGCAACCACGCCAACCTGGCCGGCCACACCTACCAGCACGAGATCCGCGTGGCCCGCGAGTCCGGCTTCCTCGGTTCCCTCGACGCCAACCAGGGCGACAAGCTCATCGGCTGGGATATGGACGAGTTCCCGACCGATCTGTACGAGACCGTCGCCGTCATGTGGGAAGTCCTGCAGGCCGGCTCCATCGGACCTCACGGTGGTCTGAACTTCGACGCCAAGCCGCGCCGTACCTCCTTCTACGAGGAGGACCTGTTCCGCTCCCACATCGCTGGCATGGATGCCTACGCCGCCGGCCTGCTGGTTGCCGACAAGATGAACCAGGACGGCTTCATCCAGAATCTTCAGGCCGAGCGCTACAGCTCCTACGACTCCGGCATCGGCAAGGACATCGACGAGGGCAACGTCACCCTGGCCGACCTCGAAGCCTACAGCCTCGACAAGCCGCAGTCCGAGCTCATCGCCGCCACCAAGTCCGATCACCTCGAGTCTGTCAAGGCCACCATCAACAACTACATCATTGATGCCCTGGCTGAGGTCGAGTGACCATCGGTCTGGCCGATTGAATTCGCTCCATCGGGCGTGTACACATCAATTATGATGCCAGTGCGCCCGATGGGCTGATTCGATAGTTTCGCCATGTGCGGTGTTGTGTTATGCCCGCATGGCACCTTTCCATTCCTTCTTTCTCCTTTCTCTCCTTCCGCTGAAAAACCGCCTGAGGCAACGTCGTCAAGGGCGGTTTTCTGGTTGTGGCGGGGCTGGGGGGGGGATTGGGGTGGGGGCGAACATGTTCGCGGAGGGGTGCGTTGACGGTGACGTGTTGGCGACGGTGAACATATCGGCGGCAGGAGAAGATAAGCTGTTCTCAGGGGAACATCAGCACAACAAAGGAGTTACGCATGCGAGATTTCATTTTCCATAACCCGGTGAAGATCTACTTCGGCAAGGGCAGGCGCGCCATATCTCACAGGGAGGGGGAGCGTGTCGAGGGCGCCGTTCTGGTGGTGTATGGCGGCGGATCGATTAAACGCAACGGTGCCTATGACGATGTGATGGCTGCGCTGGCAGGAACCGGGCGCAAAATCATCGAGCTGCCCGGCGTTACGCCGAACCCGCGATTGGACAAAGCGCTGGAAGGCGTACGACTGGTCAAGGAGCATGGCGTCGGCCTGATTCTGGCCGTTGGCGGTGGCTCGGTAATCGACTGCGCGAAATTTATTTCGTTGGGTTCCGGCATCGGTGACGATGAGGATTTGTGGGATGACTACATCGAAACCGGCAAACCGGCACCTGAAGGGCTGATTCCGGTTGGCGTGGTGCTCACCACCGCGGCAACGGGCTCGGAAATGGGAGATGCGGCCGTGCTCACCAATTGGGAACGTAACCGCAAGCTCGGCTATACGTCGTTCCCGCTGATGCCCAGGTTCTCTGTGCTGGATCCAAGCTACCTGATGACATTGCCCGCCGAACAGACGGTGTATGGCTTCGAGGACATGTTCTGCCACACGTGTGAGCAGTATTTCTCCTATCCGGTGGACGACAACCTTTCCGACGAAATCGCCGAGGGAATCCAACGTCATATTCTGCGTTCGTGGCGAGAGCGTGCTTGTCCGATCCGAAAGATTATGAGGCTCGCTCCAATGCAATGTGGGATTCCACGTTGGCTCTGAACCGCATTATCTCGCGCGGCAAGGAAGAGGATTGGGTGACGCACGGCATCGAGCACGCGCTGTCCGCATACACCGATATCGCTCACGGTGCTGGTCTGGCTGTGGTCCACCCGCATTGGATGGCATACGTGTATTTGGTCAACGATGAGGTGACGGCTCGCTTTGCCCGCTGGGCGGTCGACGTGTGGGGTGTGACGCCCACCGGCAAAACCGATCGCACGGTGGCCGAGGAAGGCATTGATCGCTATGTCGATTTCCTGCGTCGCGTAGGTGCGCCGCTGACTCTTTCTGAGGCCGGCGTGCCCGACGATCCCGCCTCTCTCGACAAGTACGCCGATCATGCCGGTGAGGCCGGCGGCTCATTCGTGCAGATTCACCGTGACGATGCCCGAGCGATTCTCGAGGCATGCAAGGAACCGGTGTCGTTCTGACGGTTGGACTAATCCCGTGATTTGAGCCGCCGCGTGCTGTCCCGCACCACCAAAGACGTAGAAAGAACCACGCGCTTCTGAATCTTGCGTCCTTCATTGGTATCGATGACCATGCGGGCTGCAGTGGCGGCCATGTCTTGCAATGGCTGGCGGACCGTGGTCAACGCCGGGCCCATGTACGCGGCGGTCTGTATATCGTCGAATCCGATAACGGACAGATCTTCGGGGATACGGATTTTCAGTTGACGGGCCGCCTCGTAAACGCCCATGGCCTGTAGGTCATTGCCTGCAAAGATGGCGGTCGGGCGACTTTGTTCGTCTTCAAGTAACGCCATGGCTCCTTCGTAACCGCCTGGCGTGGTGAAATCGCCTTCGGTGATGAGTTCGGGGAGAGGTGGGGATATTGCGTTCGGCGAGGGCCGCCGAATAGCCGTCAAGCCGGGCACGTGAGCAGAGCATTTCATCCGGTCCGGTGATGATGCCGATGCGCTTGTGGCCGAGTTCCAGCAGATGACGGGTGGCGATGACGCCGCCCATCCAGTTGTCCGCCTGTACGGAGAGATCATCTAATGCCGGATTGCCGGAAGGGTCGAAGACGACGAAAGGAATGCCGTGTGATTGGAACATGCTGCGTTCCTTGTCCGTCAAGTTGGAGAACACCAGAATAGCGCCAATGGGCTGGCGGTCGATGATGCCTTCAACCCAGGAAGAGTCGGGGTGCTGCCGGTCGCCACTTTCCGCAACCATGACATTGATGTTGTGCGGCTTGGCCTCCGTGATGATGCCCCTGAGCACCTCCAGCGCCCAAATGGTCTCAAAATCCCGAAATACCACCTCGATGGTGCGTTGTTTACGGGAGGGAGACGCGGCGAATGTAGCCGTTGTCTTTCAGGGCTTTGTCAATGGCCTGCCGGGCCGCCTCCGAAATATCCGCCTTGCCGTTCAGGGCTTTGGACACGGTGGCCAGTGAGTAGCCAGTCTGTTTGGCGATGTCTGCAAGTTTGACCTTGTTCTCGCCGTTGCTTTTTGCGCTGTTCTGCCGACGCCATCATTGACCGCCTTCATCAGAGAATGTTGATATCAGTATATTCGAAACTTTCGTAAAGTCAGTTTGACGATAAAGAATGGTATGTATAGATAAAAAAAGGTTGGAATTTCAACGATTTTGATAGTAAAAAAGCCGATATAAATTTCGTTTGACCGTCAAACTAAGGCTCTTTATGATAAAGGTATCGAAAACATAAAGCGAGTTTTCGGTAAAGTTGAAGAAGGCTGATGGGGTAGGTGAAACGGCGAAGTTTCACTGAAAACATCATTAATTACCAGCTGTTAGATATGTAACTGGCTGATATATCTTTCGAAACTTTCGTAAATCGCGGATCGGTTTCATGCTGGTCAAGAACAATAAGGAGACGATAATGAAGTTCAAGTCCGTGGCCGCCGCACTTCTGGCGGCGGTAACCTGTGTCAGCATGGCCGCTTGCGGGAGCGGCGGCGACACGAACGCCGATGGCAAGGTGGAAATCACCATGTGGCACAACTCCACCACTGGCGACGGCAAGGCATACTGGGAATCCGCCGCCAAGGCGTTCGAGAAGGAAAACCCGAACGTTACCGTCAAGATCGAAGCCATTCAGAACGAGGATATGGACGGCAAGCTGCAGACCGCTCTGCAGGACCCGAATTCCGCCCCCCGATATCTTTATGGCGCGTGGTGGCCAGAAGCTACGTGATGTGGTCGAAGCTGGGCAAGCCATGGACCTGACCGACAAGATCTCCGACACCGTCAAGAACCAGCTGGCCACTGCTGAAGCCACCGGCACCATCGATGGCAAGATCTACAGCGTGCAGCAGTCAGTGCTTCCCGGCGGCATCTGGTATTCCAAGGATCTGTTCGAGAAGGCCGGTATTACTGAAACTCCGAAGACCTGGGATGAGTTCAAGACCGTGGTGCAGAAGCTGAAGGACGCCGGCATCACGCCGATTGCCGTAGGCGGTAAGGACGCCTGGCCGGCCGCCCACTGGTGGTACTGGTTCGCACTGCGCGAATGCTCTGCTGACACCTTCGACAAGGCCCAGTCCGATAAGGACTTCAGCGATAAGTGCTGGACCCGTACCGGTGATGATGTGCAGGCGCTGCTCGACCTCGATGCCTTCAACGATGGCTTCCTGACCACTCCGGCCCAGCAGGGCGCAAGCTCCTCCGCCGGCCTGCTCGCCAACCACATGGCAGCTATGGAACTCATGGGCGGCTGGGAGCCCGGCGTGATCAAGGACCTGACTCCGGACAAGAAGGACATGGCCGACCTCGGCTACTTCGCATTCCCGACCATGGACGGTGGCGAAGGCGATCCAACTGCCATCATGGGTGGTTCCGATGGCATGGCCGTGGGCGAGTGGGCGCCTGAAGAGGCTGTGGACTTCCTCAACTTCGTCTCCGAGAAGGAATGGCAGGAGAAGTACGCTGAGGCGTTCTCCACCATCCCGGCCAACAAGGAAGCCCAGGATGTGGTGACCAACGAGGCTCTGAAGCAGGTGCTGACCGTCTACAACAACGCATCCTCCGTGTCCATGTGGCTCGACACCGTGTTCGGTCAGAACATCGGCAACGCACTCAACGAAGGCGTGGTCAACATGATGGCCGGTCAAGGTTCCGCCCAAGACATTGTCAAGGGTGTTGAAACCGCTGCGGCCAAGGGCTGATTCGCTCTGCCCCGACCGTAATTCCCGGGCCGCGGCGAATGCTTGCACAGCAACAACCGCGGCCCAATTTGTTTTCTTAGGAAGGCCTCAACAATGTCAGTTTCAGCAGGCGCGAAGGTACAGCGCCGCACGTCGGGCTTAAGCGACAAGGCTCGCAAACGTATCGAAATCACCATCCTTTCGCTTCCTGCCCTGATCATGTTCCTCGGATTCGTCATCCTGCCGGTGTTCATGGCCGGCTACTACGGATTCTTCAAGTGGAAGGGCTATGGCAAGCCCACCGTCAACGGCCAGTTCATCGGTTTTGAAAACTACAAGGTCATTCTGACCGACCCGAACTTCCAGCAGGCATTGGGACACACGCTATTCGTGGTCGTCGCTTCGCTCGTCATCCAGGGGCCGCTGGCCATCCTCTTCGCCCTGCTGCTCAACCAGAAATTCAAAGGGCCGCGCACTGATTCGTACCCTGATTTTCGTGCCGTACGTCGTTTCCGAAGTCATCGTTGGCACCGGCTGGAGTCTCATCCTCCAGACCACAGGCGCATTGAACGCGCTACTCAAGAAAATAGGACTTGGCGGGGCGGACTGGATCTCCGATCCGAAAATCGCCATCTGGACATTGATGTTCATCATTTCGTGGAAGTACATCGGCTTCGCCGTCATCCTGATGATTGCCGGCATGCAGTCGATTCCCGAAGACCTCTATGAAGCCGCGAAGGTGGATGGTGCTGGATTCTGGCGTCAGCAGTGGAGCATCACCCTGCCACTGCTCGGCCCCACCATTCGTATCTGGGCATTCATGTCGATTATCGGTTCTCTTCAGCTGTTCGACTTGGTCTACATCATCTGGGGCCAGTACGTGTCGTCTACCGCAGGAACGTCCACCATGGCAACCTACATGGTGCGCGAAGGTCGACTCGCCAACAACTATGGTTACGGTTCCGCCGTGGCCGTGGTGATCTTCATCATCTCGCTGGTCATTGCCTTGACCTACCAGCGGTTCGTACTTAACCGAGATCTCGAAGGTGCGCTCACCGACGAGAAGGATGCCAAGCGTCGTGCCAAGCGTGCGGCGAAGGAAGCGGCCAAGCTTGCCAAGGCCAATGGCAATGCCGCAGCAGTTGCAAATGAGGTGGTTTCACAATGACGACCGCAGTCTCCCCGTCCGTGGGCAAGGGCAAGAACAAGACCTATGATCCGTATGCATTGAGAAAATCCGCAAAGACCCCGTGGGGCAACCCGGTCGTCTACTTCTTCTCACTGCTGCTTGTGGCGCTGTGCGTTGGCCCGGTGCTGTACATCATTATCGGCGGCTTCCGCACCAATGCGCAGATTACGAGGGACCCGGCCGGCTGGCCCGATCCATGGAACTTTGAGAATTACAAGACGGTGTTCACTTCGAACATCTTCTGGCCGGAACTCGTCAACTCCCTGATCGTCTCCATTGGCACAATGGTGGGCATCGTGGTGCTGGCCTTGATGGTGAGCTTCGTCATTGCCCGATACGAGTTCAAATTCAACAAACTGCTGTACTCGCTGTTCGCCGCCGGCATGATGTTCCCCATCACCGTGGCCATCACCCGTTGTATCTGCTGCTGCGCAATCTGCACCTGATCAACTCGCATCTGGGCATTATTCTGCCCCAGATAGCATTCGGCCTGCCACAGGCCATCATCATCCTGGTGCAATTCCTCAAGTCCATTCCTAAGGAACTGGAAGAAGCGGCAGAGCTGGACGGCTGTTCTCGCATCGGCTTCTTCGGCCGTATGGTGCTGCCGTTGAGCTGGCCCGGCGTGGCCACCGTCGGCATCCTGAGCTTCGTGAGCAGCTGGAACGCCTACATGCTGCCGCTGTTCCTGCTCAACGATTCCAGCAAGTACACCTTGCCGCTCGACGTGCAGATGTTCAGCTCCCAGCATTCGGTCGATACCGCTCAGGTACTGGCCTTCACCTCGCTGTCGATGATCCCCGCGCTGATCTGTTTCACCATTTTCCAGAAGAAGATCGTTGGCGGCCTGACCGGTGCTGTCAAGGGCTAGTCGCAGCAACCATAACCGTGCCGTGGAAAGGTACATGGCTCTTTGGGCCGATTCCTTTCAACCTCTTCCTTTCCTCCTTCCCACGGCACCCATTCTTTTCAATGAGGAGAAAACCATGAAGATCTCCAATCCCGTACTCCCCGGATTCAACGCAGATCCCTCGATGATTCGCGTCGGCGACACCTACTACATCGCCAATTCCACATTTGACTGGTGGCCGGGAGTCCGTTTGCACGAATCCCGCGACATGGTTCATTGGAATCTGCTGCCCGGGCCCTTAAACCGCGTTTCCCAGTTGGACATGAAGGGCAACCCGTCTGGCGGCGGCATCTGGGCGCCTGACCTGTCCTACGCGGACGGCAAATTCTGGCTCATCTACACGGATGTGAAGATCGTCAACGGCGCGTTCAAGGATTGCGCGAACTATCTGGTCACTGCCGAGGACATCCGCGGCCCGTGGAGCGATCCGATTCGGGTCAATGGCGTGGGCTTCGACGCCAGCCTGTTCCATGATACCGATGGACGCAAGTATCTGGTGCAGCAAACCTGGGACTTCCGTGAATATCATCATCCGTTCGACGGCATCACCTTGACTGAATTCGATGTCAAGACCATGCAATTGAAGCCGGAAACAGCCCGCACCATCTGGCGCGGCACCGATGTGAAATTGGTCGAAGGGCCGCACCTCTACACCATCAATGGCTGGTACTACCTGTTTTGTGCGGAAGGCGGCACCCAATACGAGCATCAGGAGTCCGTGGCCCGTTCGCGTACCTTGGATGAGCTTTCGTTCGAAAGCATGCCGAGCAATCCGTTCATCTCCAACTTCGATACCCCCGGCACCTACCTGCAAAAGCAGGGGCATGGAGCACTCGTGGATACGCCCGGCGGCGAATGGTATTACGCTTCACTGTGCGGCAGGCCCTGGCGGCACGAGAACGAGCCGGCTCATGGCGTGCGCGGCTGGTGCACGCTCGGCCGAGAGACTTCGATTCAGAAGGTCGAGTGGGATGGCGATGGCTGGCCGTATGTGGTCGGCGGCCATGGGGGGGAGAGCGTTATGTCGAAGCCCCGGCCGACGCCATCGCAACTGAGGCCCCTACGGATCATAGCCAGCATGACGAGTTCGAATCGAGCGAACTCGACCTCAACTGGAACACCCTGCGTGTGCCATTCACCGAGACCATGGGCCGCGTGGGCGGCGGCTCGCTGACCTTGCGTGGTCAAGGGTCGCTGGCAAACCTGTTTGAACTGTCGCTGGTAGGACGCCGTTGGCAGGCGTTCGATTTCAACGCCGAAACCAAGGTGACATTCGATCCAAGCAACTACATGCAGATGGCCGGCCTGACCAACTTCTACAACCACCTGTGCTGGTCATGGGCATTCATCACCTGGGACGAGAAGCGAGGACAGCGCGTAATCGAAGTCGCCCAGAACGATTTCGATACGTACACGTCGTTCCTCAAAGACACAGCCATCGCCATTCCTGATGACATCGAATCCGTATGGTTGCGAACCAAAGTGCGTACGCGTACCTACACCTACGAGTATTCGTTCGATGGCAAGACATGGCATGAGATTCCGGTGACGCTGGACGCCGCCGTGCTCTCCGATGATCATGTGGCCCAACGTTATGGCGGATTCTTTACCGGCGCGTTCGTCGGGTTGGTGGCCGTGGACCTTTCCGGATACGGCAAAGAAGCCATTTTCAGCCATTTCGATTACATGGAAATATGATGACGCCAGGCGGCTTTCCTGATAATCAGGGAAAGTCGCCTGACTATTCGGCACTGGGGAATGAAAGGCGACACTTGTGGCAAGCGACAATGAACGTTGCGGCGACCGTGGCCGCGAATGTACCATAACCGTCTCCAACCCGGTGTTGCATGGCATGTACCCGGACCCGTCCTGGATATGGGATACGACGCGCGAGGAAATCGTGCTGGTCAACTCCTCGTTTGAATTGGTGCCGGGGTTGCCCATTCATACGACCCGTGATCTTGTGACGTGGACGCGCACGGCGAATGCGGTGGATGAGGCGATGTCTCATCGGCTGCTCATTGATGGCGTCGAGGATTCCGGCGGCCTGTACGCGCCGACCATTCGCCGTATCGGCGGGCGATATGTGATCGTATGCACCGTGGCCCGCGTGGATGAGGTGAAGGCGCTCGCTGCGGGATGCTCGCAGAAGGATATTGATAACTGCCGTGACGCCCAAGGCAATTTCGTCATCGAGGCCGATGAGTTGACCGGACCATGGCGCGGTCCGTACTGGGTGGCCGGGGCCGAAGGCATTGACCCGGACATCTTTGAAGACGGCGATGGCACAGTGTGGTGGACGCAAACGCGCCCGGCATTACATCCGCAGTGGGATGGTCAAACCGAGATCTGGACGCAGCCCATCGCCCCAGGCACGTGGACGTTGCAAGACCATAAAACCGTGATTTGGCGCGGCTATGGCATGGATGCGGTATGGGCTGAAGGGCCGCATTTGTACCGGGTGGGCGATTACCTCTACCTGATGACCGCCGAAGGCGGCACCAGCTTCGAGCACAGTGAGATGATAATGCGCACGCACGCACCGCGCGGATTCGCGGCGGCGCTCGCCGGTTTTGAGAAGAACCTTGCCGCGCAAGATATCTGGATTGAGCCGGCGCGTGACGGTGAACGAAGCGTGGTGGGTCACGATAACCGGCTGTTTGAGGCTTGCAAACGCAATCCGATCCTCACACACCGTCATTTGGGAGCGGGGGAGCCGGTCCAATGCGTTGGGCACGCCGATCTGCTGCTGCATCCGACCGTCGGCTGGCTGCTCGCGTGTCTTGGCATACGTGAGACTCCGGGCGAGGAACCCGGAGAAACGTTCAGCTACTGTGGCCGGGAAACGTTCGTGGCACCGGTCGTATGGCAGCACAATCCGGTCTCGTGGAAGCTGGACGGTGGGGAGCCGAATAAGCGTATCGATATCGTCGATCCCGGTTGGCCGGTCGTGGCTCCGGGGCTTGGCCGGCTTCCCGAGAAGTTGGTCGGACGTTGACGAGGATGGATTGCCATGTGCAGTGAGGGGTGTGGATTCTGCGGGGTGTGATTGCGCTGCTGGTAATAATGCCGCATGCCCTGCTGAGCTCATCCAGCTCGACGATACCCGCCTAGTCGGCGTTCGAGGCCGTGACGATTACCGGTTCCTGCGTGTCGACGGGCAGGAATATGCCGCGTTCACCCGGCCCGAATACACGATGATGATACATCAGGATTCCACCCATGCTGTCATGGTCATGGCGGAAGCGGAATCCGGCCAATTGACGGCCGAAATCACCGATAGGGGAGATAAGCGGTGCATTGCGCTTGGAGCGCTTGGAGCCAACGAATGGTTCGGATTGCGCTTGCATGGCAATCGTTTGGAATTCCTTGCCGGGCAGCCTGCACCTGACAGCATTGATGAGGGAACAATGCCTGATATTGCACTAATTGCGCACGCGGACGTTACTTATGCTCGTATCATGGCAGATTGTGATGCGCGATTCCTCAGTACCGAATGGGCCGGCGGATTCGTGGGTTGTCTGATCGGCGTAAAACGGCGGTAATGGTCTCAGCCCGCTCTACAATATTGTACAATCATATTGTTTAATCGTTAAACAAATGCAAGGGGGCAATCGATGGCGCACGATCTCGAACAACTCAAGCAAGATCACCCGGATGTGGCGAAACTGTTCGCCGATGACTGGTTGCAGTACCGTAAGTCGGAGATTTTGCCGGAACTTACGCGCGAGGCGCAGTCCACGTGCGACCGCATCAATCGCATCTACTTTGAAGACACCGCCGAAGCTGAGCGACTGTTCCGCGAACTCGTGCCCGAGGCCGGCGAGGGCGTGGACTTCCGCCCGCCAATCCGGCTTGATTACGGGCTGGGCCTGAAAATCGGAGACCGTACGTTCATCAACATGGACCTGCTGATTGTGGGCGGCGGCCCGATCTCCATCGGCTCCGATTGCCTGATCGGCCCGCGCGTGAGCATCTATACGCCAAACCACGCTATCGCCCGCAAGCCTCGACTGGAAGGCTGGCAGCACAACGCCGACGTGACCATCGGCAACAATGTGTGGCTGGGCGGCAATGTGGGTGATCTGCCCCGGCGTCACCATCGGAGACAACTCGATTATCGGTGCGGGCGCAGTCGTCACCCACGACATTCCCGCCGATTCCATCGCTGTGGGCAATCCGTGCCATGTGATTGCCGAAGTCCCGGATGACTGGACTCCTGAAGAGCGGGCCGCTGCCGAGGGTCGGTAGGTTTGCTGCTCTGGCCAACTGTCACGGCGAAACCGGGATACAGGAGAGAAAGGAACAATGCAATGACGCAATATCATGTTTCCGCGCAGGCGGCGAAGACGAACGGCGCCGGCAGCGCGGCCGACCCGTTTCTGACCATCGGCCAAGCGGCGGCCATCGCCCGAGCCGGCGATGAGGTGGTTGTGCATGCCGGCACCTATCGGGAATCTGTCGACCCCGATTCGGCGGGAGAGAGCGCCACGAACCGCATCGTCTACCGCGCGGCCGCGGGCGAACCGCGCCCGGTAATCACCGGCTCCGAACGTATCGACACATGGCAGCCCGAAGGCGATGGCGTGTGGAAAGCCGTAATCCCGAACGCATTCTTCAACGGATACAACCCGTACGTGGAAACCGTATTCGGCGATTGGACCGTATACCCGGACCCAAAGGTCGAGGTACGCCACCTGGGCGATGTGTATCTGAATGGCAAATCCTTCTACGAAGTCGCCTCGCTGGACAAGGTGCGCAACCCACAGCGTTGGGATACCGGCCGTGACGCCGCCACCGATTCCATCGTGCCGCTGATTGATCCGGATGCCACCGTGAACGTGTGGTGCTGTGCGGTCGATGATGAGGCCACAACCATTTGGGCCAATTTCCATGAAGCCGACCCGAATGCGGAACTTACCGAAATCAACGTGCGCGAGACCTGTTTCTACCCGAGCCGCCCGTTCGTCAATTACATTACGGTCTCCGGCTTTGAAATGGCGCAGGCGGCCTGCCCTTACACGCCGCCGACTGCCGATCAGGTCGGGCTGGTGGGCCCGCATTGGTCCCGCGGGTGGGTTATCGAAAACAATCGCATTCATGACGCGAAATGTTCGGCGATCTCGCTGGGCAAGGAGATTTCCACCGGCGACAACGAATCGACGCGCACCCATCGTAAGTCCGGGTACCAATACCAAAAAAGAGGCCGTCTACAAGGCGCTGCATGCCGGCTGGGAGAAAGGCGTAGTCGGCGGGCACGTGGTGCGCGGCAACGTAATCTACGACTGCGGCCAGAATGGTGTGGTTGGTCATATGGGCTGCGCCTTCTCGCTGATTGAAGGCAACCACATATACCGCATCGGCGCCAAGCGCGAGTTCTTCGGCTGGGAAGTGGCCGCCATTAAAATGCACGCAGCCGTCGACACGGTGGTGCGCGGCAACCGGGTGCATGATTCGGTGCTGGGTATGTGGCTCGACTGGCAGGCGCAGGGCACCGTGGTGGATTCGAACGTGTTCTACCGCAACACGCGAGATGTGATGACCGAGGTGACCCACGGGCCGATTACGTTTATGAACAACGTGTTTGCCTCCGAGTTCAGTTTCGACGATTATGCGCAAGGCGCGGCGTTCGTCAACAATCTGTTCGCCGGTCGCATTCGTCACACCGCCGTCTTGGACCGATCCACGCCATACCATTTCCCGCACGTCACCGATGTGGCCGGCGAGGCATTCGTCTACGGTGGCGATGATCGGTACGTCAACAACCTGTTCTTGGCTGTGGACGATTCCGCCAAACCGTTGTGTACCGCGGATGCCGCCGGTGCGGCCGGTATGGCGGAAGCTGGAACCGCGTTCTTTGACGGCTATCCGCGCTAGCTTGAGGAGTATGAACAGCTGATTGAAGAGGCTGGCCTTGGCGATGAGGAGTTGTATCGCAGCGTGAAGCAGCCGGTATTGCTGTCTTCGAACGCCTATGTTTCGGGCGCGAAGGCCGCTTCCGGCGAAGCCGAGGCCGTGGTGAGTGGTGACGGCTCTTCGTTGGCATTGCGCGAAACCGATGATGAGCTATGGATGACCGTTTCGTTGCCCGAATCGATTCGGTCGGCAACTGGACCGGTGATCTCCACTGCTGATCTTGGCCAACCGCGTATTGTCGAGGAGTATTTCGAGAATCCTGACGGTTCGCCGATTGTTGTGGACCGGGATATCACCGGTGCTGCGCGCGGCGCATGCTCGGCTCGAGGCCCATTGGCGGCGTATGGCGATGGGGGGAAGTGCTCATCTGGTCGAAGTGACGGGATCGCGGTTTCGACTGTTGCCTCTGCCTCGGCCTTTGTGTGGCACTGAGTGGGGCTGGGCTGCCAGTATTTGGCAGGCCGGCCCCTTTTCGATTTGCATTGGTAACAAATATGATATATGGTTAAATCATTAAACTAAATACTGTAAGTCCATGCATACCTACGCAACGTCAATGGAGATACTGCTATGCGCGCACATCATGTTCTGCTGCTGTCGCTCTGCCTGTTGGCCGCAGCCTACGCCGTACTGCTATTCGTTTCACCAGCCGCTGCGCCGATTGGCGTCACGCTAACCGTTGTTGGTCTGGTGCTGGTCTCGACGCGCTATGCGTGGCGCGCCAAATTCCTGGCTCTATTCAACGAAGCATGATTTGATGAATCTTCTTCCTCTCTTCTCCTTTTTAAGCCCGGCCGCTCGCCGGGCTTTTTTTTTGACCGAGGTCGAAGTGGGGAAGGGTGTGCTATGGGCACTTTCGTGTCGGGGGTGCCGTGTTCTCGACAACGGCCTACCGACTTGGGGTGTATTTCGACAATATGATTCGGCGATGTGCCTCAGCGGATATGTGCGGCCAATGAAAAAGCGGGATACCGATGTCGATATCCCGCTTTCAGCGAATAGGTAAGGCCAGAGCTTACTTCTTCCTGGCTTTCTTGACGCGCTTGGGGGTGGGAGCCATTTTCTTGGGTTCGAAGAACGGCCACTTGTGCAAAGCCCAGGCGTGCAGTGCGGGGATCTTGGCAACGGCGAAGCCGATGACCAGACCGATTACCATGGCCCAGGTCTCCAGATCATGGCCTGCGACCAGCAAGCCGATGAACACTATGGCAACGATGAAGCTCACCATCTGCGAGGCCTTTGACTGCTTGGCGGTCACCAGGTCGGCCTTCATGGGAACAAGCCCCAGAAACAGGCCGCAAGGTATGCAGATGACGGCCAATATCGCGCTGAGGGTTATTGACAATGTGGTTGCATCCATGATGTTCCTTTAGTGCTGTGGGTTGTGGTTTTCTTTGGCGTCTGCGGTGTCGGTGTCTGCGGTGTCGGCAACGTCGTCGTGTTCGTTTTCTTCGGCTTGTTCGGCTTCGGCCTCGGCGTCCGTGCTGTCGGTTTCGTAGTCATCAGCCGCGTCATCCTTGCCGGGCTGGCGCCACCACAGGATTAGCGCGTTGGCCGCGCAGTAGATGGCCGCGATGCCAATGCATACCAGAAAAATGATGTTCGAAGTGCTGATGATCGTGCCGTCGTTCATCGACTCTTTGACAGACTGCCATATCCACATCACGCAGGCGACGGCGGTCAGGGCGTACAGCATCATACGGGAGCGGTCGTTCATAGGATCATCTCCAGACTTGTTCAAACGACTTGATTATAGCCGTATTTGTGGATTGCGTGGGAAACGAAAAATGCCGCCATGTGTGCTTCAGCGAGGAGCGCGGTATAACAGCGGCTTCTTCGCGATGCTCGCCATGGCGGCATTCATCAGGAATCGTTATTCAGTTGTTATCTCATGGATTTGCTGGCAGCGTATCAGCCGCGGGCCTTGGCGTATGCCTCGTACACGGCTTCGGTGGGCTCGCCGGTCTCCACGCCCTCGATGGTGAGCTGCCAGGTCGGCGGTTCGGCCTCGCCGGACAGCACCCAGGCGGCCTGACGGGCGGCGCCGATGGCCACGTATTCGTCGGTGGCCGGACGGGTCACGTCCATGCCGAGGATTGAGGGGGCCAGCGTGCGGATGGCCACGGACTTCGCGCCGCCACCAATGAGCAGGATGCGGTTGATCTCGGCACCCAGCGAACGAATCAGCTCGAGGCAGTCGCGCTGGGAACACAGCAGGCCTTCGACGAACGCACGAGCCAGATTCTCCTTGGTGGTGTTGTGCAGGGTCAGGCCAGTCAGCGAGGCGGTGGCGTCCGGACGGTTCGGCGTACGCTCGCCGTCGAAGTACGGCACCAGGGTGATGCCGCCGGCACCCGGCTCGGCCTTAAAGGCCAGTTCGGCCAGCTCGTCGTAGTCCACGCCAAGGGCGGCGCGACCGGCGTCCAGAATGCGCGAACCGTTGATTGTGCAGGCAAGCGGCAGATAATGACCGGTGCAGTCGGCAAAGCCAGAAATCGCTCCGGTCAGGTCGTACACCGGGTTTTCAGCGATGGCCGCGGCCACGCCGGAGGTGCCGAGCGATACGGACACATCGCCCACGGCCATGCCGAGGCCCAGCGAGGCCATGGCATTGTCTCCGCCGCCGGGGCCGATGATGCAGCCGCCTTCAACGTCCTTGCCGGCAATGGCGGGGTCGGCCTTGACGGCGGCTGCCTCACGCGGGCCCAGCACGGTGGGCAGCACAATGGCGTCGGCGTGGGCCTTGGCGGCTTCCTCGCCCTCGGCGGGGGTCAGCACCATGGCGATGAGATCGCGGCGGTACTCGTCATGCGCGGCATCGTAGTAAATGGTGCCGGAAGCGTCGGAACGGTCGGTGAACAGGGCTTCGAGATGAGCGTCCTCGCCCTCGGCCACCGGGCCATAGCCGGCGATACGCCAGCTCAGCCAATCGTGCGGCAGACAGACGGCGGCAATCTTCTTGGCGTTCTCAGGCTCGTTCTCGGCCACCCACGCCACCTTGGTCAGCGTGTAGGAAGCGACGGGGGAGGATCCGACGGCCTTGACCCAGCGCTGCTTGCCGCGGGCGGTCACGTCGTCCGGTTCGTCGCCCTCGGCCGGAGTTGCACCGAGCTTGTCGATCAGGGCGGCGGCCTGCGGGGCGGAACTGGTGTCATTCCAGAGCATCGCATCGCGAATCACGTTGCCCTGCTTGTCGAGAATGACCATGCCATGCTGCTGGCCACCAACCGCGAGGGCCGCGACATCGTCAAGCCCGCCGGCCTGCTCGGCGGCCTTGGTGAAGGCCTCCCACCAGAATTCCGGGTTGACCGAGGTGCCATCCGGGTGCTTGGCCTGCCCGAACCGAACCTGTTCGCCGGTGGCGGCGTCCGTAATGCGGACCTTTGTTGATTGAGTTGACGTATCTACGCCGGCAACCAGTACTCTCGTCATGCATTCCTCCTCGATGAGGGTCGCGCTCAAAAGTTTCGGCGCGCCATAGCCAATAAGTTAGACGATTAAACTATACTGTATCTCAACGTTCGATTGCAAACGGAAACACGCGAAGGTGCGGTCCGATTCAATCGTTTGACGCACAATATCATGGTGTGATAGACGGATGTGAGCGCCTGTGCGGCGCTCGAGACTAGGGGTGCGAGGAGGTAGGGGCCAATGGCAAATGTACGCAGGATCAATCAGGAGGATCTGCGCAACCATAACCTGTCGGTGACGCTCGACACCTTATTGCGTGCGCAGAAACCGATGAGTCGTGCCGATCTGGCCAAGGAGACGGGCCTGACCAAGGCCACGCTCTCGCTGTTGGCCTCGATGCTCATTGAAAGCGGCGTGGTGCAGGAAGGCGAGCCGGTCGTTTCCACCACATATGGGCGGCCCAGCACGCCGCTGGAGATTCATGGCGGGTCCATCGCCGGCATCGGCCTGCAGATCAACACCGATGGTTACGGTTGCCTGGCACTCGATCTGAACGGCGACACTCTCGGCCGGGAGTGGGTGAGTGAGGATATGACCGGCACTGACCCGTACGAGATCTTCGCCAAGCTCGATGCGATGACCTTCCCGTTGGAAAGCCGACTCAAACGACGTGGCTGCAAAGTGGTGGGAGCCGGGCTTGCGCTGCCGGGCATCGTCACCGACGACATGTGGCTGTTGGTGGCCCGCAATCTGGGTTGGGAAAACGTCAACCTCACCCGGTTCAACGTGGTACGCCGGCTGGATGTGGTGGCCGGTAACGAAGCGAAGATGGCCGCCATCGCTCAGATTCCGGGGTATGCCACCGAACGTGCGTCCTTCCTGAATGTGGTGGACCGCACGGATTCCTTTATTTACCTGTCTACCGATATCGGCATCGGCGGCGCGGTGGTGCGTGACGGCGAAGTGGTGATGGGCTCGCACGGATTCGCCGGCGAGATCGGCCATCTGTCCGTGGCGATGGATGGGCCGTTGTGCAGCTGCGGGCGTCACGGGTGTCTTGAGGCGTTTGCGGGCCGTCGCGCTTTGGTCGAGGCTGCCGGCATTGCCGAGGATGGGGATGCCACCAGCAGCGAGGCCATCGATATGTTCCTCCAGCGTTGGCGAGCCGGGGATTCGGATGTGGCCAAAGTGGTCGATCAGGCCGCCGATGCGCTGGTTTCCGCCATCGCTTCCGCCGTGAATCTGGTGGATGTCGATACGGTGCTGTTGGGCGGACTGTGGACGCACTTCGGCGACGAGCTGGCCACCGTGCTTGAAGGCCGGCTGCGTTCGGAAATTCTGGGATACCCGAATGTGAAGATTCGCGTGTTTGTGCCGCCGGTGGCGCTGCATCCCTCGCTATATGGCGCGGCCGAAATGGGCTTGCGACGGTTCATCGAGAACCCGTTGGGGTACATGGGGAGAAGTAGCGCCGGGAGATGCTGCTTGTTGCTGGCGGGTGCATGGTATGGGTGCATGGCGCGCGTGCCGGCATTAGCGGGCTCGTGCTACACTTTGGCAAGTTGGCTGTTTTACGCAGCGAACGTGGGGCCGTAGCTCAGTCGGTTAGAGCATGCGACTCATAATCGCCCGGTCCAGGGTTCAAGCCCCTGCGGCCCCACTCTTTTGCGTCGTCTCCTGCGGCGGCGCAGCGCGTCTTCACGTCCAGATAGGCGTGTACAATCCCTTAGGTTCCGGTTCACGTCTTGCCATAGGGGCATGACGACCCGGGTCCCCCGAATCCATAGGAGACGTAAAATGCAGCAGGGTATCCATCCTGATTATCACCCCGTTGAGGTGACGTGCTCGTGCGGCAACACCTTCGTGACCCGCACCGCTGGCAAGGAAGATCACATGTTCGTTGACGTGTGCTCTCAGTGCCACCCGTTCTACACCGGCAAGCAGAAGATTCTTGACACCGGTGGCCGCGTTGCTCGCTTCGAGAAGCGCTACGGCAAGAAGAGCAAGTAGCATACTTCACGCCAGTCCGATTCGATTTGGCATGCTCCGGCATACCCGATCGAGGACTGGCGTTTTTGTATTCTTTGACAAGTTTTGTTGCAGCATTGACCTGCGCAATCGAATAATCGAACAGAACAGCACCATACAGAAGAAAGTGTGTTATGGCAGACGAACAGTTCCCGGCGGCGGCAACCGCGCTTGAGGAGTACCAGTCCATCGAAGAACAGATGGCAAGCCCCGAAGTCGTGTCCAACCCGGACAAGCTGCGCAAGCTGGGTCGTCGTCACGCCGAACTGGGTGCCATCGTGGGTGCCTACAAAGCCTGGTTGCAGGTGAAGGACGATCTGGCAGCCGCTCAGGAGATGGCCGGCGAGGACGCCGACTTCGCCGAGGAAGCCAAGCGTCTTGAAGACGAACTGCCCGGTGTCGAGGAGAAGCTGCGCACCGCGCTGATCCCGCGTGACCCGGATGATGCGCGCGACACCATCATGGAGATCAAGGCCGGCACCGGCGGCGAGGAAGCCGCACTGTTCGCCGGCGACCTGCTGCGCATGTACACCCGTTACGCCGAGAAGCGTGGCTGGAGCGTGAACGTGCAGTCCGAGAACACCACCGAGCTCGGCGGCGTCAAGGACGTGCAGATCGCCATCCGCGCCAAGGGCACGCCCGCTCCCGAAGACGGCGTGTGGGCTTCGATGAAGTACGAGGGCGGCGTACACCGTGTGCAGCGCATCCCCGTCACCGAATCGCAGGGCCGTATCCAGACTTCCGCTGCCGGCGTCATCGTGTTCCCCGAGGCCGACGAGGATGACGACGAGATCGAGATCGATCCGAAAGACCTGAAAAATCGACATCTTCATGAGCTCCGGCCCCGGCGGCCAGTCCGTGAACACCACGTATTCCGCCGTGCGCATGACCCACCTGCCAACCGGAATCACGGTGAACATGCAGGATGAGAAGTCGCAGATTCAGAACCGTGCCGCCGCGTTGCGCGTACTGAAGTCCCGCCTGCTGGCCATGAAGCATGAGCAGGAGGCCGCCGAGGCCGCCGACATGCGTCACTCGCAGGTACGTTCGCTTGATCGCTCCGAGCGAATCCGCACATACAACTTCCCGGAAAACCGTATCGTCGACCATCGCACGAATTACAAGGCTTACAACCTTGACGCCGTGCTCGACGGCGACCTGCAGGCCGTCATCGATTCCGACATCCAAGCCGACGAGGCCGACCGTCTGGCCAACCAGCAGTGATAGCCGACCTGATTCGTCAAGCCGCCGCGCAGTTGCGCGAAGCCGGCATCGAGACGCCCGAACATGATGCCAAACTGTTGCTGGCCGAGGCCGTGGACGCCGAGCTACGCGATATCGACAAGGCCATGCTGATGGGGGAGGGCCTCGATTCGCTGGCCCCCGCCGGCGGGGCTGTCGCGCAGCGACTGGGGGTGGTCAGGCCGACCCCGTCACCAATATCCTTGCCGCCTTCCACGCCATGCTTTCCCGACGCGCCAAACGCGAGCCGCTCCAATACATCACCGGCCACACGCCTTTCCGCTACCTCGACCTGCAGGTGGGCCCCGGCGTCTTTATCCCGCGCCCGGAAACCGAAACCGTAGTCCAGGCCGGTCTTGACTGGCTGACCCGGCACAGCATGATCCACCCGCGCATGGTCGACCTGTGCGCCGGTTCCGGTGCCATCGGCCTGTCGATAGTCAGCGAAGTGCCCGGCAGCCAAGTATGGGCCGTCGAATTATCCCCGCGTACCGCCGAATGGACCCGGCGCAATCTGGCGGTAACCGCGAAACGATACCCCTCCATCGCCTCCAATTACCAACTGGAAGTCGCCGACGCCACGTCACTGGCCACGCTGGCGCAACTCGACGGCACCATCGACATCGTCATCACCAACCCGCCCTACGTGCCACAAACCGACATCCCCGAACAACCAGAAGTACGCGACTGGGACCCGGAACTGGCGCTATACGGCGGTTCGGCAGACGGCACGCTCATCCCTGAACGCATTATTGAGCGCGCCTGGCGCCTGCTCAAGCCCGGCGGCGTATTGGTTATGGAGCATGATCTCACCCAAGGCGAGCGATTAGTGGCCTATGCCAAGGCCACAGGTTTCGCCACCGCCTCCACCGGCAAAGATTGGACCGGCCGAGACCGCTATCTCTTCGCCGAGAAGTAGCCACAGGCGCGGGGCCGCCGCTGCTACTGCGCGTAATACTGCAGGGCGGAGGCGTCCGCGTCCGTGATTTCGCGAATCGGACGGGCCGGATTGCCCACGGCCACGGTGTGCGGCGGAATATCGCGCGTCACCACCGAGCCGGCACCGATCACGCAACCCTCGCCGATCGTCACGCCGCCGATTACCGTCACATTGCCGCCAAACCAGCAGTTCGAGCCGATGACAATCGGCTTGCCATACTCGCAGTCGTATGCGGAACCATCAGGTGCCTGCCTCACGTTACGATCCTGCCAACGCAACGGATGCATCGGTGGCAGCAGCGAAACGTTCGGGCCGAACAGCACGTCGTCGCCAATCGTCACCGGGCAACAATCCAGCACAGTGAAGTTGAAGTTGGCGAACACGCGCTCTCCGATGGTGATGTTGCAGCCATAGTCGAAGAAAATCGGCCCCATCACGTCAAGGCCGGCACCGTGGCCGGGCAGCAGCTCATCGAGAATCGCGGCACGGGCGGCATGATCGGTACGCGACGCGGCGTTGAAGCGCGCGCACAGGTCGCCGGCCTTCTCGCGCAGGGCATTCAATTCAGGGTCTACCGAATTGTACAGTTTGCCGGCGAGCATCTCCTCGCGCTCGCTGGCGCGCGGCATACGCAGTTCGACGGGAGGCATGGTGGTGGATTCAGCATTGATTTCGCTCATTGAACACTCCTGTAATTTCGCGAAAGAGCATGGATGGACTCATTGTATCTACGGTCTGTGCGTGTGGGGCGAATCGGAAAACGGCAGTACGGCAAACGAGCGATGATGAACTATGCAAGTCGGGGCGCAATGGTGCAATGGTAGATTGTGAATACACAAGCGAACGGAGGTGGCGTGAGCGTGGAAGGCGGAACAACGCTGAAAGTCACGGATGAATCGCTGGCACAGGCGGCGCGTGTCATCCGGGATGGTGGATTGGTCGTCATTCCAACGGATACGGTATATGGAGTGGCGTGCGATCCGCGTAATAAGGCCGCTATCGACCGTATCTACCGGCTCAAGCGTCGCCCGCGCTATAAGGCGTTGCAGGTACTGCTCGCATCCACCGACCAGCTTGATGAGCTCGGTCTCGACCTGCCGTCCCCGCTGAATCGTTTGTCGGCGGCGTTTCTGCCTGGCGCGTTCTCGCCGATTGCCGTAGCCCGGCCCGACTGCACGTTGGAGACTTTGGCCGACACCGCCGATGGTCGCCCCGGCACGCAAGGCATCCGCATCCCCAATTCGGCGCTGTGCCTCGCGATTCTCAAGGCGACTGGCCCGCTGGCCGCGTCCAGCGCCAACCGTTCCGGCGACGAAAGCGCGCAGACCGTCCAGGAGGCGGTTGACGCGTTCGGCAGCGAAGTCGACCTGTATCTGGACGGCGGTCCCACCCAAGGCCATGTCTCAGCAGCACCGTCGTCAAAGCCGATCCGTACGCGCGCGACGGCATCGAGATCCTGCGTGAAGGCGTCATCGCCCAAAACGTGATTCGCAAAGGCCCTCCACCTCAACGGCGGTGGACTCGGCGCATGAGAATCTACCTACTGATTGCCGCCATCGCCGGTGGCGTCACCTGGCTGGTGACTCCGCTGATTCGCCACGTCGCCATCGAAATCGGTGCGGTTGGCGAGGTGCGTGCCCGAGACGTGCACACCATTCCCACGCCGCGCATGGGTGGCCTTGGCATGCTGATCGGTTTTTGCCGTGGCTACCGTATTCGCCAGTCGGCTGCCTTTTCTCTCGGGATTGTTCAACGGCAATTACCAGATGTGGGTGATTCTTGCCGGCGGCATCATGATCGAGTCTGCTGGGCATGGCCGATGACCTGTGGGATCTCGATTGGATGCTGAAACTTGCCGGTCAGCTGCTGATTTCCGTATTCGTGGCTTGGGGCGGATTGCAGATCATCTCACTGCCTTTGGGCGGTTCGCTGATTACCGCCTCGCCGAGTCTGTCCATGGCGATCACCGCATTCCTGATTGTCGCCTCGATTAACGCGGTCAATTTCGTTGATGGCCTCGATGGCCTGGCGGCCGGTATCGTGGCGATTGGTGGCATAGCGTTCGCCGCCTATTCGTATATCATCGCCCGGTCTTCCCCGAGTTATGCTTCGTTGGCCACGCTGATCGACGTGATGATGGTGGGTATCTGCGTGGGCTTCCTGCTGCATAATTGGCATCCCGCCAAACTGTTTATGGGTGATTCCGGTTCGATGCTGCTTGGCTATCTCATCACCTGCGCTTCGATTGTGATGACCGGACGTCTTGACCCGGCCTCGATTCATGCCAGCATCTATCTGCCGGTGTTCATGCCAATTCTGCTGCCGATTCTGGTGTTGTTCCTGCCTGTGCTCGACATGTGTCTGGCGATTGTGCGGCGTTTGGCCAAAGGCCAGTCGCCCATGCATCCGGACCGTATGCACCTGCACCATCGCATGCTGAAGATCGGGCATTCGGTGCGTGGCGCCGTGCTGATCCTGTGGGGATGGGCCGCGCTGATCGCATTCGGTTCGCTGACGATTCTGTTCTTCAAAGCGCAGCATGTGGCCGTGGGCATGCCCATCGCCGTGGTGGTGCTGACCATAGCCACGATGTACCCCTATCTGCGGCATCGTATTCCCGAGATCCAAGCCGAGAACCTGACGCTCGAATCCGCACGCAAGAACGCGCAGCATGCTACGGTTAAGTCGCAGTCTGCAGTAGGGGAGAGCCGGGATTCGATTGGCTCTCAGGCAGCGGATTCGATGACTGATTCGCCTGCGGATTCGCGGGACTCGCAGGCGGGTGAGGTGCAGGACCCGGCAGCGGATAAGTGAGCGCTCACAAGCGTGTGTCGTGAAGGTCAGCGCGTGTTCATATAGTGTTTGTATGGCTACAAACCTCGATGAATTGAACGCCCAATCGGCGTATGCTCCCCTTCCTCCGATTTTCGCCAAGCTCGGCCTTGCTTATGATGATGTGTTGCTGCTGCCGAACGAGACGGATGTCATTCCCTCCGAAGTGGACACCAGCACTCATCTGACTCGCAAAGATCGTGATGAAGGCCCCGGTCCTCTCCGCTGCCATGGATACCGTGACCGAGTCCGAGATGGCCATCGCCATGGCTCGTAACGGTGGTATCGGTGTGCTGCACCGCAATCTGTCCATCGACGACCAGGCCGCTCAGGTCGATGTGGTCAAGCGTTCCGAGTCCGGTATGATCACCGACCCGCTGACCGTCAACCCCGAGGTCACTCTGGCCGACCTCGACAAGCTGTGCGGCAAGTTCCACATCTCCGGTCTGCCGGTTGTGGACAAGGAAAACAAGCTCGTCGGCATCATCACCAACCGTGATATGCGCTTCATCGCCTCCGAGGATTACGACACCCTGAAGGTTAAGGATGTCATGACCAAGGAGAACCTGGTCACTGGCCCGTCCAACATTTCCAAGGACGACGCTCACCGTCTGCTCGCCCAGCACAAGGTTGAGAAGCTGCCGCTCATTGACGAGGAAGGCCACCTGACCGGCCTGATCACCGTCAAGGACTTCGTCAAGACCGAGCAGTACCCGGACGCCACCAAGGATGAGCAGGGTCGTCTGCGCGTGGCCGCCGGCGTCGGCTTCCTCGGGGACGCCTGGCAGCGTGCCTCCGCTCTGATGGAGGCTGGCGTGGACGTGCTCGTGGTCGACACCGCCAACGGTGAGGCCCGTCTGGCACTCGACATGATTTCCCGCCTGAAGCACGACTCCGCCTTCGACGGCGTGCAGATCATCGGCGGCAACGTCGGCACCCGCTCCGGTGCTCAGGCCATGATTGAGGCTGGCGCGGACGCCGTCAAGGTCGGTATTGGCCCCGGCTCTATCTGCACCACCCGTATCGTTGCCGGTGTCGGTGTCCCGCAGCTCACCGCCGTGTACGAGGCTGCCCAGGCCTGCCGTGCCGCTGGCGTGCCCTGCATCGCCGACGGTGGCATCCACTACTCCGGTGACATCGCCAAGGCCCTCGTGGCTGGCGCTTCCTCCGTGATGCTCGGCGGCACGCTCGCTGGCTGTGAGGAAGCCCCGGGCGAGAAGGTGCTCCTGCACGGCAAGCAGTACAAGCTGTACCGTGGCATGGGCTCCCTCGGTGCCATGGCCCCGCGCGGCAAGAAGTCCTACTCCAAGGACCGCTACTTCCAGGCCGACGTGACCTCCAGCGACAAGGTCGTGCCGGAAGGCGTGGAAGGCGAAGTGCCGTACCGCGGACCGCTGAACGCCGTGCTCTACCAGATGCTCGGTGGCCTGCACCAGTCCATGTTCTACATCGGCGCCCACAACATCGCCGAGATGCCGGAGCGTGGCAAGTTCATCCGCATCACCGACGCCGGTCTGCGCGAATCGCACTCGCACGATATCGTGATGACCACCGAAGCCCCGAACTACTCCGGCTTCCACAACAACTTATCGGTTGATGCCCGCTAGCTTGCGCTAGTTAGGGGTTGATTCCTTGTGAAAAAGGGTCTGCTTATGCAGGCCCTTTTCGCGTATGTGGCTCGAGATAGCTTGTATGCGCTGGGGTATAGTCTGAACTGTTCTTGTAATAACGGGTGACATGACGAAAAGAGGCTTACCATGGTCGACAGCCATGATGCAGAAACTTACAGCGCAAAGGATTCGCGCCTGATTTGGATTGACTGCGAAATGACGGGCTTGGATATCTTCGGCGGCGACGAACTCGTCGAGGTGTCCGTAGTGCCCACTGACTTTGACCTGAATGTGCTGGACGAGGGCGTGGATTACGTCATCAAGCCGTCCGAGAAGGCCGTGAACCATATGAACGATTTCGTGCGCCAGATGCACACCCGTTCCGGCCCTGATCAACGAGTGGGAGAATGGCCTGAGCCTGGCCGAGGCCGAGCAGAAGGTCACCGAATACGTGCTGCGCTTCACGCCGGAAGGCGTGCGCCCGCTGCTGGCCGGCAACACCATCGGCTCCGATAAGAAGTTCCTCGACCATTACATGCCGAACCTCATGAGCCACCTGCATTACCGCAGCGTGGATGTGAGCACATTCAAGGAGCTCGCCCGCCGCTGGTACCCGGCCGTGTACGAGAACCGCCCGCCAAAGAACGGTGGCCATCGTGCTCTCGCAGACATCATCGAGTCCTTGGACGAGCTGCGCTACTACCGTAAGGCGTTTATGGCTCCCGCCCCCGGCCCGGACGATGCCGCATCCAAGGCCATCGCCGCCGACATCGTAGCCACCAGCATCCTCAATAAGTAGTCCGCCGTACTTGGCTCCCCCTCCCTGAGGGGAGTCTAGAGAGGTTGATATGCGCCAAACCGAAGCCCTGGCCATTCTGAACGCCGGCGCGAACGTGTTCCTGACCGGTGCGCCCGGTGCCGGTAAGACCTATGTCTTGAACGAGTTCATCCGCCAGGCTCGGGCCGACGGCGCCAGTGTAGCAGTCACCGCGTCCACAGGCATCGCCTCCACGCATATCAACGGCCAAACCATTCATTCGTGGAGCGGCGTCGGCGTGGCCACCGCCCTGAGCGCCAGCCTGCTCAAACTCATCAAATCCCGGCGCAAACGCAAGATTCAGGCCACGGACATCCTCGTCATTGACGAGGTTTCCATGCTGCACGCTTGGCTGTTCGACATGGTCGACCAAGTCTGCCGCGAAGTACGCCGTGATCCACGCCCGTTCGGTGGCATCCAGGTTGTCTTGTCCGGCGACTTCTTCCAGCTGCCGCCGGTTTCGGTGTCCGGGCGCAACCGCGACCTCATCGCCCCCACGCCCGAATTCATCGCCATTCGCGAACGGTATGCCCGTGCCGGCTTGAACCCCGAAGGCTTCATCACCGAATCGCTGGTATGGCCCGAACTCAACCCGGTGATCTGCTATCTGACCGAACAGCACCGTCAGGATACCGGCGAACTGCTGACCGTGCTCACCGCCATTCGCGAAGGCGACGTGACCCAGTCCGACCGTGACGTGCTCGTCACTCGTCTGGGCAAACTGCCCGAGCCCGGCCAGGTCGCCGTCCACCTGTTCCCGGTGAACCGGCAGGCCGACAATCTCAACGACATGCGCCTGAACCAGATCATGCTTGATCCACACGAGTTCCACGCCGAGACAGCAGGCCCTGCCAACCTGGTCGACCGACTCAAAAAGAACATGTTGGCCCCCGAGCGATTGATACTCAAGGAAGGCGCGGCTGTCATGGCCCTGCGCAACGACACCGATCGCCAGTACGTCAACGGCTCGCTCGGCACCGTGCGTGGCTTCCAGCCCGTCGCGCAGCCTTTCGTGGTGGGCGAACTCGGTGCCGTTGTCGTGCGTGACGCTGACGCGCGCGCCGGCCGGCAGCGGCGTGAGAACATGTCCAGCTGCGCCCCGACGCTCTCGCCGGCGGTCTTGTCCGGAACGACGCGGGCCATGAGGAACCTGGTCCTCCCTCTCCACCTCGGTGTGCAGGTTGCATCCCCCTCCGATGACGCTGTCGGCCTCCCAATGGCCGAACGCTCCTGCCGTCGGCCTCCGGCGGGCGTTCGGAGATGGGTACTCGGCCGGGGATCGGGAAGCGCGACGTCCTCCTGCCGCCGTGCCTGCGGCGCCGCCTGTGCCCTCGCGGCAGGCACCGCGCCCAGCGTTCCCGAAGCGGCCTGCTGGAGTAGACCCATCGGTAGATGGTCTCCGGGCACACGCGCATGAGCGCATCGTCCGGCCACAGGACGCGCAGCCTGCCGCTGATGAGCAGCGGCGACCAGCCGCGGCCCAGCCATTCGGCCACCTGCGCCCACAGGCGGTCGTGCGACAGCCGGTAGGGCTTTCGTGGCTTGGATCTCCTGCGGTCGGCCTTGCGCTGCGCGGGCCCGGCGATGTAGTAGCGGCCGGTCCATGGCCCCGCCTTCAGTCTTTTTTCGGCCGGTACGGGCGGTACGACTCGTTCTCGTTGGACGGGAACCATGTGTTGCGCTTGATCGCCCGGCTGATGCTGGACGGGCTGCGGCCCAGCATCGCGCCGAGCCCGCGTATGCTGGCGCCGTTGCCTACCTCGATCTGGATGACCTGGCGTTCCTCTTCCGACAGGTGCGAATATACTTCTCCCATAGGTGCGACATCCCCTTCGGACTGGTTTTCTAGGCAATTTCCAATCTAACGGGTGTTGCACTTTCATTTAGACAACGGGTGATCTTTAGAAGCGCTCCGTAGCAGCTACCATGGAATAAGAGGTGGTAGTTATGGTGCTATCCGAGATATTTCGTGGAAACAATGAGGTTCGCGAGGCCGCCCGAGCCGGCGTGCAAATCGATACGGTCAGTGTGGCTAGTGCGTCAGATGCAGCAAGCGCGGCAGACGGCAGCGGCAAAATCACTGGCGCAATACGTCCGTCAGCGGTGGCCGGTTCGTTTTTATCCGGCTGACCGCACCGCGCTCAAACAGCTAATCAACCAGCAGCTCGATTACGGCCGAAAGCTTCTGCAACAGTTGGAGCCCACACTTCCAGCGGGGGTGCCGAGGGCGGTAATAGTGCCGCACGCCGGATACATATATTCCGGCACGGCAGCTGCGCTCGCTTACGCGCTCTTGGAGCGTGGGCGGGGGGAGCGTGACTCGCGCGGTAATCGTAGGGCCGACTCACCGCGTGGCCGTGCGAGGCGTCGCCTGTTCCACGGCAGCGGCGTTTGAAACGCCGCTGGGCACTGTGCCGGTAGACATTGCAGCCGAGCGTAAGGCTCTGGGCCTGTCTGTCAATGAGCCATTGCGCTCCGGTACACATGCCCGTCCGGCGCGCCGGCTCCCGCAATGATCGTCAATGCCCCAACCCACGCACAAGAACATGCGGTAGAAGTGCAGATTCCGTTCCTGCAGACCGTGCTCGGCCCAGACCTCACTATCGTGCCGTTGAACGCGGGCGATGCCACGCCACAAGAGGTGGGTGATGTGTTGCGTGCTTTGTGGGGTGGCCCGGAAACCGTCATCGTGATTAGTTCGGATCTCTCGCACTATCATCCGCACGAAGTCGCCCGCGCGTTGGATGACCAGACCATTGCGGACATTGCGGCTTTGCATCTGCCGATTCACCCTCGCCGGGCCTGTGGCGCATACCCGATCAACGGCCTTCTGGATGTGTTAAAAGGCCGCAAGGACATGAGGCTCTTCGAGCTCGGCTGTTCCACTTCCGGCGACGACGGCGTGGCGCTCGCCGGCCAACCTCGCCCCGCAATGCGAGACGCCGACGAGCCGGTAGTGGGATATGTCTCGTTTGCCGCGTGGGAATCCAAGCCGGAAGCAGATGCTCTAGCCGGTGCAGATGACTTAGGCACATCGGGTACGCCATCCCACGGTGAGGTGCTGCTGAAACTTGCCCGTGCCGCTATCCGGGAACGGCTGCATATCGAGCATCCGACCGCCGCTGATTCGACCGCGTCCATTCTTGCCGCAAACCCATGGCTGAACGAGCCCGGTGCCTGTTTCGTCACCCTGACCGAGGGTGGCCGGCTACGCGGGTGCATTGGTTCGCTGGTCGCCCACCGCTCGCTCGGCAAGGACGTGGCCGAGCACGCAGTGGATGCCGCCACCCGCGACCCACGTTTCACCCCGGTCACCGCCGCGGAATACCCGCTGCTCAACGTGGAGGTATCCGTCTTGGGTGAGCCCGAGCCGATTACAGTGAACTCCTGTGACGCCGATTCGCGCGGTACCGGCTCGAAGACCGCGACTCTGGCATCGCTGCAATCCGGACCTCAGACCGACGCCGTCAAACGGGACGGCAGCAACGTCGAACGCCCGGTACGTTCGCGCACTGAACTTGAGGGAAGTATTACGCCCCGGCAAAGACGGTCTGATTCTCGCCGACCGTCGTGGCCGCAGCGCCACATTCCTGCCACAAGTGTGGGATGAGCTGCCCGATCCGCACGATTTCGTCGCTCACCTGCTCGCCAAAGCCGGTATCCGCCCTTCCTACGACTGGACCGATAGCGAAATCGACTGTCAACGCTACGAGGTGACCGCCTATGCCGAGCATTAACGCAGCAACCATATCTCCTCCCGCTGGCAAGAGGTGGCGCGAAGCGCCGGAGGGTGGTCATCGGGAATCGTGCGGTCATACGGCGTCAGTCACAGATGTTCGTAACCCCGCCATAGCCCGCTGGCAAACGCAATTCCACGACGGTACCAACCGCGCTCGCTGCGAACTATGCCCGCGCCGCTGCGTCCTCAAGCCCGGCCAACGCGGCTTTTGCTTCGTCCGCTCAAACCACGACGGACTCATCGTCTCCGACACCTACGGCCGCAGCTCCGGCTTCGCCGTGGACCCAGTGGAAAAGAAGCCGCTCAACCACTTCCACCCCGGTTCCAGTGTGCTGAGTTTCGGCACGGCTGGCTGCAATTCCGGTTGCCGATTCTGCCAAAACTGGGATATTGCCAAAGCCCGCAGCTTCGACCGGCTCGGCATGGAAGCCAGTCCGGAGAAAATCGCGCAGGTCGCGGCCGACCGGGGCATCGATTCGGCGGCGTTCACCTATAACGATCCGATCGTGTTCGCCGAATATGCCATCGACACGGCCGAAGCCTGCCGAGCGCTCGGCATCCATCCCATCGCCGTGACTGCCGGATACATGAGCGCCGAAGCCCGGCCCGACTTCTACGCGGCCATGGACGCCGCCAACATCGACCTCAAAGGCTTCACCGAAGAGTTCTATTGGAAAGTGACCGGCACTCATCTGGCCGATGTGCTCGAGACCATCGACTATGCGGTCAACGAGGCACGCACACCAGAAGGCGAACACGTGTGGGTGGAGCTCACCACGCTACTCATCCCTGGATTCAACGATGACGACGCCCAGCTGCATGCTGAATGTACATGGATACGCGAGCACTTGGGTCCGGACGTGCCGCTGCACTTCTCCGCATTCCACCCCAGTTACCGCATGATGGACGTACCGCCCACCCCGCACGAGACTCTGACCCGCGCCCGAGACATCGCCCTCGAAGAGGGACTCAATTATGTGTACACAGGCAACGTGCATGATCGTGAAGGCGATACCACGTATTGCCCAAACCCTGAATGCCGGGCCAAGCTCGTGGAACGCGATTGGTATCGAATCATTGCCAATCGTTTATCTGCCGGATACGGTGGCAATGGGCACTGCCCCGTATGCAGGACTGCTATCGCCGGACGTTGGTAATCTGCCTCAGGTCGCCCGCGCGATTCACCGCAGATCGCCAATACGCGCGGCAATCGTCCTCATCGATTTGAGGCTCGCCTCATAGCGCGCGGCTGCCACAATCAGAATGATGCCGCCCAAAGCAAGCCACAATGCCGGCCAGCTACGCAGCATCGGGCGTACTTTGCGGCAAACGCACACCCACAATCAGCGCGGCCGCTCCGGACAGGCCGGCGATAAGATCCACCGGGGCATACGGTTGCGGGTTGGTCCATGCAAGACCGAGGAGTATTACGCCGGCAAGAATGGTGGCGCATGTCTCAATAACCTGTGATGCGGTCAGCCGTCCCGACGAACGCCCGAATCGCTCTTGCGCGACTGATGGTTGGTTCGGCTGGGCCATTGCCGGATTCGGGTAGGGGCAGGGAGAAGCATAGGCCCGGCCCGGCTGTTACGGTTGATACGGGCAGGCCGCTTGTTCGGGACCGACATAGGCGATTGCGCAAACGGTGGCATGGCCATTGGCTGTTGCGATACCGCTTGTTGTGGAACTGCCGTTGGGAATTGCGGGGCTGCAGCAGAAAAAATGCGGGGCCCATGCTGGGGCCGGTTGATAACCGGCTGCTCCGAGGATTCCGGCTGATTCCCCTGTTGCTCGGTCGGTTGCGTCATCGTGCCCTTCTACCCTTCTAGCCGTCATTGTTGCACGAGAGTGAGTCCGAATGCCAAGATGAAGGTCGGAATAGTGCGAATAGCAGGCGGGCTTGTCGGTTCACGCGAATATCGTGGAACACATGACTTCCAATACCCTTCGTATGTCAACCATGTTCCTGCGCACCCTGCGCGAGGACCCCGCTGATGCCGATGTCGATTCAGCCAAGCTGCTGCAGCGCGCCGGCTATATCCGCAAAGGCCGCACCCGGTATCTGGACCTGGCTGCCGCTCGGTCTGCGCGTGCTGAACAAGATCGAGGCCATCATCCGCGAGGAGATCAACGGCATCGGCGCCCAGGAAGTGCACTTCCCGGCCCTGCTGCCGCGCGAACCCCTACGAGGCCACCCATCGCTGGGAGGAGTACGGCGATAACATCTTCCGTTTGAAGGATCGCCACGAGGCCGATTACCTGCTGGCCCCCACCCACGAGGAGATGTTCACCCTTCTGGTCAAGGACATGTACTCCTCTTACAAGGACCTGCCCGTCACCCTGTACCAGATCCAGACCAAGTACCGCGACGAGTTCCGTCCGCGCGCCGGCCTGATCCGTGGTCGTGAATTCGTCATGAAGGACGCCTACTCCTTCACCATCGATGAAGAAGGCATGCGCAAGGCCTACTATGACGAGCGCGGCGCTTACGAGCGTATCTTCCAGCGTCTTGACCTGAAGTACGTACCTGTGTTCGCCATGTCCGGCCCGATGGGCGGCTCCGCATCCGAGGAGTTCCTGGCTCCGATGCCGATCGGCGAAGATACCTTCGCGCTGGCACCTTCCGGCAAGGCATGGAATGTGGAGGCCCTGAGCACTCCGGAACTACCGGAAATCGATGCTTCCACCACTCCCGCCGCTTCCAAGGAAGCCACCCCGGATGCCAAGACCATCGATAACATGATCGAGCGTGCCAACGCCGACCACCCGCGTACTGATGGCCGTGAATGGCAGGCTTCCGACATCCTCAAGAACGTGGTGATCACCGTCAAGCACCCTGAGGATGAAGAGCATGACGAGCCGTGGCGTGAAGTGATTGTCGTCGGCGTGCCCGGCGACCGTACGGTGGATATGAAGCGACTGGAAGCCCAGTTCGCGCCCGCCGAACTTGAGGAAGCCACTGAGGAAGACCTGAAGCAGCACCCCGAACTGGTGCCCGGTTACATCGGACCGATGGTGCTTGGCCCGCAGGCCGAGGCTGCTGGCGTGAAGAACCCGGTTCGCTACCTGATCGACGCGCACGTGGTCAAGGGTTCCGCTTGGTTCACTGGTGCCGATGAGAACGAGGTCGACTACTACAACCTGGTGTACGGCCGTGACTTCAAGGTCGACGGCGTGGTGGAAGCCGTTGAGGTTCGCCACGGCGACATGAGCCCGGATGGTTCCGGTCCGTTGAGCTTCGAGCGTGGTGTGGAAATCGGCCAGGTGTTCCAGCTGGGTCTCAAGTACTCCAAGGCACTGGACCTGAAGGTGCTCGACCAGAACGGCAAGGCCGTGCCGGTGTGGATGGGCTGCTATGGCATCGGTGTTTCCCGCGTGCTGGCCTGCATCGCCGAAACACACCACGACGAAGCCGGCTTGGCTTGGCCGTCCGTGATTGCCCCGGCCGCCGTGCACGTGGTGGCCACCGGCAAGGACGCCGTGGCGTTTGAAGGTGCCGAAGCTGGTCGCCGAGCTTGAGGCCAAGGGCCTTGAGGTTATTTACGATGACCGCAAGAAGGTGTCTCCGGGCGTCAAGTTCAAGGATGCCGAGCTGATCGGCGTGCCGCTGGTCGCCGTGGTCGGCCGCGATTACGTCAACGACGGCACCATCGAACTGCGCGACCGCAACGGCGAAAACAAGGTCGCCGTGCCCGCCGCCGAAGCCGCCGACGCGCTCGCCGAGCGCTTCGCCGCCCTCAGCTGAGTCCCACTTACTCAGCCTCGGCGTTAATCGCATCAAGCGCCATTCTGTCCAGTCGCAGAATGGCGCTTTGTTAGTGGATAACCGAAACTTATCCACATTCTTAAAATTTCAACTGCGTCACAGTATCCACATTTGCCAGTTGCCCTTGTGCGCTTCAAACGTCATGCCTCACAGTGGAGGTACCGCTGGGGCGTGCAAGCCGGCAATGAAGCCGGAGACAGGCTCCGGCGGTCCACATCAAACAACAGGCCAGCAGGCCGAGGAAAGGACCGATCATGGCAAATCAACAAGCAGCAGTGACCGTCACCGGCTTTGTGGCCGGTGATCCGACACTAGGCGGAACTGAGAGTTTCCGCGTGCTGACATTCCGTATGGGCAGCACGCGCAGTCGACTCAACCCGACTACCAGACAATGGGAGGATTACGGAACCGCATGGGTGGGCGTCAAAGCGTTCCGTGCTTTGGCCGTGAACGCCGCCAGTTCGGTTCGCCGCGGTGACCGCATCATTGTGGTCGGCTCACTCATCACCGAGCAGTGGACCAATGAGCAAGGCGAACCGCGCAGTAGAACCGTTCTCGAAGCCACCAACATTGGGCATGACCTGACCTTCGGCACCACGTCGCTGATCAAGCCACAGCGTGCCGGTAATGGGAACGGAGGCAATGGTGGCAACGGTAACGGCAATGCCAACGGTGCCGTCGAAGGTATGGATGGCGGAAACGGGCAACGAGCATCGTCGCCGTACGTTAGGCCAACGCAATATGGCGCGGGCGGTGCCGCATCCGGTGTGGGTATTGACCCGTATGCGACCTCGTCGGAATCTGGCCCCGTCGAATTTGGGGTCACCTCCGATTCCGGCCAATCGCCGTCGCCATCAACCGAGTCCGCGGCCGTGGCCGATGCCGTCATGTCGCAACCGGACGCCGACACCAATCAACCACAGCCCGTGGCCCAACAAACCTACGTCGACGGTTTCGCCGAATCTTCCAATCCCAGTGATTCCGAATTCTGAGTGCCAACCATACATCATGAAAAACCGCTGTGTTCGCCTGTAATCGAGGCAAACACAGCGGTTTTCCTTTACATAACGGGGATTACCAAATACGCACACGGTCCTTGGGCGCGAGCCACATGGCGTCGCCTTCGGTCACGCCAAAGGCATCGTAGAAGAGGTCCACGTTGCTGGCGATGCCGTTGGTGCGGAATTCGGCCGGAGAATGCGGGTCGATCTGCAGGTACTGTTCGGCCAGCTCGTCGCGGTTCTTGGTGCGCCAGATGGAGGCGTAGCTCAGGAAGAAGCGCTGCAGGCCGGTGAATCCGTCCATTTCGGGGGCGGTATCGAGCAGTGCCTTGATGGCGGCGGGGGAGCCGTCTTCTTTGGCGTCGGACTTACCTGCCGCCTTGCCGAGCGCGAATGCATACGCCTTGAGCGCGATGTTCACGCCGCCCAAATCGCCGATGTTCTCGCCGATGGTCAGCGCGCCGTTCACGTGCGGTGCCTTATCAGGCTCGTCAGCGTACTTCTCGGCCAGCTGCAGCGGCACAAAGCTGTTGTACTGGGCGATCAATGCGCCGGTACGGGCCTCGAAGTTCTTGCGATCCTCGTCGGTCCACCAGTTGTTGAGCTTGCCGTCGCCGTCGTACTGCGAACCCTGATCGTCGAAGCCATGGCCGATCTCGTGGCCGATCACTGCGCCGATGCCGCCATAATTCGCCGCATCCTCGGCCTTCGGGTCGAAGAACGGGGGCTGCAGAATCGCGGCCGGGAACACGATGACGTTCATGCTCGGCTCGTAGTAGGCGTTCACCGTCTGCGGATTCATCAGCCATTCGTCCTTGTCGACCGACTTGCCGACCTTGGCCAGCTGATAGCCGGTCTCGTACAGGTTCGCGGCCTTGGCGTTCTCGGCGGGCAGCGCATCCGCGGAAACACTCAGCGCCGAATAATCGCGCCAGTGGTTGGTGTAGCCGATCTTCGGCGTGAACTTGGAGATCTTCTCCAGAGCCTTGGCCTTGGTGTCCTCGCCCAGCCAATCGGAATTGGTGATGGACACGCGGTAGGCGTCAATCAGATTGGCGACCAGCTCTTCCATGCGGCGCTTCGAGCTTTCGGGGAAGTGCAGGCGCACGTATTCGCGGCCCACATCTTCACCACAAATGCCGTTGACCAGGCTCACCGCGCGCTTCCAACGATCGCGCTGCTTCTTGGCACCGGAGAGCACCTTGCCGTAGAAGTCAAAGTTGGTGGTGTCGAAGTCGCGAGACAGGGAGGAGGCGAAGCCCAGAATCATGTGAACACGGGCCCACAGCTTAAGGTCGGCCAGATCGGCCTCGGCCCAGAACGCATCAAGACCAGTGAGGAAGCTCGGCTCGTGCACAATGACGCGCGCGAACACAGACTTGAAATCAATCGGCTGAGCCTTGGCGGCTTCGGTGGCGTCATAAGCGGTCTGCCAAGCGTCGATCCAAGAACCGAGATCGAAGTTTTTCAGCGTGGCGGCCAGATCGGCGTAATCGGTGGGGTTGTAGGTCTTCACCGAGTCGCGCGTGGCCACATTGTCCCAATGGTTGGCGGCGATCTTGGTTTCCACGGCAAGGAAGTGGCGGGCCATGCCGAGCGCGGCTTCGCTGGGAACCGTGGCGGGAGCGTTGCTCTCGTCATCGCCGGTGTTGGACGGCAGTTCATCGCCACCGTTGGACTCGGCGGCGGGCGCGTATCCGGCGTTCACCAGCTGGGTGGCGACCATCGCCACGTATGCTTCGCGCACGGGAGCGTAGTGATCCTCGCGATAGTAGGCTTCGTCCGGCAGGCAAAGGCCGGCCTGCTCAAGGTGGGCGATGTTGCGGTCCGGGTCGCCCGGGTCGCCGTAAACGGCCAAGCCGAACAGATCGGGGCCGCCGGCTGGGTTGATCGTGCCGAGCACGCGCGTGAGTGCGGCCTTGTCGATGGCGGAATCGATGAGGTCAAGCTCGTCGCGGATTGGGTCAAGCCCGGCGGCCTCTATGGCGTCGGTGTTGAGGAATGAGCGGTACAGGGCCTCAGACTTGACAGCCGGGCAGTCGTCGGCGTCGAGGATGTCGCGTACTTGGTTTTCGGCGTCTTCGGCAAGCTTGTCGAAGGAGCCGTAGCGCGAACGATCGTCGGGCAATCGGTAGGTGTCGATCCATGGGCCATTCACGTAGCGGAACAGGTCGTTGGTCGGCTTGATGACGGAGGAGAACGATGCCGGGTCGATGCCCGACGTCAGCGTTTCGGTTTCGTTGGTCATGGCCCTAAGCCTAATCGCGGCGGGGGAGAAGCGTTGATGGTGCAGATATTGCGTTATGGGCATTGCGCTGTCAGTGAACTAGACAGATTGCCTAATTGTGGTGATGGTTCAAATTAGACAACTTGTCTATCATAGTATGTGGAATCTGAACATGGACCTTGAGCTAAGGAGTTACGATGAGCAATCCGAACGAGGACCAGTGGAATGGCCAGACGGGCCAGCCCAACCAGAGCCAGCCGAACCAGCCGAATCCGGCGGGTCAACCGGGCCAACCGCAGTATGGTGCGTATGACAGCAATCATGGCGGCCAATATCCTCCGCAAGGTGCGCCGGGAGCGCAAGACACTCAGAATCAGCATGCGCAGAACGGCCAGCCACAAGGCGAACCGAACCAGAACCCGTACTACGGCCCGTACGCCTACAATCCGAACTATGGCCCGAACGGCCAGCCGGCATGGGGGCCGGACGGTCGGCGGTATCAGGCGGACGGCCAATCGAATAGCCAAGCGGACGGGCAGCCGAATGGTCCATGGGGCGATCAAAGTCAACCCGGCTGGCAGCAGACCAACTGGTATGTCGGCAATTTCAGTCCATTCCGCCTGATCGAGGAATGGCTGCCGGAAAAAGCCAAGACCAAGATTCGCATCATTTACGGCGTGGTGGGCGTGGCCGCCATCGCCTTGGGCGCTGCGCTGTTGCTGGTGCCGAACAAGACGCTGGCTTTGGCCGCATTGTTGCTCGGCGTGTATTTCGTGATTTCCGGCGTGGTGCGCATCGTCAGCGCTCTCGTGGAGCCGGGTCTGCCGGGCGGCTGGCGTGTGCTGGACGTGTTCGTCGGCATTCTGCTGACCTTTGGCGGCGTGGTGGTTGTGCGCAACTACGGCATGACCGGTCAGACGCTGGCATTACTCATTACTTTGATGGTCGGTTTCGGATGGATTATGGAAGGCGTGCTGTCGCTGGTTGAATCGTGGCGTATCCCGCATTCCGGCTGGGCCATCGCCTATGCCATCATCTCGATTATCGCCGGCTTCGTGGTGCTGATGAGCCCGCTGAGCTCCGCCGTATTCATGATTATCTTCGGCGGATGCGCCATGGTGGTGATGGGGATTACTTCAGTGATTCGCGCGTTCACTTTCGGCAAGCGTCGCAAGTAATCTCACGCTTCATGCAACCAGTCCCCAGACAATCAATCCAAAGCGCCCGTGCAGGCTATGTGCTGCCGGGCGCTTTTTCGGCCTTGGCCATTAATGGGCTGCGAGTGGATTTCAGGTAGGCTTCTGGCGGTTGACCTCGGGCTGGTCTAGAGTTGAGAACAAGTCTCAACAAGGTAGAAAGAATCTCATGATCGAACTGAAAACCCCTCGTGAAATCGAGGAAATGAAGCCGGCTGGTCGTTTTGTCGGCGGCATTCTGAAGGAACTGCAGGAGACCACCAAAGTTGGTACCAACCTGCTCGAAATCGACGAGTTCGTCCACAAGAAGATCGTGGACCGCAAGGGCGCCGAATCCTGCTATGTTGACTACGCTCCTGACTTCGGCACCGGCCCGTTCGCCCACTACATCTGCACCTCCGTCAACGACGCCGTGCTGCACGGCGTGCCGTACGACTACAGCCTGAAGGACGGCGACCTCGTCTCCCCTCGATCTCGCCATCTCTGTGGACGGCTGGGTGGCCGATTCCGCCGTCAGCTTCGTGGTCGGCAAAGACCCGGACCCCGAAGACCTGCGCATCATCAAGTGCACTGAGGAAGCGCTCGCCGCCGCCATCGACGTGGCCAAGCCCGGCAACCGTCTCGGCGACATCTCCAACACCATCGGCGACGTCGCGCGCGAATACGGCTACCCGATCAACCTCGAGTTCGGCGGTCACGGCGTGGGCCACATCATGCACGGCGACCCGCACGTGCCGAACGACGGCCGCGCCCACCACGGCTACAAGCTGCGCGAAGGCCTGGTCATCGCCATCGAACCGTGGTTCCTCAAGACCACCGACGAGATCTTCCAGGATCCGAAGGACGGCTGGACCCTGCGTGCCTCCGACGGCTCGCGCGGCGCCCACTCCGAGCACACCATCGCCATCACCGAGAACGGCCCGATCGTCTTCACCGATCGCACCAACCTCTGATCGGCGTTTGGCGTATGGTAGGTGCCTGATTGGCCTGTGATGGGCGATCAGCGTCTCATTAGCCGTCCGTCTGTTCGCGGTTTTCCCGCGAATTCGAGACGTAACAAGCCGAAGTGCGTTTGCTTTGATAGCATGAGCGCACTTCGGCTTTCGTGTATCGACCGGCATTCGCCAGCGGTAACACAGAAGACATAGAGTACCGAACACTAGTGTTCGCGAACGCGTGAACGTTAATGTTTGGGGTAAGTGGTTCATGAAGAGGAAGGTGCGCGAATGGCAACGGCACAACTTGATGTCGATTCGAACAAGTTCAACCTGCCCGTGGTTAAGGCTAGTGCAGGGCCGGATGGCATCGTCGTTTCCAAACTGCGCAACGATGGCTGGGTAACGCTTGATCCCGGATTCCTCACCACCGCGCAGTGCGAATCGAAAATCACCTACATCGACGGCAAGCATTCGATTTTGCGCTACTGCGGTTACCCCATCGAGCAACTGTGCGAGAACTCCGATTTTCTGGAGGTGGCGTGGCTGCTGCGCCACGGCGAGCTGCCGAGCTGGGCTGAGTATGAGCAGTTCTGTGCGGACATCAATCACAAGACGATGGTTGCCGCGCTCCGCTCACCCGATGAGCGTGCTTGCCTCCGCCATCAATGCGCTGGCCACGTTCTACCCGGACACCACCGATATTTCTGACAACGACCAGCTTGATGAGGCCGCCAAGATCATCATGGCCAAGGCCCGTACGATTGTGTCGTACATCTTCCGCCGTCGTCGCGATGAGCCGATGCTGTACCCCGATTACGCGCGCGGCTATGTGGACGACTTCCTGCGCATGTGCTTCGCTGTGCCGTACGAGCCGTTTGAATCCGACCCGCTGTATGTGCATGCTTTGGGTCGTTTGTTGATTATTCATGCCGACCATGAGCAGAACTGCTCGACCTCGGTGGTGCGTATCGCCGGTTCCGCCCACGCCAACCTGTATTCGGCGGTGGCCGCTGGCGTCAATGCGCTGTCTGGTCCGTTGCATGGTGGTGCGAATGAGGCCGTACTGCGCCAATTGAAGGCGATTCGTGATTCCGGCAAGTCTGTGGCCGAGTTCGTGCGTGATGCCAAGGAGAATGGCCAGAAGATTTCCGGCCTTGGCCACCGTGTATACAAGTCGTATGATCCGCGCGCGGCGATTGCCAGGAAGTATCTGGAAAAGATCATGGAGCGCGAAGATACGCAGAAGCTGCCGTCTGACGAGCGCGCGCTGTTCGCCGTGGCCACCGAGCTTGAAGATATTGCGCTGAATGACGAATATTTCGTATCGCGCAACCTGTATCCGAACGTCGACTTCTACACGGGCTTGATTTATCGGGCGATCGGCTTCGATCCGGCCATGTTCACCACGCTGTTCGCGCTGGGCCGCATTCCCGGTTGGATTGCGCAGTACCGTGAGATGTTGGCCGACCCGAATACCAAGATCGGCCGCCCACGCCAGGTTTACACCGGTCCGGTCGAGCGCGATTTCGTGCCGATGGACGAGCGGTGATTGTTGGTTTGAGAAAGCGCTTCGCTGGAGATTCCAGTGAGGCGCTTTCTATATGTACAGCGCAAAACCAGCTATGCTGCGACGGCTGCATAAGAACTAGCAGGGCTAGTTCTGAAATTGAAATAATGTGTGCGGTATCGAGGCGCACCGAGGGAAGGCGTACGAAGGTACGTCGACCGAGGGGCAACGAAGATAACGCTCCATTATTTCAATTTCAGTTCTTGTGCAGCTTGGCGTTGAGCTCAATTCCCACCTTGCGGTAGCGGGCTTCGATGCGGCCGTTCACCGAGTTGCGGATAAACAGAATGTTGTCTTTGCCGGAGAGCTCAGCACCCTTGACCACTTCCAGCGGTTCGCCAGCGGCGGCCTTGGCCTTGTCCCAGATGGTGATCTTAGTGCCGGCGGTGATGTACAGACCGGCTTCGACGGTGCAGTTATCGCCCAGAGAGATGCCGATACCGGCGTTGGCGCCGAGCAGCGAGTGCTCGCCGATGGAATTGCGCAGCTTGCCGCCACCGGACAAGGTGCCCATGATGGAGGCACCGCCGCCGATGTCGGAACCGTCACCCACGACCACGCCTTGCGAAACACGGCCTTCGACCATGGAGACGCCGAGCGTGCCGGCATTGAAGTTCACGAATCCGGCGTGCATCACGGTGGTGCCGGAAGACAAGTAAGCGCCGAGGCGCACGCGGTCGGCGTCGCCGAGGCGCACGCCGGTGGGCACTACGTAATCGATCATGCGCGGGAACTTATCCACACCGAACACGTTGACAGTGGCGGCAGGAGCTGCAGCAGGCAGTCCGCCCTGGGAGGCGAAAGCGAGAGCGGCTTCGGTGGAGGCGCGTTCGACGTCGGCCTTGCGCAGCGTGAAGTCTTCAACGGCGAAGGGGCCGTAGTTGGTCCACACCACCACATTGGCGAGCTGGGCGAAGATGCCGTCGAGGTTCAGCGTGTTCGGCTTGGCCATGCGCATGCTCATCAAATGGAGCTTCAGGTAAGCGTCCGCGGCATTACTGATCGGCTCGTCCAACTGGCTGACGACGAATACCGGCACGCGGCGAATGCCACGGGCGTCGGCCTCATCGTGAGCCAAAGTACCGAAATTGTGGTTCGGGCGATCGGACTCGGCCGGTGCCTCACCGAGATTCAGTTCGGGGTACCAGACGTCCAGGGTGGTGCCGGCGGCGTCTACGCTGGCCAGACCCCAGCCCCATGCGGTACGCTCTTCGCTCATAGTTGCTCCTTATTGTTGTACGCGCTAGTGCACGCTTGTGGACGCGCGATGCGATTAATGATTCCCACCTTAGCCTTATGTGCGCCTAGGTGAGGGACGATGCCCGCGAAATGGCTTGAAATCGTATTTCCCGGTAAAAAATTACCGAGTGTGATTGGCGATGGGATGATAGGTTCTCCGGTGAAATTCGCTGGTGAACAACTCGACAAGGAGGTGTGCGATGTGATGTTGCATCATTCGGGAGCATAGGCTGTGGCCATGCGACGCCCGGCATCATAGAGTTTGCGCTTGAGCGAATCGGGCTCAAGAATCACTACGCGGCCATCCCAGGAATACTGCAATGCCCACCAGAACACAGCGCGTTCGGGAGCATCGACGATGACTTCGAACTGTGTGCCGTCCGGTGAATGTTTGATTTGAGGGTCGTCGAACCATTCGAACACGTTGTTGAGCATGGATTCGTCTCGTACGGCCATGCGGATGCGAATCGGGGCATCGGCTACGGGGTATGGACGGTGGCGCATGAAGTTCACTGCGTCAAAATCAGCTGGTGCTGGTTTTTCCAGTGGCACTGTGCCGTTCCTGCCTTTGGCGCTGACGTTGGCGATTCGGTTGACCACGAAAATGCGGAGGTTGTCTTCGCCATGCAGGTGGCAGATGAGGTAATAGCGTCCGTTCTTGTACACCATCTGGTAAGGGTCGGCGGTGTAGGTAATTCGGCCTGCACCCGTACGGCTTTTATGCGGTATCAAGGTGCCATCCGGTCCGTAATCACGGTATTGGAAGGTTACGCCGTGGCCTTCTTCGATGGCTTGATTCAGCTGGTCGATAGTGGATAGGAACTCACCGTTGATATGCGTGTAGGTGGCCACATGGTCCAGGTAGCCTACTGCCTGCCCGGCGGCGCCTGCGAGCTCGCGGATTTTACCGATGAGGTCGTCCATGGTGTCGAGGCTGATGCGAGATAGGGTAAGACTGTCTAGTAGCAGTCGCATTTCGGCAGTGGACAGGAATGCATCAAGATACCAGCCGGGTTGTGGATTCTTGCATTCGATGCCGGCAAGGTCGCTTTCGGTGAGATGCCCGATATGTCTGCCGAGAAATTCCGTGGAGGTCAGCTTTTTTGAGCTGGTTTCGTATGGTCTTCTCGGTCGGCAGCTCGCTTGGATCTTCCAGCTGGTGTTTACGGGCAAGCTCATCGAGTATTTGCCGCACGGTCAGGCCATGCCCAAAGTAACTGTGACGCCACAGCACCGCGAAGATTTCGAGGGTGGTGTTCCCTGCATAGGATTTGCGTTGCGCCGGCTTGTCTGCATCCATACATTAAGGCTACCGTGCGCTTCGTCTAGGATGGAAACGTTGGGTTGAAATACATTCGCTGGAAAGGAGGCTCGCCCATGAGCAAAGGGTATGGTGTGTTTGGCCATGTTCCCGATAATGCGGATGACGATGGCCTCCTGCCTTATGAGGATGATGATTCCGGCGTTTCCTGGGGCCATGCGTTGCGTCGTCGCAATCCTTGGAAAAGAGGAGACGACGAAGATGCCGATTACGACGACGGTCGGTATGACATAGATGACACTGATGACACTAATGGGGGCAGGGGCATCTATGCCGGTAAAAAGCGGCGGAGTAGGCGGCATTTCTGGTGAGACGGGTGGAATACTTGGTAGCTCAGGCGCGGCCGGCAGCAGAGACGTAACGTTTGGTGGAACGGACAGTTTGTCCGCCGCCGATGCGGTGATGCCCTATCGTTTCAGGCAAGGACGTTCCGTATGGTTCGACGATGAGGACGAAGGCCATTTCGCCGGGTCTGCGAAGCGTGCCGAAGCCCATGCCGTCCCTATCCTTGCGTTACGCAACGATGTGGAATCGTCATCGTCGAATGCCGTGCTCGCTCGTGCCCGTAGCATTGCGCGCAAAGCGGCCACCATGGTTATCAATCCGGTATACAGCGAAAATCATCGAACCGGGTATGCCGAGCTTGACGGTATTCTACGTGGCACCACCAGCCCATCGAGTAGGTATCGTACCAGCGTGCAATTCGACCTCGATACGGGAGAAGCCGTCGGTGGCAAGTGCTCATGCCCGGCTTACGGCCGTGGCTATGGCATGTGCAAGCACATGATTGCGCTCGCCTTCATATTCTGCGATGATCCGCAGCGTTTTGAAGGCTACCGTGCCGGGGCCGCACGACCGTCTCCGGACGCTGATTGACTATATGGAGCACGCCGATAGGCAAGACGCTCAAGCCAAAATTCGTCGTCGCAATGCGGTTATGCGTCGGTTTGATGCCACGCAAGGGAAAAACGGTGCAAATGCTCGGCGTACAAAAAGCGGATACGGCTCTCGTGCCGGCACCCGAGGCGGCGGGTATCAGGGTGACAGCGAGACTGTGGGCTTGGGGCAGGTGCAGCTTGTCCCGATATTGAGTTTCATCGACGGCGTGTGGGCGTGGAGTTCAAGATCGGCTCGGCTTCCAATGGGTCCAGCTATGTGCTGAAATCGATTCCGCAATTTGTGCTTGCCATGGCGAACGGCGACTATGCGGATTATGGGCAGAAGCTTGCCTTTATTCATACGCCGGATATGCTCGATGATGATTCGCGCCCCTGCTGGACGTCCTTGATGATGCGATGGCCGTGCGTCGTGCGGCCGAGCAGCAGGACAGGTATTACGGGCATATCGCCATCGACCGTCATCTGACGCTTTCAGCACCGGAAGTGGCCCGGTTGCTGTCCGTACGTGAGGGCAGAGGCGTACAGCTCGTGCTGAACACATGGTTCTCCGGGCAGCCTGCATCGGTGCCAGTTGATGGTGGCGAGCCAGATTTTTTCTCATGCGCATTGCGCGGCGTGATTTCAATACGTATGGTCCGGATGCCGGATACCTGCTTACCGGAGTGCCAGCGGTGGAAACCGTGATTGACGGCGGCAAGAATGTATGGCTGTTGCTCGCCTCCACTAATCCGGCCGGTGCGGTATCCGCCATGGTGGCGGGCTCTCAGCGTAAAAGCGCAGCAGGATGCCGATTCGTCCGTTGCCCGAAACGATTGATTCCGTTGCGAGGACTATTGGGAGACCTGTTTGAACCCGATGGCGAGGGGCAGGTCATTGCCGGCGATGACATCGCTCTATTCGCACGCACGCTATTGCCTCAGCTGGTTGGTGCTGGACTGTTGGAGGCCAGTGAGATTCCTCGCGAGCTGGCTGAATTAAGTCCTACGGAATGCAGCCTCCAGTTTTATCTGGATCGTGATGAGCATGGTGTGCAATGCGAGGTCAAGGCACGCTACGGCGATGCCATTGTCCCGTTGCTACCCGATGGCCCGACGGTGCATGCTGAGGGCGAGCGTTCCATCCCCTTGTCTCGGGGCGTGATTGGGCGTGATTTCGACGCTGAGCATCTTGCGATTGATGTAGTGCGTGAATTCTTTACCATGCCTGACCAGCGCAAGCGCGTTGCGGCCGCCACTCATCAGACGGTGAATGGGTTCCGAACGCCGGCCGCGCGAAAGGCCACCAAAAAAATTCGTGTCTGATGCGGCCACTATCGATCGCGATGACACCACGCAGATCGTTCGTCTCTTTGACGAGGGATTGCCGGCACTAAAGGAAGTGGGGAGGTCTTCACCACACCGGCTTTTGACCGGCTGATCGCGCCCAAGCCACCAAGCGTCAAAGTCGGATTGTCCATCAAAGGCAACTTGGTGGAGATATCACCCCTCGCTGATGAAGTGCCGCCGGACGAAGTGGGTGCCTTGCTATCTTCGTACCGTCGGCGTCAACGATTCCATCAGTTGAAGGACGGAACGCTTGTCAAACTCAGCGGCGCGAATCTCAGCACGTTGGACCGATTGGCCAGCGACCTCGATCTGAGCGAGCAGCAGCTCAACTCCGGGCTGATCGAGTTGCCGGGCGGTCGAGCATTCCTACTGGATGGTGAGCTGCCGGATGACGGCTCCGATGTAGTCAAGGACGCTTCGTTCACCGAATACATCGACGATCTCAAGATCATCGACCCTAAGTCGTATGAAGTGCCGGATAGTCTCAAGCATATTCTGCGCCCTTATCAGGTCGAAGGCTTCCAATGGCTGAACACGTTGTGTGACAAGGGTTTTGGCGGCATTCTGGCCGATGAGATGGGCTTGGGTAAATCCGTGCAGCTTATCGCGTTGCTCCTGTCTCGATATCAGCGGAATACCGGCGAGATGGGCAACGGCAGCCTTGGCCCATCGCTGATCGTGTGCCCGGCGTCCTTGGTGTACAACTGGGGTGCCGAATTCACCAAGTTCGCCCCGAGCTTCAATGCCGTGGTGGTGGCCGGTACCAAAGCCGAGCGCCGTACCGCCATCGGCCGTGCGTTCCGGGCGGATGAACCCACCGTGCTCATCACCTCATACGACCTGCTGCGCCGAGATGTCGATGATTACACCGCCAATGAGCAACGTTTCAATGTCATGGCATTGGATGAAGCCCAGTACATCAAGAATCACACCACGAAAATAGCCAAAGCGGTCAAGGCCGTGGCCGCCGACCATCGTTTCGCCTTGACTGGCACGCCGATCGAAAACCGACTCTCCGAACTATGGAGCATTTTCGACTTCCTGATGCCGGGGCTGCTCGGCTCATATAAGCGATTCCATGAGCGTTATGAGTTGCCCATCTCCAATGCCCGGGCCGCGGATGGCAGCACGGCTGAAGGTCGGGCCGCCGCACAAGTCAATCCTGAGGCCGCTCGGGTATCTCGCCAATTGCAGTCGTTGGTGGGCGTGTTCATCAAGCGCAGGCTGAAGTCCCAGGTGTTGACCGATTTGCCGGACAAGCTAGAGACCACGCTGACCGTGCGGCTTGCCGGCGAACAGCGCAAACTGTATGCGGCTCACGAGCAGCGGCTCAGAATGCAGCTCGAACACAGCGAAGAAGCCGATTTCAACACGTCGAAGATTCGCATTCTCGCCGAGTTGACCAAGTTGCGCCAGATCTGCTGCGACCCGAGGCTGCTGTACGCCGATGCCAAGGATCAATCGGCCAAGCTTGCCGCCATCACCGAACTGGTGGAAACCTGTGTGAACGAAGGCAAGAAGGCGCTGATCTTCTCCCAGTTCACCAGCTTCCTTGATCGATCGCCGAACGTTTCGACGCGCAAGGCCTGCGCTACTACACCATCACCGGCTCCACGCCCAAGAAGAAGCGTCTCGAACTCGTCGACCAGTTCAATGCGGACGATACGCCTGCCTTCCTGATTTCCCTGAAGGCCGGCAACACCGGACTGAACCTGACCGGTGCCAGCGTGGTCATCCACGCCGACCCATGGTGGAACGCCGCCGCATCAGGATCAAGCCACCGACCGAGCACATCGTATCGGCCAGACCGAAGACGTCAACGTGTATCAGGTGGTGGCCAAAGACACCATCGAAGAACGTATCTTGGAGCTTCAGCATACTAAGAGCGAGCTCGCCCGCCAGTTCACCGACGCTTCCTTGCTTGCCGACGAAGCCGGCACCGGCGCCAGCGCCCTCACCGAAGCCCCCCGCCTCCATCGCCACCCTCACCAAGGACGATCTCCTCAATCTGCTGGGATGAGAAGATTCTGCTCGGTGCTCTTGAGCTTGGGGATGGAAACAGTCTGGGCTTTGTGGACCCGTTCGCTAAGCCGAGACCGGAGTCGATAGCGGTGTGGCATGGTTCGTGCGTGGGGAGCGTGATTCAGTTGTTGGCTGAGGTGATTCGGACGCTGTCGTTTTGTGCTTTGTTTTGCCGTTGACCAATTGAAATGCTCGTTGGTAGGGAGACCCCAATAAAGCTCCGATTTGTCGATACGTGAGTCCCTCGTTGCGTAGGGCCTGTGCGGCGAGTCGGGATTCGGCAGCCGCTTGTGCGTTGGCTTTTTTGCTATTTCGCGCTGCCGGAACATTTCTGTTACGTGTTGTTTGGCTTGTTTCGGCAACACAAACGTCACCTTGAGCTCCGGATTGTCGTCGTCGTTCATGACAGTGATGAGATCTTTAGCCATTGGCTCGATATCGTCAAGTCCTTTGGCCTGGGTCGACCGTTCGATAGCTGGTACCTGAACGTACCAATATCGGTCATCGGGTTGCACAAGCACGTCATAGTTGCTCATTGCCACCACCCCTTTCCGAGTTTCTGCTCGCTCTCGTTGATGATATCCAGCGTGGTTCGTTCTGAGACTTCATTATGGCGGGGGATGGGTATCCTCAACCCGTCCAGGCAGTAAACCTCATGTCTGCTGCCTTGCCGTAACAAATAGAAATCGAGCCCTCGCTGCTTTGCCGCTTGCCGAAGTTTCTTGATGATGAGTTTTCTTCGTGTCATCATAACTCTCAATCCCGCACTAGACAAAATGCGTATGTCGAATTGCCGGGTGGGAGTTGTGGGTAAACGTAGAGATGTTCATTGGTCCTTCTTTCTGTTGTCTGACGCGTCGTTGCGTGCGGGTGCATTTGACGGTATGGGATGAGGTCTCTGATTGGCAAGCTGAACGGGGGGTATGTGGTTCTAGCTTCCGAGTTATCCACATTGATAAGGTGCTTTTTTAAAGTGACTTTCCCGTGTTGGTCGTGGATGCTGCGAGCAAGGCAAGAACGGTTGATCACGTCGCGATGCGTGTGGGTGAATGGTGAAAGTGTTTTTCGATATTTTTATATCGATATTCGATATATTATGATGGTGGCATACGGTGCTGTGCAGGTTCCTCCATTGATATTGATATTGGATTAAGGAGCATAGCCATGAACGCTGGTATCGCATTCATTTCTCGTAAATCTCGCAAAACAGACGTCGCTTGGCGCTATGCCATTGCCGTGGTGCTTGTCGTGTGTTGTATTGGGCTCGCATATGTGGAGATTGTTGTGGCGCAGTGGTTTATCAATGAGGTGGTGTCTATGTTTCCGGAGACCACGTTGCTTAAAGAACCGTCCATGTTCTGGGAATGGGCGATTCTGCTCGCCGTTCAGGCGACTTTGCTGTGCACGGCGGCGCTACAGCACCTGCTCCATGCCGATGTGATATGGAGTGAGTCCCATGTGTTCGTAGAAGGCTTGGGCTTTGGGGTTGCAGGCCCAGACGTTGAGCGTTACGTTGTGGCAGCCGGATTGACGGGCGAAGTCGAGCACGTAGCGATACAAGGTGGAGCCTACATGGTGGCCGCGGGACCGCTCGTCAACGCATAGATCATCGATGTACAGGGTTTTGATATCGGTCAGGATATTGCTGTTGAGGTGCTGCTGGAACACGCAGAATGCGTAGCCAAGCACTTGGTCGGTGGCGGGGGGAGTCGGCGTTATGTTCGGCGTCATTGCCGTCATTGGCAGATGGCGCAACCGCCACGAACACAGGGGTCTGATCGTTGGTCAGAATCGCCTTCAATTCCTCGTCCGTGTATTTCTTGACACCGCCTTTGAACAGATCCGGTCGGCCGGCATGATGCACTTCGAGCACCTGCCGCAGCAGTTCGTCGATCTGGGGAATATCGGCCGCCGTGGCCCTACGAATCGTCATGTCATCCATTGAACTCAGTCTAATCGGGCAGTCTCGACCGGCAGATGATTGTTGCCCGCGATAAGAGACACGGACGGGCAAGATGGGGATCGTTCGTTCAGGCTCTCATTCTCGCCGCAACGTCACGGTAGTCTGGAGTGCGTGAATCGCAAGAAACAGCCAGTGGAGAAGTATGAGCGGGGTACCCGTTCGTACACGATGTCGCATATTCGTGGCAAAGACACCAAAATTGAGGTACTGGTACGCAGCTACCTGTTTCGCAAGGGGTTGCGATTCCGCAAGAACGACAAGCGTTACCCCGGACACCCGGATGTAGTACTGCCGAAATACCACGCCATCGTGTTTGTCAACGGCTGTTTCTGGCACATGCATGAAGGATGTTCCAAACATTCGATGCCGAAATCGAACGTGGAATTCTGGCAGGCGAAACTACTACGCAATCACAATCGAGACATCGCGCAGCGAGCCGAACTGGAGGCCGCTGGCTGGCGTGTAATTACCGTATGGGAGTGCGAATTAACGAAAGCCGTGCGCGACGAACGCCTCGTACGGCTGTATGAGCAGATTGTTGAAGGAGATGCAGATTCAGCGGAATAATTTCAGCTCCCCTCTGGAGGGGAGCTGAAATCAGGATTCAAACGGGAACTTCAGGCCCCAACGGTCACGAATCGCATCCATCAGCTCCATGATGCGGATGGTGTCGGCGTGCGGCATCGCCTCGCATTCGATCTTGCCGTCCAGCAGCGCGTTGGCCGCATCGGCCACCTCATACTCATAACCGGTCAACTGCGGCGGCACCGCAATGCTGCGCACGGGCTTGTGGGCGTTGTCATAGATGTCGATGGACTCGGGATTGTTGATATTGGTGACCACCAGATAACCCTCGGTGCCCCACACATAGCCGCCGCGGTCGGAGGAAACCAGCATCGAACTGGTGGACACGGCCATCGTGCCGTCGCTGTAATACAACGTGGTGGAATTCTGCGCATCCACACCGGTTTCGGCGGGCACCATCGACGTATCGAAATGATCAAGTGTACGGCCATGGTCGGCGCCGACCGCCATATCCAGGAAGTTCAGCGGATACACGCCCACATCGAGCAGCGCGCCACCGGCACAGGCCGGATCGGTCATACGTGCCTTGCCGGACACCGGATAGCACAGGTTGGCGCTCGCCGCTTTCACCTCGCCGATCTCGCCGGACTCGATAACTTCGTTGATGAGCTTGCGGCTGGGCATGTAGCGCGTCCAGATGGCCTCCGTGCACAGCATGCCGGTTTCCTCGGCCACGGCCAGCGCCTCACGTGCCTGCCCGGCGTTCGCGGTGAACGACTTCTCCACCAGCACGTTCTTGCCGGCTTTCATACACAGGATCGCCTGTTCGGCGTGCAGACTGTGCGGGGTGGCGATATACACCAGATCCACATCCGGGTCCGCCACCAACTCCTCATACGATCCATAAGCCTTGTCAAAATGCCATTGGTCGGCAAAAGCCTGCGCGCGCGTAATATCACGGGCCGCTACCGCATACGGGTGAATCCATGAGGAATACAGTGAATCTTCAGCCATCTGGGTCAGGGTGCCGGCCATGGTGTGAGCTATGCGGCCCGCACCCAGAATCGCGACGTTGATTTTTTCGCCGCTGGCCTCGAACTCGGCGCGCTTGCCATTGAATCGACTCATTATTCCTCCTTGAATGCGGGTTGGTACACTCAATCGACCTACAGTGATTATAGAAGAAGAAACCTTGTCCCGTGAGGCGGATAGAACCGAAATATGGAAAACGAAGCAGCGCAGCAGCCCCAATCTCCGGCCGCGTCTCCAGTCATGTCCCGCCGAGCGCGTGAGGCCAATCCCTTCCGTGCCATGGTATTCGGCGAACAAGCAGACAAGATGATCGCCCAAGGTACCAGCGTCATCAAATTAAGCCTTGGCGAGCCCGATTTCGGGCGCGCCGCCCGCCGTACGCGACGCCATGCGCGAACAGTACGACGGCCGCGCCCTGCCGTACACCGCCGCCATGGGCCTACCTGAACTGCGTCAGGCCATCGCCGACTTCTACCGCGAGCGTCATGACCTTGACATCGACCCCAAGCGTATCTGCGTGACCGCCGGCGGTTCGGCCGCTCTGCTGTTGGCCACCGCGCTGACCGTGGACCCCGGTGACGATGTGATTGTGGCCGACCCCTCCTACCCATGCAACCGCGAACTTGTGCGGTCGTTTGAAGGCCGGGTCATCGATGTGCCGACCTCGGCCGCCACCCGCTTCCACCTGACCGCCGACCTGTGCAGCCAGTACTGGACGAGCAAGACCAAGGCCGTAATGATCACGTCGCCGTCCAACCCCACCGGCACCACCATCGACTTCAACGTATTGGACGAGGTGTGCAAGTTGGCCGCCAGCCGCGGCGCATGGCGCATCGTGGACGAAACCTACCTTGATTTGGCTGACCGGGAGCCGGACGGTACCGAAGTCAAGTCCGTACTGGCCTGCGACCCCGATGCCATCGTATGCAACAGCTTCTCCAAGTTCTTCGGCATGACCGGCTGGCGCCTCGGCTGGGCGATTCTGCCGGACGAGCCCACCGTGCTGGAAGCGGTTGACGATCTGGCCACCAACTACTACCTGTGCGCCCACACGCCCACGCAACATGCGGCGCTCGCCTGCTTCACGCCGGAAAGCTTGGCGGAATGCGAAGCTCGTCGTCAGGAATTGCTGGCCCGTCGCCGCATTGTGATTGACGGGCTCAAGCGCATCGGTTTGCCGGTTGAGGTGGAGCCGAATGGCGCGTTCTACGCCTACTTCGACATCTCCCGCACTGGTCTGGATGCCTGGACGTTCTGCGAACGCGCGCTGGATGAAGCCCATGTGGCTCTGACTCCTGGCCGCGACTTCGGCGCGGCCACGGCGGATACGCATGTGCGCCTGAGCTATGCCGCCTCACGTGAGGCCCTGACCGAGGGGCTGGAACGTCTCGGAACGTTCGTCGAATCGCTGTGAACGGCGCGGCAGCCGGTGTGATTGTTGTACAGTAGTCGAGTTTGTGTGATGTTCGGCTGGCCTCACGGTGTTGGTTGCCGGCCGAACGACTCGCCATGGTGGCGCACGGCTGGCTGATTGCGATGGTCGGCCCGTTGTTCGGCCATCACGGGTTAGGTAAGGTCAGGAATAGGAATCATGGTCAATCTGCGTTCGCATACCACGCGACTTGGTGTGCTTGATATCGGTTCGAACACTATCCACATGCTTATCGTCGACGCCGCCCCCGGCGCTCGCCCTGACCCCGAGGCCAGCACCAAATCCACAGTGCGCCTGATGAAGTATTTAAAGGACGACGGCTCAATCAAGAAGTCCGGCATCGAGGCGATTCTGGAAGCCGTGTCCCAGTGCATGCGGCTGGCCGAGGAATACGAAATCACCCAGCTGCTGGTTATGGCCACCTCCGCCCTGCGCGAGGCGCCGAACGGCAACAAAGTGATTCACAAGATCGAGGAACTGATTGGTCAGGGCGTCACTGTGCTGTCTGGCACGGATGAGGCTCGCCTGACCTTCCTGGCCGCCCGCCGTTGGTATGGTTGGGATGCCGGCCGACTGCTGGTGCTGGACATCGGCGGCGGTTCGCTCGAAGTGGCGATGGGCTCCGACGAAGAGCCGACCGTAGCGCTTTCCGCCCCGGCTGGCGCGGGCCGCGTCACCACTGAATTTCTGCCTTCCGGCATGGCCACGCCCGACGAGTTGGAAGACGTGCGTAAGAACGTGCGCAAGATTCTGGAGCCGATGGTCAAGGTTTTCCCGCAATCCAAGCACCCGAATCATGCAGTTGGCACCTCCAAGACCTTCCGCTCGCTGGCTCGCCTGTGCGGTGCGGTGATGCGTGCGCCGGGCCGCGAAGATTCATGGATTATGACTCGTGAGCAGTTGGAAGACTGGATTCCTCGTTTGGCGGCGATCGCGCCTGAGCAGCGCGTGGCTTTGCCCGGCATCACGCCTGAACGCACGATGCAGATTGTGGGCGGCGGCGTGGTGGCCGACGAGATCATGAAGGCCCTGAATATTCAGGAAGTCGAGATCGCCCGTGGGCGCTGCGTGAAGGCGCGATTTTGCGCTGGCTCGACCAATTCGGCCGCACCCGCCTCGGTTTCTAGTCCTATTGAGGGGAATCACCCAACCGCCACGGTAGCCAACAATGCCGCATGATCAGAGCCCTCGACTTTGACCACCTTGCATTGTCCGGCCTTCATGCCTGATCAAGCACCACGTGGTCAATACCGGCGAACATTGGCACAGCCGCACGGTTCGTGGGCCATGAGAACGTAAACCCATGTCCGGATTCACGTGCGGCATCCACGAACCGGTCGCCAAGAAAATCACGGAATGGCGTGTGATCGTAAGTGGCGTTGAAATCGCCCATGAAAAAAAATATACCGTGTATCCGTATGCTCGCGCATCAGACCCAACTCATCCAGCGATCGCTTCCACTGCCGCCAGTAGCCGGGTACGGGAGCGGTGGTGTGCACGGATACGAATCGAATCTGCTGGCCACCCATATCCACCGTGCCGCCGGGCATGAATGAGGCGCTGGAATTCACGTCATCGTCGGTCGGATCGGCAAGTGGCGTGGCCGACCAGAGGCCGTTACCGAATACGCCGTCAGACGATGAGACCTGCGCATACGGCAGATAATGCTCAATACCAGCCTCATTGAGTTTTTGACGAAATCCTCGGTGGTCTCCTGCAAAGCAAGCACTTCGACGCGCTGATCGCGAACCAGCTCGACGATGGCTTGCGGGTCGGCCTGCCCCTTATACACATTGAAGGTCATGACGCGCGCGTAGGCATCGCTGGTGTTGGGGGAGGCTGCGGCCACGGCGTTCTGCGCGGCTTGGGGGAGTGGATCGGTCGAGTAGAAGAACGGATATTGCCAATAGCAATTGCATGCGATTGCGGCGATGGCGATTAGTGCGGCAAGGATACGCCGCGACACGATGGCCAACAGCAGGGCAATCAAGCCAAGCAACGTGAACCATGGCGTTGCCGATACCACAATCGGCGCAAATGGCAGTTCCTGTAAATCGGCAGGCAGCGCGCGGGCGGCAGCGCCGGCAAGGGCAAGAAGCGCGAACATCGTGGCGAGAAAACCAAGCAGACGATGCCGTTTGTGTGGCTTCACGGCAGACTTGGATACTGGGCGTGCCGTGGCTCTGGCAGAGCGTGGCTTGGCAGCGGCGCGAGCTCGTACGCTTGCGCCTGTGGTAGTACTCCGTGCCTTTGCCATGCTGCCCTTTCCTCCGGCTTGTTTACTGTTACTTTGCTTTTCGTGCGATTTGCCACTGTACCGTGTACGGCTTGTCTTTCAGTGTCTTTTCGCCGTGCGCAAAGAGCAGTTCGCACCAAACTGGCACGAAAGACCGGGCCATGACCTGATGTCGGGTTCCTCCATGTGGCTTGCTCAGGTTGCCGGATGGCTTGCGCAAGCTGCCACGCGAACATGATGCGACTGGGCGTGTGGCCGTGTACAATGAAACGTCGTTGCCCGAGTAGCTCAGTGGATAGAGCACCGCTCTCCTAAAGCGGGTGTCGTCGGTTCGAATCCGATCTCGGGCACTTGGCTTCGGAAACATGACGGTATCTCAGTCTCTATTCATCGGTGATGAGCCATGGGCATTAGGCATGTGTAAACGTATAGGTTCCACTATCCATCATCCCGTCGTGTGAAACTATGCAAAGACATGTGGGGCTTCACGGTTGTCGTGAGGGTCCATGGCTATCGAATACACGGAAGAGAAGCGGTTTACTGTTGAGCAGGTTGAGGCGCTGTTCAAGTCGGTAGGTTGGGAATCGGCGCAGTGGCCGGAACGGTTGTTCAAGGCATTGCAGCATTCGGATACGGTGATCAGCGCATGGGATGGCGGCCATTTGGTCGGCTTGGTTCGCGTGCTCGACGATACCGAAATGGTGGCCTATATGCATTGGGTGCTGGTAGATCCGGCATATCACGGGCAGCATATCGGCAGCCATCTCGTTGAACTGGTCAAGGCTAAGTATCGCGACTACTTCTTGCTGGAAGTCATGCCTGAGGAAAGCAAAAACGCACCGTTCTACCAGAAGCATGGCTTCCACCTGATGGACGATGGCCGCGCCATGCAAATCGTCAATCGCGGCTGACGGGCTGGCAGTGCGGACGGCGCAAGAGCGGCGGCATGCGCCAATCGTGGGCAACGTACGTAGTCGTTGACGGTTATCCCGTAGCAATGTTCACAATACGACCCCTTGTCCATACAGTGAAAATAACGGCTGACGTTCGACGTTGCTGCGCTATGACTAGAGACCATGAGTGAAGACAAACAGTATGACTTCTATGTGGCCGGTCCGTTCTTTGATCCTGAACAAACGGCAAGTATGGAACGTTTGGAAAAGATATTGGAAGACCATGGCAAGGTACTGTTCAAGCCGCGGTTTGTCAGCCAGATCGAAGAAGTAGGCCCTGAAGGATGCTTTGCGGACGATATCCATGGCATTAATGCTGCTAAAGCCGTGGTCGCCAATCTTATGGACGAGGACCCGGGCACGATGTTCGAAATCGGATATGCGCATGCGCTGGGAATCCCGGTGTACGGCTATTTCGAAAACCTTACGCCAATGGATCGTGTCAATCTGATGATTGCGCAAGCGGTCGAACTGGTGTTCGTCGGTCCTGATGATGTGGCGAAATACTTGGAAACCGGCGAGCATACGGAAGTCGATTACATCCAGTTCTAAACAGCTCTAACAGGTTCTCTGCAAGCAGGGTTGGCGGCGTTCTCGTACATAGTCATGTACGGGAACGCCGCAGTGGTATAGGGATATTCCAACAAGCGGCATAATGGGGTCGTGGGAAAACCAGTCGGATACAAGTGAAGTGTCTGAATTTCGTAAGGAGTGCCGTTATGAGTAACCACAATCCCATGAATATTGCCACCGACTTTGCCAAGGCCACGGGAGGAACCGCTCGCAAAGTTGTTGCTTTGACCGATAAAGGTCCGTTGAATGGCTTTAAGAAATTCCTGTCGCGCGGATCGATGATTGATATGGCGGTAGGTGTGGTGATGGGCTCTGCCGTTACCGCTGTGGTCAATTCCATCGTCGACAATCTCATCAGTCCATTAATCGGCATGATTGGCGGCGTACCGGATCTTTCCGGACTGCTGACCATCACGTTCAACAACTCGACTGTTTCATTTGGTGCGATTCTTAACGCGCTGATTAACTTCCTGCTTGTTGGCGTGGCGGTGTATTTCTGCGTGATTTTGCCGATTAATAAGCTTCGTGATCTCACTGCTGCCCAGGATGAGGCTGACGCTGAAGAACAGGGGCCTAGCGTTGAAGAGCAGACTCTCGCCACGCTGCAGGAGATTCGCGACGAGCTGAAAAAAGGCCAATAACTCCGCCGAGTAATCTGCTGAATGTACGGTGCGACACATTTACCTGGTTTGCCCGAAATAACGGATTGCCGGGGCCATTTGGTCTGGACAATCCGTTGTTTCGCGCGTGTTTTGTAGCATCCGTGGAGTTACATGGGGAGTATGACTGAAAACATCGCTGATAAGGCCATAAACGATACTCGTATCGTCAAGCAGTTCACCAATCCCGTCAAGGAGCCGATTGACAGCGACATCAACCTGTTCGATCTGCTCGATAACCGCGCCAAGCGCGATCCCGAAGGTGCCATGATCGAATACAAGGGCGATGATGGCACTTGGCACCCGTACAGCGCCCAAGTATTCCGTGACATGGTCATCGACTTGGCCAAGGGCCTGGTCGGACTTGGTGTCAACAGGGCGATTCAGTCGCCATCGTCTCGCGCACCCGCTGGGAATGGACCGCGCTGGATATGGCGATCATGTCCATCGGCGCGCTCACCGTGCCGGTGTACGAGACCAACTCCGCCAGCCAGGTCAGCTGGATTTTCAACGATTCCAAAGTCACGCTCGCCATCGCCGAAGATGACGGGCAGCGTGACAAGATCGAATCCGTGCGCAGCGAGGTACCCACCCTGCGCAACGTGTTCGTAATCGAGGCCGGCGGTCTGAACGCCATCAAGACCTACGGCGAAAGCGTCACCGACGCCGAATTCTGGGAATACAAAAGGAAGCCTCCCACGGCGACGACCGCGCCACCATCGTCTACATCCGGCTCTACAGGCACCCCCGAAGGGCGTGGAACTGACCCACCGCAACTTCGCCTTCCTGGTGCTTTCCGCGCTGCAGTACATGCCTCGTGCCGGCGCATGGCCCAACCGCCGTCTGCTGCTGTTCCTGCCCCTGAGCCATGTGTTCGCCCGATTCCTGGAATTCTTCAGTTTTGGCGGCACGATTTCGCTGGCCTTGAGCTCCAATATGAAGACGATGGTCAAGGACTTCGAGACCTTCGGCCCCACGCTGCTGCTTGCCGTGCCGCGTGTGTACGAGAAGGTCTACAATGCCGCCTCCCAGCGCGCCGGCACCGGATTCGCTGGCAAGATGTTCATGCGCGCCGCCGAGAACGCGCGCGAATGGTCCAAGGCCGAGCAGAAGGGTGAGCAGCTGCCGATTACCGGACGCATCGCCCACGCCTTCTACGAGCAGGTGGTGTACAAGAAGATTCGCACGATTTTCGGTCCGAACGCCGACTTCGCCATCACCGGCGGCGCTCCGATGGACTCCGAGCTTTCCCACTTCTTCAACGGCATCGGCATGCCGGTGCTGGAAGGCTACGGCATGACCGAAACCTGCGGCCCGGTGTGTGTGAGCTTGCCAGAGGACAACCGCATCGGCACCATCGGCATGCCGATGTGCGGTATCACCGCCGGCATTGCCGAGGACGGCGAGCTGGTGGTCAAAGGACCGCTGGTGTGCAAGGGCTACCACAACAACCCTGGGGTCACTGCCCAGCAGATCACTGATGGCTGGCTGCACACCGGCGATCTGGGCGATATCTCCGAAGATGGCTTCATCTCCATCACCGGCCGTAAGAAAGACCTCATCATCACCGCTGGTGGCAAGAATGTGTCGCCGGGTCTGCTTGAGGCTTCCGTGATGACCTCGCCTGTGGTCAACCAGTGCTTGGTTATTGGTGATAAGAAGCCGTTCGTGGCCGCTCTGGTCACGCTGGATCTGGCGGATGCCAACAATTGGCTGGAATCCCAGGGCGCCAAACCGGAACCCGATCTGGCCTCGCTGGCCAAGAACGCCATCGTTCACGCTGAGGTGGAGCGTGCGGTGAACGCCGCCAACGAGGGCGTTTCCCGCGCCGAGTCGATTCGTAAGTTCGAGATTCTGCCAGACGAATTCACCGAGGCCAACGGCATGCTGACCCCGAGCCTGAAGACCCGTCGCGCGCAAATCGTTGAGCACTATCGCGAGCTCATTGACGACGTGATCTACGTGCCGTTGAAGAAGTAGCTATCAACTCCCTCTGATCCAAAAAATAAGCTCTCTCTGACGAGGGAACTGTCAGCCGCAGGCTGACTGGGAGAGACCGCGGCTAGCCCGCGAACAACAAGGCCGGGTGCGACTTGCACCCGGCCTCAGCTTATTCAGTCCAAAATCGCCGAAACATAATCGGCGGCGGCCTGATCCAGCTCCGCATCGCCGATGGTGGCGGTGCCCTGCACCAGGAACGGCTCAGCATAGTTCATGCCGACCTTGTACGCCACGACCTCAAACGGGCTTAGCAGCTCCTCCATGGTGTGGCTGTACTCGCCGTCCTTGCGGTACTTGGCGGCGTCGGAACCAGTGGTGACCACCAGTTTGAGCTCCTTGCCCTTCAACGCATGGGCTCCGGCGTAGGCCCAGCCTGCGGTGATGACCTCGTCTTCCCATTCCTTGAGCAGCGCGGGGGAGGAGTACCAGTAGAACGGGAACTGAAGGATTACGCGGTCGGCAGCCTCCAGCAGCTCGTGCTCTGTGTCGGCGTTGACGGAGAAGTTCGGGTATTCGGCGTATTCGTCGCGCACGATGATGTCGTCCTCGCCCTGTGCGGTGAGTTCGGCGAGCAGGCGGGCGTTCACGCGCGAGCCGTCCTTAAGATGCGGATGGAATACAAGAATCAACGTTGACATGGGATTTCCCTTCTATAAACTGCTGCCAATGTGGCCTAATCACCACTATCGTATGCCGGGAAGCAGAACTCAGTCCAGTCCGGACTCAGGTGCGAGCCGCGGGATGCCGCGCCGGGAGGCAACTCAGTCGAGGTTGGACTGCGTGCCTGCGGTGGCTTCGTTGGCGGCTTGCTCGGCTTGTGCTTGGTCGAGCTTGGCACGGACGTCGTTGAGCAGACCCTGGGCGCGCTTAGCCAAGGCCTCGCCGATCTCCCATTGACGCATCGACTGGTCAAGATTGAGGCCGCCGGTTTCCAGTGCCTGGACAGCCTGAATCAGCTTGTCGCGCGCCTCCTCATATGGCATCTGGGCGATGAGCTCGCGTTCCTTGTCCGTCAGGGACGTGGCGGGGGTGTTCATGTCGGTGGATGTGGCGTTTTTCGGTCATGATGTTCTCCTTATATATACGGTATATATGCGTGGCTGCGTATGGCGTGTCACGCGGTTGCGGATGTGGTGGTTGCGGTAATGACACCCTTCTTCAAGGTGACGGTGATGCCATCCCCAGGGCTTACCTGCGAAGCATCGTCTAGTACGTGGCCATCGGCGGACTGCACCACCGCATAGCCTCGGTTCAACGTGGATTGCGGGCTGAGTGCGGTCAGTGAGGCGTGAGCTCGCTCGACGGTGAGCTGGGCATCGTCCACGATGCGTCGCAGCCCGATATCGAGCCGTTGCAACGAGTCGTCAATTAAGCGCTGATGAGGCTCAAGCATGGTGTGCGGCTGTGTCAGGCTCGGGCGGTTCGCATATCCCTCGATAAGTCGAATCTCGTTCTCCACGCGCGAACGGACCCGCAGTCGCATACGGTCGATGGCACCTTCGATGAGCTGCGACTGCTCACGCACATCCGGCACCACGCGCTTGGCCGCATCGGTAGGGGTGGAGGCGCGCAGATCGGCGACCAGATCCAGCAATGTCCAGTCATCCTCATGCCCGATGGAGGAGATTAATGGTGTAGTGCAGGCATACGCCGCACGAACCACACGCTCATCCGAGAAACCGATGAGATCCTCAAACGAGCCGCCGCCACGGGCCACGATGATCACATCCACGCTCGGGTCGGCATCGAGTTGTGCAATGGCCTGAACCACCTCGGCCGGGCATTGCTCGCCCTGAACATGCACATGGACCACCTTGAAGGTTACGGAAGGCCAACGAAGGTTCACATTGGTGATCACATCGCCTTCCGCACGTGCCTGAGGTGCGCAAATCAGGCCAATAGTCTTCGGAAACTCCGGGAGAGGCAGTTTGTGATCGGCATCGAACAGGCCCTCGCCCTTAAGCTGCTTGCGCAATTCGTCGATCATGGCCTTGAGGCTGCCACCGGCTCCGACCTTGAGAATCGTGTCCCCGCGCAACGACAGCGAAGTGCGCTTCATCCACAGGTTCGGTTTGCCGTGAATCACCACGCGGTCGCCCTGAACGAACTGGCTGGCTGCGGCCGCGAACCTGCCGAAGCCATTGACTTCCATGGCGATATCCTCGAAGTCGTCGCGCAGCGTGATGTAGGCCGAGCCGGCGCGACGGGTATTGATCTGCGTGATCTGGCCGGTGACCCACGCGGACGGCCATCGTTCCACGGCACCGTAGAACTTCTGGCTCAGCACGCTTACCGGCCACGGATTTTGCGCGGTGGTTTCAGCGGCGCGTGCAGGCAGCTGATCGATAGGGCGAGGCTCATTCGGCAGATTGATGGCGCCCCGATCGGGCGCGAAAGTGCCTTGACCCGGCTCAAAGCCAGACGAGGCCAGTGAAGCGGCGGTCGGTGGACGGCCGGTAGATGAGTAGCCCATTGCAGTAGTCATGCACTCCACTATAAGTGCGTTGGTTGATGACGGTAAAAATTTACCGTCGCCTGAAAACGGTGTGATGATGAATGCAAGAACCGTACGAAGCGATGTATCAGCCGATGATGGAGATGGTCTGGTGCATCAGAAGAAAGGAGTCATTATGGCGAAGAAACGGGTGCTATGAAGAGGAGTGAGATATGCGTTGCACTGACGATTGAGAGTCGTCAGTGAGCTCGCTGTGCGACACGCGAGCAGAAAACAGTTACGCTAATCACACACTTGTAGTTTTGGCGAAAAATAGCCGAAAAACCCTATAAATAGTTCGACACACCACTGTTGAGCACTAGATATAGGGGTTGGGGATGCCGTATTCTTCTAGAGGTTCAAGAAAACGATATCAATGTAATTTCGTGTAGCCCACGTCGAGTGCGGCCAAAATGCGGAACTCAGGAGAGTGTTCGCCTTATAGGAAAGGGGTGCCCGATGGGCGCACAGGTGCTGGAGGAAACCGTCACCGATAACGAGACCAAGGTGGCCGCCAAGGCCTCCACCGTGCTCGTTGAGAAGCGTGATGGTCGTGTGGTCGACTTCGACCCCATCAACATCATCTCTGCGGTCAAGTCTGCTTTCGGCGACCTGAACAAGGAAGTCGGCCCCGAAGAAGATGCCATGATCCGTGGTTTCGCCAACCAAGTCGAAGGCGAAATCAAGGGGCGTTACACCGGCCCCGCCAAAATCGAGGACATCCAGAATCTCGTGGAGCACGCCCTCATTGACGCCCACCTGTACGATGTGGCTCGCGCCTACACCAATTACCGTCTCGACAAAGACATTCAGCGTGCCAAGGCCACTGATGTCAACGAGGCCGTTGCTCGCTTCATTAATCATGACCCGACCCTGATTCACGAGAACGCGAACAAGGATTCCAACGTCTACTCCACCCAGCGTGATCTGCTGGCCGGTGCCGTGTCCAAGGCCGCCGCGTTCAACATGCTGCCGCCGGCGGTGTCCAACGCCCACATGAAGGGCGACATTCACTTCCACGATGCCGACTATTCGCCGTTCACTGCCCAGTCCAACTGCTCCTTGCCGAACTTCTGGGACATGTTGGCCAATGGCTTCACTCTTGGCAACGCTCCGATGGCTTCCCCGAAGTCCATCGCCATTGCGGCCACCCAGATTACCCAGATCATGAAGGACGTGGCCTCCAGCCAGTATGGTGGCCAGACCGCCAACCGTGCCGACGAGCATCTTGCCCAGTATGCCAAGAAGGATTACGAGAAGTTCCTTGAGGAAGCTCGTGAGACCATCCCCGACGGCATGCCGGTTGAATTCGCCCGTCGTCAGGTCGAGAGCGCCAAGAAGAACAGCCCGCCAAGCTGCATTTCGGTTCCCGTGAACCGCTGCCGATGGACACCCGTTCCACACCGACGTTGACGAACTTGAGCAAGAGCGTGAAATCCTCGCCAAGATTCGTACCCGCAAGGCCATCTATGATGCCATGCAGACCATGGAATACCAGATCAACTCCAACCGTGTGTCCAACGGCCAGACCCCGTTCGTGACTGTCGGCTTTGGTCTCGGCACCGACTGGTTCTCTCGTGAAGTGCAGCGCGCAATCCTGCTGAACCGTATTCGCGGCCTCGGCAAGGAACACCACACCGCCATCTTCCCGAAGCTCGTCTTTACTGTGAAGCACGGCGTGAACGCCGACCCGGGTGACCCGAACTACGATCTGAAGCAGCTTGCCCTCGAGTCCGCCACCAAGCGCATGTACCCGGATGTGGTGTTCTACGAGAACATCGTCAAGATCACAGGCTCCTTCAAGGCTCCGATGGGTTGCCGCTCCTTCCTGCAGGGTTGGATCAACCCGGAGACCGGCAAGGATGAAGAAGACGGCCGTATGAACCTCGGCGTGGTCACCGTCAACGTGCCGCGTATCGCCATCGAATCCCACGGTGACAAGGCTCGCTTCTGGAAGCTGTTCGACGAGCGTATGGAAGTCGCCCATCAGGCCCTCCAGTTCCGCATCATGCGCTGCAAGGAAGCCACCCCGGTCAACGCCCCGACCCTGTTCCGCTTTGGTGCGTTTGGTCGTCTTGGTGCCAACGACAACGTGGACCAGCTGTTCAAGAACGAGCGTGCCACCGTGTCGCTCGGCTACATCGGCCTTGCCGAGACCACTGCGGTCTTCTATGGCAAGAACTGGATTCGCGACCACGGCTGGGATCCGGAAGGCAAGGAGTTCGCGCTGTCCATCGTCAAGCGCATGAACGAGCTGTGCAAGCAGTGGAGCAAAGCGGAGGGTTACCACTATTCCGTGTACTCCACTCCGGCTGAATCCCTGACCGACCGCTTCAACCGCATGGACCGTGAAAAGTTCGGCCGTATCGAAGGCGTGACTGATCACGACTTCTACACCAACTCCTTCCACTACCCGGTGTGGTTGCAGCCCACTCCGATGGAGAAGCTCAGCTACGAGAAGGACTTCCCGTACTACGCTTCCGGCGGCTTCATCAACTACTGCGAGTACCCGTGCCTGCAGGACAACCCGAAGGCGCTCGAAGCCGTGTGGGATTACGCCTACAACATCGGCATCGGCTACCTGGGTACCAACACCCCGATCGACCACTGCTTCGTGTGCGGCTTCCAGGGCGACTTCGAGCCGACCGAGGAAGGCTTCAAGTGCCCGGAGTGCGGTAACTCCAACCCGGACAAGTGCAACGTCACCAAGCGCACCTGCGGCTATCTCGGCAGCCCGGTCCAGCGCCCGATGGTGCACGGCCGTCACGAGGAAATTGCCCACCGAGTCAAGCACATGAGCGGCGAAACCGGTCGTGTGACGCTGGATGACGGAACCACTCGCGAGTGGTTCGAAGAGACAAGTAGGGTTTATACTTGCTCCCGCTGACGGGAGCTGTAGAGCGTAAGCGAGACTGAGGGCGGTCATCCTTTATGGTGTTGACCACCCTCAGTCCGTCTGATGACGGACAGCTCCCGCCAGCGGGAGCTAATGCTTTCCGTAAGGAGGAATCATGCCGGAGCTGCATACGACCAAGCCCGAACCCAAGCGCCATGACTTTGCGGCCGGCGAGACCGGGCGTGGCCCCTCCGTACCCTCCAACGGTCTTGCCAACGATCCGAAAGCCGGTCAATGGGATGGCCGGCGCATGTCCAAGCGGATGATCGCCGACTACAAAACCTTCATTGTCACCGACGGAGAAGGCGTGCGCAACTCCCTTTACGTCTCCGGTTGCCCTTCCACTGCGTCGACTGCTTCAACGCCTCCATCTGGGATTTCCAAGCCGGCCACGAATACACGCAAAAACTTGAAGACAAAATCATCGAAGATCTGAAAGCCCCATGGGTGCAAGGCATTACGTTCCTTGGCGGCGAGCCATTCCTCAACACTCCCGTGCTGGTGCCGCTCGCACAACGTATCCGCCAGGAATTCGGTCATACCAAAGATATCTGGTCGTGGACCGGCTACACATGGGAAGAACTCATGCGCCCCGGAGAAACCCCAGACAAGCTTGAATTGCTACATCTCATCGACATTCTCGTCGACGGCCGCTACCTCAGAGACCAGAAGGACTCGCTGCTGCAATTCCGCGGCTCCAGAAACCAGCGCATCCTCGATGTGCCCAAGTCTCTGGAAGCCGGCGAACCGGTCATCTGGGCCAAGCTCCACGATCAAGAACGAGATATCCCCGAAATCTATTTGAAAGACCGCGAAGCCGGCGAAGGCCAACAGGCCTCGTAGTAGCAGTTCTGGAATGCCGCACTCAGCAATATCGTTGGAACTGTTGGGAAAAAGGCCTTCCCGTGAGCGAAATCGCCTCGCCTCGTGCCATGTTGGGCAGGTGGTCGGACTAATATTCCATAAGAAGTAGCCGGGCGAAGCCGTCCGCAGGGTATCTGCCAGCCGTCCCGAAACGGTTCATGATGCCTCAAAGCGTGCACTCCCGGAAGTCGGAATTAAGAGGAACACATGGTTGACATCGCCACTGACGCGAGCGTAAAGCCCGCTTCACACCCGAAGCCCCTGCGTGTGGGATTGGACATCGGTTCCACCACCGTCAAGGCCGTGGTGCTTGATCAGTCCGATTCCCTGGGAGACACCCTCTTCTCCGATTACCGACGCCACCACGCCAACGTGCGTGCCACCGTGGCCGGCCTGTTGGTCGACATCCACAAGAAGCTTGTGGACCTCGGACGCGGCGATGAACCGATTCGCCTGTCTATCACCGGTTCCGGCGGTCTGGCGCTTGCTGACAATCTGCACGTGCCTTTCATTCAGGAGGTCATCGCCGAAACCGAGGCAATCGACAAGGAATACCCGCAGGCCGATGTCATCATCGAGCTCGGCGGCGAGGACGCCAAAATCACCTACCTGAAACCCACGCCCGAACAGCGCATGAACGGTTCGTGCGCAGGTGGTACCGGCGCGTTCATTGACCAGATGTCCACACTGCTCGACACCGACGCCGCCGGCCTCAACGAGATGGCCAAGAGCTACGAGAACCTGTATCCGATCGCTTCTCGTTGTGGTGTGTTCGCCAAAACCGATTTTGCAGCCGCTCATCAACGACGGCGCGGCCAAGCCTGATCTCGCCGCCTCCATCTTCACCGCAGTGGCCACGCAGACCATCGCCGGCCTGGCTTCCGGACGCCCGATTCACGGCACCGTCATCTTCCTCGGCGGCCCGTTGTTCTTCATGTCCGAGCTGCGCGCCGCATTCCAGCGCGCGCTTGAGGGCAAGGTCGACGAGTTCATCGTGCCGACCGACGCCCACCTGTATGTGGCCTACGGTTCGGCATTGCAGGCCGACACGGATTCCGACGATCAGGGCCACCATTTCGAGGCCTACACCTGCGACGAAATCCTGAAGCGTTTGGACGAGCTGAAGAACCTGCCCTCCAACACGCCCACCATGCCGCCGCTGTTCCCCACCGAGGCCGATCGCGAGGACTTCAACAAGCGCCACCACAAGGAACACATCCACATCGGCACCCTTGAAGGCGCGCACGGCCCGCACTTCCTGGGCATCGACGCTGGTTCCACCACCATCAAGGCCACGCTCGTCAACGACGACCGTGAAATCGTCTGGTCCAGCTACGCCAACAACGAAGGCAGCCCGCTGACCGCCGCCATCAACATCGTCAAGAAGATTCAGTCTGAGCTGCCCGAAGGCGCGTGGATCGCACGCTCCTGCGCCACCGGATACGGCGAAGGCCTCATCACCACCGGACTGCACTTGGACGAGGGCGTGGTGGAGACCATGGCCCACTATCGTGGCGCCGAAATGGTCAGCCCCGGCGTCACCGCCGTCATCGACATCGGCGGCCAGGATATGAAGTACTTGGCCATCACCGATGGCGTTATCGATTCGATCGCCGTCAACGAGGCCTGCTCGTCCGGCTGTGGTTCGTTCCTGCAGACCTTCGCCATGTCCATGGGCCTGACGATTCAGGAATTCACGCAAAAGGCTCTGGCTTCCACCCATCCGGTGGACCTCGGTTCGCGTTGCACCGTGTTCATGAACTCCTCGGTCAAGCAGGCGCAGAAGGAAGGCGCCTCCATCGAGGACATCGCTGCCGGCCTGTGCTACTCCGTGGTGCGCAACGCCCTGTACAAGGTCATCAAGCTGCGCGATTCCGGCGAACTCGGCGACACTGTGGTGGTCCAGGGCGGTACGTTCCTCAACGACGCCGTGCTGCGCGCGTTCGAACTGCTCACCGAACGCGAAGTCACCCGACCGAACATCGCCGGCCACATGGGCGCGTTCGGCGCGGCCCTCACCGCCCGCATGCACTACGAGGACATCGCGGACGACGACACTTGGATGCACGTCGGCGCGGACGGGCGTTCCGTCGACGCGGCGGCGGCTGAGGAGTCCGCCGCCGGCGACGAGCCGAACGCCGCCGCGCACGCCGGCGAAATCGTCGTCGACGGCGTGCGCCACACCGTCTCGTCAATCCTCACCGGCGAAGCCCTCAACGAAATGTCGATGACCACCGAGCGCGACGTGTGCAAGCTGTGCCAGAACCACTGCAAGCTCACCATCACCACGTTCTCCGACGGCTCCCGCTTCGTGACCGGCAACCGTTGCGAACGCGGCGGCGATGCCAAGAAGAAACGCTCCGACCGTCCGAACCTGTACGACTACAAGTACAAGCGCTGCTTCGCCTACCGCAGGCTTACCGACAAGGCCGCCACCCGTGGCGAAATCGGCATCCCGCGCGCCCTCAACATGTACGAGAACTACCCGTTCTGGTTCACGCTGCTCACCTCGCTCGGTTTCAAGGTGATGATCTCCGGCCGTTCCAGCCACGAACGGTTCGAAACCGGCATCGAATCGATCGCCTCCGAGAACATCTGCTACCCGGCCAAGCTCGTGCACGGCCACATCAAATGGCTTCTCAACAAGGGCATGAAGACGATCTTCTACCCGTGCGTCAGTTACGAGGACAACCTCGTGCCCAACACGGACAACCACTACAACTGCCCGGTCGTCGCCAACTATCCGCTCGTCGTCGGCGCGAACATGCCCGAACTGCGTGACCCCGACGTGCGCTACATGCACCCGTACTTCAACCTCGCCAACCACGAGCTCATGGTCGACCGTATCGTCGAGGAGTTCGCATGGGCGAGCGTCAGCCGCGAAGAGGCCGAAACTGCTGTCAAGGCCGCCTACGCCGAAGACAAGGTCTTCAAACACGACGTCCAGCAGGAAGGCCTCAAAGCCCTCGCCTACATGAAGGAGCACGACTGCCGCGGCATCGTGCTTGCCGGACGCCCCTACCACATCGACCCGGAAATCAACCACGGCATCCCCGAAACCATCTGCGCGCTCGGCATGGTCGTCCTCTCCGAGGATTCGATCTGCGAACTGCAGCCGGGGGAGAAGCTCGACCTGACCGACTTCCTGTCCGAAGGCGAAGAGGACCCGCGCAAGAAGAACGCGAACGGATTCCGCCACGTCGACGACCGCAAGGTCACCGTCAACCGCATGCCGTTGCGCGTCACCAACCAGTGGGCCTACCATTCGCGCCTCTACGCGGCCGCGCACTTCGTCGCCTCCTATCCGGGCCTCGAACTCGTGCAGCTCAACTCCTTCGGCTGCGGTCTCGACGCCATCACCACCGATCAGGTGGCCGAGATCCTGGCCGACAAGGCGGACGTGTACACGCTGCTGAAGATTGACGAGGTCTCCAACCTGGGTGCCGCCAAGATTCGACTGCGCTCGCTCAAGGCCGCCGTCGAGGAACGCGAAGCCAACAAGGCGCGCATGGCCAAGGCCGCGCTCGCCACGTCCGACGAGTCCGGTTCCGCCGAGTCCGACGCCCCGCGCAACGCGGCTCACGCCGCCGCGCAGGCCGCCGCCCGCAAGGCGCAGGAGCAGGCCGAATCCGATCTCGCCACCGCGCAGGCCGCGCGCTCGCCGAAGCGCAGGCCGCCGTCGCCGCCGCCGAAGCGAAGGTTAAGGCCGCCGACAGGCCGTGGACGCGGCCGATGCCGGCAGCGACGCCGCCGCCCCCGCGAACGCGCCGAAGTCCACCGGATTCCGCAAGACCGGCTCCAAGGCGCCCACGCCGGGCCGTCAGGTCCTGCTCGACGGCACCATGGCCGCCAACCCGAAGCTCACCAAGGCCATGCGCGCCGCCTCCAAGCGCGCCGCGAAGCGCGACATCGCCGATGTGCGTCTCGCCGCGCTCGGCGACGGCACCACGAACGATGCCGCGAACGCCAAGTCGAAGTCCGCGAAGTCGAAGTCCGGCCACAACAACGCCACCATGTCCCGATACGCGCATCGTGAGAAGTTCGTCAAGGACATGAAGAAGAACTATACGATTGTCGGCCCTCAGATGAGCCCGATCCACATGTCCTTGGTCGAGGCGGTCATCCGCTCCGGCGGCTACAAGTTCGACATCCTGAAGCACGCGAGCCGCGGCGACGTGGAAACCGGCCTCAAATACGTGAACAACGACGCCTGTTACCCGGCAATCATGGTCATCGGCCAGCTCATCGGCGCGATTCAGGAAGGCAAATACGATCCAGACAAGGTGTGTCTCGCGATTACGCAGACCGGCGGCATGTGCCGAGCCACCAACTACTTCGGCCTGATCCGCAAGGCCCTGATCGACGCGGGTTACCCGCAGATCCCGGTCATCGCGATCTCCACGCAGGGCCTGGAGGACAATCCGGGCTTCAAGGTGACGCCCGCGCTGCTGCACCGCGCCATCAAGGCGCTGATTCTGGGCGACCTGCTCATGAAGTGCCTCTACCGCGTGCGCCCGTACGAGGTGGAGAAGGGCGCGGCGAACCGCCTGTACGAGCAGTGGGACGTGATCGTGCGCGAGGCGCTCGAACACCACGGCTTCTCGAAGACGGCCGCGAAGACCCCGTGGCTCAAGCGCCGCTACCTGCCGTACCCGTGCTCGCCCGAGAGATCGTGAAGAGCTTCGACGCTCTGCCGTTGAAGGACGTGCCGCGCAAAGGTGCGCGTCGGCGTGGTCGGCGAGATCCTCGTCAAATACCAGCCGGATGCGAACAACCATGTCGTCGACGTCATCGAATCGCAGGATTGCGAGGCCGTGGTGCCCGGCATCATGGAATTCATGACCACCCGCCCCTACATCACCGACTGGAACGAGAAGAACCTTGGCATGGGCGGCAACAAGACGTTGTACGCGCTCATGCGTTGGAGCCTCGACCGCTACAACGCGCCGATCAAGGCGGCCATCGCCACCTCTCACGGCAAGTTCAAGCAGGACGAGTCGATGCCTGAACTCGTCGAGAAGGCTGCCGAGGTCACGTCGATCGGCGTGCAGGCCGGCGAAGGCTGGCTGCTGACGGCCGAGATCCCTGGAGCTCATCGAACAGGGCTGCCCGAACGTGATCTGCGCGCAGCCGTTCGCCTGCCTGCCCAACCACGTGACCGGCCGCGGCATGTTCGGCAAGATTCGTCGCCTGCACCCGGAAGCCAACATCGTTTCCATCGATTACGATCCGGGCGCCTCCGAGGCGAACCAGCTCAACCGCATCAAGCTGATGATCGCGGCCGCGAAGAAGGCGCACAAGGCGAAGTTCGCCGACGGCGACGAGCCGCAGGGCTTCACTGCCGCCGACTGACCTCAAACCGACGTCCAACCGACGCCCGGTCGGCACCAGACCGGCGCAGACCGGGCAAACCGGTCTGCGGCCCACGAGCAAGGCGGGTGTCCCATTCCGTATGGAACGGGACACCCGCCTTATTCGTTCTGGTGCTTTTCGGCCGGCACCGGTCACACCCGTCCTACCCGAGCCTGCCTGCCGTGAACCGGTACAGCGCGTCCCATGGCAGGTCGGTCACGTCGATCGCTTCGGCGCGCTGGCTCACGAGCTCGTCGTAACGTTCCGACCGCATCTGCGCCTTCACGTTGCCGCGCACCTCGTCCAGCGGAGCCTTCCGTCGACGCCGTCCTTTGTCCAGTCGTGCTCGTCGTAGTAGCGTCGCACCTCGTCGTCGGACAGGCTCATGCCGGGGTTCGACTCGTCGCCCGTATAGGCGTTCTTCAACGCGGACAGTTCGTAGCTCAGGTAGCTGTCGATGTCGAAGCCGGTACGGCCGTAGACGATGCCGCCGTCCGATTTCAGTTCCGCGTTGCCGCTGTTCACGGCCTCCATGCGCGCGACGATGCTCGCATAGGAGTCGTCGGCCACCTGCCCGAGATCCACGCCGATGAGGTATGCGGCGTGCCGACGTCGCAGTTCGTCGATGGCACGGCTCGCGAGCCAACGGCACGGGACCTCGCCGTCGTGCGCCTTATCCCAGCCGTCCTCGGCCGGGTCGACGCCGTACGTCTGCCGAAAGTACAGCCGCGCCGCCGTGTTGCGCCTTGAGCGCCGCGACGTACTCCCTTGCGTTCGATGACGGTGTCGCCGAAGACGATGGTGGGGGAACATGTCGGAATCCTCGCTTGCATTGGAGCCGGTATCGGAGCCGATGCCGGCGGATGCGCCCGCGCCCGCAGGCGTGCCTGCGGGCGCGGCGCCGTCGCCGTGCGTGACGACGGCGACGGTCAATGTGACGAGCAGGACCGCCGCCACCGCGACTGCGGCGATGGCGGCGGCGAACCGGTGCCTACGTGGCATCGGTCACCTGCGGCGACGGGCCGCGGCGGCCAGTCCGATGCCGGCGGCCGCGGTCAGCGCGACCATCGCGGCCGCGCCGGCCACGTCGGCGCCGGTGGCGGTCAGCTTGCCGCCGGTGGTCGCGCCGTCGCTGCCGGAACCGGTGGAACCGTTGCCGGAACCGGAACCGTTGCCCGTGCCGGAACCGTTGCCGGAACCGTCACCCGGCTTGGTGTCGGGGCCGGGGTCGGGGTCCGGGTCGGGCGTCGGATCGGGATCGGGGTTCGGATCCGGTTTCGGGTTCGGGTCCGGATCGACCGGCTTCTTCTCCAATCCGTCGATGGCGTCACGCAGTGCGTTCTGCGCGGTCTCGACCTGTTCGGCGGTGGCGGCATCGTCGTCCAGCACGGTCTGCGCGGCGTCGCGCGCGGCGACGAGCGCGGCCCACGACTCATCCGTGTAGTCCGACTCGGCCAATCCCAGAGCCTCCTCGACCGTGGCCTTCAGCGTGGACTTGTCCACCGGAACGGGTTCGGGGCCCGGCGTGGAGGCGGCCATGTAGGCGATGACCGGGGAGATGTGCGCGGACGGCTTGTTCATGCCGGACGCGGACGTCGCGGTGACGCGGATCCAATCGCCCGCCTCGACCGCGATCTCGCCCTTGTCGGCGACGCGGTTGGCGAACTCCTCGGAACGCTGCTTGGAGACGGTCAGGTCGGCGAAGCACACCACCTTGTCGTCGTGCATGAGACGAAGCGTCAACGCCTTGCCGTTGCTGCCGTCCTGGCGCAGGTACGGCTCGTCCTCGCGGATGGACACCTTCACCGTGCCGGCCTTCGGCGCCTTCCACGCCATGGCGGAGCCACCAGCGGACGCGGGCGAATCGCTGATCGAGGCCATGGATGGCGGAGCGGTCGGTGGGCAGGCTGTGGTTCGCGTAGTCCACGCCCGGACCGTAGTAGGTCTCGTACATCCAGTTCGGATACGTCGCGTCGAAGTCGGCGATATCCGACCACACGCCGTCGGCCTCGGTCTGACGCTGCCCGTACCAGATCGGACCCTGCACGCGCACCTGGAAGTCGTTCACCCAATCCCACGTGGTCTTCGACTTCACCACGTAGTCGTCGGACACGGTGGAACCTTTCGCGGAGAAGCGGAGCACGTCGTTCTCGGCGAGTTCTGCGCCGGCCTCAACCGCACGCCGTCACGGTACACGCCCTTATCGGCGCCGGACGGTTCGGCCGTCACCTTGGCGAGCAGCTGCGCGCGGTCATCGGACTGTCGGCGGAGAACGGCGCGTAGACGACGTTCACACCGTCGACAGTCGCGGTCTCCAACTCGGACGAGCCGAGCGCGGCGGGCGCGGTCACCTCGAAAGCGGGCGGTGGAGGAGACGCTGGCGCCGTCGTCGGCGAACGTCACCGTGACGGGCACGGTGACGGTGCCGCCGCCCCTGCTGTTCAGCGTGACCGTGCCGTTCGCCATGTCGACACTCGCGCCGGCCGGCGCGTTCGCGCCGAGCGCGAACGTCGTGCCTTCCGGCACAGACGCGGCCGCGCCGTCCGCCTTCAGCGTGAACTTCGGCGTGCGCTTCAGGTCCGTGCCGGCGTCGCCGCGCACGGTCGGGTACAGCACGTTGAGACGCTGCGCGTGCGATTGCGCGACACGGAACGTGACGGTCGTCTCGTCGCTCGAACCGTCCGCGTACGTGACGACGACGGTGCGGGTGACGGTCGCGCCGTACTGTCCGGCGGCGGGCGTGAAGGTGACGGCGCCGGTGGACGCGTCGATGACGGGGCGAGGCCTCGCCCTCATCGCCGCCGTCCTTGAAGGCGAACGCGACGCCGTCCGGCGCGTCGGCCTCGCCGCCGTCCGCGGTGAACGCGGCGGCGACGCCGACTGCGTGCCGACGACGGCGTCCGTCGCGGCGTACGAGACGTCGTAGCGCACGTTCTGCTTCGGCGCGGCGGGCGCCTTGTCCTCATATGTGATGACCGGGCTGATGTGCAGCGACGGCGCCTTGACTCCGGTCTCGGCGTCGGCGACGATGCGGATCCAGTCGCCTTCCTGCACGTCGATCGAACCGTGCTCGGCGAGGCACTGCGCGAACTGTTCGGAGGACTTCTGATAGACGGACAGGTCGTCGGCCGAACAGAGCGTCTCGTCGTTGCGCATCAGCGACAATGTGACCTTCTTGCCGGCGTTGTCCGCGTTCTGACGCAGGTACGGTTCAGCGATCTTGTCGGCGAACGTCTTGAGCGACAGCATGACGGTGCCGGACTCCGGCGCCTTCCACGCCATGGCCGTGGGCAGGCCGTCGCCGGGCTTGTCGATCAGCAGGCCGTGCGTCTGCTTGCGGTCGCCGGGGAGTTCGGCGAGGGTGCCGTTGACGCCGACACCGTAGTACTGGTCGTACACGGTGTTCGGCCACGAGCCGTCGTATGCGGAGATGGTGGTCCACTCGCCGCCGGCGGACGTGCGGCGCTGCGCCTTCCAGTCGAAGTCGGCGACGCCTTGCTCGTAGTCCGCGACCCAATCCCACGTGATGCGCTGGCGGATCGTGTACTCGTCGGTCTCGTCCGTGCCTTCGGCGGAGAAGCGCAGGATGTCGCCATCGCGGACCGGTTCGGAGTCGGCGTACACGGCTTTTGTCCACGCCCCTTGTCGGCGGACACGTTGGAGAGCAGTTCCTTGACGGTCACCGGGTTCTTGTCGGTGAAGGTCACGTGGATGACCTTTGGTCTTGTCACCGGTCCCGGAATCGGTTTCGGTTCCGGTCTCGTACTTGGAGGAGGCCATCGTGACGGACACCACGTCGCTTTCCACGGCGCCCAGATCGGGCCTGCCCCTTGACTGCGTTGCCGAGGAAGTCGTTCTCCACCGCGTAGTCGTTGAGGTCGGAGACGACCTTGCCGGCGTTGATCGCCTTCGAGCCCGCGACCGGACGGTAGCCGTCGAACGCGGCTTTCTCGCCGGTGCGCGCATGCTCGGCGCCGCTCTTGAGGGCGGATGTCGGAGCCGAACCGGCGCCCGCAAGCACTGCGGACACGTCGTCGGCCTCGATGGCGTTGGCGTCGGAGGTGGGCTTGTTCGCGTAGTTGACGTACATGTTGTTGTCGTACGTCTGGCCGCCGTTCTGGCTGCCGCGGTTCCAGGTCTCCGTCTTCTTCGTGTTGGTCGCGTTGATGAAGATGTTGTTCTCGAACAGGGACTGCGAGTTGGAACGCTTAGTCAGCACCTGGCTGTCGGCGTCCACGTAGACGGTGTTGTTGTAGATGTGGTTGCCGGGGCCGTTCGACGGCAGGTCGAACACGCCCTGACGGTCGTTCTGCGAGATATTGTATCGGAACGTGGTGTTAACCGCGTACCAGTTGCAGATCATCAGCGAGGCGAAGCTGTTGCCGTACGAGTAGTTGTACTGGTACAGCGTGCCGTCGCCGTAGTCGGCGTCCACGCCTGGCCGTCGCCGTTGCCGTGCTCGGCGTTGAGGTTGTTGTACATCTCGTTGTACTGGAACACTGGATCCTTTGCAACGCCACGGCCAGATGCCGGCCGCCACGCGTCCGCCGTAGGAGCCGGGCTGCGTGTAGTCCTGCGTGTTGATGTGCTTCGAGACGCTGTCGCCCACATTGTGTTCGATGGTCGCAGTACATCAGGGTGATGGCGTCGCCGCCGGCGCCCTTGACGTAGTTGTTCTCGATGCGCACGTTGGTGGAACCGTACTTCGCGATGAGGGCGTCGTCGATGGAGCCGTCGCCGTAGTTCGCGTCGATGTAGTTGAGGTAGGCGGTGTAGCCGACGGCGATGCCCCAACGATCCACGTCCTTGACGGTGCTGTTTCTGATGGTGACGTGGTCGAAGCGTGAGACGTGCTCCCTGAGCCAGACGTCGGTTTCGGCGCTCGTGTTCTCCATGGGGTAGTGGGCCATGAAGTAGATGCCGCCGTTGGCCATGTGCTTGTTGTAGATGTTGCCGTCCACGTCGTGGATGTAAAAGGTTGTCGAGCGTCACGTTGCTCATCGTCGCGCCGTTCTCGGCGATGCCGGCCACGCCGGTGCGGTCCATGCGCGAGGCGCTGCGGTCGAGTTTTTGTGCCGTCGGAATCAGGGGGTGTCGGTCCACTTCCACGTGTCGATCGGATCGTAGACGTCCGCGTCGTCGTTGGTGATCTCCAGGTTGGAGACGGTGATGTACGACACGTCCTTGAGTAGCAGCGTGGTTGAGACGGTGCCCCTTGTTCTTGTGGTTGCCGACGTTGGCACGGTAGTCCTGCTCCCACTGGCTGCCTTTGACGCCGTTCGACGCGATGACCGGCTTGCCTTCGTCGGCGTCGCCGTAGGCGGAGATCGTGATCGGCGCGTCGGCGTTG